>Ga0180218_1000103_pt1 | contig 132729 bp, 137 predicted proteins | sample eDN3rd37CKraftBY_FD_151334 | JGI IMG/M metagenome (GOLD analysis project Ga0180218, IMG submission 151334) | Enriched backyard soil microbial communities from Emeryville, California, USA - eDNA 3rd pass 37_C Kraft BY (version 2) (version 2) | ecosystem: Environmental > Terrestrial > Soil >... | reverse complement strand
GGCCTTGAAGGCGGCTTCGAGCTGGTCGAGGTCCAGTCCGGCGCCGCTGTCGCGTTCGAGGTGGCGCATGTCGACGGGGACGATTTCGCCGCCGAGGAATTCGACCAGCTTGCGGTTGGCGAAGTAGTCCGGGCGCACGATGGCGACCTTGTCGCCGGCGGTGACCGAGGAGGCGATGGCCAGGAACAGGGCGCCCTGGGTGCCCGGGGTGATGATCAGTTCGTTGGCGCCGCTGACGGGCGCGCCGGTGAACTGGGCCAGGTGGGCGGCCACGCGTTCGCGCAGTTCGGCCGCGCCGCGGTATTCGGTATAGGCCTGTTCGCCGCCGCGCTCGACGCCCTGGACGAATTCGTCCAGCGAGCCCGGGGTGGGGGCGAAGGCGCTGGTGTTGACGTCGCCGTGGGAGAAGTCGACCGGGGTGCCGGGCAGGGTGTCGCCGCGCAGCAGGCCATCGAGGCCGGCGTTGCCCTGGCGCACTTCCTGGCCGGGCGCATGGTCGGTGGACAGGCGGGCGAACTTGGCTTCGATCGGGGTCATGCGGGGTCTCCTTGTGGCGTTGCGGCGCGGATTCGCGGGTTCATTGCGCGCCGCGTCGGCGCGGCCAGGCGTGCGGGGCGATCAGATGGGCCGGGCGCGCATCGCGCAGCACCTCGATCACCTGTTCGGCGACCGCGCGGGCGGTCCTGGCCAGCGCCTGCTCCGTGCTGCCGCCGGCATGCGGGGCCAGCACCACCTGGGGCAGGCGCAGCAGCGGATGGTCGGCCGGCGGCGGCTCGCTGGAGAATACGTCCAGTCCGGCGCCGCCAAGCCGGCCCGCCTCGAGGTGGCGCGCCAGCGCCGCTTCGTCGACCAGGTCGGCGCGCGCGGTATTGATGAGCAGCGCGCCCGGCTTCATGGCCTGCAGCAGCGCGTCATCGACCAGGGGGCCGGCGCCGGGGCGCGCGGGCCGGTGCAGCGAGACGATGTCGGCCTCGCGCACCAGCGCCGGCAGGCTGTCGGCCCGCTGGCAACCGGCCGCGGCGATGTCCTGCGGCGCCACCGAGGGCGAATAGACATGCACCGGCATACCGAAACCGCCGGTCGCCATGGCCGCCAGCGCGCGGCCGATCTGGCCAAAGCCGACGATGCCCAGCGACATGCCGGACAGCTCGCGCAGCCCGGATTCGTAGCGGGCGTTCCAGTTGCCCTGGCGCACCGCCTGGTCCAGCGGTACGGTGCGCTTGAGCAGCGCCATCGCCATGGCCAGCGCCAGTTCGGCCACCGAGCGCGCGTTGGCGCCGGGCGTGTTGACCACGGGTATGCCGAGCCGCTCGGCCGCGGCCAGGTCGATCATGTTGGTGCCGGTGCCGTGGTTGCCGATGACGCGCAGGCGCAGGCCGGCCTCGATGGCCCGCGTATCCAGGCCGGCGTTGCGGGTGATGACCGCGTCGCAGCCGGCGATGGCCGCGGCGACGTCGGCCATGCCGGCGCTGGCCGGCGTGATGCATTCGATGCCGGCCTCGCGCAGCAGCGCCAGGCCTTCTTCATGAATCGGTTGGACGATCAGGCATTTCATTGTCTGGGTTCTCATGGGTGCGGCGTAACGGGCTCGTCGTCGGCCAGGATGTCCGACAACAATTGGGTGGCGCAAGCGAAGTCCGCCATGTCCATGGCCTCATGGGGGTTGTGCGAACCATGTTCGTTGCGCACGAAGATCATGGCGGTCGGTATGCCTTGCTGGGCGAAGATGGCCGCATCGTGGCCGGCGCCGCTGGGCATGGTCAGCGCGGCGATGCCGCGCTGCCGCGCCTGCGCCGTAAGCCGGGCGATCAGGCCGGGGTCCATGGCGGCTGGCGCCGAGCCGGTGCGCGGCCCGAAATCGACCCGGGTGCCTGTCGCGCGCGCCGCCGCTTCGCCGCGTTCGCGCAACAGGCGGTCGAAGCGCTCCAGCAGCGCGGCGCTGATGCTGCGCACGTCCACGCAGCATTGCAGTTCGCCGGCCACCTTGCTGAAAGCGTGCTGCCGCGGGTCGGTCGCCATTTTGCCCACGGTGACGACCAGGTCTTCGCCGAAGTCTTCCAGCGTCTCCCAGTCGCGGTCCACGCTGGCCATCCACAGGGCGGCGGCGCGCACGGCATCGCGCCGGTGGGCGCGGCCGACGGCGCCGGAGTGGGCGTATTCGCCATGCCAGGCCATGTCCCGATAGCGGAAACTGCCGCGGATGCCGGTGACGATGCCCGCCGGCATGCCGGCCTGGACCAGGGTGGGGCCCTGTTCGATATGCAGCTCGACATAGCGGTCGATGCCGGCCGCGTGCAAGGCTGGCTGCCCATAGCCTTGTGGATCGATCGACAGGTCGGCCAGATGGTCGCGCAGGCTGCGGCCGGTGTCGGCGCGCCGCAGGTCGAGCGCGTCCGGGGCGACCAGGCCGAAGGCCGCCTTGCTGCCCAGGTAGGAGTAGGGGAACCAGGTGCTTTCCTCGGCGCGGATCGCCATGACCGTGACGTCGGCGGCAGGGCGCCAGCCTGCCGCGCGCCAGCCGGCCAGTACGGCCAGGCCGGCGACCACGCCAGCCGCGCCGTCGAAATTGCCGCCGGCCGGCACCGAATCCAGGTGCGAGCCGGTCATGCGCGCCGGCCGCGCCGGGTCGCGGCCCGGCAGGGTGATGTAGAGATTGCCGCTGGCGTCGACGCGGGCGGGCAGGTCCAGTTCCCGCGCGCAGGCGCGCGCCAGGTCGTGGGCGCGCTGCTCGCCCGCGCCGTAGGCGTCGCGCGTGACGCCCACGCCGTCGAACGACTGTGCCCGCAGGCTGTCGAACAGCCGCGCCGCCAGGCCCAGGTCGGGATCGGGAGCAGAATGCATGGGCTCAGGCCGGCGAATAGCTGGCGCGGGTGATGGGCGCCAGGCAATCGGTCAGCAGCCGGCCGTAGCCGGGGATGGCGCACGACAGCCCGAGCAGGCGCAGGCAGGCCCAGAAGGTGGCCTGGTTGCTGGTGACCACCGGCTTGCCCAGTTCGTTCTCGATCCGTTCGATCATGTCCAGGGTGGCGAGGTTGGTGCACGACAGGAAGATGGCCTCGGCCTGCGGGCGGTCGATGTCGCGCGCCAGCTGGAACGTGGATTGCGGCGGCACCCGGCCGATGTCGCGGCGCTCTTCCTGGGTATGGCCCAGGTCCAGCCCTTCGATGGACACGACCTCGAAGCCGTATTGCTCCAGGAACTCGCGTTCGCGCTGGTTGACGAAGTCGATGTAGGGCGTGCCCACCGCGACGCGCTTGACGCCCAGGGCGCGCAGCGCCGCGACCACGGCGCCCGCGGTGGCGATGGCCGGCACCCCGACCCGTTCGCTCATGCCGTCGCACAGCTCGTCGAGCGAGCACACGATGGAGCCCGAGGTGCAGCCGTAGGCCACCACGTCGACCTCGGCCGTTTTGATCAGGTCGGCCGCTTCGAGCACGCCGCGCGCCATGCGGTCGTAGTTCTCCTGCGTGGCCGGGCCGGCGTTGATGGCGCGGCCGGTATGGATGGTCACGCCGTCGGGGGCGAGGCGGTAGAACTCGGGCTCGTTGATGGTGTTGGTGGAGGGCACGATCAGGCCGACCTTGGCGCGCCACGCATACGGACGGTAGCGCGCGGTGGTTTTCATCTGGGTAGGGGCGGGCATCAGGCGGTCTCCTCGCGCGGGGCCAGGCGGTGCAGCCCCGCCGCGGCCTGGCTGAAAGTGTTGAACAGGGCGTTGACGTCATTGCTGAACGGCATCCAGCGTATGCCGCGCGCGATCCAGCGCTCGGCGGCGGCCAGGTCCTGGCAGCTGAAGCCCCAGGGCACGCCGTGGCGGTCGCAGGTGGCGATCACGTGTTCGACCGCTTCCTGGTAGAGCGGGTGCTGCATGTCGCCGGGTATGCCCAGGTCCTGGGTGAGGTCGTCCGGGCCGATCATGATGGCGTCCAGGCCGGGCACGGCGCAGATGCGGTCGAGGTTGTCCAGGCCGACGCGGGTCTCGGCCATCGCGATGGTCAGGGTATGGGCGTTGAGTTCGGCGGTCTGCGCCAGCGGCGAGGACAGCCTGACGTAGTCGGTGTGCGGGCCGCGCATGTTGAGGATGCGCTGGCCGTCGGGGTAGTACTTCGTCTGGTGCAGGATCCGGCTCAGCTGCTCGGGCGTCTCGACATTGGGCAGCAGCAGGCCCATGGCGCCGGCGTCCAGCGGCCGGGTGTAGTCGTGCGAGTCCGAGCCGGCCGGGCGCACGATGGGCACGATGCCGGCTTCGCGGGCCATCAGGCACAGGTTGGCGACTTCCGAGATGGAGAAGTCGCTGTGCTCCATCTCGATCAGCACGAAGTCCAGCCCGGTGACCGACAGCAGCTTCATGAAACGGGGATGGCGGACCATGGTGGCCCAGGTGCCGAACACCGGCTTGCCCTGCTGCCAGATCTGCTTGAGGGGATTGTGCTTCACGCCTTGGCTCCTTCGCTCTGGAACGACATGGCGCTGAACTTGCGCGCGGCCTCGCTCATGTAGTCGACGGTGGCGTCCCAGATGGCCTGGCCCTGCTCGGCGCTGGCCTGGGTGGGATCGCCCTGCGTGCCGATCGGGGAATAGTCGCTGATGTCGCTGAACACCGAGAAGCTGGAGCCGCCCAGGGTCACCTTGCCGCTGGACACTGTGTTGACGCCCTCGGTGAACGAGCGCAGCGATTGCGCGGCGCGCGCCCGCTCCATGAAGACCAGTTCGGGAAACTTCGCCAGCGCCACCGAGGTGACCATTTCGGAGGCATGGCCGCTGGGCGACTGGCGGGTCTTGAGGCGGCCCGCCGCCATGTCGCGCATGATGGAGAAGACGTCGATCAGGCCGCCCACCGCGCCGTAGCGGCGGCGCAGGTGGCGGCACACGCTTTCTATCGGCCCCAGCGAGCCGGCGTGGATATTGATGAAGAAGAAATGCCTGAAGCCCTGGCCCGCCAGGCTGTCGCCGATCTCCTTGAGATAGTCCTCGATGGTGCGCATCTCCACCGACAGCGTGCCGGGATAGTCCAGGAACATCGCCGAGTAGTTGACCGGCACGATGGGCGCGACCGCCAGCCCGGTGCGCGCGCCGATTTCGGTGGCGATGCCTTCGCAGATGCGCAGCTCGGTGCCGGTGGCCAGGTGGGCGCCGTACTGCTCGACGGCGCCGACCGGAATCAGGATGGTGTCGTGCTTGCCGAGATAGGCGCGGATATCGTCGTAGGTGTGTTGGTCTATTCGCATGGCGTAGGGGGGGTGGGTAAGGGGGGAATGGGCGGCGCTATTGCTGCCACGGGTTGACGGACCACAGCTTGCGCAGTTCGCGGTCCACGGCTTGCAGGTTCTTGATGTATTCGTCGCGCTTGAGGTAGCGCAGCGGCTGGTAGGTATTGCGGGCGCGCGTCAGGTAGGTGTCGTCGCGGTTGCATTCGTCCACGGCGCGCGTGAGCTGCGCCATGGCCTCGGCGGGGATGCCGCGCGGCGCGGCCAGGCCGCGCATCGATCCGCCCAGGACGGTATAGCCGGCTTCCTGGAAGGTCGGGATGTCGGGCGCCTGGCTGGAGCGGGCCGGGCTCATGATGCCGAGGATGCGCCAGGGCTTGCCGTTGGCGAACGTGATGGCTTCGCCCAGATTGGTCATGGCGCCGTCGATGACCTTGCCCAGCAGCGCGACGCTGGCCGGCGAGGCCCCCTGGAACGGCACGGCGGTCAGCTTGATGCCGGCGGCCTGCTCCAGCGACAGCGCCGAGATGTGGCCGGCCGAGCCGATGCCCTGCGTGCCGACCGTAATGGCGCCCGGCTTGGCGCGCGCCGCCGCCACCAGGTCGGCGACGGTGCGAATCGGACTGTCGGCGTGCACGCTGATGGTGCCGGGGTCTTCGACCAGGTTGGCGATGAAATCGAAGCTGTCGAGCGTATAGGCGGTCTTGCGTTCGATCGGCAGGCTGATCACCCCCGGGGTGTTGACCAGCCCGATGGTGTAGCCGTCCGGCGCGGCCTGGGCCAGCGCGCTCAGCCCGATGTCGCCCGAGGCGCCAGGCTTGTTGAGCACCACGAAGCGCGCGGCGGGGATCTTGCTTTCCATGCAGGCGGCGATGGTGCGGGCGGTCAGGTCCGAGCCCGCGCCGGCCGGGAAAGGCACGATCAGGTTGATGGGGCGCTCGGGATAGGCGCCGAAACAGAGCGCGGGCAAGGCGAGCAGCGAGCAGAGCAGGGCTTTTTTCATGGTGGGGATTCCTGGAGGGTTCAACGGTTCCATGCGGAGGTCTGCCACAGGTTTTGCAACTGCGCGAGCTGGTCCGTCAACACCTTTGCATAGTCGTCGCCGGACACCACCCTGATTTCCTGCTCGGCCTTGCGCGCATCGTCGAGGAATTGCGGGTCGGCGGCGGCCCGCGCGACCAGCGCGGCCACTTGCCCGCGCCGCTGCGCATCCATGCCGGCGGGGGCGCCGATTCCGCGCAGCGAGCCGCTTTGCAGCGGATAGCCGGCTTCGCCGAAGGTCGGCAGCGCCGGCGCCATGCGCGAGCGCGCCGCGCTCATCACGCCCAGCGTGCGCCAGGGCGCGCCCTTGGCATAGGCCAGCGCCTCGCCCAGGTTGGCCGTCGCGACGTCGATCTGGCGGCCCATCAGCGCCGTGCGCACGTCGGCGGTGCCCTTGAAGGGGATGTGTTGCAGCTTTATGCCCGCCGCCTTCTCGAACATCAGCATGGACAGATGCCCGGCCGAGCCGATGCCGGCGCTGCCATAGGTCAGCCCGTTGGGCTGCCGGCGGGCGGCCTCGACCAGGTCGGCGATCGTGTGGATCGACTGGTCGGCGTGGACGCTGAGCGTGGCCGGGTCATCGACCAGGTTGGCGATCAGGACGAACGAATCCAGGCTGAACTGGGCCCGGCGCTCGATCGGGATGCTGAGCACGTTGGGCGTGTTGATGATGCCCAGCGTGTAGCCGTCGGGCGCGGCGCGCGCCACCTGGGCCATGCCGATCTCGCCGCCGGCGCCCGGCTTGTTGATCACCGTCACCGGCTGGCCCGCCTGGCGCTCCAGGGCCCGGGCGAACAGGCGCGCCGTCAGGTCGGTGCCGCCGGCGGCGGTGAACGGCACCACCAGCGTTATCGGCTTGTCGGGATAGGGCTGGGCCGACGCCGGCGCGGCGATGGCCAGCACGGCAAGCAGGCCCGGCAGGGCGCGAAACGGGAGCAGCATGGTTCATACCCCTTGCATTGTTCGGTCCGTCCGTCTGATGCGTCCGGCAAAAGCCTGTCGCCGCGGCTGCCCTGTACGGCCGGCCAGGCGTGGCGACGCCCACTGCAAACAACACTTTCGTTCAACTCCGGGGTCATGCTATACATAGATTTGATGTATGAAAAACTCTATTTTTTTGTGCCTCTTATAGATATTTTTTGTTATTTATGATCAAGGAACTTCGCACCCTGGTTGCCGTGGCCGAACACGGCAGCATCACCGCGGCGGCGCAGCACATCGGCCTGACGCAGGCGGCGGCCAGCGCGCAGATCCAGCGCCTGGAGGAAAGCCTGCAGGTGCAGCTGTTCGACCGGGTGGGCCGGCAGGTGCGGCTCAACGCGGCCGGGGTGGACGCCGTGGCGCGCGCCGGGCACATCCTGCATCTCTGCGACGAGCTGCGCGACGCGCCGCAACGCGGCAGCCTGCGCGGGCACCTGCGGCTGGGCGCCATCCAGAGCATGCAGCGGCAATACCTGCCGCGCATCATCGAAGCGCTGATCGGCGAGCATCCCGAGGTCAGCACCCACCTGGAGCTGGGCGGCTCGCTGCCGCTGCTGACGCTGGTGGACCACGGCAAGCTGGACGCGGCGCTGGTGGTCAAACCCTTCTTCGCGCTGCCGCCCGAACTGAAGTGGGTGCCGCTGCTGCAGGAGCCGTTCAAGGTCGTGTGCCCGGCGGCCGAGGCCGGCGGCGACTGGCGGCAGATCCTGAAGACGCTGCCATTCATCCGCTACGACAGCGCCTCGTTCGGCGGCCGGGTGGTCGATCGCTTCCTGCAGACGCACCGGCTGGTGCCCCGCTGCCAGATCCAGTCGCAGGATGTGGACGCCATCCTGGAAATGGTGGCCTGCGGGCTGGGCGCGGCGCTGGTGCCCATCACCGACGGGGCGCGCCACCAGGGCCGCATACGCGCCCTCGACCTGGGCGAGCATTGCTTCTATCGCGAAGTGGGCATGGTGCATCCGGTGCATCCGCGCCAGGGCGGGCTGGCGATGGAGCTGGTGCGCGTCACGCAGGCGCAGCTGCGCGACGCGCCGTTCGCGCACCCCTTGCTCGAGGGCGAGTGAGTGCGGCTACCATCGGGGAACGATGCATTGCAGGAGGCTTGAAGGCATGGCGACCGCCCACGACATCACGCGGCACCACGACGCGGATCCGCACGAGGATCCGTGGGTGCGGGGCCGGCCGGCGCCCGAGACCATCCTGGTGCAGTCTCATGATCCCGGTTGGGCGACGTGCTATGCGCGGCTGGCGGCCGCCGTCCGGCGGGCGCTGGGGCCGCGCGCCCTGGCGGTCGAACATGTCGGTTCGACCGCCGTTCCCGGGTTGCCCGCCAAGCCGGTCATTGACATTGACCTCACCGTGGCCGATCCGGCCGACGAGGCGAGCTACGTGCCGGCGCTCGAGGCATTGGATTACGTGCTGGTCGTGCGCGAGCCGTCCTGGCACCAGCATCGCTGCCTGAGGCTGCAGGCGCCGCGCGCCAACCTGCATGTATTCGGTCCCGACTGCCCGGAGGTCATCCGCCACCGGATGTTCCGCGACTGGCTGCGCACGCACGCGGACGAGCGCGAGCGGTATGCGCAGGCCAAGCATGCAGCTGCCGCGGCCACCGACGACATGGCCGAATACAACCGCCACAAGCAGGACGCGGTGCGCGCCATCTATGCGCGCATGTTCCGCGCCGCCGGACTGCTGCCTTGACGGCAGGCCGGCGGCGCTATTGCATGCCGTGGTATTTCCTGCCCAGGTCCATGGTGGCGCGGTAGAACCCTTCCTTGCTGCCGCAGTCGTAGCGCACGCCGTCGTAGGCGTAGCCGAACACGCCCGGGTCGTCCAGCAGGGTGGCGATGGCATCGGTAAGCTGGATTTCGCCGCCCACGCCCGGGCGGGTGTTTTCCAGCGCCGCGAAGATGCGCCAGTCCAGCACATAGCGGCCGACGACCGCCATGTCCGAGGGCGCCTGCGCGGGCGCGGGCTTTTCGACGATCTCTTCCACTTGCATGATCGCGCCCGATACCGTCTTGCCCGCGACGATGCCGTACTGGCTGGTGCTGCGTGACGGCACGCGCTGCAGGGCCAGCACGCTGCCCTGGAATTCGCGCGCGACCTTCATCATCTCGCCGATGACCGCGCGCGGCGCGTCGATCAGGTCGTCGGCCAGCAGGACCGCGAACGGCTCGCGCCCCACGATGGGCGCCGCGCACAGGACGGCATGCCCCAGCCCCAAGGCCGCCGGTTGCCGCGTGTAGACGCACTTGACGTCGGGCGGGATGACGTGGCGCACCATGTCGAGCATGGCCAGCTTGTTCTTCTCTTCCAGGTCGCGCTCGAGCTCCGGCGCCCGGTCGAAGTGATCCTCGATGGCGCGCTTGTTGCGACCCGTGACGAAAATCAGTTCGGTGATGCCGGCCGCCACGGCTTCCTCGACGGCGTACTGGATCAGCGGCTTGTCGACGACGGGCAGCATTTCCTTGGGCATGGCCTTGGTGGCGGGCAGGAATCGCGTGCCCAGTCCGGCGACGGGAAAGACAGCTTTGCGCACGGTATGCATGGTTTACCTCGATGGGTTGGGGCTGGCAGCGGGCGCTGCTATCCGTCACCCGAGCAGGTTGCGTGCCCGTTTCCGGCCGGGTTTACCCCCGGGCACGGGGCGCCCGGGCACGCGCCCCGCGGGCATGGGGATTGCGGGGATACGCGGGTTTACCACCCTGGCGCGCCATCCGGGCCGCGCCGCGCGACACAAGGAGCCTCGCATGAAATCCCTATTCATCACCGGCGCCGCCTGCATGGCGATGGGACTGGCCGCCGCCGGCGCGGTGCAGGCGCAGACACAGACTCAGACACAGCAGCCGCCGGTTTCGCCGGCGGCCGGCGTCGACAAGCTGGACAGCGCCGACCGCGATTTCCTGGAAGACGCCGCCCAGGCCGGGCACCTCGAAGTGGAGGGCAGCAAGCTGGCCCTGGAAAAGGCCCGCTCCACGCAGGTCAAGGATTTTGCCCAGAAGATGATCGACGACCATACCAAGGTCGGCGTGCAGCTCGATACCCTGGCGCGCGGCAAGGGGTACCAGGCGCCGGCGGAGCCGTCGCTGGTGCAGAAGGCCAAGCTGCAGGCGCTCAGCCTGCGCGACGAGGGCTTCGACCAGGCCTACGCCGATGAGATCGGCGTGGCGGCGCACGAAGATGCGGTCGAACTGTTCACCAAGGCCGCCGGCGAGGCCAAGGACCCCGACGTCAAGCAGTTCGCCGCCGCCACGCTGGAAAGCCTCAAGACGCATCTGGAAATGGCCAAGACCCTGCAACAAGCCGTGGCGCCGGCCAAGCAGTGACATCGCGCTGCCGGCCGCGCGTCTGGCTAGTCCAGGCGCGCGAGAACCAAGCCCACCAGGTACAGCACGGCCAGGCTCAGCAGCCACAGCGCGATCAGTGCGCGCGCCTTACGGCGTCTTGCGCGCCGGCTTTCGGGGGCGGCCATACGCGTCCTTGCCGGCGGGTTCCTGTTTGCCGCCGGCCGGGTAGCCGGAATTGCTGGCCGGGTCGGGGTTGTGCCTGCCGGTTGGCGGCTCGCTGGCCTCGGGGCCGCTGCGGTGGGCGCGCTGGCCCTGGGCGGGAGGGGGGCGGTTGGGCATGAGAACTCCTGGGCGGGGATGAACGGGAACGACGGGCACGCGCCTTGCCGGCCGAAGCGGCAAGGCGGCCGCTCGCCGCCGGTCCTTGAAGGAGGTGCGAGATGACGAAATTCACCAAGCAGACCGACGCGCGGGTCCAGGAGGACAGCATCGTCTTCCGGATGGAGACCGCCGGCGTGTGGCGGGATTTCGAGATTTCCGGCGATGTGCTCAGGCGCCGCTTCGACGCCCGCGACGGCAGCCCGTCCGAACTGTTGCGGGCCTTCGAGCGCGCGGCCGGGCCTTTGCGCGAGCTGGCGCACCGGGCGCAATGGGTGCCGTCGGACGGACGCATCGAGATTGGCGCCGGGGATTTCGAGGAGCGCTGAGGCGGCGCTCGCGTCGGGCGGGGCGTGGCGGTTCGTCAATGTCTACTCCATGCGGCGCGGCCGCGAGCGCGCCATGCAGCAACCGCCATGCCCGTGGGAATACCGCTTGCTGCTCGGGCCGTGCGGGCGCGCCGTCCCGGATGCGCCCCAGTCGACGAGGAGCAATGGCATGAAATACCGATTGAAGCCCATGCGCGACCACGTGATGGTGATTACCGGCGCGGGCAGCGGCATAGGCGCGGCTACCGCGCGCCTGGCGGCCAGGCGCGGCGCCCGGGTGGTGCTGGCCGGACGCGGAGAGGAAGCCTTGGCCAAGGTGGCGGCGGAGATCGGCCGCGAGGGCGGCCAGGCCGTGGTGGTCAAGGCCGACGTGGGCGTGGAGGAGGATCACGAGCGCATCCTGGCCCAGGCGGTTTCCAGTTTCGGCCGGGTGGACACCTGGGTCAACAACGCCGGGGTGTCGATCTACGGCACGCTGGAGCAGGTGCCCATCGCCGACCAGCGCAAGCTGTTCGAAACCGATTACTGGGGCGTGGTCTACGGCAGCATGGCCGCGGTGCGCCACATGAAGACGGCCGGCGGCGGCGCGATCATCAACGTGGGCAGCGAGGTGTCGGACCGCGCGGTGCCCCTGCAAGGGGCGTATTCGGCGGCCAAGCACGCCGTCAAGGGCTATACCGACGCCTTGCGCATGGAGCTGCAGCAGGAAGGGACGCCCATTTCCGTGACCCTGATCAAGCCCGCCTCGATGGCGACAAGCTATACGGCCCATGCGCGCAACTACATGGACGTGCAGCCCGACCTGCCGCCGCCGGTCTACGCGCCCGAGGTGGCCGCGCAGGCCATCGTGCACGCCGCCGAGCATCCGGTGCGCGACCTGTATGTGGGCGGCGCCTCCAGCGCGATCGCGGCGTTCGGGCAGAGCATGCCCGGGCTGGCCGACCGCATGGCCGGATGGCTGGTGCGGCACCAGCGCGGCCGCCAGCCCGCCGGACAAAGCGCCGATTCCCTCTATGACCCCGGCGCGAGCCGGCCGCGCCCGCTGCCGTGCATGGCAGGCGTAGCGTCTACACCCAGCTCGCCATGCACGGCCGCACCACGCTGGTGACCGGCGCCGTGCTGGTGGGCGGCGCGACCCTGTGGGCGCTGCGCGGCAGGCGCTGACGCATCGGGGCCGGCACGGCGATTGCGACCGTGCGCCGGTCCTGGCCACGGTGGCGAAATCATTCTGGAGAACACTATGTTTGCTCACAACAAGCGGCTGCAGTACACGGTACGGGTGGCGCAGACCAACCCTGGGCTGGCGAACCTGCTGCTGGAACAGTTCGGCGGCCCCCAGGGAGAGCTTGCGGCCGCGTGTAGATATTTCACCCAGGCCCTGGCCGAGGACGACCCGGGCCGCAAGGACATGCTGCTCGATATCGCGACCGAGGAGCTCAGCCACCTGGAAGTCATCGGCACGTTGGTGGCAATGCTGAACAAGGGCGCCAAGGGCGTGCTGGCGGAGGCGACCGAATCCGAGGCCGAGGTATTTCGCCGGCTCAACGGACCGGGCAACGATTCGCACGTGACCCAGGTGCTGTATGGCGGCGGCCCGGCGCTTACCAATTCCGGCGGCCAGCTGTGGAATGCCGGCTATATCGATACCATCGGCGAGCCGACGGCGGATCTGCGCTCCAATATCGCCGCCGAAGCGCGCGCCAAGATCATCTACGAACGCCTGATCAACGCCACCGACGATCCCGGGGTCAAGGATGCACTGGGCTTTCTGATGACCAGGGAGGTATCGCACCAGCGCTCGTTCGAGAAGGCCCTGTATGCGATCGAACCCAACTTCCCGCCCGGCAAGCTGCCCGGCGATCCGCGCTTTGCCAACGTGTATTTCAACATGTCCCAGGGCGAAGGCGACATGCGCGGCTCGTGGAACAGCGATGCCAATTTCACCTACGTGAGCGAGCGGGACGACCAGCAGGCCATCGACGGCGACGGCCTGCCGCAGGTCGCGCTCAAGGGGGGCGAGAAGAAGGCGCTGCAGGCCATGGTGTCGCGCACGGCCTCCGACCCGCAGGCCGATCCGGTCACCGGCGCGGACCTTGGCGCCGGCGGCCAGCCCGAAGTGGGTGAAGACCGGGCCGGCTAGGCGCCCTGCGGCGGCCACGGCGTCCGTGCCGGCGGGCGCCGTGGCCATGCTCATCCGGCCCCCCTATTGGCGCGACGCGCACTCTGTGGGAATATGCTCTCCGCGCTACGGCATTTCGTGCCGGTCGGGCGGCCCGCGGTGACACGGATTCTCCTGCCTGACCGATGCCGGCCCAGTCCGGCCCATGCTTCTGACAGAGTGAGTGGGGCACCATGACTATAGAGGCTCTCGCGGATGTCGTTCGGCTGCACCCCGAACTTGCGCTGTTCGCCGCCATCGTATTCGGCCACTTCATCGGCAAGATCGAGATCCGCAAGGTGAGCCTGGGCACGGTGGTGGGCACCCTGATCGCGGGCATGATCCTCGGCCTGCTGTTCGAGCCCGAGATTCCCGACCTGCTGAAGTGGGCCTTCTTCGACCTGTTCCTGTTTGCCGTCGGCTACTCGGCCGGCCCGCAGTTCTTCGCCAGCCTCAAGCGCGAAGCCTTGCCCCAGATGGCGCTGGCGGTGGTCGTGTCATGCACCGGCCTGGCGGCGGCCATCGCCATGGTGGCGCTGTTCCGTTTCGATCCGGGGCTGTCGGCCGGGCTGGTGTCGGGGTCGATGACCCAGTCGGCGGCGCTGGGCAGCGCGCTCAGCGCCATTGCCGCCATGGACGTGGACGAAGCGACCCGCGCGCTGCTGACCGCGCACGCCCCGCTGGCCGACGCCACGACCTACATATTCGGCGAGGTCGGCCTGATCCTGTTCGTGACGGTGGTGGCGCCGCGCCTGCTGAAGATAGACCTGCGGCAGGTCGCGCGCGAGGCCGAGGCCGAGCTGCAGGCGCGCACCGACGAGGACGACGCCGCGCTGTGGGACCAGGCGCCGCTGTCGTTGCGGACCTACCGGCTGGAAAACGCCGAGCTGGACCAGCGCACCGTGCACGAGTTCGAGCGCCGCTACGCGGCCGGCCGCCTGACGGTGACGGGGATACGGCGCGGCGACCAGCTGCTGCGCGACGTGGGCGCCGATGCCCGGCTGGCGCTGGGCGACATCGTGCTGGTGGCGTCGCGGCGCGCCGGCGTGGTGGGCGCGGCGCTCGAAGTGGGCACCGAGGTCGACGACCAGGAGCTGCTCAGCGAACCCATGGTGCGCGCCTCGATCGTGCTGACGCGGCGCGAAATGGCCGGCAAGACGCTGGGCGAGCTGGCGCGCGGGGCCGCGCGCGGCCTGTTCCTCGATTCGCTGCATCGCGGCGAGAGCACGCTGCCGCGCGCGATGGGCACGCGGGTGCAGCGCGGCGACGTATTCAAGCTGACCGGCAGCCGCGCCGCCATCGCGACCGCGGCCAGGAACCTCGGCTTCATCGAGCATGACCAGGGCCGCACCGACCTGGTCTACCTGGCCGGCGGGGTCGTGGTCGGCATTCTGTTCGGCTTGCTGCAAGTGCACCTGACCGGCGTGCCGCTGGGCCTGGGCACCAGCGGCGGGGTGCTGGTGGTCGGGCTGGTGGCGGGCTGGCTGTACAGCCGCTATCCGGTGGTCGGCCATATCCCCGAGCCCGCGCTGCGCCTGCTGTCGGACGTGGGCCTGATCGTGTTCATCGCCGCCATCGGGCTGGCGGCCGGCCCGCACGCAGTGCAGGCCATCCACGAGGGCGGCATCGCGCTGTTCGCCAAGCTGCTCGGCGCCGGCGTGGTGGTGACGCTGGCCGGCCCCATCGCCGGCCTGCTGCTGGGCCATTACGTGCTCAAGCTGCCGCCGATTGCGCTGCTGCCCGGCATCGCCGGCGCACAGACCACCGTGGCCACGCTCAACGCGCTCAAGGAGCGCGGCGGCAGCGACGCCTACGCCATCGGTTTCACCGTGCCGTTTGCCGTCAGCAATGTGCTGATCACGCTGTGGGGGCCGGTCATCGTGGCGTGCGCCGTGGCGCTGTCGCGCTAGCCCAGGTCGGCGCGAAAGCTGCGCTCGCTGCTGCGCAGCAGGCGCATGTTGCTCTTGAGCATGTCGAACACGCGGCGGGTCAGCGGCCGCACGACGTTCTTGCGCACGAACAGGTAATAGGCCACGTCGGGCAGGCGGGGCAGGCCGTCGGCCTCGCCCAGCACGCGGAATTCGGCGTCGAGCAGCTCCACGCCGCGCGCGGTCACGCCCAGCCCGGCGCGCAGCGCCGCCTTGATTCCTATCAGGCTCGATGATGTATAGCTGGGCGACCAGCGGATTCCCGCGTCGTCCAGGGCCTCCTGCGCCAGGCGGCGGAACAGGCTGGGCCCGTCGGCCAGCACCAGCGGGATGGGCTTGGCGCTGTCGAGCAGATAACTGGCCGAACAGAGCCACACGGTGGGCGAGCTGCGCAGCACCACGCCTTCGAGCGTCGGGTCGTGGCGGTTGGAGATCGTCATGTCGATCTCGCCGCGATGCAGCGACTCCATCAGGAAGGGGCTGCGCCCGACATGGATGTCGATCTGCAGCAGAGGCGAGACGCGCGCCACCTGCGCCAGCAGCGGCGGCAGCATGTTGTCGGCGACGTCGTGGGGCGCGCCGATGCGCAGCACCCCCTCCAGGCTGCCTTGCTGCAGGCTGCGCAGGGCCTCGTCGTTGACCGCCAGCAGGTGCCGCGCGTAGTCCAGCAGGCGCAGGCCGAGCGGCGTCAGGCGCTTCTGCCGCCCGCGGCGTTCGAAGATCGCCCGCCCCAGCTGGCTCTCCAGCCGCTGCATCTGCTGCGTGACGGCGGACTGGGTCTTGCCGATATGGACCGCGGCCGCGGCGAAGCCGTCCTTCTCCTGTATGACGACCAGCGTCCTGAGCGCGTCCAGATCCAGTGTGTCCATTTATCAGTTTCGCTAATTGATTTTGGCTCGATTCTAGATTGTTTCCCCCTGCTCGGGTGCCTATATTTTGAACTCTCACAGTTTGGCGAAACCATAGGGAGTGAATCATGACAGCAGCGGCAGAACGCGAGCAGGTTGTGCAGGGCGCGATGCAGCGCATCAAGCAGATCGCCGAGGCGGGCGAATTCGATCGCGCGGCGCTCGACGGCATCCTGGCCGAGCTCAATCAACTGGCGGCGCGCGCCTCGCTGTGGAGCGAAGCGGATTTCGCGGCGCCGCAGGACGGCGAGCTGCAGGCCCGTTACCTGATCTCGGAAGACGCCGACCAGAGCTATGCGCTCTATCTCAACGTCATGCGTCCGGGCAAGCGCATCGTTCCGCACAACCATACGACCTGGGCGTGTATCAGCGCCGTCGACGGCGTCGAGCTCAACCGCGTCTATGAACGCCTGGACGACGGCAGCGTGCCGGGCAAGGCCCAGCTGCGCGAGATCGACCAGGTCACGGTCGAGCCGGGCACCGGCATCGCCCTGATGCCCGACGACATCCATTCGGTGGAAATCCTGCCCGGGCAGGTGATCCGCCACCTGCACCTGTACGGACGCGCGCTCGAGACGCTGACCGAGCGCATCGGCTACGACCTGGAGAAAGGCACCTGCGAAATCATGTCGATCGGCGTCCAGACGCGCCGCCACTGACGTGCCCAGTATCCATCCCACCCCTCCTACCGTGGCGGACATGCATTTCATCAACGCGCAGACCCTGAAGTCCTGGCTGCATGACGGCGCCGAGATCGCGCTGTTCGACGTGCGCGAGCACGGGCAGTACGGCGAGTCCCATTTGTTCCACGGCATCACGCTGCCCTACAGCCGGCTGGAAGCCGACGTGCGGCGCCTGGCGCCGCGCAGGCAGGTGCGCCTGGTCGTCTACGACGATGGCCAGGGCGTCGCGCAGGCGGCCGCGCGCCGGCTGGCGGCGCTGGGCTATGGCGACGTGCACGTGCTCGAGGGCGGCACGCCGGCCTGGCAGGCCGCGGGCTATGCGCTGTTTGCCGGCGTGAACGTGCCGTCCAAGACGTTCGGCGAACTGGTCGAGCAGGTCTATGACACGCCGCACGTCACCGCCGTCGAACTGGACGCCATGCTGAGCGCCGGCGAGGATGTCGTCGTGCTGGACGGACGCCCTTATGCGGAATACCGCAAGATGGCGATTCCCGGCGCGACGAACTGCCCCAACGGCGAGCTGGCCTATCGCGTCGGCAAGCTGGTGCCCAGCGACAGGACGCGCATCGTGATCAATTGCGCCGGCCGCACGCGCAGCATCATCGGCGCGCAGACGCTGATCAACCTGGGCCTGCCCAATCCGGTGGCGGCGCTGCAAAGCGGCACGCAGGGCTGGATGCTGGCCGACCTCGAACTGGAACACGGCGCCAGCCGCCGCTATGGGGGACCGTCCGATGACATCGAAGCCGCGCGCGACGCGGCCGCGGCGCTGGCGCGGCGCCACGAGGTGCCGGCGGTCGACGCCGAGACGGTGCGGGGCTGGGTGCGGGACGGGCAGCGCACGGTATTCCTGTGCGATGTGCGCACGCCGGAGGAATACGCCGCGGGCACGCTGGCCGGCGCCCAGCACACGCCCGGCGGCCAGTTGATCCAGGCCACCGACCAGTACGTGGGCGTGCGCCGCGCGCGGCTGGTGCTGTTCGACGACGACGGGGTGCGGGCCCGGGTGGTGGCCAGCTGGCTGTGCCAGATGGGACACGAGGCCTATGTGCTCGATGGCGGGCTGGCCAGCGGACTGGCCCTGCCGGCGCCGGCGCCGGCCCTGCCGCGACCGGACGAAGTCGATCCCGCGACGCTGGCGGCCTGGCTGGACGAGGGCCGGCCGCTCGCGCTCATCGACGTGGGCGCCAGCATGCGCTACCGCCAGGCGCACATCGCGCAATCGCGCTGGTCGATCCGGCCGCTGCTGGCCGAGGCCCTGGCCGGCTGCGCCGATCCCGTGGTGCTGGTGGCCGACGAACCCGGCGTGGCCGCCTGCGCCGCGGCGGAACTGGCCGGGCTGGGCGTGCCGGCGCGGGTGCTGGCGGGCGGGCTGCAGGCGTGGATCGACGCGGGCTTGCCCGTGCGCTCCAGCCCCGACACTCCCCCCGACGAGGCCTGCATCGACTATCTGTTCTTCGTGCACGACCGCCACAGCGGCAACAAGGCCGCGGCGCGCCAGTACCTGGAATGGGAAGTCAACCTCATCTCGCAACTGGACGAACGCGAACTGGGCGAATTCCGCCTGCCGCGGCGCTGAGCCGCGACGCACCCCACCTTGGCCATGACCATGACAGACACTTCACCCCCTCGCCACCTGCAGACCCGCTTGCTGCATGCGGGCAAGAAGCCCGCCTACGACGGCGGCGCCCCGGTCAACCCGCCGGTCGTGCGGGCCAGCACGGTGATATTCGACAACGTCGCGCAGCAGCGCGACCTGCGCGCGCGGCGCTCGGGCGAACGGCTGTTCACCTACGGCGCGCGCGGCAACCCCACCAACTTCGCGCTGGAGGACGCGGTCAGCGAACTGGAAGGCGCGTACCGCACCAAGCTGTTTCCCACCGGCCTGGCCGCCATCGCCATGACGCTGCTGTCGTACCTCAAGCCGGGCGATCATCTGCTGATGTCCGACGCGGTCTACGAGCCGGCGCGCAAGCTGGTGCATTCGTTCCTGGCGCCGTACCAGATCCGCTGCACCTTCTTCGCCGCGGACGGTTCGGACGTGGCGGACAAGCTGGAGCCGGCCACGCGCATGATCTACGCCGAGTGCCCCGGCTCGCTGGTGTACGAGATGTGCGACCTGCCCAGGCTGGCCGAGATCGCGCACCGCCACGGCGCGCTGCTGGCGTGCGACAACACCTGGGGCTCGGGCTGCCAGTACCGGCCGCTGGCGCTGGGCGCCGACGTGTCCATCATGGCGGCCACCAAGTACCTCAGCGGCCACTCGGACGTCATGATGGGCACGGTGGCAACCACGCAAGCCGCCTGGCCGGCGCTGTCCGAGCGCAGCGACGCGTTCGGCATGACGGTCAGCCCGGACGACGCGTACCTGGTGCTGCGCGGCATACGCAGCCTGGCGGCGCGCCTGGCCATGCACGAACGCCACGCGCTGCGCATCGCCGGCTACCTGCAGGAACGTCCCGAGGTGCGCACGGTGTTCTGCCCGGCGCTGCCCGGCCATCCCGGGCACGACATCTGGCGCCGCGACTGCAGCGGCACCAACGGCCTGCTGTCGTTCGAACTGCAGCCGGGGTTCGAGCGCGCCGCCGCCGAGCATTGGATCGACAGCCTCGTGCTGTTCGGCCTGGGCGCCTCCTGGGGCGGCTACGAAAGCCTGGTGACGCTGGCCGACCTGGGCGCCGCGCGCAGCGTGGCCGACTGGTCCGGGCGCGGCGTCGTGGTGCGGCTGCACATCGGCCTGGAAGACCCGCAAGACCTGATCGCCGACCTGGACCAGGCGTTCGCCGTCCTCGGCCCGGCCGGCAAGCACAACACCGTATCGAGGAGCGAAGCGTGAACATTGGTCAATGGCTTGAAGAGGACGGCGGCGCGGCGCGCCGCAGCGGCCGGCTGCGGGTCGGCTCGATGGCCTCGGGCGTCGAGATATTCCTGCCCTATATCGCCTTGCGCGGCGCGCGCCCCGGCCGCACGCTGTGGCTGCACGGCCAGGTCCACGGCGACGAGATCAACGGCATGGTGGCGGCGCTGCGCTTCGCCAACAGCCTGGATCCGGCGGCCATGAGCGGCAACCTGGTGGTCACGCCCACCGGCAACCCGCAGGCGCTCGACGCGCGCCGCAAGCGCAACCCCTACGACGAACTGGACCTGGACCAGAGCTATCCGGGCAAGGCAGATGGCATGATCACCGAACGGGTCGCGCACGCGCTCATCGAGCAGGTGCGCGGCGTGGCCGATGTGCTGATCAATCTGCACACCATGAACCCGCTGTTCGACTCGCGTCCGTACTGCGTGTACAAGACGCCGCCCAACGACCGCGTCCGCGAGGACGACCTGCTGGCCGCGATGGCGCCGTTCTTTCCGGTGCTGGCCTGCCGCCAGGACGTGGGCGGCAAGGGCGAGCTGCCCGGCAACATCGCCGGCGCGCTGGACTACCAGTGCCTGGCGGCCGGCGTATGCGCCTTCATGCTGGAGCTGGGCGCGGGCAACCGCTACCAGCCCGAGCATATCGAGCGCGCCGAGATGGGCTTTCGCACGCTGGCGCGCAGCATGGGCATCCTGCCCGGCGCGCCGGCTGCCGAGGACCACGCGCCGGCGCTGCGCCAGGTGTCGCGGCGCGGCTGGATCACGGCCGACGAAGGCGGACTGTTCGTGCCGCGCTACTGCGCCGGCGACCGCGTGCCCGAAGGCGCGTCGCTGGGCGAGGTGATCGCCCTGGACGGCACGGTCACGCCGGTCGCGCCGATGCCGCGCGAAGGCATCCTGATCGGCCTGCGTTCGGACCCGGTGGTGCACACCGGCGAGCGCCTCGCCTTCGTGGCCTGGGAGTGGCGCGACGCGCCGACCCCGGCTCCGTCCTGGCGCTGAGCCGCGCCGGCGCCGCCATATCGACTCCAATACCTGGACAAGGGAACTGCATCATGACCATTCTGGCGAAGTTCACCCGCCGGCTGACGCTGGCCGCCACGACCCTGGCCACCGCGCTGGCGGCCTTCGGGCCCGGCGCGCAGGCCGCCGGCTTTCCGGCCGAGGGACGGCCCGTGCGCATCGTAGTGGGATTTCCGCCGGGCGGCGGGGCGGACGTGCTGGCGCGCGCCATTGCCCCCGGCCTGGCCGGCAAGCTGTCGGGCAATGTCATCGTCGAGAACCGCCCGGGCGCCGGCGGCCTGACCGCCACCGAGTACGTCGCCAAGTCGGCCCCCGACGGGTACACCCTGTACATCGCCACGCCGGGCTCGTTCACCATCTGGCCCAACCTGCGCAAGCTGAACTACGACCCCAGCAAGGACTTCGCGCCCATCAGCACGCTGGTGACCATGCCCAACCTGCTGGTGGTCTCGCCGTCCACGCCGTACCAGTCCGTCAAGGACGTGGTCGCGGCGGCCAAGGCGCCCGGCGGCCAGATCGACTACGCCTCGGGCGGCGTGGCGACCATCGGGCAGATCGCCGGCGAACAGTTCAAGCTGATGGCGGGCCTGAAGATGACGCACGTGCCCTACAAGGGCACCACGCCGGCGCTGACCGACGTGATGGGCGGCCTGGTGCCGCTGACGTTCTGCGATCCCTCGGCCAAGGGCATGATCGATTCGGGCAAGCTGCGCCTGCTGGCGGTCACCACCGCCAAGCGTTCGCCGCTGTTTCCCGATACGCCTACCATGGATGAGGCCGGCGTTCCCGGCTACGATCTGATGAACTGGTATGGCATCGTGGCGCCGGCCGGCACGCCGGCCGAGGTGGTCCAGCGCCTGAACGGGGCGCTGGCCGAGGTGATGGCCCAGCCGGAGGTTCGCCAGCGCCTGGCGGCCGCGGGCATGGAAGCCACCTCGAGCGCGCCCGACGGTTTCGGCCGCCTGATGGCCACCGAGCGCGCCAAGTGGGGCAAGCTGGTCGAGCAGGCCGGCATGCGCGCGGAATAAGGCGCCGGGCGGCGCGGCCCTGGCCGCGCCGCCGCTGTTTTTCTTCTTTCGTGGATACGCGATGAGCTCTGCTTCCGATTCCGCACCACCGGCCAGCCGGCCCGGCGACGCCGAACGCCCCCATAGCGCGCACTGGGGCGCGTTCTACGCCGCCTTTGACGGCCAGGCCGTGCGGGTGCGTCCGCATCCGGACGACCCGGACCCCAGCCCGCTCATCGACAATTTCACCAATGCGCTGCGCCACCCGGTGCGCGTGACCACGCCCATGGTGCGGCGCGGCTGGCTCGAACGCGGGCCGGGGGCGGACCCGGCGCGCGGCGCCGACGAGTTCGTGGCCGTCTCGTGGGACGAGGCGCTCGACCTGGTGGCGCGCGAACTGGCGCGCGTGCGCGACGCGCATGGCCCGCAGGCCGTGTTCGGCGGCTCGTACGGCTGGTCCAGCGCCGGCCGCTTCCATCATGCCCAGAGCCAGGTGCACCGCTTCCTCAACACGGCGCTGGGCGGCTACGTGCGCTCGGTCAACAACTACAGCGCCGGCGCCTCGGCGGTCATCCTGCCGCATGTGCTGGGCCCGCTGGACGACGTGGCGCGGCGCAACGTCACCTGGCAGCAGATCGTCGAGCATACCGAGGTGGTGCTGGCCTTCGGCGGCATGGCGCTGCGCAATACCCAGGTGGCCAGCGGCGGCGTCAGCAGCCACACCGAGCGCGGCGCCATGCGCGCGGCCGCCCGGCGCGGCTGCCGCTTCGTGTGCATCAGCCCCTTGCGCGGCGACCTGCCGCAGGAGGCCGCGGCGCGCTGGCTGCCGGCGCGCCCTGGCACCGACGCGGCGCTGATGCTGGCGCTGCTGCATGTGCTGGTCGACGAGGGCCTGCACGACCGCGCGTTCGTGGCGCGCTATTGCGCGGGCTGGGAAACCTTCGAGGATTACCTGATGGGCCGCGCCGATGGCCAGCCCAAGGATCCGGCCTGGGCCGCTGCGCTGACCGGCCTGGCCGAGGCCGACATCGCCGCGCTGGCGCGCATGCTGCCGTCGCGGCGGGTGCTGGTGGTGGTGTCGCATTCGCTGCAGCGCGCCGAGCATGGCGAGCAGCCGGTCTGGCTGGGCGCGGTGCTGGCCGCGGCGCTGGGGCAAGTGGGGCTGCCCGGCGGGGGCTACAACTACGCACTGGGTACGCTGGCGCATTACGGCAAGCGCAACAACGCCGTGCCGATCGCGGCGCTGCCGCAGGGCAGAAACGGCGTGGACGCCTACATCCCGGTGGCGCGCATCGCCGACATGCTGCTCAAGCCGGGCGAGCCGTTCGACTACAACGGCCAGCGCCTGCGCTACCCGCATGTGCGGCTGGCGTACTGGGCTGGCGGCAACCCCTTCCACCACCACCAGGACCTGACGCGGCTGCGCGCGGCGTTCCGGCGCCTCGACACCCTCATCGTGCACGAGACCGTCTGGACCGCCACGGCGCGCCACGCCGACATCGTCCTGCCTTGCACCATGACGCTGGAGCGCGAGGATATCGGCGGCACGCCTACCGACCCGCTGCTGGTGGCGATGCATCGCATCGCGCCGCCGGTGGGGCTGGCGCGCGACGACTACGACATTTTCGCCGACCTGGCCGGACGGCTGGGGCGGCGCGCCGCCTTTACCGAAGGGCGCGACAGCCGCGGCTGGCTGCGGCACATCTACGAAACGACCCGCGCGGCCCTGGCGGCGCGCGGCGACGAGGCGCCGGACTTCGACACGTTCTGGGCGCGCGGCGAGCTGCGCCTGCCGCAGGCGGACGACGACGGCGGGCTGTTGCGGGCATTCCGCCAGGATCCCGAGCGCAGGCCGCTGCCCACGCCCAGCGGCAGGATACAGATCAGTTCGCCCACGGTGGCATCGTTCGGCTACGCCGACTGTCCGGGGCACCCGGCCTGGATCGCGCCGACCGACGCGCCCGACGCCCAGTGGCCGCTGTACCTGGTGGCCAACCAGCCGGCCACCCGGCTGCACAGCCAGCTGGATTTCGGCGCGCACAGCGCCGCGGCCAAGCGCCGCGGCCGCGAGGTATGCCAGGTGCATCCGGCCGACGCCGCCGCGCGCGGGATAGTCGATGGCGACGTGGTGCGGCTGTTCAACGCGCGCGGCGCGTGCCTGGCCGCGGCGCGCGTCACCGATGCCATCATGCCGGGCGTGGTGCAGCTGCCCACGGGGGCCTGGTACGACCCGCAGGACGTGCACGCCGAGCGGCCGATGTGCGTGCACGGCAACCCCAATGTGCTGACGCGCGACGTCGGCACCTCGTCGCTGGCCCAGGGGTGCACGGGCCAGTTGACCGCCGTGCAGCTGGAGCGCTACGACGGCCCCCTGCCGCCGGTGCGCGCCTACGAGCCGCCGGCGCCGGCGGCTCGCGCCTAGCGCACCACCGGGTAGACGGCGGGCTGGCGCTGGCCCAGGTGCGGGCCGCCCTGGGCGCGGATCGTGGCGATGTCGGGCCAGTCGGCCAGCAGGATCTGCTCCTCGCCGCGGCTGGCGGCGGGGCAGAGTTCCTCGCCGCTGGGGCCGAAAATGCAGCTCGTGCCCAGGAAGGCGACGCCGCGCTCGGTGCCGACGCGGTCGGCCGCCACCACGACCAGCTCGTTGCTCACCGCCGTGGCCGCCATCAGGTGATAGCCCTGCGGCAGCCCGTAGGCGTCGAACGCGTCGGCCGTGCGGATGCTCTTGCTCCAGTTGGCCGGCGCCGCCACCACATCGACGCCGTCCAGGGCGTAGTTGCGGCACACCTCGGGAAACCACATGTCATAGCAGATGGCCAGGCCGATGCGGCCCAGCGGCGTATCGACGCGGGTCAGCGCATCGCCCACGTCGAACAGCCGCTGCTCGTTGCCGCGCACGTGCAGCTTGCGATGCCGGTGCAGCTCGCCGCCGGGCCCCACCAGCACGGCGGTGTTGTAGATTTTCTCGCCGTCGGTCTCGGACAGGCCGGCCACGATCCAGGCGCCGGTTTCGCGGCTGACCTGGCTCCAGGCCCGGGTGGACGGGCCCGGCACCGTTTCGCTGACGGCGCGGATTTCATCGCGGCTGTCGAAGACCAGGCCGCCGATGCAGCACTCCGGCAGCACGATCAGACGGGCGCCGGCGGCCGCGGCCTGGCGCGCCAGCGCGCAGCTCCTGGCGCGGTTGGCGTCATTTTCTCCCTGCCGCACATCGAACTGGATGGCGGCGATCTTTCCGGTCGGGGTCATGGATTTGCTGTCCTCAATGCACGGTCGCGGGCGCCGTTTCGTCTTCGGTGGCGCCCAGGTAGGCCCGCTTGATATCGGGGTCGTTCATGATCTGGCGCGCCGGTCCTTCCTTGAACTTGCGGCCGGTTTCCAGCACCACGGCGGTGTCCGAGATCAGCAGCGCGCCGTGCAGGTTCTGTTCGACCATCATCACGGTCAGGCCGGCGCCGCGGATCTCCTGCACCGAGTCGAACACCTCCTGCTGCATCTTGGGCGACAGCCCCAGAGAGGGTTCGTCCAGCAGAAGCAGGCGCGGATGCATTTCCAGCACCATGGCGGTTTCCAGGATCTGCTGTTCGCCGCCGCTTAGATTGCCCGCCAGGCTGTGGTATTTGCGCTTGAGCATGGGAAACAGCGCCAGGACTTCCTCCATGGCGCGTTGCTTGTCGGCGCGGCCCAGCAGGTAGGCGCCCATTTCCAGGTTTTCGCCCACGCTCATGCGCGGAAAGTTGCAGCGTCCCTGCGGCACGATGCCGATGCCGGCGCGCAGGCGGGCATCGCAGGCCAGCCGGTCGATCGGGCGGCCCTCGAAGCGGATCGCGCCGCCGAACTGGCGCACCATGCCGAAAATGGCCTTCAGCAGCGTGGACTTGCCCGCGCCGTTGCCGCCCAGCAGGGTGGTGACCGTGCCGGCGGGAATGGTCAGCGAGATGTCGCGGACGATGGGCGTGTCGGTGTAGCCGGCCGAAAAGCCGGCAAGCTCCAGGCACGGGGCGGTATCAGGCATGGTGGCTTTCCTCCTGCGGCGCGCTGCCGAGATAGGCGTTGACGACGCGTTCGTCGCTGCGGATGATCGAGGGCGCGCCTTCGACCAGCTTGCGGCCGGATTCCATCACCACCACCTGGTGGCAGCGGCGCATCACGAAATTCATGTTGTGCTCGACGATGAGAAAGGTCTGGCCGGCGCGGTTGAGCTCGTCGATGATGCGCTCGATGTTGGCGATCATGGTCGGGTTCACGCCGGCCAGCGGTTCGTCCAGGATGGCCACGCTGGGGCGTGACATCAGGCAGGCGGCCAGGGCCACCAGTTTCTTCTGGCCATACGACAGGATGCCGGCCGGCAGGCTGTCGTAGCGGCTCAGGCCCACCTCGGCGATCAGTTCGCGGGCGCGCTCGCCGGCCGCGGCTTCGCTGTCGCGCAGCGCGCGGCGGTTCAGGAACGCGTCCAGCCAGCCGTGGCCGTCGTACTCCTGCGCGGCGATGAGCAGGTTCTCGCGCACCGTCAGTTCGTCGTACAGCCGGATGTTCTGGAAGGTGCGGGTCAGGCCGCGCCGCGCGATGGCGTGCGGGGGCAGGCCGCCGATATCCGCGCCGGCCAGCAGCACCCGGCCGGCGTCCGGTGGCTGGAAGCCGCTGATGCAATCGATCGAAGTGCTCTTGCCGCAGCCGTTGGGGCCGATCAGTCCGGTCACCGAGCCGGCCGGCACGTCGAAGTCCAGGCCGTCGACCGCGCGCACGCCGGCAAAGGCCTTGGCCAGTCCGCGCACCGACAGGGCGGGGGTGTTGGGGGTCGGGGCCTTCATCGCAGGGTCCTCCTGATGCGTTCGAGCCGGCGCTCGCGGAAATAGCCCGCGATGCCCTGGGGCAGGGCCAGGATGGCGGCAACCAGCACGCAGCCCAGCAGCACCAGCCGCAAGTCCGGGCTGACGCGCAGCAGTTCCGGGATGATGGTGAAGACCGCGCTGGCCGCGATCACGCCCCAGAAGCTGCCGGTGCCGCCGATGATCACCATGATGAGGATCATCTGCGTGTAATAGAAGTCGAAGATCGACGGGTCTACCACGCTCAGGTAGAACACGAACAGCCCGCCGGTCATGCCGGCGACCAGCGCCGAGACGGCGAAGGCCAGCAGCTTGTAGCGCAGCGTGGCGACGCCCTGCGATTGGGTCAGCGGCTCGTTCTGCTTGATGGCCAGCAGCGTGCGCCCGATGCGCGATCCGACCAACCGGTGCACGCCGGCCAGGGCCAGCGCGGCGAAGGCCAGCATGATGAAATAGAACACCAACGGGTTGGCCGAGCTGACCCGGCCCAGGCCGGGCAGGGTCAGTTCCAGCGTGGGCAGGTTGGGAATGCCCAGCGGCCCGCGCGTGAGATCGACCCAGTCCTTGGCCACCAGTTGCATCAGCAGCACCAGGCTCAAGGTGACGATGGCGAACGAATGCCGCGACAGGCGCAGCGACGCGTAGCCGATCACCAGCGAGGCGGCCACCGCCACCGCGCCGCCGGCCAGCACGCCCAGCCAGGGCGACCAGTGGGCGTCGACGGCCAGCAGCGCGGCCGTATAGCCGCCGATGCCCCAGAACGCGATCTGCGCGAACGACAGCAGGCCGGTAAAACCGTAGATGAGGTTCAGGCTGGTGGCCAGCACCGCGAACACGATGGCCATGATCGCCACCTTCAGGGCGTAGCCGCCCAGGCCGGCGAACGGCAGCGCCAGCAGCACCAGCGCGCCGGCCAGCAGCCAGGGGGCGGCGCGCCGCCGCGGCGCAGTGCCCAGTGGCAGGTCGAGGGTTTGTTCTCTCATACTCGCATCCCCTTGCCGAACAGGCCCAGCGGGCGCACCAGCAGGATAAGAATCATGATGATGAAAGCCAGCGCGTCCTGCAGCACGACCGAGCCGAAGCCGCCGGCCAGGCTTTCGGTCATGCCCACGATCAGCGCGGCGATGATGGCGCCCCAGATGTTGCCCAGGCCGCCGATGATGATGATGGCGAACGCCTTGAACACGAACGGCATGCCCATGAGCGGATGCACGGTGTACAGCGGCGCCAGCACGCCGCCGGCCAGCCCGCACAGGGCCGCGCCCAGCACGAACACCGTGCGCGCGATGGTGCGCGGGCGCATGCCGACCATCAGCGCGGCCTCGCGGTTCTGCGCCAGGGCGCGCATGGACTTGCCGCTGCGGGTCCATTTCAGGAAGGCGTGCAGCAGCACGATGGCGGCGATGGCCAGGCAGAAGGCGATCAGCCGCAGCACGCCGATGCTGAGATTGCCCACCTGCAAGGCGTCGAAGCCGTACTCCGTGGTGATGGTGCGTGGCGTGGCGCGCAGCAGGTAGAGCGCGCCGTTCTGGATGATCATGGCCAGGCCCAGCGTCAGCAGGATGCCTTTCTGGAAATCGTCCGATTTGAGCGTGAACAGCACGCTGTCAAACAGCAGCAGGCCCGCCGCGGCCACCAGCAGCGTGGCCACCAGGATGCTGGGCCAGTAGCCGAAGCCCAGCGTGGAGACGGCGAAAAAGGCCGCGAAACCGCCCAGCATGACGAGCTCGCCATGCGCGAAGTTGACGATTTCCAGCACGCCGTAGATCAGGGAAAGGCCGACGGCCACCAGCGCGTAGATGGCGCCGATGGCCAGGCCGTTGATGATCAGTTGAAGAATGAAGTCGGTCATGGAGTCATCCGAAGAAGTCGATGCCTGCCGGGGCCGCCGCGCCAGGCGGCGGCCGCCGACGGGGATCAGGTGCCCGGGGTGGCGACAACCTTGACCTTGCCGTCCTCCACCTTGAGGATGACCGCGTTGTTGTGCGCCTGGTTGTTCTTGTCGAAGGCGACGCGCCCGCCCATCATCGAGGCGTAGTCGCTGGCCTGGATGGCGTCGCGCACCGCCTTGCGGTCGACCGACCCGGCGCGCTTGATGGCGTCGGCCAGCAACTGGATGTTCTCGTACGAGATGGCGCTTTGCAGCAGCGGGTCTTCCTTGTACTTATCCTTGTACGCCTTGACGAACGCCTGGTTGGCGGGCGTGTCGAGCTCGGCCGCGTACTGGAACACGCTGGTCGCGCCGTTGATCGCGCCGCTCTTGATGCCCTCGGCCTGCAGGCCGCCCAGCTCGATGCGGCCGGTCAGCGGCACCCGCATGCCGAAGCCGCGGTACTGGCGGATGAAGTTGATCTGGTCGGCGCCCACCGTATACAGCGCGATCGCGTCCGGGGCGGCCAGCTTCAGGCGCGTCAGCACGGTGGTGAAGTCCTGCGTGCCCTTGTCGTAGTACTCGGACGAGGTGATGGTCACGCCCAGCGGCTTGAGCGCCTTGGCGATGGCGGCGGCGCCGCCCCGGCCGTAGTCGGTGTTCTCGCCCAGCACGGCGATCTTCTTGAAGCGCGCCTCGTCCTTGAGATAGGTGGCCAGCGCCACCGCCATGCTGTCGTCGCTGGGGCCGGCCCGGAACGTCCAGATATTGCCGCCCGCGCCGGCCTTCTCGGTAATACTGCTGGCCGACGACGAACTGACCAGCATGGGCACGCCGGCGCGCTCGACGATGGGCATCAGGGCCAGGGTGACCGAGCTGCACATCGCGCCGCTCACGGCGACCAGGTCGCGGTTTTCCAGCATCCGCCCGACGCTGTTGACGCCTTCGGCCGGGTTGCAGGCATTGTCCTGGACATTCAGCTGCAAGGGGCGCCCCAGCACCCCGCCGGCGGCGTTGATCTGCTCGACCGCCAGTTCGGCGCCCCAGCGGTCATGCTGGCCCTGGAAGGCCGCGCTGCCGGACAGCGGCGTGGAAACGCCGACGACGATGGGTTGGGCCATGGCGCCGGAAGCGGCCAGGGTGGCCGCCAGCGTGGCGGCCAGGGCCAGCCGTTTGCTTGCATTCATATGTCTTCCCCTTGTTGTGAGAGTGTCGGAAACTGCCGCGAATCAGTCTAGGAAACCCGACGGGTGGCAACAAGGGGAAGCGTCAACGAAAGTGATTAGTTTCGCTAATCTATTGGTTGGGGGCAGAGGGGCAGAGGGGCAGAGGGGCAGGGGGCAGGGGGCAGGGGGGCGGCCGGCCGCGGGCTAGTGGCGCGTGGCGGCTGCCTTGCGCGCGAGGATCTCGGCCTCCTTGCGCCAGGCGGCGCAATCGATTTCCTCGACCACCACGCCGGTGGTCTTGTCGATCACGTTGGCGGCGCGCTTCTGCCCGCCCGGGATGCCGCGGTCCACGCATTGCTGCTGCGCGGCGCCGGTGGCGATCTGCAGGTTGGTCAATCCCACGGCGTTGGGGTCGGCTTTTTTCCAGATGCCGTTCATGTCCTGGACGTCGATGACGTACTGGGCGCCGGCGCTGGCCGCGGCCGCCAACAATGCCGCGGCGAGCGCGGCCTGCATCGTCTTCATGCGAGTCTCCCTGTCTGCTCGTGCCGAGCAGGCTAGCAGTTTCGCGGCCGCGGCGAACTCGGCCAAACGGATGCCGCACTTTGCCCGACCCGCCCGTGGCGGGCGATTGGGCCACCGTGGTTGCCGTACCACAATGGACGGATCCCGGGGCATCGGCAAGGAGGGCGGCAATGGGCGGGAACACGGCGCACCGCCGCGGATCGTGGTGGGGGACATTACGGCGCTGGACGCGTACGGCGTGTCTTGACAATGTTTGACGGTACGGCGCGGCGCGCTGCGGTAGTCTTGCGCTCGGCGGATGCGGGCCGTCGCGCGCATCCGCCGATTGGCGCGTCCGCGGCCGGTCCAAGAGAGCAGTCATGACAGCATCCGTATTGAGCTACACCCTGAGGCAAACCAGCCAACCCACCGAAGCGCAACGGCGCGCCCTGCGCACCCTCGAAACCGCGCGCCAGCTGATGGCCGAAAGCGGCGCGACCCCGCCCGAGGCCGAGCCGGTATCGACCGAGGCCGAACTGGTCGCATACCTGAACGAACGCTACGCCAGGCCGGGCAAGCGTTGAGGCGCGCGCGGCAGGCCGCGGCCGGGATGTAACGCGGCGATAGCTTTATATTCACGGTGTTACGAGTGGGTTCCGGCCGCCGGGTACACTGCTGGCGATCGAATTTCTTCGCCTTCAGCCATGTCCAATCTCATCGTGCACGGCGGCAAGCCGCTGCGTGGCCGTATTACGCCTTCCGCCAACAAGAACGCCGTGCTGCCCGTGCTGTGCGCCACGCTGCTGACCAGCGAACCCTTGCGCCTGCATCGGGTGCCCGACATCACGGATGTGCGCAAGATCCTGGACATCTTCCGCATGCTGGGCAGCGAAGTGCGCATGGACCATGCCACCGACACGCTGGAGCTGCATCATCGCGCCACGCGCTTTGACGCCGCCACCCACCGGCTGCCGGAGGAAATGCGCTCGTCCATCATGCTGGTGCCGCCGCTGCTGGCGCGCTTCGGCGTGGCGCGGCTGGAAGACAACGTCAAGGGCTGCACGCTGGGCGTGCGCGAGATCGACCCGCACGTGGATGTGTTCTGCCGTTTCGGCGGCGCGGTGACGCGCGCCGAAGGCTCGCTGCTGGTGCGTTGCACCGGCGACCTGGTTCCCAACGACCACTGGCTCGATTATGCCTCGGTGACCACCACCGAGAATTTCGTGCTGTGCGCGGCGGCGGCCCCGGGCGTTTCGACGCTGACCAATGCGGCGTCGGAGCCGCACGTGCAGGAGTTCTGCCGCTTCATGACGCTGATGGGCGTGCGCATCGAAGGGATCGGCACGTCGCGCCTGACCGTGCACGGCGGGGGCGCCCTGGGCGGCGGCGAGTTCACTTTCGACGAAGACTTCCACGAAATCACGACCTTCCTGGCGCTGGGCGCCATCACCGGCGGCGACGTGGCGGTGCGCAACAGCGCGCCGGGCAACTTCCCCCTGATCGACCGAACCTTCGCCAAGTTCGGCGTGCGCATCACGCACGAGGACGGCTGGTCGCGCGCCGGCACGCCGGGCAGCCTGCAGGTGCAGACGCCGTTCACCAGCAATGTGCTGACCAAGGTCGAAGCGGCGCCGTGGCCGTACTTCCCGGTGGACCTGCTGCCGATTTTCATCGCGCTGGGCGTGCGGGCGCGCGGCAACGCCATGTTCTGGAACAAGGTGTACGACGGGGCGATGGGCTGGACGGGCGAACTGTCCAAGTTCGGCGCGCACGTGTTCCTGTCCGACCCGCACCGCCTCATCACCTTCGGCGGCAGCCCGCTGACGCCGGCGACCGTCGAAAGCCCGTACATCATCCGCGTGGCGATCGCGCTGTTCATGGTGGCGGCCAGCATCGAAGGCCGCTCGGAAATCCGCAACGCCACGCCCATCCGCCGCGCCCACCCGCGCTTCGTCGAAAACCTGCGCAGCCTGGGGGTGGAAGTGGAGTGGGAGAGCGAAGAGTAATCCTCTCTGGTGCCTGTCCCCGCGCGGACAGGCACCAGCCGAATCCACGGGTGCCTGTCCCCGCGCGGACAGGCACCAGCCGAACCCACGGGTGCCTGTCCCCACGCGGACAGGCACCAGCCGAATCCACGGGTGCCTGTCCCCGCGCGGACAGGCACCAGCCGAATCCACGGGTGCCTGTCCCCACGCGGACAGGCACCAGCCGAACCCACGGGTGCCTGTCCCCGCGCGGACAGGCACCCGCGTCAGACGCTCAGCGCCGCCACGTCCACGCCCGGCAGCGTGCGCAATTGCGCCGGAGCAAGCAGCAGCTTGGCGGTGCGCACGCCGGCGCCCATGACGACATGGGGGCGCTGCATGACGGCCTCGTCGACCAGGATCGGCCAGCCGGCCGGCAGGCCGAAGGCGGTGATGCCGCCGAACTCCATCCCGGTCAGGGCGGTCGCGTCTTCGCGCCTGGCGAACGACAGGCGCTGCGCGCCCAGCCGGGCCTTGACCGCGCCGTTGACATCCAGCCGCCGGTCGCCCAGCGCGACCACGGCCGCGTAGTGTTCGCCGCCGTCCTTCTTGTAGCGCAGCACCAGGGTGTTGGCGCAGTCCTGCAGGCCGAAGCCGTAGCGTTCGCTGAACTGCGCGGTGTCGGAGTGCGCGTCGTCCACCGCGAACACCAGCAGGCCGTCGGGCAGTCCCGCTGCCACGCAGGCCGGCAGGCGCGCGGCGCGCTGCTCGGCGGCGATGATGTCGAAATTGAACTTCTCGGCGTGGGCGGACAGGGACATGGGCGCATCGATACCAGGAAACAACGATGCGCGCCATTGTAGCGGCGCGGCGCTAGCTGGCCGCCGCGCCGCCCAGCTCCCACTGCGACAGGCCGCGCGTCAGTTCCAGCGCCTGGCGCTCGAACAGGCGCCGGTACACGCCGCCGTGCAGGCGGACCAGGGCTTCGTGGCTGCCTTCCTCGATGACGCGGCCCCGGTCCATCACCAGCAGGCGATCGAGCGCGCGGACGGTGGACAGGCGGTGCGCCACCACCAGCGTGGTGCGGCCTTCCATCAGGCGCTCCATGGCCCGCTGGATGAGCACCTCGCTTTCGCTGTCCAGGCTGGAGGTGGCTTCGTCCAGGATGAGGATGGGCGCATCGGCCAGGAAGGCGCGCGCGATCGCCACGCGCTGGCGTTCCCCGCCCGACAGCTTGACGCCGCGTTCGCCCACCAGCGTGTCGTAGCCCTTGGGCAGCGCCATGATGAAGTCGTGCGCGCTGGCCAGCCGGGCGGCGCGTTCGATCTCGGCCTGCGTGGCCCCGGGCCGTCCGTAGGCGATGTTCTCGGCCAGCGAGCGGTGGAACAGCACCGGATCCTGCTGCACGATGGCGATCTGGCCGCGCAGCGACGCCTGCCGCACCGTGGCGATATCCTGCCCGTCGATGGTGATGCGCCCGCCGTCCACGTCGTACAGCCGCTGGATCAGCTTGATGAACGTGGTCTTGCCCGAGCCGGAGTGGCCGACCAGGCCGACCCGTTCGCCCGGCGCGATGCGCACCGAGAAGTCGCGGTACAGCGGCTGTTCGTGCGGACCATAGCGGAACGTGACGTTCTCGAAGCGGATCTCGCCCGCGCCGATGTCGATCGGCCCGGCGCCGGGCACGTCCTCGACATCCAGCGGCTGGCGTTGCAGCGAGACCAGTTCCTCCATGTCGTTGATCGAGCGCTGCAGGTTGCGGATGTTCATGCCCACGTCGCGCAGGTAGCCTTGCAGCATGAAGAAGGTCGTGAAGGCGAAGGTCACGTCGCCCACGCTGGCCTGGCCGCGCTGCCACAGCAGCAGCGCCACGCCGAGGATGGCCGCCTGCATGGCCACCAGCATCGCGCCCTGGACGCCGCCGTTGATCGTCCCGCGTACCCAGCCGCGCCGGGTGCGGTGGCGCCATTTGCCGGTGACGCGGGCCAGCCGGGCTTCCTCGCGCCATTCGGCGCCGAAGGCCTTGACCACGGCGTTGCAGCTCACCGCGTCGGCCAGCGCGCCGCCCATGCGGGTGTCCCACGCGTTGCCCAGGCGCGCCGCCGGCGCCACGTAGCCCAGCGACAACGCCATCGTCACCGCCACGTACAGCAGCGAGCCCAGCCCGACCACCAGCCCCATGAGGGGCCAGTGCCAGCCCAGCAGGGCGGTGGCGCCGGCCAGCATGGCCAGCGAGGGCAGCAGAGCGATCAGCAGCGTGTCGTTGAGCAGGTCCAGCGCCCACATGCCGCGCGTGATCTTGCGCACGGTCGAGCCGGCAAAGGTGTTGGCGTGCCAGTCGGACGACAGCCGCTGCACCTGGTGGAACGCCAGGCCGGCGATGTCGTGCATCATCTTCAGCGTCAGCGCGATGATGTTCATGAAGATGGCCTGGCGCAGCAGGGTGGCGCCCACGCCCAGCGCGATCAGCAGCCAGAAGGCGGCGAGCGCGGCGTTGCGCGCCACCATGTCGGTGGGCGCGCCGCCGGCCACGGCGTCGATCAGCCGGCCGACATACAGGGGCGTGAGGATGTCGGCCAGCGCCGAGAGCAGCGCCAGCGTGGCGATGAGGCCGATGCGCCAGGGCTGTCTGGCCCAGTGCCTGAAAGTAAAGCCGAGAACGGCCTTGAACGCGGATCCGCGCAAGTCGAGTTTATTGCGAGCCATTTGCCAGGGTCCGGCTGCGCGGCGCGCGCCAGGACGTCAGTAGAAAGTGAATGCCAGCCAGCGCGGGCCGCCCATGGGGGGCCGGCAGGCTACGGATTGCGTAGGAGAGGGCGCGTGAGCCGCGATGCGGCCCGGCGCGGGCTGCGGCCTAACGGCGCGGCGGGGTCACGCGCGGAGCGGCGGTGTGCGGTACGAGCATGGGGCGCCTCCGGGTGAGTGATCGTGGATGGGAACAGGGCCCGTGAGCAGGGCCCGAAGTGCGATCCTAGCAGCGGGCCCGGATCGCGCGCAAGATTCGCCGCGGCCGGCGTTGCGTAATCGACACGGAAGGCGCGCGCCGGGCCGGCTTCGCCAGGTCTCTACAATATGTCCCGACATGATCGATGGAGGTTGGGGATGGACGCGGATTTCTGGCTGGATCGCTGGCGCGAAGGGCGCACGCATTTTCATCAGACGCGGGTGACGCCGCTGCTGCAGAAATACTGGCCGACGCTGGAGGTGCCGGCCGGCGGCCAGGTGCTGGTTCCGCTGGCCGGCAAGTCGCTCGACATGGTGTGGCTGGCCGGGCAGGGGCTGCGCGTGCTGGGCGTGGAACTGTCGCAACTGGCGGTCGAGCAGTTCTTCGACGAGAACGGCCTGCGCCCCGAGGTCCACGAGTCGGCGCAGGGCCGCCATTATGTGGCGGGCAACCTCGAGCTGATCTGCGGCGACGTGTTCGCGCTGGAAGACGCCACGCTGGCCGCCTGCGCCGGCGTGTACGATCGCGCCGCGCTGGTGGCGCTGCCCGGGCCCATGCGCAAGCGCTACGCGCGCGAGGTCTATGGCCGCCTGGGCCGGGGCTGCCGGGGCATCCTGATCACGCTGGACTATCCGCAGGACCAGATGGAAGGCCCGCCCTTTTCCGTGGACGATGCCGAAGTGCAGGCGCTGTATGCCGGCCATACCGAGGCCCGCCTGATCGACCGGCGTGACATCCTCGACAAGGAGCCCAAGTTCAACCAGCGCGGCGTGGCGCGGCTGGACACGCTGGTATACCGGCTCGAACGCCTGGGCTGAGCGCGGCGATGCTGCGCCTTGTTACCGACATCCATGCCTGGTTGCGATGGGCGGGCCTACACTTGCGCCGTTTCCCACAACAGGAATATGGGCATGAAAACGATACTCGGGCTGCTGCTGGCGGCGGCGCTGCTGGGCGGCTGTGCCGTCTATACTCCGCACGGCGCGGTCGTGGTCGATCCGTCCGATCATGGCGGCGGCTTCTGTCCGCCCGGACAGGCCAAGAAGGGCAACTGCTGACCGGTCCGCGGCCGACCCCCGCGCGCCGCATGCGCGGCGCGGAATCGCTACACTGGACGCACGGGCGCGCCGGCGCATCGGCCGCGCCGCGCCCAAGGAGGCGATCATGAAATTCTGCTTGGCGACATTGATGCTGGCGGCCAGCCTGGCGCTGGCCGGCTGCGCGGGCGGGCAGGGCTCGCAAGCCGGCCCGCCGCATCCCGGCGCGGTCAATCCCTACAGCAGCGGCGGTTTCCACGACGCCGGGCCGGACTACCCCGATACCGGCCGCTGAACCGCGCGGCCTTACCTGGCGCGCACGTAGTTGCGTATTTCGCGCGCGACGTTATCGGTCCACTCGTCGATCAGCGGCTTGAGCGCCGACGCCGGCACCGAGGTCTGGCCCTGGGCGATGGCGCGCACGCGCTCGCCGGTGCCGCCGCGCACCGACGCCCACAAGAGCTGGCCCGTCTGGCTGTCGGTGACCTTGCTTTCGATCGCGATGGTGGCCTGCTGCGGCCGGCCGCCTTCCATCACGGCCCTGGCGCCGGTGATGGCCAGCGCCACCGGGATGTACTGGTAGGCCGCCAGCGCCTCGCTTTCGCTGCCGACCGCGGTGATCGCGATGCGCGCCTTGGCCACGCCCGGACCGGGGCCGTTGACCAGGCGGATCTCGCGGCCGATCTTGCGGCGCAGCGACTGGTCCAGGTAGTTCTGCAGCTCGGTCAGCGTTTCCATCGACACCTGCGCCGACGGTTGCGGGGTGGGGTAGTACTCGACCGGCGACAGCCACATGGCGGTGTACTGGCGCGGCTTGAGCGCCGCGTCGCGGTAGATCAGCCGCGCGCCGCCGGGCACTTGTTCCTCGCGCAGCTGCGAGTAATCGCCGAGAAAGCCCGACTCCTTCGGGGTATGCTGGCTGGCGCAGCCGGCCAGCAGCAGGGTTGCGGCGCCGAGCGCTGCGATGCGGTACAGGGGCGACTTCATGGCGGGTTTCCCTACAAAAAAGACGTTGGCCCAGGAGACGGGTGGCCCAGCATACGCGGCGCGGCTCCCCCCTGCAACGCGGGCGGGCGCGCAACGGTGCCGCTCATCCGTCGGGACGGCTGCCGATGGGCGAACCCGGCCATGCCTGGCCTGGCGGCATGGTCTGGTAAAATGATAAAGATTTTGTAACAAATCGGCAATTTTCGGCGCTGCCCGGCGCCCCGCCGGCTTCCCGGCTGCGTGCCGGCAGTCCTGCCTTGCCCCGACATTCCCTATGCTCGATGCTCACGACCCGTATCTGGTAAGCGGCAGGCTCGAAATCGCCAACCTGCTGCAGACCCTCCAGGCCCGCCAGTGCCTGCTGCTCATGCGCATCCCGGGCCGCCCCTTCAACAGCGTGACCTCCATACTGCACGTGGATGCGCAGGCAGGCCAGGTCGTGCTGGACGCGGCACAGGACGACACGCTCAATCAGCGCCTGGAGCAGGCCGGCAATGTGGCTTTCGACACCTCGCTGGACAATATCAGCATCTCGTTTGCCGCCGCGCGCGTGAAGCGCTGCGAATTCGAGGCGCGGCCGGCCCTGCTGGTCGAGCTGCCCGAAACCCTGACCAGGGTGCAGCGGCGCGATACGTTCCGCATCGCCGTGCCGGTGGCGCAGCCCGCGACCTGGGTGCGCGAAGCGGGCGGGGCCGAGCCGCTGGCGCTATGCGACATCAGCCCGGGCGGACTGGCGCTGGCCGATCCCCTGCAGACGCTGGACCCGGCGCCGGGCAAGGTCTATCGCGGCGTGCTGGCCTTGCCGGAGCTGGGCGCGTTCGCCGCGGCGATCCGCGTGGTGCATCACCTGGACGAGGCGCTGGCCAAGGGCAAGACCAATCGGCGCATCGGCTGCGCGTTCGTCGAGCTCGACAAGGGCACGGGCATCCGCATCCAGGCCTACGTCAACGCCTTGCAGCGCGAACAGATCGCGCGCCAGCGCCGCCTGTAGGTCCGCCGCGCCCGCTCAGGGCACCAGCGACAGGCCGATGCGGAACTGCGAGTCGTGGCGCTGGTTGTAGCCCAGCAGCGTTTCGCCGTAGCCATTGAAATACTGCAGGTGCAGGTAGCCGTTCATGTCCAGCCAGGTTCGCTTCAGCGGCCATGCGAAGTCCAGCTGGGTGGTGCGCCGGCTGCTGGCGCCCTGGCGGTACATGGCCGACACCACGGCGCCGCCGTCCTGCGCCCAGCGCAGGTTCCAGTCCACATAGCCGGCATAGTCGGCGTAATCGCGGTTTTCGCGCGCCACGCCGAAATAGGTCTTGACCTTGGGCGCGAAAGTCAGGGTGCTGCCGCTGTCGAAGCGGTAGTTCAGCGCCGGCTGCACGTAGGCGTCGTTGAGCGAGCGCGAATCGTCGCCGCTCTTGCCGTTGGACTGGTGCTCGACCCCGGTGTTCAGGCCGATGCGCCAGTTCTGGCTGGCCGACGACCAGATATTGTCCGAAAGCCAGAATGCGCTGGGATTGAAGGTGGTGTCGATGAAGGGCTTGGAGTCGCCTTCCAGGTCCCACAGCGAAGTCTGGGTGTAGCCCAGGTAGAAATTCTCGCCGAAGGTGGCCGGACGGTCGCCCTTGGGCGAGAACAGCCGGTACTTGGCGCTGATCTGGAAGCGCGCGGTGGTGCGCTCGCGCGTGCCGATGTCGAAGTACATCGGCTGGTACTCGCTGATGGCGCTGCGAAACGCATCGAACGCGCTGGCTGGCTGGAAGGTCTGGCTGACGGCCACCTGCGCCGGCGCCGGGCCGGAGTCGGGCGAAACGCCCGCCGCCGTCACGGCCGCCGGCGGCAGGGGCTGCCCGGTACGCGCATCGGTCACGGGCACATCGGCCGGCGTGCTGGCCAGCGTATCCGTCTCGCGGCCGGTGGCGTCCAGCGCCAGCATGGCGGACTCGCCCTCGATCGACACCGCCTGCAGGCCGCGCGCGCGCACCGGCACCACGGCGTCCCAGCTCATGCGGGCGAAATTGTTGACGGGGATGTTCAGCGCCGTCTCGCCCGCGGGGCGCTGCGCCAGGCTGCGTATGGTCTGGCCGTCGGCGCCGCGCCATTGCAGCACCAGCTGCCTGGGCGCGTTCCACGCCGCGCTGGCCGAGCCATCGTTGAAGAACACCGCCTCCAGGCGCACCGTCTCGCCCGGTGCCGCCGCCGGGCGGTCGAGCCGATAGGAAATACCGGCGCTGGCGGAAAGCGACGTTCCCGCCAGCGCCAGCGCGAGCGCGCCAGCCAGGACGGGGCGAATGAACGGGGATCGGGAGTCCGGCACTTGCATAGGAAACGACCAGCTATGGTGACGGCGAACTGTAGCATTCGACGCTGTAGCCGTTGAAACGCCATGTAAGGCGGGTCTGGGTGCCGCCGGAGAAACGGCATGCCCGCCGCGGGGGGCGCGGCGGGCTACAAGCGGTTACTCGCCGAACCGGATGCCTTGCGCCAGGGGCAGCGCGCGCGAGTAATTGATGGTGTTGGTGGCGCGCCGCATGTAGTGCTTCCAGGCGTCCGAGCCGGATTCGCGGCCGCCGCCGGTTTCCTTCTCGCCGCCGAAGGCCCCGCCGATTTCCGCGCCCGAAGTGCCGATGTTCACATTGGCGATCCCGCAGTCGGACCCGGCGGACGACAGGAATGCCTCGGCCTCGCGCAGGTCATTGGTGAATATGGCGGACGACAGGCCTTGCGGCACGCCGTTGTGCATGGCCAGCGCCGCCGGGAAGTCGTCGTAGCGCATGACATACAGAATGGGCGCGAAGGTCTCGTGGCATACCACGTCGGTCTGGCCGGGCATTTCGACGATGGCCGGGCGCACGTACCAGGCGTCCGGATACCGTTCGGCCAGCAGGCGCTCGCCGCCGCTGACCTGGCCGCCCTGTTCGCGCGCGGCGGTCAGCGCGGCCTGCATGGCGTCGTACGAGGCGCGGTCGATCAGCGGGCCGACCAGGGTGCCGGGCTGCAGCGGGTCGCCCACCGTTGCGCTGGCGTAGGCCTGTTTCAGGCGCGCGACCAGGATTTCGGCGATATCGGCATGCGCGATCAGGCGGCGCGTGCTGGTGCAGCGCTGGCCGGCCGTGCCGATGGCGCCGAACACGATGCCGCGCGTGGCCATCTCCAGGTCGGCGCTGGGCGCCACGATGATGGCGTTGTTGCCGCCCAGCTCCAGCAGGACGCGGCCGAAGCGCTGCGCCACGCGCGGGCCCACCTGCCGGCCCATGCGGGTCGAGCCGGTGGCCGAGACCAGCGCCACGTCGTGCGAATCGACCAGCGCCTCGCCAAGCTGGCGTCCGCCTATCAGCACTTCGGCCAGCCCGGCCGGCGCCTCGCCGTAATCCTGCAGGGCGCGCGCCAGCAGCGCCTGGCAGGCCAGGGCGGTCAGCGGCGTTTTCTCGGAAGGCTTCCAGACCACGGCATTGCCGCACACCAGCGCCAACGCGGCGTTCCAGGACCAGACCGCGACCGGGAAATTGAACGCGCTGATCACGCCGACCACGCCCAGCGGATGCCAGGTTTCCATCATGCGGTGGCCGGGGCGCTCGGACGCGATGGTCAGGCCGTACAGCTGGCGCGACAGGCCGACGGCGAAATCGCAGATATCGATCATCTCCTGCACTTCGCCGGCGCCTTCGGCCAGGATCTTGCCGGCCTCCAGCGAGACCAGCCGGCCCAGCGCCTCCTTGTGCTCGCGCAGGACCTCGCCGAACCGGCGCACCAGTTCGCCGCGGCGCGGCGCGGGCACGTCGCGCCATTGCAGGCTGGCCTGGCGCGCGCGGGTGATCGCGGCGTGCGCCTGCGCCACGCTGTGTTCTGGAACGCGGGCCAGCAGGGCGCCGTCGATGGGGCTGCGGGCCTCCAGATTGCCCTGGGCCAGGGCGGCGGGGTCCAGCCCCAGCTTGCGCAAGAGATCGGAAGGCGTATCCATGACTGCTCCTGTAAGCGTGGCAACGGCGGCGTTGAAGCCGGGAAAGCAGACACCGTACTACGTCGCCGCCATGCCGTGGGCATCGATGGGCGGGGCAGCCGGCGGGGCGATTGGGCCGGCGCGCGCCTTCCAGGGTAAAATGCGCGCCCAGCCATGCGCCTGCCGGCATCGCCGCGCCGACCGCATCCGGTACCGCCCTTAGCTCAGTTGGATAGAGCACAGGTCTTCTAAACCTGGGGTCACAAGTTCGAATCTTGTAGGGCGGGCCACAGCTTTCCCGCGCATCGCGGCCAGACCGGAAATCCCATGCAGATCGATGATTTGCATGGGTTTTTTTTCGCGCTGCGGGGCCGGGGCCGCCATGGGCCAGACCCTCCGAAGATAATAATAGTTACTTCGAGTTTTGTTTGATGGCATATTGACGCCAGTCCTTCAGGCTTGCCGGAGGGCCCGGAGGGCTTCGCCGGGGCTACCCGCGGCGGTCCCCTTCCCCGATCCAATCGCCGTGCGGCGGCGCGCAGTCCTGCCGCATGGCCCAGCGAGGGTGCGCGAGATGGGAAATGCTGCTCGACGCTTGCGGGGCTGGCCGGTGCGCCTGCTCATCGCGGGCCTGGCCGTCGCCGCGATTTTCCTGGTCGCGGCCGTCCTCATCGCGCTGAGCTGGGTGAACTCCCGCAATCTGCTGCTCGACGCGGCCGTGCGCACCGCCAACGATGCGGCGCAGATCACCTTCGAGCGCACGCGCCGGATGATCGAGCCGGCCTCGGCCACCTTGCGCACCCTGTCCTTCGATCCTATCGTGAGCGCGCCGCGCCTGCAGGACCGCCTGGACCGCATGCGGCTGCTGGCCGAGGAACTGTCGGCCAACCCCTTGATTTCGGCGCTGTATGTGGGCTATGACAACGGCGATTTCCTGCTGGCTCGCATGCTCGACGACCGGGACATCCGCCGGCATTTCGGCGCCCCCGCGCAGGCCCGCTTCCTGGTGCAGGCGGTCACCCGCGCGGCCGACGGCACGGCCGAGGGCGATTTTCTGTTCTACGACACCGGGCTGAGCCCGATCGAGCGCCGCGCCGAGGCCGACTACCGGTACGACCCGCGCGAGCGTCCCTGGTATGCGAACGCCAGCGAGCGCGCGACGATGACCGTCTCCGCGCCCTATGTGTTCTTCTCGACCCGCCAGGTGGGCGTCAGCCTGTCGCGGCGGGCCGACGGCGGGAAAGCCACCGTGGGCCTGGACATCGTGCTGGACGACCTGGGCAGGATGCTGGATGCGCTGCGCATCACGCCGAGCGCCGAGCTGGCGCTGGTCGACGGCAGCGGCGCGGTGGTCGCCTACCGCGACCCGCAGCTCCTCAAGGCCAGGGCGCGGGCCGCGGAGGGGACGCACCTGCGGCCGCTGGACGACCTGGGGGTCGAGCCCTTGTCGGACCTGCGCCGCATCGCCCGGGACGGCCAGCCCGTCTCTTATGACGTTGCGGGGCGCGAGTGGCTGGGCGTCATGCTGCCGTTCGACGGCTTCGACAATGTGGACATCCGCCTGCTGCTCACGGCGCCCGCCGACGAGCTGCTGGGCGGTCTGCAGCACGACCGCGCGCGCATGGTTTTGATCGCCGGCGGCCTGATCCTGCTGTTCCTGGGCCTGGGGTGGTGGGGCGGCAGCCGCATCGGGCGGGCGCTGGAGCGCACCACCGCGCAGGCCAAGCGCATGTCCGCCTTCGACTTCAGCCGGCCGCCGGATGCGCCGGCATGGCTGCGCGAGACCAAGGAGCTCAATGGCGTGATGGACAACGTCAGCAACACGGTCGAGGCCTTCCTGGCGATCAGCGACGTGCTCGGCACCGAACCCCGCATCGAGACCATGCTGGCGCAGGTGCTGGAGAAGTTCGTCCATGCCGCGCGTTGCCGCAGCGGCGCCATCTATCTGCCGCAGAAGGACTCGCAAGCCATGGTCCGGGCCGCCGTTGCCGGCGATGCGAGCGGCCTGGAGGAAACGATGCCATGCCCCGGCGGCGCCGTCGCGGCGTGCGCGGCCGGCGCCGCGGACGGCCTGCAGCGGGCGCAGTTCGAGCTGCGCGGCCGTGCCGGGCGGCTCGAGGGGCTGCTGGTGCTGCGCCATGCCCAGGATCAGGACCACGCCGCGCCGGAGTTCCAGGCCTTTGCGTTTCGCCTGACCGGCATGTTGAGCGCGGCGATCGAGACGCGGCAATTGATCGAGTCGCAGAAGCAGTTGTTCGACGCGGTGATCCGGGTGCTCGCCGACGCGATCGACGCCAAGAGCCCCTATACCGGCGGCCATTGCGAGCGGGTGCCTGCCCTGGCGATCATGCTGACCGACCGCATGTGCGCCGACACCAGCGGCCCCTATGCCGACTTCTCGTTCACCGAGGACGAACGCTACGCCTTCTACCTGGCGGCCTGGCTGCACGATTGCGGCAAGATCACCAGCGCCGAGCACATCGTTGACAAGGCCACCAAGCTGGAGGTCATCTACAACCGCATCCACGAAATCCGCATGCGTTTCGAGGTGTTGTGGCGCGACGCCGAGATCGCGCACCTGCGCGCGTGCCTGGACGGACAGCCTGTCGCGGCCAGCGCGCAGGCGCGCGACGAACGGCAGGCGCAACTGCGCGACGACTTCCGCTTCGTCGCCGAATGCAACCTGGGCGGCGAGTTTCTCGCCGACGAGGCGATCGAGCGCCTGCGCCGGCTGGGGCAGGCGACCTGGCTGCGCCATTTCGACGATGGCCTGGGCCTGGCCGTGGCCGAGCGGCGCCGCCTCCAGAGCAGCCGCGCCGGCGCGCCGGCGCTGCCGGCCATTGAACCGCTGCTGGCCGACAAGCCGCAGCACCGGGTGCCATGGGGCGACGACAAGCCCGCCGTCGAGCGCGATGATCCGCGCAACACGCTGGGCTTTGACATGAAGCTGCCGGCGTACCGGCAAGACATGGGCGAACTGCACAACCTGAGCATCCGGCGCGGCACGCTGACCGACGAGGACCGCTTCGCGATCAACGACCACATCGTGCAGACCCTGATCATGCTCAAGCAGCTGCCGTGGCCGCGCCACCTGGAGCGGGTGCCGGACATCGCCGCGAACCATCACGAAAAAATGGACGGCACGGGCTACCCGCGCCGTCTGCCGGGCGAGGCGCTGGACCTCACCGAGCGGGTGATGGCGGTGGCCGACGTGTTCGAGGCATTGACGGCCGCGGACCGGCCGTACAAGCTGCCCAAGACGCTGTCCGAATCCCTGCGCATCATGGCGGTCATGTGCAAGGAGCGGCACCTCGACACCGAGCTCTATCTGTATTTCCTGCGCAGCCGCATCTGGCTGGATTACGCGCGGCAGCACATGAACCCGTCGCAGATCGACGACGTGGACATCGAGGCGCTGGCGCGCATCGCCCAGGGCTGACGCGCACCTTCCTTCCCCGTTCCGAAGCCGGCTGTCCGGCCGCCGCGGCGCAAGCCGCGGGCGGCCGGACAGCCGCGCCCATCCCATTCTCCTCCCCTTATGCAAATTCCGCGCCGCCGGCGATGCGGGAAAACACCTAGTCATCTTAGTTAGATATCTAGCTTGTACAACTTATATATAGAAGTTTAGAATTCATCGAAACACACCAACAACGGAGACGTCGTGAACATCACGCAAGAAATCGCCAAGCGGGTCGTGCAGACTTCGATCCGGGACCTGCCGGCCGATGCAGTGGGTTACTCCGAAACCTTGGCCATGAGCGCGCTGGGCGCCATGGCCGCCGGCCACCGCAGCGCAGGCGGGCGGGAAATCGTCGATTACGTCAAAAGCGCCGGCGGCGCCGCCCAGGCCACCGTGCTTGGCCACGGCCTGAAGACCACCATGGAAATGGCCGGGCTGGCCAACGGCACCTTCGCGCACGCGACCGAATACGAGGACGACAGCTTCCCCGAGGCGGTGTCCAGCTACACGCTGTTTCCGGCCATCTTCGCCGTGGCCGAGCACGCCGGGGCGTCTGGCGCCCGCGTGGTGGAGGCCTTCGCCGCCGGCTACGAAGCGCAGGCGCGCATCGGCCTGGCGTGTCGTCAGGCGCGCCGCAACGGCTTCATGGTGCTGAGCCTGGCCGGGTCGATCGGCTGCGCCGCGTCGGCCGCCAAGCTGCTGGGCCTGGACGAGCGCCAGACCACCATGGCGCTCAGCCTGGCGGCCTCGCAAGGCGCGGGCATCGGCTACCAGACCGGCTCGATGGCGCACATCGTGGAAATGGGGTTCGCGGCCCGCAACGGCATCGCCGCCGCCCTGATGGCGGCCCAGGGCATGACCGGGCAGCCTGACGTGCTGGAAGCGCCGCGCGGGCTCATGAACATGATCACCGGCGACCAGGTCGAAGAGCCGGCCGCCATCATCGAACACTGGGGCAGGCCGTACCGCCTGATGGAAATCGGCATCAAGTCCTATCCCTGCTGCTATCACCTGCAGCGCATCATCGAAACCACCGTGGACCTGCGCCACGCCGAGGGCCTGGCCGCCGCCGACATCGAGGAGATTTCGGTAGAGGTCAACGCGTTCTTCCCCACCGTCGTCCAGCACATGGAACCGCACGACGAGATCGAGGCGCAGTTCAGCCTGCCGCACGTGCTGGCCATCGCCATGCTGGAGGACCAGGTGGTGCCGGCCGGCTTCTCCCAGGCGCGCATCGACGACGCGACGTTCCAGGCATTCCGACGCAAGGTCAAGCAGGTGGTGCGGGAAGACTGGGGCTGGACCCCCACGGGCTGGACGCCGCGGATCACCTACCGCCTGGCCGACGGCCGGGTGATCGTGCGCGAGCCCGAGCAGGCGCGCGGGCAGCCGCCGGCGCTGCTGACGTTCGACCAGTGCGTGCCCAAATACCTGGGCTGCGTGCAGGGCATCTATCCGGAGCGACAGGTCGAGCGCTCGGTCGAGCTGCTGCGCGGGCTGGCGGGGCTGGACAGCGTTGCCGAACTCATGCAGTGCGTCGCCACGCCCGCCTGATCCGCCGTCTTCCAATCAAAGAGCAAGGATGCTTGTGGTGAAAACAAAACTCTCCGATTTGACGCACGAAGACATTGATCGGATTCTCGAAATCGTGAACCGGGTCGACGATATCGACCTGCAGATCCAGGTCGACGGCCTGGGCCTGCGCGTACGCAAGGGCAATGTCGGCGCGTTCGCCGCGGCGCCGGCCGTGGCCGAGGCGCCGGCCGTGGCCGAGGCGCCGGCCGTGGCCGAGGCGCCGGCCGCCGCGTCCCCCGCCGCTGCCTCCACCGCCCCGTTGACGCAGCCCGTGCCGGCGCCGGCGGCTGCGCCAGCCGTGGCGCGGCAGGACCTGCTCAGCATCACGGCGCCCATGATCGGCCGCTTCTATGCCAAGCCATCGCCCAACGACCCGGCGTTCGTGGCGCTGGGCAGCCAGGTCGGGCCGGACGACAGCGTCTGCATTCTCGAAGTGATGAAGCTGTTCAACACGGTCAAGGCCGGCGTGGCGGGCGAAATCGTCGAGATCCTGGTGCAGGAGGGCGACATGGTCGAAGAGGGCGATGTGCTGTTCCGGGTGAAGCCGCAATGAGCCGCCGCATCGGAATCATCGACACGACGCTGCGCGACGCCCAGCAATGCCTGTGGGCGACGCGGATGACGGCCGGCATGATGGACCCGATCGCCCAGGCGCTGGACGAGGCGGGATTCGACATGATCGATTTCATGGCCCCGGTGCAGTTCGATGTGTGCGTGCGCTACCTGCGCGAGGATCCGTTCGAGAAGGCGCGCCACTTCCGCAAGCGCTTTCGCAATACGCCCATGCGCAGCTATTGCCGCAGCAAGAGCCTGGTCGGGTTCAGCATGGTGCCCGACGACATGGTCGAGCTGTGGATCGACTGCCTGGCGGCCAACGGCTTCAGCGCGGTCGGCACGCTCGATTCGCTGCTGGACGTCGACAACATGAAAGTCAGCGTCCAGCGCGCCAAGAAGATCGGCATCAAGTCGATCGGCGCGCTGGTGTTCTGCGAAAGCCCCCTGCATACCGACGCGCTGTACGCCGGCACGGCCGCCGAGCTGGTGCGTTGCGGCGTGGACGGCATCATGCTCAAGGACTCCGGCGCCCTGCTGACGATCGAGCGCATCCGCACGCTCATCCCGGCGTTGCGGGCCGCCGTCGGCGACATTCCCATCGAAGTGCACAGCCACAGCAACACCGGCCTGGTCCAGCGAGTCTACCTGGACGCGGCCGACCTGGGCATCGACCAGCTGCATACCTCGATCGCGCCGCTGGCCGGCGGCGTGGCGCAGCCCTCGATCCAGAACATGACGCGCAACCTCGCCCAGCGCGGCTACCACACCGACGTGGACATGGCGCGGGTCGAGGAGATCGGCGCCTATCTGCACCGGCTGGCGGCCCGCTACGACTTCCCGCTGGGCAAGCCGATGGAATACGACGAATTCCATTATCGGCACCAGATGCCGGGCGGCATGACGGAGAACTGGCGGTTCCAGTTGCGCCAGGCGGGGCTGGAGAACCGCTTCGAGGAAATCCTCGAGGAGATCGGCCGCGTGCGCGAGGACCTGGCCTGGCCGATCATGGTGACGCCGTTCTCGCAGATCATCGGCGTGCAGGCCATGCTCAACGTGGTCAACGGCGAGCGCTACCGCGCCGTGCCCGACGAAGTGAAGATGTACGCGCTGGGCCACTTCGGCCGGCTGCTGGGGCCGGTCGAGCCCAACGCCCTGGACCGCATCGTCGCCAACGGTTCGCCCGATGTCGGGCTGACGCCGCAGCCCAAGGAGCCCGCCTTGCCGGGGCTGCGCAAGGCCAATCCCGGCATGACCGACGAAGAGCTGCTGCTGCGCTACATGTTCCCGGCCGACGATGTCGAGGCAACCTTTGGCTGCAAGCCGCTGAAGCTGACCGTGCCCGCAGGCGGGCCGATCGTCAGGCTGATCGAGGAAATCCTGCCGCGCGCCGGCATACGCCATTTCGAACTGCGCAGCCAGTCCGAACACATTTCGTTCACGCGACCCTGAGCCGGTCCCGGTCTCGTTGCCACGGAGAATCCGCATGACCCAACCCGCCGCTTCCTCCCACGCCGTCATCGTGATGTACGACGCGCCCGCCGAACTGGACGCGTGGATGCATGGCGACCACTACCGCGAGGTGCTGGCCACGCCGGGCGTGACGGGCGTGCGCCGCTACGAGGTGCTGCACGGGCCGCAAGCCTGCCGCAAGTACCTCGCCGTGATCGAGACCGACGACCTGGACGCCACGCTGGCATGGCGCGACAGCGAGGCCGGCGCGCGCTCGCAGCAGGACGCCAACCAGCGCGGCGTCGCCAACCGCCTCGGCCTGACCTGCAAGCGCATCTATTGATACGCGCGCGGCGCGCCCGATCCACCTGACCCAAGGACCACACGAATGATCATGCCTCCCATCCTCGACATGCGGCTGCGGCCGCCCGTACCGGCCTGGACCAAGGGCTCGGTGTTCCGCACGGCCATGCACTATCCGCGCCACAACCTGACGTTCAAGGGCGCGCGCTCGGCCTGGCTCGAGGACGTCGGGCTGCTGTTCGAGGAAATGGATTCGGCCGGCATCCGCTATGGCGTGGCCATGGGCCGGGCCTCCAGCGGGGCCGGCAACCTGGGCGGCGTGGCCAACCAGGACATCGTCGACCTGCTGGCCACCTATCCCGACCGCTTCCTCGGCTTCCTGGGCGTGGACCTCGACAACATCGCGGGCAGCCTGGCGGAGATCCGCGAGCTGGCCGGCGCCACCGGCGTCAAGGGGATTTCCATCGAGCCCGGCTCGGCCCGCATTCCGCGCTGGTCGGACGACAAGACCCTGGATCCGGTCTACGAGCTGGCGCTGGAACTCAAGCTGCCGGTGTCGATCTCTCTCTCGGGCCTGCTCTCGGCGCTGGCCGGCCACGACATCACCTGGTCCAGCCCGGTGTCGATCCAGCGGGTGGCCCAGCGCTATCCCGACCTGAAGATCGTGGTGTCGCACGCCGCCTGGCCGTATGCCGACGAGATGGTCGTGGTGGCGCTGGCCTGTCCCAACATCTACGTATCGCCGGACCTGTACGCGTCGACCCGCGGGATGATCTGCGCCGACAGCTACGTCAAGGGCGCCAACATGTTCCTGGAGGACCGCACCCTGTTCGGCACCGCGTATCCGGTCAAGGACATCCAGGATTCGCTGCGCGACTTCCTGCAGCTGGGCTGGCGCGAGGACATCGTCCACAAGGTGCTGTGGACCAACGCCGCCCGCCTACTGGGCGTGGACAAGTAACGCGGCGGCCGGGACGGAGAACGACGTGAAGAGGACAGCGCTGATCGCCGGACCGTACGGCATCGTGGGCAACGCGCTCGTGCGGCATCTGGCGCGCGACGAGGCCTGGGATGTCGTGACGATCTCGCGGCGCCAGGAAGCGACGCTGCCCGGCGTGCGGCACATCGCGGCCGACCTGCTGGACGCGGCGCAGGCCGAGGCGGCGCTGGCCGCCTTCCCCGGCATCACGCATGTCTTCCATTGCGCCTATGCGCCGCGCCCCACCCTGGGCGAGGAGGCCGCGCCCAACCTGGCCATGCTGGCCAACCTGGTGTCGGCGGTCGACCGGCACGCGCCCGGCCTGGCGCGCGTCGTGCTGGTGCACGGAACCAAGTGGTACGGCAATCACCTGGGGCCGTTCCGCACGCCGGCGCGCGAGGACGACGCGCGCCACTGCCCGCCCAATTTCTATTACGACCAGCAGGACTGGATCGCGGTGCGCCAGCGCCAGTCCGGCCGCTGGAGCTGGACCGCGTTCCGGCCGCACGGCATCTTCGGCTACGCCCTGGGCAGCCCCATGAACCACCTCATGGCCCTGTCCCTGTATGCCTCGGTCATGAAGGCCGCGGGGGCGCCCTTGAAGTTCCCCGGCACGCCGGCGGCGTTCGCGGCGCTCAACCAGTGCACCGACGCCCGCCTGCTGGCGCGCGCCATGGCCTGGTCGGTGGATGTCGCGGCCTGCGAGAACGAAGCCTTCAATTTCCACAACGGCGAGCCCGAGCGCTGGAGCAACCTCTGGCCGGCGGTCGCCGAGGCGTTCGGCATGCAGGCGGGGGGCGTGCAGCAGATACGCCTGGCCGCCATGATGCCGGCCAACGAGGCCGCCTGGCGGGCGGCCTGCGAGCGGCACGGGCTGCGGCATTTTCCCCTGGAGGCCTATGTCGACTGGTCGTTCGCCGATTGGGTGTATTCCAACGGCTTCGACCAGGTCTGCAGCCTGTACAAGATCCGCCGCGCGGGATGGACGGAAATTCTTTTATTTGAAGATATGCTCAAGTCTATGCTTTCGGATTTACGGCAACGGAAGCTGCTTCCAGCATAACCAGGACCCACCATGGCTCAAATGAAAGATACCAACGTCTCGAATCGCGCGACCCTCGTCCTGTATGAGAACCGCTCCATCCCGCTCTATCGGATGATCAAGGAGGAGCTGATCCGGTTCGTGCAGAAGAAGGGCATCAAGTCCGGCATGGCGCTGCCCGGCGACAACGAATTGGCCAGCCAGTTCGGCGTCAGCGTGGGCACCGTGCGCCGGGCCATCGCCGAACTGGTTTCCGAGCGCATCGTCATCCGGCAGCAGGGGCGCGGCACCTTCCTGGCGCCCTACGACACCAGCCGCATGCTCAATTCGTTCTGGCACATCGAGCGGCGCGATGGCGTGGTCGACGTGCCGCTGGTGTCGACGCACGGCTTTTCCCAGGCGTCGGCCACCGAGGAGGTGGCGCAGAAGCTGGCGCTGCAGCCAGGCGATCCGGTATTCGTCATCAGGAACTCGATGACGATGCAGGGCACGCCCGTGCTGCTCGACACGATCTACGTTCCGGTGCGCACCTTCGAGGGCCTGACCCGCGAGAAGCTGAGCGCGCGCGACGCCACCATCTATGACTTCTACCGCGAACAGTACGGCATAAACATCGTCAAGACGATAGACCGCGTCAGCGCGACCGTTGCCGACAAGGACAGCGCCAAGCGCCTGGGCTGCAAGCTGGGCGCGCCCATGCTGCGCATCCTGCGCGTGGCGTACAGCTTTGGAGATACGCCGATCGAGTATCGCTGCAGCCTGCTCGATTCGGAGAATCACGAATACGTCGATGTCACCGGCGGCGACACCACCCGCTACGGCTGACATCGGGAACCCTTCATTCAAGAGGCCAACATGAAACTGAAAAAGGTATTGATTGCGAACAGGGGGGAGATCGCCCTGCGTATCATCCGCGCGTGCCGGGAGATGGACATACGGACGGTCCAGGTCTACTCCAGCGCGGACGAGGATTCGTTGCCTGTCAGGTTGGCCGATGAAGCGGTCCCCATCGGCGGCCCCGAGCCGTCGGCGAGCTACCTGAACATCGCGGCGCTGATCGCCGCCGCGCGCGAACATGGCTGCGACGCCATCCATCCCGGCTACGGCTTCCTGTCCGAGAACGAGGACTTCGCCCAGGCCTGCATCGACGCCGGCATCGTCTTCATCGGCCCGGATCCCGGCGCGATCCGCATGATGGGCGACAAGGCGCAGGCCCGCAAGATCGCCAAGGAGGCAGGCGTGCCCATCGTGCCGGGCTCGCCCGAACCGGTCAGCGATGTCGAGGAGGCCATCAAGGTGGCCCGCGAGGTCGGCTACCCCTTGCTGGTCAAGGCGGCGGCGGGCGGCGGCGGGCGTGGCATGCGCGTGATCCAGGGCGAGGCGCAGCTGCGCGAGGGCCTGGAGCGCGCGTCGATGGAGGCGAAATCCGCCTTCGGCGACGGCTCGGTCTACATCGAACGCTATATCTCGCCCGTGCGCCACGTCGAGATCCAGGTGTTCGGCGACGGCGAGGACGTCATCCACCTGGGCGAGCGGGAGTGCTCGATCCAGCGCCGCCACCAGAAGCTGCTGGAGGAAAGCCCGTCTCCGGTGCTGTCCGACGAGACGCGGCAGCGCATGGGCGAGGCGGCCTGCGCGCTGGCGCGCGCGGTCAAGTACCGTGGCGCGGGCACGCTGGAGTTCGTCATGGACGGCAAGACCGGCGAATTCTTCTTCATCGAAATGAACACGCGCATCCAGGTCGAGCATCCGGTCACGGAAGCCGTCACCGGCGTGGACCTGGTCAGGCTCCAGCTGGCGGTGGCCGGCGGCGGCCGACTGGGCCTGCGCCAGCAGGACATCGTCATGACGGGGCACGCGATCGAATGCCGCATCAACGCGGAGGACCCGCAGAAGGCGTTCATGCCCAGCCCGGGCACGGTCAACGACATCCGGCTGCCCGCGGGGCCGGGCGTGCGCATGGATTCGCACGTGTACCGCGGCTACAAGCTGCCGCCGTACTACGACTCGCTGCTGGGCAAGCTGATCGTCTGGGACGAGTCGCGCGAGAAGGCCATCGCCCGGATGCTGCGCGCGCTGGGCGAGCTGGAGATCGTCGGCGTGAAGACCACCAAGGAATTCCACGAACGGCTCATGCGGGACGAGGATTTCATCGCCGGCAACGTCAGCACCCAGTTCGTCAAGGAAAAGCTGTACGCCGATCACCCCATGCGCCATTTGCTCTGAGAAGGTAAGCCTCACATGTCACACGAAGAACTGCTTGTCGATTATGCCGCCCGCAAGGATCACGCACTGGGCATGGGCGGCCCGGCCAAGCTGGAGAAACGCCGCGCCGAAGGCGTGCTGAACGCGCGCGAACGGCTCGAGATCCTGCTCGATCCGGGCACCTTCGAGGAAAGCGGCCTGTTCGCGGTGTCGCACCGCAAGGAAGTGGCCGAGCGCACCCCGGCCGATGGCAAGATCGCCGGCTACGGCAAGGTCCAGGCGCGCAAGGTGGCGGTGGTGGCCAACGACTTCACCGTGATGGGCGCGTCCAGCTCGGTGGTCAACGGCAAGAAGATCCGCCATATGCGCGAAGTGGCCACCAAGAACGGCCTGCCGCTGATCTTCCTGGGCGAATCCACCGGCGCGCGCATGCCCGACCGCATGGGCGCCGAGGGTCGCGCGATCCTGGGCCAGGACCCGTACGAGTACCGCCGCCTGCGCGAAACCCCCTGGGTGAGCGCGCTGCTCGGGCCGTGCTATGGGTCCTCCACCTGGTACGCCTGCCTCTCGGACTTCGTCGTCATGCGCCGCGGCGCGACCATGGCGGTGGCGAGCGGGCGGGTCACGTCCAAGGCCATCCGCCAGGAAATCGACTCGGAAGAGCTCGGCGGCTGGCGCATGCATACGCAGTCGACCGGCCTGGTCGACGCGCTGGCGGAAACCGACGAAGAAGCGCTGGAGATCGTCAAGAAGTGGCTGGCCTATTTCCCCAGCAACCAGAACGAGCCGCCGCCGCGCCAGGCCGTCACGCCGGAAAGCGTGCCCGACACCGGGGCGATCCTGCAGCACGTGCCGACCGACAGCAACAAGGTCTATGACGTGCGCAAGGCGATCGACTGCATCGTCGACCGCGACAGCGTGATGGAGCTCAAGGCCAGGTTCGGCCGCTCCATCTGCACCATGGTCGCGCGCCTGGACGGCCATCCGGTCGGCATCCTGGCGAGCAATCCGATGTTCAAGGGCGGTGCGATCGACGTGGACGCCTGCAACAAGGCGATCTCGTTCCTGGTGCTGTGCGACTCGTTCAACATCCCGCTGGTGTTCCTGGTCGACCAGCCCGGCTTCCTGATCGGCATCGAGGGCGAGCGCCGCGCCGCGCCGGGCCGGATCATGAACTGGATGAACGCGATCTCGCTGGTCACCGTGCCCAAGATCTCGGTGATCATGCGCAAGAGCTATGGCCAGGCCTACCTGAACATGGGCGGCGGCAGGAACTCCGACGAAGTGCTGGCCTGGCCCAGCGCGGACCTGGGCTTCATGGCGCCCGGCGTCGGCGCCAACGTGCTGTTCGGCGTCAACGAGCAGGACGACCCCGAGCGCTATCGCGAACTGGTCGCGCAGTTGTCCAAGGACACCTCGGCCTGGGGGCTGGCCGCGCTGTACGAAACGCATGCGGTGATCGATCCGCGCGAGACGCGCGCGCATCTCATCCGCCTGCTGGACATCCATCGCGGCGCGCAGGGCCGCCGCATCGGGCAGCACCTGCTGTCGAACTGGCCCACCACCTATTGAGCGGCCGGCGCGCCGGTCCAAACCTTATCGAGAGTCGAGCACATCATGGCCAATGTAGAAGTGATTTCGGAAGTCAGCGGTTCCGTGTGGAAAGTGCTGGTGGCGGCGGGCGACACGGTCGCCGAAGACCAGGAGATCGCCATCCTGGAATCCATGAAGATGGAGATCCCGGTGCTGGCGCCGTGCGGCGGCACCATCGGTGACCTGCGCCTGGAAGTCGGCGCGCCGGTCAGCGAAGGCGACGTGATCGCGGTGATCAGCGCATGAGCCCCGCGCCCATGGACCAGCGCGAGCTCTCGTCCATCCTGCGCCAGGCCCTGGACGCGGGGCGCGGCGCGCTCGACGAACCGACCGGCAAGCGCATCCTCGCCGGCCACGGCATCGCCGTGCCCAAGTCCGTGGTGCTGCCCGCCGACGCGTCGTTCGCGCAGGTCGAGGGCCAGTTGGCCCAACCCTATGTCCTGAAGCTGATCTCGCCCGACGTGATCCACAAGACCGAAATGGGCGGGGTGCGGCTCAACCTGGCCAGCCCGGCGGCGCTGCGGCAGGCGGCCGACGAGATGCGCCAGCGCGTCGAGCAGGCCGGCGCGCGGGTCGAGGGCTGGCTGGTCGAGGAAATGGCCGAGCCCGGCGTGGAAGTGGTGGTGGGTGGGCTGCGCGATCCCGAGTTCGGCCCGATGGTGATGATCGGCCTGGGCGGCATTTTCGTCGAAGTCTTCAAGGACGTGGCGTTTCGCATCTGCCCGGTCACGCGCGAGGACGCGCTCGAGATGATAGGGGAGCTGCAGAGCAGCCCCTTGCTCGCGGGCGCGCGCGGCAAGCAGGCGGTCAGCATCGACGCCCTGGTCGAGACCATCCTGCGCGTGGGCGGCGAAGGCGGCGTGCTGCTGGCCGGCCAGCCCGAGGTGGCCGAGCTCGACATCAATCCGCTCATCGTATCGCCCCGCGGCGCCGTCGCGGTCGACGCCCGATTCATCCTGACGCAGTGAGAGCAGCGTGACTGAACCCAAGATTCTCGATTCGCTTTTCCAGCCGAAAAGCATCGCCGTCGTCGGCGCGTCGGCCTCGACGGTGTCCGGCGGCAACCGCTTCATCCGCAACCTGCGCGCCTTCGGCTATGCCGGACCGATCTACCCGGTGCATCCCAGCGCCGGCGAGATCGAGGGCCTGCCGGTCTTCGCGTCGCTGGAGGCCTTGCCGGAAACGGTCGATTACGCCTACGTGGCGACCGCCGCCGAGCGGGTGCCCGGCGTGATACGCAGCGGGCGCGGCAAAGTGCGCGTGGCCCAGGTCATGTCCAGCGGTTTTGGCGAAACCCAGGAGGGTGACACGCTGCAGCAGGATCTGCTGGCCGCGGCGCGCGACGCCGACGTGCGCGTGGTGGGCCCGAACTGCCTGGGGGTGTACTCGCCGCGCGCGCGTGTCAGCTTCACCCGCCGCGTCACCGACGAACCCGGCCATGTCGGGGTCGTCTGCCAGAGCGGCGGGCTGGGCACCGACATCATCCGGCGCGGCCAGCATCGCGGCCTGCGCTTCAGCGGCCTGGTCACCATCGGCAACGCCGTCGATGTCAGCGCCTCGGAACTGCTGGAGTACTTCCTGGCCGACGAGCAGACCCGGGTCATCGGGATGTATCTCGAAAGCGCCCGCGACGGGCGCCGCCTGTTCGAGGTGCTGCGCCAGGCGGGCTGCCGCAAGCCGGTGGTCCTGCTCAAGGGCGGCGGCACCGCGCAGGGGCGGCGCGCCGCGTCATCGCATACGGGCGCGCTGGCCGGCAGCGAGCAGGCCTGGGCGGCGCTGGGCAAGCAGACCGGCATGCCCATCGTCGACACGCTGGACGAGTTCCTCGACGTGCTGCTGCTGTGCCAGTGCCTGCAGCCCCGTTCCCAGCCGACGCGCACCATCGCCCTGTTCGGCAACGGCGGCGGGACCAGCGTGCTGGGCACCGACGCCTGCGGCCGCGCCGGCTTCGCGGTGCCGCCGTTCGCCGCGGACACGCTGGCGGCATTGGAGGCGCTCAAGCTGCCGGCGGGCTCGTCGGTGCTCAACCCGGTCGACGTGCCGGCCGGCGCCCTGCAGCAGAACGAGGGCAGGGCGGCGACGGATATCGTGCGCATCCTCGCGCAGGACGACAGCATCGACGCCGTCATCATCCACGCCAACATGACGGTGATCACCGACTTCCAGCACGTGGACATGCTCAAGAACATCATTGCCGCCGTGACGCAGGCCAGGCAGCACGGCCGCGGCGTGGCGCACCTCATCCTGGTGCTGCGTTCGGACGGCGACGCGGAAATCGAGGAAAGAAAGCGCGGTTACCGGCGCGATTCCGTGCAGGCAGGCATTCCCGTATTCGACGAGATTGCCGAGGCAGCCAAGGCCCTGGCCTGCCTGCGCGTCATCGAGGCCGTGCGTTGGCGGCGTGCGGAACCGTCGATCCCCATGGATGGGGGGGCGCGGTCCGTGCCGGAGTCTGCAAGCCAGGTGTCCTGACCAAACGGACCCCATACATAAAAACCTAGGAGACAAACATGAAGCTCAAGATGTTGGCCGCGGCCTGCGCCGCGGCGGCGGTGTCATTGCTGGCGCCGGCCCCGGCCGCGCAGGCCCAGGGCAAGCCCGCCAAGGTCCTCAAGCTGGCCCATGGCGCCACGGAGAACCAGGCGGTGGGCATGGCCTTCCTCAAGTTCGCCGAGCTGGTCAAGGAGAAGTCCGGCGGCACGCTGGCGATCGAGACCCACCTGGCCGGTTCGCTGTACAACGAGCGCACCTCCATCGAGGCTGTGCTCAATGGCGCGGTGGACCTGGGCGGCGGCTCGAACGCCAACTGGGGGGCGTTTACCCGCACGCTGATTTTCATGGACCTGCCGTACGTGTTCAAGAACGAGGAGGCGTTCGAGAAGGCCATGGCCGGCCAGGTCGGCGAGGAGATCCGCCAGCGCTTCGAACGCGACGGCTTCAAGCTGCTGATGCTGCTGAACAACGGCGGCTTTCGCCATGTCGTCAATACCAAGAAGCAGCTCAAGGTGCCGGGCGACCTGGCGGGCCTGAAGATCCGCACCACGGCGTCGCCGGTGGAAATCGCCATGTTCAAGAACTGGGGCGCCATTCCCACTTCGGTGGACTGGGCCGAGGTCTACAACGCCCTGAGCTCCGGGGTCGTGGACGGCGAATTCGTGATGCCGACCTGGCTGGCGACCGCCAAGCACTATGAAGTGCTCAAGTACGCCACCGCCAACGATGCCGTGATCGGCGTGCAGACCCTGGTGATGCGCAAGGACAGGTTCGCCAAGCTGCCGGCCGAAAGCCAGAAGGCCATCCTGGAGGCCTCGCGCGAGGCCGAGGCATACGGCAACCGGATCGACCATGACATGGCGGCCAAGGCCCTGGCCTATGCGGAGAGCCAGGGCGTGAAGGTCTACCACCCGAGCGCCGAGGAGATGACGCAGTGGCGCACGACCGGGCAGCAGATCTGGAAACAGTTCGAGGGCCAGCTGGACAAGACGCTGTTCCAGCAAGTCCTGGACGCGCAGAAGTAGCGCCTGGCCCGCCAGGCATCCCGCCAGGGCGCCGCGGCATGTGACCCGACATGCCGCGGCCGGCCCAGACCGCTGACGAGGAGACAAAACCATGGCTGAACTGTCCGAACGACGGGAGTACGAAACCATGAACCGCAAACAGGGCGCCGCCGCGCTGACCGCCAGGGTGCTGGTCGGATTTCCCAGGATCGTGCTGGCGGGGCTGCTGGCACTGCTGATCATTTTCCTGGTGATGTCCGTCATCAGCCGCTATTTCATGCAGCTGGGCACGCCGTGGTCCGACGAGTTCGCCCGGATCCTGTTCGCCTGGATCGTGATGGTGGGCTTCGCCGTCGCCGTGCAGCAGCGCGCCAACGTGGCCGTCGACATCCTGGTCGAACGGGCCGGGCCGCGCATGAAACGCGCCCTCTACATCCTGCAGGACGCATTGATCCTGGTGTTTTCGGTGGTGTTCACCTACGCCGCCTACCAGACCGTGCAATTCGCAAGCATCCAGACGCTGCCCGGCCTGGGCATCACGATAGGCTGGCTGTACAGCAGCTGCGTGGCCGCCGGCGTGCTGATGGTGGTCTACGCCGCCCTGATGCTCATCCAGACGCTGCGGGGCCAGCGGCTGCCGCCCCACTACGAGGCCGGCGGAGATCTCTGATCCCGGAGGACACCCTATGACTATCGCGATTCTCTCGTTCTCCTTCGTACTGCTGGTGCTGGTCGGCATGCCGATCAGCTTCGCCATGGGCATTTCGTCGCTGCTGGCGATGCTCTACCAGAGCGACCTGCCCATCAACCTGCTGGTGCACCGCACCGTGATGGGTATCGATTCGTTCGTCCTGCTGGCCATTCCGCTGTTCATCTTCGCCGGCTCCATCATGGAGCAGGGCGGCATCTCCGAGCGCCTGGTCCGTTTCGCCTATACCCTGCTTGGCCGCTTTCGCGGCGGACTGCCCATGGTGGTGGTGGGGTCCACCATGCTGCAGTCCGGCATTTCGGGCTCGACCGTCGCGGACGTGTCGGCGATGTCGGCCATGACGCTCAAGCCGCTGGAGAACGAAGGCTATCCGCGTCCGTACAGCCTGTCGGTGATCGGCGCGTCGTGCGCGTTCTCCATCCTCATCCCGCCCTGCATCCTGATGGTGGTCGTGGCGGCCGTGGCCAATACCTCGGTGGTCGCCGTGTTCGCGGCGGGCGTGGTGCCGGCCGTCGTCATCGGCCTGATGTTCTTCGCCTTCATCCACATCCAGGCGCGCCTGCAGAACATGCCGCGCGGCGAAGCCTATTCGTTCGTGGCCATTCTCAAGGGCCTGAAGGACGCGCTGTTCGCGCTGGGCGTGCCGATCCTCATCTTCGGCGGCATACGCATGGGCGTGGCCACCGTCACCGAGATGGCCGCCTTCGCCGTGGTGTATTCGCTGCTGGTGGGCGGGCTGGTCTACCGCCGGCTGAGCTGGCGCGGCATCTACCAGGCGCTGGTCGACACCTGCGTGGCCACCGGCGTGATCTGCCTGCTGATGGGGTTCGCCATGATCTTCGGCTACCTGCTGGCGACCGAAGGCGTGCCGGGCGCGGTGGCGCAATGGATACGCGACAATCACATCAGCCCCTGGGGCGTGATGCTGATCACGGCGCTGATCTTCGTATTCATCGGCGCCGTGCTAGAAGGCGCGCCGGCGGTGCTGATCTTCGTGCCCATCCTGCTGCCGGTGGTGCGCGAACTGGGCATCGACGTGGTGCACTGGCTGACGGTCGTGGTGCTGGCTTCCGGCATCGGCCTGTTCGTGCCGCCCACCGGGCTGGCGGTGCTGGTGGCATGCAGCGTGGGGCGGGTCAGCATGCAGGCCATCATCCGGCCGCTGATACCTTTCCTGCTGCTGCTCCTGGCCGGCCTGGCCGTGATCATGGCCTTCCCGGTCATCTCGATCGGCCTGCCGCGCGCCATGGGCATTCCGTGGTGAGGCGCCGCCGGAGCGGCCATGCGCGCGCCTGATCCGGACAGCCCTTATAGCTGGGCGGTGGCGGCGGCCACGCTGGTGCTGGCCTCGCTCAGCTTCGGCGCCGCCAATTCGCTGCCCATGCTGTTTCCGGAACTCTCGGCCGAGTTCGGCTGGGACGGCGGCAGCGTGGCGTCGCTGTATGGCGCCACCATGGCCGGGGCGGCGGTTTCGTCCCTGCTGATGGGGCGGCTGCTCGACCGTATCGGTTTCTTCCCGATCGGCGTGGTGGCCACGCTGGCCATGTGCGGCGGGATGGCGCTGGCCAGCGTGGCGACGGCGCGCTGGCAGTTCTACCTGATCTACTCGGTGCTGATAGGCGGGCTGGGGCAGGGCGCCTTCCTCAGCACCATCGCCGCGGCGGTGTCGCAGTGGTTCCTGCGCAGCCGGTCGCTGGCGGTGGCCATTGCCCTGTGCGGACAGGGCGTGGGCGGCCTGCTGGTGCCGCCCCTGTTGCGCGCCGTCAGCGGCGCGCATGGCTGGCGCGACGCGCTGCTTGCCTACGCGGCAGTCGCGGTGATCGCGATGCTGGCCGCCATGGCGCTGTACATGCCGCGGCCGCCGGTCGGCCTGGGCAGGCGCGGGCCCGTCGCCTGCCCGCCTGCCGGCGCGGGCGCGCCGGGCGCCGGCAGGCTGATCGTGTGGCTGGCGCTGGCGCTGCTGCTGGCCAATTCGGCCGCGGCCGGCGTGGCCTCGCATCTGGTCTCGTACGGCGCGCAGGCCGGCCTGTCGCCGGTGCGCGCGGGCGCCCTGATGTCGGCGCACTACGGGCTGGTGCTGGCTGCCCGGCTGGCGATCGGCTATTCGCTCGACCGCTTGAACAAGTACGCCGTCCTGCTGGCGACCACCGCCATCCAGATCCTGGGCGCGCTGCTGCTGCAGTTCACCGACTCCATCGCCATGGTGGTGGCCGGCGCGGCGGCCATCGGCATCGGCTTTGGCGGCTACTACCCGGCCTACGGCGCGCTGGTGCAGAGCCACTATCCCAAGGAACAGGTCGGCCGGCGCCTGACCGAGCTGTATCTGGCCAGTTTCATCGCGGCCGGTTTCGGGACCTGGCTGGTGGGCACGCTGTTCGATCTGCGCGGCGGCCGTTTCGACCTGGCGTTTTTCGCCGCCTTGCTGCTGAGCGTGCTGGCGCTGGGCATCGTATTGGCGTGCAGGTCCCGCATCGCCGGGCGCGGCGGCGCCCAGGGCCTGGCGCTGCCTGTGCAACGCTAGGCCGCGGGAACAACAGCTGTTCCCGCGGCGGGCTTGCGCCGCAGGCGGCGCGCGGGGCACGATCGGCCTCACGTCGCAAGATCGGCACGGGAGGCCAGCCATGGAGCAGCAGCACACCATCGTGATCATCGGCGCCGGACAGGCCGGCGGCTGGGCCGCGCGGACGCTGCGCGCCGAAGGCTATGCGGGCCGCGTGCTGCTGTGCGGCGACGAAACCGCGCCGCCCTACGAGCGGCCGCCCTTGTCCAAGGAGCAACTGGCCGCGCAGGCGCCGCCCTTGCCCAGCCTGATGGACGCGGCGCAGCTGGCCGAACTGCGGATCGAATGGCGCGGCGGCGCGGCCGCCACGCGGATCGACCGCGCCGCCCGCCAGGTGCTGCTGGACGACGGGCGGGCGCTGCCCTACGACGCGCTGATCCTGTGCACCGGCGGACGGCCCAGGTTGCCGCCTCTGCCCGGCGCGGACCTGCCCTGCGTCCATACCTTGCGCACCATCGGCGATGCCGCCCGCCTGCGCGCGGCCTTCGACGGCGGGCCTCGCGTCGCGGTGCTGGGCGGGGGGTGGATCGGGCTGGAAGTGGCGGCCGCGGCGCGCGAGCGGGGGTGCGCGGTGGTGCTGCTGGAAGCCGCCGACCGGCTCTGCGCCCGCAGCGGTCCGGGGCTGCTGTCCGAGACGCTGGCGCGGCTGCATGCCGGCCAGGGCGTGGACCTGCGCCTGAACGCCCGGGTCCGGCGCATCGAGGCAAGCGGGCGCGGCGGCCTGCTCGTGCTGGCCGATGGCCAGCGGGTCGAGGCCGACATCGTGGTCGCGGGCGTGGGGCTGGTGCGCAACGACGAGCTGGCAAGACAGGCCGGGCTGGCCTGCGATCAAGGGGTCATCGTCGACGGCGCCTGCCGCACGTCGGACCCGGACATCTACGCTGCGGGCGACGTCGCGGTGATGGCGGGGCCGGATGGGAAGCTGGCGGGCCTGGAGTCCTGGCAGAACGCGCAGGACCAGGGCATCGCGGCGGCCCGCGCCGCCCTGGGCCAGGCGGTCCGCTACGCGCCGCTGCCGTTCTTCTGGTCGCAGCAGTACGACACCCTGGTGCAGATGGCCGGCGCCAGCGAGCCGGGCGCCGAGCTGGTGCTGCGCCAGGGCGCGCCGGCGCAGCTGCTGTGCGTGGAGATGCGCGCCGACGGCCGGCCGGCGGCCGTGCTGGGCGTCAATGCGGCGCGCGAGTTCCGCCAGCTGCGCAAATATATCGCCGAAGGCGCGCGCCTGGACGCCCGGGTCCTGGCCGACCCGCGTGCGCCGCTGGCCGGCGCCTTGCTGCGCGAAACCACCGCATAGCACCGCCGGCGGGAATAACACCTGTTCCATGGCGCTGCTTGTCGCCGGACGGACGCTGCCGCAACATCCCTTGCCAGACATTCCTGGGGAGACGCGCAATGAACATGGACGAGACCCAAGCGCTGGTTGCCGTGGTCTACCGATTCTTCAGCGGCCTGGACCGGCGCGACAACGAGGCGGTGGCCGGCCTGATGGCCGACGACGGCGTGTGGAACCGCCAGGGGACGGAGCTGGTCGGCCCCGACGCGGTGCGCGCGGCCCTGGCGCAGCGCGACCCGCGCCGCCAGACCGCCCATATCGTCTCGAACCTGTGGATCGAGCAGGCCACGCCGGACACCGCGCGGGTGCGCTTCTACATGACAGCCTACGAAACCCTGACCTCGTCCGACGGGGTGGTCGGCGAGCCGCGCATGCTGGGCGTGCGCGACTGCGTCGACGAGCTGGCCCGGGTCGGCGGCGCCTGGCGCATCGCGCGCAAGCAGAGCCGCCGCCTGCTACCGGCGGAATGAATCCCGAACAACCCCGCACCGGAGACATGGCCGTGCTTGATGACGCACTGCTGGACACGCTTGCGCGCGAGCTGTACGAAGCCGAACAGACCCGCACCCCGATCCGCCAGCTGTCGTTGCGCCACCCGGCGCTGACGATCGAGGATGCCTACGCGATCCAGCGCAAATGGGTGGCGTTGAAGATCGCCGGGGGCAATCCGCTCAAGGGCCACAAGATCGGCCTGACCTCGCGCGCCATGCAGGCGGCGATCGGCATCGACGAGCCGGACTACGGCGCCTTGCTGGACGACATGTTCTTCGCCGACGGGGCCACCATACCGCCGGGCCGCTTCATCGCGCCGCGGGTCGAGGTGGAGCTGGCCTTCATCATGGGCAGGCGGCTGGAAGGGCCATGCGTCACGCTGTTCGACGTGCTCGAGGCGGCGCGCTATGTCACGCCGGCCCTGGAAATCCTCGACGCGCGCGTGCAGATGGTGGACCCGCAGACGAAGGCCACCCGCAAGGTGACCGACACCATTTCCGATAACGCGGCCAATGCCGGCGTGGTCCTGGGCGGGCGTCCGATGCGCGTGGACGAGGTCGACCTGCGCCGCGTCGGCGCCATTCTCATGCGCAACGCCGTGGTCGAGGAAACCGGGCTGGCCGCCGGCGTGCTCAACCATCCCGCCAACGGCGTGGCCTGGCTGGCCAGGAAGCTGTCGGCGCACGGAATCGCGCTGGAGAAGGACCAGGTCATCATGGCCGGTTCGTTCACCCGGCCGGTGCACGCGGCCAGCGGCGATACCCTGTCGGCCGATTACGGGCCGCTGGGCACGGTCAGCTGCCATTTCGCCTGACGGCGGGCGCCGGTCAGGGGAAACCATGAGGCGCGGCCGGGCGTTGCGCGCTTGGGCTAGACTGTGCCCAGACCGGCGCGGCGCATTCCACCGCAGCCGACCCCATCGCGCTTGACGAGCAGGCGCGCGCCGCTGGCGCGCACGCGGCGCGTGGGCGGCCGGGTTACGTACAGGAGACAGCCATGGGAGGCGCCTCGACGGAGTTCATCGGGCTGCGGCAGCCGTCGGCATGGGCATTCGAAGACTTGACCACGCTGCGCATCTTCGTGCGCACGGTGGAGATCGGCAACTTCTCCGAGGTGGCGCGCCGCATCGGCGCCAACCCGGCGATGGTCAGCAAGCGCATCGCCAATCTGGAGAACAAGATCGGGCAGCGCCTGCTCAACCGCAACACCCGCCGCCTCATGGTGACCGAGGCCGGGCAGCGCCTCTACGACCACTGCATGCGCGCGCTGATCGAGCTGGACCAGGCCGCCGAGGAAATGTCGAACATGCAGGACAAGGCCAGCGGCCTTTTGCGCATGACTGCGCCGGCCATGCTGGGCGAGGCGGTGATCGCGCCGCAGCTGCCGCAGTTCCTGCAGCAGAATCCGCTGCTGTCGCTGGACATCAATTTCTCGCTCGAGAAGGTCGACCTGTTCAAGGCCCGCATCGACGTGGCGGTGCGGATCGCCGATTCGGTCGATCCGGGCCTGGTGGCCATCAAACTGGCGCCTTACCGGCGCGTGTTCTGCGTCGCGCCGCAATACATCGCGGCCAAGGGCGCGCCCGAGCTGCCGGCCGATCTCATGGACCACAATTGCCTGATCACGCGCGGCTCGGTGCTCAATACCCGCTGGCCGGTGCGCCTGGAGGGGGAGATCGGCAACGTGCCGGTCAAGGGCAACCTGGTGACCGACAACGGCCACGCCGCCCGGCTCGCCTGCCTGGCCGGCCTGGGCGTGATGATGGCGCCGCGCTGGCTGCTGGAAGAGGACATCCGCGCCGGCCGCCTGGTGGAGGTGCTGGCGGACTACGTGCCGGACAACCGTTCGGTCTACGCGCTGCTGCTGCAGCGTACCGGCTTTTCGGCCAAGCTGCAGATCGCGATCGATTTCCTCAAGCGCTGCTTTGCCTCGATGAACTAGCGTGAGCCGTCGCGCGCCGCGCGCGGCATGGCCGGGCGCCGCCGTTCGGCCAGGATGCTGTACAGGTTGCCCGCCAGTATCAGGCCGGCGCCGAGGAACAGCAGCGGCTCGATGGCCTCGCCGTAGAACACGGCGCCGACCACGGCGATGAGCGGCAGGCGCAGGAAGTCCAGCGGCACCACGACCGTGGCGTCGGCCAGCGCCATGGCGCGCGCCAGGCAGTAGTGCGTGGCCAGCCCCATGGTGCCCACCACCAGTATCCACGGCCACACGTGCGGCGGCGGCGAGCTCCAGTTGGCCAGCGCCGGCGCCAGGCCCAGCGGCAGCTGCACCAGCGTCATGTAGAACAGGATGCACAGCGGCGTCTCGGTGCGCGCCAGCATCTTGGTCATGATGTAGGCCAGGGCGAAGGCGACCGCGCCCAGCAGCACGGCCAGCGCCGCGGGATGGATCATGCCGCTGCCCGGCCGCACGATGATGAATACGCCGGCCAGCCCCAGCGCCACCGCCAGCAGGCGCGCCGCCGTCAGGCGCTCGCCCAGCAGCACGGCGGCCAGCAGGGCGGTCCAGACCGGCACGGTGAATTCGATCGCGAAGACTTCCGCCATCGGGATGAAGGCGATGCCGTAGACCCAGCCATACTGGGCCAGGAAATGGGTGGCGTTGCGCAGGGTGTGCAGGCCGGGGCGCGCCGTGGCGACCTGCCGCCAGCCCGCGCGCCAGACCAGCGGCACGATGATCAGCAGTCCGCAGGCGCTGCGGAAGAACAGGATCTGGAATACCGAGACGTGGGCCGACAGCTCGCGCGTGGCGACCGCCATGGCCAGCAAGGAAACCAGCGCTCCGCTCATCCAGCATGCCGCGCGCGTGGTCGGCTGCCAGTTCGATATCCCCATTTTCCGTCTCCGGGCGCCCGCATGGCGTGATGGATTATGGCATCGCGGGGCCGGCCCCGGCTGTCGCGCCGGGAACAGCAGTTGTTCCGGCGCGCGTCTTGTTGGCGGGGGCCGCCCCGGTGCACGATGGGCGGCGAGGCGGCGCTGCCGCCCGCGACCAACCAGGCAAGGAGGCATGCAGGCAATGAGCGAACAGTGGAGCGACGTCGGCGGGGAAGACATGCTCACCGAAGAGGAGCCGGTGGCGGTCAGGGTGGCCGACCGGGAGATCGCGCTGTATCTGGCGCACGGCGAGGTCTACGCGACCGACAACCTGTGCACCCACGGCAACGCCCGGCTGTGCGAGGGCTTCCAGGAGGGGCACGAGATCGAGTGTCCGCTGCACCAGGGGCGCTTCGACATCCGGGACGGGCGCGCGCTGTGCGCGCCGCTGACCCGCGACATCCGGACTTACCCTAGCCGCGTCGAAGGCGGCCGGGTGCTGGTACGGGTGGCGGGCGCGGATTGATCTTGGCGGGAATAGCTGCTGTTCCGGTCGTGCCATTGTCCCGCCGGGCGCCGCATCGCACACTTTCCCGCATCGCACACATGTATGCCCCGGGCGGTTGTGCCCGGACACGGAGAGCCGGATGAAACTAGTCAGTTACCTCGATCGCACGCAGCGCGAACCCCAGCCGTCGTATGGGGCGGTGGTGGGCGAACGCATTGTCGACCTGGCCACGGCGCAGGCGCCGACGCTGCGCGCCGCGCTGGCCCGCGAAGGCGTCGACGGCCTGGCGGCGCGGCTGCGCCAGGCGGGCGAGGCGGTCGGCGTGGCGTTGGCCGACGCAACCCTGCTGGCGCCCATCCCCGATCCGGACAAGATCCTGTGCATCGGCCTGAACTACCGCCTGCACGCCGAGGAGGCCGGCATGGCCATTCCGGCCAGGCCGTCGGTGTTCGTGCGCTTTGCCGGTTCGCTGGCCGCGCAGGGGCAGCCGGTGCTGCGTCCGCCGGAGTCGGACCAGTTCGACTACGAGGCCGAGTTGGCGGTCATCATCGGCAGGCCGGCCCGTCGCGTCAGCGAAGCGCAGGCCATGGAGCACGTGGCCGGCTACGCCTGCCTGGCCGAGAACTCGGTGCGCGACTGGCAGCGCCACTCCACCCAGGCCACGCCGGGCAAGAACTTCGCCCGTTCCGGCGCCTTCGGCCCGTGGCTGGTGACGGCCGACGAGGCCGGCGCGCCCGAGGCCATGACGGTGATCGGCAGGCTCAATGGCGAAACCGTGCAGCACGACAGCGCCGCCAACATGATCTTCACGGTGGCGCAACTGGTCAGCTATCTCTCGACCTTCGCCGAGCTGCAGCCCGGCGATGTCATTGCCACCGGCACGCCGGCCGGCGTGGGCATGTCGCGCAAGCCGCCGCGCTACCTGCAGCCGGGCGACGTGTTCGAGGTGGATATTTCCGGGGTGGGCGTCCTGCGCAACCCGGTCGACGACGATTCTAGATAAAAGGACCGCCCATGCTGTCATCGGCAATCTGGCTCAGCGAAGAGAACATTACGGCACTGGTTTCCCTCAAGGAGGCGATAGGCGTGCTGGAGACCGGCGTGCGCGCCCTGGGCACCGGCGAAGGCTTCAACATTCCCAAGGCGCTGGGCGCCTATGGCGACGCATCCTCGATGCACTCGCTGGGGTCCGCGCTGCCCGAGGCGGGCTTCTGCGGCTACAAGAACTGGATCAACACGCCGCGCGGCGCCAAGGCGGTCTACGTCCTGTTCGATGCGCGCGAAGGCCGCCTGCTGGCCATCATGGAAGCCAACGCCCTGGGGCAGATGCGCACCTCCGCCATGACCGGACTGGGCACCAAGTGGGTGGCGCGTCCCGGCGCCGACGACATGGCCATCATCGGCACGGGGCGCCAGGCCCTGGCGCAGGTGGCGGCCGTGCATGCGGTGCGGCCGCTGGCGCGCATCCGCGTCTGGAGCCCCACGCCGGAGAACCGCCGGGCGTTCTTCGAGACCTTGCGCGCGCAGTTCGATACCGAGGTGGTCGTCGCCGATTCGCTGGCGCAGGCCTGCGATGGAGCCTCCATCGTGACCACCGTGACGCGCGCCCGCGAGCCGTTCCTCGATGCCGGCGTGCTGGGGCGCGGCGTGCACCTGAACGCGGTGGGCGCCATCCTGCCCCACAGCGCGGAATTCAGCCAGGACGTGTTCGCCCGCGTGGGTTTCATCGCGGTTGACGACGTGTCCGGCGCCCAGAAGGCCTCGCGCGAGTTCATCGACTATTTCGAGCAGGGCCCCGGCAAGGGCGACTGGAGCAGGGTGCGTCCGCTGGGCGAGGTCATCGCCGGCGGCGAGAAGCCGGCGTCCGATTGCGACATCAGCCTGTTCAAGGCCATGGGCATGGGCATATCTGACTTGTCGGTCGCCGTGCTAGCGTATCAGCGCGCAAAAGATGCGCAGGTCGGGCAATCCATTTCACTGATGGCCAGCGCCCCGATCCGGCTGCCCGTCTGACGGGGCCGGACCGGGCGCGGACCGGTATGGAACACAAGGAGACAACATTGGACAACAAGATCAAACTGGTGGACGTCAGCGGCCGGCCGGCCCGCGAGCAGACGTTCTGGCCCACCGTGGTGCTGCCCAGGGCAGCCATCGAATCGGAGATCGAACGCCTGGCGTCCATCCCCGCGCCGGCCGACGGCCTGCGCGCCGCCTCGGTGGATCACCCGTCCAATACCGGCCCCATCCCGGCCTACGCACCCGGCATCGACGTGCAGATCGTCGTGCTCAAGCCCGGCGAGCAGACCGAGCCGATGCTGCGCAATTCGAGCTGTGTCGACATGTGCATCCGCGGCAAGGGCGTGGTCACGACGGGCGCCAGAACCTTCCAGGCCGAACGGTTCGATGTGTGGAACACGCCGTCGATGACGCCGGTGGTCTACCGCAACGACGGCTCCGACCTGTTCGTGCGGCTGTGCTACAGCAACGCGCCGCTGCTGGAACGACTGGACGTGCACTACGTGGGCCAGGTGGCCAACGCCACGCGCCCGGGCTCGCAGGATGCCGCGCAGGCAGCCAGCCAGCGGCGCGCGCGCGACGCTGCCACCCCGATAGCGATCGGCGAGGACGGCGCCCAGATGCTGGGCTACGAGTGGCTGGTCGACATCGACACCGTCGATTCGCGCATGCTGCACTGGCCCTGGAAGGAGGTGTCGCCGCATCTCGAAACGGTCTACGGCATGGACCTCGCGTACACGGGACGCCATCTGTACGTGCTGTACAACCCGGCCACCGAGCGGCGCATCGGCACCTCGCACAGCTTCTTCGCCACCATCGCCAAGCTGCCGCCCGGCAAGGTCGACCAGCCGCACCGCCACACCTCGGCCGCCATCAACTACATCATGTGGGGCAATGGCAAGAGCGTGGTCAACGGCGAGAAAATCCAGTGGCAGGAGGGCGACCTGCATTTCTCCGCGCCGGGCTGGTCGGTGCACAACCACGCCTCGCGCGACCAGGGCTTCGTGGCGCTCACCATCCAGGATCATCCGCTGCACATCGCCATGGAGTCGCTGTTGTGGCAGGAAACCCTGAAGTCGCCGATCCTGAAGCTGGGCTCGGAGCAGGGGATCCAGACCAACCTCTCGCGCGTCGCCGCGTAGGCCCGCCATGAGAGACCGAATCGTTCCCGTTGTCGCGCCCGTGCCGCGCGACCCGGCTTTCTTCGCGCTCGAAGCGTCGGTTCGCCGGCTGTACGACGAGATCGCCGACATGCTCGACCAGGACCTGGTCGAGCGCTTTCCCGATTACTTCGTCGAGGACTGCCTGTACCAGGTCGTCTCGCGCGAGAACTACGCCGAGGGCCTGCCCCAGGCCAACATCTATTGCGACGGGCTGGGCATGGTGCGCGACCGCGTCACCGCCTTGCGCGAGACGCAGGTCTACGTGCCGCGCATCTGGCGCCATTTCGTCAGCGGCGTGCGCGTCACCGCCATCGATGGCCAGGACATCCACGCGCGCGCCAACTTCCTGATCACCGAGGCGATGTCGGACGCCGATCCGACCATCTTCCTGGTCGGCCAGTACCTGGACGTGCTGGTGCGCGACGGCGACGAGCTGAAGTTCCGCCAGCACCTGGCCGTATTCGACAACCACCACGTCAGGCGCTCCCTGATCGTGCCGGTCTGAGGGAAGGAGCATCCGATGGATCAACGAGTCAATCCGGCGGCTTCGGCCGGCCGGCAATGGCCGGCCGAGGGGTGGACCCGCGTGCCGTTCTGGGTGTACACCGACGCGCAGGTCTACGAGCGCGAACTGGAGGCCTTCTACTACGGTCCGACCTGGAACTTCGTGGCGCTGGAGTGCGAGATTCCCGAGCAGGGCTCGTACAAGCGCGCCTGGATCGGCGAACGCCAGGTCGTGGTGGTGCGCGGCGAGGGCGGGCAGGTTCACGTCTGGGAAAACCGCTGCGCGCATCGCGGCGCGAGGCTGTGCTGGAAGAACAAGGGCAGGGAGGACTCGTTCACCTGCCCGTACCACCAGTGGAACTTCAACCTGGCCGGCCAGCTGCAGGGCGTGCCGCTCAAGCGCGGCGTGCTGAAAAAGGGCGGCATGCCGGCCGATTTCGACACCTCGGCTCACGCGCTGAAGTCCTTGCGCGTGCATGTCGAGCGAGGCTCGATATGGGCCAGCTTCAGCGACGAAGCGCCGCCGTTCGAACAGTATTGCGGCCCGGACGTGATGGCCGGCCTGCACCGCCAGTTCGACGGCAGGCCGCTGCGGCTGCTGGGCTATAGCCGCCAGCTCATTCCCGGCAACTGGAAACTGTACTTCGAGAACCTGAAGGATCCCTACCACGCCACGCTGCTGCATTCCTTTCTCATCACGTTCGGGCTGTGGCGCGCCGACACCCAGTCGGAAAGCATTCCGCTCGACGAGGGGCACAGCATGATGGTGTCGCGCAACGTCGGCAAGAAAAAGTCGGACGCGACCGCCGAGATCACGCGCTTCAAGGACGCGCTGGAGCTCAACGACCCCGACACGGTCACCCCGCGCACCGAGTTCGAGGACGGCAAGGTGGTCGCCATCTGCCTGTTTCCCAGCGTGATCATCCACCAGCAGGCCAATACCTTCGGCGTGCGCCACGTCATTCCCAAGGGCGTGGACTCGTTCGAACTGGCGTGGACGTTCTTCGGCTATGCCGATGACGACGACGAGATGCAGCGCCTGCGCGTGCGCCACGCCAACCTGTACGGCCCGGCGGGCTTCGTCGCCATGGAGGATGGCGAGGTGCTCAGCGAATCGCAACTGGGGGCGCACCACTACGGCCATCGCAGCGCCGTGGTGGAAATGGGCGGACGGGACGTGCAGCGGCAGGATCACATGGTGACCGAGGTATTGATCCGCGCCTTCTACAAGCATTATCGCGAGGTCATGGGCCTGTAGGCGGGGCCTGGTTTTCAAACCGGCAGCAAGGTCCCCGGCGAGGATACGCCGGCGCGACAAGGACAGGAGGAGACATGAACAAGATCCAAGGGCACAGCGCCGCGCCGTCGCGCCGGCGCTTCATCAAGGGGGCGGGGGCGTTCGGCGCCGCCGCGCTGTTCGGCGGCGCCGCGCCGGCCGTGCTGGCGCAGTCGCGCCAGCCGCTGCGCATCGGCGCGCTCAATTCGTACTCGAAGGTGTTCGCCGCGCTGGGCAATGCCAACCTCAATGGCATGAACATGTACTTCGACCAGATCGGCAACACCATTGCCGGACGCAAGGTGGAAGTGATCCGCGAGGACGACGAGATCAACCCCCAGGTCGGGCTGCAGAAGCTGAAGAAGCTGGTCGAGAGCGACCGCTGCGACATCGTCACCGGCATCCAGGCCAGCAACGTCGCCATGGCGGCGGTCGAGTACCTGCGCCAGAGCAAGGCCTTCATGCTGTGCTCGGGCGCGGGCGTCGCGCAGCTGTCGTATACCGGCATGCCGTACTTCTTCCGCTGCTCGATCTCGACGGTGCCCATCCATGCCACCATGGGCGAGTGGTTCTACGACAACGTGGCCAAGGAGGCCTTGCTCACGGCCTCGGATTTCGCCGGCGGGCGCAACACCCTGGAAGAGTTCAAGGCCGGTTTCTCCAGGAAGGGCGGCCGGATCATCAAGGAGATCTACCCGCCGCTGGGCAACAACGATTTCAGCCCCTACCTGGCCGACATCCGCAGCATGAGCCCGCAGGCCACCTTCAGCTTCTACGCGGGCACCGACGCGGTGCGCTTCGTCAAGCAGTACGACGAGTACGGCCTGAAGGCCAAGTCGCGCCTGACCGGATCGGGCTTCATGCTCGACAGCGACACCATCCCGGCGCAGGGCCGCGCCGCCCTCGGCGCGCTCAACTCGCTGCACTATGCCGATACGCTGGACAACCCCGCCAACCTGAAGTTCGTGGCCGACTACCGGGCGCGCTTCAAGGACTATCCCAGCGTCTACAGCGAGTACGGCTACGTGGCCGCGCGCATCATCCACCTGGCGCTGGAGGCGGTAGACGGCAACAGCGAGGACAAGGACAAGCTGCGCACGGCCATGCGCGCCATCAGGCTGGACGCGCCGCGCGGCCCGTTCCGCTTCAACGAGGAAACGCAAAGCCCCATCCATAACGTGTACATCCGCGAAGTGGCCGAGGTCGACGGGCGGCTTACCAACAAGGTGATCCACACCATCCCCGACGCGATCGAGCCGCCCCGCCGCACCGGCTGAGCGGATCCGTGCCGCCGGCCCGTCGCGGGCGGGCCGGCGGCGGGCTTGCATCGACTACGAAGACGCTATGGATTTCGTCATTACACAATTGCTCAACAGCCTGGTCCTGGGCGTGTTGCTGTTCATGATGTCCGCCGGGCTGTCGCTGATCTTCGGCCTGATGAACGTCGTCAACATCGCGCACGGCTCGTTCTTCATGATCGGCGCGTTCACCGCCTACACGCTGGCGCAGTTCTCGGGGAATTTCTGGTTCGCGCTGGGCGTGGGCTGGATCCCGGCCGTGGCGGCGGCGGTGCTGATGGAGCGGGTGTTCATCCGCCCGCTGTACAAGCGCGGCCATCTCGACCAGGTGCTGCTGACCTTCGGGTTCATCTTCGTGTTCGGCGATATCTGCAAGTACCTGTGGGGCGCCGACATCCGCAACGTCGCGCCTCCCGAAATGCTGCAAGGCAGCCTGGAGCTGGCCGGCGCCATCGTGCCCAAGTACCGCCTGTTCCTGGTGTGCTTCGGCGGCGTGGTGGCCGCCGCGCTGTGGTGGTTCCTGGAGCGCAGCCGCATCGGCGCCATGGTGCGGGCCGGCGTGGACGACGCCGCGACGGCGGCGGGCATCGGCATCAACGTGCCCCTGCTGTTTGGCTGCATCTTCGCGCTGGGCGCGGCGCTGGCGGCCATCGGCGGCATCGTCGCCAGCCCCATCCTGGGGGTCTACCTGGGCATGGACGTCGAGATCCTCATCCCCGCCTTCATCGTGACGGTGGTGGGCGGCATGGGCAGCCTGCGCGGCGCGCTGGTGGCCGCCATGCTGGTCGGCGCCATCGACACCTTCGGCAAGGCGTATTTCCCCGACTACGCGCTGTTCCTTGTGTACCTGCTCATGGTGGTGGTGCTGCTCACCCGGCCGCAGGGTTTGTTCGGCATTGCGAGGGCCTGACCATGAAGACCGTATCCAGACCCATGCTGTTCGCCCTGCTGTGCGCCGCGCTGGCGGCCGCGCCGCTGGCCAGCGACTATACGCTCGGCCTGATATCGGAGATCCTGATTTTCGCCATCTTCGCGATGAGCCTGAACCTGCTGGTCGGCTATACCGGCCTGATGTCGCTCGGGCACGCCGCGTTCTTCGGCATGTCCACCTATACCGTGATCGCCCTGGGCGTGCACCTGGGTATCTCGGGCTGGTGGGGCATCCTGGCGGGCGTGGCCATGGCCACCGCGCTGGCGGCGGTGATCGGGGTGTTCTGCATCCGCGTCAGCGGCATCCCCTTTCTCATGCTCACCATGGCGTTCTCGCAGCTGCTGTATGCCGCCTCGCTCAAGTGGCGCTCGCTCAGCGGCGGCTCGGACGGCCTGGTCGGCTTCGTGCGGCCGGCGCTGTTCGGCGTCAGCCTGTCCGAGAGCGCGCTGGCGCGCTACGCGGTGGTCGCGGTCGGCTTCGCGCTGGTGCTGGTGTTCCTGTGGTGCCTGGTGCGCTCGCCGCTGGGCAGCATTTTCATCGGCATCCGCGACAACGAACAGCGCATGCGGGCCATCGGCTATCCGGTGCAGCGCTTCAAGCTGCTTTCCTTCATCATCGCCGGTTTTCTGGCCGGCGTGGCCGGCGCGCTGTATGCGCTGTTCAACGCCTATGTTTCCACCGACATCCTGCATTGGCACCTGTCGGGCGATGTGATGATCATGATGATCCTGGGCGGCAGCGGCACCGTGCTGGGCCCGGCGATCGGCGCGGCGCTGTTCCTGCTGCTGAAGAACTTCATCGGCTCGTACAACGACTACTGGTCGTTCTGGGTCGGCGCCGTCTTCATCTTCTGCGTCATGTTCATGCGCGAGGGCGTATGGGGCTACGCGGTCGCGCGCTGGCGCGCGGCGCGCCGCGACGCGCCGCCGCAGGCCCCGCCCGAATCGCCGGTGGCCAAGGCCGTGCTGCGGGAGGCCAAATGACCATGCTCCAGACCGAGAACCTGTGCAAGGCCTTCGGCAGCGTCGTGGTGACGAAGAACGTCTGCCTCAGCGTGCGCCCCGGCGAGCGCCACATCATCATCGGCCCCAACGGCGCCGGCAAGACCAGCCTGGTGCATCAGCTGACCGGCCAGCTCAAGCCTTCGTCGGGGCGCATCCTGTTCAAGGGGCGCGACATCACCGGCGCGGCGCCGGACGCCATCTGCCAGATGGGCGTGGGGCGCACCTTCCAGAAGAACAACCTGTTCATGAACCTGAGCGTGCGCGAGAACGTGCGCCTGGCCGTGCAGGCCAAGCAGGGCGGCTGGTACGAGGCGCTGCGCGGCGCCGAGAGTCGCCACGCCCAATGGGAGCGCGCCGACCAGTTGCTCGAACAGGTGCGCCTGGCCAGCGGCGGCCGCCAGCGCGTCGGCGAGCTGTCGTATGGCGAGCAGCGCCAGCTGGAGGTGGCCATCGCCATGGCGGCCGAGCCCGAGCTGCTGCTGCTCGACGAGCCGACCTCGGGCATGTCGCCGGCCGAGACCGACCGCATGATAGATCTGGTGCGCAGCCTGCCGCCGTCGCTGGCGGTGCTGATGATCGAGCACGACATGAAAGTGGTGTTCTCGCTGGCCGACACCATCACCGTGCTGTACTACGGCGAAGTCCTGGCGAGCGGCGCGCCCTGCGACATCCAGGGCAACCAGCGGGTGCGGGACGTCTACCTGGGAGGGAAGCACTGATGCTGGAAGTCAGCGGTATCAACACGTACTACGGCGCCAGCCATGTGCTGCGCGACGTGTCGCTGCAGGTGCGCGACGGCGAGGTCACCTCGATCCTGGGGCGCAACGGCGCCGGCAAGACCACCACGGTGCTGTCCATCATGGGCTACCTGAAACCGCGCAGCGGCCGCATCGCCTATCGCGGCCGCGACATCGGCGGCGCGCCCTCGCATCGCATCTCGCGGCTGGGCCTGGGTTTCGTGCCGCAGGAGCGCGGCATCTTCGACAGCCTCACCGTCGAGGAGAACCTGACCGTGGCGGCGCGGCCCGGACGCGATGGGCGCTGGACCCTGGAGCGCATCTACGCGCTGTTTCCGCGCCTGAAAGAGCGCCGCGCCAACCGCGGCTTCCAGCTCTCGGGCGGGGAGCAGCAAATGGTGTCGATCGCGCGCGCGCTGATGCTCAATCCCTCGGTCATCCTGCTCGACGAACCCTCCGAAGGCTTGGCGCCGCTGATTGTCGACGAGATCGTCGAAATCCTGCGCAGGCTGAAATCCGAAGGCATGGCGGTCCTGCTGATCGAACAGAACCTGAGCGTCGCGCTGGACCTGGGCGACACGCACTACGTGCTGTCCAAGGGCGAGGTGTGCTTCATGGGCGACAGCGCCGCGCTGCGCGGCAACGAGTCGGTGCTCAGCACCCACCTCAGCGTCTAGGAGGCGGCCATGAGCCAGCGCGGGCTGTTCGTGGTCACCGGCGGCAGCCGCGGCATCGGCGCGGCCATCGCCAGACTGGCCGCGCGCGACTATCCGGTCGCCATCCTGTACCGCGCCGATGCGGCCGCCGCCGAGGCGGTCGCCGCCGGTATCGCCGCGCAGGGCGGGCGGGCCGTGACGCTGCAGGCCGACGTCGGCGACGAGGCCTCGCTGATGGACGCGTTCGCGCGGCTGGACCGGCTGGGCCGCGTCGCGGTGCTGGTCAACAACGCCGGCGTCACCGGCGGCGTGGCGCGGGTCGAGGACGTGACGCGCGGCGCCCTGGAAGAAGTGTGGCGGGTCAATGTGCTGGGCGCCTTCCTGGCCGCGCGCGAAGCGGTGCGCCGCATGTCGACGCGCCGCGGCGGATCGGGCGGCGCCATCGTCAACGTATCGTCCGGCGCCGCGCAACTGGGCTCGGCCGGCAGCTGGGTGCACTACGCGGCCACCAAGGGCGCGCTGGACACGATGACCGTGGGCCTGGCGCGCGAGGTGGCCAGCGAGGGCATACGCGTGAACGCGGTGCGGCCCGGCGTCATCGATACGGAGGTGCATGCCCAGCGCTCGCCCGAACAATTGCGGCGCATGGTCGGCGCCATTCCGCTGGGCCGCATGGGCGCGGCCGAGGAAGTCGCCCAGGCCGTGGTCTGGCTGGCCGGCGAACAGGCCTCGTACGTCACCGGCTGCCTGCTGGATGCGCGCGGAGGCTTCTAGGGGCGGCGCGTGGCGCCGCCCCGTGCGGCGGACTTCAGAAGCCGACCGCCTGGCCGTCGCGGCGCGAATCGGAAGCGGCCAGGTAGCCGCCTTCGGGCAGGCGGCAGATCAGCTGGGCCGACCCGAACTCCAGGCTGTCGGCCGGCGCCACCGCCACATTGTGGCCGCGGTCGCGCAGCGCCTGCGCCACGTCGGCGGGCAGGTGAGCCTCGACGTTGACCACCGGCCCGTTCTCGACCCGGAAGCGCGGCGCGTCGCTCATGGCCTGCGGGTTCTGGCCGAAGGCGGCCAGGCGGGTCGCCATCTGCAGATGGCCCTGTGCCTGCATCGACCCGCCCATCACGCCGAACGACATGGCCGGCTGGCCCTTGCGCGTCATGAAGGCGGGAATGATGGTGTGCATGGGCTTCTTGCGCGGCGCCACCTGGTTGACGTGGCCCGGCGTGAGCACGAAGTTCATGCCGCGGTTGTGCAGGCTGATGCCGGTATCGGGCACCACGACGCCGGAGCCGAAGCCATGGTAGTTGGACTGGATGAACGACACCATGGTGCCGTCGGCATCGGCCGCGGTCAGATAGACCGTGCCGCCCGTGGCCGGCGCACCGGCGGCCGGGACGCTGCTGCGATCCATAGAGATCAGGCGCGCGCGCTCGGCCAGGTAGGCGCGGTCGAGCAGGGCGGCGGCGTTCACGCGCATGTGGCGCGGGTCGGTCACATGCTGGTGCAGGTCGGCGAAGGCCAGCTTCATGGCTTCGATGCTGACGTGGTAATAGTCCGCGCTGTCGCGGCCCATGGCTTCCAGGTCGAACTGCTCCAGCATGCCCAGCGCCATCAGGGCCGCGATGCCCTGGCCATTGGGCGGGATCTCGTGCAGTTCGTAGTCGCGGAACGATTGCGAGATCGGCTCGACCCATTCCGGACGGTGCTCGGCCAGGTCCTGCTCGCGCAGCGCGCCGCCGGTCTGGCGCGCGAAGTCGGCGATGCGGCGGGCCAGCTCGCCCTGGTAGAAGCTGGCGCCGCCCGTCTCGGCGATCTCGCGCAAGGTGCGCGCCTGGGCCGGGAAGCGCCACCATTGGCCGGCCTGCGGCGCCTGCCCCTGCGGCAGGAAGGCGTCCGCGAAGCCCGGTTCCCCGGCCAGCTTGGGGGCCTGCGTGGCCCACTGGCGCGCGATGGTGGGCGAGACCGGGAAGCCCTGCTCGGCATAGGCGATGGCCGGCTCGAACAGGGCGGCGAACGGCAGCTTGCCGAAGCGCTCCGACAGCGCCTTCCAGCCCGCCACCTGGCCAGGCACGGTGACCGCGCCCCAGCCGGTGGGCGGCATGGTCTCGCGGCCGGCGAAATACTCGGGCGTCCAGGCAGCCGGCGCGCAGCCGCTGGAGTTCAGGCCGTGCAGGCGGCCGCCGTGCCAGACCAGCGCGAACAGGTCGCCGCCGATGCCGTTCATGACCGGCTCGACCACGGTCAGCGCAATGGCCGTGGCGATGGCGCTGTCTACCGCGTTGCCGCCGGCCAGCAGCATGCGCAGGCCGGCTTGCGCCGCCAGCGGCTGGCTGGTGGCGACCGCATTGGATGCCAGCACGGGCATTTTGCGGCTGGCGTAGGGGAAGGACCAATCGAAGGGAAGTGACATGGCTGCTGCCGTAGGTTGGAGATTACTGGGGCGTGATGCCGGCCTGTTCGACCAGCTTGCGGGTGCGCGGCAGTTCGGCCTTGATGAACGCCGCGAACTGCTCGCGGCTGCCGCCTTGCGGCTCGGCGCCGGTTTCGGCCAGCTTGGTGCGCAAGGCCGGGTCGGCCAGCACCTTGTTGACCGCCTGGTTCAGCTTGTCGAGCACCGGCGCGGGCGTGCCATGCGGGGCGACCAGGCCGTACCACGGCGCGATATCGTAGCCGCTGTAGCCTTGCTCGGCGATGGTCGGGATCTGCGGGGCCATGGCCGAGCGCTGGGCGTTGGACATGCCCAGCGCCACCAGCTTGCCGCTGTTGACCTGCGGCAGGCCGGTCATGATGGTGTCGAAGTACATCGAGACCTGGCCGCTGAGCAGGGCCGGGATGGCTTCGCCGGCGCCCTTGTAGGGCACGTGCAGGATGTCGATGCCGGCCACCGACTTGAGCATTTCGCCGGCCATGTGGGAGGTGGTGCCGGTGCCGAACGACGCATAGGTCAGCTTGCCGGGGTTGGCCTTGGCGTAGGCCACCATCTCCGGCAGGGTCTTGAACGGCTGCGACGGGTTGGCCAGCAGGATATTGGGCGTATAGGCCACCATCGACACCAGCTCGAAGCTGTCCGGGTCATAGGACAGGCGCTTTTGCAGATAGCGGTTGGTCACGATGGCCGCCGGGCCGCCCATCAGCAGGGTATAGCCGTCGGGCTCGGCGCGCGCCACCGCGGCGCTGCCGATGGCCGCCGCCGCGCCGGGACGGGCCTCGATGACGAAAGGCTGGCCCAGCTCCTGGGCCAGCGCCGCGCCCAGCTGGCGCGAGATCAGGTCGGTGGCCGAACCGGCCTGGAACGGCACGACGATCTTGACCGGGTGCTGCGGCCAATCGGTGCCGGTGGCGCCGGCCTGGCCGGCAAACGCGATCGAAACGGCGGCCAGCGCCTGCAAAAGACGGAATTTCATGGTTTCCCCTGGAAGTGGATGCGGCGTGCCGCGCGGACAGCCGGGCCGCGCGCGTGGCAAGTGCTGCCCGGATTAGACGGGACACCGGCCTGGCGCGACATTAGGTATTGTATCAATGGATCATTGGATCCAATTTATGTTATGGTCGCGGCTAACTATCATTGCGGGTTTAATCGTCCGAGATCCCGATGCTGCAATTCCAGAAGACAGCAGTCAGCGCCGAGGAAGAGGCCTACCAGTACCTCCAGCAGGAGATCCGGCTGGGCCGCTACGCGCCCGGGCAACGCCTGGTGCCCGAAGCCATCGCCGGCGAGATCGGCACCAGCCGCATGCCGGTGCGCGGCGCGCTGCGCCGCCTGGCTTCCGAAGGCCTGGTCGAAATCCGCGCCAACCGCGGCGCCGTGGTGCGCGGCCTGAACCGCCAGGAAATGCTGGAGGTCTTCGAGATGCGTTCGGTGCTCGAAGGCCTGGCCGTGCGCAACGCGCTGGCCAACCTGGGCGACGAGCACATCCGGCGGCTCTCCAGCATGCTGGACCAGATGGAGGCCGGCTCGGGCGACTACCTGGACTGGACCACCGCCCACCGCGAGTTCCACGAATACCTGTGCAGCTTCTGCCGCCAGCCGCGGCTGCTGCGCCAGATCTCCGAACTGCACTCGGTCGTCGAGCCCTACATGCGGCTGTGGGCCGCGCAGCCCGGCCGCAGCCTGCGCGCGCGCGAATCCCACCAGGAACTGATCGACGCGCTCAAGACCCGCGACGCGGCCCGCGCCGAAGCCGCCGCGCGCCAGCACGTGCTCAATACCGTGCCGGTGCTGCAGGATTTCCTCGCCCAGGCGGGCTGACAGCACCAGCGGATCGCGTTGACACCCTGTGCCGGGTTGTCCCCAGCGGTAACAGTCTGGCGCGCGCGCCGGCGCTAAGATCGGGCGCTTGCGTTGCGCAACGCAGGAGGCAAGCATGCTCGATTCCGTCCTCGCGCCGTGGGCGTTGACCGGCCGGCTGTGGCTGAGGTTCTGGCCGCAATTGATGGCGCTGGTGGCGGCCGGCGCGCTGGCGCATGGCCTGCTGATATGGCTGGCCGTGCACACGGGCTTCGCCAACCATCTGGCCGGCCTGGCCGTGCTGACGCTGGTGGCGCTGGCCCAGCTGGTCGTCACGGTCTCCATGTTCCTGGTGATCCTGCCAGGCTTGCCGGCGCTGCGGGCCGCGCAGCAGGCTGCGCGCGCCGGCGAGGACGGCGCGCGCGCGGGCATGGCCCGCCTGGCCCATGTCATCACGGTGGCGCTGCTGCCGTTCTTCGCCTATTACGCGGCCTGGGGGTTCCTGGGCAACACCGTGCGCCAGTACTCCCGCATGGCCATCCACCTGGATCCGCTGGGCACGCACGGCAACGTGCTGGACGCGCTGGACTCGCGCTGGCTGCTGGTCTCGGTGGCCGTGTCCTGGCTGGTGCGCAGGATGGCCCTGCGCGCCCGCGACCGCACCCGGCACCCCGGCTGGCAGTTGCTGGTCGTGCTGTGCGAGACCAACTGGATCCTGGTCGGCCTGTATGTGATCAGCCGCTGGAAGGACCAGGCCTGGCAATGGCTGCTGGCGCAGCGCGACTGGAGCGCCGTGCTGGATTTCTGGCAGCGCCTGCTCACGCCGCTGGCCAATGCCTGGTCGGCCGGCATGGTGCCGGCCGAAGCCGAGGCCGCCAGTTGGAGCGGCACGCTGGTCAACCTGTTCTTCTACGCCCTGCTGCCCGTCGTCTGGCTGGTCATGGTGGCGCTGATCTATGGCTACGACGTGCGCGAGGACGCCGAGTTGCGGCGCGTGCGCCGGCTCGAGCGGCTGGGCCAGCGCTACCAGTCCGTGCCGCGCTTCCTGCGCGATTTCGTCGAGCACTTCATCGGCGGCTATCGCAAGCGCTACCTGCCGCTCGCCAACGGCGTGCGCCTGGCCTTTCACAGCGGCGCCGTGTTGCTGGTCACGCTGATTGTCGGCTACCGGCTCATCGACTGGGGCGCGGCGTGGCTGTGGTACGGCACGGCGCGGCTGATCGGACCTTACGCGCTCGACTCGTGGCAGATCCTGGGCGACGGGTTGTCGGTGCTGTTCGGCAGCCCGTTCCGGGATTCGTCCACCGGCCTGTTGATCGAGCCTTTGCGCGTCTGCTTCCTGGCGGCCGTGCTGGAGTGCGCATTCTCGCCCTGGCAGGCGCGCCGCGCCGCCAGCCCCGCGCCGGCCGGCTGAGTCAATCGGCCGCGGGAACCGCGAAGCGCAGGTAGGCAGGCCGTTCGCTGGCCACCGAGACCGAGAGCGTCAGCGGTCTGGCCACATCCGGCGGCAGCATGAACACTTCCATGATGGTCAGCTTCGAGCCCGGCGGCGCGCCGCGATGGGCCGCCGCCAGGCAGCCGCGCGCCATGTGGGGCGCCATGCGCAGGACCGGTTCGGTGGCGGGCCGCCACACGCGGCCGCGCGCGTCATGCAGCGCGATGCGGCAGGCCTGCCAGCGCCTGGGCAAGTCATCGGCCTGGACCTGCACTTCGAAGGCGGCATAGGACGCGCGCGACCCCGGCAGCCAGCCGCGCCGGGCCGGCGCGTCGATGATGCCGAATTCAAGCAGCTTCCATTGCGCCCCGCCCAGCGCGCCCTGCGCCTGGACGGGCACATCGCGCGCGCGCAGCTCGCGGTTGTCCAGCCATTGCGGCACGTTCTCCGCGTTGCGCCAGGCCAGCGACAGCACCAGCACCACCGGCAGCAGCCACAGGCTGCGGCGGCGCCACGTGCGTTCCGCCGTACCGCGGGCGTTCATGGGCCGGCGTCCTGGTCCAGGTCGTGGCTGGCCACGGCCTCGGGCCGCCCGTCGGCCGATACCGGCACATCGTCCAGGGCAATGCGCGCCTGCGAATCGAGACGGGGCGAGTAGCGCTCCGACAGCAGCAGCGTGGCGCCGCGCGCCTGGTCGGGGCGGATTTCGAACACCAGGCGCACCGTGCGCGGCAGGCCGGGGTCCAGCGTGTAGGGCGGCACGCCGGGTGCGAGGCTGAGGCGGTCGGTGTGCCGGTACGTCAGTTCGTCCGGGCCCAGCCAGGCCGCCTCGCCCATCTGGGCGGAGCTGTCCAGGGCGGCCAGCCGTACCCACACGATGGCCCACACGCCGGCGGTCTCGCGCACGCGCTCGTGCCCCAGGCTGCGATAGCGCAGCTGGCGCGCGAACTGTACGCGCTGTACCGTCGCGTCGAACTGGCGCGTGCGCACCGCCTGGCCCATGGTGCCGCGCTCGACGATCGGGCCGGTCAGGTCCAGGTAGCGCGGCGTACTGCGCTGCATGCCATACAGCGCCAGCGCGGCAAGCAGCAGCAGGGCCAGCGTGCCCAGGCGCGCGCTCATCGCGCAGCCTCCGGCGCGTCCGCGCGCACCGGCAGCTCGACGCGGCCGATCAGCACCGGATTGAACCAGCCGGGCGTCCCGTACAGGTTGTCCACCGGCTTGTAGGTCTTGCTTTCGACGGCGAAGGCGGCCTGCCGCGGCGGTGCCACCCCGGGCGGCATGCTCCAGATGAAGGCCACGCGTTCGGGCAGTCCGGGATGCAGGGAAGGGCCGTACTGCGGGTCGCGCACCGACACCAGGGTGGGCGTGCCGGGCGTGATGCCCGGCGGCGCCCGCCATTGCAGCAGGTCCAGGTAGTCGCTGGTCGATTCGGCGGTGCGGTTGGTCAGTTCGGCCTCGACCACCAGGGCTGTGTGGCCGGGCTTGAGTCTCACGTCGTAGACCTTGTCCGATGCCGCCAGCCAGGCGGCCCGCGGCACCAGGCGCCATTGGCCGGTCTGCACGGTGGAATCGGCGCCGAACACCGGTTCGGCCGCCGTCCGTGTGCCGTCGTACGCGCCATACAGGGCCACACTGGCGGCGGCGGCCAGCGAGCCGACGCCGGCCACACCGGTCACGACACGGGCTTTGAGCGAGTGCAGTACGCGCATCCGGGCTCCTGGCGCGCCGCGGCGGCGCGCTTCAAGCCCCACATCGTAGGCGGCGCGCCCGCGCGCGACGCCGCCGGGATGTGTCCAAGCGTGTCGGACGCACGCGTGGCGCATCGCTGGGCCAAATCTTGAAACAAACTGGGCGCAGCCTGGCGGCAGCCGCCCCGGATATCACGGCACGTAGGCGGTGATATCCAGCAGCGTATGCGCGCCGGGCACCACCAGCGGTCCGCCCAGCACCAGCGTGGTCGACACCGGTTTCAGGCCGGGAAAATGCGCGGCCCATTCATCCATCGCCTCGGCGAAGTTCTCGCCCCGGTCGTGGAAGCACACGCGCCGCACCACATTCTCCAGCGTCGTTCCCGCTGCCTCGCAGATGGCCGCCACATTCTTGAGCATGTACGCCATCTGCTTGCGCGCGGGCAGGCCGTAGTACGGAAAATTGGGGTGGCGGGCCATGCCTTCGGCCAGGGCGCCGCCGGCGTCGGCGGGCATCTGCTGGCTGAAGAAAAGCAGATTGCCGGCCTTGACCGCCTGCGGTTCATGGCTGAATGGCTTGGGCGCCTTGCTGGTATGGACGGTCTCGATCGTCTTGCCGCTATCCTCGGCCAGCAGCGTCAGCGCGATTTCGACGCGGCGTCCCTGGCCGCCCGTCAGGCCCATGTACGGCATGACCACGCGCGCCGGCGGATTGTCCGGGAACCAGCGTTTCCAGGCGGCCTCCATGGCCGCGTACTCGGAGGGATGGCCGATGTAGACCTCGGCCTTGACGGCGCGTCGCAGTGACGAGCCGGAGCCCTCGGCCAGCCTGGCCAGGTGGCGCAGGACCTGGTCGGTCTGCTGTTGCGTGCCGGCGCCGGCCGGCGCGCGTTGCCACGGCTCGCTCGACAGGAAGATCCAATCGCCGCGCCGTACCGCCCCTGCCTGGCCGGGCGGGGGCGCGGGTTGCCCGAAGCCGATGTTGCGTCCGCCATCGTCCACGCAGAGCAGGTCGATTTCAAGCAGCGTGTCCTTGACCATCAACGCCTTCACGCCCATCGCCGTCGCGGCCGGGCCGGGCGCGGCCAGGAAGGCGTCGCGCTCGGCAAAATGGGCCTGGGTGGAAATGCGCGGCCAATTGTTGCCCTGCGCGAACGCGTCCATGGTCGGGTGCGGCGAGGTCAGCCATTGCCACAGGCGGACGGTGTCGCGGCCCAGGTCCAGGCCGGCGGCCGCCACGGTGCGGGCCACGTTGGACATCACGAAGCGCGACTGCAGCGTCAGCTGCCCGGCCAACGTGCCGCTGCCGCGGGCTTGCGGCGCCACGCCGGTCTCGAAGTCGCTGGCCAGCTGGCCGGCGATGAACAACCAGCCCGCCGCCTTGATCGCGGGCGTATACGGCATCAGCGGCTTTTCCACGCCGCCGGGCCAGACGCCCTGGGGCGCCAGGGCGTCGCGCGCGGCGGCCTGGCCGCCGGCCCGCGCGGCCAGGCCGAGCGGCGCGGCCAGCGTCATGCCGGCGGCCGCGGCGCCCTGGATAAAGCGGCGGCGATTCATCATGGAGGTCATATCGGTTCCTTGAAAATCCGGAAGGGGGGGAATGGGCAATCAATGCACGGCGGTCGAGGCGGGCCGGGCCGGCGCGGCAGGCGCACGGCGCACGATGCCGCCGGACTCCGCCTGCGCCGGCGGTTCGGCATTGCCGCGCCGCACCTGGCCGGCGCGCTGCGCGGCGATGAGTTCATCGAGCACTTGCGCCCGCGTCTTGCCGGGCGCCGCGGCCGGCTGGGAGTGGGCGCTGGCGGCCGCCAGCGCCGCGATGCTCAATACGAGCCGGGCAAACCATGTCGTGGGGGACGCCACAGGGCTGGGTTGGCGGCGTGGCATCACTGCATTCCCAGCGGCGGATAATCGGTGTATCCGCGCGCGCCGCCGCCGTAGAAGGTGGCCTGGTCGGGCGGGTTCAGCGGCTGGCCGGTGCGCAGGCGCGTCACGAAATCCGGGTTGGCCAGCGCCCAGCGGCCGACCGGCGCAATGTCGGCCAGCCCCGTCTCGACATCCTGGCCGATCTGCTCGATCGGCCGGTTGACGCGGTTGACCAGCAGGGCGCCGCGCCACAGCTGCCGGATGTCCTTGAGCAAGGCGTCGTCGCCGTTGTGCGCGATATGCAGGTACGACAGCTTCAGCTGCGCCAGGCCCGCCACCAGGTGGCGATACATGTCGCCGTAATGCGGGCCCTCGTCGATGCCGCCCAGGCGCGAACCGGGCGAAAGCCGGATACCGGTGCGATCGGCGCCGATTTCCCCGGCCACGGCGGCCGCCACTTCCAGCGCGAAGCGCGTGCGGTGCGCGATGGATCCGCCGTAGGCATCGTCGCGATGGTTGGCGTTGGGCGAGAGGAATTGCTGGATCAGATAGCCGTTAGCGCCGTGTATCTCCACGCCATCGGCCCCGGCCTCGATGGCGCGCGCGGCGGCATGCCGGTAGTCGCGCACCGTGGCCTGGATCTCGTCGGGCGACAGCGCGCGCGGCGCGGGCACCTGCTGCATACCCGTGGGCGTGTAGATCTGGGCCTCGGGCGCGATGGCCGAGGGGGATACGGCCTGGCGTCCGTGCGGCGTATTGGCCGGATGGGACATGCGGCCGGCATGCATGACCTGGATATACAGGTGGCCGCCGGCGGCGTGCACCGCATCGGCCACTTTGCGCCAGCCGGCTACGTGGGCGTCGCTGTAGATGCCTGGGGAATTGAGAAAGCCCTGGCCGTCGGCCGAAGGCTGGGAGCCCTCCGAAATCAGCAGGCCCAGCGATGCGCGCTGCGCGTAGTACTCGGCGGCCAGCTCGCCGGGCGTGCCGTCGTCTTGCGCGCGGCTGCGGGTCAGGGGAGACATCGCCAGGCGATGTACGAGATTCATGCGGCCGATCCGGATCGGATCCCAGAGAGTGGTCATGGCGTATTCCTACCGATTTGAGGTGAAAGGGCGGGCACGTCGAGTGCGTGATCGGTAAGGTAGTTCGTTCCAATAATTGTCGGAAGGCTGTATTATTTGTATAGTTCGTCTCAAAAATGGATCATTTATGGATTTGTCCGCGCTGGCCGACTTCAACCTGGTCGCCGCCCATGGCGGCTTCGGCAAGGCCAGCCGCAGCAGCGGCAGGCCCAAGGCCACGCTGTCGCGGCGGGTCATGGACCTGGAGCAAAGCCTGGGCGTGCGCCTGCTCGAGCGCGGCGCACGCTCGCTGCGGCTGACCGAAGAGGGCCAGGCGCTGCACGAGCGCACCTGTGGTCCGCTGGGCGAAATCGTCGAAGCGGGCGAGTCGGTGGCGGCTGGCCTGTCCGTTCCGCGAGGGCGGCTGCGCATCAGCGCGCCGGTGCTGTTCTCCAGCACCTTGCTGGGCCGGATCGCCGCCGGTTTCGCGCAGGCCTATCCCGAGGTGCGCCTGGACGTCGTGGCCGAAGACCGCAATATCGATCTGGTCGAGGACGGCTACGACGTGGCCATCCGCGTCAATCCCCATCCGGACGCCACGCTGGTGGGGCGCTGCTTCGCCCGCGACGACATGCTGCTGGTGGCGCCGCCTTCGCTGGCCCGGCCCGCGGCCGCCGCCGATGGGCAGACGCCCGCCGTGCCCGCGGTCGCCCTGGCCAATGTGTTCGACAGCGGCGCCTGGCACTACCAGGACGGCGATACCTTGAACACCGTCGTGCCCGACGTGCGCCTGCGCCTGTCCTCGCTCATCATGATCCGCGACGCCGTGCTGGCCGGCGCCGGCGCGGCGCTCATCCCGCGCTCGCTGCTGGCGCAGGACGGGGCGCACGCCAGCCTGGCGGTGTGGGGCCGCATCCCAGATCGGCCCATCGAACTGTGGGTCCTGCACAACTCGCGCCGCCTGGTAAGCACCAAGGTGGCGGCATTCGTGGAATACCTCTGCGCGGCGTTTCCCGCGCGCACCCTGACTGGCGCGGCTGCGGGCTGACGGGCGTGGCGCGAAAGGCCGGCGCTTCGGTCGTCGCCACTTTCCGCTTGTCGAACAACAGGTAATGCCCGGCATCCGGATATACGTCGAGGTGCGCGCCGGATCCGCATGTCCTTGGCGCGGGCCTGCGGCGGGACGTCCGAAAACCGGGATATTTCGAGAAGCAATCGGCTGGCGCCTTCCAGGTTGTGCGCATACCATTTCCCTCTTTTGCCACGCATTTCGAGCGTACGGTTGTTCTTGCGCCCGACCCAGGCTCGTCTCGCCATGACCGATACGGCATACCGCCAACTCATCGCCGACTTCGGCCGCCTCATCGGCATCGACTCGCTCAACCCCGGTGCCGGCGGTCTGTGTCAGTTGATTTTCGAACCGTGCGCTCCGGTCTTCATCGCACCGGTGCACGCCCGGGCGGAAATCATGATTTCCTGCGTGCTGGGCACGGCGGACGCGGCCAACCCGGCAAGCATGGCCCGGGCCAACTTCATGCAGGCCGGCAGCGGCGTCGTGGCCTGCATCGGCGACGACGGATTGTCCTATCTGCAGCAGGCCATACCCCTGTCGCGCGCCACGCCCGAAATCCTGCTCGATATCTGTGAGCGCCTGCTGCAGGAAGCCGCGCGCTGGCGAGCCGGCGGCCACGGCAGCGGCGCGACCCAGGCCCCCAATATCGCCGCGCTGACACGCGGCGTCTAGGCCGGCGGCGACTGTCGGACGCCGCTGCGCAGGCTCAACTTGCCTTCTGGATGACGCCCTTGAGCGAATCGGCGACCTGCTTGATCACCGTGCTCTGTAGATCGATCATGACCACCCACGATTGCATTTCCTGTTGCACGATCAGCAGATCGGACGTGCTTACCGCACCGTCTCCGCGCGCGCTGAGCGCCTCCAGGCGGCTGCGCAGGTCGCGCTCGTGAGCGGTCAGTCGCGTGTTGACCGCCTGGTTCACGCTCTGCATGGTCACCCGGCCTGCGTCGCCTCCCAGGTTAATGGCCATGCTTGTCTCCTTCGGCGCGTTGTTCATTGCTCAGGCGCGTCAGGACTGAGGTAGGAGGGTTGTCCGGCCCGGTCGGACGCTGCAGCAATACCTGCCGGGCCGCGGTGGCGGCCGCCAGCGCATCGCGCCATACGGGATAGGTGTCGCGCCCCACGCCATCGTGCAGGCGGACGCGCAGGCGTGTCTCCAGTTCTCCAAGCTGCGACAGCAAGGTGTCGCGCAAGGCGGAGCCTCCTGGAGATGCCAGGCGTACTTCCAGTTCGGTCAGGGCTAAAACGGATGATGTACTCATATGGGAACGTCATAGGCAAGGGTTGGCGGTTACCGAGGCGATTTCATCGCGTCACGATGACCGGTTCGGGACCATCGAAGACCAGGCGGCCGGATTCGATGGCGGTAAGGCGATACTGGTTCCGCAGTCCGCCCACCAGGAGACGGCTGCCATCGGCCAGCATCAGGTACGGTTGCGGGCCGCTCACGACACTGCGTATCTCGAACGGCGCGTGATTGCGCGTCGCGCGCGCGGCGGTGGCCGGCAGCCGGACGACGTCGTAGTTGCGCTGGTTGAACGCGGCCACCAGCTCGCGCAGGCGCGCCATGCGGCCTGCGTCCAGTTCGCCGGGATCCGCGTCGAGGCGGTCCGCGTGCCAGCTCAGCTTGACGCCGTCGAGGCGTTCGTCGGCCAGCTGGGCCGCCAACTGGGCCGAGACCTCGCCGGCCAGGCGCACATCGCGATCGAGGATCGTCATGCCCGGCAGTCGCATGCGTACCGCATGTAGCGCCGCGGCGCGTTCGTGCGCATCGCTGGCGATGCCCGAGATCGCCAGATGGCCATTGCCGTATGGGCGCGCCATGTAGCGTACCCCGAAGGCCGCCAGGACATCGCAGGCCAGGGCCCTGGCCTCGTCCTGCCTGCTTACCTGCATGGCTGGCCGTGGCGCGAGTTGCGCCAGCGCCCGGGCCACCCGGGCGAATTCCGTTTCATCGTGCACCCATCCGGTTACGGTGAGCACGCCGCCACGGCCGTAGGCCGCCTGCAATTGCTCGGTAAGGCCCAAGCTGTCGATGAGCGCCGCGGCGCGGATCAGCGGCGCGGCGGTCGTCGGCGCGCGCGCGGCCGGCGGCGCGGCGGGCGCCGTCACGGAAACCAGCGCCGAGGCCAGGCCGACCAGCACGACGATCGCGGCCGCGCCCAGCGCCAGGCGCGGCCAGGGCCGGTATGCACGTCGGCGCGGCATGAGCGCGCCGGCGGACGGCGGGCTTGCCGAGCCAGGGTCGTCGTGCAAGGCCGTGGCGCTGCTGTCCGGGCCGCAGGGGGCATGCGGCGCGGCTGGCGGCTGCGGCGCGGGCCACGGCGCGGAAGGCGCGGCCACGGTGATCCAGGTGGTTCCCAGCGGTACGGGTTCGTTGAAGGCGACGGGCAGGTCCGGCGCCTGGGCGTCCAGGCCGGGCGTCATGGCGCCGGCCAGTCGCCAGCCGGACGGGTCGATCTCCAGCCATCCCGCCACTTCGGGCATGTCTTCGCCGGTCAGGACGATATCGCAATGCGGATTGGCGCCCACGCGCGCGCCGTGCACGGCCGGACAGCGCGCCATGCACTGTGCGCCCGAAAGCACGCGGAATTCCAGCGCCGCCGTCATAGATCCACCCTGCCCAGGGGCTGTACATTGATCTCCGGCGTCAGCTCCTGGTAGGACAGCACCGGCAGGGCGTAGAGATCGGCTTCTATCATCTTGCGCGTGTAGCGCCGGATGTCCATCGACGTCAGCAGGACGGGACGGCTCGCGCCGGCGGCCAGATCGCCGACGCATTGGCGGATGTGCTCCACCAGCCGGCGCGTCGTGTCCGGATCGAGGGCGAGATAACTGCCGGCGGCGGTCTGCCGAATGGCGGCACGCACGGTTTCCTCGACCTTGGGAGCCAGCAGGTAGGCGGGCAGGATATTGTGGCCGCTGGTGTACTTGTGGCTGATATAGCGCTTGAGCGCGATCCGGACATACTCCGTAAGCAGGACGGTATCCTTTTCCTTCTGGCCCCATTCGACCAGCGCTTCCAGCACGGCACGCAGGTTGCGTATCGACACTTCCTCGGAAACAAGGCGCTGCAGGATTTCGGCAATCTTCTGCACCGGCATGACGCGCAGGCACTCCTTGACCAGATCGGGGAATCGTTCTTCCATGGCCGAAAGCAGAAACCGGGTTTCCTGGATGCCGATGAAATCAGCCGAGTATTTTTTCAATACATATGCCAAGTGCCAAGTCAGGATCTGGCTGATACCCAGGTAAGGAATGCCTGCGTCGCGCAAGGCGCCGGTCAGGCTGGCTGCGACCCAGATCGTGGGCGTGTCGGGCAGGAAGGCCGCGCCGGTTTCGTAGGCGATCCGCAGGGCCTGCAGGTTCTGTTCGGTGTCCCGCACCAGCACGGCATCGTCGCGCAACATCCCTTGCGCCACGGGGATCTCCGACAGCACGATGGTGTAGGTGTCGGCGGCCAGCGCCTCGGCAAAGCGCAGCTGGATACCGGGAAATGGCACGCCCAGGTCGAAATAGAGCGCCCGCCGGATCTGCAGCAGCTCGTCGGTGAGCGTGGCGGGCTCGAAGCAGGGCTGCAGCCGCGCGGCCACGTCGATGATCAGCGGGATGGTGGGGGCGAATTCCGCCTGCCCGTCAGCCGGCGCGCTGGCCAGGGGTTGCCCATCGGGAGCCATGCCGGCGAGCGCGGGCCCGGCGCCTTCGGGCGGACGCTGCGATGCGCGCAGCAGCACGCCCCCGATGGTGCCCACCACGGCGGCCAAGGCGAAGAAGACCAGCGTGGGCATGCCTGGAATGAGGCCCAGGCCCGCCGAGATCGCGCCGGCAATGACGAGGGCGCGAGGCTGCGCCAGCACTTGCGCGCCGATGTCGGTGCCGACGTTGGAAGGGCCATCCCCGGTCTGCACCCGCGTCACGATGATTCCCGCGCAGATGGCGATGAACAGCGCCGGGATCTGGGCGATGAGCCCGTCGCCTATGGTCAGGATGGCATACGCCTGCACGGCCTCGCCGGCGCTCAGGCCGCGTTGCAGCACGCCGACCAGCATGCCGCCAAGCAGGTTGACGGCAACGATGATCAGGCCGGCGATGGCATCGCCCTTGACGAACTTCATCGCGCCGTCCATGGCGCCATACAGTTGGCTTTCCTTCTCGACCGTACGGCGCCGGCGGCGGGCTTCGTCCATGTCTATGGTGCCCGCGCGCAGGTCCGCGTCGATGGACATCTGTTTGCCGGGCATGGCGTCCAGCGAGAAGCGCGCGGCGACTTCGGCCACCCGCTCGGCGCCTTTGGTGATGACCACGAACTGCACGATCGTGAGGATGAGGAAAACCACCAGGCCGACGATCAGATTGCCGCCGACCACGAAGTTGCCGAAGGTCTCGATGATGTGGCCGGCATCGCCTTGCAGCAGGATCAGCCGCGTGGTCGCGATGGAGATGCCAAGCCGCAACAGCGTGGTGACCAGCAGCACCGAGGGGAATGAAGAAAACGCCAGGGGCGATGGCAGGTACATCGCGACCATCAGCAGGACCGCCGACAGCGTCATGTTCGCGCCGATCAGCACGTCGACCAGGGTCGTGGGCAACGGCAGGATCATCATGAAGACGATCGCCACGATCAGCACGGCCAGGACGATGTCGTTGCGACTGGTGGCCAGCGCCACCGCGCGTTGCAGGCGGGGAATGGATCGTTTGCTCGTCATGGCGGGGCCGCGCTCGCGCAAGGCGCCGCCCGCAGCGCCAGATAGTCACGCATGGCCTGAAGGGCGTCGTCGGGTCGGTTCAGCGCCTGCATGGCCTGCGCCCGGACCAGATGGCCGGCGGCGTCGGGTGTGGCGCGCAGCGCGCGCTTGTCCAGTGTGACCAAGGCCATGCGCGGTTCGTCCTGGTGCAGATAGCCCAGCGCCAGGGCCAGCTGAGAAGGGCTGTCGATCGCGTCCAGGGCATCCAGGGCGGCCAGCAGGGCAACGGTCTTGCTCCATTGGCGCTGCAACTGGTAGTGGTGCGCAAGCAATTGCAGAAGTTCGCGTACCTGAAGGCTGGGCGAGGGCGGGGTATGCGGCATCATCCCTGGTAGAGGGCGCTGCGATACATGGCGGCCAGGTCGCGCAGCTTGCCGGCCTCGTCGAGTACGCGCAAGGCGCGGCTCAAGGCCGGCGTGGCGTTGCCTGCATGCAGTTGCATGGCTCGGGACAGTTCGTCGCGCGCCTGCGCCAGGGTTCGCCCGAACTGCGCGGGCTGGAGCAATGCGCCATCCGTCAGGCGCGGCCGCGCCGACTCGTCGAGCATCGCGGTCAGGTCCGGGTGCACGAGCAACGCCTTCAGATGATCGACCGCGCCGGTGTCGGGCGGCTCGAGCCAGCGCTCGGGTGGCAGGGCCGGGGCAGGCTCGCGGAGAGGGCCGCGCACGATGTGGTCGACGCCGCGCTCCAGGCCAAGGTGCATGGCATGCATGCCGGGTACGGCGCCGGACATGGCGTTACGCCTCCAGGCGGTCGAGCCAGTTCGTCAGGCTCAGCGCCGCCAGGCGTAATGCCGCCGCGTCGAGCGGGCGCTCCGGCAGCCGTGTCTGCGCGACGACCCAGTCTTCGCCGTCCCCGGACCAGAGCGACGTCTGGATGGCTGAGGCGCCGCCGCGCTGCTCATGGGCGCGTTTCCATGCCGCCAGCAACACGGAGGCGGCGTCGCGCTCCACCCGTTGGGCGAGGTGGACCAGGGTCGCGCCGGCGACGCATTCGACGCCCAGGCGGCGCCCGTTGGACAGCGCTAGCGCCACCGATCGGGATGGCCCGAATGCCAGGCGATCGATGCCGATATCCTGGCCGAACTGCCGCAGCGCCATGTCGACGGTGCTCATGTGTTCTCCATTGCGATCGCGTTGTCCAGCGCGTCCTGCGCGGCCGCCAGGATGGCGGCCCGCACGTCCATGTCTGCGTAGATCTGCGTGGGCAGGTCTTTAAGAATCTGGCGCACCCCACCGAGGAAGGCGATGCGCTCGGGGAGGGCATTCGCGCCATGGCGTTCGGCCAGCTTCTCGAACCGTGAGGGCGCAATCCATTTGTCCTCGCTGATTCCCACAAGATCGCGCATCAGACCCTGGGCGTCCACGCACGGCTGCACGCACGCGTTGCCCAGCCGCTGTTTCAGCGCATTGCATTCCTCCAGTACCGTGGCGGCCACCTCGACTTGATAGAGATCGCTCACCAGCACCTGCAGCCTGAGGCCGTCCGTCGACGGTGTCGCCGCGGCCAGGTCGTGTCCCAGCGCCTGAGTCAGCGCGCCCAGCGCGCCGTGGATGTCGTCGTTCCCATAGCGTTCCAGCACCATGTCCAGCGTACGCGCCAACGACAGTTGGCCCAGGGCGATGTCGCGGTACGCGTGCTGGAAGCCGGCCAGCTCGTCGGCGGAGCGCACGAAGGCGCCGGCCGCCGGCAGGGTATTGATGCCGGCGCGGATCTCGGGGCCATGGGCGAGTTCCAGATCGGCCAACGCATCGCGCAGGGCTTCGAGCGCGTGCGGCGCGGCGTCCTCGTGCTCGCCGCGCCGCAGCGCATGCTGCAGCGCGAGGTATTGCTGCGTGACGCCGGGGAACGCTTGCGCGGCCAGCTGCATGGGGGCGCCCCGGCCGCGCAGCAGCTCGGCGGTCAGGGCTTCCAGCTTTGCCTGCGCGTCGGGGTCATGGGTGTGGGAAAACAGTTCCGCCAGTTGCGCCGCGTCCAGCCAGAGCATCGGCTGTTCGGCGGTGACCTTGCGTTCCGAGTGATGTTTTTCCTCGGCAGTCTGCGCCATGTGCAGGCTGAGCTCCTCGGCCGCGTCCGCCAGCGATATGCCGGCGGGCGTCGGTGCGATGCGCTGGCCTTGCAGCCAGCCGGAAGGGGTGTTGGCGGGAGCATCGTGGCGCCCCTGCATGGCGGCGTGGAAGGGATCGGGGGCGGCATCGATACGAGTCATGAGGAGTCCCGGAGAAAGAAGCCATTCGCTTACTGGAGCAGTGAGTGTCGCGTGTGCGGCCATGGTTCCCGGAATGGGCGCGATATCGGGCGGATCGCGGCCTGGAACTTGCCGCGGGCGCAGGGTTACTCAGCATGCGTCTTTCAATTCGAAGGAGCCCTGATGAGCATTGATCTCGGAATTTCACGCATGTCGCAGGCCGGCGGCCTGCAAGGCATCGACCTCAAGAGCATGGATATCCAGACTCTCATGGTGTATGTGCAGGGCCGCCGCGCCGAACTCCTCACGGCTCAAATGCAAACCCAGGCCGAAGTGGTGCAGAAGGCCAATGAACGCATGGCGCAGCTCAACGAGGTTCTGTCCGCGCTTTCCCGGGCCAAGGCCGAGTTTCCGCCCAATCCGAAACCGGGCGACACCATTCCGGGCTGGGACAGCGAGAAGATCGACCGGATCGAGGTTCCGCTCAATGATGCGTTGCGCGCCGCCGGCCTGACGGGCATGTTCGAGGCGCGCGATGGTCGCGTGACCGGCCCCGGCGGCCGGGGTGAGCAGGTCGTCAACGGAACGGGCGTCATGGCCGGCTCCACGACCTATAAGGAACTCGAAAGCGCCTACACCGCCATAAAGGGAATGCTGGATACGGCGTCCAATACGCAACAAATGGACATGATCAGGCTGCAGGCCGCCAGCAACAAGCGCAACGAGGCTTTCGAGGTCATGACCAACACCGAGAAGCGGCGCAGCGATCTGAACAGCTCCATCACCGGCAACATGCGCTGAGCGCTGCGCAAGGGGGTATTCCATGCAGGACCAAGACATTCAATCCATCATGCGCGCCGCGGAAGAGCTGGTCGAGCAGACCCGTCAGGCGCTGCGCAACGTCGACGAGATCTACGCCCACGTTGGCGTCGACCCCGCCCGACTGCGCAGCCTGGCGGTCGAGCAGGCACGGGTAGAGGCCGAGGCCCAGGCGGTGTTCCGCGATGATCTCGCGGACATCGAGCGCGAGGCGGCGCGCGTCAAGGCGGCGTGCACCGATGCGCCGCAGGCTCGCAGGGTACCTTACAACCACGTCTGAGCGCGGAGGTCTTGCCATGGCAAAGTCAGCCAGCCAGGACGGCTCCCCGGCGTCCGCTTCACATGAGGCGTTGCGCCATATTCTCGATGCAGGCGCTTCGATGGGCGGCTTGCAGGGGTTGGATGAAGCGCAGCAGCAGACGTTGTACGCGGTCGGTCATGGCGCCTACGAGCAGGGGCGCCATGCCGACGCGCTGAAAATTTTCTGCCTGCTGGTCGCGTGCGATCCGCTCGAAACCCGCTATCTGATGGCCCTGGGCGCCGCGGCCCAGGAGCTGGGGCTGTACGAGCATGCCTTGCAGCAATACGCGGCCGCCGCGGCCTTGCTGCTGGATTCTCCCGGGCCCCTGTTGCACGGCGCCGAATGCCTGTATGCGCTGGGTCGCCGTCGCGACGCCCTGGATACGCTCGACATGGTGCTTGAGCTGTGCGGGTCGCCGGACAGCGCGGCCTTGCGCGAACGGGCCGAGTTGCTGCGCAGGAGCTACGCGCGTGACGACTGAAGCGGCGCCATGTCCGCCGTCAAGATTTCAATTCCAGGAGGTTCCATATGTCAGTTTCCCCGACTTCGCCCGGCTCGTTCGGGGCCGGCCCTGTCTTTGATGCCGAATTGCAGGTCCCGGCCGCATCGGCGCAACGCCGCGGTGGCGCGGCGCCCGTGCCGCCGCCCGTCGATCGGCGCGGCGTCGAGCCGGGCGATCCCGCGCTGGGCATGCTGCCCGTGCCCGACCTGGCCGCGAGCGACGCAATCAGCCGTACCCGCGCGGCGCTCGACGATCTGGACGCCGCATGGCTCGGTGAAGACATCTACGCCTTGATGGCGGTACTGCAGCAGGCCAGCCAGCAGATGCGGGAGGCTGCCCGTGTCGCGCGCGATGCCGAAGCCACCCGGCAGACGCAGGCTCTCGGCGATGCGGCCAGCCAGATGCGCCAGGCGGCGAACGAGCGCATGGCCGGGGCGATCGTGGCGGGCGCCATGCAGATGGCGGGTGGCCTCGTGCAATTGGGGGCGGGCCTGGCGGCGGGCGTGCAGGCCATGGGCGGCGCCGCGGCGCAAGCCAAGGGCGCCGCATTCTCCGAGCAGGCCTCGACAAGTCGCAAGGTGGCGGCCGGCCTGCACGATGCTCCCGAACTGCAGGCCACGGTGCAGGCCCGCGCAGCCCAGTTCGAAGCGCAAGCTGCCTCGTTTGGTGCCGACGCCGCTCGTTCTTCGGCGAAATCGCAGCGTGTATCGAGTGTCGCCCAGGCCGGCGCCGCGGCGGCCGGCGGCATCGGCGGCTTGACCGGTGCCGCCCAGGAACGCCGTGCCGCCGAGCACGAGGCCAGGCGCGCCGAGCTGGAGGTCGAGGCGAAGGTGCATGAAACGGCTTCGCGGCGGGCCGACGAGGCCATGCAGCAGATGCTCGACATCATCCGCGGCATCAGGGAAAAGCTGGCCGGCATGGAACAGTCCCGCAGCGAGACTGCCCGTAGCGTGGCCCGCAATATCTGAGCGTGCGGCTTCAACCTTCGATCTAGAGGATGACCGTCATGAGTACGACCATATCCACAGCCCCGAGCGGCGCCGCGCTTTCGCCGGCTCGCGTAGATATGCGGACGCCGGAGCCCGGCAATGCCGGCGAAGGTGCCGGTATCCTGGCGCCGGTGACGAAGCTGGCGCTGGCGGCGGGTCGGCCGGCCTTTACGGATTCGCCGCCGCTGCGCGCCGCACCGGTCCTGGATCCGCCGGTGCGCGATCTCAGTCCCGCCGACCTGGCCGACCTGCTGCGCGCCTTGCGGTCAAGGGCGGTAGACGGGCAGTTGGCCACGGCGCGCGAGAACCTGCAGGACGCGCAAGTCAAGGCGAAGCAGAACACCCAGGCCCAGCTCGACAAGTTGGACGCATGGTTTCGGAAGGCCGAAGAGGCCGATGGCAAGGGTCGGCTGAGCAAGGTGTTCGGCTGGATCGGCAAGGTGCTGGCTGTCGTGGCATCGGCCCTGGCGGTGGGCTTTGCCGCCGTCGCCAGCGCTGCCACCGGGGCGGCGGCCGCACCCATGCTGGTGCTCAGCGGCATGGCATTGGTCAGCGTCGTGACGTCGTTGGCCGACCAGGTCTCGCGAGAGGCGGGAGGGCCGCCGATCAGCCTGGGCGGGTTTCTGTCCGGGCTGGTCGGACGTCTGCTGGCCGCGTTGGGGGTGGCTCAGTCGCAGGCCGACGATATCGCCAAGATCGTCGCTGGCCTGGCCGTGCCCGTCGTGCTGCTGATCGAACCCCAGATGCTGGGCGAAATGGCGCAGGGCGTGGCCAGGTTGGCGGGCGCCGACGATGCCACCGCGGGGTACGTAGCCATGTCGCTGTCCATCGTGGCGGCGATCGCGGCCGCCGCAATCAATGCCGCCGGCACGGCCGGCGCGGGCAGCGCCTCGGCAATCAGCGGTGCCTGCAACCGGGCTGCCGCGGTAGCCACCCAGGTCCTCCAGGGGGGAACGGGTGTGGCGCAGGGTGGGGTCGCTGTCTCGATGGCGGTCGATCGCAAGCAGGCCGATCTCCTGGTTGCCGACAAGGCCGATCTGGCGGCTAGTCTGACCAAACTGCGGGCGGCCATGGAGCGTGAGGCTGACGATATCAAGAAGATCCTGGCGCAATTCGACGAGGCGTATCAAATGATCGCGCGGATGATCAGCGATATGGCGAGTACGCATAGCCAGGTCAGCGCCAACCTCGGACGGCGCCAGGTGGTGTAGAGCCGGGCGCTCAAGGAACTTTCCATGACTGTTCATGACGACGCGGCCGCGGCGCTGCGCGCCCGGCTGGATGCGCTGCCGGGCAGCCAGCGCCTGACGGCCGAGCAATTGGAAGTGATTTACGCGATGGCGTATGCGCACGTCGCCAGGTGTGAGTACGGCAAGGCGCTGCCCATCTTCGCCTTCCTCGCGCAGTATGGTCCCACGCGCAAGCACTACTGGGCCGGGCTGGCTTTGTGCCTGCAGAGGACGGATCGTCCCGACGAGGCGCGCAACATCTATGCGTTGATCCTCACGCTCTTTCCAGATTCCGCGGATGCCGTGTTGCGCACGGCCGAATGCGAGCTGGCGTTGGGTGAAAACGAACGGGCGCAGGCGGCCCTGTTCGGCGCAATTGCCATAGACGCGGAAAGTGGGCGGCCCGGTCCGGTCTCGCACCGTGCGCGCGCTTTGCTCGATCTTATTTCAGTTTCACATCCGGAGTAACTCCATGCATTCAGACTCAGGTTCAGATTCAGGCTCAGGCTCAGGTTCAGGCTCACCCATGGCCTCGTCGATACATCCATCGGGACCGATACAGCCGGTGGAGCATGTGCTCGAGGAGGCCGACGCCCGCCTGCTGACCGAAGTGGGTTTTCTGGCAGCGGCCGTCAGCGATCTGACGCGTGCCGACGCCATTTTCAATGCATTGCAACGTGTACGGCCGGGCCGGACGTATCCCTGCATCGGCCTGGCGGTCGCCCGCATGAATGCCGGGCTGCCCGACGAAGCCGCCGAGGTGCTGGCGAACTTCCAGCCGGCTGCGGCGCAGGACCGCTCGGAACTGGACGCCTGGTGCGGCTTCGCCCTGTTGCTGGCCGGCCGTTCGGACGAGGCGCGCCGCATGCTGCAGCGAGCCATCGATGCCGGCGGCGACGCGGCACAACTGGCGCGGGTCGTGTTGGAGAGCGCACCCGCCATGATGCGGCCCGCGCCGTTGCAGTCCGAGCCATCGCCTGGAGCCTCTGGATGAATTTGGATCTGACGGCGATCAACGCCGTGCAGGAACGGTTGCTCGCCCGATCGTTCGATATGCCGCGGTCTCCCGCGGTGGCGGATCAGGCACGCTTCGAGTCGGCGCTGGGCGAAATTCCCGGCGCGGCGATCCCGGACGGGGCAGCCGCCCTGGCGCCTGCTGAAGGCCCGGCGGCGCCGGTCGCGCTCGACGAGCCGTTGGGCCGTCGCATACTTGGGCAGTTGCGCGGCGGCCTGGCCGAGGTGGCGGGAAAATGGCAGGCGGTGCAGACGGGCTTGGCCGAGGTGGGTCAGGCGCCTACCTTGGCGGGTATGCTCGATCTGCAGGCCAGGTTGCTGCAGGCGTCGATAGAGTACGAGCTGGTGGGCAAGGCGATAGGGCGCGCCACTCAGAACGTCGACACGCTGGCGAGGATGTCATGAACGCGATCGGGGCGATCCAACGGTCTTGGCGCGGCGCGGGATGGGCGGTTTTGGCGCTCGCCCTCGCATTGCTGGCCGGCTGCGGTGCGCGCGTCGAGCTGTTGGGCGCGGCGCCCGAGAACGATGCCAACGAAGTATTGGCGGCGTTGCTCGAGGCAGGCATCGCCGCGCAGAAGCAGTCGGGCAAGACCGGCTACGCGGTTTCGGTGCCTGCCGAGGCCGTGGCCCGGTCGCTGGAGGTCCTGCGGGCTGGCGGCCTGCCCCGCGAGCAGTTCGACGGAATGGGGCGCATATTCCGCAAGGAAGGCCTGGTTTCCTCCCCGCTTGAAGAGCGCGCCCGCTACATTTATGCGCTGTCGCAGGAATTGGCCGACACCCTGTCGCAGATCGACGGCGTGCTCAGCGCCCGCGTGCACGTGGTGCTTCCCGAGCGTGGCGCGGTTGGCGAGCCTGCCACGCCCTCGACGGCGGGGGTGTTTCTCAAGTATCGCGACGGACAGAGCCTCGACGCGCTTGTGCCCGAGATACGCAAGCTGGTTACGCATTCCATCCCGGGCCTGGTCGAAGACCGTGTGTCGGTTGCCCTGGTCGTGGCCCAGCCCGTTCAAGCGGCGCCCGTGCCAGTCGCGTGGCGCCGCGTGCTTGGCGTACAGGTCGCGGACGGATCGGTCTTGCGATTTTCGTTGTTGCTGCTGTCGCCGGTTCTGTGCCTGATATTGGCGGGGGGCGCGTTCCATGTCTGGCGGGCGCGGCGCGCGCGCGACGCAGGGTACGGTGGCTCCGACGCCGGCGCCACGGCGGGAGTCGGGCATGACTGAGGCGCGCTTGCCGTTTTCCGAGCGGCTCATGACATTCAATCTCCTGCCCAGCCTGACTCTGCATGCCAGCCGCCACGACGAGACGTTTCCAGCCGATTGGGTGCGCGCGTTGTGCAATGCCGACGCGGTGCTGGCCGACGCATGGCATCGCCATTGGTCGCGGTGGATCCTGTGCGAGCTGGGCCTGGAGAACCGGCCGGTTATGAGTCTCGATCCGCCGCAGTTGAAGGTCGCGCTATTGTCCGCCGACGCCTTGCGCGTCTGCGCCGCCCACGCCGGAGCCCTTCTTTGCGCGCCGCGCCTGCGGCGCACGATAGACGGCGCCGAGGTCCGTACCTTGCATGCCGCGCTCGGGCGCGAGGTCGTGAATTTCGCCGTGTCTTCCGCCGCGCAGGCCCTGCATGACGGCATCGCCGCCAGTTCGGACTGGGCCCTGGCAGCCACCGTTCAGGCGGCGCAGAAGCTGGGCTGGGGCCTGCTGCGCGACGCCGTGCGGGGCGCCTCCGACGAGATAGCGCTGCGTTGCGCGCTGAAGTTGCCGCGCGACCTCGATCCCGCGCCCATCCTGCAACCCGAGGCGGCGCTTGCGCTGGTGCTGTCCATGCTCGAAATCCTGGATGCCGAATGGCTTTCCTCGTTCCCCGACCAAACCTGATCCAGCGCGCACGGCCCGGCCGTCCGGATCCCGCGGCCGAAGTCTTGCGCGGTGAGGAATACGCCGAGCTGCTCAGCGCCACGCAGATCGTTGCCCAGGCGCATCGGCAGGCCGACGAAATCCTGGCCGAGGCGCGAGAGGAGTTCGAACGCGAGCGCAAACGAGGCTATGAGGAGGGACGCCGCGAAGCCCTGACTGATCAGGCGGAGAAGATGATAGAAACGGTAAGCCGCACGATCGATTACTTCGCGGGTATCGAGAACGAGATGATCGAACTGGTCATGAGCGCGGTCCGCAAGATCGTCGATGGTTACGATGACCGCGAGCGCACCGTGATTGCCGTGCGCAACGCATTGGCGGTCGTGCGAAATCAGCGCCAGATGACCTTGCGCCTGCACCCCGCCGAGGTGGACGTGATCCGGGAAGGCATGAACCAGCTGCTGGCGGCCTATCCGGGCGTGGGCTACCTGGACCTGCTGCCCGACGCCAGGTTGGCGCCGGGAGCGTGCATACTGGAGAGCGAGATAGGCATGGTCGAGGCCAGCATCGAGGATCAATTGTGCGCCCTGCGGGCGGCCTTCGAACGTACATTCGGCCGGCGCGGATAGGGGCATGCGTCAGTACCACTACATTACGGAGATGATGCGGGTGGCCCTGCAGGACCTGTCCACGTTGCGGATAAAGGGCCGGGTGATGCAAGTGGTGGGGACGATCATCAAGGCCGTCGTTCCCATGGTCAAGATCGGCGAAGTGTGCCTGCTGCGCAATCCTGGCGAGGACTTCGAGATGCACGGCGAAGTGGTGGGCTTCGTCCGCGATGCTGCCTTGCTCACGCCGATCGGCGACATGTATGGGATTTCCTCGGCGACCGAAGTGATACCGACCGGACGCACGCATATGGTGCCGGTCGGTCCGGGTTTGCTGGGACGCGTGCTGGACGGGCTGGGACGTCCGCTGGACGTCGCCGAGTCGGGGCCGCTGCATGCCCACAAGTTCTATCCGGTCTTCGCCGATGCGCCAGACCCGCTTACGCGTCGCATCATCCATGCCCCGCTGGAGCTGGGTGTGCGCGTGCTGGATGGTCTGCTTACATGCGGAGAAGGCCAGCGGCTGGGCATCTTCGCCGCCGCAGGCGGCGGCAAGTCCACCCTGCTGGGCATGCTGGTAAAGGGCGCCGCGGTCGACGTGACGGTGGTGGCGTTGATCGGCGAGCGTGGGCGGGAAGTGCGCGAGTTCCTTGAGCACGAACTCGGTCCGGATGGCAGGCGCAAGAGCGTCATCGTCTGCGCGACCAGCGACAAGTCCTCGATGGAGCGTGCCAAGGCGGCGTACGTCGCCACCGCCATCGCCGAGTACTTCCGCGATCAAGGGCAACGCGTGCTTTTCCTGATGGACTCGGTCACCCGCTTTGCGCGAGCCCAGCGTGAAATCGGCTTGGCGGCGGGCGAGCCGCCGACGCGGCGCGGCTATCCGCCGTCGGTGTTCGCCACCCTGCCCAAGCTGATGGAGCGGGCCGGCATGAACCAGATGGGTTCGATTACGGCGCTGTATACGGTGCTGGTCGAGGGTGACGACATGAACGAGCCAGTGGCCGACGAGACACGCTCGATACTGGACGGCCACATCGTGCTCTCGCGCAAACTGGGAGCGGCGAATCACTATCCGGCCGTCGACGTGCTGGCCTCTGCCAGTCGGGTCATGAATGCCGTGGTGTCGCCACGCCACAAGTACCTGGCCGGGCGGATGCGCGAGCTGATGGCCAAGTACCAGGATGTCGAGCTGTTGGTGAAAATCGGCGAATACAAGCAGGGCGCCGATGCGTCGACTGATGAGGCGATACAGAAGATCGGACAGATCAATGCGTTTCTCAGACAACAAACTGACGAACGCCAAGCATTCGAGGATACCGTACTGCGTATGGCTGAAATCATCGAATCCGAATCCTGATGGACCTGGAAAGCCTGCTTGCGATCAAGCAATTTCGTGCCGACCAGGCCCAGCTTGCGCTGAAACGCCGACAGCAGGCCTGCGCGGTTGCCGCCGCGGCGCAGCGTCAGGCGCGAGAACATCTCGACGATTTTCGTCTGCGGGCCAGGCAGCTCGAAGACCGCCTTTATGCGGAGCTGTGCCGGCGCATCGTCAAAACACGCGACATCGACGAGGTGTTGCAGCGAGTGGGCCAGGCTCGCGACCGCCAGGCCAGCCTGGCGCTGCAGTGCGATGACGCCGCGCGCCGTCACGAGCGGGAAATCCAGTTGCTCACGCAGCAGCGCGAGCAACACCGGGAGTGCTTCAAGGCGCAGCAGCGCATCGCCGAGTTGGTGCGGCTGCAGCAGGTCGAGGCAGCGGCCGTGCGCGAGAGCCAGGAGGATCGTGAAATTCAGGAAGCCATTGAATTGTCGGCGCATGGGCGCGACGATGCATCGCGAGCCGGTGATGGTCCGGCGCGGCCATGAACCGGTCGGACGGGCTGGGTTCGCCAATGCCGGGCGGCGGGCGGCACGCGGGCTTGGCGCGCACGCCGCATGGGCGTCAGCCGGATCGGGATGCGCAGCGCGTCTTCGAGCGCGAAATGGAACACGGGCAAGCGAAGGAAGCGCTGTCCGAATCGCAACGCCTGGGGCCGGGTCCCGCCTGCGTCGGCTGGCTGGCGCCGATGGAGCCTGCGACCGGCGGTCCGCCAGCCAGTCTTGGCCAGGCGCTGGCCAGCGTGGCTGCGGGGCTGGCGGTGGGCGACGTGCGGGAGGGGCATCGCGAAGCCAGTATCGTTCTGGACGATACGCTGCTGCCCGACACCACCTTGTCGGTGCGGGAGTGCGGCGGCTGGATCGTGGCCGCTTTCGCATGCCGGCAACAGGATGCTTGCGAGCGCCTGCGCGCGTGCGCCGACCGCATGGCCATGGAGCTCGCGCTGGAATTGGAGCGCGACGTCGAGGTTGCGGTGGCATGCGACGGCGAGCCGCACGGACAGGTGGCGCGCGCGCAACGGCCGTGGCGATGAATCGACTGACCGGCGGAGCGGTGGCGCAGGCCGCTGCCATGGTGGAGCTGGCGGTTCCGCGGTTGAGCGCCGGCGAGGCCCATGCGCTGTCGAGGATTGCATGCCACGGCGCACGCTTCGACGTTCGGCTTGGCGAACCGGCCGTGCGCTGGCACTGCGCCCTGACGCCTTACCTGCATGGCGACCTTGCCGATGCCGAAGTGGAAAGCGTGCAGCTGCAATGGGCCGGGACATACATCGGTCTGATGGTTCCGCGCGCGGCCGCGGCGGGATGGCTGGCGGCGCGCCTGCCCCGGTTCGCCGGCGTGCAGTTGCCGCAACCCATAGCGACGGCGGCCCTGGAGGCCATGCTGGAGGATGTCTGTCGAGGCATGGCCGGACTCGACCAGCAAGGCCCGGTCCGCTTGGCGCCGCTTGACGGAGCGCCACCGCTCCAGCCGCATCGCTGGACCCTGACGGTGCGGGCGCCTGACGGTGGCGTCTGGCGCGCGGCGGTAGCGTGCGACGCATGGGCGTTGCAGGCGATCGCGGCGGCGCTGGATTCGGTTGCGATTGCCGATGGTCCGGTCAGTCCGGAGCGGGTGCCGGTCAGATTGCGCGCCGATGTCGGCGCGGCGTTCGTGGCCGCGGGCCAGCTGCGGACGCTGCGACCGGGCGACGTCGTGCTGCTCGCGCAGTATCGGGTGGGCGATGCCGGAGAACTATGGCTGTCGGCCGGACCCAACGCGATCCGGGTACGGGCCGAGCACGCGTCTTTTCGTGTAACTCAAGGTTGGACTGCCATCATGACGGAACCCGCGACACCTGACCCTGGCGAGACCCCGGCACAGGCCGGGGCGACGCTGGACACCGACCAGATACCCGTGCGCCTGACGTTCGACCTGGGCGAGCGCGAGTTCACGCTGGCGCAGCTGCGCAGCCTGCATCCGGGCAGCACGTTCGACCTCGAGCGGCCTATCGCCGACGGGCCTGTCATGGTGCGGGCCAATGGCCTGTTGCTGGGCAGCGGCCGGCTGGTCGACATCGACGGCCGCATCGGGGTGGTATTGCAATCGGTCAGGCCTGGACTCGCATGAGCGATACCGACCCCTTCAGCCTGGCCCTGTTTCTGGCGCTGCTGGCGCTGGTTCCGCTCGTCGTCGTCATGACCACGTCGTTCCTAAAGATCGCCGTCGTGCTGGCCTTGGTGCGCAACGCGCTGGGCGTGCAACAGGTGCCGCCCAACATGGCCCTGTACGGCCTCTCGCTTATTCTTTCCGCGTATGTGATGGCGCCGGTCGTTCACCGGATTGGCACCGAGGTCCAGGCCTTGACCGCGCCAGCCGGGGAGGCCGGCGCCGCCGGGCCGATGGCGCTGGACGCCGTGCTTGGCGTGGTCGAGCGTGGAGCGGCGCCGTTGCGGGCCTTCATGCTGCGCAACAGCCAGCCGGCCCAGCGTGATTTCTTCCTGCGCACAGCCCGTCACTTGTGGGGCGAGGAGGCGTCGCGGGGCCTGTCGGAAGACGACTTGCTGGTACTGACGCCCGCGTTTCTGGTTTCGGAGCTGACGGCCGCATTCCAGCTCGGCTTTCTGCTTTACCTGCCGTTCATCATCATCGACCTCATCGTATCCAACATTCTTCTTGCCATGGGGATGATGATGGTTTCTCCCGTGACGATCTCCATGCCGTTGAAGCTGTTCCTGTTCGTCATGGTGGACGGCTGGACGCGCCTGATCCAGGGCCTGGTGCTCTCCTATCGGTGACCGGCATGCAAATCCCGGACCTGGTTTCGTTCATGACGCAGGCGCTGTACCTGGTGCTCTGGCTGTCGTTGCCGCCCATCGCCGCGGCGGCGATCGTGGGAACGCTGTTCTCCCTGTTGCAGGCCTTGACGCAGGTGCAGGAGCAGACCCTGTCCTTCGCGGTGAAGCTGATAGCCGTGTTCGCCACGCTGATGCTGGCGGCCCGGTGGATAAGCGCGGAGATCCATAACTTCACGATCGCGGTGTTCGATGTCTTTCATCGGATTCACTGAGCGGGCAGGCAATGCACACGGAGTTCAATTATGCCGAGGCAAAGGTTTTTCTGGGAACGCTGGCCATGACGCAACCGCGGATACTCGCGGCCATGCTCTTTCTGCCGATGTTCAACCGTCAGTTTCTGCCTGGTCCGCTGCGTTACGCCGTCGGCGCCTGTCTCGGGCTGGTCGTGGCGCCCTTGCTGGCGCCGCAGTACGCCGCGCTGGATATCGGCTGGCCCCGGCTGCTGGCGCTGCTGGCCAAGGAGGCGATGGTGGGCATGTTCCTGGGTTGGCTGGCCGCCTTGCCGTTCTGGATCTTCGAGGCAATCGGCTTCGTCATAGACAACCAACGGGGCGCCAGCCTGGGCGCCGTCCTCAACCCGGCCACGGGCAACGACTCGTCGCCCTTGGGCATACTCTTCAATCTGGGATTCATGGTGTTCTTCCTGACGGCGGGCGGATTCGGGTTGTTCGCCACGATGCTGTACGACAGTTTCGGGCTGTGGAACATATGGGCGTGGTGGCCGTCCATGCCCGCGCAAGGCGCCGTGCGGATGCTGGATCAGTTCAGTGGATTCGCCGCGCGTGTTCTGCTGCTGGCCTCGCCGGCCATCGTGGCCATGTTCCTGGCCGAGCTGGGCCTGGCCCTGATCAGCCGCTTCGCGCCTCAACTGCAGGTGTTCTTCCTGGCCCTGCCGGTAAAGAGCGCGCTGGCGCTGCTCGTGCTGGTGTTGTACATGGCAACGCTGTTCCAGTATGCAGGCGAAACCCTGGGGGCCGTGGGAAGAATCGTGCCGTTCCTGCACTCCGGCTGGAGCGGATCATGAGCGGCGAGAAAACGGAGCAACCCACCCCGAAGCGCCTGCGCGATTCCCGCGAGAAGGGCGAAGTCGCACACAGCCGGGACTTTACCCAGACGGCGCTGATATGCGCCTTGTTCGGATACTTCCTGATCAATGCCCCGTCGATTCTTGCTTCGCTGCGAGCGCTGATGCTGGCGCCGGCGGCTTTCGCCAATCAGGCGTTCGCCGCTGCACTGGGGCCCGTGTTGACGGAAATCTTCGATCAGGCCGTCCGCGTGCTCGCCCCGCTGATTCTCATCGTGCTTGGGGTCGGACTGTTCGCCGAATTTCTGCAGGTGGGCTTCGTGCTGGCCTTTCGAAAGCTCAAGCCGTCGGCGGAGAAACTTAATCCCGCCAGCAATCTGAAGAATATCTTCTCGTCGCGCAATCTGATGGAGTTCATCAAGTCCGTATGCAAGATCCTGTTCCTGACGGTGCTGGTCGCGTTGGTGATACGGGATTCCTTGCAGGCACTGATGGTCGTTCCCCATAGCGGGCTGGGCGGGTTGCGAACGGGCGTAGGCCGCATTCTGCGCACCATGGTCTGGAACATCGGACTGGCGTACGGGGCGATCTCCCTGGCGGATCTGGCTTGGCAGCGTTACCAGTATCGCAAAGGCTTGCGGATGAGCAAGGACGAAGTGAAGCAGGAATACAAGGAGATGGAAGGCGATCCCCATATCAAGCAGCAACGCAAACACCTGCACCAGGAACTGATCATGCATGGCGCGGCGGCCCGGGTTCGCCAGGCGACGGTTCTGGTAACCAATCCGACGCACCTGGCCGTGGCCCTGTACTACGCGGCGGGTGAGACGCCCTTGCCACGCGTGCTGGCCATGGGGCAGGGAGCCGTGGCGGCTCTCATGGTCGAGGCCGCGCGGGATGCCGGTGTGCCCGTCATGCAGAACATCGCGCTGGCCCGCGCCTTGCACGAACAGGCTGAGGTGGACCAATACATTCCCGGCGAATTGGTGGAGCCGGTCGCCGCGGTGTTGCGGGCGGTGCGCCAGGCGCTCAAGGAGCAGACATGACAGGAACCATTCATCCCGATATTGCCGATTATGCGCGACGCCATGGGCTCGCCCCCCTGGTCGACGCCGACGGCGGGTTCGCCGTCCGGATCGATGGGCGGCATCGCATCAGGTTGATCCCCGCCGGCGACGGCATGCTGGTGTTGCGGGCGCGGCTGGCCGAGCTGCCCGATGGGTGGCAGGCGCGCGCGGCGCACTTGCGCCAGGCTGGCCTGTTGGCCAGCGCCATGGCACCCGCGACGGATGCGTACTGCGGCATAGACGAGGGCGAGACCGCGTTGTATCTGCACCAGCGTGTCGCGCCGGCCGGCAGTGCGCTGGCGGTGGACGAGGCGGTGGGCGAGTTTGTCAATGCCCTGGCCACATGGAAAAGGGCGATGGCGCGATGGCAATAGGTCGGCTTGGGCATCTTGTTCGCGGCGCATGGGCTGGAGGCGCCATGTTGTTGGCGGCGGGTGGCGCGTGGGCGGCGCCGAACTGGCCTTTGGCGCCATACACTTATTACGCGCAGCAGCAGGGCCTGTCCGATGTGCTGCGCGAGTTCGCCGCCGGCTTCAGCCTGGCGTTGCAACAGGGCAAGGGGGTGCAAGGCGTGGTCAATGGACGCTTCAATGCGCGCACACCCACGGAGTTCATCGAGCGCCTCGGCGGTATCTATGGGTTCAACTGGTTCGTGTATGCGGGCACGCTGTATGTCAGCCGCACCAGCGACGTGGTCACCCGCGCGGTGGATGCAGCCGGCGCTTCGACATCGGCGTTACGCCAGGCTTTGCTGCAACTGGGCATCCTGGACGAGCGCTTCGGATGGGGAGAGCTGCCGGCGCAAGGCGTGGCCATGGTGTCAGGGCCGCCGGCCTATGTCGCGCTGGTCGAGCAAGCGGTAGCCGCGCTGCCAAAGGGAGCCGGCAATCAGCAGGTGGCGGTGTTCCGCCTCAAGCATGCTTCCGTGAACGACCGGGTGATCCATTATCGAGACCAGCAGGTCGTCACGCCGGGGATGGCCACCATGCTGCGCCAGTTGATCCTGGGGACGGGCCCGGGCAACGACGCGGCGCTGGCCGCGGTGGCGGCGCCGCTGCGGGAAAATCCACCGGTGTTCGGTGATGCGGAAGCCGACGGGAAAGAGCCGCTCGCTGGCGCGGTCCAGGCAGCTGGCCGGCGCCTGAGCGAGCCCAGCGTGCAGGCCGACACGCGTCTCAATGCCTTGATCGTGCAGGATATTCCCGAACGGATGCCGATCTATCGTGCCCTGATCGAGCAGCTGGATGTGCCCAGCACTCTGATCGAAATCGAGGCCATGATCGTGGACGTCAACACCGATCTGGTCAACGAGCTGGGCGTCACCTGGGGGGCACAGATCGGAACCACCAGCCTGGGCTACGGCGATCTGGGGCTGCGCCCGGGCAATGGCCTGCCCGTGGACGGCGCGGCGGCCAATCTGGTGCCCGGAACCTTGGGGATCAGCGTCAGTACCCGGCTGGCGGCGCGCCTGCGTGCCCTGGAGTCGGACGGGCAGGCCAATATCCTGTCTCAGCCGTCCATCCTCACCGCCGACAACCTCGGCGCCATGATAGACCTGTCGGACACCTTCTACATTCGTACCCTGGGCGAGCGCGTAGCGACGGTCACGCCCGTCACGGTGGGTACGTCCTTGCGTGTGACGCCACGCTATATCGCCGCCAAGGGAGGGCGCAAGGTGGAGTTGGCGATCGATATCGAGGACGGGCGGGTCCTGCAGGAGTATCCCATCGATGGTCTGCCCCGGGTGCGGAAAAGCAGCATCAGCACGCTGGCCGTGGTGGGGGACGACCAGACGCTGCTGATCGGTGGCTACAACAATCGCCGCGACGAAGAGCAGGTCGAGAAGGTGCCGCTGTTGGGCGATATTCCCGGCCTGGGGCTCCTGTTCTCGAGCAAGTCCAGGGCGGTGCAGCGCCGCGAGCGGCTGTTCCTGATCCGGCCGCGTGTCGTGGCCATCGAGGGCAAGCCGGTCTTTACTCCCGTTGCGGGCACGTCGCAGGTGTTCATGAGTACGGCCTGGGGCGGGCATGGCAGCAGCCTGAGCATTGCGCCTGGCGAGAGCGGGAGTACGCGAGTGCGCCATGATGCCCGGGCGGGCAAGCGGATCCGGCTTGTGCCGGATTCATTGCATGTGGAGTATGGCGAGGCGGGGGAGGCGTCGCCCTGAGAGTGGTGCGTGCCAGGGCAGGCTACGGCACGCTGTCGTAGCCTCGCTCGCGCAGCGCCTCCCGCAAGGCACAGCGGGCGCGGGAAAGTCGGCTGCGAATGGTTCCTACGGGAACCGACAACAGCGCGGCCGCCTCTTCATAGGAGAGTTCTTCGACACCGACCATGAGGATCACGTCGCGCATGCTTTCGGGAAGCTGCTCCAGCGCTTCGCGTAGCAAGCGCATGCGCTGGCGCTGCTCGGTCACGGCTTCGGGGTTGGGCGCATTGCATGGCATGACACCCAGGCTGGCATCGGAGGTGAATTCATACCGGCGCTCAGGGGCCCGCGACAAATGATTGCGGACCAGATTGAGCGCGATGCCGTACAGCCAGGTCGAAAGCTGCGAGTCGCCACGGAAAGATTGATATGCGCGCGCCGCTTCGGCGAAAGCCTGTTGCGCAAGGTCCTCGACGTCGCTGCTGTGGCCGATGTGCTTGGCGATGAATCTCTGCAATCGGCCGGCATGTTCGGCTACCAGGCTGCTCAGCAACTGCTGGTCCGATCGCTCGGTGGCGATATCGGGATATGCGTTGTCCGGCTTTTCGAGAGAAGCGGGAAGACCGGATGACGGGGGAGAAACCATGCAAAGCGATACCAAGTGAAAGGGTGATAATTCACGTCACCAAGATACTGACTGCCGGTTTTATCTGGCAGTTGTTAAGTTCCGAAACTAATGTCGGATCGCGGTCGCTGCCGGAGCATTCAGATACAACGCGCTGAATGTCTTCCGCAAAACTGACGACGCAATGTATGTGGACTACATCAGGTGGTGCGCAAGGAGCTCGCGCAACCATTCTTGCGCCGTATGGGCGGATACCGGCGCCTTACCTGACTGTGCGGCGGATGCGAAGCGTAGCTGCATGCTTTCGTCGATCGCGGCGCGCAACGTTCCGGATATCTGATCGGGAGAGACACCGGTGTCGTGACAGACTTGTCGGAAGCCGGCGGTGTCGGCGCGGGCGGACCAGGACAGGAAGGTAAGGAAATCCACGCCCTGCAGGGCGTTGCGCGAGGTTTCCGCCATGTCGACGGCGCGCGCAACGACGCGCGCCGACAGCGATGTCGTCGGGACCGCGTGCAGATCGAGTTCCTTGACGACGGCGCGGGCGATTCCCGTGCCGTAGGTCAGCGCCAGCGCGCTGGAAAACATGACAAGCGTGTCCTCGTCGGTGGCGACCCAGGATACGTTGCGCCCTGATGGAGTCGTGCCGGATGCAATGACCTGGAACTGTTCGCCTGCTTTGGTCACATAAAGAATCTCTCCTTGGCTGGCGGCGCGCGCGAAGACATCAAGCTCCAAAGCAGGTAAAGCGGGTGGGATCTGGAAGTTCATGCGGTGTGGGCCGTTGTCTCGAATCCTTGGGTGTATCGCGTTCTACGGAGCGGGAACATGGAATATGCACTGTGTGACGCTTTCGGCTCTTCGGTTCCATGCCGGCACGGCAAACCCGGCTGCATGCATGTCTCGTTCCCGGCCGACGCGGGAGGCCCGCCTTGAGCGCCGCGCAAAGCGTCGGCCATACGCTGGGCCTCGAATTGGAAATGGTGGTGGCCTGTCAAGCGACCGGGGCCAGCCATCCGGTGGAGCGCCACTTCGAATCGCTGCGCAATTTGCGCCGTCAACGCGGAGAGTCCGTTCAGGAGTACCGGCTGGGCGCGCGCCTGTGCGGCCTGGGCGGTCCCCATGGCCTGAGCGGACTGGATAACGGCTACAACCTGCTCGAAACCGCATTCGCGCCCGTGGGCGGCGGCGCGGGAGGGCTGCGACGATTGGCCGAGGCGGTGCGCCGCGAACTGCGCGACACGCAGCGCGCCCTGGCCGCGGAAGGGGCGATGCTGATCAACGCGGCCGAGCATCCCGCCGCCAGCCTGGATGCCGACTGGTACCGGCGAGTGCGGGTGCCGCGGCCCATCTACGAGGAACTTGTCGGCCAGCGAGGCTGGCTGCACCGGATCGGGATAGACGCCAAGGCGCAGAACAGCCCGTGCACGTCGGTTCCCGTGGCCATCGCCGTGCGTTGCCTGAACGTCGTGCTGGCGCTGGCTCCCGCGCAGATCGCCATGTTCGCCAACAGCCCGCTGGAGGCGGGGCGGGTGACGGGGCTCAAGGAAAATCGCCTGACCCTGTGGCCGCGCATGTTCCGAGGCGCGCGCTACCTGGGCGACGACCTGCTGCATCGCCTGCCTGCAAGGCCGTTTCGTGACCTCGGCGATTATTTCCGCTGGATGTTCGGCGGCTTGACCGCCAGCCGGGCGCTGCCGCTGGGCGACACCTGCGACTACAAGAGCGCGGACGCGGCCTGCCTGGTGGGAGCCCCTTCGCTGGCCGAGTTCCTGCACGCGGGCGCGTGGCCCGCGCGCAATCTGAATGATGGCGGTTCCGTTCGTCTGGCCGCTCGCAGCGGGCATTTCGTCTATTCGCAGTTCGCGCAGTTCCTGGACGCGCGTTGGCGCTACAGGATGCCGGTTGTCCCCGCCTTGCCGGCGCTGTTGCGAGCCTGGGGCAGACGCGGCGGCCTGGAGGGGCTGTTTGAGCAGGCCGGCGCGCAAGGTTATATAGAGGGGCGTGCGCCGGGCGCGGTATTTGCCGATGCCGAACTGCTGCGCTCGGCTGGCGATGCCGTCGCGGCCAGTGCGCCGATGGCGGCGTCGGCGCTACAGTTGGGGCTGTTGCGCAATCTGCGCGACGCCGAGGCGCTGGTGAAGCGATGGGGCTGGTTGCGATTGCGCGCCCTGCGCGACCGGGCCATCGCTTTTGCGCTGGACGATGCGCAAGTGCGCTGCCTTTGTCAACAGGTCGTGGCGGTAGCCGAAGGCGGACTGGCCGGCGACGAGCAGCAATGGCTCGATTACGTGCGCTACGTCGTGGCAACCGGCGAGACCGCCGCGGACCGCATGCTGCGCTTGTGGCGCCGGGCGCGCGGCACACCTGATATGCGCTGCGCGCAGGTGTGCCGGCAGCGCGTGGTGCTGTCCTAGGATCCGGCACTTTCCTTTCCAGGCTCTGCTGGTCGGACCTGTCATTGTTCCGCTTGGTACACCTCGTCGGCCGCAAGCAGAATATCCACCGGTGGGTCAAAGCCTATGCGCCGCGCCGTTTCCAGATTGATGGCTATCTTGGCGGGGGCATTCCAGACCTGGCTGATGTTGCGCGGTTTTTCCCCATTGAAGATGCGGGCAATGGTCTGGGCGTGGAACATACCCACGCTGGAGTAGTCCGCCTTGGCGAGGCTCATCAGCAGGCCGGCCTTGACCTCGTCGGAGCCTTGCATCGAGAAACTGGGAACGCGGGCGTCGCGCAGCAGCGCGGCGAGCTGCTTGATGGACGTCGAGGTGATGCCCCGATGCTCGGTGACGTAAAAGGCGTCGACTTCACTCGACAGCTCCTGGTAGCAATGCAGGACGTTCTGGATTGCCACGGCGATTGAGACGCCGGTCGCGCGTGCGTCGCAACGCTTGACGGAGAAATCCAATGCCGGCATCAACGCGGCGACCTTGTCGATGGCTGCGTAGGTGCGGCCTGCCTCGGTGTCTTCGTAGACCAATCCAAGCGTCTTGAACGGCACGATGTCATGGAACAGCTGGATCTGCCGCTGATAGTAAGCGGGCTGTACCCGCGCATGCAGGTTGTCCTGGCCGCTGTCGGCCGCATTGGGCACGATCCGGGCACTTATCGGGTCGGTCGACGAGACGACCACGGTAGGTACGGGCGTGCCCAGTTCGACCATGTCCTGTCCGGCCCAGGTACCCATGGCGATGATCAGGTCGATGTCCTTGGCGCCGCGCAGGCGTGCCGCGACGGCGTCGCGCAGGGCGGGCCGCAAGGCGGTGTCGAAGTTGCCGGGCTGCCACCACGCGTCGGGCACGAACTCGATGTAGTCGCTGCGGGCGTGCGTGGCCAGGTAAAGCCAGGCCTTTTTCATATCGGCTATCTCAGGCATGTTGTCGATGCGCAGCCATCCGAGTTGTTGCAATCCGCGCGCGATAGCGTAGAGCGTGCGCGAATACTCTTGGTATTCGCCACTCCCCACATAGCCGATACGCCATTTCCGGCCGGAGAGATGGGAGGGAGGCGGGTGGCGGGGCGAGGTAAGGGCGGTCCCGGACCCCAGGGCCGCCGCGGCAGGGGGAGGGCTGGATGCCGCCGCGACTGGCCACGCGTGGCCGAGAAGCAGGGCGAGCGGGGCGAGTATTCCGAGACGAAGGCTCATGGTCGATGAATGGCGATGATGGTGAGATCGTCGGACTGTTCGGAATCGGCGGCGAATTCGCGTAGGTCGTGCAGAATGTGCTCGATGAGTTCGGCCGCTCCGCGCGGAGCTCCCTGCAACAGGGCAACCAGTCGTGGCAGCCCATACTGGGCGCAGCCGCCGTGGATGGCTTCGGTGACGCCGTCGGTAAACGCGACCAGTGAGGTGCCGTTCGGCAAGGTGGTGCTCAAGGTCGTGTACGCCTGGTTGTCCAGCACGCCACAGGCCGCGCCGCTGCTTCCTTGAAGCAGGGAAACTTCGCCTCGTTCGTCGATGAGCAGCGGCGGCGGGTGGCCGGCGTTGACCCAGGCCAGGACGCCTGTTTCCGGAGTGAATACGCCTATTAGCAAGGTGACGAACATCAGCTTGGGATTGTTCTCGGCCAGACGGTGGTTCACCTTGGCGGTGATGGCGCCGGGGTCGTGCTCTTCTTCCGCCACGCTGCGTATCAAGGTCCGGACGATGGCCATGAACAGGGCCGCGGGCACGCCTTTTCCGGATACGTCGCCGATGGCAAAGCACAGAACGCCGTCTGCCAGCAAGAAGTAGTCGTAGAAATCTCCGCCGACCTCCCTGGCGGGGTACATGACGGCGCGCAACTGGCTGCCCTGCATGGTCGCGTCGGACAACGGCCGGGGCAGCAGGCCAAGTTGGATGGAGCGGGCAATGCTCAATTCGCTTTCGAGGCGCTCGCGGTTCGATATCTGGGCCATCAGGGCCCGCACATTGTGGTGCAGCTGTTCGTTCATGAACAGGAACGATTCGGCGAGCTGTCCGACCTCGTCGCGCCGCCGGGTCGGCAGGCGCGCCACCGACGGCGGGACCTGGATCGGCTGGGTGAGGTCCTGGGTTGGAAGCTGGCGCGCGTAGTTGCTCAGTTGCGCCAAGGGCCGGGCGATGCGCACCGCCACCACCCATGCCAGCATCAGCGCGGCCAGCAGGGTGGCGGCGAAGATCAGTGCCTGCCGGCGCACCAGATTCTGCGCCGGGTCGGTCAGGTCCGGCTCGGGAACGACACCGATGATGGTCCAGCGCAGTGGCTTGTATCGCAGGGCGTCGATCTGCCAGGCGCTTTCGCCGTTGGTGAAGCGTAACGTCAGGCCGCGGGTGGACGAGATTTCGCCAAGCATCGTACGCAATATCCGTCCCGATTTGGCGTCTTTCGAGTCCAGCAACTGGGCGGCCGATGGGGGAGGCGGCACGATCACTGTGCCGTCGTCCGAAACCACGAAGACGAAACCATGGCGGCTGAGCCGCAGCTCCGACAGGTTCCGGTCTATCGCGGCAATCATGTGGGCCTTCTGGGCGGCGACCTTGTCGATGATGGCTTGCGAACTGTCGGAGATGGCGACAACCCACTTCCACGCGGGGAAATACACAAAATAGGCGTGCCGCATCCGGGCGGGGTCGTCCAGAGGAGACGGATAGATGGAGAAGCCGCGACCGTTGTTGCGGCTTTCCTCGTACATGGTGGCGGCGAGCGGCTGGCCCTTGAAGTCGCGGATCCCGGAGAGGTCCCGGTCGATCATCCTGGGGTTGGTGCTGGCCAGTACGGTGCCTTCCGCGTCATAGGCGAAGGCGGCGCGCCGTGGTCCCAGGTCGAGATGGTTGAGCCAGACACGCGCCATGCCCTTGGCGGCGCCGGCAGTGACGTGTCCGCGCTCGGCCTGCGCGGCATAGTCGTTCAGCACCGATATCACGACCGAGCTGAGCTGGATCAGTTGTTTGCGGCTTTCCCGGATGGTGCGGATCTTGTCGTCGAGCAGCGTGGACCAGCGCGTGTCGGTATCACGAACTACCAGGTCCATGATGTTACTGACGGCATGCAGTTCGTTCTTGATGATGTTGTTCGTGACATCGCGCTGGGTCACGAGCATTACGACCATGCCTACGAGCACCAGCGTGGATGCAATGAGCAGGAAGAACTTCCCACGCAAGGAAAGCGGCAACTCCAGCCGGGAAATGCGGCGCATGAACATGAAAAGGTTTTGTACTACGCGTGGACAGGGCGCGTTGGATGGCGTGATGTGCCGTCAGGGGCTGTCGCATGGTCGGGCTCAGCCATGAGTACGCTGTTCGACCGCGCAACCGGGGCGCTGCGCAAGCTGAGCTCGCGCCCGTTGCTGGGCTTGACGCTGGCATGCGTGACGCTGCTGTGGCTGGCGCAGGGACTGACCGGCGTGTTGACGCTGAGCGCCCTGCAGCGGCAGATCGTGGACGCGACCGCTGCGCGGGTCGAGGTGAGCGCGCGGCAATCGGCGATCGCCATCGAGAACGGCGTGCGCCTCGGCAAGCCGCTGGAGCAGTACTTCGGCCTGGGCGGCTTGCTGGACGGGTTGCTGGAGGAGTCCCATGGTGTCACCGGAGTAGCGGTTGTGCTGAAAGACGGTCGATTAGTGGCATCGGCCGGAGCGTTGGTTCCGCATGCGGCGCGCCTGGCGCGCGCCCTGGCCTTTCCCGATGACGAGCCGGGCGTGTTGCGCCAGCCGTCGGGCAGCGTGCGCCTGGTTGGCGACGAAGCGGTTTCGCTGGGTATTCCGTTGGCGGGAAGCGACGGGATCGTGCGTGCCGCGCTGGTGCTGGGCTGGCAGCGCGACCCCGCCTTCATGCATGCGCTGATGTGGCGCAACCTGCGGGTCCTGGCCTTGGTCACGGCGGCCGTTGCGCTGGCCCTGGCGCTGGCCCTGCGACGCGGCGAACGGGGCAGGCGGGAAAGCGGCGGCGCCCGGGCCCGTTTCGTGCTGCCCCTGGTTGCGCTCTTGCTGGCGCAGGGCGTGTACGCGGGCTACACGATAGGCATGTTCCGCGAGGTGTGGCTGGACGTTGCCCGCCACAACGCCGTCGTGCTGGCCACGGGTTTGCAGCGTGGCCTGGATCGCGTATTGGGCTACGGCCTGGAACCGCGCCAGTTGCGCGGCGTGGACCGGCTGTTTTCACGCACCATACGCGCCTATCCATTGATCGGCTCGATCGCGCTGGTGGCAAGCGATGGCAGGGTGTTGCAGGAGGTGGACGCGCACGGCAGCGTCACCGGCGATGCGCAGCGGCGCTTTGCGGACGACCCGGGCTACACGGTTTCGCTGCCGCTGGGCGCCTCTGACGCCAGCCGCGGCGCGCTGGCCCTGCGGCTGGACGGCGGCGCGGTCGCGGCGGCCTTGCGCGATCGCGCCCTGGACGCGGCGACGGTGGCGATCGTGGCGCTGGTGGCGGCGGTCGAGTTGCTGCTGCTGTTGGTGGTGGTCATGAACCGGGCGTTGCCAAACGGCCAAGGTCGGCAAGCGCCTGCCGACGGTTCGGATGTGGGCGGATCGGCGCGTCCCGTGATGTTCGGCTACTTGTTCGCCTGCGCCATGCCGGCCAGTTTCTTGCCGCTGTTTGCCCGCAGTCTGCCGGCCGCGGGCCTCCCCCTGCCGCCCGCCCTGCTGATCGCCTTGCCGATCTCCATGGAGATGGGGTGTGGGTTGCTCGCGGCCTTGGTGGCGGGCAGATTGAGCGAGCGCAGGGGTTGGCGCCATGCCGTGTTGCAGGGCTTGCTGCTTTCATGCATCGGATTCGTGGCCAGTGCGCTGGCGTCCGACCTGGCATGGCTCGTGGCGGCGCGTGGCGTCGTCGGCCTGGGATACGGTTTGACGTGGATGGGGCTGCAGGCATTGGTCGTCAGCCGCAGCCCGCCGACGCATCGCGGCCGCAGCATGGCCGGTGTGGTCGCGGGCCTGTTCGCCGGGCAGCTTTCGGGAGTCGCCGTGGGCGCAATGCTGATGGAGCAACTCGGCTTCCGCGCCGTTTTCGCGATCGGGGCGGTCCTGCTCCTGCTGCCCCTGGCCGGCGTTTTCTCGCTGTTGCGGGCCTATGCGCTCCCGCCCGCAATGGCCGCGTCGACGTCCGCCCTGCCGGGCGGGCGCGCGCCCTTCGGGGCGCTGCTGCGCGGGCGCGGCTTCGGCATGTTGCTGCTGACGAGCGTGGTTCCGTTTTCCGTAGCCCAGGTGGGTGTCATGTCGTTTTCCTTGCCCCTGTACCTGGAAGCCGAAGGGGCAGGGCCGGCGAGCATCGGGCGCATATTCATGATCTATGGGGTTTGCGTGGTCTACCTGGGGCCGCTTGTGGCCAGGTGGGTCGACCTTTCCAGCGTGCGCTGGCCGTGGATCGGAGTGGCGGGAGCGCTCGGGAGCGCCGGCTTGCTGGTGTTCCGGCTGCTGCCTGACGGATTGCTCGCTGCTGGCGTGGCGCTCTTGCTGCTCGCCTTGGCCGGCTGTTTCGCGGGCGCCTCGCAAATGCCTTATGTGCTGGAGTTGCGTGTTGTTCGCGAACATGGCGCCGCGGGCGCGGCCAGTGTGATGCGCGCGGCCGATAAGCTGGGGCAGATGCTGGGGCCCTTGCTGATCGGGGCGGTGGCTGGCCCGTTCGGATTGGGCGCCGCCATGACGGCGCTGGGGATCCTGTACCTGGGCGCCACGCTGTGGTTCGTGCTGGCGCGTCCTTGGCGGCGGGAGGAGGGTTAGCCAGGAGGTCGGCGCAGCGCCGCGTGGTCGGCGCGCATCAGGGGTACGCGCGCCGTCAGCCCGGTGAGCAGCTCGGCGGCGATGGTGCCCGCCGCGTGCGCGATATGTTCCACCGGCAGCTGTGGCGAGCCCCACAGTACGACGGGCGCGCCTCGGGCCGCGGTCGGGACCGGTCGCAGATCGACAGCCATCAGGTCCATCGACACCCTGCCCACCGTCCGTGTCAGTGTGCCGTTCACCTGGACAGGAAGGCTGGCTCGCGGATTGTGCGGGTAGCCGTCGCCGTACCCGCAACGCACCAGACCCAGCGCCATCGGCTGGTCGGCCACGAACGTGGAGCCGTAGCCGACCGAGGCGCCGGCAGGCAACTCCTGCGTCGCGCACAAGGTGCTGCGCAAGGTCATGGCCGGGCGCAAGCCCAGGTCGCGCCCGACGCGACCCGGAATGGGGCTTACGCCATACAGCGCCAGGCCGGGGCGGACCCAGTCGGTTCGCGCCGCCATCGTCGGCATGAGACAGGAGGCCGCCGAGTTGCAGGTGGAAACCGGCCCCGGCAGGCCCCATATGCAGGCTTCGAAATCGGCGTGCTCGCGTTCGAGATCGCGGACGCTGGCGGCGTTCGCGTGGTGGTTCAGATGGCCCACGCCACGTAGCGCGCCGTGCTGTTGCAGCTCCCGGCAGCGCGCATAGGCGCGTCGGTAGTCGCTGGCGTCCAGCCCGCCCAGCCGCGTGGCGCCGAGGTAGCGCAACCATACCCAAGGCGCGCACGAGTACAGGGGCGTGCCGGGCAGCCATTCGAGTTGCGTCATGTCGGTGATGACCAGATGCAGCTGTTGCAGCGTCAGGAGCGCCGCCTCGCGTTCGTGGGTCAGGCCGGCATAGACCATGATAGGGCCGCGCCAGCCGGCGCGGCGGCACTGGTGGGCTTCGTGCAAGTGTCGGACGGCCACGCCGTCGGCGGCGCGCAGTCCTGGCAGCACGTTGTGCAGTCCGTGCCCGTAGGCATCGGCCTTGACGGTGGCCCATATGCGCGGACCGTCGACGCCCACGCCAAGCCGTTGGCGCAGGACGTCCAGGTTGTGGGCCACCGCGACCGGGTCGATGCAGGCATGGGGGCCGGGAGTCGGGGCGTCGAACGGATCGGACGCGAGGGGCATGGCTGTGGCCTCGTCGATGTCGATGGGTGCGGGACGATCACGCCGGGCATGGCATGCGTAGCGGGCGGCGCACGGCGCGGCGATCAGGATTCAGGCGCTGAGTGCGATGTCAGGGTGAGATGGTTCCATCCGTCGCGGCGCTGGTAACTGATCGCGTGCATGAAGTGGCGCATCAGCCGCAGACCGTGCCCGCCCGGCTGCGCATCGTCCAGGCTGCGGGCCAGCGGGGGGGAAGAGGCCTGCGTGGGGTCGCAGGCGGCGCCGTTGTCGGCAATGTGCAGACGAACTTCCTGTCCTGTCTGGCGTAGCGCCAGGTGTATCGCGGTCGGATAGCCCGGCGTCGACGCATGGGACATGATGTTGTTGAGCGCCTCGTCGGCGCACAGCGTCAGCGTGAAGCGCAGGTGGGCGGACCAGCCGTCGCGCCGGGCGATATGCTCCAGCCAGTACAGCGCGTCGGTTGCCGTAGTGGCGGTGACGGACAGCTCCAGCGTATCGGTTCTGCTTGTCATGACGTATCGCGCAACGCAATGCCGGCAAGTATGCCCGAGTCGTGGGAACGCAGAGGATTCGTACAACGTCGGATATTTCGCGCACTAACGCTGTCCCGTATTATTTGCGCAGACGAAGGCGCGTTAGCAAGCGAGGTCAGCGCATGAAGTTGACGATGGACAAGATGGACGGCATGTTGATTGCGTGCCCGCAGGGTGTGGTGAACAGCGCGAATGCGGAGCAGTTCGAAGCCGAGCTGATGGCGCAGGTCGACAAGGGCGAGCGCCGTGTCGTGCTGGATCTGGGGCGGCTTGACTACATTTCCAGCGCCGGGCTGCGCGTGGTGTTGCTGGTGGCCAAGCAACTGCGGCAGGTCCAGGGCGAGTTGGTGCTGTGCGAACTGAAGCCGCACGTGCGGGAAGTATTCGAGATCAGCGGGTTTCTCACCATATTCCCGGTAGCGGCTTCGCGAGAGGCCGCCGCCGCCGCGTTCAAGACGGCCTCGCCCCGCTAGAGATACGGCGTGGCCAGCCAGATCACCTTGTTGCGCAGGCGCTTGATGAACGGCTGCGCGTTCAGGGCCTGCAGCGTTTCCTGCCGCGCCTGGCGGATCTGCGCGTCGATGCGCTGCCCGATCCAGCCGGCCAGTTCACGGTCGTAGATTTCGGTGTCCAGCTCGAAGTTCAGGCGCAGGCTGCGCGGGTCCATGTTGGACGAGCCCACATAGGACCAGGCATCGTCCACCGTCAGCAGCTTCGAGTGGTCGAAGGCGCCGGCCGAGCGCCAGACGCGGCAACCCGTGCGTATGACCTGGTCCAACTGCGCGCTCATGGCGTAGTTGACCAGGCGCAGGTTGTTCGAGCCCGGTATCACGATATCGACCTGGATGCCGCGGCGCGCGGCGGTGCCCAATGCGCCGATCAGCGTCTGGTCCGGCAGGAAATAGGGCGACTGGATCCGCACATGGCGCTGCGCCACCGCCAGCGCGCCCAGCAGCATCTTGTGCGTGCTGCCCAGCGCGCTGTCCGGCCCGGAGGCCACGCAGCGCATCGGCACCGAACCGGGCGCGCGTTCCGGAGCCGGCGGGAACCAGGTCGGGCCTTCCAGCGATTCGCGGGTCGTGAAATTCCAGTCGTGCGCGAACACCGCCATCAGTTGCGCCACGACCGGACCCTCCAGGCGGAAGTGGGTGTCGCCGTTGGCGGCCTTGCCGGCCAGGGCGGTCACGAAGGCGGCGCGGATGTTCATGCCCCCGGTGAAGCCGACATGTCCGTCGACCACCAGGATCTTGCGGTGGCTGCGCAGGTTGGCGTAGGGCATGCGCATGACGCCCAGCGGGTTGGTCATGAAGCGCGCGGTGCGCACACCGCCACGCACCAGCGTACGCACGATCGGCGGGCGCGAGTACTTGCTGCCGATGGCGTCGATGAGCACGCGCACCTGCACGCCGCGTTGCTGCGCCTCGACCAGGGCCTGCGCCATTTCGCGGCCGATCGGATCGCAGTCGAAGATATAGCTCTGCATGGCGATCGAGACGCGCGCCTGGCGTATCGCCTGCATCATGGCCGGATAGGCCTCGTCGCCGCCGGCCAGCGGCCGCACTTGGTTGCCGCCCAGCAGGCGGAAACGGCTGACCTGATCGCCCAGCACGCGCAGCGAGGCGAATTGCGGCCCGCTGCAGGGCACCACGTCCTCGACCTGGGCGTCGGGATGGCCCGTGTAGGCCAGCATGGCGTCGTCGTGCTGCTGCGAAACCAGCGAACGGCGGATGCGGTTGATGCCGGCGACGAAATAGAGCAGGGCGCCAAAGAGCGGCGAGAACAGGGCGACTCCGACCCAGGCGATGGCGGCGCGCACGTCCTGCTTGGTCATGGCGGCATGCACGGCGGCGCCGGTGCCGGCGACCAAGCTGATCGCGAAGACGATATGCGGCCAATAGTCGCGCAGCAATTGTTCCAACGGGTCCATGGCGTCCTGGAGTAAGGCCTGCGTGGCGGCGGGGGGCCGCACGCGGCGGTGCCGGTATGTGGGTACGGATGCGCAAGGATAGCAACAAGCTCTGCCTGCTGAAAGCACGAGGGCTGATACGGCATTTATTTTTGTGCTAGAATCTCGTTTCTTTGCTGCGGTGGCTGTAGCTCAGTTGGTAGAGTCCCGGATTGTGATTCCGGTTGTCGTGGGTTCGAGTCCCATCAGCCACCCCACCCGAATTCGTTGGAAAACAGGCACTTAGGCGCAAGCCGGGTGCCTTTTTTCTTGGGCGAACGGTGGCAAGATCACCAATTGGCGGCATGGATCGGGCGCCGCCTTTTTTCACCACGCGGCGGCCAGAGCGCGCCCGGCGATGGCCGGATTTGCAGCGCGGCCGGCGCTTCTCGTTGGGCTGCGGTTTTCGTCCCCCCGAGTTCGATGCAACGCCCGCGGGCGATTGCCCAGTCTTTCAAGGGTAAATACCTATAAAAAAAATCTCACGGTGAGCCGTTTCGCCCATATGGTTACGCATTTTGCAGATGGGGCGGCTATGGGCGGCAAGAATTGCGAGCGCAAACGGGGAGCGGCATGGACAAGTCTGGTCATCCTGTGCGCGACGAGCCTTACTCCACCGGCGAGTGCCCAATCGGTCTCCGCTGTCGGCGAGGTGTTGCCGGGGCCGGCTTCGACGCCGCATTGGGTTGTGGGTGATGGCCTGATTGTCGGTGAGACCCTTGCCGGGACACTGACCATCACCGATGGCGGATCGGTCGTCAACGATTGGGCCGAGATCGGGAGCTTCAACGGTGGTTTGGGTACCCTGTCGGTGTCGGGCCGTGACGGCGGCGGCAGCGCATCCTCTTGGACCAGCCTTGGCCGGGTGGTCGTCGGGGCGGAGTCCGGCAGTGTCGGCATACTGGAGATCCTGAACGGCGGCGCGGCGCGAAGCGAATCGGCCAGCATCGGCTTGGAGAATGGCAGCAGCGGCACCGTTACCGTTTCCGGGGCCGAGTCGACCTGGAGTCTGTCCACGGTCTACGCGTTTGAAGTGGGCGGCGGCGGCAGGGGAAGGCTGCTCATCGACAATGGCGCGGTGCATAGCGGCCAGGGGATGATCGGCCGCGGCGCCGGCGGCGATGGGGGCGTTACGGTCTCCGGTGCGTCGGCGGTCTGGGATCCGTTGAACAACATCTTCGTCGGTTTCGATGGGCTTGGCGACTTGCGCGTCCTGGACGGCGCCACTGTCAGCACCGTCGGATCGACCGCGCCAGGTGCCGCGGCGACGGTTTACATCGGCATGGGCACGGGCGGCGTCGGCACGGTGACCGTATCGAGCGCAACGGCCGACATCTCGACGCTCTCGACGACCGACCGCATCGAAGTCGGCTCGGCAGGCACGGGTACCCTGACCATCGAAAAAGGGGGGAAGGCGTCGGCCGCCAGCGATACGTGGATTGCCGTTTCCGGCACTTCCACCGGTACGCTGAACCTGACCGGCGATGCCAGCGGCCGCGGCGTGCTGGAAACCGGCTCCGTCATCAAGGGCGCTGGCAACGTCACCCTCAATCTGGATGGCGGCATTCTGCGCGCCATCCGCGACAAGAACGATTTTCTCAATGGCTTCTCCACGCAGGCCGTGGGGGCCGGCGGCGCGTGGTTCGACACGAACACTTATGACGTGGGCCTGCCTACCGCATTCTCCGGTACGTCCAGCTTCAACAAGCTGGGCGCGGGCACGCTGACCCTGTCGGGCGACAGCGCCGCGTTCACGGGAGACACCGAAGTCCAGGCAGGTACGCTGCAGGTTGATGGTACGCTGGGCGGGCCGGTGAATGTGCTTGCGGGAGCGCGGCTGACCGGCACGGGACGCGTCGGTGCGACGGCCAACCACGGCACCATCGCGCCGGGCCCGCGCAGCGGCTTCGGCACGCTGACCGTCGCCGGCGACTATGCGGGCCAGGGCGGCAACCTGGAGATCCGCACGCAGCTGGGCGCCGATGACTCTCCCACCGACAAGCTGGTGATCACGGGCGCCAGTTCGGGCGTGACGCCGGTCACGGTGACGAATATGGGCGGCGCCGGCGCGGCGACCCAACAGGGCATACGGGTCGTGCAGGTGGACGGCGTGTCGGCGGGCCGGTTCAACCTGGCCAATGGCGATTACGTCATCAATGGCCGTCCGGCGCTGGTGGCCGGTGCCTATGGCTACGTCCTGCAGCAGGACTCCGGCGACGGCAGCTGGTATTTGCGATCGTCGCTTGCCGACCCCGGCACGCCCCAGGGCGGCAGTTCGCCGGCCGCGGGACAGCCCGTGCTTTATCAACCCGGCGTGCCGGTATATGAAGCCTACGCCAACACGCTGCTTCAACTGAGCCGGCTTTCCACCTTGCGCCAGCGGGTCGGCAATCGGCTCTATGATCCGGCCGATACCGGCCGCAACGGCGTATGGAGCCGGGTGGAGGGCGCCACGGGCCGCCTCGATCCTTCCGTGTCCACCACCGGCCAGCACCAGGATATCGACAGTTGGAAGGCGCAGTTCGGCGTCGATCGCGTACTGGCCGGCGAGCAGGAGGGCGCGCGCCTGGTTGGAGGCCTGGCCCTGCACTACGGCAAGGCCGACACGCGTGTCGCGTCGATGTATGGCAACGGCACGATCGATACCACCGCCTATGGCCTGACCCCGACGCTGACGTGGTACGGCAGGAACGGCGTCTATGTCGATGCACAGGCCCAGGCGACCTGGTTCGACAGCGACCTGCATTCACGATTGGCCGGCAAGCTCAAGGATGGCCGGAAAGCGCGCAGCTATGGGCTGGGCATTGAAGGAGGCAAGGCCTTTGCGCTGAGCGAAGGGCTGGCCCTGATCCCGCAGGCGCAATTGACGTACGTATCGACCCGCTTTGACAGCTTCCGCGACAAATTCGGCGCACGCGTCGAAGACGACAAGGGCGACGGCTTGCAGGGCCGCCTGGGCATTGCGCTGGACTACCAAAGAAGCTGGCAGGCGGCCGGCATGGATCGGGAGTTGAGCGTCTTCGGCGTCCTCAATGCGAAGCATGAATTCCTGGATGGAACACGGACGCGCGTTGCCGGCGTGCCGGTGGCCAGCCGGATGGCGCGTACCTGGGGCAGCGTAGGGGTGGGGGCTGATTACGCCTGGGGAGAACGCTACGCCATCTACGGTCAGGTGGATGCCGATGCGGACTTCGCCGGTAGCTATGTCGTCACCGCCACCGCCGGATTCAGGATGGCATTCTAAGCGAGCGGTCGAGCGTGTTCGGTCCGCGGTGCAGCGCGATCCTTTTGCGCACGCAGAGGCCGTTTTGCCCATCGACGACGTGGCACTGGCTTGGCTGGGCCGGTGCGTCAAACGCTGCCTGCAGGCCGGCTTTTGCCAGGCAACGGCCGGGATCTGCATGGTTTTCCCGTCGCGCCGGGACCAGCATGCACCCCGCATGGGCATGGGCGGAAGCTGATGGCTCTCAGGGAAATTACGGGTGGTTCGACGGAGATGTGTATCTTTTCTCTGCCATAGTTACAAAATATAAAGACCACTGCACGCGGATGCGGGGTATGCTCAATGAAGAGAGGGCATCCGCGTGTATCAGAACAATTTGATCTACAAGGGATACCGCTTGACCGCCAAAGTAGCCAGACACACTGTCGAGGTTAACGAAGCCGCGCCGAGCGGCCCCTTATTCCAGGCAACCGTTTCGGTGGTTCAGGCCGATTCCATCCAGGATACGGGTGACGAGTACCCCGTACCGTATTTTGCCGACGGCGGTTTCGTGTACAGTCCGCGCGAAGCAGTGCACCAGGCAATCAGCCACGGCCGCGAAATCGTCGACGCGCTGATCGGCCTGCCGGCCTGAGGCCCCCGAGACCATCCCCGCCGCGCCGTCATGGCCGCATCCGTGCGGCCAGTGCATCGGCGGCATGCTTCAGGTCGCGAAGACTTCCTGCCAGTCGCGGGTCTTGGCCAGCGTGCGCACGGCCGCCGATTGTTCCAGGATGGCGACCGCTTTCTTGAATTCCTCGGCCGAGGCGCCGTCTTCCAGGATGACCAGGCGGGCGTTGCGCGCATCGGCCATTTTCACATCCGACATCTTGCCGTGGGTCTGGTAGACCTGCGTCCAGTCGACCTTGCGGCCGGCCTTCAGCGCGATGGGTTCGATGTAGGTCATCGAAGTCGAGGTCGCTCCGCGCACCGCGAAGGCGAAGTCGGCGGTGTGTCCGCTGCTTCCCTGCGCCTTGGCGCCCTTGACCATGCGGTTCGCGCCGACGGCCTCGGCCAGGGTGCGGCCGACCTGGGCGCGAAAGCGCAGCCGGCTGAACTTGGGCATCCATTTCGCGCACTGGAACGACAGCGCCATGGCCAGCTTGACGGCATCCCACAAGGCGTCCTGCAACTGCTCGTTGGGGCCGTGCGCCACGATGGCGCCGGCCTTGTCGAAGCGGGCCAGGCTGACGCCGGGGGTCTGGTTCAGGATCTCCAGCCGCTTGGCCACCAGTTCGATGCCGAAGGTGGCCGCGTGCAAGGCGGTTTCGCAGGCGTCGGTGAGATGGAAGGTGTGGGCGTCGGGATGGGCGATGAAAAACGCGGCGTGCTGGCCATCCAGGCCCAGTGTCATGGGAGAGATGGCGCGAATCGCGTGTTCGCCCGCGGGCTGGATGCTCCAGCCCGACGCTTCCAGGAAGTTGCTCATAGGATCAGTTCGATTTGGCGGCCCTTCAGCGGATGAGCGAAGCCGCCGGTCAGCGTCAGGTTTGCGCGCGGCAGGAAGTAATCGACCAGCGCGCCGATGCTCTCCAGGGCGGGCACGACCGGTTCCGCGTAGCCTTCGCCGGCTTCCACCCAGATGTGCTGGTGGCTGCGATCGGCCAGCGCCTTGCGGAACTGCGGCAGGTTCTCGCCCACCATGCTGGTGTGGAACGAATCGTCGGTGTCCACGCCGAACACGCGGTGCGGGCCGACGAACAGGCTGGCCCCGAAGGCTTCGGGCAGGAAGATGGTGGCCTGGCCGAACACGGCGGTGCGCGCGCCGCGGTAGGTGATGCGAAAGAGGATGTCCTCGCGCACCTCTCCCTTGACCCGGCACGCACAGCTGAACTCCTGCCATTGCGAGTTGCTGGCGGCCGGCTTGTGGGCCCAGCTGATGGGCTTGATGGTCTCCTTGGGCTCCGCGAGAATTTCCTGCACCTCGTCCGGGGTGATCAAGGGTTCGACTTTATTGGCCATGGGCACTCTATTGAATCCGAAAATGCGGCGGCGCCCATGCATGGCGCGCGCAAGCAACGGCATATGCGGTTGCGAGGGGGCGTAATCTTACAAGACAGAGGCAGGAAAGATCGAATGGCTGTATGGGCATACAGCCATCGAGCGGTCCGCGCGCTAGAGCTGCGCGGCGCCGAAGGTGTCGCACTGGCGCAGGTCGCCGCTTTCCAGGCCGCGCTTGAACCAGCGCACGCGCTGGGCCGACGAGCCGTGCGTGAAGGCGTCGGGCACGACATAACCCTGGCTCTTCTTCTGCAGCGTGTCGTCCCCGATGGCACTGGCGGCGTTCAGGCCTTCCTCGATGTCGCCCGCCTCGAGGATGTTGCGCGCCTGGTCGGCGCGCCGCGCCCACAGGCCGGCGAAGCAGTCGGCCTGCAGCTCCATGCGTACCGACAGGGCGTTGGCCTGGGCCGGATTGCGCTGGCGCAGGCGGTCGACCTGCTCGGCCACGCCCAGCAGGTGCTGCACGTGGTGGCCCACCTCATGGGCGATGACGTAGGCCTGGGCGAAGTCGCCCGGGGCGTTCAGGCGGCGCTCCATTTCGTCGAAGAAGCCGAGGTCGATGTACACCTTGCTGTCGCCGGGACAGTAGAACGGGCCCATGGCGGCCTGGCCGGTGCCGCAGGCCGTGGGCGTGGCGCCGCGAAACAGCACCAGCCTGGGCGGCACGTAATTGCGGTTGAGGCTTTGCGTGAAGATGGCGCCCCAGGTGTCTTCGGTTTCGCCCAGGACCTTGGCCACGAAGCGCGCCTGCGGGTCGTTGGCCGGCGGCGCGCCGGCGGGCGCTTGTTCGTAGGTGGCGGGGCCTTCGGCCATCTGCAGTACCACGGAAGGATCGATGCCGAAATACATGGCGACCAGCGCAAGCACGATGGTGCCGAGGCCTATGCGGCCCTTGCCGCCCAGCCGGGGGCCCGCGGCGCGCCGGTCTTCGATGTTCTGGCTTTCGCGCGAGTCGTCCATGCGCATGGGGTGTCTCCTGCCGCGCGCACGTGCGCGCATACTCGATCAAGAGTGTTAGGATAAACCCATGGCCCTGCTTCTGACACTACATCCCGCGAATCCGCAGCCACGCTTGATCAAACAGGCTGCGCAATGGTTGTCCGACGGCGGGCTGGTGGCCGTGCCGACCGACTCCAGCTACGCTGTGGTGGCGCCGCTGGACGACAAGGCGGCCGCCGATGCGCTGCGGCGCCTGCGCGGCCTGGACGAACGCCACCACCTTACCCTGCTGTGCCGCGACCTGGCCGAGATCGGCCAGTTCGCGCGGGTCGACAACAAGCAGTACCGCCTGCTCAAGGCGGCCACGCCAGGGCCGTGGACGTTCATCCTGGAAGCCACTCGCGAAGTCCCGCGCCGCGTTTCGCATCCGTCGCGCAAGACCATCGGCATCCGGGTGCCGGCGCATGCGGTGGCGCTGGCGCTGCTGGAGCAGGTGGGCGCGCCGCTGCTGTCGACCACCCTGATTCCCAGGGATGAGGAAGACGCGCTCAACGACCCCGAGATCATCCAGGAGCGCTATCAACATGAGCTGGCGGCGGTGATCGATGCCGGAGCCTGCCCGCAGACGCCCACGACGGTGGTCGACCTGACCGGCGCCGAGCCGGCGGTGCTGCGGCGCGGCGGCGGCGATCCGGCGGCGCTCGGGCTGGATTGACGCCCGGAACGGCGGCCGTCCGGCCGGGCGTTGCGCGCACTACAATGCGTCGCTATGAATGAAATCATCCAGCTCATCGCGATCTACGCGATTCCCGTGATCTTCGCGATCACGCTGCACGAGGCCGCGCACGGCTACGTGGCGCGCATGTTCGGCGACCCGACTGCCTACCAGGCCGGCCGCATCAGCCTCAATCCCATGCGCCACATCGATCCGGTCGGCACGCTGCTGGTTCCCGCCGCGATCCTGCTCGCCTCCAAGCTGATGGGCGGCGCCGGCCTGCTGTTCGGCTGGGCCAAGCCGGTGCCGGTCGACTTCGGCCGGCTGCGCCGTCCCAAGAAGGACATGCTGTGGGTGGCGCTGGCGGGCCCTGCCGCCAACCTGCTGATGGCCATCCTGTGGGCGCTGGCGATCCGCCTGTATTTCGAGGCGGGCGTGCAGGAGGGCTATTGGTTCGAGATGGCCCGCGCGGGCGTCAATGTCAATCTGGTGCTGATGGCGCTGAACCTGCTGCCCATCCTGCCGCTGGACGGCGGGCGGGTGGTGTTCAGCCTGCTGCCGCACCGCCTGGCGTTCCAGTACGCGCGGATCGAGCCTTACGGGCTGGTGATCGTGCTGCTGTTGCTGGTGACGGATGCGCTATGGGTGCTGATGCGTCCCGTATTAGGTTTGGGGGCCGAAATCGTCAGCTGGTTTTTATAAGATTCCGGCCAATATCCGGTAAACTCGTTGGTTTGATTGATTGAGGTCCGGCCAGACAGCGCCGGGCCGCGGAGCCCGATAAACATGGCATCCTCAGCACCTGCCGCAACCGTGCAGTTCCAAGGCAGTTTGGTGGCCCTGGTCACCCCGATGCAGCCCGACGGCGGCCTCGACTACGACGCATACCGGTCCTTGATCGACTGGCACGTGGCCGAAGGCACCGATGGCCTGGTGGTGGTCGGCACCACCGGAGAATCTCCTTCCGTCTCGATGGAAGAACACGCCGAGCTCATCCGTGTGGCGGTCGAGCATGCCGCCGGCCGCATTCCGGTCATCGCCGGCGTGGGCGCCAACTCCACCGACGAAGCCATCCATCTGGCCCGCCACGCCAAGGCGGTCGGCGCGCAGGCCGGCCTGTCGGTCGTGCCGTACTACAACAAGCCCAACCAGGAAGGCATCTACCGCCATTTCCGCGCGGTGGCCGAGGCGGTCGACCTGCCGACGGTGCTGTACAACGTGCCCGGCCGTACGGTGGCCGACATGTCCAACGACACGGTGCTGCGTCTGGCCGAAGTGCCGGGCATCATCGGCATCAAGGAAGCCACTGGCGATATCGCCCGGGGCGCCTTGCTGCTGCGCGAGGCGCCCGCCGGCTTCCAGGTGTTCAGCGGCGACGATCCGACCGCCGCGGCCCTGATCCTGCTGGGCGCGCGCGGCAATATCTCGGTGACGGCCAACGTGGCGCCGCGCCTGATGCATGAACTCTGTACAGCGGCCCGCGGCGGCGACGTGCCGCGCACGCGTGAACTCAATGCACGGTTGGCCCGTCTCAACAAGGCCTTGTTCATCGAGGCCAACCCTATCCCTGTCAAATGGGCCCTGGCCCAGATGGGCCGCATGGCTCTCGGTTATCGTCTGCCGATGGTCGAGCTGAGCGAGCAGTACCACTCGCTGGTACGTACCGCCCTGCAGGAAGTGGGTCTGCTCTAAATATCGTGAGGATGCGTATGAACAAACGTCATGCCGGAGCGTCGGCATTGATGGCCCTGGCGTTGCTGGCGGGCTGCAGCGATGTCAACCAGTTGCTGGGCAATGAAGAGTCGGTGGATTACAAGAGCACGCGGCGCGGCGACCCGCTCAGCATTCCACCCGACCTGACCCAGGCCAACAACGATCCGCGCTACAAGGCGCCTGCCTCCGGAACCGCGACCTACTCGCAGTTCCAGCAGCAAGGCCTGCAGCAGCAGGCCAGCGCCGGCCAGAATACCAATGTGCTGCCGGAGCGCTCGGACATGCGTGTCGAGCGCGACGGCGACCTGCGCTGGCTGGTGGTCGACCGTCCGCCCGAGCAGCTGTTTCCCAAGGTGGTCGATTTCTGGACCGATACGGGTTTCACGGTCTCGACCAACAACCCGCAGGCCGGCATCATCGAGACCGACTGGGCCGAGAACCGCGCCAAGATTCCGGAAAGCTGGCTGCGCCAGGTGCTGGGGTCCGTGCTGGAGACGGCATGGGATAGCGGCGAGCGCGAGAAATTCCGCACCCGGGTCGAGCGCGTCAACGGGCATACCGAGATCTACATCACGCACAACCAGATGCTGGAAAAGCGCGTGGGTTCGGACGGCGGCCAGGTGCAATGGACCCATGGCAAGGAAGACCCGGGCCTGAACGCCGCCATGCTGGCGCGCCTGATGGTCTATCTGGGCACCGATGTCGACGCGGCGCGCAAGCTGGTGGCGCAGGCCGAGACGTCGCCGCAGGCGCCCAAGGTGCAGAGCGTGCGCGCCGAAGGCGCCATGCTGGTCGTCGACGAGTCGTTCGATCGCGCCTGGCGGCGCGTGGGCGTGGCCCTGGATTCGGGCGGCTTCGCGGTGGACGATCGCGACCGCAGCGCCGGCGAGTACTTCGTGCGCTACGTCGATACCGACACTGGCGCGCAGAACGACCAGCCGGGTTTCTTCAGCCGCCTGTTCTCCAGCGACAAGAAGGCCCAGGCGCCGCAGTACCGCATCCGCCTGACCGGCTCCGGCACGCAGACGCAGGTCACGGTGCTCGATGCCAACGGGCAGCGCGACAGCAGCGCAACCGCCCAGCGCATGCTGAGCGTGCTGAAGGACAAGATGGTCTGAGACCGTCCGTCTCCTGGCGCCGCGTGGCGACACAAAAAACCGGCAAGCCTTGCGGCTTGCCGGTTTTTTTTGGCCTGGCGCGCCGGCTCAGGGGTAGACGACGGAAAAGCCGACGTAGCTGGTGATCTGCGCCGCGTCGACATCTTCGTTGGGTTTCTTCACGTACGAGGCGAGATAGCGCAGGGTGTAGCTCTTGGTGGTATTGGCGCCATTGGTGACCTCGGTACCGGTAAAGGTTTGCGCAGCTTGCGTGGTTTCATCCGTGCCCATGCGGATGTGCTGGCCGTTGAGGTTGGCCAGGCGGAACTCCACGCCCTTGGCCTTGGTGGCGGACGATACCGCGCTCAGGTTGCCGTTGCCGGCGGGGTTGTAGGCCTGCTTGTAGGCGATCAGGTCGCCGGTGTCATAGTTGGTGGTGATGCCGGGTTCGAAATACAGCTTGAGCGCGCCCAGCGCCTGGGGGCATTCCTTCAGCCTGATGTCGAAGGGCGTGGCGCCGGCGGTGTCGCCGTCGTTCTTGAGTGCGGTCTTGGAGATCTTGGGCAGTTGCACGACCTTGATGTGATTGGGCGCGCTGGGTTCTTCGATGACGCAGGTCTGGTCGGAGATGCTGCCGGTGATGACGATGGTGCCGTCGTTGGCCAGCGCTGGCAGCACGGGCGAGGCAACAAGGAAAAGCGCGGCGCGCAAGGCCGGGGAGGAAAACTTGGACATGATGATTCCGATACTTGAGGACGCCGCTATCTGCTCGGCGTTGGCATCAGAATATTAGGTCCTGGGGGGGGG
>Ga0180218_1000102_pt1 | contig 132856 bp, 122 predicted proteins | sample eDN3rd37CKraftBY_FD_151334 | JGI IMG/M metagenome (GOLD analysis project Ga0180218, IMG submission 151334) | Enriched backyard soil microbial communities from Emeryville, California, USA - eDNA 3rd pass 37_C Kraft BY (version 2) (version 2) | ecosystem: Environmental > Terrestrial > Soil >... | reverse complement strand
ATCTCTTCGGCATCATCGACCTCAACCAGCCGATGACCATGTATTATTTTGTGCTGGCGGTGTTCGTGCTGGGCGTGTTCGTCATCTGGCGCATCATCAACTCGCCCTTCGGCATGATCCTGAAATCCGTGCGCGAAAACGAAAACCGCGCCATCTCGCTGGGCTATTCCGTCAACCGCTACAAGCTTGCAGCCTTCGTCATGTCGGCAGCGCTTGCCGGCCTTGCGGGCGGCCTGAAGGCGCTCGTCTTCCAGTTTGCAACGCTGACCGATGTCGGCTGGCAGATGTCGGGCGAAGTGATCCTGATGACGCTTCTGGGCGGCATTGGCACGCTCATCGGCCCCATCGTCGGCGCCGCCTTCGTCGTCGCGCTGCAGAACTATCTCGCAACATCCGACTTCCCCGTCACGATCGTAACCGGCGTCATCTTCATGGCGTGCGTCCTCCTCTTCCGGAAGGGAATCATAGGCGAGTTCTACGCATCGCGCCTGGGAAAGAGGCTTTTCGGATAACCGACACTGCGGGGCCGCCCGCGCGTCCGGCGGCTCCCACCTTTTACTGGATATGAGATCATGACCGACACCTACGATTACATCGTGGTTGGCGCGGGCACGGCAGGTTGCGCCCTCGCGAACCGGCTCTCCGCAGACCAGAACCGTTCCGTGCTGCTGCTCGAGGCGGGCGGAAAGGACAATTATGCCTGGATTCACATCCCCGTCGGCTATCTCTATTGCATCGGCAATCCGCGCACTGACTGGTGCTTCACCACGGAAGCCGAAGCGGGGCTGAACGGCCGTTCGCTCGGCTATCCGCGCGGCAAGGTGCTGGGCGGCTGCTCGTCCATCAACGGCATGATCTATATGCGCGGCCAGGCCCGCGATTACGACCTTTGGCGTCAAGCCGGATGCGACGGCTGGGGCTGGGACGATGTCCTGCCGCTCTTCAGGAAATCGGAAGACTATTTTGCCGGTGCAAGCGACCTGCATGGCGCGGGCGGCGAATGGCGTGTCGAGAGCGCCCGCCTGCACTGGGATATCCTCGATGCCTTCCGCGACGCGGCAGTCTCTGCGGGCATCCCCGCCACCGACGATTTCAATCGCGGCGACAATGAAGGCGTCTCCTATTTCAAGGTCAACCAGAAGCGCGGCATCCGCTGGAACACCGCCAAGGCCTTTCTGCGCCCGGCATTGGGTCGCAAGAACCTCACCGTTGAAACCGGCGCGCATGTCCGCCGCATCGAGATCGAGGACTTGCGCGCCACCGGCGTCACCTTCGACCAGAACGGCACGACCCGGACAGTGAAGGCACGGCGCGAAGTCATTCTCGCCGCCGGTGCGGTCGGTTCGCCGCAAATCCTTGAATTGTCGGGCATCGGGCGCGGTGATGTGCTGCAGCAGGCAGGCATCCCGGTCAAGCTGGAGCGCAGGCAGCTCGGCGAAAACCTGCAGGATCACCTGCAATTGCGCTGCGCCTACAAGGTCACCGGCATTCCGACGCTGAACGAGAAGGCAAGCAAGCTGGTTGGCAAGGCCATGATCGGGCTTGAATATTTCCTCCGTCGCTCCGGCCCCATGTCCATGGCGCCAAGCCAGCTTGGTGTATTCACCCGCTCCGACCCGTCCTACGAGACCGCCAATCTGCAATATCACGTGCAGCCACTCAGCCTCGAAAAGTTCGGCGAGGCCGTGCACCCCTTCCCCGCCTTTACGGCAAGCGTGTGCAATCTGCGCCCTGACAGCCGCGGCTCGATCCACATAAAGTCGCCGGACCACCGGACACAACCGGCGATCAGGCCGAATTATCTCGCCACCGAGAGTGACCGCCGTGTCGCCGCCGACGCCATCCGCCTCACCCGCCACATCGTGGCGCAGCCGCCCTTGCAGAAATTCCACCCCGAAGAATTCAAGCCCGGCCCTGCCTACGAAACGCAGGAACAGCTGGAAAAGGCGGCGGGCGATATCGGCACGACGATCTTCCACCCCGTCGGCACCTGCCGCATGGGGCAGGATGCAGAAGCAATCGTCGATCCGCGCCTGCGCTTCAACGGCATTGCGGGCCTGCGCGTTGCCGACGCTTCGGTCATGCCGACCATCACGTCCGGCAACACCAACTCGCCCACTCTCATGATCGCCGAGAAAGCCGCGCAGATGATTATTGCTGACAATCGATAAGCAAGCCGGAAGAGCGGAAATGGCAATCCGCTCACCGTCTCGTGAACGCAATTTCGGCATTATCGCTTCGGCAAATTCTGAAATAATTTTCCTTGTTTATTGCCCGACAAAAGGGAATTATCGGCAACAAGGTGGGCAGGGGGAGAAAGATCATCTCAAAAGATCGCTTTCCGGGACCGGCTCTCCAAAGTCTTTGAACAAGGAAAACAAAATGTCGTCAGTCCTTTCCCGCTATAATCTGACCCGCCGCGCCGGTCTGAAAGCCCTTCTCTTCACCGCAGCCGCACTGACCGTCGGCTTCGCGTCGGCCCCGAGCCGCGCGGAAGACAAGACCATCAAGGTCGGCATCATGGGCGGTGAAGACGAAGACGTCTGGAAAGTCGTCGCCGAAGAAGGCAAGAAGCACGGCCTCAACATCGAGCGCGTGACCTTCAACGACTACAACCAGCCGAACGAAGCTCTGGAACGCAAGGAAATCGACGCCAACGCCTTCCAGCACAAGCCTTATCTGGACGAGCAGATCAAGCAGCACGGCTACAAGATTTCCGTTGCCGGCTATACCGCCGTCTGGCCGATCGGCATCTATTCCCGCAAGCACAAGAGCCTTGATGATCTGAAGGAAGGCGCGGTCGTCGGCGTGCCGAACGATCCGTCGAACGAAGGCCGCGCGCTGCGCGTGCTGGAAGAAAAGGGCCTCATCAAGCTGAAGCCGGATGCAGGCATTCTGGCAACCCCGATCGATATCGTTGAAAACCCGAAGAAGCTTGAGATCAAGGAACTCGACGCCGGTGTCGTCGGCCGTTCCATCGACGACCTCGATGCAGCCATCGTGAACAACGACTGGGCCGCGAAGGCCGGCCTCAAGAAGGAAGAGGCAATCGGCTGGGAATCGAAGGAAAACAACCCGTACAACAACTTCATCGCGGTGCGCACCGAAGATGAAAACGCCGAATGGGTGAAGAACCTCGTGGCTTCGTTCCAGAACGACGCCGTGAAGGCCGAAATCGACCGTGCCTACAAGGGCACCGGCATCCCGGCCTGGAAATAATCGCTTTTGAAGCTTGAAAGACCGCGCCGGAACCGTTTCCGGCGCGGCTTTTATTGACGTACCGACAAAAATTGCCCTAAAGCATCGCCACAGCAAAAGCTGATGGCTTGAGCGAGGCATCATCCTTCCTTGAACCTTAATAAAACAGCCGCTGTTCGCAGCGGCCTATCCAGACATAGAAGAAACGACCGTGACCATTGAAAAGCCACCCGCCACATCAGCGCCCATCGTCGAGATGAAAGACGTGCGCCGAATGTTCGGCGAAACGGCAGCCATCAACGGCGTTTCGCTTTCGGTCTCACGCGGCGAAATCCTCGGCATCATCGGCCGCAGCGGCGCGGGCAAGTCCACGCTGATCCGCTGCGTCAACGGCCTTGAAAAGCCGGATACCGGTTCGATCCTGATCGAAGGCCGTGAAATCACCGGCCTTGGCGAAGATGCGCTGCGCCCGGTGCGCCGCCGCATCGGCATGGTGTTCCAGCACTTCAACCTGCTTTCGGCCAAGACGGTTGCCGAAAACATCGCCTTGCCGCTGAAGATCGCGGGCAAGCCGAAGCCAGAACGCGCCCGGCGCGTGGCCGAACTTCTGGAACTGGTCGGCCTTTCCGACAAGGCGACGCATTATCCGGCCCAGCTTTCCGGCGGCCAGAAACAGCGCGTCGGCATCGCGCGTGCGCTTGCCGCCGAACCCGCCGTGCTGCTTTCCGACGAGGCGACATCCGCGCTCGACCCGGAAACCACACAGTCCATTCTGGCCCTGCTGAAAGACATCAACACCAAGCTCGGCCTTACCATCCTGCTCATCACGCATGAGATGGAAGTCATCCGCCGCATTGCCGACCGCGTGATCGTGCTCGACCACGGCATGATCGCCGAGGAAGGCCCGGTCTGGAAAGTCTTCGCCAATCCGCAATCGCCTGTGACGCAGAGCATGTTGCAGGTGCTGACACCGGAACTGCCTGTCGTCTGGCGCGACCGGCTGCAAAATTCGGGCAATCTTGCCGTGCTGAAAGTCAGACTATCAGGCGCGGCGGCAAAAGGCGCGTTCTTCAATGACATTGCAGCCGCTACGCAGATAGCGCCGCAACTGATCCATGGCGGCATGGACACGATCCAGGGCGAGCCGGTCGGCACGCTCTTCATCGGCCTGCCCGCACTAGAAAAGGCGAAGCTCGACGCCGCCATCACCTATCTTGACACCCATGCAGACGCCACGGAGGTACTCGGCTATGTCTCAGGCGATGCTTGATCTTCTCTGGCGCTCCTTCTGGGAGACCATCATCATGACCGGCTTTTCGAGCCTGATTTCGCTCGTCGTCGGCCTTCCGCTCGCGCTCATCATGATCCTGACGGAGCGTGGCGGCCTTGCCCAGAACCTGACGGTCAACACGATCCTCGGCGCCATCATCAACGGTTTCCGCTCGGTTCCGTTCATCATTCTGCTGGTGGCGCTCATCCCCGTCACGCGCTTCATCGTCGGCACGTCCATCGGCACATGGGCCTCCATCGTGCCGCTGTCCATCGCCGCGATCCCCTATTATGCGCGCATTGCGGAAGTGTCGCTGCGTGAAGTCGATCATGGCCTCATCGAAGCCGCCCGCTCCATGGGCGCAAACCGCTGGACCATCGTGCGCGAAGTGCTGGTGCCCGAAGCCCTGCCCGGCATCGTCGCGGGCTTCACGGTGACGATCATCACGCTCGTCGGTGCATCGGCAATGGCGGGCGCCATCGGCGCGGGCGGTCTTGGCGACCTTGCCATCCGCTACGGCTATCAGCGCTTCGAGACGCAGATCATGATCGCGGTCGTGATCATCCTCATCATCATGGTTTGCGGCATCCAGTGGATCGGCGACCGGCTGGTAAGCCGTCTCGACAAGCGCAACCTGCGGGCCTGAGCCCTATCTCTTCCTCTCACGGAAACCCGCTTCGAGCGTGTTTCCGTCGGGGTCGAAGACCAGCGCTGCATAATAGCCCATCTCTTCCGGTCCCTGATAGGCGGGGCCGCCGCTATCCCTGCCGCCTGCCTCGAGTGCTGCCTGATGAAACGCCTCCACGGCCTCGCGGCTTCCGGCGGTAAACATCAGGTGCAGGCGGTCGCCGGGCTTGTCCTCGCCGTCGGCTACCCCATCGGCACTGCCGTGGATCCACAGAAACGGAACCGGCGCCCGCTCTCCCCCGCTGACGAAGAAGCCGCTGCCGGAACGGGCAATGACCTCAAGGCCAAGTTCGGGCATGCAGCTTTCGTAAAACGAAAGGCTCCGGTTGACGTTGCGGGCTTTGAAACCGATGTGATCGAAGAGCGACATGAGATGCAATATATCGCGGCCAATTATAAAGAAAAGCGGCGCTTCCCAATTTGAAAAGCGCCGCCATCAATCTTCAATACTTCGCTATATGAGAGCGTGAATCAAAAAGGCGGCATGTGCGCGCGAAAATGGTGATTTTCGAGTACCGGAGCGGAGCGTACTCAACGTACGTGAGCACCGGAACGCAGATAAATTGCCATTTGCAGCCACACAAGGCGACTTTTGGAACAGGCTCTAAAGGTTATCCGCGCGTGCGAGCGAGACCATCCTTTGCAGGCTGGTATTTCGGGTCAAGCTGCACGGCGCGTGAATAGGAATTGGCAGCCTTGGCCTTGTCGCCGTTATGCTCATAGACAAGCGCCTGATTGGCCCAGCTTTCCGCCACGTTCTGGTCGAGCGTGATGGCGGTGTTGAAATCGTCGAAGGCGTTGTCGTAATCGCCGAGCGCCACATAGGAAATGCCGCGGCCATTATAAGGCTCCGGCGCGGTCGAATTCAGCGAGACAGCCTTTGAGAAATCCTCGATGGCCTGCTTGTGCTGGCCTTTCGCCTGATAGATCAGGCCGCGATTGTGATAGGCGCGACCGTCGGTCGTCTGCAGGGCGATGGCCTGATTGAAGTCGCTCAGCGCCTGATCGAGACGGCCTGCCTGACGATAGACATTGCCGCGCCCGATATAGGCGGCGTCATATTGCGGATTGAGCTGGATAGCCTTGCTGTAATCCTGCGCGGCCCTGGTGCTGTCGCCCATATAGCGATAGACCAGCGCGCGGTTGGCATAGGCCTGATAGAAATTCGGGTTGAGCGCAATTGCCTGGTCGAAGTCGCGCAGCGCTTCCTTGTAGCGGCCGGACTTGCCATAGGCGGACCCGCGCACATTATAGCCTTCCGGATCGCGTGGATTGCTCTGGATCACGCTCGTCAGCGAACTGATGTTCTCGCTCGACCCTTGCGCCTTGTCCACCGTGCTGAGCGCGGTGGTGGAGCTTTGGCAGCCCGCAATGGTTAAAGCCAGAAGTGCGGTGGCAATGAGAAGGCCGTTCCGGCCTGTTCCACCCAATGCCTCAATTCCCGAAACTTTCGTTCCAGACGATTGCATCATCTTCAAGCGCGTGGGCAACGACTGCATTCCTTTCAGCTCGCATCGGGTGCCAGGACCCTGTTGCTTCTTCTCCATCCCGTGGCCAGCCTGCCCGCAAGGGCTTGCTCCTGCCGGACTATTCTGCCTGTTACGGTACTATACTGGCCCCAAGCAGCAGATAAAAACAGCAAAAAGGCGGCATTGTCTTGCGCTTGTTTTATCTCTGGATGGCGCGCCGCACAGGCGGATATCCTAATTATTTGTTTTTACACATAATGACGCCCGATAAGTCCAGAAACTTTTCGTAACGCTGCATTAAAAATGGAAGCGGGATAAAGAAAATATGTCTGCCGTGGTCATGTCGACCCTTCGTTTCACATCGGAAACGAACACGCAAACTGAAGTCAAAACATGCAAAATCCGGCGCGGGCGAAAGCCGACACCGGAAAGCAGAAAAGGCGCTGTTCAACAGCGCCTGATTTCAAGGTCGATCAACGAGCGCCGGCGCGGCCGCCGACGAGGCCTTCACGCTGAGCGCGCTTGCGGGCCAGCTTGCGTGCGCGACGAACGGCTTCTGCCTTTTCGCGGGCGCGCTTTTCGGACGGCTTTTCATAGTGGCCGCGCATCTTCATTTCGCGGAAGATACCTTCGCGCTGCATCTTTTTCTTGAGAGCGCGGAGAGCCTGATCAACATTATTATCGCGGACGAGTACCTGCACGTGTATTCCCGTATCGGTTAGAATTTCGGTTAAGCCTGAGGCCGTTAGGGGGTCTTTTAACGATTTCAGCCGGTCTGACCGGCCGATCAACGCCCAAAGGCTCCCAAGCTTCGCAACGGATACGCTGCAAATTGGTCGTGGCTATTATCAGAAAGAGCCTCGCCTGTCCACATCAAGATGCAACTTTGCCCACCGGCTTGCGCGAAATACCGGCTTGCGCACGATTTACTATGGCCGCGACCGTGCGAATAGGCTAAGCCGCACGGGTTTCTCGCATAAATCGGCCTTAATGGCACCCCATAGCACTTTGCCAGCAAACCGATAATGCCTCCTCTTATTATATCCGATTCTCCTTATGCCCCTCCGCAAGCGACTCGTTATCCAGTTCACAGGCTATGAAGGCCTGCATCCCAAGGCCGTCCGCGTGCGCCATGCGCAGGCATTGAAGGATTTCGACCGCCTGTGGAACGCCAGGACCAGGCTTCCGCCCATGGTGGATGAACCTGACGATTGCGGCACGACGACCGCCTTAACCACGGGTAATGGCTGGCAAACAGAAACCGAGTTCTGCCAGTTCGGCACTGCCGATATTTTCGACGATTACGCCGCGCGCTCGACGCCGAAGCGCATACTGACCGGCTTTCACGCCTTCCTGAACATCCTCTTCACCGGAACGCTGTTGCGCTATCTGACGACGAGCTGGCGCTTCGTCCTGTTTTTCCTGTGGCCGTTTCTGCTGTCGCTGGCGATTCTGGCCGTCGCCGCGCTGATCGCCCTTGCACCGCTGGCGGCGGGTCTCTCGGCCCTGCATCTTTTCTGGTCGACACCGCTGGCCGTCTTCATCGCCACCTTGCTGGTGCGCAAGCCCGGCGACCGGTTTTTCATGTCCTATCTGCTCGACGACTGGTCTGCGGCCTATGATCGTATCCATGGCCGCAACGAGAAGCTCAACCAGCGGCGCAAGGCTTTTGCCGAAGCCCTGAAACGGAAGATCGAGGCCAGCAATGCCGATGAAGTCGTCATTGTCGCGCATAGCCTCGGCACGGTTCCGGCGGTGGAAGCGCTCGCCGATCTCCAGCGCGAACGCCCCGACCTTCTGAAAAAACAGCCGGTTTCGATGCTGGCCATCGGCTCGTGCCTGATGATGATCGCGCTGCATCCCAAGGCAAAATCCCTGCGCGAAGATGTGCGCGTGGTGATCGAGGAAAGCCCCGTCCTGTGGTCGGAATTCCAGGTGCTGACCGATATCATCCACTTCTACGGTTCGGACCCGGCAAAGGTACTGAAGCTGAAGACCGCCAATCCGCCGCTCATCAACCGCATCCGCTTCAAGCATGTGCATAGCGAAAACCGCTACAAGCGCTCGAAGGGTAATTTCTTCCTGATGCACCTTCTTTATATGCGCGGTGCGGAGAAGAAGAATTTCTACGATTTCGGCATGTTCCTGCACGGCCCGTTCTTCTTCCGCGACCTGATGACCGGGCATAAGGGAAAAGCCGCCCCTCTCGATGAAGAAGGACGGCTTCCGGTTTCGTATCGCGAAGCGGCTTGAACCCCGATTGCTTAGCCTTCGGGCGGCTCCACCACGGCAATCGTCAGCCAGGTCGCCGTCAGCGCGGGCTTCAGCGAGTTTTCGATTTCGAGCGTCACATCATAGTGATTGACCACGCGGCCCGACGGACGGATATCCGCATCCGCCAGTTTGAAACGGGCGCGCACGCGGGAGCCCGTCTTGACCGGCGACAGGAAGCGCAGCTTGTCGAAGCCGTAATTGATGCCCATCGTTGCGCCTTCCAGCATCGGCAGCGCCTCATAGGCCAGCGTCGAAAGCAGCGACAGCGTCAGGAAGCCATGCGCGATGGTGCCGCCGAAAGGCGTTTCCTTCGCGGCGCGTTCCGGATCGACATGGATGAACTGGTGATCATCGGTCGCATCGGCGAACTGGTTGATCATTTCCTGCGTGACTTCGCGCCACTCCGAACATCCGATTTCCGTGCCGATTGCCTCGCGCAACTGGTCGAGCGTGATTGCGTCTTTCATTCGCTGGCTATTCCTGCTGATGTGATTTGCCTTGTGTTTAACCAATAAAGCCTGGTGTCTGAATCAAAAAGTGGCAGGCCATGGCGAAAATGGTGATTTCGAGAACCGGAGCGCAATGTACTTAAATGTACATGAGCACCGGAAGCGCAGAAATTGCCATTTGCAGTCTGGCATGGCGACTTTTGGATCAGACACTTAGGCGGCAACCAGAATTTCCCGTGCAATATCATCCCAATGCGAGAAAACCTGATGCGCACCCTTGCCCGCCAGTTTTTCTGCATGACCCTCATAGGTGTGCCCGCCGCCCGTATAACCGAATGCCGTCATGCCTGCTGCAATGGCACCTTCCACGCCGAAAGGCGAATCCTCGATCACCACGCAACGCGCCGCATCAACGCCCATCTTGGTCGCAGCAAACAGGAACAGGTCCGGCGCCGGCTTGCCGCGCTTGACCATGCTGGACGAATAGACCGCATCGCCGAAATACTGGCTGATGCCGGTCTTTTCCAGACTGAACGCAATGCGCTCCGGCTGCGACGACGAAGCCACGCAGCGCTTCTGCGGCAGTTCGCGCAGGAAGTCGGCGATACCCACGGTCGGCTGCAGGCTTTCCGCAAACAGGATTTTCGTGGCGGGCCAGAACAGGTTCGTCGCCTCCTCCGGCAGGCGGTGCCCGGTCATATCCTCGATCATCTTCATGATATCGGCCTGCTTCATGCCGATGCCTTTCGCGACCGTCCCTTCCGGCAGCTTCATGCCGTGATCGGCATAGACCTGCTCGAATGCAAGGCAGGAAAGCGGCTCGCTATCGACAAGCACGCCGTCGCAATCGAAGATCACGAGATCGAAGGGGGAAACGCTGCTCATTTTGGCTCCAGTGACATGCATATTTTGTCGCGCAGTTTGGAGGTGCGCGTCCGTCAGTGTTGATATAGAGACTGTTCGTCTATTACGCACCTATATCAACACAAGCGTGACAAAATTACCTCGCTTGCTGGGTTTCGAGATTTTGCGGAGATTTTCATGACGACAAATGTGGCACTGGTTGGACTGGCGCGCGATCTCGCGGCGCGGGCTGAAACCGGCAAGCCGATCCGCATCGGTCTTATCGGCGCTGGCGAAATGGGCACCGACATCGTAACCCAGGTCGCGCGGATGCAGGGCATCGAAGTCGGCGCGCTTTCCGCCCGCAGGCTGCCCAACACCTTCAAGGCTGTCCGCACCGCCTATGGCGACGAGGACAACGCGCAGGAAACCGCCACCCAGTCCGCAATGACCCGCGCCATCGAAGCGGGCAAGATCGCCGTCACCGACGACAATGACCTCATCCTTTCCAACCCGCTGCTCGATGTCATCATCGATGCGACCGGCATTCCGGAAGTGGGTGCGGAGACCGGCATCAAGGCCATCCGCAACGGCAAGCACCTCGTCATGATGAATGTGGAAGCCGATGTCACCATCGGCCCTTACCTCAAGGCCGAAGCCGACAGGCAGGGCGTGATCTATTCGCTGGGCGCAGGCGACGAGCCTTCATCCTGCATGGAGCTGATCGAATTCGTTTCCGCCATGGGCCACAAGGTCGTTGCCGCCGGCAAGGGCAAGAACAATCCGCTCAATTTCGATGCGATCCCCGACGACTATCAGGAAGAAGCCGACCGCCGGAACATGAATGTCCGCCTGCTGGTGGAATTTGTCGATGGCTCCAAGACGATGGTCGAAATGGCGGCGATTGCCAACGCCACCGGCCTTGTGCCGGATATTGCAGGCATGCACGGCCCCAGGGCAGCAATCGACGAGTTGAACCGCACCCTGATCCCGAAGGAGGACGGCGGCGTCCTGAACAAAACCGGCGTGGTCGATTATTCCATCGGACGCGGCGTGTCGCCCGGCGTCTTCGTCATCGCGAAGATGGAACATCCCCGCCTTGTGGAGCGTCTGGAAGACCTGAAAATGGGCAAGGGCCCCTATTTCACCTTCCACCGTCCTTTCCACCTCACCTCGCTGGAAGTGCCGCTGACGGTTGCCCGGGTCGTGCTGCACGGCAAGACCGACATGGTGCCGCTGCCGAAGCCTGTGGCGGAAGTGTGCGCCGTCGCCAAGAAGGACTTGCGGCCCGGCGATCATCTGGATGCCATCGGCCAATATTGCTACCGCTCATGGATCATGACGACACCGGAGGCCCGCGCGGCCAAAGCCATCCCCTGCGGCCTGCTGCAGAACGGCACGGTTATCGCGCCGATCCGCAAGGGCGAACTCATCACCTATGCCAATGCGGCCCCGAAGCCCGGCTCGAAGATCGCCGAACTGCGGGCCTTGCAGGATGCCATGTTAGGGCAGTAAGGCAGTAGGGCAATAAGACAGTATGTTAAGGGAGTAAGGCGAAGACGGGCAGCATGTCCACAAGTCCAACATACTGCCCTAATGCCTTACTGCCCTATTCCCTTCCCTAGTGATCGAGCGCCTTCACAATACTCTCCACCATCTTCTTCGCGTCGGCAAAGAGCATCATGGTGTTGTCGCGGAAGAACAGCTCGTTTTCCACGCCCGCATAGCCCGACCCCATGCCGCGCTTGATGAACAGGACCGTGCCAGCCTTGTCGACATCGAGGATCGGCATGCCGAAGATCGGTGACTTCGGATCGGTCTTCGCCGCCGGATTGGTGACGTCATTCGCGCCGATCACGAAGGCAACATCGGCCTGCGCGAATTCCGAATTGATGTCTTCCAGTTCGAACACTTCATCATAAGGCACGTTGGCTTCGGCCAGAAGCACGTTCATGTGCCCCGGCATACGGCCCGCGACCGGATGGATGGCATATTTGACTTCCACGCCTTCAGCCTTGAGCTTGTCGGCCATTTCGCGCAGCGCGTGCTGGGCCTGGGCCACCGCCATGCCATAGCCCGGCACGATGATGACTTTCGAAGCGTTCTTCATGATGAAGGCCGCATCGTCGGCAGAACCCTGCTTGACCGGACGCTGCTCCACCTCGCCGCCGCTGGCAGCGGATGTATCGCCGCCAAAGCCGCCGAGAATGACCGAGATGAACGAGCGGTTCATGCCCTTGCACATGATGTAGCTGAGGATCGCACCGGACGAGCCGACCAGCGCGCCTGTGATGATCAGCGCCAGATTGCCGAGCGTGAAGCCGATGCCTGCCGCAGCCCAGCCCGAATAGGAATTGAGCATGGACACGACAACCGGCATGTCTGCGCCGCCAATCGGAATGATGATGAGCACGCCGAAGGCAAGCGCCAGCAGCACGATCAGCCAGAACACGAAATGGCTTTCCGTGTTGGTGAGCACGACGATCAGCAGCACGATCGCCACGGCCAGAGCCGCATTGATGACATGGCGTCCCGGCAGCATGATCGGCTTGCCGGACATGCGTCCATCGAGCTTCAAAAAGGCAATGATCGAGCCGGTGAAGGTGATCGCGCCGATGGCGACGCCGAGCGACATTTCGACCAGCGCCTGACCGTGGATCTGGCCCACTTCGCCAATCCCGAACGAATGCGGCGAATAAAGCGCGGCAGCGGCCACCAGAACAGCGGCAAGACCGATCAGCGAGTGAAAGGCGGCAACAAGCTGCGGCATGGCCGTCATGGCGATGCGGCGCGCGATGACCGCACCGATGCCGCCGCCAATGGCGATGCCGATGACGATCAGGACCAGACCGCCGAAGCTCGGACGCGCCAGCAACAATGTGGTGAGGATGGAAATCCCCATGCCGATCATGCCGTACATATTGCCCTGACGGCTGGTCGTCGGATGCGACAGGCCGCGCAGCGCCAGAATGAACAGCACGCCGGAGACGAGATAAAGGAAGGCTGCGAGATTAACGCTCATGTTCGTTCAGCCTCACTTTTCTTTTTTCTTGTACATGGCGAGCATGCGCTGGGTGACCAGAAAGCCGCCGAAGATGTTGACGCTGGCAAGGATCAGCGCGATGAAACCGAAGCCGGTTGCCCAGCCGGAAAGCGACAGGCCGACGGCCAGAAGCGCACCCACCACGATCACCGATGAAATGGCGTTGGTAACAGCCATCAAAGGCGTGTGCAGCGCGGGCGTGACTGACCAGACGACGTAATAGCCGACGAAAATCGACAGGATGAAGATCGCGAAGCGAAACACGAACGGATCGATTGCGCCGCCCGATGCGGCATGCGCGGCAGCAGCCGCCGCATCGCCCAGACCGCCCGCATTTTCCGCCGCCTGACGCACGGCGTCTGCGGCCTGGTTCAGGCTCTCAAGAGCTTTATCGAGACTAGTTTCGGCCATTATGCCTCTCCTCCATCAACTGGAGACTTGGGGGATGAAGAAGACTTTGCAGCAGCCTTCGGTGCTTTTGCAGGCGCTTTCTTCGCCGTTTCCTTCGCCGTTTTCGGGGCTGCAGGTTTCGCAGCATCGCCAACGACTTCTGCCTTTGCAGCCCTGGGCTTCGGTGCGGCTTTCGGTTTTGCAGCCGGCTTTGCAACAACCGGCGTGGCTACAGCAGGCGCAGCCTCAGCCTTGGCAAAAGCCGGATGCAGGATTTTGCCCTGATGGGTGAGAAGCGTCGCCTTCACCAGCTCTTCTTCCGGATCGATTTTCAGAAGCTTCGTTTCCTTGTCGACCAGCGTTTCGACGAAGGCGATCAGGTTGCGCGCGTAAAGCTGCGAGGCGCTTGCCGCAATGCGGCCCGGAACGTTGAGATGGCCGACGATCTTGACGCCGTTCACATCCGCAATCTGGCCAGCGACAGCGCCTTCGACATTGCCACCGCGCTCAACCGCGAGATCGACAAGCACCGAGCCGGGGCGCATCGAAGCGACCATTTCCTTCGACACCAGCCGCGGCGCCGGACGGCCCGGAATGAGCGCCGTGGTGATGACGATATCCTGCTTGGCGATGTGGTCGGCAACAAGTGCCGCCTGTTTCGCCTGATATTCCTTCGACATTTCCTTGGCATAGCCGCCAGCGGTTTCCGCTGCCTTGAACTCCTCGTCCTCGACCGCGATGAACTTCGCGCCAAGCGAGGCGACCTGTTCCTTCGCAGCCGGGCGAACATCGGTGGCGGTCACGACGGCGCCAAGGCGACGGGCCGTTGCAATGGCCTGAAGACCGGCAACCCCTGCCCCCATCACGAACACCTTGGCGGCAGGCACGGTGCCAGCCGCCGTCATCATCATCGGCATGGCGCGGTCATAGGTTTCCGCCGCGTCAATCACCGCCTGATAACCGGCGAGATTGGCCTGCGAAGACAATACGTCCATCACCTGCGCACGGGTGATGCGCGGCATGAATTCCATCGTGAAGGCAGAAATGCCAGCTCTGGCAAGCGCCGCAACGGCATCTTCATGGCCGTAAGGATCGAGCATGGCGAAGAGCGCCGCGCCCGATTTATACCCCTTCAGTTCCGCATCGGATGGACGGCGCACTTTCAGGACGACATCCGCCGTTCTGGCATCCGCCACCGTGCCGATCCGGGCACCGGCTGCGGTAAACTCGGCATCGGGAATGCGCGATTTCTCGCCCGCGCCTTTTTCCACCACGACATCGAAACCGAGCGCGATGAACTTCTTCACCGTCTCCGCCGACGCCGCGACACGGCTTTCATTGGGGTCGCTTTCTTTCGGGATAAATAACGTCTGGGCCAAGCTGGTTTCCCTTTCGTGGCGTTCTTCCGGGATTGATTCCGGTCATGCACAGTTACGAGCTTCCGGGGCGAAGCCCGTTCAAATAACCTGAACTATAGACATGCATAAAACCTCGGCACGGTATTCCATGCCAAGGCATTCGATCAAATCGTGCGGGTTGACCCCGGTTCGCGCTTCAGTTCAACGATACTGCGCCGGAAGCTGAAATCCGGCGGCAGTGGTCACGAAAGAATGAACCAGGCAGCGACACAGACTAGGATGAAAAGAACGGTCGCGGAGAAGAAACCACCAGCAAAAAAGCCGAACGCCATGGCAATCATAAGGGCGATAAGCGCCACCGTGCTCCATTTAACCAGGCCCGTGAAACCGGCATAAGTTTTCTCATGCTCGGAATAGTCCATCGGTGCGCCAAGTTCAGCCGGAGCCGTCGTATGATGTTCTGCCATTTTAGTTCCACCCATTTAAAGCATGTCTCCCAATAGTGGGAACCGGTTTCGGGACAAAGACATGCGTGAAAACAAGATTAAAGCGCAACACGCTTTAAAATTTCCGCCCATACACCGTCATGTTAAGCGGAAATGCCTGCAATCTTCAATGTGCGAGCGAACAAACCGATGCATTGACCGCAAGGCTTTTCGTCGCAGCTACCCTCTCTCCGCAGAAGCGGTTCCGCAATCTTCGTAAAGCGAAACTGCCCTTCTGGCTATATTTAATTGTTTAAGCTCCGGCGATGTTTTCAGATTCCTATATGCCGAGCCCGGTATATTTCGCCGTCGGCAGGATTGTCAGCGGCACGGAACTGTCCCGCATGTCGGCAAACATGGCGCGGCGCTCATGCGGCTGCGATTTGAAGAATGGAAAGCGCACGGCCACCGCATCGCGGATATTGCGGATGGGTGCAGCACCCAGCCCCACCCTGATTCCATAGCCTTCATGCTCGCGGGCATCGGCCATGACCGAAGTGCCGAAAATGCGCTTGTAAAAGGCCATATGCTCGGGCTTCACCGAGGCAAGGCATTGATCCGCCGCGAAAAATTCCGACGCCATCGCCGCGATGCGCAAGGTGATATAGGGAATGGCGGGATATTCGCTCAACAGTTCCGGATCAGCCGCAAAGCGGGTCGGATCGACAAAATGCATGCCGCTGTTGAGCAGCGGATCGAGGATATCCGGGAAAAGCGCATAGCTCGTGCCGCGACGATGATCGGGCGTGATGTGATGGATGCGCAGCGTGCTGACCAGTTGCCCATCCACATGCACGCCATAGACGAAAGCATGGCTGTCACGGTCGATATCATCGACGATGGACGGCACTTCCGCCTCGTGCATCACATTGCGCGTGCGGTAGGAACGATAGCGCAGGCGGCCGATTTCCTCGAGGTCCTCCGCATGTACGATACGGCGATATTCCACCCGGTCGAGAAACTGCAACAGCTGCCGCGCAAAATTGGACAATGGCGGTTTATCGCCTGTAACAGCTGTATTCGTCATGCAATCGATTTTTCCGCACCCCGCAAATCAGTGTGCAGAATATGCGCCTTTATCAGCATGTAAAGATATAACTTTGTGGGCTGCCTTTTTGTCGCCGCACAATGAACGTTCGTTCGCCACAATTGAGGTGGGCTTTTACGCAGGAATATCCGACGAAAAGTGCAAAATGGCCCGATTACGGGCCATTTCAGCGTTCTGCCTTAATTTGAAAAAGGCTCTTCAAAGTGCGTTGGCGATCGCCTGAAACGCATGCATGGTTTCGTCTTTCATATCCTGCCCGTCGACATTGTAACTGGCATGGGCAGAAGTCTTGGCAATCACCACCCGCCTGGCGGGATTGACATAGATGAACTGCCCATAGATGCCGGCAGCGCTGAAATCGCCCTGCCAGTCAACCGGCGTCCACCACTGATAGCCATAGCCGAACGGAATCTTGCCGAACGCATCCTCGCGGCCGGGCATCAGATAGGGCGCATCCGGCGTCACCGAATCATGCACCCATTGCGCGGGCACAAGTTGCTCGCCCTTGAAGTTGCGGCCTTCGTTGAGATAGAGCAGCCCGAACCGCGCATAATCGCGCAGCACGGCATTCATCCCGCCTGCTGCGGCAGCCTCCCCGGTCGGGTCCACGATCCAGAAGGCATCGGCTTCGGCGCCAAGCTTCGACCAGAGCCTGTCCTTCATGTAATCCTGCAAGGGAATGCCCGTCGCGCCTTCCAGAACCAGCCCGAGGGCCTGCGTATCCGACGAAACATACTGGCTGAGCGTTCCTTGCGGACGCACGCTTTTCAGATGCGCGGTGAAATTCGTGATCGAGCCGGTCAGAAGCTCCACGGCATAGCGGACAATATCGGAATTGAGATCGCCATAGTTCTCGTTGAACCCGATGCCGGATGCCATCTGCAGCACGTTCTTGACCGTCACACCCTTGTAGCCGCCTTCGGCCAGCACCGGCGCATAGCGGTCGACCGGCTGGCCGATATCGATCAGGCCATCCCGGACGGCATTGCCGATAAGGAAGGAAACGACTGATTTTGAAACGGAAAATGCGATGGACTGGGTGGCCTGGCTGTTGCCGTGGTCATATTGCTCGTGGACGATGACGCCATCCTTAAGGACGATGAGGCCGGTGGTGCCGCCACGCTCCAGCCAGTCGGAAATCTTGCGGGTTTCGCCCTTGTAGACGAAAGTTTCCGGCAGGGGCTGGTCCGCCTTCGCAAGCGGGCTGACCTCGCCTTCATGCGGAATGCGCACGGACGGATAACGCTTGTAGACATTGCGGAAATTTTCAAAAATCTCCGGCCCCTTGAACATCTGGGCATATTGATAGACGGCCCAGGTTTCATGGATTTTCTTCCAGAAGACCGCCGTGCCGACACCGGCAACAACAACCAATGCGACCAGAACGTATAAAGTATAGTGATACAATCGTTTCATTAGCCTCCCCTCAAACAACAAGATTGAGCCGAATATCTTTTCTATAAGCACATGAATGAATACTTATATTCACTCCTCCAATCTATTATGAGCATGATAGTTCCCCGGAAGAATATCCCTATTATTCAGATTTATTCAGATTTATGTGTACTATAAATGAACCGCTGCAATGCACTGCGGAGAATACCGGGTAAAGCGCTTTTGCAGCGCAGCCCCCAACTGGAGGCACGCGCCCGAACGGTTCAAGTGGGGCGACTGGCGGGGCGATCTGGCGGGGCGTTTCAGCCCGAAAGATTCAGCCCGACGATCAGGTGGAATCGCAGCCGCTTCATTTCCTGTTTTCTGGAGTATTCCGCCTGAAAGGCGGCAATAGGCAAGCCCGCTCAGGCGACGGTTCGCCCACCATCGCGGCGCGCTGCGGCCTTCGCGGTCATGGCGCTGATTGCCTCCACCGGCACCGGCATGCCGAGCAGATAGCCCTGGACGAGATCGGCGCCCGCCGCCACGCGGATGAGCGCAAGCTGTTCCTCGGTTTCTACACCTTCAACCGTCACGCCGAGCCCCAGCTCATGCGAAAGCTGGGTAACGCCGCGAAGCAGCATCAGCGACCGCCGGTCGGTGGTGATGTCGCGCACGAAGGAGCGGTCGACCTTCACCTTGGTCAGGGGCAATGTATTGAGATAGCTGAGGCTGGAATAGCCGGTTCCGAAATCGTCGAGCGCGATATTGATCCCGGCATTCTTGAGCCGCTGCAACACCATCGACGTCTTGTTGCGGTCCGAAATGATGGCGCTTTCCGTCACTTCCACCTCGAGCCGATGCGCCGGAAGCCCGGATTTCTGCAAGGCATTGGCGATATCCCGGGCAATGTCGTTGCTTTTCAGGTCGATGGCCGACAGGTTGACGGACACGCCGATCCGGTCGCCCCATGACAGGCAGTCCGCACAGGCCTGCTCCAGCATGAAGCGGGTTATGTCGGTGATGATGCCCATTTCCTCGGCAAGCGGAATGAATTCGGCAGGCGGCACGAAGCCGAGCTCCGGATGCTCCCACCGCGCCAGCGCCTCACATGCGACAACGCGCAGGGACTGCGCGCTGACGATGGGCTGGTAAACGACCTTGATCTCGCCGTGATTGATGGCGAGCCGCAGATCCGCCTTGAGTTTCTGGCGTCCGCGATATTTGGTGTCCATCGCATCGACGAAGACCGACCAGGACTTTTCTTCCGTGCTCTTGGCTTCGTAAAGCGCCAGGTCGGCATTGATATGCATGCTGCCGACATCGGACCTTTCGACATTCTCGATCGCCACGCCCGCGCTGATATCGATCTGGACCTGATCGCCGTCGAGATCGTAAACCCCGGTCGCCACCGCCATGATGTGGTCCATCACCCCGGCAATATCGGCCTCGCCGCGCAGGTTGAAGACAAACACCACGAACTCGTCGCCGCCGAAGCGCGATGCAACGAAGCGCTGCGGATCGAGCGAGTTCAACCGTTCGGCGAACAGGCGCAATAGCACATCGCCCGTATGATGCCCCAGCGTGTCGTTGACATGCTTGAAATGGTTGATGTCGATGACGATGAGCGCAACCTGCGTTCCCTTCTTCTGATGGGGACGCAGCGAGCGGACCATGGTCTCGAAATAATTGCGGTTCGGCAGGCCGGTCAGGCCGTCATAGCGCGCCATATGCTGGATGCGCGCTTCCGCTTCCACGCGCTGCGTCACATCCTCGAACATCAGGACCGCCCCTTCATTGAGGGTCTGGTTGCCGATGCATTCGATATAACGGTGGTTAGAGAGCTGGAAAATGTCGCGGGCGCGCTTGCCGATCAGGAGGTCCTGCATGCGCACATGCACGCTTTTCAGGTCGGTCTGCGGAAACAGCCCCTTCTTGGCGCAATAGCGCAGAAGGACATCCAGCTTGCGGCCATGCAGCTTGGTATGCTCGGCAATCTGCAGCATCGCCTTGGCCTTGTTGTTGATGACGGCGATGCGCTGCTGGCTGTCGAACATCAAAAGGCCCTGCGGCATGTTGTTGAGCGCCGCATCGAAACGCCCGGCCACGATGGACAGGCGGCGCTTGCCCATGACCGCCGCGAAGAGAAATTCGCGCAACCCGTTGGCCATCTGGATGTTGGACAGGAAATACGGGATCAGCAGCAGGCCGATGATGACGTGAAACGGCGTCCCCGCCAGAATGAGCCCGGCCAGAACGGGAAGGAGCGTGCAGGCCGACATCAGGATGACGGCCTTTGCCGAGGCATAGTTGCGGCCCACGATGGAAACGACCGAGGCAAGCAGCACGGTCAGGCTGGCAAGTTCGGCAAACGAATCCCGCAGCACGAAGCTTGAGAAGAAACATAACATGCCGAGCGTCAGGCACACGGCGGATGCGCCGATCAGATAGCGCGTCTCCCACCGGTCAAGATCGGCATGGGAAAGCGGCTGCTGCCTTGCCTGATCGAACTTGTGCATGTCGAAGATGCGGCCAACCGCCACGATGGCGAAGACGCCGGCAAACATCAGATAGCGCCAGTCGTCGGTTTTCACATAGATGACGACACAGGCTACAACGTGCGCGAGCAAGCCGAACCAGAGCGTCGTACGATTACCATACAGCGCTCTGAGAAAAGATAGCCGCACATCTGCAGGTATCTCAGGTTTACGGCTTTGCCACATTCGATGCATTTAATCCCTTGTATGGGGCAGCAATATCGCACCAATGACTTAAAAATATCTTTCGGGATATTAAACCACAAGCTGTCATGCCGACCACCATAAGATGTATTCAGATGTTTTTTAAGGAAAACCATAGACGCACAACCCCCGTCCGGCAATTACAACCAGAGGCATGTATTGTTTTAGTTGTCCTAATATTACTGAAACAGCCATAATTGGAGAACAGCGCAGGTTAGTTGTCGCGTCGCGGAGAATTAATCCAGATTAGTCACGATGGATATTCTGCCGCCAGAGTCCCGCCTTTTAGAGAAAAATCCTGCCATCCAAGGTCCAGCGGCGGGAAATAACCGCAAGAAGCTTCCAACTCTGTCAGAGTTGGTGCCCCCCGTCGACGGTGATGATCGAACCGGTCATATAGCGGCTGGCGTCGGAGGCCAGCATCAGCACAACCCCGTCCAGATCCTGCGGCTCGCCAAGGCGCCGCATCGGGTTTCGCCCTTTGAAGTAGCCCCCTGCCGGTCCCTGCAGCTGTTCTTCATTGATTCGCGTTGGAAACCAGCCCGGCGAAATCGCGTTGACGCGAATATCGTGCGCGGCCCATTCCAGCGCCAGCGCCCGCGTCATCTGCGTCACGCAGGCCTTGGACATGGAATAAGCGGCGGCGCCCTTCTGCGGACGCTCGCCCAGAATGCTGGTCGTGTTGACGATGGAGCCGCCCTCGCCATGCCGGATCATGCGGCGCGCCGCTTCCTGCGCCACGAAAAAGGCACCGGCGACATTCACCTCGAAAATATGTTCGAGCATGTCGCGCGTCGTATCGAGCGCGCGCGCCATATGCGCAACGCCGGCATTGTTGAAAAGCGCCGTTATCGGTCCGAAACGCGCTTCCGCTTCATCGAAAGCACGGACGATTTCATCCGGATGGGTCACATCCGCCATGATTTCCAGCACTTCGCCGCCTGACGGGCAAATGCTTTCCCCTGCATGGGTGCGCGAGATCGAAATCACATGCGCACCGTGCCCTGCCAGCACATGGACCATCCTGAGGCCCAACCCTGAAGAACCACCCGTCACGGCAATGACCTTGCCCCTGACGGAGAAAAGCTGATCGTCAGTCATTCATCCCCTCAACTGCCAATCCGTCTTTATTCATTCCTAGATTATCGGAAGCAGCATTTGAACCATCTTCGACCGTAAAAATCAGTCCAAATCAACACAATACACAGAAGGCACAGTCAAAAGACCGACCGCAGGGCCGCAGGACGACACCTGTTCGTGATTGCGCGCCCCATTGCGGAGAAGTAAGGAACAGAGCAAACAGGGCATTTCCAGTTTGAACTGGATCGCTGGGAATGCCCTTTCTCTTTGTTTCTAGGCATTAACTCACGCAAAGCCGCTTCATATTCCGAATGGTGGAAACGAACCCTATGCCCAAGACTTCTCGCCCTCTCGTCGCCGTACCGACCGATGTGAAGCCATTTGAAAACTACACCTGGCACGCCGCGCCGGAACAATATCTGGCAGCCGCCATCGATGTTGCGGGTGTGACCCCACTTCTGGTGCCGAGCTTCGGCGACCGGATGGACCTCGACGCCATTCTGGATGCGGTGGACGGCCTTCTCGTCACCGGTTCCAAATCGAACGTTCACCCTGCCCTTTACGGCGTGGAGCCGAATCCGGCCTTCGAGCCTTATGACAATGCCCGCGACGCGACATCGCTGCCGCTGATCCGCGCCGCCATTGAAAAGGGCGTTCCGGTTCTGGCCATCTGCCGCGGCATACAGGAACTGAACGTCGCGCTGGGCGGCACGCTCGCCACCGAAATCCAGGAGCTGGAAGGCCGGATGGACCACCGCGCGCCGGAATCGGAAAGCCAGGCGGAGCGTTTCGCCATCCAGCATCCGATCAAGCTCAACCCCAACTCATGCCTCGCGGAAATCCTGAAGGAAGACAGCGTGCGCGTGAACTCCGTCCACCGGCAGGCGATCGACAGGCTTGCGCCGCAGCTTGAGGTCGAAGCCGTTGCGGAAGACGGAACCATCGAAGCCGTCTCGGTGAAGAATGCGAAGGGATTTGTCGTCGGCGTCCAGTGGCACCCGGAATACTGGGTGCATTCCGATGCCCCTTCCCGCAAGATCTTCGAGGCGTTCGGCGATGCAGTGCGCCGACATAGGGCAGTAGGGCAGTAGGGCAGTAGGGCAGTAGGGCAGTAGGGCAGTAGGGCAGTAGGGCAGTAGGGCAGTAGGGCAGTAGGGCAGTAGGGCAGAGAAGGATATGTGCGTTGCGGTCGTCCGCAAGCCAAACATACTCCCCTACTCCCTTATTCCCCTATTCCCCTATTCCCTTAACATACTGCCTTACTGCCCTATTGCCTTACTGCCTTAACGTGACCCGTCTCCGGCACGGGCGTCAGCGCCTCACCAGTGTCGAACCACGCGATGAGATTGTCGATCACCAGATTGGCCATGTCGCGGCGGGTCCGGACCGAGGCGGAGCCGATATGCGGCAGGAGGACCGTGTTCGGCGCATCGAGCAAGGCTTGCGGAACATGCGGCTCGTTCGCGAAGACGTCGAGACCGGCAGCGGCAATTGTTCCGTTCTGCAGCGCTTCGGCAAGCGCTTCTTCATCCACCACCGAACCGCGTCCGATATTGACGAGCACGCCTTCCGGTCCGAGCGCCTTCAGCACGTCCGCATTGACGGCCTTCGCCGTTTCCGCGCCGCCCGGCGCTACCAGAATGAGCGTGTCGACGGCTTCGGCCAGTTCCTTGAGGCTCGGATGATATTCGTAAGTGACATCCGGCGACTTGCGGCGATTGTGATAGGCAATCGGCAGGCCGAATGCCTCGATGCGCCGGGCGACCGCCTTGCCGATGCGGCCAAGGCCGAAAATGCCGACCTTGCGCCCACGCAAGGACAGCTTCGACAGCGGATAGCGGCCTTCTTTCACCCAGTTGCCGGCGCGCAGGAATTCCTGCGACTTCGACAATTCGCGCACCGTGTCGATCAGGAGGCCGATGGTCGTATCCGCCACTTCCTCGGTCAGCACGTCCGGCGTGTTGGTGACCATGACATTGTTCGCACCGGCATGTTTCGCATCCACCGCGTCATAGCCGACGCCGAAATTGCCGATGATTTCGAGATTGGGCAAGGCGTCGATCAGCGCCGCATCGACGGTCGACATGCTGGCGATGCCCTTCACGTCTTTCGCCCAGGCGGCATCGAGGAGCGCCGTGTCGCCGCGCGCGATACGCTGGACATTGAACTCGCCCGAAAGCCTCTGCACGGCATAGTCATCGAAATTGCCGAGCACCAGAATTGTCGCGTCGCGTTTTGTCATGGCATTCCTCATGCGTAGAGCATTTCCAGCAAAAGTGCGCAGCGGTTTTGCTTAGGATAATGCGTAAAGAAAACCGCCCCGTGAAGAACATGGGCGGTGCGGGGGAAATCAGCCGTGTTTCGGCTTGGACGTCGATTGCCGGATATGCAGTTCCGGCTTGATGAGTTCCTGCATCGAGGACACCTCGACGCCGTTCAACTGGTCGAGCAGCGCGCGCGCCGCACGGCGTCCCACCTCGCGCTGGCCGTTCCAGACGGTCGTCAGCGCTGGCGTCGCAATGGCCGCTTCCTCGAGATCGTCATAGCCGGTCACGGAAATGTCCTCGCCCGGCACCAGCCCGGCGCGGGCGATGCCGTTCATCAGGCCGATGGCCGTCAGGTCGTTCCAGCAGACCGCCGCCGTCGGCTTGTCCTTCAGCGCCAGAAATTGCGGCGCGACCTCAAAGCCGCCCTGTTTCGTGCGCGGCCCGGCGATGCGCCAGTCGGGACGAACCTCAAGCCCGGCCTTTTCCATGGCCTGCACATAGCCGCGATAGCGGTCGCGGCCCGTCGAGGTCTGGTCGGTACCGCCGATCATGGCGATGCGCGTGTGCCCCAGCGAAATCAGGTGATTGGTGGCAAGACCGATGCCATAGGCGTCGTCGCCCCGGAACACCGGCGCGTGAACGCCCTCGACGCTGCGCGCGATCAGCACGACCGGCAGGCCGTTATCTTCGGCAAGCTGGATATCTTCCGGCGGGGTGCCGATGGCGGGCGACATGATGACCCCGTCCGCACCGAGCTGCAAAAGCGTATCCATGAAGGTGCGCTGCTTTTCCAGCTGGTCGTAGTGATTGGACAGGATGAAGGTCTGCCGCGACCGGTCCAGTTCCGTTTCGATGGATTTGAGGATTTCCGCGAAGAACGGGTTCATGATGTCATGCACCACGACGCCGACAATGCCGGAACGCGAGGTGCGCAGGCTCGCAGCGCGACGGTTATAGATATAACCGATGGCGCGGGCATGTTCCTTGATCTTCTCGCGGGTCTGGTCGGCAACGAGGGGGCTGTCGCGCAAAGCGAGCGAAACTGTGGCTGTCGAAACACCAAGCGCGTCAGCGATGGTCGATAGCTTTATTTTCTGGGCCAAGTCGCCTCCCCAAATTGGTCCGTGCCGCAGTCGGAGACGCAGCCGCAACCTGACAAGGCAGGACGCGACCGTTCGTCCTGCGAACGGTTATGCCATTGCCATCCTTGAATTGGAAGCATTTTCGATAGCACGCAACCTGAAAAGTGTTTCACGGTTTCCCGCCAAGATGCGCGTCAAAACAAATAGTTAGAGCCGGCGAAAGGGCGGACTTATTCCACCTCGTCCTCTTCCAGCACTTCCGTTTCCGGTTCTTCCGCAAGGCGCACGACGCCACGAAGCGCAAGATTGCTCTCCATCCGGCTCAGCATCTTGAGGAAGGTCTTGCGATCCTTCTTGTCGAGGCCTTTCAGCATGTCCTTCTCGGTCTTGCGAATGGACTTCTCGATTGCCTTGATGGTCTCCAGACCAGCCTGCGTGAGATAGATATGCGACTGGCGCTGATCGGTTTCCGAGGCGCGCTTGGCGACGAAACCCTGGCTTTGCAGGCGCGCAATGGTTTTGGTGATGGTGGGCGGACGCACACCCAGGCGCTGCGCCAGAACGCCGGGCGTCAGCCCGTCCTCGGCCGCCAGTTGCAGCATGACCGCATCCTGCCCCGCATAGAGCCCCTGCTCCAGAAGCCGCGTGGCCAGCACCGTCCGCGACAGCCTCGCCACGGATTGCAGCCGGTAAAGTACAACCGCCTTATTGTCCTTGCTCATCGCCACCTCGCCCTTGTTTCTTTGGAGCACATCCCCGAAAAGCGAAACGGTTTCGGACGAGGTGCCTGTTCAAAATAAACTATTTCCTGTCGCCTGATCGATAGTCCCGTCCATTCATATATCGTAAAATATTGTCCGACTTATGAAACAACAAGGCCCGGTTGCTGTCATGGCTAACGAGCGTTAGGGTCTCAGGCTCGAAGAAAAGAATAAAGCGAGGAAAACATGACCGATCTGCGCGAGCAAAACAGCGACATGATTGTCGTCCTGCCCCTTGGCGCTCACGAACAGCATGGACCTCACCTGCCGTTTGAAACGGATACGATCATCGCCGAAGGCATTGTCGCGCGCGTCAGCGATGCGCTGCCCGCCGAACTCAACGTCAATTTCCTGCCCGCCCAGCCGGTCGGCTATTCCATTGAGCACATGGACACGGAAGGAACCCAGAGCCTCGCCTATGCCGAGGCCGTGAACCAGTGGATCGGCATCGGTGAAAATCTTCATGCGGGCGGCATCCGCAAACTGGTCATGCTGAACGCGCATGGCGGAAATTCGCCCCTGATGACGATTGTCGCGACGGAGCTGCGCACACGGCTCGACATGCTTGCCGTTGCCACGAGCTGGACCCGCTTCGGCCTGCCGGAAGGCCTGATCACGCCGGAGGAAAAGGCGCTCGACATTCACGGCGGCTTCATCGAGACATCGGTGATGCTGGCCCTGCGCCCCGATCTGGTGGACATGTCGAAGGCGCGCAATTTCTCCAATGCCCAGTCACGCTATGCCGAGGAGTTCAGGTTCCTGCGCGCTTACGGCCCGCATGCCTTCGGCTGGAAGATGCACGATCTCAACCCGGAAGGCGTTGCCGGCAACGCCGCCGCCGCAACGGCGGAAGCCGGGGAAAAGCTGATCGCCAACGCGGTCGCCGGTTTCATCGACCTGCTGCGCGATGTCGACAGGTTCGATCTTGCCCGGTTCAAATCGCAACGTCTCGCCAGTCAGGCGAGCTGAGCCCGGATATATCGGGATGGGCACGCTCGTCGCACGAAGGGAACATGCCGAGGCATGGGCGCAATTGCGCCATGCGCTCTGGCCCGACACCAGCCTTGAGCAGCATCTGCAGGAGATTTACGAGACGCTCGATCAGGAGGACCCTGATGCCGTAACATTCATCGCGGAAAGCGCTGGCGGTCAGATCGCAGGCTTCGCGGAGGCAGCGTTGCGGCGCGACTATGTCAACGGCTGCGGGACATCGCCTGTCCTGTTCCTCGAGGGAATCTACGTCTCTCCTGAATATCGCCAGCGTGGCACCGCGCGCTTGCTTTGCGAGGCAATCGCAAACTGGGGCCGGGAAAAAGGCTGCACCGAATTTGCCTCCGACGTTCTGCTCGAAAACCGGGACAGCCAGAGCTTTCACACGGCGCTGGGTTTTGATGAAACGGAGCGGGTGATCTTCTATCGGAAACTTCTTTAGAGGGGTGAGATCTGACGTCCGCATACGGCAAGCTTCGGGAAAAGCCACTGCCATCATCGTGAACGACGAGAATGTAATATTATAGCATTGCATATGGCATTCACGCCGCCCTTCCCTTATATGAATTGTCCTATCCGGGGTTTCGGTGCCGTGCCGCTTCGCGCTGGCTGCCCTCGACCCCGACTTCACAAGGCCACAACTTCAAGAGGCATGACCATGAGCCAGGCTGAAGCCCAAACCGAAGCTCCGTCTGAAACCAAGACGACCACTGAAGCTGGCCGCATCCCCGTGACCGTTCTGACGGGTTATCTGGGTTCGGGCAAGACCACCCTTCTCAACCGCATCCTGACCGAGAACCACGGCAAGCGTTATGCCGTCATCGTCAATGAATTCGGCGAGATCGGCATCGACAACGACCTGATCGTCGAGTCGGACGAAGAAATCTACGAAATGAACAATGGCTGCATCTGCTGCACCGTGCGCGGCGACCTGATCCGCGTGGTGGAAGGCCTGATGCGCCGCCCGGGCCGTTTCGACGCCATCATCGTGGAGACCACCGGCCTTGCCGACCCGGTTCCGGTCGCGCAGACCTTCTTCATGGATGACGATGTGCGCGCCAAGACCGGCCTCGACGCGGTTGTCGCCCTTGTCGATGCCAAGCACCTGCCGCTGCGTCTGAAGGACAGCCGCGAGGCGGAAGACCAGATCGCCTTTGCCGACGTGGTGCTCATCAACAAGACCGACCTTGTCACGCCGCAGGAACTGGCCGCCATCGAGGCGACCGTGCGCGCCATCAACCCGCACGCCATCATCCACCGCACCGAGCGCGCCTCCATCCCGCTCGACCGCGTGCTGGATCGCGGCGCCTTCGACCTCAAGCGCGTTCTGGACAACGATCCGCACTTCCTCGACCACGACCATCCCGACCACGTATGCGGACCGGATTGCGATCACGATCACCATGATCATGACCACCATGGACACCATCACCATGCGCATGATCACGACCATGATCATCACCACGACCACGACCATGTGTGCGGCCCTGATTGCGATCATGACCATCATCACCACCACGATCACGCCTCGCCGATCCATGATGTGACGGTGAAGTCGGTATCGCTGAGGGCAGGTGAAATCGACCCGGCGAAATTCTTCCCGTGGATACAGAACATCACCCAGACGCAGGGACCGAACATCCTGCGCCTCAAGGGCATCATCGCTTTCAAGGACGACCCGGACCGCTATGTGGTGCAGGGCGTGCACATGATCATCGAAGGCGATCACCAGCGCGCCTGGAAGGAAGACGAAAAGCGGGAAAGCCGCCTCGTCTTCATCGGACGCGAACTCGACCCCGCCGCCCTGAAGGCCGGTTTCGAGAATAGCCAGGCGAAATAAGCCTCCGGTTCGGACTGAACCGGGAGCGCCCCCTGTTTCCTCTTGCGCATTTCCAGTAACCGCTCCAAAGCTTTGCTGGAAATGCCCTCATCAATAAACAATACCGGAAGCCGATGCCTACAGTAGCTCCGCTCGACCTTGAAGGTCATTGTCTTTATGCGCGCTTTGTCGGCGGCATTCCCTTCTTCGCCATGGCCGATGGCGCGATCCATCAGCTTAACAATGGAAGCAGGACCTTTGCCGCCCATGACGGGCTGTTGAGCGCGACCGTTTCCGTTGATGGAAAATCGCTCATCACCGGCGGCGAAGACGGTCGCGTGTGCCGCACCGACGTCGATGGAACGGTGAGCGAACTTGCAAAGGTTCCGCGCAAATGGATGACCGCTGTCGCAGCAGGCCCCGGCGGAACTGTCGGTTTTGCGTCTGGCCGCACTGCGTGGGTGCGCACGTCCGACGGCAAGGTGCAGGAATTTGCGCAGGAACGCAGCGTCGAAGCCATCGCCTTTGCGCCGAAGGGCCAGCGGCTGGCGATTGCACGCTATAACGGCGCAACGCTGATCTGGACCGGCACGGCGGCAAAGCCCGTCGAACTGGAATGGAAAGGCGCGCATATCGGGGTGATCTTCTCGCCCGATGGCCGCTTCCTCATCACCTCGATGCAGGAAAATGCGCTGCATGGCTGGCGTCTCGAAGATACCAAGCACATGCGCATGACCGGCTATCCGGCCAAGGTGAAGGACTGGTCTTGGAGCGCCAAGGCCAAGTGGCTCGCCACTTCCGGCGCGCCCGCGGCAATCGTCTGGCCTTTTGCGGGCAAGGACGGCCCGATGGGCAAGGCTCCCCTGGAGCTTGGCCTTCGCGGCGACAGCATGGTGACATCGGTTGCCTGCCACCCGGTCGAGGACATTGCGGCCATTGGCTATAATGACGGCATGATCCTGATCGCACGTTTCGCCGACAGCAAGGAAGTCCTCCTGCGCCGCCCCGGCAAGGGCGCAATCACCAGCATGGGCTGGGATGAACAGGGCCACCGCCTCGTCTTCGGCTCGGAGGCCGGGGATTGCGGCGTGGTTTCGATAGCCGATTAGGGCAGTAGGGCAGTAGGGCAGTAGGGCAGTAGGGCAGTAGGGCAGTAGGGCAGTAGGGCAGTAGGGCAGAGAAGGCTATGTGCGTTGCGATCGTCCGCAACCTAAAAACATACTCCCCTACTCCCTTATTCCCCTACTCCCTTAACATACTGCCCTATTGCCTTATTGCCTTACTGCCTTTTCATCGAGACCGCCGGTGCGCCATCCGGTCCGAGCGACGCGACCCATTGGCTGATGGCCGCGACATCCTTTTCGCCCAGCATATGATCCGCATCGATGGTGCGGGCGTCGACGCGCGCGCCGCCGGAGCGCAGAAGCGCTGAAAGCGCTGGCGCAAAGGGCGAATAAAGCTTGTCATCCTCGCCCGTGATGGTCAGAACGCGCGCCTTGCTCAGATTGGCGGCGGGCGCATTGTCCAGAACCGGCATCGAACGCATGAGGACAGCCCGCTTCACCAGATCGGGGTGGAGCATCATCGTCGCCGCCAGAAGATTGGCGCCGTTCGAATAGCCCACGAAGGTTGCGTGGGTGAGGTCGAGTTCCTTGTCGTCGGCCAGTCGCGTGAGGAAGGTCACGAAGGCATTGGCTTCGAGCTTGATATCCTTCTGGTCGAACTTTACGGGCGTGATGCGCTTGTACCAGCGCGTGCCGCCATCCTGCATCACGCGGCCACGAATGCCGAGCAGCGTGGCCCGCGGCCAGATTTTGGATGCCATCGGCACGAGGCTGGTTTCATTTCCGCCCGAACCGTGCAGCAGGATCACCAGTTCACTGGAGGCGTTTTCCGGCTTGTAGAAGCGATGGATGAACTGCCTGCTGCGCGAAAAATTCTGTTCCGGCGTCGTTTCCGTATCCATCTTCTTCTCGCGCATTGTCACCCCTTCACCCAGCTTGGGAGCGCCCTGCTCTTCTTTCATCGATGCGGCGATGGCGCTCAGGGCCTTGCCCTGACCGTTGGTCGAAACGGGCTGTCCCTCAGCCAGAGCCGAGCCAGCCGCCACCGTGAATGCAGCTGCCGCCAAAGCGGCCATAAACATCTTCTTTACCATGATCTCAACATAGCCAATGAGACGTTAACGAAGGTTTGAAGGCAGCTCTTCCCGGGTGCGTCCCCACCCCTGCCGGCGATAGCGAATTTAGTCCGAAGTCGCTCGTTCGGTTGCGCTAATGTAATGCGGTTAACAGCAGAGTTTTAGCGAGAATATGGCAGAATGCACGAAAAGTTACATCGTGTTACAATTCTGTTACGCATTCACGCGGCTTCAACAATGCGTGACCACCGCACTGGCCGCAGATTATCCATGCTTTTGACGCCTTTACGTGGAATCATGTCTGCAACTTGAGGGTCAATTATTTTGGAAGTGGGAACGACAATGAGCAGCTTCAAACCGGGGCGTTTTTCATCCGCCCGCCTCACTTATGATGCGGTGACGCCCAAAAGCCTCTATCTCAACCGCCGCTCGTTCATGGTTGGCGCCGGCGCCCTCGCCGCCGCTGGCATTGCCTCTTCGGCTTTTGCCGAACCGCTGAAGGCCAAGGCTTCCGCCTATAAGGTGGACGAGAAGCTGACGCCGCAGGATGCCGTCACGACCTACAATAATTTCTACGAGTTCGGCACGGACAAGAGCGACCCTTCCGCCAATTCCGGCAATTACAAGCCGCTGCCCTGGAAGCTCACCGTCGACGGCCTCGTCAAGCAGCCGAAGGAATTCGACATTCAGGATCTGATTGCCCGGATGCCGCTTGAAGAGCGCATCTATCGGATGCGCTGCGTCGAGGCGTGGTCGATGGTCATTCCGTGGATCGGATTTCCGCTCGCAAGCCTGCTGGCGCAGGTGGAGCCGCTCGGTTCGGCCAAATACATCGCCTTTACCGGCCTCGTGCGACCGGAGGAAATGCCGGGCCAGACCGGCCTCTTTCAGGTTCTCGACTGGCCCTATATCGAGGGCCTGCGCCTTGACGAGGCCATGCATCCGCTGACCATCCTCTCGGTCGGCCTTTACGGCGAGACATTGCCCAATGCGAACGGCGCGCCGATCCGGCTGGTCGTGCCGTGGAAATACGGCTTCAAGGGGATCAAGGCGATCACCAAAATCAGCTTCGTCGAAAAGCAGCCGCCAACCTCGTGGCAGCAGCAGGCCGCCAACGAATATGGTTTCTACGCCAATGTGAACCCGGAGGTCGACCATCCGCGCTGGAGCCAGGCGACCGAGCGGCGCATCGGCGAAGGCGGCTTTCTGGGCTCGGGCCGACGCCCGACATTGCCGTTCAACGGCTATGGCGAGGAAGTCGCATCGCTTTATGCGGGCATGGACCTGAAGGTGAATTACTGACATGGCGGCAGCGACCCGGACAGAGCGGAAGAAAACAATCCGGCCCGGTGAATGGAAAATCTGGCTGCTTTACGCGGTCGGTCTCGTCCCGGCTGTCTGGACCTTCTATCTGGGCGCAAGCGGCAATCTCGGCGCCGATCCGGTCAAGACCTTTGAACACACGCTCGGCCTGTGGGCGCTGCGCTTCCTCATTCTCACCCTCATGGTCACGCCGATCCGCGACCTGACCGGCATTGCGCTGCTGCGCTACCGCCGGGCGCTCGGTCTCCTCGCCTTCTATTATGCGCTGATGCACTTCGCCACCTACATGCTGCTGGATCAGGGCCTGAATATTTCCGCCATCGTCACCGATATCGTGCGGCGGCCCTTCATCACCATCGGCATGATCAGCCTTGTTCTGCTGGTGCCGCTGGCGCTTACCTCCAACAACTGGTCGATCCGCAAGCTCGGGCGGCGCTGGAACAGCCTGCACAAGCTGGTCTATGTGGCAATCGCAGGCGGCGCGATCCATTTCATCATGTCGGTGAAAAGCTGGCCCGCCGAACCGGTCATCTATGCCGGGATCGTCGGCGCGCTGCTGCTGTGGCGTCTGGTGCGTCCGCACGCCCGAAACCGCAAGCCTGTTTCCCGCCCGCGCGGCGAAGCAATCGCGGCAAAGAAATAAGCCGCCAGCGAGAGCCTTTTTGCAAGAATTCTAATATAGAATCTAAATTTCGTGTTCCCACACTTACCCCCATGACATGACGATGCAAATCATGTCAGTATCGCCGCGATTTCCGCACACGGAATAGTTCCCGGCGGCGGCAACTGACGAATACGGAATGCATATGTCTTCTCTCCTGAAATCGGCTCCCGTCCGCATCGCAGGCAAATTCGTCTTCATTCTATTCACCCTTGTCTTTGCGATCTGGGCCAGCTTCGCCATGTGGTTCCAGCTGCCCTTCGGCGATGCCATGCGCGGCTCCGTCATCGCCATCTGGCTACTGATCGCCCTTGCGGTGATTGCAGGCGAAAGACATTACAGCTGTTGGCGCAGGCGGCTCTTCTTCTGTCTTCTTGCGCTGGCGATGCTGGCGGCCTGGTCCACGGTGCGCCCGTCCCTCAACCGCATCTGGGCGCCCGATGTTGCCCGCACGGTGACCGGGCAGGTCAATGGCGATCTCGTCACCCTTTCCAATGTCCGCGATTTCATCTGGCGGACGACGGAGGATTTCACGCCCAACTGGAAGGAAGAAACCTACGATCTGAGCAAGATCACATCGGTCGACGTCTTTCTTTCCTACTGGTCGAGCCCGGCTATCGCCCACACACTTCTGTCGTTCGGCTTCGAGGATGGTCGTCATGTGGTGTTTTCAGGCGAAATCCGCCGCGAGCATCACGAGGTCTTTTCCGCCATTGCCGGGTTCTTCCGCCAGTTCGAGCTGGCGATGATCGCTGCCGAAGAACGCGACATCATTTATCTGCGCACCAATGTCCGCAAGGAAAACGTCTATCGCTATCGCGTCAACCTGCCGCCCGCAGGCGCGCGCGAACTCTTCCTCTCCTATGTCACGCTGGGCAATCAACTGGCCGAGCAGCCGAAATTCTACAATACGCTGACCGCGAACTGCACCACGATCATCTTCCACATGGCGCGGGTGCTGGACCCGAACTTCCCCTTCGATTACCGCATTCTTCTGTCAGGCTTCCTGCCCGGCTATCTGTACGATCACGGCTGGCTGGAGAATGGCGGCACGCTGGAGGAACTGCGCCAGCGCGCATCGATCGATGTAAGGGCGCTCGCAGGCGGACGCGACGGCTTTTCGGAGCGCATACGCGAATAGGGCATTTCCGGCAAAAGTGCGAAGGGTCTGCACGGGATAACCCGTAAAAGATGGAGCGGTTCTACTGGCACTGCCGACGGGAACCGCTCATGAAAAACCCCGCCGAAGCCGCAACTTCGACGGGGTAATCTTTTTGTGCCAGATTACACCGCGGCGGTGATGATGATCTCGACCTTGTAGTCAGGCGTTGCCAGCGCTGCCTCGCCGGTGGCGCGTGCAGGCGTGTGAGCCGGATCGACCCATGCATCCCAGACGGCGTTCATTTCGGCAAAGTCCTTCATGTCGGCGAGCCAGATTATGGCCTGAAGGATCTTGGTCTTGTCGGAGCCCGCTTCCTTGAGAAGACGGTCCACCTCGGCCAGAACGGCCTTGGTCTGGTCTGTGACGCTGGCGCCAGGATTTCCCACCTGACCGGCGAGATAAACGGTGTTGCCGTGAATGACGGCCTGGCTCATGCGCGGGCCGACTCCGATGCGACGGATGCTCATGGTGGACTCCTCTCGATACTGCTCTTCCGCGGGCATGGCCCGCATGTGAAAATGTTGCGTATCCTTATTAAAGCCCTGATCCGCTTTGGCAATGCCAATGCCAGCCTGAATGATGCTATTTCAGTGAAAACAACATTTCCCGCAAAAGCGTGGAGCGCCCACGCGGGGAAATCCGTTCATTCGACTGGTTTCTATCCGGCTGCGATGCGCAGTATAATGCGACGAAATAGCCGGCGCGGCTCCGGCAAGCTCGTTTTGACCGAACCGCTCTCCAGGAGGAGGAAAGCATGGCGCAACCGCTCGCCGAGATTTACCGCGACTATATCGCATGCCTGAACCGGCAGGACTGGGACGACCTCGGACTTTATGTGCATGAAGAGGCTGTGCACAATGGCAGGGCATTGGGCCTTGATGGCTATCGCAGGATGCTGGAACAGGATTTCGAGGCCATCCCCGACCTGCGCTTCAACATAGAGTTTCTTGTCAGCGAGCCGCCCCGCATCGCCAGCCGCCTGCAATTCGACTGCACGCCAAAGGGGATGCTGTTCGGGTTGCCGGTCAACGGCAGGCGGGTGCGGTTCGCGGAAAATGTTTTCTACGAGTTCGAGAATACGCTGATAAGACGGGTCTGTTCGGTCATCGACAAGGCGGCGATTGAAGCGCAGCTGTGATCATATGGCGATGGCGGCCGATGACAGCCCATGACAGCCCATGATGACAGCCCATGATGACGGCCCATGATGACGGCCCATGATGACGGCATTGACTCTTTCCCGCCCTCACCCTATAAGCCGCGTCACGTTCGCCCGCGCGGTTTTACGGATGGTTTTGTGCTGTCCATCGCAAGGGAAAGAACCAGCTCCTGTTCAATAGAGCATGACCCCGAAAGTGAATAACGGTTTCGGACAAGGTCATGTTCAACGGAAAAACAGAATCAAGAAGGGCCGCACACCGCGGTATTAAATAAATGAAGCGCACTTACCAGCCATCCAAGATCGTCCGCAAGCGTCGTCACGGTTTCCGTGCACGCATGGCAACCACCGGCGGCCGCAAGGTTCTCGCCGCTCGCCGTTCGCGCGGCCGTAAGCGGCTTTCCGCTTAATCTTTTCCCGCGCTGTCGCGCGGTGACTAAAGAAATGAACAAGCCGAAACAAATACTCCGCCTTCGCAAGAGAGCGGAGTTTTTGGCTTTGAGGAATGGTGAAAAGCGACGTGGTCCACTGTTTCTTCTTGAAGTCCGGGAACGGACCGAAGAGGAATCGCAAGCCGCCAGGATCGGCGACAAACCCCGTGCAGGTTTCACCGTAACGAAGAAGAACGGCAACGCCGTGATAAGAAACCGCATCCGCCGCAGGCTCAGAGAAGCGGTTCGTTGTCACGCAGGGCGTGACATGGCGCCTTCGACCGACTATGTGATCGTAGCGCGCGAGCAAGCCCTCACTGCGCCCTTTTCGCGACTGACCGAAGAACTCTCCCGCCGCATCAAGGCGAAGGGTGAACGGCGGGGCGATGGGAAACGCCGAACGGAAAGACCGGAATCAGGACCCGTCAATGGAAAATAATCGTAATTTCTTCATCACCATTGCCCTGTCCATCCTCGTGCTGACGCTGTGGCAAGTGTTTTATCTGGGTCCGAAATCGGAAGCCCAGCGGGAGCAGGCACGCATTGAGGAGCAGCAGCAGCAAAAACAACAGGCGACGCAGCAGCAGGCGCAAGGTGGTCAGAACGGCGACACGCCGCAGATGCCCGCCGCCTCCGGGAACGTTCCCGGTCACAGCGATGTTGCAGCCGGCGGCGGCACGCTGACCCGCGAGGCAGCCGTTGCCCAGACGCAGCGCATCGAAATCGACACGCCTTCGCTGCGCGGTTCGATCAACCTGACCGGCGCCCGCCTCGATGACATCTTCCTGAAGAACTATCACGAGACCGTCGACAACAATTCGCCGAACATCGAACTGCTCGCGCCGTCGCCGCTGCAGCAGGGCTATTTCGTCGAACTGGGCTTCACCGGCAACGAGACCACCGGTCCCGTCCCCGGACCGAACACGGTCTGGACCGTGGAAGGCAACAACAGGCTGACGCAGACGACGCCCGTTACGCTGACCTATACCAACGAGAAGAACATCACCTTCAAGCGCATCATCTCGGTCGACGAATCCTACATGTTCTCGGTCGAGGACACGATCGTGAACAATTCCGGTGCGCCGATCTCGCTTGCCTCCTATGGCCGCGTGACCCGCTTCAACCAGCCCGAACATGCCAGCGCCACCTATGTGCTGCATGAAGGCCTGATTGGCGTCATGGGTCAGGACGGCCTGCAGGAAATCAAATATTCCAAGATCGAGGACAACAAGGACATCTCGTTCAAGGATGTCCAGGGCGGCTGGCTCGGCATCACCGACAAGTACTGGGCGGCAACGCTCATTCCGCCGCAGGACGAAAAGTTCACCGGCCGTTTCTCGCATTTCACCAATGACCGTCCGCGCTATCAGGCCGATTTCCTCGGCGCGCCGATGACCATTGCGCCGGGCCAGACCCAGACGGTGAAGAACCATGTCTTCGCAGGCGCGAAAGTGGTTTCCCTCATCAAGAATTACGAGGAAACGCTCGGCATCAAGCAGTTTGAACTGCTGATCGACTGGGGCTGGTTCTACTTCATCACCAAGCCGATGTTCTATCTCATCGACTGGATCTACAAGTTCTCCGGCAATTTCGGCGTCGCCATTCTGGTCGTCACCGTTCTGCTGAAGGGCCTGTTCTTCCCGCTTGCCAACAAGTCGTACAAGTCGATGGCGCGCATGAAGCTGGTGCAGCCGAAGCTCACTGAAATCCGCGAGAAATATGCGGATGACAAGATGCGGCAGCAGCAGGAGATGATGAAGCTCTACAAGGAAGAGAAGATCAATCCTCTGGCCGGTTGCTGGCCGGTGCTGGTGCAGATTCCGGTGTTCTTCGCGCTTTACAAGGTGCTCTATGTCACCATCGAAATGCGCCACGCGCCGTTCTTCGGCTGGATCCAGGACCTTGCAGCGCCCGATCCGACCTCGCTCTTCAACCTGTTCGGCCTGCTGCCTTTCGCCGTGCCGCACTTCCTGATGATCGGCGTCTGGCCGCTTCTGATGGGCATCACCATGTTCCTGCAGATGCGCATGAACCCGACGCCTCCGGACCCGACGCAGGCTGCCATCTTCACCTGGATGCCGGTGATCTTCACCTTCATGCTGGCTTCGTTCCCGGCTGGTCTGGTGATCTACTGGGCATGGAACAACCTGCTCTCCATCACCCAGCAGGGCATCATCATGAAGCGCCAGGGCGTGAAGATCGAGCTCTTCGACAATCTCAAGAGCCTCTTCAAGCGAAAGCCGAAAGAGGCGAAGAAATAGACTTGAAAGAACCCCGCTTCGGCGGGGTTTTTGTACCCTCATGTTGACAATGCGGCCCATAACATTGATGCGTGTACGCAAGAGAACACACCGACCGGGACAGAACCATTGAGCGAGCAGGATAAGAAGCAGGCGGCGATCAGGGCCGCTCAGGCAGCGGCGGATGCAGTCCGGGAAGCCCAGGCGGCACTTGTCGAGGAAGGACGCCTGCTTTTCAAGAAATCATGGATTTTCATTCGTGGCGTACCGTCGATGAAATTCCTGCCGCCGGAAGGCCCGGTGGAGATCGCCTTTGCGGGCCGCTCCAATGTCGGCAAGTCGTCGCTGATCAATGCGCTCGTCAACAAGAAGGGCCTTGCGCGCACATCCAACACGCCGGGCCGCACGCAGGAACTGAACTATTTCGTGCCGGACGGCTATTCCGGCGAGAATGGCGACCTGCCGCCGCTGGCCCTGGTCGACATGCCGGGTTACGGTTTCGCCGAAGCGCCGAAAGCGCAGGTCGATGCCTGGACGCGCCTTGTGTTCGATTACCTGCGCGGACGCACCACGCTGAAGCGCGTCTATGTGCTGATCGACGCCCGCCATGGCATCAAGAAGAACGATGCGGAAGTGCTCGACCTTCTCGACAAGGCGGCGGTTTCCTACCAGATCGTGCTTACCAAGATCGACAAGATCAAGCCTGCTGGCGTGCCGCGCCTGCTGGAAGAAACGCACAAGCTCACCTACAAGCGCGCGGCCTGCTTCCCCGGGATCATCGCCACCTCGTCGGAAAAGGGTGTGGGTCTCGACGAACTGCGAGCGGCAATCGCGCTCGTGACGAAGGAGTAGAAATCTACGCACCGTCAGAGCAGCGCCGTCTTTCGCAATAACGCACTCCCATAGAGATGCTGTCAGTATCGACAGCTCCAAAGGAATATTTGAAACAAATATATTGCCATGATTCATCGTAATAAGGGTTTGAATCTATGGCTCGCTATAAATACGACTACAAAAATCAAACATATACAATGGATAACGACCTCACGGCGGATATGAAGACCATTGTAGATGGATTTATTTATAATAAACAATATAAAAATTTTCAAAATGGTCAAACCCCCGGCAGGCGCGGAGCTTTCATAAAGACTCATGGGGGAGTTTGTGCGAAGTTTACGATCTCGCATGACGCGCTTGATCCAAACGATCAGCATGTTGCGCTTCTCAAGAAAGGTCTTTTCGCACAGGAAGCCCAATATGACGCATGGGTTCGGTTTGGAAGTGACATCAATTTCGGCGAAAGCGACCGAAACAGCACCATTGGATGCAGTATAAAACTATTCAATGTTCCTGGATTGAATGTGCTCGACTATCCTCCATCGCAGGACAGCCCCAGTCAGCGTACTACCGTCGATTTTCCGCTCCAGAACTACCAGGTATTCTTCGCCAGCGATGCGAAGCAGATGGCCGGATATATGGCAGCAAAAGCCAGCGGCACCCTGAAGGATTTCCGAAATAGACCGGAAAACGAGGCGCTCAACGAAATCATCAATGGCATGATAGCTTCGGATCCTTCGAGCGCCCTGACCGAGACTTACTGGAGTTGTGTGCCTTTCATCCTGGGCATTCCGGAAAGCAATGGCTTTACAAGTTATTGCAAATACATTCTCTCTCCCCGCGCCAATCAGACAACATTGCCCACCAAGGACAAAACCGATCCCGGATTCTTGCGGGCGGATCTGATCGATAATCTAAAAACGGCTCCTTATATTTTCGATTTTTATATCCACCTCCACACCTCACCTTACCAATCTGTGGAAAACGCCTCTGATAACTGGATGGATCCGAATAATCCGGATGGTCCTGAGACGGAGCCTTTCAAAACGAATGACAGCAAGAATATCTATAAGATCGGCACGCTGGAAATTCTGCAGCAGGATATGGCCCAACGAGGCCAGGATGACTACATCGAATCTCTTGCCTTCAATCCTTGGCGCACCCTGCCGGACAACGTTCCTTATGGAGAGATCGCGCTGGCACGAAGAATCTCCTATGAAATCGCCGCCAAAAGCAGGCGTGACCTGAACGGGCAATCCGTTGGTGAACCCGTTAGCCCCCGCCCCCCGGCATTCAACGATGCTGCCTATGATGCGCCGGAGCATGACACCCCGTGGTCAGACGTGAGTTCCAATGTACAGCCGGATACGGAAATCGTCCGCGTGGCCATTCATCCTGGCATCGGCGTCGCACGGGTTGGCAACAGTGAGCTTAAGGATGGCTCGTGGATTCGCGGCGAGGACGACTATACCGATATGTATATCGGTCCGGAAACCGATACGCCTCCTCCCATGCCCCTCAAGAAAATACGGGATGAAAGCGGCAGGATAAAGCGGCAGGCTGCCCGCTTCAGGCTATATGGTTTCAATGCCAAAGGAGACGTCGTCAAGGAAATCCTGCCCGGCAACGGCGTCAACGTCACATGGAAGGTAACCCTGGCCAACAGGAAGGCGCAATGGTTCACCGCCGACCATGCCTGGGACACGGCGTTTTTCGCCTCGGAGGAGCACAAACCCTCCGGCGTCAGGAATCCGAAAGTCGAGGACAGGGCTTCCCTTGCGATCACTCCCGAACCGATGACCATTACCGGCAAATCCCAACGATCTGCGCCGATGACAGGAAAGTTCCTGACGGAAGAAGTGAGTTTGGGAGAATTGCGGACAGACAGCGAAGGCCGGCTTCTGGTCCTGGGAGGTAAGGGACTGGCGGATTCACCATATCCGAACAATCCTGTTCTTGATGGTAACGAAGGTTACTTCAACAATGCTGTAGGCTGGTACGACGACATCGCAGACGGCCCCGTGCATGCCGAGGTGACAATTAACGGCAAGACCTATGATGCGGACTCTGCGTGGGTGTTTAGCGCACCGCCCAATTACGCTCCTGACATTATAGGTTTCAGGACACTTTATGAACTACTCGAAGAGGTGCATACAGAGGCTGGCATGTTGCCGATGCCCAAGGAAGTTTCTTTCATGGAGCACATACTTCCATGCTTGCAGCGGCTCTCCAACTTGTCTTGGGTGAACAAGGGCTTTCATGAACTTTTCGGACCGGGAAAAGAATATGATTTCACGGACCAGAACCTCATTGACAAGCTTAAGACGCCCAAAACTTCCGGATTAGATCCCCATAAGGAAAAGCGGCAGGAAATATTCAGCAAGTTTCACAGCCCGTATGAGGACAAATGCGATCCGCACCAATGGCCATTGCTTTATGGCGACTCCTTTGGCGAGATCGAGGATGATGCAACTCAACATCTATTGAATGTCAATAATCCGCAAGACGTCTTCTCCCTTTCCTATATTCGCTATTCCTGGCTCAAGAAATGGGCTGATGGCGATTTTGTAACCGGATCTCCGTCTCCGATTCATGCATCCTTTGACGATGTACCGATCAATGACCAGCCTGCGATGCTGGACAAAGCCGCCCTTCACTTCTGTCTTGCCGACGCATTCCACCCTGGTTGCGAGCTGACATGGCCAGTCCGCCAAGCCAGTATTTATCGGGGCCCTTTCAGGATAAGAGAGGCAAATGCAGATGAAATTGACGTGCCCGAGCAACACGAACAATTTGAGTACATGGCCGCGCATACGCCGGACAGAGGACTGGGTGCCCAACCCCCCGGTGGCCTGACCCGCTGGATGGCGCTTCCTTGGCATGGAGATACCGCCCGCTGTCGGGCAGGCTACGACGCACAGAATCCTGCCAACTACGGCGAGTACACGCCCGCGTACTGGCCGGCCCGCGTGCCAAACCATGTGCTGACATTTCAGGATTACTTGACAGTGATCGGCCCCCAGAGCCCCGCCGACCGAATTGCGGCCTTTGAAAATCGGAGAAAGTGGTGGCGGTCCTTATCCTCCAATTCCGACAGCCGCGAACCGGGCGAGGCGGAACAGCAGATGCAATATATGATACATAACTTCGATAAATTGGGCATTGTTCTTCTAAAAGAAGGGCCCACCGATTTGGAAAATGTCCCACACAATATCTATGTTGAGCATATCGCGGAATGATATACGACTGCCTCGTGATCGGAGGCGGTACGGCGGGTTCTGCCGCTGCCTTCACGCTCGCAAAAGCCGGTCTCCACGTACTGGTGGTGGATCGGCCGCCGAGCAGGTCACTATACCGGATCGGTGAAAGCCTGCCCGGCCAGGCAATCCATCTGCTGAAAAGAAAAGGCCTTTTCGAATGGGTGCAGCATAGCCATCCACTTGAAAACCCCGGGGACCTGTCGGCTTGGGGATCCCGGGAACTCGTTTCGAATGATTTTCTTTTCAGTTCATACGGGAACGGCTGGCATATCGACCGGGTTGCATTCGACAAATGCCTGCAACAAGCCGCTCAGGCCGCCGGTGCAACTTTTTTCTCCGGTCACATCCGGCGCATCAACCGAGCGGACCCAGAACTGTGGTCCGTTCAACTTGCCCAGGCGACGTTTCGTACTCGATGGCTGATCGATGCCAGCGGACGCCATAGCATCCTATCCCGCAGTCTTGGAATAAGACGCATAAAGGATAGTCCCCTTGTTGCGGTTTACAGCTGGGGGAAAAACCGGTCCAGGGAATCCCGCACCCTTGTGGAAGCAGTTTCCGAAGGATGGTGGTACACTGCTGCCCTGCCGGACGGGCGACGGGTTGCAGCCATGCAGACCAGCGCCGAACATGCCCGTTTCCTGCTTCGGAGCCCGGCCATGTTCGCTGAAGCGATGCGGGATGCGCTGCATCTGAAACGGTATTGCAGTTTCGATCAGACTTGGGAGCGCCCGCGGGGCATTGATGCCAGCGGATCGATCCTAACAACGACAGGGGGAGAGGGATGGACGGCAATCGGTGACGCCGCGATGACCTTCGATCCCTTGTCTTCACACGGTATCTTGAACGCCTTGGCTCACGGAATATTTGGGGCAGAGGCAATAGCGAAAGCCATTGATGGCTCCCATCAAGAATACCACTCTCTTCAGAGAGAAATACAAATCAAAAGAAATACGTATAAAACAGATATAGCATTCTTATACGCAAAAGAAACAAGATGGAATACTTCTTTTTGGAAGGTAAAACATGAATACGAAGCCTAATGTAAATCTAAAAAGCCCGACACTATCTCCTGATACAATAGAAGTGGAAGATGAAGATGCTGTCGTTGCAGTTACCGTCCCGCCATACCCAAACATGAAAGCCGGAGATCATATATATCTGGATGTCGGCCTCTTTACCTCCGAGCCTTACGAAGTTACAGAAAACGATGTCGGGAACAATATTACCCACTTGCTAAAGAGGGAAGAATTCTCCGACCAGGATATGAAACCAAACACCACAATTCCAGTTTCATATATCGTGCCGGTGGAAAGTGTCGAAGGTTATCCTGCCATATCGAATATATCGCAGGTATCGTATCTCAAAGTCTCTTCCGTGAACCCCGATCGCTAGTGCCCCGATGACTTTCGAGTTTATTCCTACATGGATTTAGAACGCTCTGCCCTAAGGGATGTTGGGGGCAGAGGTCGTAATGAGAGCGTTGATGGCGCTTATTCAGAATTTTCGAAAGTTAATTCTAAACAACCTCAGTATAAATTATCTAAAATTAAATAACGCATTTTTAAAGAGGGATCATAATGAAAAAGATTCACGTAACGCCGTCAATTTATCGGTCCGATGACTCTTTGACCAGGAACGCGACACCTAATCAAAATTTAAAGAGCCCAACACTTTCTCCTGAGAAAATAGGGGTTGAGGAAGAAGATTTTGTCGTTCTTGTTACCATACCACCATATCAAAACATGAGAAAGGGAGACCGTGTATATTTGAACGTCGGCATTTCCACCTCTGAATCATATGAAGTCTCAGAGAACGATGTCGGGACCAGCATTATCTTCTTATTAAAAAAGGAACAACTCGCAGGTCAGGACATGAGGCCGGGCGCCACAATTCCGATTTCCTATGCCGTGCCGACAGGAAGCGTTGAAGGCTACCCTTCGGTATCGAACATATCGGAGGAATCAGGCCTCAAGTTCTTTTCGGATATAACGCTCGACTTGACGCCACCGCACTTATCGTCAGGCCTGACATACATGACGGAGCCTCCGCAGAACCTTCCCCCGGTTTCTTCCGCTGTTGTCCTGCAATATGTCGAGGAATTGACCGAAAATGATATACTTTATTTATATGCTGTTGTTGGCGACGGTGAATATGTACACCAAACCCGGATCAATTATCGCAACTCTTCAGTGTCCCCTCAGAATTCATACAAGAGCATACTTATCCCATCAAAGGATCTTTTTCCTCACGCCGGTAAAAAAATCGCCCTATGGTATACCATAAATACCGGTGCAAATGATGGGGGCGCGCTGTACAAATCCACGACCACCGAGATCGACATACCAAATATAATTAGTGGATTACCCGTAGGAATACTAAATAAAGATCTTTCTCAGCTTCTTTCTACCTCAACTACATCAAAAGCATATTTAGGAAACTATTCTTTATATATAAGCATACCTCCGTACATTGATATGTCTAGTGACGATTATATTGTATTGAACACAAACAACGACTACGGATCTAGCAAATCATACGAACTAGCTGCGTCGGACTGGACAATAGACGGGAGCTCTAAAATAAAAATAGACACTTATGCAATAATATCGAATGATATTCAAAGAAGGTCTTTGTCGTACTATTATATAAATTACACCGTATACAAGAATGACGGCAGAAAAATAATCGGAGACTATACATATTTCAGGTATGCGTAGCCAACATTTATAATGTAATTTGTTAAACATCAACAATAAAAAGAGCCCATATTCCCTCTTTTAACGCCCCGTAAATCCTTTAAAGCGGGCAGCTTGCAGGCTGCCCGTCCAGCCCTTCATTGAGGCGCTCGAAACGGGCGCTTGAATGCCCCTCGCTGCGCTGGATATGCAGCACATAGATGCTGTCGAAATCATCGCCACGCCATTTGGGCACCGCAGCTTTATCTCCGCCATTCTCCTGCAGAAGATTCCGGGCCAGCTTGTAGAGCTGCTTGTGCTCCCAGCCGATCAGTATCGTGGCACTGGCATATTGCGGCTGTTCAAGTGCGGCTTGCAGCTTTTCGATCTCGCCATAACCGAAGCGCGTATCGACCGGCATTCCGAAGCGGATCGCCGTCGGCTCCACCGTCGCCAGCGGGCGGATATAGGCGTAGGAAACGCCGCCATCCATCTTCTCCTTTGCGGGATCTGGCGCGAAAATGGCGTCCGGCTTGCCAAAATCCTTTGCAATGACGGCGGGCAGTTTCAGGGAACGGTTAAGGCCCCGGCAGCTCAACTGCCCCATGCCGCCTTCCGGCTTCTCGCCATGGCGGACAAGGATGATCGTCTCGGTGGTTTGCGGGGGCGCGGCATGGGACGCGGTTGCACCAATCAGGAATGCGAAGGCGGTAAGGAAAATCTTGCGCATGAAAACGTTCTCATAAAATCATTCGGCTCAAAAAATCATTCGGCTCGAAAAATCCCGTCAGGCTTTCTATTCGACAGGTTTCCGGCTGCAAATTCAAATAATCGCGAAGGGTGAAGCGAAAAATACGCTGCAGCCGATTCCAATTGCCACAAAACCAGTCTAGAAAAACCTGTTTCTCCCTGCCCTGTCGCCTGCCATGGAGCCCGCGATGACGACACTTGAAAATCCCGAAATGCAAGCGCAACTCCTGTCCGCAGCCCTGCCCTATATGCAGCGCTACGAGAACAAGCATGTCGTCGTGAAATATGGCGGCCACGCCATGGGCAATCCGGAGCTGGGCAAGGCTTTCGCACGGGATATCGCGCTTTTGAAGCAGTCGGGTGTAAACCCGATCGTCGTACATGGCGGCGGCCCGCAGATTCAGGCCATGCTGACCAAGCTCGGCATCGAATCCCGCTTCGAAGGCGGCCTGCGCGTCACCGATGAAAAGACCGTCGAGATCGTGGAAATGGTTCTGGCCGGTTCCATCAACAAGGAGATCGTCGCGCTCATCAATGCCGAAGGCGAATGGGCCATCGGGCTTTGCGGCAAGGACGGCAACATGGTCTTTGCGCGGAAGGCGCACAAGACCGTCATCGACCCGGATTCCAATATCGAGAAAGTGCTGGACCTTGGCTTCGTCGGCGAACCGGCGGAAGTGGACCGCACCCTGCTCGACCTTCTGGCCCGCTCCGAGATGATCCCGGTCATTGCGCCGGTGGCGCCGGGCCGCGACGGCCACACCTACAACATCAATGCCGACACTTTTGCGGGCGCGATTGCCGGTGCGCTGGCCGCAACGCGCCTCCTGTTCCTGACCGATGTGCCGGGCGTGCTGGACAAGGACAAGAACCTCATCAAGGAACTGTCGGTTGCCGATGCGCAGGCGCTCATCAAGGACGGCACGATTTCCGGCGGCATGATCCCCAAGGTGGAAACCTGCATCGACGCCATCCGCCGCGGCGTGGAAGGCGTCGTCATCCTTAACGGCAAGACCCCGCATTCCGTGCTGCTTGAGCTTTTCACCGAGCACGGTGCCGGCACGCTGATCGTGCCTTAAAAAAGAAGCACGTTGATCGTGCCGTCGAGCGCATCCCGAAAAGTGTGAAACGGTTTTCGGGTAAGATGCGCGTTGATCGTGCCGTAAGGAAAAAACCATGACCGATATTCCGGACAGAGCTGCCTTCGCCCACGTCACGGACTGGGTGTTCGACCTCGACAATACGCTCTACCCGCACGCCGCCAATCTGTTTTCGCAGATCGACGTGAAGATGACGAGCTATGTCGAGGCGCTGCTCAACCTGCCGCGCGACGAGGCGCGCAAGATTCAAAAGCAGTTCTATCTGGAATACGGCACCACGCTGAAAGGCCTGATGGAGTGCCATCAGATCGACCCGGACGACTTTCTGCAAAAGGTTCATGATATCGACTATACGTGGCTGAAGCCCGATCCGGCTCTGGGCGAGGCCATCAAGGCGCTGCCGGGCCGTCGCTTCATCTTCACCAATGGGGATCGCGGCCATGCCGAACGCGCGGCGCGCCAGCTCGGAATCCTCGATGATTTCGACGATATCTTCGACATCGTGGCGGCAGGGCTGACGCCGAAACCGGAACGGGTCACCTATGACCGTTTCCTCGGCTCCTTCGGCATCGATGCGGGCAAGGCCGTGATGTTCGAGGATCTGGCGCGCAATCTGGTCGTCCCCAAAGCGCTTGGCATGAAAACCGTGCTGGTCGTGCCGAATAATTTTGAGCCTACTTTTTCCGAAATATGGGAAAGCGATCCCGAGTTCACCGATCAGGTGGACTATGTGACCGACAACCTGACCCGGTTTCTGGAAGAAATTGTTGCGCCAAGATAGGCATTTCACCGGCCTTGAAAAATGGCTGGACGCGGCAGCGCATCGTGTTCTCGATGCCCTGCCCCGCCATCCCGTCTCCGACGCCCTGATCGAATTTCTGGTTTTCGGGCTGAAACAGGCATGGGCCTGCCTTTTCGGCGGCGCCATGCTGGCGCTCATCATCATCACCCGCTGGTTCTGGCCGGATGGCGGAGCGGGGTTCGTTACCCGCTATGATTTCCTGTTCCTCGCCGCGCTTGCGATCCAGCTCGCCATGCTGGTCTTCAAGCTGGAAGCGTGGGAGGAAGCCAAGGTCATCCTCATCTTCCATGTGGTCGGGACTGCGATGGAGGTGTTCAAGACCCATGCCGGTTCATGGGTCTATCCGGAGGAAAACTTCTTCCGCATCGGCGGCGTGCCGCTCTTTTCCGGCTTCATGTATGCGGCTGTCGGCTCCTATATGGCCCGCATCAACCGCATTTTCGATATCAGGCTGAACCACTATCCACCGCTCTGGATGACCGTAGTTCTGGCTGCGGCGATCTACATCAATTTCTTCGCCCACCACTTTATCCAGGACATGCGCTGGCTGCTGTTTGCCGCGACCTTCGCGCTTTTCTGGCGTACCTCCATGCATTACCGCGTCTTCCGCTTCCGGCACAAGATGCCGCTGCTGATCGCCTTCCTGCTGACCTCGCTCTTCATCTGGATCGCCGAAAACATCGGCACTTGGTCGAGGGCCTGGCTTTACCCCAACCAGCGCGACGGCTGGGAGTTCGTATCGATGAGCAAGCTCGGCTCGTGGTATCTGCTGATGATCATCTCGGTGGTGCTGGTGACGCTCGTTCACCGTCCTCGTCCCTATCGAGCAGAAGATGAGCTGCAAAAAGAAACGCCCGAATAGATGCGCGTACAAACAAAGAGACAGAGCGGTCCCAATGACTCCGTTTTAACCGGAACCGCTCTGGCCGAGCGCATCGCACAGAATATCCGGGACGATCAGAGCTTGTAGAAATCCCTGATCTGCCCCCAGGCTTCGTCGGCGGTTTCCACGAAATTGAGCAGTTCGATATCGGCGGGCGAAATCGTGCCCTGCTCGGCCAGAAACTCGATATTGATCGCCTTGGTCCAGAACTCCTTGCCGAACAGGATCAGCGGCAGGCGCTCCATCCGGTTGGTCTGGATCAGCGTCATCGCCTCGAAAAGCTCGTCCATCGTGCCGAAACCGCCGGGGAAGACGCAGATCGCCTTGGCGCGCATGAGGAAGTGCATCTTGCGGATCGCGAAATAATGGAAATTGAAGCAGAGGTCGGGCGTGACATAGGCGTTTGGCGCCTGTTCATGTGGCAGCACGATGTTGAGCCCGATGGTCGGCGCGCCGACATCGGCGGCACCGCGATTGCCCGCTTCCATGACGCCCGGGCCGCCGCCCGTCACCACGATGAACTCGCGATAATAGGTGGTGGCGGAATATTCCGAGCAAAGCCGCGCGAATTTGCGCGCTTCCTCGTAATATTGCGCGTTGGCTTCGAGGTTCTTCTTCTGGACCTCGTTCTTGGCCGCCCAGGCCTCGCCGCCGGGTTCGGGAATGCGCGCGCCGCCGAACATGACCACGGTGGACTTGATGCCCCGGTCGGCCAGAATCATTTCCGGCTTCAGCAATTCCAGCTGCAGACGCACCGGGCGCAGGTCGCGCCGGGTCATGAACTCGTCGTCCGTGAATGCAAGGCGATAGGCCGAAGCTTCGGTCTGCGGCGTCTGCGGTACGGTTCGCGCCTGCTTGACAGCTTCCTCTGAATTGGGGAACGGCGTCCAGCCGGACTTCTCCATCGGGTTCATGCTACTCACCTGCTCCTTCATTCCGCCATGCAAAGAATTGAACATTCATTCTGGCGCTAATTGCTTAATCTGTCTCAAACGTGGCGCCGCAATCGGATCACGAACGCGATTGACCCATATGGCGCCATCGCTTAATCAATTTCCCAGCAAACGGGCTGGACCTTTCCCGCCTGCCTTCCGCCGCCCCATTCATGGAGACCGCACCTTATGACCAAGCCAGACCTCGCCTCCCTTGAGAAGACAATCGACAAGGCTTTCGACGAGCGCGACGGCATCAATACGGCAACGCGCGGCGAAGTGCGCGATGCCGTCGAACAATCGCTCATTCTGCTCGACCGCGGTGAAGCCCGTGTCGCAGAAAAACAGGCGGACGGCAACTGGCATGTCAACCAATGGCTGAAGAAAGCGGTTCTGCTCTCTTTCCGCCTCAACCCGATGGAAGTCATCAAGGGCGGCCCCGGCCAGTCGTCATGGTGGGACAAGGTTCCCTCCAAGTTCGACGGATGGACAGCCAATGAATTCGAAAAGGCGGGCTTCCGCGCCGTGCCGAACTGCGTCGTGCGCCACTCGGCCTATATCGCGCCGAATGCTATCCTGATGCCGTCCTTCGTCAATCTCGGCGCCTATGTCGATGAAGGAACGATGGTCGACACCTGGGCGACGGTCGGTTCCTGCGCACAGATCGGCAAGAATGTTCATCTTTCCGGCGGCGTCGGTATCGGCGGCGTGCTGGAGCCGATGCAGGCCGGCCCAACCATCATCGAGGACAATTGTTTCATCGGCGCCCGCTCGGAAGTCGTTGAAGGCTGCATCGTGCGTGAAGGTTCCGTGCTCGGCATGGGCGTCTTCATCGGCAAATCCACCAAGATCGTGGACCGCGCGACGGGCGAAGTCTTCTACGGCGAAGTGCCGCCCTATTCCGTCGTCGTCGCCGGCACCATGCCGGGCAAGAACGTTCCCGGCGAAAACTGGGGCCCGAGCCTCTATTGCGCCGTCATCGTCAAGCGCGTCGATGAAAAGACCCGCTCCAAGACCTCGATCAACGAATTGCTGCGGGACTAGAACGCGTCTGTTTGGTGGATCGCCGAAATCGGTCCACGCTTTTCGGGATGCGCTTTGAGACGCAGGCATATCAAGGAAAAAGGCGACGCCGCTGGCGTCGCCTTTTTCATAACTGGTCGCCCCTTCGGATGGCGCAATGCCTCTGATCCGGGCAGTCCGGGGAGACACTGACGCCATCCTCCGGGGAGATAGTTTTAAAGCTTTCCGGTTGCCCTGCATGGCTGATGCGTGAGGGGGACGAACGCAGAGCCACGCAGGACGACCGGGAGTCTCAACTATCAGAACCGATTAGTTCTGGTAGCTGGACGGGGAAGCGTCGCCGAAGCGGTGAGCCGAACCATCCTGGCTGACCGGCGCAGACTGGCGAATGGCAGCCGGAGCCGTATAGTCGATGTTGCTGCGGGTCGAAGCGACCGGGGTTTCGCCGGGAAGCACGAAGGCCTTGTCCTGGGCAGCCATTTCAGCAGGCTGGCCGACAAACGGGTTTTCGGCATAGGCGGCACCGGCGCTGAGAGCGACAGCAAGGGCGGCAAGAGCAAACTTTTTCATATCTCTATTCCTTTTCCATAGCGTCCCCGACATCGGCTTTCACCGGTCGAACCTCAATTTCGGGCTCGTGTTCGGGCTCAGGGGGGACATTCGGTTACTTGGTAGGTAACTGGCGGTTATCTGGCGGTTGTCTAATGGCAATCCGCCGGTTGGCTGGGCCTTCGTGGCCCGCCCTACGGTGTCAGGCACATCTGGGAGGAAATGCCCCGACACCTTCGGGATGACATGCAATGTGGGTATTCATGCCCGGCCCGTCAGGACCGGAAAGACCAAAAGTCCGGAAGGACTCTTAGTTCTGGTAAGAGGAAGGCGATGCATCACCGAAGCGGTGAGCCGAACCATCCTGATAGACCGTTGCCTTGTTGATCGAGGCAGGAGCCGTGTAGTCGAGCTTCTGGGCAGCGACCGGGGTGCGGTCGTTTGCATAAAGATCGGCAGGTTCGCCAACATGCGGGTTTTCTGCGAAGGCGGCACCGGCGGTAAGAGCAAGAGCAGCGGCAGCAAGAACAATCTTCTTCATTTTCCTATCTCCTTGGAAAGTGGAGCGGCGTTTGTTCGTCGTTCCGATGCAGCTGAAATGGGTGACAGTGAGCAAAAGTTCCAGTCACGAAAATGTTTTCTTGATCACACATTTGTGCGTCCAATTTTTTGAATTTGAGCCAAACTGATTTGAAAAATCAAATAAAAACAATAAATTGATTGATATACCAGCAATCACACGACTGTTACAAAGGTGTCTTTGTTCAAGAAGCGCGAACAGTCTGTCCGGATATATTGTCCAATGAGAGTGAACAATGGGACGATTTTCACGCTTCACCCCCTTGATCGCGCAACCCGTGAAAACAAAAAGCCGCATCGAAATGCGGCTTGATGATATTCAAACGGCCTCGCAGCGTTCGACGTTGAACGCCGTACTCCCGGTCAGTTGTTCGCGACGGCGACCGACCGCCCGGCGATGGAAACCCACTGGCCGGAATTGGCTGGCGACTGCATCTTGATATAGCGGTAGGACGTCTTCTCGACGGGCAGCACCTCGTCGCGCAGATTGTCGAGGATATAATCGCCGTGATCCGTACGGGCAGTCAGGATGACATGCGGCTCGCTGCCCTGCACCATGGTAATGAGCAGCAATGACGGGCTGATGCCCCGCGCCATGAGCTGCGCCCGCTTCATCAGCACATAGTCTTCGCAATCGCCCTTGCCGTTGACCGGAAGCGTCCAGTAGTCGCGCTTGCCGTAATTCTCCTGATCGGAGACCGGCTTGATACGGTGATTGACGGAGCTGCTGACCGATTGCAGCAGTTTCATGCGCTGCGGGGTCAGCTTCATCGGCGGCAGGACGCGATGCGCGCCGCAATCGCGCTTGTTGCGATCGCAATAATCCTTGTGCCCGTAAGGAATGCTCGTAAGCCCGCCTGCTTCACTCCATTGCGCGGCCTTGGCCGGTATCGCCGCCGCCCCGAAGAGCACCATCATGCCTGCTATCGCAGAAGTGACAAAACGCATGCGCAGTTTCCCATTTTTAAAAGAGTCCCCGTTGACCGGCCCTTTGCGGGTCTCGTTATCAACTTATTTTTAACTAACGATGACAGGGGCCCTCCGGTCAAGGAAATTTCGTTCCCAAATTGAAACCGGTTGAGAAAAACAAGTGAAAGGCGAAACATCCCCCATGCACAACCGCCGCCCTTCACACGCATCCTGGTCCGAAAACCGCTTCGCACTTTTCGGGATGCGACTTTGTTTTCTCGCGCATCCTGATCCGAAAACCGCTTCGCACTTTTCGGGATGCGACTTTGTTTTCTCGCGCATCCTGGTCCGAAAACCGCTTCGCACTTTTCGGGATGCGACTTTGTTTTCTCGCGCATCTTGATCCGAAAACCGCTTCGCACTTTTCGGGATGCGCGATAATCTCGCCATCAGACGATTCCCTTTTCAAAAAGTCCCGATCACATGAGCTTAGCCGTCAATCCCGCCGAAAATCTCGCCGCCCTCATTCGCTGCCCATCCGTGACGCCCGCTGAAGGCGGCGCGCTGACGGCACTGGAAGCGATGCTGAAGCCGATGGGGTTTTCGGTGGAGCGGCCCGTCTTCCGCGATGAAGGCACGCCCGATATCGAAAACCTCTATGCGCGCAAGTCGGGCAACGGCCCGCACCTGATGTTCGCGGGCCATACCGACGTCGTGCCACCCGGCAATGAAGCCGACTGGAAACACCCGCCCTTTTCCGCCGTCATCGAAGACGGCGTGATGTACGGTCGCGGCGCCGTGGACATGAAGGGCGGCGTCGCCTGCTTCGTCGCAGCCGTTGCCCGCCACATCGAAAAGCACGGTAGCCTCAAGGGCAGCGTTTCCTTCCTCATCACCGGCGACGAGGAAGGCCCGGCCATCAATGGCACGGTCAAGCTTCTCGACTGGGCCAAGCAGCGCGGCGAAAGCTGGGATGCGTCCATCGTCGGCGAGCCGACCAATCCCAATGCGCTCGGCGACATGATCAAGATCGGGCGGCGCGGGTCGCTGTCAGGCACCATCACCGTCCACGGCGTGCAAGGTCATGCGGCCTATCCGCATCTGGCCGAAAATCCGGTGCGCGGCATCACAACGCTGGTCGACAGCCTGCTTTACCCGGCTTTCGACGCAGGCACCGCCGATTTCCAGGCCAGCAATCTGGAAGTCACCACCATCGATGTGGGCAACACGGCCACCAATGTCATTGCGAACAAGGCAACCGCCTCGTTCAACATCCGCTTCAACGACACATGGACCGCGGAGAGCCTGCAAGCGGAAATCGTGGCGCGCCTCGAAAAGGCCGCCCGCGACAATCGCCTGCGCCCGGGCCGTGAAACGCCGATCAATTATGAGCTGACCTGGCGCGAGCATCCGAGCCATGTGTTCCTGACCCGCGACGAAAAGCTGATCGGCACGCTGACCGCATCGGTGGAGGCCATCACCGGCAAGCGCCCGGAACTATCGACTTCCGGCGGCACGTCCGATGCCCGCTTCATCAAGGATTACTGCCCGGTGGTCGAGTTCGGCCTCGTCGGGCAGACCATGCACATGGTCGATGAGCGCGTGGCCCTTGCCGACCTTGAAGGCCTGACACAGATTTATGAACGCTTCATTGCCGATTTCTTTGGGTAGAGCATAGCCCCGGACAGTCGCATGACGTGTCCGCCCGGATTATGCGAAAAATTGGGAATCTCATGCCAAGCCTGGACGATATTTTCAGATATTTCTGGGGCGTCTGGAAAATGATGCTCGGGCGCAAGGATGGACTGGATCATCTCGACATTTCCGCCGAGGGCTTCTGGTCGTCCTTCTATGCGATAGCCATTGCGCTGCCGCCGATGTTTGCAGGCTGGGTCGCTTATGCGGCGAACCTGACGGCGGGACGCGAGGAGGCGGGCCTGCGCTTCGCCATCGTCACCCGCGCCGCCTTCGTCGACATAGCGGCATGGATCGTCCCGCTCGTCGTCATCGGGCTTATCGCCAAGCGCATCGGCATCGCCAAGCGTTATGCTGCGTTCGTGATTGCCACCAATTGGGGCAGCGCGCTGATTTCGTGGATCTTCGCGCCGATCACGCTGCTGCAACTTTTCTTCCCCGGACGCACCGATGTGGCGACATTGTTCGCCTTCATCATGTTCGGCATATCCGTCGTGCTGAGCTACCGGCTGACTTTCATCGCGCTGCAGCGCCCGCATGCCTATGCAGCACCGTTCTTCGCCTGCATCTTCTTCGGTTCGCTGTTCCTGACCGTCCTGTTGCAGAATTTACTCGGAATCGGCTTCGAACCCCACGCTTACTGATACGATAGCCGTTATACCGGCATGGGATGATTGAGGGCACCAGCAATCTCGGCCATGACGGCGCGCAGAGCCGGGACGGCCTTCATGTCGGAGTGAACAACCATCCAAACCTCACGCAGAAGCGGAGCATGATCCGGCAGCGCTGGCACGAGATGCTCCTGTGTTTCAGCCATGAAATCCGGCAGCATGGCGATGCCAGCGTTCTCGCTCACGAGCGCGAGCTGCATCTCCAGCGTGTTGGCGCGCAAGGCAATTGGCCGGGTGCCAGCCAAGGCAAGCAGGTAAGCCTGCTGCGGCGCGTCCTCCAAACTTTCATCATAAGCAATGAACTGCCATTCTTCTGGGCGGGTTCGCGCCAGATAGTGTCGACTTGCGTAAGGGCGAAAGGCTTCCTCGCCAAGCCTGCGAATGGTGAGGTCGCCGGTCGTCGGACGTGTCAGGCGTATAGCTATATCCGCTTCCCGACGGTTCAGGGAACTGAAGCGCGCCTCCCCCATCACACGGATATGGATACCCGGATACTGCGCCGATATTGCAGCAAGCGGCCTGGCTAGTCTCGCAACCGCGTAGGAAGGCGGCGCCGTGAGTGTAACGGTAGCGCTTATACCAGTATCGCGGACTGCGCCCAGCCGACTGATAGCCTGCGCTTCGTCTTGCATCTTGCGGGCAATTGCAGCGATCCGTTCCCCGTCTTCCGTCAGCAGAAAACGTCGTCCCCGACGGTCAACCAACTTCAAACTGGTTTCGCTTTCCAGGGCAGCCACACGTCGCGCTATCGTCGCATGCTCTACATTCAGCATCCGCGCCGCGCCCGACAGAGTGCCGGTATCGGCCAAAGCTACAAAGTAACGTACGCTCTCCCAGTTCACCATTGTGAAATTTTTCCCATACGTTGCGATCAAAACAGCAATTTTTTCCCGTTTCTCTATCCCCGATACTGCCCCGGATTGCAACGGAGGCTAAACTGATGGACCACGAGATCATTCTGAACGAAACCGGTGAAGCAGGGCTGCTTCAGACAGTCCCGCAGACACCCCGAAGCCCCGGTGCGGGCGAGATACGCATTCGCCACGAGGCAATCGGCGTGAATTTTGTCGACATATACCATCGGACCGGCCTCTATCCGCTGCCGTCCTTTCCCGCTGTGCTCGGCGTCGAAGGTGCAGGCGTGGTGGAAGCCGTCGGATCGAGCGTAACTGATCTCAAACCGGGTGACCGGGTGGCCTATGCAGGTCTCCCCGTGGGTGCCTATGCCTCGACCCGGCTTCTACCTGCCCAACGGGCCCTGATGCTGCCCAATACAATTTCCGCGCAGACGGCGGCAGCCACAATGCTGCGCGGTCTTACCACCCATATGCTCCTGACCGATACATTTCCCGTTGGCCCGGATACATTCATGCTGGTGCATGCAGCCGCAGGCGGACTGGGTACTCTGCTGACCCGCTGGGGCAAGGCTCTCGGAGCAACGGTAATCGGCACAGTCAGTTCGGAAGAAAAGGCCGAAACGGCGCGCGAGAACGGCGCGGATCATGTGCTCGTTGGCCGCGATTGTGATTTTGTCACCGCTATCAGACGCCTTACGAACGGACAGGGGGTTCACGTCGCCTATGACGGCATCGGCGGAGAAATTCTGTCCAAAACCGCGCAGTGCGTGCGCCATCTCGGAACTCTGGCGAGCATCGGTCAGGCCGGTGGAAAAATCTCTCAGACCGTCATTGATGCACTCGGCAATCAAGCAAATCTTTCTTTCGTCCGGCCAAGTGTGATCGCTTACATCAACGATCTGGACAACTACCGGAACTCCGCTTCCCAGCTTTTCGACATCATGGAAAAGGGACTGACTGGAACGATTGGGGCAACCTATCCGCTGAGCGAGGCAGCACAGGCCCATCGTGCGCTGGAGACGGGAAAATCATCCGGAAGTCTGCTTTTGATCCCCTAGAGCGCGCTTCGGGTCTCAGTACGGAAAGGCGTAGTCCACACCAATCAGATAAAGCCCATAGGGCGGCGCAACCTGCCCGCAGGCCTTGCGATCACGCGCTTCCAAAGCAGCTTGCAGATCATCCGCCGTCCAGCGGCCGACGCCCACTTCCATCAGGCTGCCGGCAAAGGAGCGCACCTGATTGTGCAGGAAGGACCGCGCTGAAACGCGCATCTCTATCATGTCGCCATTGCGCGTCACATCGAGGCGGTCGAGCGTCTTGACCGGGCTCTTGGCCTGGCATTGCGTGGCGCGAAACGTGGTGAAATCGTGCTCGCCCAGAAGCCGCTTCGCCGCTTCATGCATTGCCTCCGCGTCGAGCCGCTTCTGAACCCACCATGCACGCTGGTAGTCGATCGCCAGAGGCGCACGGCGATTATGGATGCGGTAGAGATAATGCCTGCTTCGCGCCGAAAAACGCGCGTCGAATGTGTCCGTCGTCTTCTCGACATTCAATATGCTGACGCGCTCATCGGCCATGACCAGATGCGCATTCACCGCGTCGCGCACCTTGCCCGCGTCCCAATCCTTGGTGAGATCGACATGAGCAACCTGCGCCGTCGCATGAACACCCGCATCGGTGCGGCCCGCAGCGCTTAACGTGAGGTCTTCGCCGCAGAACTTCTTGAACGCCAGTTCGATTGCATTCTGCACCGCATGGCCGTTTTCCTGCCGCTGCCAGCCGACATAGGGCGTGCCGTCATATTCGACAGTGAGCTTGTAGCGCGGCACCGCCTACAGAACCTTCGTGACCTGTGCGCCACGCAGAAACTCCTGCGCAGGCAATGGCTTGCCGCCGGAACGCTGCAGCGTGACGAGACGAACGGCACCCTCGCCGCAGGCGACCGTCAGGCGATCATCCAGCACCGTGCCCGGTTCGCCCCTGCCCTCGCCCAAGGTGGAGCGCTGCAATTTCACGCGCTCGACAGCGCCATTGATTTCCATTTCGCACCACGCGCCCGGAAAGGGCGACAGGCCGCGAATGGTGTTGTGGACGTCCTTCGCAGGCTTCGACCAGTCTATGCGCGCCTCGGCCTTGTCGATCTTGGCGGCATAGGTCACGCCTTCCTCCGCCTGCGGCTGCAAGGCAAGGCTTTCACGCTCAAGGGCACCCAGCGCACGGATCATCAGGTCGGCCCCGATCATGCTCAGGCGATCATGCAGTTCTCCTGCCGTCATGTCAGGCGTGATGGCAACCTTTTCAGCCATTGCAACAGGACCGGTATCGAGCCCCGCATCCATCTTCATGATCATCATGCCGGTTTCCGCATCGCCCGCCATGATGGCGCGCTGGATGGGAGCAGCACCGCGCCAGCGCGGCAAAAGCGAGGCATGGCCGTTATAGCAACCGAGGCGCGGCGCATCCAGAATGGCTTGCGGCAGCAGCAGGCCATAGGCCACGACAATCGCGACATCGGCTTCGAGGCTTGCGAAAACGTCCTGCTCTTCCGTGCTTCTGAGGCTCTTCGGCGTGAACACCGGAATGCCGAACTGCTCGGCTTTTTCATGCACCGGCGACTTGGTCAGCTCCAGCCCGCGACGGCCCGCCGGGCGCGGCGGCTGCGTATAGACCGCAACAACCTCATAACCGTGACCGATGATGGCGGTGAGGATCGGCACGGAAAATTCCGGCGTCCCCATGAAAACGACACGCATTAAAGAACCTTCTTGGGCGCGCTCTGGCTGGCGAGCTTCTTAAATTTCTTGATGACCATATCGCGCTTCAGCTTGGAAATATGATCGATGAAGAGCACGCCGTTCAGATGGTCGATCTCATGCTGCAGGCAGGTGGCCATCAGCCCGTCGGCTTCTATTGCATGCGGCTTGCCGTCAGCATCGAAATAATTGACCTTGATGGCGGCTGGCCGTTCAACTTCCGCATAATAATCCGGGATCGAAAGGCAGCCTTCCTCATAGGTGCTGGCTTCATCCGTCACGCCGACGATTTCGGGATTGATGAAGACATGCGGCGCTTTCGGTTCACCCTCCTTGGCGAGGTCGATGACGAGCATGCGGATCGGCTCGCCCACCTGAATGGCGGCAAGGCCAATGCCCGGCGCATCATACATGGTGTCGAACATGTCGCCGGCAAATTTGCGCAGCTGGTCGTCAAAGCGCTCCACAGGCTTGGAAACCTGGCGCAGGACGGGATCGGGAAGGATGACAAGCGGTTTTACAGACATGGGCTTTCACGTAATGGCTCGCGTGGGAATCGTCAATTACACTTTGCAAAATGTTCTCGTTTTGATCTCATCAAGGCGACACGAATCAGTTAAGCTCACTTCATGGAAAACCAGAATCTCTTGAATGAGCCGCTTCTGCAGCTCGGCGCCACATCCTTCACGCTCGGCAATATCCTGCTGGCGGGTATCGTCGTGCTGGTGCTGTGTCTTGCCATTTTTCTGATCGCGGCAGCCCGCTCCGCCCGGCTTCGCGCGGTTGCGGAAGCGCAGGCTGAGGACCGGGCCCGCGATGCGGAATATCGCATGGCGGAAATCCTCAAGGCGCAGGCCGAGATGCAGGGTCGGATGCAGACCATGGCGGAAGTGTTCGGCTCAAGGCAGGCCGAGCTTAACCAGTCGATCCGCGAGCGGCTCGACGGCATGACGCATCGCATCGGCCAGACCATGACCGAGCAGACCCGCTCGACGCATGAAAACCTCGCCAAATTGCAGGAGCGCCTTGCCGTCATCGACACGGCGCAGAACAATATCCAGTCGCTCGCCGGACAGGTGGTGCAGTTGCAGGCGATCCTCGCCAACAAGCAGACGCGCGGCGCTTTCGGCCAGTCGCGCATGGAAGCGATCATCGCCGATGGCCTGCCGCAAGGCGCCTACGAGTTCCAGGCAACGCTTTCCAACAGCACCCGTCCCGATTGCCTTGTGCGCATGCCGAACAATGCGCCCTCGCTGGTGATCGACGCGAAATTTCCGCTCGAAGCCTGGAATTCGATGCGTGAGACGGAACAGCCGGAGGCGCGCAAGGCGGCAGTCGCCCAGTTCCGCCGCGACATGGAAATTCATATCAAGGACGTGTCCGACAAATATCTGATCCCCGGCGAAACGCAGGACACGGCTTTCCTGTTCGTGCCCTCGGAATCGATCTTTGCCGATATTCACGAACATTTCGAGGCGCTGATCCAACGCGCGCACCGGGCACGGGTCGTCATCGTCTCTCCCTCGCTGCTGATGTTGTCGATTCAGGTCATTCAGGCCATCCTGAAGGATGCCCGCATGCGCGAGCAGGCGCATGTCATTCAGGGCGAGGTGATCCGCCTGATGGAAGATGTCGGCCGTCTGGATGAGCGCGTGCGCAAGCTGCAAACCCATTTCGTGCAGGCCAACAAGGATATTGACGATATTCTTGTGTCGTCAGCCAAGGTCACGAAACGCGGCGCGAAGATCGAGGCGCTGGAATTCGGCGAAAAGCCTGCCGATGAAACACCTCGCTCGCAACCCCGACCGGCGGACGGTTCGACCAGCCAGCTACGCCTGCGCGTGGTGGACGAGGATTGACCCTGTTTTTCCCTCGTCCTTCGATCCTTCGATCCTTCGAGACGGTGCTTCGCACCTCCTCAGGATGAGGGAAGCGCGTATCCGCTCTCGTTCAAAAAGTCGGTGCCTTTGTTAATATCAGTGCCTTTGTAATCCTTTGCATCGATGTTTAACATCGTTGGCCTCAGAACATCGGGCTTGCCGCCCTCATCCTGAGGTGCGGAGCGAAGCGTAGCCTCGAAGGATCAGGGGTAAGAAGCCCTCACGAATTGGCTGGCCGATCCGAATGACCGAGATCGCGCTCCGGCCAGACCAGATCACGCACGCGCTGCTTCAACACCTTGGCTTCCGGAAAGCCGCCATCGCGCTTGCGCTCCCAGATGAGTTCTTCGCTGCCATCCGGCATATGAACGCGGATTTCAAACACCCCGCCCGTGCCCGGACGTAGAGCCACTTCCGCCAAATCCTGCCCGAAAGTCTGCAGCAACTCCTGCGCCATCCACGCAGCGCGCAGCAGCCAATTGCATTGGGTGCAGTAGGTGACGGAAATGCGGGGATTTGCGGACACTGATTTCAACCTTCCGAGCGCGAGGGATCCTGAAGCCGGTAGTCGTGGCTTGTTCGACAGCCAAATTTGAAGCAACATTTAGCTTCCAAAGACGCGCGGGGGCAAGTCATGGAAGTAACAGTCTACATTCTGCGTTGCGCGGATGGGTCTTATTATACCGGGCTTACCAAGCAGAACATCGAAGCCCGGTTGTGGGAACACAACCAAGGTATCTACGATAGCTATACGAAGAAGCGCCGACCGGTCGAGCTTGTCTTCACCGAGACCTATGACCGGATCGTCGATGCCATTGCGCGAGAACGACAGATCAAAGGATGGTCGCGGGCAAAGAAAGAAGCATTAATGGCTATGGATTATGAGCGTCTGCCCGAACTTTCGAAGCGGGGATGAGATCGGTTGTTGAACTCGTCCCCCCTCATCCTGAGGAGGCGCCCTGAGCGCAGCTCAAGGGAGCCGTCTCGAAGGGCTGAGGGGGAGCGCTGTCGCCCCGTCCTTCGAGACGCCTCCTTCGCAAGCTCAGGAGGCTCCTCAGGATGAGGGCGAGCGGCGTGTCGTCAAAAAGATAGGGCGCCGAAGCGCCCGATCTCTCAGTCAATGTTCAACAAATCGACAATGGATCAATCATCACCCATCTTGAGCGCCTGAATAAAGGCCTCCTGCGGGATTTCGACCTTGCCGAACTGGCGCATGCGCTTCTTGCCTTCCTTCTGCTTTTCCAGAAGCTTGCGCTTGCGCGTCACGTCGCCGCCGTAGCACTTGGCCGTCACGTCCTTGCGCAGCGCCGAGATCGTCTCGCGCGCCACGATGCGGCCGCCGATCGCCGCCTGGATCGGGATCTTGAACATATGCTGCGGGATCAGCTCTTTCAGCTTTTCGCACAGCGCGCGGCCGCGCTTTTCCGCAGCCGTTCGGTGCACCAGCATCGACAGCGCGTCGACCGGCTCTTCGTTGACGAGGATCGACATCTTGACCAGATCGCCCTCGCGGTAATCCGAAAGATTGTAATCGAACGAGGCATAACCCTTCGAGATCGACTTCAGCCGGTCGTAGAAATCGAACACCACTTCGTTGAGCGGCAGATCATAGGTGATCATGGCGCGCGGGCCGACATAGGTCAGGTCGATCTGGATGCCGCGGCGTTCCTGGCAAAGCTTCATGATAGCGCCGAGATAGTCATCCGGCGTCATGATGGTTGCCTTGATCCATGGCTCTTCAATCGCGTTGATCTTCACGATATCCGGCATATCGGCCGGATTGTGCAGCTCCTTCTGCGAACCGTCCTGCATGTTGAGACGGTAGACGACCGAAGGCGCGGTCGTGATGAGGTCGAGATTGAACTCGCGCTCAAGACGTTCCTGAATGATTTCCAGATGCAGAAGGCCGAGGAAACCGCAGCGGAAGCCGAAGCCAAGCGCGGCGGATGTTTCCATTTCGAACGAGAACGACGCATCGTTGAGGCGCAGTTTGCCCATGGCGGCGCGCAGGTCCTCGAAATCAGCGGCATCGACCGGGAACAGGCCGCAGAACACCACCGGCTGCGCGGGCTTGAAGCCGGACAGCATCTTTTCCGTCGGGCGGCGATCTTCGGTGATCGTATCGCCGACGCGGGTGTCAGCCACTTCCTTGATCGAAGCGGTGATGAAGCCAAGCTCGCCGGGGCCGAGTTCGTCCACCTGAACCATTTTCGGCGTGAAAACACCGGTGCGCTCCACCGGATATTTCGCGCCCGTACCCATCATGCGGATGGTCTGGCCCTTTTTAAGGACGCCATCGATGATGCGCACCAGAACGATGACGCCGAGATAAGAGTCATACCAGCTGTCGACCAGCATGGCCTTGAGCGGCGCATTGCGGTCGCCTTCCTTCGGCGCGGGCAGCTGGGTGACGATGGCTTCCAGCACATCCTCGATGCCGAGGCCGGTCTTGGCGGAAATATGCACGGCCTGCGCCGCATCGATGCCGATCACTTCCTCGATCTGCTGCTTGACGCGCTCGGGCTCGGCAGCGGGCAGGTCGATCTTGTTCAGCACGACCACGATTTCATGATTGTTGTCGATGGCCTGATAAACGTTCGCCAGCGTCTGTGCTTCCACGCCCTGGGAAGCGTCCACCACCAGAAGCGAACCTTCGCACGCGGCCAGCGAGCGCGAGACTTCATAGGCGAAGTCGACGTGTCCGGGCGTGTCGATCAGGTTCAGCACGTAATCCTCGCCGTTCTTCGCCTTGTAGGAGAGACGGACGGTCTGCGCCTTGATGGTGATGCCGCGCTCGCGCTCGATATCCATCGAGTCGAGAACCTGATCCTTCATCTCGCGCGTATCCAGCCCGCCGGTCAACTGGATGAGGCGGTCGGCCAGCGTCGATTTGCCGTGGTCGATATGGGCGACGATCGAAAAATTGCGAATATGGTCAAGTGGTGTGCTCATGCGCGCGATTTAACAGCAAGACGCCAAATTTCAAAGGAGTATTCGCGCCAAAAGGCGGGAAAACCGGCAGCTTTCGCAATCGTGACAACAAGTCCCCTTTGCCTTGTGGCAAAAAGGCGATAAATCACCGCTCGAATAGCGTGCTTTCATGCAGGAGTTTAGGATGAAGACCGAACCGAACGAAGTCCATAACAGGCCGAAACTGGTCACCGTTTTCGGCGGCTCAGGCTTTGTCGGGCGCGCAGTGGTTGCGGCTCTCACCAAGCGCGGCTACCGCGTGCGCGTTGCCGTGCGCAAGCCGGAAATTGCCTATTACATGGCGCCGCTCGGCAATGTCGGCCAGATCCAGATGGTGCAGGCCAATGTGCGCCATCGCGGCTCCGTGGAACATGTCATCAAGGGTTCCGACCATGTGGTCAACCTCGTCGGCATTCTGTCCGAAAGCGGCCGCCAGCGTTTCAACACGGTCCAGGTGCTCGGCGCGAAGAACATCGCCGAAGCCGCCAAGGCCGCAGGCATCCGCATGACGCATGTGTCCTCGCTTGCAGCCGACGCCAATTCGCCGTCGGATTATGCGCGCACCAAGGCGGAAGGCGAAAAGGCCATTCTTTCCGTCCTGCCGGACAGCGTCATCCTGCGCCCGTCGATCATTTTCGGTCCCGAGGACCGCTTCTTCAACCGCTTCGCCAACATGGCGCGCTTCTCGCCATTCCTGCCTGCAATCGGCGGCGGCGAAACGAAGCTCCAGCCGGTCTATGTCGGCGACGTGGCGGAAGCCGTGGCGCGTGCCGTCGACGGCAAGCTGATGCCGGGCGGCGTCTATGAACTCGGCGGCCCCGATGTGCAGCCGTTCAGGAACTGGATGAAGGACATGCTCGGCGTGATCGCCCGCAAGCGCCTCATCGTTTCCATGCCCTGGTGGGTTGCCCGTTTGCAGGCATCCATCCTCGGCCTGCTGCCGAACCCGATGCTCACCAACGATCAGGTGACGCTGCTGAAATTCGACAATGTGGTTTCGGAAAAAGCCATCAAGGAAGGTCGCACTTTGCAGGGCATGGGCATCACGCCGGAAAGCGTCGACGCCGTGCTGCCATCCTATCTGTGGCGCTACCGCGTCGCCGGCCAGTACACCAAGACCGGCTTTGCTTGATCCACAGCCGCAGCGGAAATGAACAAGGGGCCGGAAGGCCCCTTTTTGCTGTCCGGCTCACGGGCTTTTTGTCCGCTGCGCGGACCGCACCTCATCCCCAGATCAACAGTGCCGCCATTCCGAGCGCACCGACGATCAGACGCCACCAGGCAAACAGCTTGAAGCCGTGGCGGGATACGTAATCGAGCAGATAGCGCACGACGAAAACGCCGGAGATGAAGGCCATCACAAAGCCTACCCCGATCAGCGCCCCGTCGTTGAACGACAGGATATCGCGGCTCTTGTAGAGATCATAGGCAAAAGCGCCCGCCATGGTGGGCATGGCGAGGAAGAACGAGAACTCGGCTGCCGAACGCTTGTCGGCGCCGAGCAGCAGCGAGCCGACAATGGTGGAACCGGAGCGAGACACGCCCGGTATCATCGCCAGGCACTGGATGAAGCCGATGGCCAGGCACATGGGCAGCGGATAATCCATCACATCATGATAGCGCGGACGCAGATTGAGCTGGTCCACCCACAGCAGGACGAACCCGCCGATGATAAGCATGGCGCAGACCAGCATCGGCGTTTCGAACAGCACGCTCTTGATGAAGCCATGCGCGAGAGCGCCGATGACGGCCGCAGGCAGGAAGGCGACCAGAATGCCGAAAACGAAGCGCCGCGTGCGGGCATCGCGGGGGAAATCGGTGAGGATTTTAAGAAGTTTCGCCGAATAGACCGTCAGAATGGCCAGAATGGCGCCGAGCTGGATCAGCACCTCGAAGGTCTTTCCTGTGGATTCAAAGCCAAGAAAGTGCCCGACCAGCAGCAAATGCCCGGTGGAGGAAACAGGGATAAATTCGGTCAGACCTTCGATGAGACCGAGAAATGCAGCTTCCAGTAGATTGAAAATATCCATGAAGTCAGTACCTTGGGATAGTGGGCACGGTGACGGGTTAAAAAGGCGGATCGGGATAGCGGGCCATCGGCTGAAAACACGCATTTCCAGCGATTGCTTGTCTCACGCAAACATAGCCCTTATAGACTTTATATTCCGTTGAGGCGGCGTCGAATCGCTTGATTGCAGGAAATAGCCTGCTGCATGCGCAAACGCCAGCCGCCGTGCAAACTCCGGACGTTCAATTCAAGCTTCAGTCGAGAGTCTCGCGTCGATCATGCTTACGCTTTTTCATCATCCCATGTCTTCGGGTTCGCGCTATGTGCGGCTCATCCTCGGCGAATATGGCGTTGAAGCGGAACTTATCGAGGAACGGCCGTGGTCGCGCCGCAAGGAATTCCTGGCGCTGAACCCGGCGGCAACCCTGCCCGTGCTCCTGGCCGAAAACGACCTTCCGGTCGTGGGCGCAACGGTGATCGCCGAATATCTGGACGAGACGCGCGGCGCATTGAAGCGCAGCCGCCGCCTCCTGCCGGAAAGCCCGATGGAGCGCGCCGAAGTGCGCCGCCTGGTCGACTGGTTCCTGCTGAAATTCGAAAATGAAGTGACGCGCCACATTGCCCGCGAACGTGTATTCAAGTTGCAGATGGCGGCAGAGATGGGCGGCAGCGCGCCGGATTCGACCGCCATCCGCGCCGCCCGGACCAATATCCGCCAGCATATGAAATATATCGACTGGCTGGCCGCGACCCGCGACTGGCTCGGCGGCGCGCATCCAAGCTATGCCGACATGGCGGCGGCAGCTTCCATATCCGTCCTTGATTATCTGGGCGAGATCGAATGGGGCGAAACCAAAGCGGCGCGTGACTGGTATGCACGCATGAAATCGCGCCCGGCTTTCCGCCCGTTGCTTTCCGACCGCGTGCGCGGGCTTGCCCCGGTGGCCCATTATGGCGACCTCGATTTCTGATAGCCGCGAACAGAAACTCAAGCGCTTCCTGATCGAAGAGGCGAAGGCGGCTGGTTTCGACGCGGTTGCCTTCACCGCGCCCGATGCAATTCCGCAAGCGCCCGAACGGCTGCGCCAGTATATTGCCGACGGCCATCACGCCGATATGGACTGGATGGAGGAAACGGAAGCCCGCCGCGCCGATCCGAGCGTATTGTGGCCGGAAGTCCGTTCCATCATGATGCTGGCCATGAATTACGGGCCGGACGCCAATCCGCTCGCCATTCTGGAAAAGCAGGATCGCGCGGCCATATCCGTCTATGCGCAGAACCGCGACTATCATGACATCATCAAGGGCAAGCTGAAGCACATTGCGAGCCGTTTTGCCGCGCGCGCCGGACAGGATGTCAAGGTCTTCGTCGATACCGCGCCCGTCATGGAAAAGCCGCTGGCGCAAGCTGCCGGTCTCGGCTGGCAGGGCAAGCATACCAATCTGGTCAGCCGCGAGCTTGGCTCATGGCTGTTCCTCGGCTCGATCTTCACCACGGCGGAAATTCCGCCCGACGAGCCCGAGCGGGACCATTGCGGCTCCTGCCGCGCCTGTCTCGACGCCTGCCCGACCAAGGCTTTCCCGGCACCCTATCGCATCGATGCGCGACGCTGCATTTCCTATCTCACCATCGAGAACAAGGGACCGATCCCGCAAGAGTTCCGGAAAGCGATGGGCAACCGTATCTATGGCTGCGACGACTGCCTTTCCGTCTGCCCTTGGAACAAGTTCGCGCAGGCGACCAGCGAAATGAAGCTGAAAGCCCGCGAAGACCTGAAGGAACCGCGTCTCCACGATCTGCTGGCGCTGGATGATCCGGCTTTCCGCACGTTCTTTTCCGGCTCCCCGGTGAAACGGATCGGGCGCGATCGCTTCATCCGTAATGTGCTGATCGCTACCGGCAATTCCGGCGATGCGACGCTTCTGCCGGATGTCGAACGATTGCTGGAAGACGAAGCGCCGGTCGTGCGCGGCGCAGCGATATGGGCCTTGAAGCAACTGGCAAGCCCCGACCACGCGGCCAGTGTTCAGAAACGCCTGGCCTCATCGGAAGAGGATGCTACGGTGCAGGCAGAGTGGGATATGGAGGAAGTTTGATGCGCATATTTCTGTTCGGAGCCGGTTATTCCGCCCAGGCCTTTGCACGCAGGGTGACCGGCGAAGCGGAACGCATCGACGGGACCACGCGGCACGAGCAGAAATTCCCCCTCCTCGAACAGGCGGGCATAAAGCCGCTGCTTTTCGACGGCCAAACACCCTCGCCCGAACTTCTGGACAGGCTTGCGCAGTCGACCCATGTGGTCGTTTCGATCTCTCCCGGCGAAAGCGGCGATCCCGCTGTCGCCATCGTCGAGGAGGCGCTTCGCCGTTCCGACAACACCATCCGCTGGATCGGCTATCTGTCGACGGTCGGCGTCTATGGCGACCATCAGGGCGCATGGGTAGACGAAACCACGGCCTGCAAACCTTCCTCGCGCCGCAATCTGGAACGCGTCGAAGCCGAAAAGGCGTGGGGACAATTGAGCGAACGGCACGGAACGCCGCTCGCGATCTTAAGGCTTTCCGGCATCTATGGGCCGGGCCGCAATGCCTTCGTCAATCTGAATCGCGGCACCGCGCGGCGCGTCATCAAGGAAAACCAGATTTTCAACCGCATCCATGTCGATGACATTGCCGGTTCCTTGCGCTTTCTGGCAGGCACCGATACGGGCGGCATCTTCAATATCACCGACAATGAACCGAGCCCCCCGCAGGATGTCGTCACCTACGCCGCCGAACTGATGGGCGTGACGCCACCGCCGGAAGTCGCCTTCGAGGATGCCGATCTGACGCCGATGGCCCGTTCCTTCTATGGCGAGAACAAACGTGTCTCCAACCGGCGCATCAGGGATCTGGGTTACGAATTTGCCTATCCCGACTACCGGACGGCCTTTTCGGCCATGTGGCGCGATGATCGCTGGCGCTGAAGCCGTGCTGCTGCTAAAAGCAAACTCGTAACAGAACCGGGACAACACAGAATGAGCAGCACCGAACTCGCAACCAGATAAGCCGCAACAGCCTTTCCGACCTGTTGCGGCGTCTGCCCCGGACCAATTCCCCTTAAAACGCATCCCGAAGATGCGCGTTTATAAAAGGCAGATAGCCGCCCGATTTTTCTCGAGCGGATGCTTAGTCATGCCTTTTGATAACAAACAAACTCCACAGTGGAGCTATTCCCTGCCTTTCGCGCTCGCGCTGATGGCTCCTTTCGACATTCTCGCCTCGCTGGCCATGGACATCTACCTGCCGGTCGTGCCGTCCATGCCCTCCATCCTGCGAACGACCCCCGCCATGGTGCAGCTGACCCTCAGCCTCTACATGGTGATGCTGGGCGTCGGGCAGTTGCTGTTCGGCCCGTTGTCGGACCGTTTCGGGCGCAGGCCCGTCCTGATCGGCGGCGGGCTGGTTTTCGCCCTTTCGTCTTTCGCCCTGGCGATCACAGACAATGCAGCGGTTTTCGTGGCGCTTCGTTTCGTACAGGCAACGGGCGCATCGGCGGCGCTGGTCGCCACTTTCGCAACGGTCCGCGATGTTTATGCCGCCCGTCCGGAAGGTGCGACGATCTACGGCCTTTTCAGCGCCATGCTTTCCTTCGTCCCAGCGCTCGGGCCGATTGCCGGTGCGCTTGTCGCAAAGGGTTTTGGATGGCGGGCGATCTTCGCCATGCTCGGCCTCCTCGGCCTCGCCGTGACGTTGCGCGCCATGCGCCACTGGCAGGAGACGCGGCCACCCGGCGCTGCTCCAAGTGTCGGAAATCTCCGCCGGATCGTGCGCGACTTCAGCTTCTGGACCTATACGCTCGGCTTCGCGACGGCGATGGGCACGTTCTTCGTGTTCTTTTCCACCGCACCGCGCATTCTGATCGAACGCGGCGGCTTTGGTGAAACCGGCTTCAGCTTCGCCTTTGCAAGCGTTGCCCTCGTCATGATCGCCGCCACCCGCGTCCTGCCCCGCAAGACGCAGAAATGGGGCGCGCGCACCAGCGTGGCGCTGGGCATGGCCACACTTCTTGCCAGCGCCCTGCTTCTGGTCCTCGGCGAAACATTGCTGGCGCCTTCGTTCCTGAGCCTCATCGTCCCCATGTGGCTTGCCGCTGTCGGCATCGTTCTCACCGCATCGATGACGGCAAACGGTGCGCTTGCCGCCTTTGACGACAGCGCGGGCATGGCGGTCGCGGTCTATTTCTGCATCCAGAGCCTGATCGTCAGCCTGGCAGGAACAGCACTGGTAATCTTCCTGCCCGGCGATACCGCATGGCCCTTGATCGCCTTCTGCACGGTGATGCCATTGCTGGTTCTGGCCTTGCTGGCAAGGCTGCGGCAGCACTGACGAAAATGCGGTCGGCAGCACAAACTGCCGACCGCCATTGAAGCCCCGCCGTTGACACAGCATAATGCCCGCAATCCGGCCGCTTTGATTCGCAGCCACAGCCCCGGCAAAACATGGAATTGCCCCATGATCGCAAACAGATTGAAGAAGATCGTTCTCGCAGCTTCGCTTGCCGCAATGATCGCCCCCGACTTCGTGCCCATGGCCGTCGCGGAAGACATGCCCGCCAAACAGGCTTTTGGTGCGCAGGCGCTTCCTGTTCTGGCGCAAGACCCGCAATCCATCGGCTTTTATGCCAAGGGATGCCTCGCCGGAGCCGTGGCTCTGCCGACGGACGGACCGAACTGGCAGGTGATGCGGCTTTCGCGCAATCGTCGGTGGGGCCATCCGCGCATGATCGGCCTTCTGGAAAAACTCTCCCGCGATGCGGCAAAGGACGGCTGGCCCGGCCTGCTCGTCGGCGACATTTCGCAGCCGCGCGGTGGCCCGATGCTGACCGGCCATGCCTCGCATCAGGTCGGCCTCGATGCCGATATCTGGCTGACGCCAATGCCCAAAAAGCGGTTTACCGATGCCGAACGTGAAAGCGTTTCCGCCGTTTCGATGCTGAAACCGGATTCGCTCTATGTCGATCCGAAGAAATGGACCCCTGCCCGCACGGCCCTTATCAAACATGCCGCAAGCTACCCGGAAGTCGAGCGCATCTTCGTGCATCCCGGCATCAAGAAGGAGCTTTGCGACACGGTGAAGGGCGACAGGAGCTGGCTCGGCAAGGTTCGCCCTTACTGGGGTCACTTCTACCATTTCCATGTGCGCCTGACCTGCCAGCCCGGTTCGCCCCAGTGCAAGGGACAGCCGAAAGTGGCTGCCGGTGACGGTTGTGACAAGTCGCTCGCCTGGTGGTTTACGGATGAACCGTGGAAGCCGGCAAAGCCATCGACGGAACCGCCGAAAAAGCCGCGCCCGGTGATGGTCTCCGATCTGCCGAAGGCTTGCGCCGCCGTGCTCAACGGTCCATCCCCGAATTCGATCGCCGATGTCACCTACGGCGTGCAGTGAGGCTTTTAGCGCTTTTCAGGTCCTGGGCACTTCGCTATAGGTTTAAAACGATTTAGAATGCCAATGACAAGGTTATCAACTCGTAAGGTTGCTCATTCATGACGGAACGCCTGCGCATCGCATTGATCGCCCACGACCAGAAGAAGGACGACATGGTCGCCTTCGCAAAAGCGCATGAGCAGGCACTGTCCCGCTATGACATCGTGGCGACGGGAACGACCGGCGGCCTCATACTTGATGCCTGCCCTTCCCTCCGCATTCAGCGCGTGAAAAGCGGGCCGCTCGGCGGCGACCAGCAGATCGGCGCCATGATTGCGGAAGGAACGGTGGAAGTGCTCATCTTCTTCATCGACCCGCTGTCTCCGCTTCCGCACGATGTCGATGTGAAGGCGCTGACGCGCCTCGGCAGCGTCTACGACATTCCGATGGCGCTCAATCGCGCAACCGCCGAAAGGCTGATCAAGGCGCTCGACTGAAACAAAAGCACTGATCCGCCGCGGGCGTTTTTCTGCGGACGGATGACATGACCAGGGAGAGGACATGCCCGCGACGATCGCATGTCCCAAAAACGGGAACCGGTTCTGGGACAAAGACATGCATGAAAACAAAGAGATAGAGCGGGCCGAACAGGGTTTCCGGTTTCCGGTACTTGTCGGCGATATCGGCGGCACCAATGCCCGTTTTGCCATCCTGGTGGATTCCAATGCCGAGCCGAAGGAGTTTCCCGTTCTCCAGACGGCGGATTATGCAACCATCGATGAGGCCATACAGGACGCTGTTCTCGATCATATCTCGATCCGTCCGCGTTCCGCCATTCTGGCTGTGGCTGGTCCCGTCGACGGCGACGAGATCGACCTCACCAATTGCGACTGGGTCGTGCGCCCGAAGAAGATGATCGCCGATCTCGGCTTCGAGGATGTGACCGTGCTGAACGATTTCGAGGCGCAGGCGCTGGCCGTCGTGTCTCTGGGCAGCGAACATCTGGAACAGATCGGCGGCAGGCCCGAAGAAGTGATTGCTACCCGCGTCGTGCTCGGGCCGGGCACCGGGCTTGGCGTTGCCGGTCTTGTCCGCACGCGCCACGCATGGGTGCCGGTGCCGGGCGAAGGCGGCCATATCGACATCGGTCCGCGCAGCGAACGCGACTATCAGGTCTTCCCGCATATCGAGCGCATCGAGGGCCGCGTCGCTGGCGAACAGATTCTTTGCGGGCGCGGACTGCGCAATCTCTATCTGGCCATATGCGCCGCTGACGAGGTGACGCCGACGCTGGAAACCCCCGCCGACATCACCTCCGCCGGGCTCGACGGCAGCAATGCGCAGGCGGAAGAAACCCTGCATCTGTTCGTCACCTATCTCGGGCGGCTGGCAGGCGATCTGGCGCTGATTTTCAAGGCGCAAGGCGGCGTCTATCTTTCCGGCGGCATTCCGCAGCGCATCCTTTCCGCGCTCAAGGCGGGTGCTTTCCGCGAGGCGTTCGAGGACAAGGCCCCGCACAAGGCCATCATGCGCGACATTCCTGTCCGCGTGATCACCCATCAGCTTGCAGCCCTTGCCGGGCTTTCCGCATTCGCACAGGCCCCCGCCCGTTTCGAAGTCTCGACCGAAGGGCGCCGCTGGCGGATCGACTGAGCGACATGGCAAATATCAGAGTGGTGCCGGTGGCTCCATTTTAACCTGAACCGTTCCAGCCGCTAAAGCTTGAGGATGGTCAAGCCGCGCGGATAACGTTATAGAAACGCTGCACCGAAATTGCCGAGAGCTTTTTCAGTGCAGCGTTTCCGTATGGAAGTCGTATTTTCAACGATAGCCGCCGGTCCAGCCGGAGGGCCAAGAGACAAAAAGCGCTTTTGCACGTGAGTCTATTCAAGAAGAAAAACAAGAAGATCGATACGGGCGAAGCCACCCGCGTAATCCGGCGCATGATGTCGGAAAACATCCGCGAATATAAGCAGAACTACATCATAGCCATACTGGCATCGCTCATCGTCGGCGGATCGAACGGCGCGCTGGCCTATCTGATGAAGCCGATGATCGACAAGATTTTCTATGAGCAAAATCTCGGTCTGGTCTGGGTCATCTGCGGCGCATTGCTGGGCATTTTCATCTTGCGCGGCATTTCCGGCTACATACAGGCCGTGGAGCTCGCCAAGATCGGCAACAATCTGGTCGCGCGCTATCAGAAGCGCATTTTCGACCATCTGATGAAGCTCGGTCTCGATTTCTACAACGATACCCGCTCCGGCCATCTGGCGGCACAGATCAACCAGAATGTTTCCGGCATCCGCGATCTCCTCAACATGACGATTTCGTCGATCGCGCGTGACCTTATCTCGCTGATCGGTCTCGTCGCCACCATGTTCTACATGGACCCGATCCTGTCCGTGGCGATCTTCCTGATCGGACCGCCGCTCATTCTGGCCGTTGCCTATATTTCGCGCCGCATTCGCTCCGTCACCCGCGATCTCGTGCATCTCAATTCCCATCTGCTGGGTGCGATGCAGGAATCGATTCAAGGCATTGCCATCGTCAAGGCCTTTACGATGGAAGACCAGTTGCGCGCCAAGATCGGCAAGCTGATCGACCAGTCGGAAGGCCGCAGCAACAAGATCGCCAAGGTGTCCGAGCGCACGACGCCCATTTCCGAAATGCTGGCCGGTTTTGCCGTGGCGGGCGTGCTGGCCTATAGCGGCTATCGGGCCATTCTCGAACAGCAGCCCCCCGGCGCAACCTTCGCCTTCATCACCGCGATGCTGCTCGCCTATGACCCGGCCCGCCGTCTTGCCCGCCTTCAGGTCGGGCTGGAAAAGGCGCTCGTCAACGCACGCATGATCTATGAGGTGCTGGATATCGAACCGCGCCAGCGCGATGTTGCGGACGCGGTGGAGCTGAAAGCCGGTCCCGGCGAAATCCGCTTCGAGGATATCTATTTCTCCTATAACGAGGCCGCGCCGGTGCTGCACGGCGTCAGCTTCGTCGCCAGGGCGGGCGAAACCACCGCCGTGGTCGGCGCTTCGGGTGCCGGCAAGTCGACGCTCATCAACCTTGTCCAGCGCTTCTACGATCTCGACCGCGGCCAGATCCTGTTCGATGGGCAGGACATTGCGCACGTCAGGAAGCAGTCGCTGCGCCATGCCATCGCCTATGTCTCGCAGCAGCCTTATCTGTTCGAAGGCACCATTGCCGACAACATCCGCTATGGCCGCCCGGACGCGACGGATGAGGAAATCGTCGAGGCAGCCAAGCTTGCCCATGCGCATGAATTCATCCTGCAGCAGCCGCAGGGCTACGATACGCCGGTCGGCGAAAACGGCGTGACGCTTTCCGGCGGCCAGCGCCAGCGCGTTTCCATCGCTCGCGCCATCGTTCGCAATGCACCGGTTCTCCTGCTCGACGAGGCGACTTCAGCCCTCGACAATGAATCGGAGAAGCGGGTCCAGCAGGCGCTGGAAGGCATCATGCAGAACCGCACCACGGTCGTGATTGCGCATCGCCTTTCCACCGTGGTCAATGCGGATCGCATCGTGGTGATGGAAGCCGGCCGGGTGGTGGAGGAAGGCCGTCATGACGACCTCATCGCCATCCCGAACGGCGTCTATGCCCGTTTCTATCAGTTGCAGAGCGGCAACGGCGATTTCATCACCGAAAAGACGACAGAAGAACTGCGGACAGGAGAACCACGATGAGCGGAGAAACGCAGAACAGCGAAATGGGCCTGGTCGTCGTCGGCGCTGGCGGACGCATGGGCCAGACCCTGATCCGCACCATCCAGGCCATCGAAGGCGCGAAACTGGTCGGCGCCATCGAACGGTCCAGCTCTCCCCTTCTGGGCAGGGATGCGGGCGAAGTCACCGGCATCGGCCCGCTCGGCGTGCGCATCACCGACGATCCGCTGCCGGTTTTTGCCGGCGCGCACGGCGTTCTTGATTTCACAAGCCCGGCGGCAAGCGTCGAATTTGCGGGCCTCGCCGCACAGGCGCGCATCGTGCACGTCATCGGCACGACGGGCTGCTCGGCTGAGGACGAGGACAAGATCCGCGCCGCTGCCCGCCACGCAACCATCGTCAAGTCGGGTAATATGAGCCTCGGCGTCAATCTTCTGTCCGTTCTGGTGCAGAAGGCGGCGCAAGCGCTTGATCCGGCGGATTTCGATATCGAAATCCTTGAAATGCACCACAAGCACAAGGTCGATGCGCCATCCGGCACCGCCCTGCTGCTTGGCGAAGCGGCAGCGAAGGGACGCGACATTGCACTGGCGGAAAACAGCGTCCGCGTGCGCGACGGCTATACGGGACCGCGTGAAACCGGCTCCATCGGCTTTGCCACCTTGCGCGGCGGTTCGGTCATCGGCGAGCACTCAGTCATTCTTGCCGGTCCCGGTGAGCGCATTGTTCTCTCCCACCATGCCGAAGACCGCTCGATCTTTGCGCGCGGTGCGATCAAGGCCGCACTTTGGGCCTATGGCAAAAAGCCCGGCCTCTATTCGATGCTCGATGTTCTCGGGCTGAACGACTGATTTTTCCACCGGAGCACCGATCCTGTTCAGATCGGCGCTCCAGAGTTTTGTTTTATCGCGCATCCTATCCGAAAACCGCCTCACACTTTTCGGGATGCGCTCTCTAACGGAGCGTTGCATATGTCTCGTACTCTCGTCCTGGTCCGCCACGGTCAAAGCGAATGGAACCTCAAGAACCTGTTCACCGGCTGGCGCGATCCGGGCCTGACCGAACAGGGCCATGCCGAAGCCAAGGCCGCTGGCCAGCGCCTGAAGGCCGCCGGTCTCAAGTTCGATATCGCTTACACGTCCGCGCTGTCGCGGGCGCAGGTGACCTGCCAGCACATTCTCGATGAGCTTGGCCAGTCGAACCTCGAAACGATTCGCGACCAGGCCCTGAACGAACGCGACTATGGCGACCTGTCCGGCCTCAACAAGGACGATGCCCGCGCCAAATGGGGCGAGGAACAGGTCCATATCTGGCGCCGTTCCTATGACGTCCCGCCTCCGGGCGGCGAAAGCCTGAAGGATACCGGCGCGCGCGTATGGCCCTATTATCTGCACACGGTGCAGCCGCATGTGCTGCGCGGCGAGACGGTTCTGGTCGCCGCACACGGCAATTCTCTGCGGGCGCTCATCATGGCGCTGGACGGCCTGACCCCGGAACAGATTCTCAAGCAGGAACTCAACACCGGCGTTCCGGTCATTTACCGGCTCAATGCTGATTCGACCGTTGCTTCGAAGGAAATTCTCGAAGCCTGATAGCCGTTTGGCTGTGAATTTTTCGGGCGCGCCCGCGCGCCCGACGAGCTTTTCAACGCGAAAAAAGCATCGGCTGAAAAAAAGCTGGCTGAATGTCGAAAACGCGATTGACAGAGGCAGGTCGACCCCTTAGATGGGTCCTCGTCGCCCAGATGGCGGAATTGGTAGACGCACCAGCTTCAGGTGCTGGCGCTCGCAAGGGCGTGGAGGTTCGAGTCCTCTTCTGGGCACCATTTCCAAGTCTTCGGACCACTACCAAGGTTCAGAAGCACCCCAAAAAGCCCGCGCGAGCGGGCTTTTTTGTTTCTGGAGCATGGTCCGGCCGTCTCACGCTTTGCGCTCAAGCATGTCGTACTTTATCGTATTCAGGCGACATGCTTCAGAGCATTTCCAGCAAAAGTGTGAAACGGTTTGGGAGACATGCTCCCGTTATTTCAACCTATATTTGGCAGTCGATGCAGTTTTCTCCTTCCGAACGCACCGCTTTCTTTGAATTGCTGAAATGGCGGCGGGATGTCCGTCACTTCAGCGACCGACCCGTGGACGATGGAATCATCGAGGCTTTGCAGGAAGCGATGGATTATGCCCCTTCCGTCGGCAATGCCCGCCCCTGGCGGGTGATTTCGGTTGAAACTGCTGGAAAACGCGCGGCGGTTCACGACATCTTTCTTAAGGCCAACCGGTCAGCCGCGCAGATCTATGACGGCGAGCGCGCACGGCACTACCGGGACCTGAAACTGGAAGGCATCAGCGTCGCCCCGGTGCAGCTTGCCATTTTCACCGAAACTGCGCCGACCGAAGGACATGGGCTCGGCAGGCAGTCCATGGCCGTCACCCTCGAGCACAGCACGGCGATGGCGGTCCAGAACCTCAATCTGGCGGCAAGATCGTTCGGGCTTGGCGTCGGCATGGTCTCGATTCTCGATCCGCAGGCCATGGAAAAGCTGTTTCAGGCCCAGCCGGGCTGGCGCTTCAGCCTTTACCTATGCATCGGCTGGCCGCTGGCTGATGACGACACACCCTTGCTGCACAAAAACGGCTGGCAGGAAAACAAGCCGACGGTCTGGCGGCGCGCCTGAGCGTTCTTCAACAGAACGTTGTCAACAGGGCAAGCGCCTCCCGGAATTGTGCCTATTGTGCTGATCTCGCAATTGGCTGCACAATCCCTTTGCTCAGATATAATAACGGGGAGCGAATATGCGCCGAAGAGGCTTGCTGGAATTCGCAGGAAACAGAACGCTCTATGGCCTGTTCCTGCTCTGCGCGATCTGCGCCATCGCAGGGAGCGTGATGAGCTATAATGGCGAGGTTTCAGGCTGGCGCTGGCTGCATTATCTGACCAAGCCAACCGCTACACTGCTGCTGCTCGCAGCTGTCCTTTGCGCCGGGCGGCCCAAATCGAAATCCTATGGCTTTGCCGTGGCCTTCGGTCTGGCTTTCGCGGCACTGGGCGACTTTTTCCTGATGCTGCCCGGCGACTACTTCATGGCGGGCCTGATCTGCTTTCTCATCACCCATTGCGCCTATATCTATGCCCTTTGCCGTCATGCGCGCTTTGCGGCGCACAAAGGCGTTTTCGCCATTTTCGCCATCGCAGCCCTTGCCATCATAGCTGGCCTCTGGCCGTCGCTGCCGACCCCGCTGATAGTTCCGGTCATCATCTATGCCGCGGCCCTTGGCATCATGGCGGCACAGGCGATGAGCCGTGCGCTCGGCACCGAACCTGAAACGCCGCAACGCTACGCCGCATGGCTTGCCGCAGCGGGCGGCCTGTTCTTCATGGCAAGCGACACGCTGCTTGCCTATGGCCGGTTCAGCCTCGACATTCCGCTGAATGGCCTTTGGGTGCTGGCAACCTATTATGCCGCGCAATTTCTCTTTGCCCGCTCGACCGAGGATTTTGCCTATGGCGGTTGAAGAACAGATGTTGCAACTGCCGTTCGAGCGCCTGCGTCACGCCTGGCTTGAGAGCCGTCCGGCCTGCGAGCAGCGTCTGGACGATCTGAAACGCCTGCGGGAGCGGCTTGAAGCAAGGCAGGATGAGATGGCGAAGGCCATCAGCGCGGATTTCGGCAATCGCTCGCTGCACGAAACCCTGCTTGGCGAGGCCAGCGTCGTCTTTGCCGAAATCGACGATGCCCTGCACAACCTCAAGCGCTGGATGAAACCGAAACGCCGCAAGGCCGGTTGGAAAATGTGGCCGGCAAAAGCGGAAATCCGCTATGTTCCGCTGGGCGTGGTGGGGATCATCGCGCCGTGGAACTATCCGGTCAATCTGGCACTGGCACCGCTCGTCGCGGCAATCGCGGCTGGAAACCATGTCTTCCTGAAACCATCCGAACATACGCCGCGCACTGCGCAATTTCTGCAAAGCCTGCTTGGGGAAGTCTTCCCGGAGGACCGCGTTGCCGTTGCCCTTGGCGACGCAGCGCTTTCCGCGCAATTCGCATCGCTGCCATTCGACCATCTCTTTTTCACCGGCTCGACCGCTGTCGGGCGCAAGATCATGGCGGCGGCGGCACCAAACCTGACGCCCGTGACGCTGGAACTCGGCGGCAAGTCGCCCGCCATCGTCAGCGAAATCGCCAATATCAAACGCGCGGCCCGCGCAATCGCGACGGGCAAGTTCTTCAATGCCGGGCAAACCTGCATCGCGCCCGATTACGTTCTGATCCACCACAGCCAGCGCGATGAATTCGTGAACCTCCTGCGCGCCGAAATGCAGGCGCGCTATGGCGGTTCACCAGCGGAAAAAGACCGCACCACGATCATCAATGACGCGCAGGAGACACGGCTCGCGAACCTGCTGATGGATGCCGCCAGCAAGAGCGAATCCGTCATCGAGCTTCTCCCCGGTTCCGGTCAACCGCGATTGATGCCGCCCGCTCTCGTGCTGGAGCCCGACCCCGACAGCGCCATCATGCAGGAGGAGATTTTCGGCCCACTTCTGCCGATCATCAGTTACCGCCTGCTCGACGATGCGATCGGTTTCGTTCTGAAGCTTGATCGTCCGCTGGCACTTTACTGTTTCAGCGACAACACCGCAGAAATTGAAATGGTGTTGAGCCGCATCGTTGCAGGCGGTGTCTGTGTCAACGATACGCTCTACCATTTCGCCTGTAGCAACCTGCCATTCGGCGGCGTGGGTGCAAGCGGCATGGGCCAGTATCACGGCCATGACGGCTTCCTGACCTTTTCCAAGGCAATGCCGGTCCTGACCAAATATGCCCCGGCGCCGAGCGATCTCATCAAGCCGCCTTATACCGGCCTCACCGACCGGCTGATCCGCTTCATTGCAAGATGAGACCTGGAACCTAGGTGAGTTTGATCAGGCACGAAGCGCTCTAACAGTGCACTCGCGTCTGGCTCTCATCGAATTGTGTAGGCAATTGCTATTCAAACAGATGTACAATCCGACTATATAGAGACGGATGCGAGTTTATCTCACTGGCAGAAGTCATTGTCTTTCGGAACCGAATAGCTGACTGGTGAAAAACGGGTGCTGAAAAAGAAAGAACCAAACCGGATATCGAAGACCATCCTGACTGCGATCCGGAACAGGCCGGGCTACAGGCCGCTCAACGCCAACATTACCGGCGGGGATGTCGTCATTGCATCCTACAACGTCCACAAATGCATCGGCATCGACAAGCAGTTCAATCCGCAGCGCACGGCTGAAGTCATCAGCGAAATCGACGCGGACGTGATCGCCTTGCAGGAAGCCGACAGGCGTTTCGGCGAGCGTTCCGGCCTGCTTGATCTGGGCCTGCTCGAACGCCGCCACGGGCTCGTGCCGGTGCCGATAACCGCCACCATGCCCAAGGGTCACGGCTGGCACGGCAACGTGCTTCTGTTCCGCGAAGGCGTGGTGCGCAATGTGCAGCAGCTCAAGCTGCCCGGTGTCGAGCCGCGCGGCGCGCTGGTCGCGGACCTGCAATTCCCGGCGGGACCATTGCGCGTCATCGCCGCGCATCTTGGCCTCCTGAAGCGCTCCCGCGAGCAGCAGGCCGAAAGCATCCTTACCGTCCTGCAGGAGGCCGACACGCTGCCGACCCTGCTGATCGGCGACCTCAACGAATGGCGCGTCGGCAAGCGTTCCTCGCTCGCGGCCCTCATGCCGACATTCAACCATGTCGCAACGGCAGTACCGAGCTTCCCCTCGCGGTTTCCGGTTTTTGCGCTGGATCGCGTGCTTGGCGCACCCCACAATCTGGTCACATCGGTTGAAGTGCACAACACGCCGCTGGCGCGGCTGGCATCCGATCACCTGCCGGTCAAGGCACATCTCGACCTCAAATCGGCAACGAGCCTGCTCGAGGAACTCAGCCCGGAAATATTTAACAGCCGAACGGGATGATAATTAGAGGTAAGGCGAACCCAGCCAGATAATCCGGTCCAGAAGGCGCTCCAGGAAAGGCCGGCTCTTGAGACGCGCAAGGTTGACCTCGCGGCTGTCCTCTATCACCTTGCCGATGCGCTCCTCCACCTGACGCGCCACATCGCGGTCGAGGATTTCCAGATCGACCTCGAAATTCAGCCGCAGCGAACGCGGATCGATATTGGACGATCCGACATAGGACCATGCGCCGTCGATGGTCATCAGCTTGGAGTGATTGAAGGCACCGCCCGCCCGCCAGATGCGGCAGCCGTCCTTCAGCAACTGGTCGAACTGGGCGCGCATGGCGCGGTCGACGAGCTTCAGATTATTGACGCCCGGCACGACGATATCCACCGACACGCCGCGCCGCGCAGCCGTCACCAGCGCGCTGATCAATTCGCGGTCCGGCAAGAGATAGGGCGTCATGATGAGAATATGCTGCTCGGCAATCGAGAAGGCGCCCATCATCATGCGCTGGTTGGTTTCCACGTTCTTGTCCGGCCCGGATCCGACGACGCGCACCAGCGTTCCGGTGCCCGGCGGGTTTTCCGGCGGTGCGATCTTCCATGCTTCCCCGGTGAGAAGCTCGCCGGTCGCAAAGCGCCAGTCTTCCGATGCGATATGAAAGAGATCGGCAATCGCCGGACCTTCCAGCTTGAAATGCGTATCGAAGGCAACCGCGTCGCCGGCTATCCTTCGCACGAAGCCCGCACGAATATTCATACCGCCGGTGAAGGCGATCTTGCCGTCGACGATGAGGATTTTACGGTGGGTGCGCAGATTGGCGTAAGGCAGGCGCAGCCCGATGATGATATTGCCGTTGAACACATCGACCGCGACGCCCTTGTCTTTCAGGAGCTTCACGATGCTCGGAAAGGAATAGCGCGCACCGACCGCATCGACGAGCACGCGCACTTCCACGCCGCGCCGGACCGCATCGCCCAGGGCATCGGCAAATACTTCCCCAATCCCATCCCGGTCGAAAATATAGGTTTCCAGCATGATGCTGCGCTCGGCGCGGCCTATGGCGTCGAGCATGGCGGCATAGGCTTCGTCGCCCGTCTCCAGCATGTCGATATTGTTGCCGCTCGTGAAGTCATAGAGGCTCACCGCATCGCCCAGTATCTTCATCGCTCCGAACTGACGCCCGAAGGCTGCGCGCACGAGGTCATTCGTCGTATCGAAGTGCGACAGGTGATAAAGCGCAATCTTGCCCCGGTTGGCGCGCTGGTGGCTGAGGGTCGAACGGCGGATGCGGTTCACACCCGCAATGGCATAGACCACCGCTCCCACGATCGGCGAAAGCACGATCACGCCTACCCAGCCGATGGCGGTGCGCACTTCTTCCTTCGTCATGGTCGCGTGAATGGCGGCGATCGCTCCGAGAACAACCGACAGGACAAACAGGATATGCGGCCAGTAGTGGGAAACGAGATCGAACATCGGCAGACTTTAAGCGGAAAACGACTGTAATAGCAAAGGGATATAATGCTGCGCCCCCCAAACGAACAGGGGCTGCGACAACGATCCGCCAAACCTGCGCATGACTTGGAGGCGCCTTAGCACCGGACCACAGAAAACTGCGCCTTGCAGCCCCGCATCACGAAGAACGCGGCGGTTGTGATAAGCTGGTCAAATTCAATACATGCTCTATACTGGTCATGAGGCTTGACAATTTGAGGGACGTCTCATGGCAACAGCTCATAATGATATCGACCGCCCGACCTTTCCGGCAGAACTTTCCAGCAAGTGGGGCTGGTTTCTCGCCCTTGGGGTGGCGCTGCTGATCCTCGGAGGCATCGCCTTCGGCAATCTGGTTCTCGCCACCGTGGTCTCGGTCTACTATGTCGGCCTGATGATGCTCATCGGCGGCGCCATGGAAATCGTTCATGCATTCGGCGTCAAAACCTGGGGCAGCTTCTTCTTCTGGCTCCTGAGCGGCCTGCTTTATACGGCGGCGGGCATCGTCGCCTTCATCAATCCGGTGCTGGCGGCCGGCGTGCTGACCTTCCTTCTGGCGGCGGCACTTCTCGGTTCCGGCGCATTCCGCATCTGGCTCGGCTTCAAATCAAAACCATCGGCTGGCTGGGGGTGGATCGTTGCGGGCGGTGTCGTCACCTTGCTGCTTGGCCTCATCATCGCCATCAAATGGCCGGTCAACAGCCTGTTCGTCCTTGGCCTTTTCCTGGCGATAGACCTGATCTTCCAGGGCTGGTCCTTCATCGCCTTCGCCCTCGGCATCAAGAGCCGCTAAAAGCGCCGCGCACCATCGGCAAAGCGGCGCAGACTGCGCCGCTTTCATCCGCCACGAGACTTGTAACATGGCGCTTGTTGAGATTCTGGCCAACTCCTGCTAGATGCTGGCCAACATCTTCGCGGCGCGCCTTCACGCGCAGCCCAACATTTCGCCATCACGAGTTTCTTCATGCCCGCTGACCATCCCGTTTCCAAGCGCCGCACATTCGCGATCATCGCGCACCCGGACGCCGGTAAGACCACGCTGACCGAAAAGCTGCTGCTGTTCGGCGGCGCCATCCAGCTTGCCGGTGAGGTGAAGGCCAAGAAGGACCGCATCCAGACCCGCTCCGACTGGATGAACATCGAGCGCGACCGCGGCATTTCCGTTGTCACCTCCGTGATGACCTTCGAATACAAGGATTGCATCTTCAACCTGCTCGACACGCCGGGCCACGAAGATTTTGCCGATGACACTTATCGCACGCTGACCGCGGTCGATTCCGCCGTCATGGTCATCGACGCCGCCAAGGGTATCGAACCGCGCACGCTCAAGCTTTTCGAAGTCTGCCGCATGCGCGACATTCCCATCGTCACCTTCGTCAACAAGATGGACCGCGAGGCGCGAGACCCACTGGAAATCCTCGATGAGATCGAGGAGAAGCTGGCGCTCGACACGGCCCCGATCACCTGGCCCATCGGTTCGGGAAAAAGCTTTGCAGGCACCTTCGACCTGCACAGCGATACGCTGCGCCGCCAGGACAATGAAGAACAGCCGACCAAGGTCAGCGGACCGGAAGAAGCCGCAAGGCTTCTGCCGGAAAACGAGCGTGAAGCGTGGCTGGAAGGTGTCGAACTGGCGCGTGGCGTCTGCCGCCCGTTCGACCTCGCCGCCTTCCGCGAAGGCCACATGACCCCGGTCTATTTCGGCTCGGCGCTGAAGAACTACGGCGTGCGCGACCTGATCGAAGCCTTCTGCGATTTCGGCCCTTCCCCGCGCGACCAGCAGGCCGATGCCCGCATGGTGGCGGCGACCGAAGACAGGATGACCGGCTTCGTGTTCAAGATTCAGGCCAATATGGACCCGAACCATCGCGACCGCATCGCCTTCCTGCGCGTGTGCTCGGGCAAGCTGTCGCGCGGCATGAAGGCAAAGCTGGTGCGCACCGGCAAACCGATGAGCCTTTCCGCACCGCAGTTCTTCTTTGCCCGTTCGCGCCAGATTGCCGACGAAGCCTTTGCGGGCGACGTGGTCGGCATCCCCAACCACGGCACGCTGCGCATCGGCGATACGCTGACCGAGGGCGAGGATATCCTGTTCCGCGGAGTGCCGAACTTCGCGCCGGAAATCCTGCGCCGCGTTCGCCTCGATGATGCAATGAAGGCCAAGAAGCTGCGCGAAGCGCTGCAGCAGATGGCGGAAGAAGGCGTCGTGCAGCTCTTCCTGCCCGATGACGGTTCGCCGGCTATCGTCGGCGTTGTCGGTGCGCTGCAGATCGACGTCCTGACCGAACGCCTCAAGGTCGAATATTCGCTGCCGGTCGGCTTTGAAATGTCGCGCTTTTCGGTCTGCCGGTGGATTTCCGCCGACGATCCGGCTGAAGTCGACCGCTTCATTGCCGCCCATCGCGCCGATATCGCACACGATCTTGACCGTGACCCGGTATTTCTGGCCCAGAACGGCTTCTCGCTCAACTACGAGGCCGAGCGCTGGAAAGACATCCGCTTTGCCACCGTCAAGGATTATCAGGTCCGCGGCAAGGCCTGATCCTTTGGAGAGAAAATGAACGATCCGGTTCTGGCTGCGCTTGATCTGCCTCAGGCGCTGCGGCAGGAATTGCGGGATTATCGCAGTCGGCAGGACGAGCTTGGCCGCTCAACGGCCAATGTGCATCTGCTCGACCATCCCGAACGAGAACCTCTGGTTCTGAAAGTGGAGCCGCAAAGCCCGGTCGGCGAACTTGCCGATGAAGCAGCACGGCTTCGCTGGCTCAGACAGCAAAACCTTGCCTGCCCAGAAGTCCTCGCTTTCGAAATCGCGCCGGAACACAGCTTTTTGCTGATGACGCGCCTGCCGGGTCAGGATCTGGCCTCGGCAGTCGGCACGCTCGCGCCGGAGCGTATTGTCGATATTCTGGCGACCGCCCTGAAATCGATGCATGCCATCGACCCGGCTTCCTGTCCGTTCGATCACCGGCTGGAGTTCCGCATCGAAGACGCCCGCAAGCGTGTCGAAGCGGGCGCGGTCGATGAAGAGGATTTCGACGAGGAACGTGAAGGGCGGACACCGCAGGGAGTTTTCGAAGAACTGCTTCGCCTGAAGCCCCAAAGCGAAGATATTGTAGTCACCCATGGCGACGCCTGCCTGCCGAATTTCATGGCCGACAAGGATGCCTTCACCGGTTTCATCGATTGCGGCAGGCTCGGCCTCGCCGATCGCCATCAGGATTTGGCGCTCGCCTGCTGGAGCATCCGTTACAATCTGGGCGAAGAATGGGTAACGCCGTTTCTGGCCACCTATGGCGGGCCGGCAATCGAAGAAGCAAAGATCAGCTATTATCGCCTGCTGGACGAGTTCTTTTGAAATCCGGTTCAGCTCGATTGAAACTCCGCATATCGTCACCGAATTGCAGATGGCGCAGTTTTTCGGGATTGCGAACGAGATAGATCGCGTGAACCTGCCCCTCGGCAATCTCCAGTGCGGCGACCTGCGGCAATCCATCCGCTTCCATGCTGATATGCCCCGGCAGACCGTCGAACACGGCGAACTGCCGGATGGCGGGAGGCACACCATCGGCCTTGCGGGAGATCCCCTCGTAGAAGCGCATGATCTTCGCTCGCCCATAGATGGGATTGAGCGCCGCGTTGCGAACACCGCCGCCATCGGAATACATGATGGCATCTTCCGCCAGAAGGCCCTGCAATGCACTGAGATCGCCACTGCGTGAGGCTTGAAAGAAGGCTTCCGCAATGGTGCGTCCGCGGTCTTCCGGCAGGGTGAATCGCGGCTTTTCCTGGCGCACATGCATCCGTGCCCGGCTTGCAAGCTGTCGGCAGGCCGCCGCGTCACGGTCGAGCACTCGCGCGACTTCCCCAAAGTCCATGCCGAAAACATCGTGCAGCAGAAAGGCCGCCCGCTCCAGCGGCGACAGCCGGTCAAGCGCCAGCATGAGCGTCAGCGTGATATCGTCGCTCCGGTCTTCCTCTTCCTCGACCAGAGGTTCGGGAAGCCATAAACCGGGATAGGTCTCACGGCGCACGCGCGCGGATTTCAGATAATCGAGCGCGAGCCGGCTTACGACCCGCACCAGCCAGCCCTCCGGTTCCCGGACGGCTTCCTGGGCTGCCGTATTCCACCGCAACCAGGCTTCCTGCGCAATGTCCTCGGCTTCCGCATGAGAGCCTATCATGCGGTAAGCGATGCGAACGAGCCGGGGCCTCAGGGCCTCGAACGCGTCCGCATCGAAGCTGTTGCCCGTTTCAGCCTGCTGGCGCATCGGTCGTGACCGGATGCACGGTGCGGAACCCGACCGCTACACGGTTCCAGAGGTTGATCATATTGATGGCCATGCTGAGCTTCACGATCTCCTCATCGGTGAAATGCGCTTTCAACGCTTCGTAATCCTCGTCCGGCGCGCGGGTCTGCGCAATCAGCGTCAAGGCTTCGGTCCAGGCCAACGCAGCGCGTTCACGCGGCGTGAACAACGGCGATTCGCGCCACGCGGCCACGAGGTAGAGGCGTTCTTCAGTCTCTCCCGCCTTGCGGGCATCGCGCGTGTGCATGTGAATACAATAAGGACAGCCATTGATTTGCGATGCGCGAATACGCACGAGCTCATAAAGACTATATTCCAGCCCGGCCTCCGACACGGCCTTTTCCGCCTCGACCATAGCCTGCATGATCTTCGGTGCCAGCTTGTACGGAACGAGTCTTGCTTCCATGATATGTCTCCTTGGGGCTTACGATTTGAAGTCGTTCACCATCAAGACGAAACAGGCACCGCAGATGTGACATGGCTTGCAGAGAAATTTACCTGTCTGCTTCCAGCAGCCTTTCGGCGATCTTTCCGGCCAGTCTTTCAGCGACCTGTTCCTTGCTCATTTCCGGCCATTCCTCGATACCGGACCGGCTGAGGATACGGACATGATTGCGGTCGCCACCCATCACGCTGCTGCCATCCGGTGCGTGCGAAACATCATTGGCAACGATCCAGTCCGCGCCCTTTTTCTCAAGCTTGGCTCTCGCATTTCCGGCCACATCCTGCGTTTCGGCGGCAAAGCCGACCACAAGGCCGGGACGCCTGTCGCTATGGCCGACACCGGCCAGAATGTCGGGGTTTTCGACCATGGCGAGCGTCGGCGCGCTTTCCCCGGGCTTCTTCTTGATCTTCTGCCCGGCTTCATTGGCCGTGCGCCAGTCGGCAACCGCCGCCACCATAACCGCCGCATCGGCGGGAAGATGCCGCTCCACCGCAGCCTGCATTTCACGCGCCGTCTCGACATGAACGACATCAACGCCTTCGGGATCGGGAATGGTTACAGGGCCGGACACCAGATGCACCGTCGCGCCAAGCCGCGCGAGTGCTGCCGCGATTGCATGGCCCTGCTTGCCCGACGAGCGATTGGCGATATAGCGGACCGGATCGATAGGCTCGTGCGTCGGCCCTGACGTCATGACGATGGTTTTGCCCGCAAGTGGTTTCGCCTGCGGTGAGAGCAGGTTTTCAATGGCCGCGACGATTGCCAGCGGCTCGCTCATGCGGCCCGTTCCAGCCTCGCCGCTTTCCGCCATTTCGCCCCTCTCGGGTCCGACGAAGCGAACGCCATCCTTTTCAAGCGTCAGGCGGTTGCGTCTTGTCGCGGGATTGTCCCACATGGCCGGGTTCATGGCAGGCGCGATCAGAACCGGCACCTTACGGGCCAGCAGCACGGCACTTGCCAGATCGTCGGCAAGACCGTTGGCCATCTTCGCCATCAGATCGGCGGTCGCCGGCGCGACGACGATCAGGTCCGCATCGCGCGCAAGCCGGATATGCCCAACATCCTGCTCGTCCTCCCTCGAGAACAGATCTGTAAAGACATGGTCGGCGGACACCGCGCCGATGGTCAGCGGCGTCACGAATTGCTGCGCGGCAGCAGTCATCAACGGGCGCACATGCGCGCCACGCTCACGCAGACGGCGGATGAGATCAGGCGTCTTGTAGGCTGCAATGCCACCGCCGATAATGAGAAGAATGCGCCTTCCGGCCAGAGAAGCCCCTGCCCCGGGCGACCCCGCCACGACCGGCGCGGCTTCATTCAGCCCGGCCAGCAGGATGCGCGCCTCTTCTTCCATGGAGCGCCCATTTTGTGCCGCCCGAATACGGAGACGTTCCTTGGCGGTGTCATCAAGATTACGGATGGTAATGCTGGCCATGTGATTGCACCTGCCTGTTACAAGTGCAATCATTGAAATCACTTTAAAAGCTGGCTGTCACCTTAAAAGTTAGATTGTCACTTTAAAAGTGATTCATAGCCAAATATAAAGCTTGATAGCGATTGCAGCGAGCGAAATCGCAATCACGACCTGCGCGATGCGGCCCCAGCGCGAATGGCGCGCCTCTGCCCGACCGATAGCTTCCGCGGTCGCCTCGTCAAAGCGCAATCCATTCACCGCCATGTCGTCCAGCGCAACGGAAACACGTTCCACGCGCGCCACAAGTTCCGGCGTCTTGCGCGTGAAATGCAGCAGCGAATAAGCGCTGTCCTTCGCATCGAGAAGCATACCCTGCGGCCCGAGGTTCCTGGCGATCCAGTCGCCGACCACCGGCTCCGCCGCCTTCCACATGTTGAAATGCGGATCGAGCGTGCGTGAAACACCTTCCACAACCACCATGGTCTTCTGCAGCATCAGAAGCTCGGGGCGGGTTTCCATATCGAAAAGCTCGGTCACTTCAAACAGCAAGGTCAGAAGCTTGGCCATGGAAATGGTTTCGGCGGGCTGGCCATGGATCGGCTCGCCAATGGCGCGGATGGCCTGTGCAAAGCTTGCCACGTCATGCGTATGCGGGACGTAGCCGGCTTCGAAATGCACTTCCGCCACGCGCATGTAATCGCGTGTGATGAAGCCGTAGAGAATCTCGGCAAGGAACCGCCGCTGCTGCTTGTTGAGCCGCCCGGTAATGCCGAAATCGACCGCAACGATCAGGCCCTGATGGTCCACGAACAGGTTACCCGGATGCATGTCGGCATGGAAAAAACCATCACGCAGCGTATGGCGCAGGAAGGACTGGATCAGCGTCTCAGCAAGCTTCCGGAGATCGAAACCGGCGGCTTCAAGCGCTGAAATGTCCGACATCTTGATGCCGTCGATCCATTCGAGCGTGAGCACATCGCGGCCCGTGCGCTCCCAATCGACCTTGGGAACACGGAACCCCGCATCGTCCTTGATGTTCTCGGCAATCTCGGAAAGCGCTGCCGCTTCAAGACGCAAATCCATCTCGATGCGGGTGGTCTGCTGGAGTGTCTCCACAACCTGAACCGGACGCAGGCGGCGGGTGAAAGGAACATGGCGCTCCTGCATGCGCGCGACCATGTAGAAACCTTCGAGATCGCGGGCAAAACGCTGGCGCACACCCGGACGAATGACCTTGACGGCAACCTTCTGGCGCGCTCCGTCCTTCATGATTTCGGCCGGATGCACCTGCGCCATGGAAGCGGCGGCTATCGGCGCATCGAATTGCATGTAAAGATCATCGATCTTGCGGCCCAGCGAACCTTCGATTGCCGCAACGGCATCAACCTGCGGGAAGAAGTCGAGCCTGTCCTGCAAAAGTTCGAGGTCGGCAGCAACATCGCGCCCCACGATATCTGGCCGCGTCGCCAGAAACTGGCCGAGCTTTACATAGGATGGGCCGAGCTTGTTCATGGCGCGCGACATGCGCTCGGAACGCTGCATGTGGCGCGCGCGCGGACGCGCCAGAATGCCCGCAATCTTGTGCCCGAACGCCGGAAGACCGGAAAGCCCCTCAACAGGCAATGCACTGATGACGCCTTCGCGCGTCAATATCCATCCGGCCCGCATCAACCGGAAAGCGGCGGAAAAACTGCTCATGCCCCGATGCCCCGTTCCTGACCCCGTTTCATCACAGGCACGATCAAAGCTTCCAGCCGGAATGGAGCGCGGCAATGCCGCCGGTGAAATTGCGATAGCTGACGCGCTCGAAACCAGCCTTCTCGATCATCACCGCAAAATCCTGCTGCTTGGGGAATTTGCGGATCGACTCGACCAGATAGCTGTAGGAATCCGCGTCGCCCGTAATCATCTTGCCGATGCGCGGAATAGCGTGGAACGACCATTGGTCATAAATCTTGTCGAGAACCGGCAGTTCAACCTCGGAGAATTCGAGGCACAGGAACCGGCCGCCCGGCTTCAACACGCGATAGGCTTCGGACAGCGCCTTGTCGATATGCGGCACATTGCGAATGCCGAAAGCAATCGTATAGGCGTCGAAGCTGTTGTCCTGGAAAGGCAGTTCTTCGGCATTGGCCTCGACGAATTCGAGATTGTCGGCAAGGCCCTTCTTGATCGCGCGTTCACGCCCGACACCCAGCATCGAGCCGTTGATATCGAGAATGGTGACATGGGCCTGACGACCGGAAGCCTCGACGATGCGGAAGGCGATATCGCCGGTGCCGCCAGCAACGTCGAGCGAGGTCCAGCCCGGGCGCTTCGACGGCGCCAGCCATGCGATCATCGCATCTTTCCAGACGCGGTGCATGCCCGCCGACATGAGATCGTTCATCACGTCGTACTTGCTGGCGACCTTATGGAAAACGTCGTTGACCAGGCCCTGCTTCTCGCTTTCGTCAACCGCCTTGAAACCGAATGAATGCTCCATGCCGCCTTGTGCGCCCACGCGGTCCGCATTGCCGTTCTGCTGGCTCATAGCTCATCCTGCTTCTGATTATTAAGACGAAAACGATTTCCGTAATGCATATAAAGCTTGTGCCGGACGATACAAGCAGAGACCGCCCTCCACTACCCCTTTTGTGAAGGGACCTTGCGAACCGTCTTGCGTTAGCGTTTAAAAATGGCCAAAGAGACATAAAACTGTGCGTGCGCGCTCGCCACGCGTTTTCTCCGGCGCAAACTGCCGCTAAAGTCAAAAAGATAACAAGAAAAGTGGAAAGATCATGGGCGTTACAGTCGTCAGCCATCCGCTTGTCCAGCACAAGCTTACCATCATGCGCAAGAAGGAAACGTCCACGGCCAGCTTCCGGCGGCTGCTGAAGGAAATCTCGTTGTTGCTCTGCTATGAAGTGACGCGCGATCTCGAACTGACCACCATGCCCATCGAAACGCCATTGATGCCGATGGACGCACCGGTGCTCGAAGGCAAGAAGCTCGTCTTCGCGTCGATCCTGCGCGCTGGCAACGGCCTTCTGGAAGGCATGCTCGATCTGGTGCCTGCTGCCCGCGTCGCCCATATCGGGCTTTATCGCGATCACGACACGCTGCAGCCGGTCGAATATTACTTCAAGGCCCCCGAAGACATCGTAAACCGCCTCATCATCGTGGTGGACCCGATGCTGGCCACCGGACATTCGGCAATTGCAGCCATCGACAAGCTGAAGGAACGCGGCGCGACCAATATCCGCTTCCTCTGCCTGCTGGCGGCGCCGGAAGGCATCAAGCGTTTCACCGAAGCCCATCCCGATGTCGACGTGTTTACCGCGTCCATCGATGAGCGCCTCGATGAAAAGGGCTATATCGTTCCCGGTCTCGGCGACGCCGGCGACCGCATGTACGGCACCAAGTAAGCATTAACCCGCGCCTGCTATCGTGCTCCAAACGGGGACAGCATGGCGCGGGCGTTTACGATCCTTCTGGTATTCGCGGGACTGGCAATCGCCTTCCCGCTCCTGTTTGAAAAATTCAGCCCGCAACTGAAAGCCGGTTCAAGCACAGCCGCGACAGCCTCATCCGCTTCTTCGTCGTCCTCCACTGCCTATAGCGGCCGCCGCGCGCAGATCACGCCGGACAGCCGCGGCCATTTCATCGCGGACGTCAGGATCGCCGGTCAAACCCTTCGCGCCATGGTGGATACCGGGGCAAGCGTCGTTGCAATCAACGCAAACGCCGCGCGGCGCATCGGCCTGTCGCTCAAACCCGATGATTTCAGATATCGCGTCTCGACCGCCAATGGCCAGACCCTTGCAGCACATGCCGTCCTGCCGAGTATCGAAATCGGACGTATCCGTGTGGAGAATGTGGACGCGATGGTCCTGCGGGACGACGCGCTCTCGGATACGCTGCTTGGCATGAGTTTTCTGAAGCGTCTGCGTCACTATGAAGTATCGAATGGCGCACTCATGCTGACGCAATGATGTGATAGCGTACTTCCGATACAGGTCAAAAGCGGTTACATCCACTGACCAGAAAGCCTCAAGACCGATGGAAGCCAGCCATGACAGCGGACCAACGCCTGACCGAGCTCGAAATTCGCGTAGCCGAACAGGAAAAGACAATCGATGAATTGTCATCCGTTCTGGCCGAACAATGGAAAACCATCGACCAGCTTTCCAAGAAGCTCGGCGCACTGACCGATCGCTTTCTGGAACTGGAAGAGCAGACCGCGCCGGACGTGCCGGTCACCAAACCACCGCACTGGTAGAACATTATGCTTCAGATTGTCCCGCTTGCCGACCGTCCCGATCTCGTAACCGTCTGCGCCGCATGGAACCATGCGGAATGGGGTGAATTTACCGGGTCCACCCCCGAACAGACCGCACAAGCCTTTTACGACATCTCCCGTGAAGACGATGGGCAGGCAGCGCGGGTCGCGCTGTGGAACGGGGAACCTGCCGGGCTTGCCCTCCTCATCCATAGCGATCTGGAAACGCATCCGCATCTGAAGCCGTGGGTGGCAAGCGTGTTCGTTGCGCCCGGCCATCGCGGCAAAGGCATCGCCAAGGGTCTTGTCGGCGCCATTGAGGACGCCGCCCGGCAACATGGCTATGGAGAGGCCTATCTCTACACCAACAAGCCGGATCTCTACCGGCAGATCGGCTGGAGCGATTTCGAGCTGCTCGATGGCGACTATGCGGGAATGCTGATCATGCAAAAGAAAATCGCGCGGTAAGAACCGCGCGATCTTTTATTACCGGCCCGCTTATTGTGCCAGCGGGATCGGGCAACTCACGCCAGTGCCGCGCAAGCCGCAATAACCGTTCGGGTTCTTCGCCAGATATTGCTGGTGATAGTCCTCGGCATAATAAAACTCCGGCGCATCCTCGATTTCGGTAGTGATCGGGCCGAGTCCGCGAGCGGCGAGCGCCTGCGTGTAGTTTTCACGGCTCTTTTCCGCCACCTCACGATCCGCCTTGTCGAAAGTGTAGATGACCGAACGGTAGGTCGTGCCGATATCGTTGCCCTGTCGCATGCCCTGCGTGGGGTCGTGCTCTTCCCAGAAGAGGGTCAAAAGCTCGTCAAGGCTCACAACCTTCGGATCGTAGACGACCAGCACGACCTCCGCATGGCCGGTGAGTCCTGTGCAGGTTTCCTCATAGGTCGGGTTGGGCGTAACGCCGCCCGCATAACCGACCGCCGTCACATATACGCCCGGCACCTGCCAAAACAGGCGTTCGGCACCCCAGAAGCAGCCCATCCCGAAAAGAACCTGCTTGTAGTCTTCCGGCCACGGTCCTTTCAGCGGGCGCCCGTTCACGAAATGGGTGGCGGCAGTCGGGATCGGCGCCGCGCGCCCGGGCAAAGCCTCGTCCGTCGAGGGCATCTGCATCTTCTTGCGATAGCTGTCCAAGAAACTCATGGTCTCCATCTCCTGATTATCGGGCGGTGAAACGTCCCAAAGGGCGCTCTCGACGATGACCGATTGCATAGAATAAAAGGGCGAGAATGCCGAAAAGAAGCCAGCCCGGCTGCTCGAGCAAAGGAACGCAGACGGCATTCCAGGCTCCTGCCCCTATATAGTGCGCCACGAAGGTTTCTGCATCGGCCAATGTTTCGGGCGCGTTGCGTGACCACATGGATAAAAGCGGCTTGGCGATAAACTGCGACGCGCCAACGGAGCGCGCGCCATCAAGGACCGCGAAGATCACCGCGAAAGCGAGAAAAACAACCGCAAAACTACGCAATACAAATCGGATCACGATTCTTCGCCCCGGATTCCTACCCTGCTCACGGCCCCGGTTTTGAGCCCGGCCTGCCGAAGATTTGTCTTTTTGACGTTGCTAAAGCATAGCACACAGAACCTGCCACACTCAAAGCCAAGCTCGAACACAATTCCTCGACCACAATAAAATCAATGATTTCAGATATTTATCCCGGCGGCATCGCTCTTTGCACAGGTTCGGCGATTTAGACGCAAAAACTTGCAAATAGCTGTTGAACATATGCATTTTCTGGCTATATTCGCGCCGCACCCGCTAGTCGGCGATTAACCAGCGCCTGTTTCGAAAAGCGGTGTCACGTTTGCAGTCAGTTTTCACCGTGAGACACGGTTTCCCGACAGCAAGGCAGACGGAGAGGTGGCCGAGTGGTTGAAGGCGCACGCCTGGAACGCGTGTATACGGGAAACCGTATCGAGGGTTCGAATCCCTCTCTCTCCGCCATTATCATCCACCCGGCGACGGGCCGCGCCTATCTTGATGCAGCGTACGTACAATTTTGATGATGATATCGTCTCTGCAGTGGCGTTTTCCCTAAAGGTAAAAAAATCTGACTTGGATATGAAGCCCGCAGACGCAGGCTTCATAGCGTTCCCTGATCAAGACTGATCGAGAAATTCCGTCAGGAAACGTCGAAACGATCGGCTGCATTCGACCGGGGCCATGTGAGTTTGGCCTTCGAGAACTTCCAGTTTAGCGTCGACGATACCATTTCGGGCGGCTTCCATCATGCCGTCGCCAAAAAACTGATCCAGTTCCCCTCCGATAATCAGTGTCCTTGCTGTGATCGCGGTCAGATCGACTGGCTCAGCCTGCATTATCAATTGAAGATACCGCACAATAACGTCACCGGAGTTCATTTTCTCTGGAAGTTTGTTGCGGTCCACCCATAGCTTTATCTTCAGTAACAAATTCAGCAGGGGATTGCGGAATATTGCCGCAAAGTCATTGATCAGCTCGTAATACTGCTCCTGTTGGGCGAACTGGATTTGTCGGTTTATCCTGATTTCGCCATTCTCGCTGAACTTGTGAGCGCTCGCCACCAGAATCAGCTTGTTAACCCACCCTTCACGCGCTGCCGCAAGCCTTGTCGCCAGCAGTCCGCCATAGGATATCCCCATGAGCGAAAACGCCGGGACCTTCATTTCTCTGATGGCGCGCTCATAGTCTGACACGATTGTCTCAATTGTTGCTTTCGTATCGAGCTGCTGATCGTAGCCGATCAGGATAAAGCCCTGTGTTGGCGGCAGCATACGTGCGACACGTTTTGCGTCATGCATCATCCTGTCGAAGCTGTGTTTGCGGACAAAACCTTGCCCGCCATTGATCACGATCAGGGGATCAGATTGATCACCCATGCGAATATAGGGAATTCTTCCGAGCAAAAAGCCGGTCTCAAATTTGGTCATGACAATCCTCAGCAGCAATAGCTGCTTTCGTCAGCATATTGGCTGTTGGGTTATTTATCAGCGATCTGGCGGGCAATAGCTTGCGCCAGAGGCGGCATCGGCAGCTCCATGCGGATGTAAACACGGCCGTCCCGTGTTCTCGATACCAAACCGGCATCGCAGATCTCGCGGCGCAGCAAAGCGTGATCTCCGAAACTGTGCCACGCTTTCATAAGCGCGTTCACCTCGGCTTCCGTCAGTTTCGTCCGGGCCGGCAAGCGAGACCAAAGCACCCATAGAACCGATATCTGATCCGAACGTTTGCTTGGAAAGCGCGTAAGAACACCATCCTTATCAAAGCAGCGGGCCACACGCTCCACGCTCGCTCGGTCGATAACATGGTGTTTTTCTTCCTTTACAGGCTCTTTCGCACCGCTTCGCAGGTGCTGGAAGTTTTTGTATCCTGCACCTTTCGCAAGAATATTCAAAACTTCAAGGTGAGAAGGCTGTTTTTCGCGATCGGCATAGGCACTACGAATATTGCGCGCTAAAGCCGAAATGTCATTGACATGTAATGGTATTAATTCCCTGGGCATGGTCCCTGATCCTTGAGGCGTGCCTGTCAAATTGAGATCGGTGATCGCCATTCCGACGCGGCACGAACAAGGTGGTCGATGCGTCAAGGAACTAAAGAAGCAGGTTTAGCTTGCCCAGAGGGCGGCGATGCCTAGGTGAACTGCGGACCGGTGGCCCGTTTATCAAAAGGACAAATTGCCTGCAAGAGCAATTTGATCTTGGTTCTCCGGACTATCTAACCGAGTTACGGGACCGAGCAAGCCTCTCCCGGCTGCCGGCGCGGTTGTGCGTGACATGATGGTAAAACGCCGTTCGAAACCAATGGTTTTACGGTTTGCTCTGGAGCCCCAAAAAGGTGAGGCCTGTTCTACGACAAGTGCGCAATGCGAAGGCGGTGCATGCAGTCCGGGCTGAATTTCTTTACTGAACGACAAATCGTTTCATATGGAATGACCGTGCTGGGTCGAGCATCATTCGGTCGACAACACGCAAGCCAAGCGGAAATCGATAATACGGCCCACGGATTGGCCGGGACCAGAGGTGACAAGCAATTGCGCTTATGGCGGACCGTGGTTCGTGCATGTCACGGCAACTCACATCCGTTATCGTGAGAGCTCGTTCGGAATGTCTACCTGATTGTCGTGGGGAGAGGATGGTGCAGAATCATGAGCTATTTGAAGTAACCGCCTCTGACCGGAGCGGCGCCACTTCAAAAGCCCTTTTGCACAAAATCGGCGGCCCAATCGCGCTCGTCGCGCCGATTGGGCCTCGTTTTATGTAACTTACTCGGCGGGCTTACGGGTATCGCTGGTGCTGATCACCCGACCTCCGAGGATCGTTGCCAAAACCGGCACATCACGGATGGCTTTCGGAGCGACCGTCGCAGGGTCATCGCCCAGCACCACGAAGTCCGCGAACTTGCCAGCTTCGATGCTGCCGACTTTCTCATCGATCCCAAGAGTATAGGCGGCATCGATCGTTACCATGCGCAACGCCTTGTCCACCGATATGCGCTCAGCCGGAGCCAGAACCTTCTTGGAGATCGCACCAATACGATTCACAGCGATCCACACTTCTTCCAGTGGACGCGGCGGCGCAACGGGCGTGTCGGTGTGAAGCGACACGACGACACCTGCGTCCGTCAGCGTCTTCAGCCGGGCAGCGGTATTGGCCCGATCGGTGCCGAACTCAGGTCCGTTCAGGTCCGCGCGTTCGTAGACATAGTAAGGGTTGATGCTCACCACACCGCCAAGGGCACTCACCCGCCGCGCCTGCTCGGGGGTGGAAATACCATAATGTTCAAAGGTGAAGCGGTGATCGAAGCGCGGCTTATCCTTTTGCAGCGCATCCAGCGCATTGATGGTCGCCTCGTTTCCGGCATTGCCATTGGTATGCACGTGGATGTGGAAGTTCTGCTCCCACCACGGCTTCATGTCGGCCACGAAGTCGGACAACTTGTCAAACATGAAGAGGCCGCTGTAGCGGTCGGAGTGGATATAGCCCGGATTCTGTATCTGCATGCTGAAGCTCAGCAGCCCATCATCGGAGAAGAATTTCACCCCTTCGAACATTAGCCTGTCATTGCTCGAGTCGCGCAGCTTGTTTGCTTCGGCGATCGCATTGTCGCCATAGGTGCTCGCGAAAGTATGCCCGTCGACCACAACGACAAGGCGCTGATTGGCCTTCGAACTATCGAAGGAAGACTTCAGCACCTGGTGCTCAAGTGGAATATTGATCAGCCCGAACGCCAGGTCGGACATCGTGGTCACACCCGCCTGCTGGGACAGGTCAGACAGATATTTGACGTTCTTCAGCGCGATATCCGGCGCCAGCAATGCGTTGATGGTTGGAGCGAGCACATATTGAGCAGCGCGCTCACCCAGGAACTTTCCATTGAGTTCCCCGTCGGAGCCAACCCCAATGCCCAACACCTTCTTGGCATCCTCGGTGGTGAGGCCCCGCTTCTTGATCGCGGCACTGTTGGTGAAGACGAAATGCTCGGAAGCATCCCAGACAAAAATCGGCTTCACGGTAGAAATCTTGTCGAGCTCGGTTTTGTCGAGATGGCCGCCCATCGCCACGACGTCGAAGCCAAAGGCCAGCACATCGGCGTTCGGGTCCTTCGACGCCTCTACATATTCCGCCAGCTTGGCAAGCGCTTCCTGCCGCGTCTTCACACCGGGAAACGCTGGCCCATAAGGGTTGAGCATCGGATAGTAGCTCAACGGCGGGCGGGTCAACGAGGTTGCGCCAACGATAGGATGGGAATGGGCCTCGACAAACCCCGGATAAATGACGCGATTCTGGAACTGCTTGTCGATCTTGTGCGGATACTTGTCGAGCCAGGGCTTCAGGTCGTCCAGGGTCCCTACCGAGAGAATCTTTCCGTCCTTCACCGCGACGGCCGTTGCCTCGGGCCAGCCCGGATCCATCGTCACAATTTTTCGCGCCGTGTAGACGGTGACCAATCCATCATCCGTTGAGGCAGTCGCAGATTTGGCAGAGCCATCAGCAGATGTTTGAGCGAGTGCTAATAAAGGAAAACTTAAAGTAAAGACAACGGACAATACGCCGACAGCAGACTTTATCTTCATCACGACCCCTCGAACAACCTCTAATAGAACCTTAAACGAAGAAGGAGTCAGCCATTAATAAAGTAAATCTGCTCCAACCAATGCCAAGCTATGAGCAGTCATTACAATTGTCAATCAGGTGTTCTTTGTTTTATATTATAGAATTACATTATATTCGAGGTTTATCTCGGGCTTGGATGGTGCATTTTTCTCGCGCGCGGAGGGAGCACGCGCTGCAAAATCAATCCTGCTGTCCTGATCGACGCAGCGAAACACTGCTGCATCCGAAACCGGCAATTAAAAAGCCGGAGGTTTGGCCTCCGGCTTTGTTTTTAGTTCAGGCCTTCTTCCTTGAACGCCTTTTGCACGTTCGGGCGCGCCAACACGCGTTGGCGCAGCTTCAGCGCTTTGGGATAGGCACTTAAATCGAGTTTCAGTCCGACGCCCCAGCCAATGATGACAGACGCATAGGCATCCGGCTGCGTGAAATCATCGCCAAGCCAGTAGGCATTCTTGTCCGACAGCATGGCTTCGAACTGCCCCAGACGACGATTGATATTGGCAATGACGCCCGCCTTCGCTTCTTCCGTGAGGGTGGGAGCGAACAGGCCGCTGAAAGCCGCATGCAGATCCGAGCAGAAGCCCAGCGCTTCCTGCAGGCGTGCACGTTCGATGGTGCCATAAGCAGGCTTGAATGCCGCAACATCGGAATGGTCGCCGATATATTGGAGAATTGCCGCGTTCTGCGTGATGACAGTGCCGGGCTTTACTTCCAGCGCCGGAACCGCGCCGCGCGGATTGATCGCGAAATAGTCTTCGCCGTCAGCCGTCTTCTTGGCCTTGATGTCCACGGCTTCCAGTTCATAAGGCAGGCCTGCTTCGCTCAGGATGATGTGGGGTGCGAGCGAACAGGCACCAGCCTTGTAATAAAGTTTCATGAAAATCTCCCATCGGTTTCGATGAAAGATATCTATCAAATTCGTCCCGCCCGCAACAAACCGGGGATCACATTTCTTTGTGTGACCCCGATATTCGAAGGATCGTCCCGAAAAGGGCCGTCTATCATAAAAGCGATGCTATCCGGGCGGGTTTGGAGGATTGCATCCGGGTCACGACGACCAGCTTGTTGAACTCGCCGCGCTTGAACGCGCGCAGGAAGCGCGGATAGTCCTTGAACACCACACAGCCATTGGAATCACCACGGCGTCCGAGCATGAAAGTATGCGCCAGAAGCCCATCGCGATTGTAGCGGTTATTGCCATCGACAGGCGTAAGGCGGATCGCCTCGACGCCGTGGAACAACGCCTCGCGCATGCGCAGATCATAGGTATGCGGCGGTGTGGGCCCGCGGTTCTTCTGGTTCACGTAGCGCGGATTGTCACGCATCGGACCGAGGCCGGAATGGGCTTCCAGGCGCTCGCCGCTCGGCAGGTAAACGGTGGCCGCGGAAATATCATAGATGGCAACCTTGCTGCGCGAAGCCTGATTGAGAAGCGGACTGAACAGGCCGGGGCGCGGCTCCTCGGTTGCGCCGCTTTCCGGCGCATAGGCGAGTTCGGTCTTTTCATGCATGCGGGAACGGCGCAGCGAAGGCTTGGCACCAGGCAACGGCACGTCATCGGGCAGGAATGCGTCTTGGGCGGCTCCGGCTTCTGCGGCGACAGCCGAGTTCTGGTCCGATGCGAGCTGCGGAACAGGAACGGCATTGCCGGTGGGCAGATGTGCCTGCTTCTCCGCCGCATCCACTTCTTCGGCTTGCGAGAGCGGTTCTATCTTGCTGAAAGCCGCTGTCGCGTCCGATGTGGCAGGCACCGGCGCATAGGCCAGCACAGTCGCACCGGCCTCCGCAGCAGGTTGCTGTGGCTGAACACGCGCCAAAACAGGCTCTTCGCGCCGAACGCGATCAGCGCGCAGTTCAATGAGGGACGCCGTATCAACGGGCTTGTCCTCGATGACGGAATCCGGGCCGATATCGGCGATGATAGGCGCACCATCCGCCCTTTTGCTCCGGCGCCAGTCGAGATTGGAATAAGCGGCGTCAGCGGTATAGGCATCGATGAAGCCTTGCCTGATGCGCCGCGACGGTGCGAGCCTGTGGTCGACGACGGCAAGCGCCTGCGGTGCGTTCAGGGAGACACGGCGCATGACAGGGGCAACAGGTGCAAAGGCTGGCACCACCGTTTCCAGCGTACCGAGCGCGGTCATCATCCAGCTTCCGGCTACGAGGCCCGTGGCGGCGAACACCGCAACGCGCGTAAACCCCTTGAGACCGAATGGAAGCCGGATGCCCTTGCCGCGCGGAACCGCGGAGCCATACACTTCTGTTACACACGCCATGATACAAATCCGAGTGGAGAACAACTTTCACTGCGCCGCCTTGCATGTCAGTCCGGCAAAAAGACGAACGCAACATGGCAAGGCGGTGACTGGAAGGTCATCTCCAGCATCGCCAATTATGGTAACCAAATCCTTTACGGGAAGAAGAAAACCGGATCGCCATGCGCCGGTTCAGCCTGTCAGAAGCAATGCGCCTTGCTTGGCGCTGGGGAACTCCAGCCCCTCCACGGCAACGCGATTGCGTCCACGATGCTTGACCCGCATCAGGGCAAGATCGGCCCGTGCCGCCGTTTCCCACAAGGTTTCGCCGCCGCGCACCATGGCGATACCAAAGCTGCATGTCAGTTGGCGGCCTGACAGCATGAGGAACTGATGCCGAGCCACGCGCCCGCAAAGCAGATTGCCCAGTCTCTCGCATGTTTCGGCATCGCCCCGGACCAGAAGAACAAATTCTTCGCCGCCAATGCGTCCGACAATCGTCGTTTCGGCTGCTATGGTTTGCAGGATGCGGGCGAACTCGACCAGAACCTGATCGCCGGTTGCATGGCCCAGTGCATCATTGATCGATTTGAAGTGATCGATATCGGCAATGATGACTCCATGGTCGCCGCGCTGGACCTCGGCCAGACGCATGCGCGCCCGGCGTTCCAGTCCGCGACGGTTGAGAACGCCGGTCAGCGGATCGGCGTCGCGTTCCGCCTGCAATTCCTCCACCACATCGGAAGTCGTTACCGCCAGAAGGACAAGGCCGGCGAACACGCCCGCAAAGGAACCGAATATCATGACGCCCTGCCAGTAGCGCGTATGTATCAGTTCAGACGGTTGCACAATCTCGTCGGGGAGGCCCAGCGCCATTCCAGCCTGCACATAGAAATGCACCGTCAAAAGCAGCAACGCACCGAACAGCACGCGATCGATCGAGCTTCGACAGGCGAGATCGCGCGCCTGAATGCAAAGCACCGCCATCAGGCTACCCAGCGACAGGTGCACCGCAGGCGCAATGCGCGCGTAACCCGTATCATTTGCGATGAAAAAGACCATGGCCGCTAGGAGACCGAGCCCGATCAGGCGGGGCGCCACCCGCGAATAACGCATGCCCATCCGCATCATCACACCTTCGCAAAGCAGCCACCCGCCCATAAAATGGAGAGCCGTAGCTATCGGCGAAGTCAGGGCAAGACTGTCCGAGATCAGCGATATCGGAACCAGAAGCCCCATGGCGAAACAGCCAAAGCTGAGGCCGAAAAACAAGAGATGCCTGCGCTTCGTGTCGAGCGTCCAGACGCCCGACATCGTCGCAGCAAACAGCAAGACTATAAGCGGCGGCACAAACTTCACGAACTGGCCCTGATCAGTCAAAACAAGATTGCAGAAAACGCTATTTCAGGTTGAACGTAACGTGCAATTACAAACCGGGGGCAAAGTCAAGTTAATAGCTGTCAATATGGACAAGCACTCAAGCCTAAAGGAGCAATATCGAGTATAAGTGAATGCTAAAAATCATCTGAAAACAACATCATTCAGGAAAGTTCTGCTTTCACATAGTTTTTACCTTGAGATTTATCCCCAGAAGCTTTTCGGCGATCATCCGCCCGATAGGTATGGAAGATGTTGCCGCCGGTGACGGCGCGTTGCAGACGTGAAGCATTCTCTCTGTTTCCCTGAAAAGAAAATCATGCACCAGCGTACCGTCATGGAGCACGGCTTGCGCGCGTATTCCCGCCCCCGGCGCACCGAGATCGGAAAGCTCCAGTGTGGGGCAATATTTCCGGCATTCCTTGAGATAACGCGCGCGGGACGCGGAATTGCAGAACTCGGACAGTGCAGAACGCCAGTTCTTCATCGCCATCTTCCAGAAGCCGGGAAATGCAGCCATGTCCGCGACGTCACCCGCACGGAAACTGCCCTTGTCATATCCTTCGCGCGCAAACCCGAGCACCGCGTTCGGGCCGACCGTGACGCCGCCATCGATCGTTCGCGTCAGGTGGATGCCGAGGAATGGCAGGTCGGGATCGGGGATCGGATAGATCAGATGTTTGACGATATTCGCCTTCGATTGCGGCAGGGTGTAGTATTCGCCACGAAACGGCACGATGCGGTGGCTGATATCCAGCCCGGCAAGACGCGCGATGCGGTCCGACTGCAATCCCGCACAAGCGACCAGTCTGGAAGCGCGCACGGTCTCGCCATTCACCGTCACCGCAACGCCCGTGTCATCCTCCCGGATGGCGGCCACCGGCGAATTGAGCCGCACGATACCGCCGCGCTCGACGATTTCCGCCGCCATCGCCCGCGATACTTTTGCATAGTCGACGATGCCGGTCGCAGGAACCAGAAGCGCCCCCAGCCCCGCGACCGCAGGCTCTGCCTTGCGTAGCGCCTGCTGATCCACGTGCTGGAACGCGATGTCGTTCTGGACCGCACGCCTTGCCAGAGCCTCCATGCGCTCGACCTCCTTTTGAGAGGTTGCCACCAGAAGCTTGCCGCATGTTTCGAATCGAATGGAATATTGCCTGCAAAAGGCTTTCGTGGCTTCGGCACCGGCCCGGCACAATTGCGCTTTCAATGAACCGGGCTGGTAATAGATGCCGGCATGGATGACGCCGCTATTGTGTCCCGTCTGGTGGCGCGCTAAATCGCTTTCCTTCTCCAGCAGAATGATCCTTGCGCCCGGCTCCGCCTCCTGCATGGCTTTTGCTGTCGCAAGCCCGACAATGCCGCCGCCGATGACGCAATAATCATAATCCGCCACGAAATCCCCTCCTCAAGCCCTCTCCCACGCCCCCGCGCCCCGCCTTGCCACGGTTCGACAGGATGATTACCTGTTACTTATACGATTGCGGCCTTGGTTGCAGCACCGCAAAATGGCATTCTTTGCCAAACCCGTTCCCCCATGCGGAGAAGTTCCATGCGCCATCAGTTCGACCTTTTTGCTCCTTCCCCGGCGGAAGGACAGGAACGGGCAGAACTGCGTCCCGCCCGCGCCAAACACGGCAAGACTACCGGTATAGACGAAGCGGAGATGGTGAAGCGGCTGAAGGAGAGCGGACGTTACCGCATCCTCCAAAGGCTAGACCCGCCGCCGACCGTTCCCGACGCCGACAGGATCGCCTTCCCCCGTCTGGGCGTTGTCGTGGACACGGAAACGACCGGCCTCAATCCAGCGCAGGAAGAAATCATCGAGATCGGCGCGGTTGCCTTCCGTTATGCCGACGACGGATCGATAGGCGATATCTGCGCCACGTTCGGCGCATTGCAGCAACCTTCCCGGCCGATCCCGGCCGACATCACTCGCATCACCGGCATCACCGACGAGATGGTGAGGGGGCAGACGATCCCCCGCGAAAAGCTGGACGCGCTCATCGCCGAGGCCGATATCATCATCGCGCATAATGCAGGGTTTGACCGTCCATTTCTTGAACGTTTTTCCATCGCCTTCGCCAACAAGCCTTGGGCCTGCTCGGTCAAGGAAATCGACTGGACTGCACGCGGCTTTGAAGGCACCAAGCTTGGGTACCTGATCGGCCAGAGCGGCTTTTTCCATAACGGTCACCGGGCCGAAGACGATTGTCAGGCCCTGCTTGCGGTGCTGAAGGAACAGTCTGGCGATACCACGCCCTTTGCCGAACTCTTGAAGGCCAGCCAGCGCGCGCGGATGCGCATCTACGCCGAGAATAGCCCGTTCGAGATGAAAGATCATCTGAAAGCGCGTGGCTATCGCTGGTCGGACGGCACTGACGGGCGTCCGAAATCATGGTGGACGGAGATCGGTGAAGAAGAGCTCGACGCCGAACTCGAATATCTGCGCACCGAGATTTATGGCTGGCGCGACGCCGACCCGCTGGTCCAGAAGCTCACCGCCATGGACCGTTACAAGGAACGCGCGCCGCTTCGCCCGAAAAAGTAACCGCCCCCAACATCCCGAGCGCCTGCCCATCTCCCTCATCCTGAGGAGGGGACCTGAGCTTGTCGAAGGTCACCGTCTCGAAGGATAGGAGATGGCCCCTCACCCTTCGAGAGGGCGCTTCGCGCCTCCTCAGGATGAGGGGCAGGATTTGGCAGTCACGCAATAACTGGCCACGGCCTCTGCTCTGGCCGCATCTCCTCATACGCTTTTGCAAGGCGCAACACGCCCAGATCATCAAAACGCTGGCCGAAAATCTGCAAGCCAATGGGTAGACCCTTGGCCGTATAACCGCAATTGATCGAAATCGCAGGCTGCTCCGACATATTCATCGCCACGGTGAAGGCGATATGTTCGAAGGGGCGCTGCGGGTCGTTGACCGGAGACGCCCATTCCGCCGGATAGGTCGGCATGGGCGCGGTTGGCGAAATGATAAAGTCGAAGCCCTTGGAAGCGGCAAGCGCCGCATTGCGCATTGCATCCATCTGGGCAAAGCCGAGATAGACTTCTTCGCCCGTTAAGCCCTCGGCGGTTTCCGTCCACTGATAGATGTAAGGCAGAATCTTCGCACGGTTTTCCGGCGTCATCTTCCTGATATCCGACCACGACCGCGCGCGCCAGAAACGATCCAGACCATCGATCATGGTGCGGTTCAGAAATGGTGCAACAGGCTCGATGATCGCACCCGCATCGGCAAGCAATTTCGCTGCGGCTTCGACGGCGGCGCGGGTTCCATCCCCCACCGGCTCGCCGAAACCGGCATCGAGCCACAGGCCGATCTTTAAGCCCTTCACATCGATGTCGAGGCTCATCCAGTCGATATCCTGATAGGGCAGGCTCATGCCATCGCGACGATCAGGTCTTGAAAGCACCGACATGTAAAGCGCGCTGTCAGCGACAGTGCGCGTCATCGGCCCGGCCACGCGACCGAGAAATGGCGGATCGATGGGAATGCGCCCGAAGGAAGGCTTCAGTCCAACGAGGCCGCACCAGCCTGCAGGCAGGCGGATCGAGCCACCAATATCCGTGCCGATATGCAACGGACCGTAACCGGCCGCACCGGCGCTGCCCGCACCGGCACTTGATCCGCCTGGATTGGTACCGAGGTCCCATGGATTGCGCGCTAGCTTGTGGAAGCTCGACAGGCCGGAAGACAACATGCCGAGATCAGGCATGGTCGTCTTGGCCAGCAGCACGCCGCCAGCCTCCCGTGTCCGCGCCGCAGGCGGAGCGTCGGCGCTGGCGGGCTCCAGCGGCAGCGCCGCGCAGCCGAGCGGAACAGCCGTGCCTTCGGTCGCGATATTTTCCTTGATCGTCAGCGGAACGCCATCGATGGGTCCGGCAGGCTCGCCCTTTGCCCAGCGCGCTTCCGAGGCCTTGGCCGAAACACGTGCGGCGTCGGGATCGTAAGCCCAAAGCGCATTCAGCTTCGGCTCATAGGCTTCGATGCGGGCGATGACCGCTTCCGTGACCTCGACCGGCGAAAGCGACTTCGCCTTATAGGCGGACACGAGTTCGACGGCTGACAAATCGGCTGGATTCGACATTGGGATTTCCTCAAATCACTCAGGCAATTTCAGTGTGGAGCTTGGGCGTCGCACTCGCTTGCGGCGACCGGAAAACGGCTTCGGCACGGCGTCGACCAGCGCCCGCGTATAGTCATGTCGAGGATTGTCGAAGACTTCGTTGGTCGGTCCCTGCTCGACAATATTGCCGCGATAGATCACGGCGACGCGGTCGGTGATGGCGCGCACGACACCCAGATCGTGGCTGATGAACAGATAGGAAAGGCCGAACTTTTCCTGCAGATCCATCATCAGGTTCAAAACCTGCGCCTGAATGGAAACGTCAAGCGCCGACACCGGCTCGTCCGCGACGATCAAAGCGGGCTTGGTGATCAGGGCGCGCGCGATGGCGATACGCTGGCGTTGCCCGCCCGAAAACTCGTGCGGATATTTTTCCGCCGAGGCCTTTGGCAAGCCAACCGCTTCCAGCACTTCCGCCACGCGATCGTCGCGCTCTTTGGTACTGGTGCCGCTTTCCAGCGATACGATCGGTTCGGAAATGATGCGCTTGACCGTATGGCGCGGGTCGAGCGAGCCATACGGGTCCTGAAAGATCGCCTGAAAGCCCTTGCGCGCTTCACGCAAGCCGGCGCGATCAAGCGCATAGATATCCTGCCCGTTGATGAGAATTTGTCCCGCTTGCGGACGCTCCAGCCCCATGACGGCGCGGGCCAGCGTGGACTTGCCGGAGCCGCTTTCACCCACGATGCCAAGGCTTTGCCCGGCTTCGATCTCAACATTGACCCCATGCAGGACACGCAACGCGCCCGGCTTTGAAAAAAATGACGGACGCGGCAGCTGGTATTCGCGCACCACATCGCGCACCTGCAAGATCATCTTGCTCATGCGAGCACCTCGCCGTCTCGCGGATGAATACAGGCGGCGCGATGCGCGATCCCGTCGTTCTCACCGATGAAATCGAGCGGCGGTATCGCCTTTCGGCAATCCGCCTGCACAAAAGAGCAGCGGTCAGCAAAGGTACAATAGGGCGGACGCGCCAGCGGGTCCGGCACGACGCCGGGGATAGCGGCGAGGCGCTGGCGTCCCGTGCCGTGGCTGCGCACCAGCGCCGCACCATGTGGCGAAGCCTGGAACAGCCCGCGGGCATAAGGATGCGCCATGCGATTGAACACCGCTTCCGTGCGTCCCGTCTCGACGATGCGGCCCGCATACATGACGGCGATGCGGTCGGTCATTTCCGAAACCACGCCAAGGTCATGGGTGATAAGCATCAGGGCCGTGCCGGTCTCGTCGATCAGTTCGTCCATCAGGTCGAGTATCTGCGCCTGAACGGTGACGTCGAGTGCCGTTGTCGGTTCGTCGGCAATCAGCAGGTCGGGCTCGCAGGCAATCGCCATGGCGATCATCACGCGCTGGCGTTGCCCGCCGGAAAGCTGGTGCGGATAGAGTTCGAGATTGAAGCGCGGCGCAGGCAGCCCGACGCGATCAAGCAGCCGACGCGCTTCACGCTCCGCATCGGCGCGGCTCTCACCCATATGCAGGCGGCGTCCTTCGGCAATCTGTGCGCCTATGGTCTTGACCGGATTGAGCGCTGTCATCGGTTCCTGAAAGATCATCGCCATGCGCCGCCCGCGCATCTTGCAGAGTTCCGCTTCCGGCATGGCGGCAAGGTCCTCGCCGTCAAAACGCAACGTGCCGCGCACGCGCATCCGGTCGGGCAGCAGGCCCATGGCGGCAAGGGCGGTGATCGACTTGCCGCTGCCGGATTCACCCACCACGCCAAGGCGTTCACCGCGATTGAGCGTCAGGGTAATATCGGACACGATTTCCGCGAGTTTGAGCCCGATGGGCAGTTCGACGGACATATTGTCCATCTCAAGCAAAGGTGTTGTCATCTCTGCCTCCTGACGCGCGGATCGAGCACATCACGCAATCCGTCGCCCAGCATGTTGAGGCCAAGCACGGCGAGCGTGATGGCGAGCCCGGGGAAGATGGCGAGCCATGGCGCATCATAGATGAAGGTCTGCGCATCGTTGAGCATCTTGCCCCAGCTCGGCATCGGCGGCTGGGTGCCAAGCCCGACATAGGACAGGCCCGCTTCCGCGACGATGGCCAGCGCAAACTGGATCGTCGCCTGCACGATCAGCACATGGTTGATGTTGGGCAGCACATGCAAAAGCGTGATCGATATATCGCCGCGCCCCGCACAACGCGCGGCCTGCACATATTCACGCTTCCAGAGCCCCAGCGATGCGCCGCGTGTGACGCGCGCGAACACAGGAATGTTGAAGATGCCGATGGCGATCATCGCATTGACCGCGCCGGGCCCGAAAATGGCGGTAATGATGACAGCGGTAAGAAGCGCTGGAAACGCGAAGGCGAGATCGGTCATTCGCATGACGAAACCATCGATCAGCCCACCGCGCGCCGCTGCAAGCGACCCGAGTGGAATACCGATACCGGCCCCAACCAGCACCGCGATGATTGATACGGCGATGGAATTGCGCGCACCGACCATGATCATGGAGAACACATCGCGCCCAAAATTGTCCGTGCCGAAGAGGTGATTGAGGCTCGGCCCCTGCAACTTGTCGCGGAAGTTCATCGCCGTCGGCGAATAAGGCGTCCAGACATAGGAGATGACGGCCATCGCGACAAGAATGATCGTGATGAGTGAGCCGAGGGCCAAACTGCGGCTGGTCAGTATGGTCTTGAATATGCCCGGTTTCGGGAAAGCCTGCGCCTCGCTCATCGGCTGCCTCCGGTCGAAAGGCGCGGATCGATGAAGCCATAGACAAGATCGACGACGAAATTGACGGCAATCACCGAAGCGGCAAGCAGCGTCACCAGCGACTGCACGGTGACGAGATCGCGCTGCGCGATGGCCTGGAACACCAGCCTTCCAAGGCCGGGGAGATTGAAGACATTTTCGATGATGATGGTTCCCGCCAGCAGAAAGGAAAATTGCAGCCCGATGATGGTGACGACCGGGATCAGCGCATTGGGCACCGCATGACGCCAGAGCGCGGCCTTGCGCGTCAGGCCCTTGGCGCGGGCAGTGCGCACGAAATCCTCACCCAGTGTCTCGATGACGGCGGATCGGGTTACGCGGGCCAGAATGGCGGCAAGCGGCAGCGCAAGCGCCAATGCGGGAAGGAACAGCGAACGGATACCATTCCAGAACCCGCCTTCCCAGCCCGCGAAACCCGAAGCCGGAAACCAGCCAAGCTGCAAGGCAAAAAGCAGGATCAAAAGCAGACCAAGCCAGAAATTCGGAATTGCGACACCGACCTGCGCCACGCCCATGGAGACCACGTCGCCGGTCTTGCCGCGCTTGGAAGCGGCATAGACACCGACCGGAATGGCGACCGCGACCGACAGGACCATCGACAGAAGCGCCAGCGGCAGCGTGACCATGATGCGCGGCCCGAGCAATTCGCTGATCGGCACGGAATAGGTATAGCTCGTGCCGAAATCGCCTTTCAGAAAGCCGCCAATCCATGTGAGGTAGCGCCACCAAAGCGGCTGGTCGAGGCCAAGCTGCTTGTGAAGCGCTGCCAGTGTTTCGGGCTGCGCATTGATGCCCAGGATCACCGCTGCCGGATCGCCCGGCAGCACCTGCATCAGCAGAAAGACGATGACGGAAGCCGCAAGCGTCGTAAGCAGGAGCGAAACCAGTCGCCCGGAAATGTAAGCCAGCAAAACGACCTCCTTGAAAAGACGGAAATCCGCTTTCCACATTCCAATCCGCCGCACGCCCTCCCCTTATCTTTATGGGGTACGCGGCCATCCATTTGGTCCCCGCCGAACGTGCGACGGGGCGAGCCAGAGCGTGTCCAATCAAAACGGGGTATCGGACCCGCTCCGGCTACTTGTTTCTACGCATTATCCAACGCAAAACCGCTTCGTTTATTCCGCCCAATAGGCTTGCGTCAGATCGTCAGCCGGGACCGGCATGTTCTTCCACAGGCCCTTCACATTCTTGTTCCACACGCCGATTTTCGGCAGCGCATAGAGGAAGATGTTCGGCTCGTCGGCAGCAAGTTTTTCCTGCAGCTTCTTCACGAGTTCGAGCTGCTCCTCATCGCTTCCAGCCTCGGCATAGGCCTTGTAGAGCGCCTTGTATTCCGGGTTGTTGTAGTTGAAGTAGTATTTGTCGCGGGCATAGATATCGAGATCGCGCGCCTCGGTATGCGCGATGATCGTCGCGTCGAAATCCGACCGCTTGAACACCTGGTCCAGCCATTGCGCAAACTCGATCGGCACCAGATTGGCCTGAATGCCGACCTCCGCCAGCATGGCCGCGATGATCTCGCCGCCGCGCCGCGCATAGGCCGGTGGTGGAAGCGTGATGGTGATCGACGTGCCCGCTGGAACGCCAGCCTCCTCCAGCAACTGTTTCGCCTTTGCCGGATCATAGGGATAGGTTTCCGACAGGTCGACATAACCCGGGTCGACCGGCGCATAATGCGAGCCGATTGGCGTGCCGAAACCGGAATAAACGCCTTCGATCAGCGCCTTGCGGTCGATGGCGTGGGCCAGCGCCTGACGCACCTTCACATTGTCGAAAGGAGCCTTGGCATTGTTGAGCGACAGCAGGACCTTGCCCGCCGTATCGCCCACTTCGACCTGCAACTTGTCGTCGCTCTTGAAGCGGCTGATGAGTTCCGGTGCCTGGAACATCGGGAAGACGTCGATGTCACCGGCAAGGATGGCCGCGGCAGCAGCCGACGGGTCGCTCACAAAACGGAACGTAACGGCGGAAAGCTTTGCCGGTTCGCCCCAATAGTCCGGGTTGCGTTCCAGTTCGACGCGGTCGCCCTGCACCCAGCGTTTGAATTTGAACGGGCCCGTACCAACCGGCTTGGTCTTGTTGTCGGAAGCCGAATTGGGGGCGACCATGACCGCGTCACCCCAACCCATATTGAACAGGAAATTCGAGGTCGGACGCTTCAGCGTGACAACGGCTGTCGCGGGATCGGGACATTCCGTGCTCGCAATGGGCTCGAACAGTCCCTTTTGCGCATTGGTGGAATCCGGAGCCACTGCGCGGTAATAGGAGAATTTCACCACCGGGCAGTCGAACGGCGTGCCGTCATGAAACTTCACGCCCTGCCGCAACTTGAACGTATAGGTCTTCTTGTCGTCGGAGACGGTCCAGCTTTCAGCCAGAAGCGGCTTCACCGTGCCGTCCTCGACAATGCGCACCAGACCTTCATAGAGGTTCGCATAGGTAACCTGCCGGATGCCGGCGGCGGCGTTGGCGGTCGGGTCGAGGCCCGGCGGCTCCAGCACTTCGCCAACCACCAGCGTGTCTTTTGCAAATGCACCGTTGATCGATGCCAGCATCGCGGCTGTTATCAGCCCGGCTTTCAGCAGCTTACCCATTGTTCCTCTTTGGCTCCCCTTGCCTTTTTTCCTAAATCGAACGCCCGCCATCCACGTCGAGCGCAACCCCGGTAATCATAGAGGCAGCGGGCGAGCAAAGGAAAGCCGCAGCTTCAGCCAGATCGTCGGGTTTCAACAGGCGGCCCATCGGAATGGAATCGCGGAATTTTTTGCGGATTTCCTCGGTGTCCTCACCCATGAAAGTGGTAAGAAGCGGCGTTTCACCGGCAACCGGGTTCAACGCCACCACACGGATTTTCGCCGGAGCAAGCTCGATGGCGAGCGCCTTGGTGACCGAAACCACCCAGCCCTTGGTGGCATTGTACCAGGCAAGCTTCGGACGCGGGCGACCAGCGCCGGTCGAGGCGACGTTGAGGATTACGCCCTCGCCATTGCCCTTGAAATGCGGGATGAGCTTGCGGGTCATCAGGTAGACGCCGCGCACATTGACGCCGAGAATGCGGTCGAATTCTTCCGGCTCGACCAGTTCGGCATTTTGCGGCTTGTGGCCGATGCCGGCATTGTTGATCAGAATATCGACCTTGCCGAACTTCGACAGGGCAGTTTCCACCGCCGCATCGACATCGGCTTCCCTTGAGATATCGGCAGCAACGGCCAGCGCCGCCTCGCCGATTTCGCCTGCCACGCGCTCAGCGCCTGCCTTGTCGCGGTCCACGATGACGACCTTTGCGCCGCCGTTAGCAAAGCGCTTCGCCATGCCTTCGCCAAACCCCGAACCTGCTCCCGTGATGAGCGCGACCTTACCTTCAAGCGACACTATGCTTCTCCCAAATGCTATTCTAATCGCATTTTCTGACGGGAAACCCGTTCCCACTTTCCCTGAAAATGCTGTTTCAGCCGTGATACACGGAAATCGTCTTCAGCGAGGCGAATCCATAGAGCGCCTCGAAGCCCTTTTCACGGCCATGGCCGGATTTCTTCACGCCGCCGAAGGGCAATTCGATGCCGCCACCGGCGCCGTAATTGTTGATGAACACCTGACCGGAATGGATGGCACGCGCCAGGCGGAACTGACGTCCGCCATCATTGGTCCAGATACCGCAGACGAGGCCATAATGCGTGCCATTGGCAATCGCGATGGCTTCTTCTTCGGTGTCGAAAGGCAGGATGACCTGCACCGGACCAAAGATTTCCTCCTGCGCCAGACGATGGTCGGCAGGAACATCGCGGATCAGCGTCGGCAACACATAGGCGCCGCCTTCCGGCGCATCATCTGCCAACACGCCTTGCGCGGCAATGGCCAGGCCGCTTTCTTTCGCAAGAGCCAGATAGTCATCGACAATCGCCTTCTGGCGCTGCGACACGACCGGGCCGACAGACAGATCGGCGCTGGCTGGCCCGACCTTCAATGCGCGGTAGCGCTCGCTCATGCGGGCGACAACTTCTTCATAAATGCTGCGCTCGACCAGAATGCGCGACGAGGCCGAGCAGGTCTGACCGGCATTCTGGATGCCCGCATTGACCAGAAACGGCAGGGCGCGGTCGAGAGCGGCATCGGCGAAGACGATCTGCGGGGATTTTCCGCCAAGTTCCAGCGTCACCGGCACCGTATTCTTTGCAGCCGCAGCCTGAACCGCTTCCCCGGTTCGAACGGAGCCGGTGAATGAGATGTGATTGACGTCCGGATGTTCGGAGAGCGCCGCACCGGCTTCCGCGCCAAGCCCGGTCACGACATTGAGCGCGCCTTTCGGCAGGCCGGCCCTTTCGGCAATTTTCGCAAATTCCAAGATGGTCAGGCAGGCTTCTTCAGCAGGCTTGACCACGGCCGCATTGCCCATGGCAAGCGCTGCGCCAAGGCTGCGGCCCAGAATCTGCATCGGGTAGTTCCACGGAATGATGTGCCCCGTGACCCCGTGCGGCTCATAGATCGACAGAACCGTAAAACCGTTCTGATAAGGCAGCGTGTCCCCGTGCACCTTGTCGGCGGACGCGCCGTAAAATTCGAGATAACGCGCCAGCGCCACCACGTCGGCACGCGCCTGCGTGACCGGCTTGCCGACATCCTTCGATTCCAGATCGGTCAGGAGGTCGATGTTCTTCAACACCTCTTCAGAAATGCGGTGCAGCACACGGCCACGTTCAGTCGCCGTCAACTTGCCCCAGTCGCCCGAAAGTGCGCTGCGCGCCGCTGCAACGGCCAGATCAATATCGGCCTTGGTGCCGCGCGCAATCAACGCAAGCTCGCTGCCGTCGGAAGGGTTTTTGAGCGTGATATGCTCGCCGCCAACGGCATCCTGCCATTCGCCCGCGATGAAATTGCCATAACGGAGCAAGCCGGCTCCTCCCGTCTTGTTCTCATGCTTCATTTTCGTTCTCCCGAAGCGGCATTCCCACCTCCAACCTTGCCGTGGTTGCGCGGATATGCGCCCGCGCCAGCCGCTCGGCCTCCTCGCCATCGCGCGAAGCGATGGCTTCGACAATGGCTCCATGCTCGCGGATTGCATCGCGCGCCCGATCCACCGACAGCGAAAAGGACGGCGCAAAAACCTGCGATGTCATGCGCAGAAGCGGCACGAAGGCGATCAGCGAAGCATTACCCGCCGTATTCATCACCGCCATATGAAAATCGACGTTGGATTGGGTATAGGCTTTCGGGTCCCATGGATCGACAACCGCGCCCTGCCCCGCAACATGCGCGCGCAGCCTGGCGATATCCGCATCCGTTGCCCGTTCGGCGGCAAAGCGCGCCGCGACCCCATCCAGCACTTCGCGCACCGCATAGGCATCGATCAGCCGGGTGAGATCGGCTGAAGCGACACGAACACCCCGCCCCGGCAGGTGAATGACCAGCCCGTCACGCTCGAGAACGCGCAGAGCCTCGCGCAAGGGCGTGCGGCTGATGCCGAATTCAGCCGCGATATGTTCCTGCCTGAGTATAGCGCCCGGCGCATAATCACCCGCATAAATCCGCTCGCGAAGTGCATCTGCCACTTCGTCCAGCAAACGGGTCTGACTGCGCCATTCAAAAGCCGCCAATCGAAAAGCCTCCCAACTTTTCTGGACACAATATCCTGGATACAAAATCAGTCAATCTGAAAACGGTTATGCTTTTCAGAAATTAAATCGCGTGGAAAAGACCGGAAATTTCGTGGATGGCTCCCGAAAAGACGCAAACCGTGAAGGCGGCCCTTAGGGACATAACGCGGGACAACCCCTTCGAGATTCTCACTCGCCAACGATTTCCGCCAGCATGGCGGCGAGCTGGCGGATTTGTTCGGGTCCATTGTCCATGTGACGTATGACGATTTCCATCGGCTCGACGGAGGGCAGTCCAGCGGCGGCAGGCACCACACGATGACCGGGCAACGCCACACGCTTCGGCAACAGGCTGACACCCAGACCCTCGGCAACTGCGCTCTGGATACTCGCCAGGCTGGAGCTGGTGAAAACCACATGCCAGCGCCTGCCTGCCCGGTCGAGTGCCTCCATCATGTCGCTGCGATAAAGCCCGTTGGGCGGGAACACGACAAGCGGCAGGGGATCGACGTGCGACACGGGGAAGTCGGCGCTTTCCAGCCATGAAAGCGGTTCCGGCCAGCGCATCGTCCCGACCGTTTCGCCGCGCTTCTGTTTCACCATGACCAGATCGTATTCCCCGGTCTCGAAACCTTTCTGCAAATCACGGCTGAGACCGCTTGTCACCTCGAGTTTCGTGTTTGGGTGCGCGCGCATGAAACGCGCCAGCGCAGGTGTCACCAGCCGCGAGGCGAAATCTTCCGGCAGGCCGAGGCGGAACACGGCGGTGAGCGCCGTCCCGGTCATCGCGGCGGCTGCCTCGTCATGGAGTTGCAGGATGCGGCGCGCATAGCCCAGCAGCTTTTCCCCTGCATCCGTCGGACGCACATCATGCCGGACACGTTCCAGAAGCGCCTGCCCGGCGGCTTCCTCCAGCCTGATGATCTTCTGGCTTATCGTCGATTGGGTCGAATGCAACTGGGCAGCAGCTACCGTAAAACTGCGGCTGTCTACGACAGCCACGAAGGCCCGCAAAAGATCGAGATTGAAAGCAATATTCATGAAGCCACTGAATAGCAGTTAAACATTTAATTTCCAAATATGTCACCCGGCCTGTATGAACGCAACAAGCAGGAGAACCAGCCGATGCGTCAAACGATATTCAGCTTGAGTGCCTTGGCATTGATTGCAGGGACCGTTGTCATGACCGAACCGACATTGCCCGGCCACCATGCCGCAGCCCGTGCCGAAACCTCGCTTATTCAAGCCGCGGCAGCCGGCGACCTGGCGTCGGTCAAAGCAGCCATCCAGGCAGGAGCGGATCTCGAAGCACGCGGCAGAAATGGCGAGACAGCGCTTCTTGCAGCAACCCACGCAAACCACATCGATGTCGCCCGTGCGCTCATCGATGCAGGGGCGGACGTCAACGCCAGGGATGCCATCAAGGACAGCCCCTATCTTTATGCGGGCGCGCGCGGACACCTCGAAATTCTCAAGATGACGCTCGCGCATGGAGCAGACCTCAAAAGCACCAACCGCTATGGCGGAACGGCTCTCATTCCCGCTTCCGAACGCGGGCATGTCGAAACGGTGCGCACGCTGATCGAGGCTGGCGTGAAGGTCGATCACGTCAACAATCTCGGCTGGACGGCGCTCCTTGAAGCCATCATGCTTGGCGATGGCGGCCAGCGCCATGTCGAGATCGTGAAGCTTCTCATCGAAGCCGGTGCCGACGTCAATCTCGCCGACAATGACGGCGTGACGCCTCTCCGACATGCCCGCAGCCGTGGCTATGCGCCCATGGTGGCCCTGCTGGAAAAGGCTGGCGCGAAATGAGCAGCGACGGCACATTTCTCGATCAGGCCATAAAGCTCGCCTTCGACAATATTGAGCAAGGCGGACGCCCGTTTGGCGCTGTGGTCGTCAAGGGCGGCGAAGTCATCGCCACCGGGGTCAACCGTATGCAGGCCGATTGCGATCCCACCGCGCACGCAGAATTGCTGGCGCTGCGCGCGGCAGGAAAGGCGCTGCGATCGCCGCGCCTCGATGGTTGCGAAGTCTATGCCAGCGGCCAGCCCTGCCCCATGTGCTTTGCCGCCATGCGCATGGCAGGTGTGGAAAAAATCCGCTTCGCCTATTCCAATGAGCAGGCCGAACCTTTTGGCCTTTCGACCGCGAAAATCGCCGCGGAACTTGCCAAGCCTCTGCATGCACAGACCGGCATCAGTTTCGAACATTCCCCGCCGGAAAACGATCCGGAACTCTATCAGCTATGGGAAAGCAAGAATAAGACTGGCGCCTGAAACATGCAGACTACCAACCACCCGGCAACCGGCGGCGGGCGCACCGCAAGCTTTGCCCTTATTGCGCTCGTCGTCCTGATCGGCCTCAACCTGCGTCCGTTCCTGACTGCACCGGGGCCGGTGCTTTCAGACATTGCGACCGATACGGGCATGGGTTTCGGCGCCCTGTCCCTGCTCACCTTTCTGCCGATGATGCTGATGGGTCTTGGCGCTTTTGCAACCCCGCGCATCCAGACGCTATTCGGGACCCGCCGCAGCATGTTTGCAGCGCTGGCCATTCTTGCAGCAGGCTCTCTCCTGCGCGGCTTCGTGCCGGATGGCATTTCGCTGGTTCTGACCGCCGTGCTATGCGGCGTGGGCGTTGCTATGATTCAGGCATTGATGCCCGGTCTCATCAAGGCCAGCTTCCCATCCACCATTGCCCCGGTGACGGGGCTCTACTCAGCCATGATCATGGGCGGCGGCGCGCTCGGTGCGCGGCTGACACCATGGCTTGCGGGAAGCCAGCATAACTGGCGGTTCGCCCTCGCCGCGCTTGCCTTCCCCGCCGTGCTCGCCTTGCTGGCAGCGGTCCCCATTCTCCGCGAAACCTCGTCGTCGGGCAAAAAATCCGGAATAACCGGTCATCTCCTGCGCCGCCCGCGCACCTGGGTGCTGATGGCTGCATTCGGCCTCGTCAATGCGGGTTATTCATCCATGGTTGCGTGGCTTGCTCCCTATTACCAGTCGCTGGGGCTTGCAGCGTCCACCACCGGAAATCTCGTCGCGGCGATGGCAGTCGCGCAGGCGCTCGCGGCCTTTGGACTGCCCTTGCTCGCCCGCCGCAGCACCGACCGCCGGCCTTTCCTGTTGCTGACATTGGCCATGCAGGCAGTTGGCTTTGCTGGCCTTGCCTTTGCACCGCAACTTTCCCCGTTCTTCTGGTCGGCGATCTGCGGCGCGGGTCTCGGCGGCAGCTTTGCCCTTGCGATGATTACATCGCTCGACCATCTGCCCAGGCCGGAGGAAGCAGGCGCGCTTACCGCCATGATGCAGGGCGGGGGGTTTCTGATCGCCGCTCTCGGTCCGGCCGCCACCGCTTTCCTGCACGGATTGACCGGCTCGTTTGCTTCCGGCTGGATCATGCACCTCATTCTGGTCGCAAGCATCTGCCCGCTCTATCTGAGCTTCAATCCGCGCAAATATGCGCATGTGATGAAACTGCCAGTGCAGGCGGAAACTGGCGCATGATAGCGTTTCCCTGCCAGTTTGACGCGTCGTCACGCCGTTGCGATGCAAGCACCATGGGGCTGTCATGGGGCTGCAGGCGCGGTGGGCTCCGATTTCATCCACAGCTTTGCGAAAGAACAGGCAAATATCTTGCACAAAGAAGCAAATTTCCCTGTTGCAATCTGCGAAGCGTTGGTTCATATAGCGCCTGCCTGACGGAAACGAACGGTTCCGGAATGACTGGCGCGAGCGGGTGTAGCTCAGGGGTAGAGCACAACCTTGCCAAGGTTGGGGTCGAGGGTTCGAATCCCTTCGCCCGCTCCAGTTTTCCGATCAGATAAGCAACAAAATCCTGGCTTTGTCCGGGATTTTTGCTTTTAGCGTTATTGAAATAGCTACACGCGGAGATGCCTGAAAGGGTCGCGGTTACTACACGGTCACCAATCTGCGAAATCGACAAAAGTGAAGTCAGGACGTTTCATAGCTAATCAGAACGGACAGTAGGGAACATCCACCCAGCTATTCGGACTACGCTATTAACGTCCTGAAAGTGAATTGGTCCTCTCGCACAACCGTGTCGCCTGTAGGTTAGCCCTTGAAGCTCCGTTCAGGACAGTGGCTAAAGGAGACGGCATTTCGATCTCAACTAAAATCGCCCTCATTTACACCAGGAATGACCGCGACGGGTCATCACCTTGCGTCCCATCGGCGCTTGAGAGAAATCAGTCTTTCATCGGTATTGAGCGCGCTGTCGGCTTCTCCTATTCTTTGCAGTATGCTTTCCATTCCGTAGGGCCACGAAAGCGCGTTGTCCGGCAAAGCAGCATAGAGAAGCGCCAGCGCCTGTTCCGGATACCGGTCCACGATATTGTCTCCTGACCGAAGGAGTTCTGGCAACATTAGATGGTCTCGCTCGATCTTTCTCAGAAGCGGCAATACCAATGCAGCCATGACCGCGAATTGATCACCACTGGAGAAAGCCAACTCACAAAGGCGAGCCGAAGTATTAGGCGATCTGGCTGACAATTGGCGCGGCCAAATCTGAAGCAATTCGGGAAGCTGTCCTTTCCAACGCTCGTTTGAGTTTTCATTCTTTTCGTTAGACCATCTTTGAACCTGCCATAGAACTCGCGATCGAAATGCATCATCCACAGCTATGAGCAAGCTGCGCATCTCATCGTTGGAGACGCAACGTTCACCGGTTGCATCGTCAATAGTTCCCCACCCGGCTAAGATCATACCGGCGATGGTTTCACCATAAGAACGGCGCGACGGTAGAGGATTCGCGGCAAAATCCAGCATATCGTTCTTAATCCGCATGTAGAGTTCTCTATTTGGAGTTCTCGCCCCCCACAAAAATCCTGACCATGCCGCGTCGCGATCATCCGTATCGTCGCCCTGAAGAACAGGCAATAAATGTTGTTCTGTCCATTTCGGATCAACAGCAAAAAACCAATTAAGGCTGTGAAAAAAGATTACCAAAGCATGTCTGCGCAGGTCGCCTGAAAGGGTCAACAGAGCCTCGGCGTGCGCAAGCCATTCTGAAGGAAAGCCTTGGTTTCGCTCCAAATTATCCTTGCGAGGATCGTTTAAAAGCGCCTCTGCGATCTTCCCCATAGGCGAATTGATCGCTTCCATAGTCCAATCTGGCTCCTTCGAACCGCGTATGATACTCGAACGCCCCTCGTTTGGCGATATGCTAAACGTGCCGACTAGCTTTCTCGAAAGACGGTCAAAAACAGGAAGGCATTCTGTGCTCAACTTCGCACTCGCATCCCGAAACCAATCCGTCGCGGGACGGAGAATTGTCGCAAGTTGCACATTTGGATAACAACTCAGTCGTTCGCCGATCAACCGGATCATTCTGAGTTTGTCATTTTTCCGTGCCGCGGAGGTGAGGAACCGTCGCCATGCCCACTCTGGAAAATCCCCCCGTTTAGCTGAATAATGCAGCGCAGCGAAAGCGCGCACAGGACGCTGGGCAGCAAGCCCGGCGAAAGGATCATTCTCGACAAGAAAATCGTTTGACCGACCACTACTTTCCTTCGCTTGCATCAGCACCAGTGAAAGGGGTTTGTCCGCCAGTTGCTCACAACTGGTGTTGGTTGCAACCCATCCCGACCTACCTTCCAACGAATCGGCTGCCTTCGCACCATATTCCTCTTTCCAGTCGGGTACAGCGGTGCGAAGTAGCTTCGCTCGCGCTCGAGTAGTTGAGGAAAGCTTGCATCCTGATTTTTCCAGCCAATGAATGCGATCTAGAATCGACCAAGCTCGCCTGCTTTCAAACGCGGCGGTCTTTTCCCGCCGCCATCGTTTTGGGCCTTGCAATAACTTTTGTTCTATTAACTTGCGGGACACACCGCCGAGCTTCTTCCATCGATCAGCAATAACCAACAAAAGGTCCCGCTGGTGAAAGCCCTCCCAAAAGACGACCTCGCTTAAGGACGCAATAAATTGTCCGAAATCATCGTCTGAAACGATGGTTCGCTTTCCGGATGCCCATATTCGTAATCGCGCAAAGATTGTATCATCGTCTACAGGCCATGATAAAAATTCGCGCTTAGCAGCCGATTTGTTGGTTTTGACCAGTTGAGAAAAGAGCTGCGCAAATTGGATAACCGCAGCGGAAAGTCCATACGTTCGGTGATAGTCGCTATTCTCAACCGTGTCGTGAACAATCGGGCTTATATTGCTAAGGCCATAGCCACCAATTTCGCACTCAAGGGCGAGGGCCAGTTCAAGATTCTGTCGCAGTATTTTAACTACAGCTGCACACCACTCGTCTGGAACCGTAATCGCTTCGTTCGATTCAGGGTATTTAACATCCATGCGCAGCAGGCGACTGCAATCCCGTTGACTGCCCTGCGGCACAGGTGGCGTTGGCCCGCCCCAGAAATCCGGCTCCGCCGAAAAGCGAGGTCTGAGCACTTCCCCCAACCTTCGAATTACAGCGCTATTCCAACCGTGCGCTTTGATGGCGGCCTGCAACGCATACCAATCTCTATTCACGTCTTCGGTATAGTTCCAAGCTTCAAAAAGCGACTGCCAAGAGTTACGAATGTCCTGATGAACCGGTCTATCGTTTCGCTCCAGCTCCCAAGCGATGTATTTTTGGATATCTCGATGAAGTGTTAGCTGATGAGCGGCCCACCAGACAGCTGCGGGCTGATCGCAGACCTTTGCTAGCCATATTCCCAACTGGCCTATACGCGGAACGAGACGTGGGGAATGAGTAGCCCAATGTCCGCGAAGTGCCGGAAGATTTTCATCGCGGATCGATGATCGATCAAGCCGATTAAGCTCGAAGGCGTCCCACGCATCAGATGGCACCTCGCGCTTCGCATAATGGTCCTCTGGGTCAAGTTTGTTAGGTGGAATATCTGAATCGAGGCCATATAGATCGAATGGGTCAATATAGGGCCCTTTGCGACCAAATGAACCTGTGCTGCCCGGCTTGGCAAATCGGCGATGTTTATCGAACACACAAAGCCATTCGGCAGACGGAAGAACGTCACCGACACAAAACTTTTTGATCCCTTCATAAGTTGAGATAACATGCGCAACTTGGCCCCGCTCATGGGGCTGAAGCATTGCCGGTCCCCTCTTTGATGCGTCAATAACCTTTCCGTACCAAGCATCAGGATTTCGTGCACGTTCTGCCCAAGCCTCGAGAGATTGCCATAAAGCAGCGTGTGCGTTTTCGGGACTATACGGAATAGCAACAACGCCCTTATGCCGCCATCGTGCAGCAGCGTCTTCATGATCACCAGATTGAAATGCGTAAGCGTTTTCGAGATTCCCCGACGCTCTGCGGAGAGCTTCAAGGAGATATTGAACAGGCGGATCGTCAGCCGTATAACCAACAAATACGACGACGTACTTGCCAAGTATTTCTCGAATGAATGTTGTTGCCCACCCATCCGATAGGTACGCTCGTCCAAATTCGGAACTTGAGAGAATAAATCCGTCTCCCTCAGCGGCGGTATAACATGGCGTAGATCGGCCATGCAGGTACACTATTCCGTTGATCTCATTTGGGCGCAGAGGGTCCGGTAACCTTGGCGGTTGCCATACTTGAAGTTGGCGCCCGCAATCGTCAAACAATCTGTCAAAGTTTGTCGTGACCAACTGGACCGCGCCCTCTCGCGTGGTTGCCAAGTCGAGCAAAATCTCATGGGCCGTGAGATCGCACGGGGTTGGCGGCTTCAGCGCAGAAGCCACCGCTTCTTCAATATCACGCGAGGCAAAGTCTCTCTCTAAAAGTCCGAACACGCGATCGGCTGATATAACACCGGGAATGCCAACACGTCGGTCAATTTCCTGAGCTTCTTGGATAAGCTTGTACGCTGGGCTGCTTTGATCAACGCCAAGCTTCGCGACTACTTTACGAGCCAAGCCAAAGAAGTCAGGGAGGTCCGCGCGTGCTCTTGATACTCCTGCCCCACAGAAGAAAATTACGCGTCCTTGATCTCTGGCCAAAAGAAGGTCATCGGGGATTGATGGTCCGTCGGCTAAGAATCGCAAAACTATTCTCCGCTCCATGTATTCATCTTTAAAATACTAAAATCCGCGCCTTGGTGTTCGACAAATTTCGGTTATTAACGCTAAGAAGCGCAGGCTCCACGTTAAAGCCAGTCGTTGGTTCTCTCAAAGCACACCAATAAGCACCATGACATCTACAACCACGTCTGCGGAGATAGCCATATCTGAAGTTACTAACAAAGTGCCAAGGATAAGCGGCGGCTCGCGCTGTTGCGTACACTGCGGTCCGTGAGCAACCACGTAGACGGCGAGTTCTGGTGCGACGCGGATAAAACCAGTGGCTAAATTGGTCCGAAAATTGATGTTTTCTTTGAAGAAAAGAGGCTCTTTCTCCGGAGTTCAGGGCTCCGCAATTTCTACGACTTGGATGATTTGGCGCGGGTCGGCACCAATTGCTCGGCACACCATTATGAACTCTGCAATATCGAGCCTACGCTCCCCCTGCTCAAATTTTGAGACGAAGGTTTGGCGCTGGCCAATGCGCTTTCCCAATTCAGTCTGTGTTATTCCCGCGTCCTTTCGAGCCGCAATCAGCAACTCGATCAATCTGCGGTAAAGGTCGGGCTGAAACGATGACAAACGGAACCGCCAGTTTGAAGAACCAGCGGTCTATTTGAACCCGATTTTCGAATACCCCAAATCCGGGTATTTTGCCATACTTCAGTCTGGCGAATCGGGAGACGAAGTTGAAGCATCAATACGTTGGAGACATAAACGACTATCGGAAATATGCCTTGCTGCGGGCTTTGTCGGCGAGCGGGGCGAACTCGATAGGCGTCTGTTGGATGTTAACACCGGAAGACGGGCGCACAGACGGCAACAAGCTCAGCTACTTGCAACAGCCAGATGGATTTCGCCATTTCGATCCAAAGTTGTTCGACATTCTAGCCCATGCCGCTCGCGAACCGGATCGCCGCCGTTTGCAGGTGGTCGAAGACAGCGGCGCAATTCCCCAGGCAACCTACTTCAACGAGCTACTACCGGACGATATTTCTGGGCGACGGACATTCATGGAACGCTGCGCCGTCATCCTTGGCCATACTGGCCTTGTGTTTTTTGACCCAGACAATGGCTTGGAAGTGTCTATAGCAAAGGGGCGGAAAAATTCGTCCAAGTACCTCTATCTGGACGAAGCCGCGGCATTCTACGACACGGGCAAGTCGCTGCTGATCTACCAGCATTTTCCGCGCATTGAGCGAAAGGCATTTGTCGCCCAGCGCTCCGAACAGCTGCGCGCCATCGCACCGGGGTGTTCAATATGGGCGTTCACAACGGCCCATGGCGTTTTCTTTTGCGTTCTGAACCCACACAGTTCTGACAAGTTGCGAACCGCAGTCGAAGCTGCGGCAGATCGTTGGGCCCCCCGCTTTATCAAAGCCGAATATCTGGGTGCCGGTAAACGGTAAGACAGATAATTGACGGCGAATTTTCGGCATGTTTTTTAAAAAGATTTTTTTGTCTCAATGGCTTGGGAGTTAGTCTAATGCCTCTATGTTCCTTTTCACGGTCAGCCTTCGTTGTATCGACATTGGCTCTTGCTGCCTGTGCGCCTGTGGAAACCAAAAGCTCACTTGTCACGCCCGTCAGCGGCAGCGTTATGTCTGCGGGTCCCGGCGATACCGTACTGAAATTTCAATCGCGCCGCGCTCTGCCAAATGCGTTTGGAAAGGCAGACCTGTTCGGGCGGACTACGAACGCAGGTGGCACTACCGTGCGCTTTGTCGGCAGCCGGGGCGGTCAGGCTGTGTTTGAACGGACAGATATCGACATAACGAGCAATGCGACCACCATGTCAGAAACACCGATGGTACTTCCACAGACGACCCGAACCAACATCGACGGGTCGATTGGCACGACGTCCGTTTCAGGAACGGCGACGTCCACTTCTTACCAGTTCGTTCCGGCACGGGGGTCATCATCTTACGCCACAGCGTCTCGTCCCATCCAGTTCAGTCTTGGAAAAGGCCAGAGCGTCAAGATCGCCGGGAAAACACTGCGCGTCATTCGCGTAGGCGGAGCGTCGGTCGAATACCGCATCGAATAGCGGCGGCATACCTGGGTATGTCTTCAAGACTATTCGCAAGGCAGACCGGGTCCCTTGCAACTGTCGGACAATACTGTTCGTGGGGGAGATGCGAACAGCTCGCCCCGGAAGCAGGAGGCCAGTGCAGCCACGGCGGCTGCACTGCGCGACTGGTACGCCGCGCCACAGGAAGGCATACGCGAAACCAGCAGGCACCGGGCCAGCTACATACATAGCGGGCGGGCGGCAGCGCCCGTCCTCAGTCCGCTTCCCCGCCACACAGACCAATGTGGCAGCGCTGCATCAATCGAATTTCCGCTAACATGCTGAATTTACGCGAATAATTGTGCTAGAAATTTCACCGTGTTTTCCTTTTGATGAAAAGACAGGAGAACGCAATGCACATCATGGTGAGAGACAAGCGTAACGGCGCGGAAGAATGGCTTCCCTTGGAACAGGCTTCCGAACTCATGGGTATCGCTGCTGACGAGATCGACTGGGCGCTGGAAGAGTTCGGCGAATGCGAGTGCGATGACTACATCGCCCTCCAGCCGGAATAAAAGGCAACCCAGAACAGTAAGGACATTAAAGAGCGGGCGTCGGTTTTGCCGACGCCCGCTGCGTTTTACCCGGCGTAAGCGCGGTCCAACGCCTCGATAGCGACATCCGCGTTGCGGACAGCCTGCGTATAATGACCAAGCGTCACGGTTGGATTGGCATGGCCTGCGATTTTCGCCACCAGTCCAACTTCGATGCCTTCCGCCTGCAAGGTTGAAATGAACGAGTGTCGCGCCGAATGTGGTGTCACATAAGGTACATTCAATTCCTTGAACGCTGGCACCCAGAAACGCTTTCGAAAATTCTGGTAGAGCAACGGTCCGCCGCCGCCGAGACGCGGTAACGGCCATGCCTGTAGCCTCCCCGGCCCCGGAAAGACCCGGTGCAATTCTCCTTTCCTCCGTGGGCATCGCACACGCCACGCCAGTAGCATCTCGCGTAAGGTCGCGCTCATCGGGACATCACGCATTCCGGCTTCTGTCTTGGTCGTTTCCGTCAGCGATCCGTCGCGCTCCTGAATGCGACAGATACGAATAAGGTTCTTCCCGAAATCGACATCGCTCCATAACAAGCCCAACTGCTCGGACGGACGCGTACCGGCTAGGAATGGAAAGGCGTAATAGATGCCGCATTCCGGATCGCGCTTGGCGGCGACAATCACCTTGGCAATATGGTCCGGCGTGAGGATGACGCGCCGATGACGGGTTCGGGCCCGCACCAACCCGGTCGGCATCGACGGCGCGCGCACCAAGAAATCTTCCTCCGCAAGGGCAAGAATAGATTTCAGATGGCTTTTGGCACGATTGGCGGTGTAGGTTCCGCACTGCTCTGCTACCGTCTTGTACCATGCGCGTATCATCGCAGTAGTCAGTTCGGTCAGTTTGACATCGCCCAGCAGTTTGACGAAGCGGGCATCTTTTGGCGGAACTCCATTCTCCGTGTATTTCGCCCGATCCCGCGCCGTTCCAAATCAAGAGCGGCCCCCGGATCGCGCCATTGACTACGACCTTGTAGCCCTGAAACGTCGAGGATTTGACCTTGGTTTCGCGGTCTTCCAGCCAATGGTCGATTGCCTGCGATACAGTCGGCGCTTTCCGCTCGTCCACATAACGACCATCCATAACCTTGACCAACAACTCGTTGCGGAAGGCTTCGGCATCCTTCTTTCGATTGAAGGCTCGGCGGCGGCGCTTATTCAGGATTGGGTCTTTGTACTCACAATACCACTGGGGATATTCCGCCACGGTTCCATTGCTCAACTCGCGACGGCGGGTAGCGCTTGTAATTGAAATTCTGAAGTCTTTCATTTCCTTGCTCGCATTTGACAAAAATTGCGAGAAAAACACGGCGGAACTAGCGGCACAATTAACCGTCAGTTGTCTGGAAAAGCCCGGAAAAGGCTCGAATTGTAACCAGCCGTGTAACCTCTGCATATCGTTGAACAGCGAGACCGCGAGACGACGCGGTCTTGAGTGGATTTGACTTCTTCCCCGTCTGGGTTGAAATCGCCGCTCAAGACCCCTTCAGAACTCTCACGACAACTGGCAGCTACAACTCGGAACACCGGCAGCAGTGTTCCAGCTGCCCACGCGAACGGCCAGTCGCCCGGCAGGCAGGGTGGCTGCGGCGCACCGGAATTCCGAAGTGCCGCAGCCAGATGTAGCCGGTGTGGGTGGTGTAGCTAGCGGCGCACCCCTGCGGTCCGCCAGCGGCAGTAGAGTGTATGGATGCCGTACTGCCCTCCCCTCTTGAGGGGGACTGCATAGCCACACCAGCACCACCCGCCACACGAAGCTCAACGCAGCCTCTGAACCATTTCGTCCGGTTCGGGGGTGTGTTCGGTTTCCTCGACCCAAATGCGTAGCGGGCGTGCCTTATTGGTTCGGGGAAGCATTTCCACATGCAAGCCGATTGCAGCCATGCCATGGGTCAGGCGCTGAAGCGCGTTCGACAGATGGGACGCATTCTTTGGAAGCTGTGGATCGTACCGATCCTGCTGGCCCTGCAATTTTTCCTGCAAGTCCCCCACTGTCCCTTCGTAACTGCGGTCCGGCCCGAGATTGTCGAGCAGTTTGAACAGCGCGAGCACAAGGGGATGGTTGACCGTGTTCTCAATCGTCACCTCTTTCACACTCTCCTCAAGGGCAGCAAGGAAGGTACCTTCCGGCAAGCCGGTCGCGAGTTCAGCCGCCATAAGCCATTGCGCAGCGTCGGCCATTCTCACAGTTGTCGGCGGCTCGACGTTGCCAAACCGGCGCAAGGCCAAGCTGACAATGTCGAACAGTTCAGCCAAAACACCCGGCAATATTTCCTCAAAGCGCCTATTGAGGTCTCTTTCGGTTGAGCGTGCACCTGCGGGCATTGTCGGCAGCTTGAGGGCGATAGCGCGATCCAGAAGGTCGTGCTGGCTGGCAAACTCCCCGATGCCGTTGATGATCGCCGGGCGCGCGTTCTTGAACATGCGTTGCTCGTCGTCTGCGTAGAACTTGCGCGTACTGAAACCACCACCTGTCAACATGGCACAAATCGCGTCAGATAAGTCCCATCGAACTGATGACGTATTGTCGTACACAAGCATCCAAGTCATGGCGGCTTGAATCGCCAATGTGTGCTCGTCTTTCGGAAGACGGGATTTTTCCAGCGCGTTCGGATCAACGATGCGCTTTATCAATTCACTGATCTTGCTCTTGCCGCTACCGTGGCCACCGCTCAAGAGCAGGACCATGTAAGGGTGAACTGGTTTCAGCGAAATCAGCAGGAATGCTAGAAACAGCACCCAGTTTTTATCATCCAGTTGCAATAAGTTCCGCAGATCGGACAATCGGCCTCTGGTTCTATCCGGCAGTTCTTGTGGCAAAAACCCAGCGGGGCGATGAAAGTGAGCTGGGGGATTTTTGACGAATTCCCACCCATCCGTCGATATTCTGACGACGGTTCCGTCGGCTTCGCCGGGATCGTAGTAAATTTCCTCCTCGTTTCCGGCAATACGGACATTCACTTTGGACAGCGCACCTTCGTAATGCGCTTTAGCGTCCATCAGGTCCAACACTTCGGTCAGGGCGTCGCGTCCTAACGTTTTTCCGGTCGCTCGGTGAAAACACAAACGCACCCAGTTTTTTACGGCCTCTGACCGGATTGGATGACAAACAGTTCCGCCGTTCTGGTTGGTGAAGGCAACAAAGCCGATCCCTTCCGCTGTATGAAACAACTCCATACGACCTGAACTCAGAATGAGGTTGGCTTGTTGCGCCGCCGACAGTTTTTCCTCTTTCATGTTCTTGCGCAAAGGTGAGGCAAAGCCGTTTTTTACGCTATCCGACACCATCCTGGGAATTTCGTCGAGCGTGTTACCGGAGTAGTTTGCGGGCAAGAATCCCGCAACTATCGCAGATATCCAGTCGCTATTCTGCGTAATAGAAACCACCTCCCCGACGAAACGTAACGCCGCATCGTGAGTACCGCTGCCCCTCAAAAGGGCAGCAGCGTTGGAGGAGTTGAGAGCGGTTTCAATCAATGAAATTGGGACCATGTTCATTCCGACGCCTCCACAAGAGGAAGGTCAAGGTAATTCAACTCCAAAAGAGGCTGACCAACCCACCGGTAGGCTTGCCGAGTGTCAGGGTGTATGGTCGGCGGCAGCACGAGAAAATAATTGTCGCAGAGGATTTCTCCAACCTTGTAACCGTCATCACCTTTCACCTTCAGAGCACGGTATTTTCCGTCCCCTTTCAGCCTTACAAGATAGGCAATGCCTTTTGCACCAACCCGGCCACAGACTGGATTGTGGAGCAATGCTGCAGCGGCGCGGACATAGTCGTCCCGATCAATGTCCACCGCAGCTAGTTTGCTGCCATCAGGGAATGGTGAACCTAGAACAAGTCCAATCCCGCAAGTCCCGTGTGTTCTCAACCAGCCTTCTAGTTCCCCGGGATTTCGCTCAGGGTCTGGAATATTCCACTTTGCAACTGGGGGCGCTTTCGTACCGGTACGTACCGGACGAGGCCAAAATTCGGCGCTGCGATACAAGGGAGCTAATTCAGCGAAGATAGCTTTAGAAACCGCCATCAGATGCCTCCCACTTTGATCGAGATTGAGAGCATCTGTCCCGCAAGCTCGACTTCGACGGTCAGCACGAACGACCTGCAAACTACTTGAGATGAATTGTGGATGATCGGCTGAATGCCGCCACTGTAAGCGGGACGAACCAGATACTCGACTGGATCGTCGCAATTCGAAATGTGATAGGGTGGTCGTCTCATTCGACACCTCCTTCACGGCAGGAGTCGATATACGCCATAACCTCGGACAACTTTACTAAGCGTCGCGAATTATAAGGTGCATAGCTCGGAATGCGCCCCGACTTAACGGCACGCTGGATTTGCCAATACTTGGCTCCGAGCGAAGCTGCTGCCTCCTTGAAAGTAATCAAGCGGTCTTCTTGGATTTCTTTCGCTATGGGACTATTTGAGGGCTGATTCATAATACAGCTACCTTTCATTGTTGAAAGGGAGCGTAAGTGCGGCGGTCTTTACCTAACATTGGCGCGCACACTTACACTCCCGATAAATAATCGGTTTGAAGTGTGGCTAGCCGTAACGAGTAGCGTTAGGGTCTTGTCGCAGCAACTAGGATGTTGCTCGGTGTTGTGAGATGCCTAGAGACAATCAATCGTCGTCGGCACCGTGCGTCATCGAAAATCGCCTAGTTCGTTTTCCACGCACGGTCTCCCCGCAGCTCACGGGCAATGATAACTGATTCGCGACACAGGTCCAGAGGACCAGCTAATCGCCACTGTCACAATGGTGACAGTAGACTTGAGGCCTCTCGCATGCGCCCGCGTAGCCTCACCCTATGCACGGAACGGAAAATCTGTGGCGCGCTTGGAGCGTGTTCGTACCGCGTATAAGGGAGCGGGCCGGGATATGTTTGGAATAGTGCCATGCAGCGTCAACACTCAAATTCCAACGACGCTCATATCCGCATGAAACTTGGCGCCGGTCACCTTCCGGTCACCGTCTCGCCACTTCGCCGCAGTTTGTATCAGTTTATTTCTGTACCATTCTATCCGAAATCCGACACCCAGACGAATCAAGAAGAACGGTCTCACTTGCGCACTGAAATGAAATCCGTAACATTCGCTTCTAATACTTTAACGGTGCAATTTCTTGCTTGCCAAAGTTGGGGTCGAGGGTTCGAATCCCTTCGCCCGCTCCAGTTTCTCAAATCAGGTTTTACGAAGGCTGCCGACAGGCGGCCTCTCGTGTTTTCAGGACATCTCGTCATTTGATTTCAGCTAGCGCATTTCCAGCAAAAGTGCGAAGCGTCTACGCGGGGAAAATCAGTTCACTGGACTGATTTCTTATCCCGCTTCGATGCGTTGGATAATGCGATAAAACAAATAGTTAGAGCGGTTCCGGCGATTCTGTTAGAACAGGAACCGCTCTAGATCAGCTTGAACGGCAGCCCCGTAAGAAGCGCCTTGATATAGCGCTTCTTCTGAAAATAGCCGTTGAGGGAAATACGCGGAATGGCCGCGACCGGCATCACACCGGGCTGCTGCAGCACGCCAGGCTGCGTGGTTACGCCCACATCGAAGCCTGCTTTTGAAACGACTTCGATTTCACGTTCACCGACCGCCGTCTTCCAGCCATACGGATAGGCAAAGGATCGCGGCCTGTAGCCGGTATAGTTTTCAACCGAGGCGGTCGAATCGGCAATCTCCCTTGCCAGCCTGTCGTCATCCACGCGCCGCAGGTTGACGTGAGTGACCGTGTGCGCCCCAAGATGCACAAGCGGATCGCGGGCCAGGTCATGCAGTTCGGATGCGTTCATCACCGATTCGTCGACGAGAGAAATCGGATCGACCCCGGCCATCTTCGCCGCTGCGTCGATGCGGGCTACCGCCTCGTCTTCGTCGAAATGTTGCATGAACTGGACGAACCTTGCGAAGGCAGCTGATTTCTGGCCTTGGCTTTGCGCGCGGACATCAACGGCACCGCCGCCGAAGTCGAACCGGAAACCGTCGGCTTCCGTTACCAGAGCCGCACTGGTTCTCCACCATATGGATCGAGTACGTTCCACAAAACCGGTCGTGATGAAGATCGTGTAAGGAACATTATGCCGTCCAAACACGGGCGCTGCGAATTCCGCATTGTTGCGATAGCCGTCATCCAGAGTGAAGGCGACATACTTCTGTCTATTATCGGGCTCGGAAAGCAGCTTCGGCAAATCATGCAGGTGGACGGGCACAAGGCCCGCTTCCAACGATGCTTCTATGGCCATTTCGAGCGTCTGTGGCGTAATCGAGAGAATTGCGTTCGGGTCCAGCCGATCTGTCGCCTCTTCCGGTTTGACGTGATGCATCGTGAAGACGACACCACGTCCACCGGCAGAAGGGAAAAGCGCCGCAGCACCGGAAAAGGCGATAGCCTCCAGCCCGGCACGGATCAGCGGATATTTCAAACTGCCCTTTATCGACCGCAGCGACATGGCCTGATTCTTTTCCCCCAAAGGCTCCTACGGCAACTGCCTTGCCCTCGTTGGCCTATAGCAATTACGTCGCCCCGCGTGAATTGCATTCATCCATTCACGCGAAAGGCCGCACGCTGAGCGTACGGCCTTTAACATGCTCTTCGTTAACACATCAAAGCGAAGTCGAACTCTTCCACCAGTCGGTTCCACCGTCATGCGCATACTGGTCAATTTCTGCCAGTTCCTCGGCGCTGAATTCCAGCCCCTTCAGGGCACCCAGCGAATTTTCAAGCTGTGTTACCGAACTTGCCCCGATCAGCGAAGAGGTGACACGCGGGTCGCGCAGTGTCCAGGCGATCGCCATTTGAGCCAATGTCTGACCGCGACGTTCCGCGATGGCGTTCAGCGCCCGGATACGGCCCAGCAGCTCTTCGTTCTGTGCACTGGCCTTCAGCGAGCCGCCCTGATTCGCCCGCGCCCCTTCGGGAATTCCATTCAAATAGCGGGAGGTCAGCAATCCTTGAGCCAGAGGCGAAAAGACAATGCAGCCGGTTCCGATCTCGCCAAGCGTATCGAGCAGGCCATTTTCAATCCAGCGATTGAACATGTTGTAATTGGGCTGATGAATGAAAAGCGGGACCCGCTCTTCCTTCAGGATCGCGGCCGCCTTCTGCGTCAGTTCCGGTGAATAGCTGGAAATCCCCACATAAAGCGCCTTGCCCTGACGGTGCAGATGCGCGAGCGCCCCCATCGTCTCTTCCAGCGGCGTCGTGGCGTCCACACGGTGCGAATAGAAGATGTCGACATAGTCGAGCCCCATCCGCTTCAGCGACTGGTCGAGGCTGGCGATCAGGTATTTGCGACTGCCGCCAATGCCTCCGTACGGCCCCGGCCACATGTCCCAACCGGCTTTTGAAGAGATGATCATTTCATCGCGATAGGGCCGAAAATCACTGGCCATCACGCGGCCGAAGTTTTCTTCCGCTGAGCCGGGAGGCGGTCCATAATTGTTTGCGAGGTCGAAGTGGGTCACGCCTAGATCGAAGGCCCGGCGCAGGATTGCGCGACCATTTTCATAGACATCCCGACCGCCGAAATTGTGCCAGAGACCAAGTGAAATAGCTGGCAAATCGATACCGCTCCGACCAGTGCGGCGATAGATCATATCCGACTGATAACGGTCGGCAGCTGCAGAATAATGCATCACGCATCTCCATCAATGAAATGATCGATCATGCGGGGAAGCCGATGCCCGTTCCACGCATGACAGACGTGGCGCCTATTTGAACCTGAAAGGCACGCGAGGCAACGGCTATCTGGTTATATCGCTCCGGCGAACACCACGCGACCGCTGTCCGGACCCGCGCGTAATCTACCGCAAGCAGGTCGCGGCGCGGATCAAAGTGCTCAATGCCGCCCAGATGACGCGGCACCGGCAGCAGCTCTGCCGCGCCGTCTTCAGCACAATCCGTCTTGCAACCCGACGAAACGGGAGAATTAGAGATTGAGCATATCGAAGAATTGGGAGCGATTATGCTTTTGACTAAGGAGGATCAAAACGCGAAAAAGCCCCGTTAGGTTGGTAACGAGGCTTATTCAACAACACTGGTTGCGGGGGCAGGATTTGAACCTGCGGCCTTCAGGTTATGAGCCTGACGAGCTACCGGGCTGCTCCACCCCGCGTTATGGGTGCGATATTATGACCGGTTTTGGTATTTTTTTGGCGCTTTGAG
>Ga0180218_1000101_pt1 | contig 134851 bp, 143 predicted proteins | sample eDN3rd37CKraftBY_FD_151334 | JGI IMG/M metagenome (GOLD analysis project Ga0180218, IMG submission 151334) | Enriched backyard soil microbial communities from Emeryville, California, USA - eDNA 3rd pass 37_C Kraft BY (version 2) (version 2) | ecosystem: Environmental > Terrestrial > Soil >... | reverse complement strand
CCCCCCCCCCCCCCCCCCCCCCCCCTTGCCGCGAGCGTGCGTGTCTGCACACGACACGCCGTGAAATAGCAGCATTTTGCGCACGCTCGCGGCGGGCTGGTGGGGCTGGTGGCACGCTCGTCGAAACTACGGTTGTTGACGAAAATCGGGTGAAATCGGTCAACAACCGTAGTTTCGGCGAGTCGAGAAGAGCGCTGACTCTGACGAGCGTGCGCAAACTGTCGAGAATCCGCGGCGTGTCGTGTGCAGACACGCACGCTCGCGGATGAAGGAGAAGCTACTTCATCTGGAAGTTGGGCTTGCGCTTCTCCTTGAACGCCCGCGGGCCCTCCTTGGCGTCCTCGGACAGGAACACCGGGATGCCGTTGCGGGTGTCGGGGCCGAAGGCCTCCTCCTCATGCATGCCCTCGGTCTCGCGGATGGTCTTCAGGATCGCCTGCACCGCCAGCGGGCCGTTGTTGTTGATGACCTCGGCGATCTCCAGCGCCTTGTCCAGCGCGGTGCCGTCGGGCACCACATAGCCGATCAGGCCGTACTGCAGCGCCTCGGCGGCGGTGATGTGCCGGCCGGTCAGCAGCAGGTCACACGCGATCGTGTAGGGGATCTGGCGGACCAGGCGCACCGCCGAGCCGCCCATCGGGTACAGGCTCCACTTGGCCTCCGAGATGCCGAACTTGGCGCTCTCACCCGCGATGCGGATGTCGGTGGCCTGCAGGATCTCGGTGCCGCCCGCGATCGCCGGACCCTCCACGGCCGCGATCAGCGGCTTCTTCAGCCGGCGGCCCTTGAGCAGCGCCGGGATCTTCGACGGGTCGTAGCTGCCGTCCTTGAACGAGTCGCCCGGCGGCTTCTGGCTGGCCGCCTTGAGGTCCATGCCCGAGCAGAAGTAGCCGCCCGCCCCGGTCAGGATGGCTGTCCGGATCTCGGGATCGTTGTCCACCCGGTCCCACGCCTCGACCATGATCGAGAGCATCTCGGTGGAAAGCGCGTTGCGCGCCTCGGGCCGATTCAGCGTCACGATCAGGGTGTGTCCGCGCTGCTCAACCAGGGCGTCGGGGCCCTTTTCGGGTTCGCTCACAGATGTCCGCCTTCCAGCGTCGATGCCACAGACTTGTCTGGAAATGTAACACGTTCTAGTTTAGGTTCCGTGGCCCTGAACATCGCTGATCTTGCCGAGCACACCATCGACGCTGTGCCAGACCGCGTCGCCCTGATCTGTGGGGACGACCAGCTGACCTATGCCCAGTTAGAGGACAAGGCCAACCGGCTGGCCCACTACCTCATCGCCCAAGGCGTCAAGAAGGACGACAAGGTCGGCCTCTACTGCCGCAACCGCACCGAGATCGTCATCGCGATGCTGGCCGTCGTGAAGGCCGGGGCGATCGCCGTCAACGTCAACTTCCGCTACGTCGAGAGCGAGCTGAAGTACCTCTTCGAGAACTCCGACATGGTCGCGCTGGTGCACGAGCGTCAGTACAGCGACCGGGTCGCCAACGTGCTGCCCGAGACGCCGCTGCTGAAGACCATCCTGGTGGTCGAGGACGGCAGCGACGCCGACTTCCAGCGCTACGGCGGCGTGGAGTTCTACGCCGCGCTCGAACAGCCCTCCGGCGAACGCGATTTCGGGCCGCGCAGCGCTGACGACATCTACCTGCTCTACACCGGCGGCACCACCGGCTTCCCCAAGGGCGTGATGTGGCGCCACGAGGACATCTACCGGGTCCTGTTCGGCGGCATCGACTTCGCCACCGGTGAGTACGTCAAGGACGAGTACGACCACGCCCGCCAGGCCGTGGAGAAGACGCCGATGGTGCGCTACCCGATCCCGCCGATGATCCACGGCGCCACCCAGTCGGCGACCTGGCAGGCGATCATCAACGGCGACACCGTCGTGCTGGCACCGGAGTTCGAACCCGACGAGGTGTGGGCCACCTGTGAGAAGCACAAGGTGAACCTGCTGTTCTTCACCGGCGATGCGATGGCCCGCCCGCTGCTGGACGCGCTCACCGCCCCCGGCGCCAACTACGAGCTGTCGAACCTGTTCCTGCTGGCCAGCACCGCCGCGCTGTTCTCGCCGACGCTGAAGGACCAGCTGCTGGAACTGCTGCCCAACCGCATCATCACCGACTCGATCGGCTCCTCGGAGACCGGTTTCGGCGGCACCAGCGTCGTCGCCAAGGGCCAGACCCACACCGGCGGCCCGCGCGTGACCATCGACAAGAACGTCGTGGTGCTCGACGAGAACGGCGACGAGGTCAAGCCGGGCTCGGGTGTGCGCGGCATGATCGCCAAGCGTGGCCACATCCCGCTGGGCTACTACAAGGACGAGAAGAAGACCGCCGAGACGTTCAAGACAATCAACGGCGTGCGGTACGCCATCCCGGGTGACTGGGCCACCGTCGAGGCCGACGGCACTGTCACGATGCTCGGCCGCGGTTCGCAGTCGATCAACTCCGGCGGCGAGAAGATCTACCCCGAAGAGGTCGAGGGCGCGCTCAAGGGCCACCCGGACGTGTTCGACGCGCTGGTGGTCGGTGTGCCCGACGAGCGCTTCGGCCAGCTGGTCGCCGCCGTCGTGCACCGCCGCCCCGGCACCAATCCCACCCTGGCCGACCTGGACGCGTTCGTGCGCCAGGAGATCGCCGGATACAAGGTGCCGCGCAAGATCTGGTGGGTCGACGGCATCCAGCGCACCCCGGCGGGTAAGCCGGATTACCGGTGGGCCAAGGAGGTCACCGAGTCGCGTGACGCCGACGCGGTGCACGCCAACGTCGCGGGAGCGAAGGCCTGATGATGAAGACAGATCTGTGCGAGCGGTTCGGGATCGAGTACCCGATCTTCGTGTTCACCCCGTCGGAGAAGGTGGCCGCGGCGGTCAGCCGGGCCGGCGGTCTCGGCGTGCTGGGCTGCGTGCGGTTCAACGACGCCGACGACCTCGACAAGGTCCTGGACTGGATGGACGAGAACACCGACGGCAAACCGTACGGCGTCGACGTCGTCATGCCTGCCAAGGTGCCGCAGGAGGGCACGGCCGTCGACATCCAGAAGCTGATCCCGCAGACGCATCGCGACTTCGTCGACAAAACCCTTGCCGACCTTGGGGTTCCGCCGCTGTCGGAGGACAAGGAACGCAACGAGGGCGTGCTCGGCTGGCTGCACTCGGTGGCCCGCAGCCACGTCGACGTGGCGCTCAAGCACCCGATCAAGCTGATCGCCAACGCGTTGGGCTCGCCGCCCAAGGACGTCATCGACCGGGTGCACGAGCACGGTGTGCCGGTCGCGGCGCTGGCCGGCAGCGCCAAGCACGCGCAGCGGCACGTCGACAACGGCGTGGACATCGTCGTCGCGCAGGGCCACGAGGCCGGTGGGCACACCGGTGAGATCGGCTCGGTGGTGCTGTGGCCCGAGATCGTCGACGCCGTCGGCGATCAGGTGCCGGTGCTGGCCGCCGGCGGGATCGGCACCGGCCGCCAGGTGGCGGCGGCGCTGGCGCTCGGCGCGCAGGGTGTGTGGATGGGCTCGCTGTTCCTCACCTCCGCCGAGTACGACCTCGGGCACCGCAAGCCCAGCGGCATCTCCACCATCCAGGAGGGGCTGCTCAAGGCGACGTCGGCCGACACCGTGCGGCGCCGGATCTACACCGGCAAGCCGGCCCGGCTGCTCAAGACCAAGTGGACCGACGCGTGGGATGCCCCCGACGCGCCCGAGCCGCTGCCGATGCCGCTGCAGAACATCCTCGTCAGCGAGGCGCACCAGCGGATGAACGAGTCCGACAACCCGGACACCGTCGCGATGCCGGTGGGCCAGATCGTCGGCCGGATGAACGAGATCCGGCCGGTCGCCGACATCGTCGCCGAACTGGTCTCCGGCTTCGAGGAGACCACCCGGCGCCTCGACACCATCCGGGACGCCTAGAGGCTGATCGCTCGTCGCCTCGATGCTGTTGTGCTGGTGCTGGTTTCGTCCCTGCGGCGAAGAGCAATGCAGAAGTGAAGTTCTGGAAGCCGACTAGCTTCGCTTGTTCTCCGCAGTTTGAGCGAACTCGGTTACCCGTGCGGCGAGGTTGCCGTCGACCTCCTGCTCCCACAGCCCGCGGGCATGGCTGGTGTCGACCTCCATCTCGAAGCGCGCCGTCATCTCCGGGGTGACCTCGTCGGCGTCGACGTAGAACTGCTCGTACCACCGCCGCAGCTGGTACAGCGGGCCGTCCTCCTCGGTCAGCAGCGGGTTCTCGATGCGGCTCTTGTGCTTCCAGATCTCGACGTCCTGCAGGAAGCCCTCGCTGAAGTTGCGGTTCAGCGCCGCCGCGAGCTTCCGGGCGTTCTCCTCGGGCATGCCCGGCATCTTCTGCACCGCCACCCCCCACTGCAGCACGAACGAGTTGACCGTGACCGGATAGTGGCAGTTGATCAGCACCACCTCGGCGGTGAAGTCCGGCGCCAGGTCGTTGTGCAACCAGTTGATCATGTACGCCGGCCCGAAGTACGTCGCCTCCGAACGCAGATACGTTCCTTCCCAGAGCTTTCCGGGATCATCCACGACGTCGGGCCGCGGCCGCGACTCCATGTACTGACTGGCCGTGTGCCCCTCGATGACGTTCTTGAAGTACGTCGGGAACGCGAAGTGGATGTAGAAGAAGTGCGCCATGTCGACGACGTTGTCGACGATCTCGCGACAGTTCGCCCCCTCGATCAGCACCGAGTTCCACTGCCACGGCGACCAGATGCCCTCGTCGAACCCCTCGATTCTCGGCGGGAGCAGTTCCAGTGGCGCGGCGGACCCTTCGGGGTCGTGCCAGATCAGCAGCTGCCCGTTGACCTCCTGCACCGGATAGCTGCGGGTGCGGGCCAGCCGCGGGGTGCGCTTGGCGTACGGCACCAGCGCGCAGCGCCCGTCGCCGCGCCAGCGCCAGTCGTGGAACGGGCAGGCGACCGCGTCGTCCTTGATCGAACCCCGCGACAGGTCACCGCCCATGTGCCTGCAGTAGCCGTCCAGCACGTGCAACTGGCCAGCGGAGTCGGCGAACACCACCAGCTTGGTGCCGAACGCCTCGATGCCGTGCGGTTTTCCGTCCCGGAACGTCTCGGCCAGCCCCAGGCAGTGCCAGCCGCGGGCGTAGCGCGTCGGTGGTGCGCCGATGTCGATGTCACGTACCTGTTCAGACAAGGTGATGCCTCCCGTATCTCGCGAACTCGGCCGCCAGCGCATCCACGTCGGCGTCGGTCATCGGCCGGTAGTCCGGCCGGCCCCGGCCCACCCAGCGGTACACCGGATCCGTTGTTGACCAGCGCTCTTGCTGCAGTTGGCGTTTGAGCACCTTGTTGGACCCTGTCACGGGTAGCCGTTTCGACAGCCGCAGAAACCGCGGCACCCCCTTGCTGCCCAGATCCGGCTGGCTGAGCAGGTGGTCGACGAACGCCTCGAGGTCGAACCCGCTCGGATCGTCGACCTCCAGCGCGGCCATCAACTGATCACCCGAGCGCGGATCCGGCACCCCGTACACCGCGGCGGCCCGCACGTCGGGATGGCGGCGCAGCACCCGTTCGATCGCCAGCGCGGAGGTGTTCTCGCCGTCGACGCGGATCCAGTCCCCGCGCCGGCCCGCGAAGTACAGGAACCCGGCCTCGTCGATGTACCCCAGATCCCCGCTCCAGTACCAGCCGTTGCGGGTGCGTTCGGCGTCGGCCTCGTCGTTCTTGTAGTAGCCCTCGAACCCCGACTTGCCGCGCTTGTCGACGATCTCGCCGATCGCCTCGTCGGCGTTGAGCACCCGGCCGTGCTCGTCGAGGACCGCGCGCGGGCAGTCCCGGTCGGTGTTCGGGTCGACGATCGCCACCCCGTCGTGCGCCGGGCGGCCCAGCGCGCCCGCCGGCGCCTGCGGATCGGGTGTCGCGACCGCCCCACCCTCGCTGGAGCCGTAGCCCTCCATCAGCGTGGCGCCGAAGCGGCGGCGGAACTCCGCCTGGTCCTCGGGGGACGCCTCGGTGCCGAACCCGCGGTTGAGCGGGTTGTCCGCGTCGTCGGGGGCCTCCGGGGTGGCCAGAATGTAGCCCAGCGCCTTGCCGACGTAGGTGAAGAACGTCGCCCCGAAGTAGCGCACGTCGGGCAGGAACCGCGATGCGGAGAACGTCGGCGTCAGGCAGACCGTGGCGCCGTTGGCCAGCGCCGGCGCCCACAGCGCCATGATCGCGTTGCCGTGGAACAGCGGCATGCAGCAGTAGTCCACGTCGTCGCGGACATGGCCGAACTTGTCCGTCGCCGCGTACGCCACCGTGGCCAGCCGCCCCTGCGTGCAGCGCACCGCCTTCGACGCGCCGGTGGTGCCGGAGGTGAACAGCAGCAGGAATAGCGACGACGGCCCCACCCCGTCGGATGCCGCCGGCTCCCCTCGGGTGTCGAGCGCCTCGGCGTAGCCGGGGTCGTCGATGACCAGCAGCCGGTCCGGTGTCAGGCCCAGATCCAGTCCGCGCAGCCGCTCGACGCGCGCGCGGTCGGTGATGATCAGCTGGCAGTCGGCGTGGCGGACCTCCGCGGCCAGCTGCTCGTCGCCGTGGGTGGGGTTGATCCCGACGATCGTCGCCCCGGCCAGCGCCGCACCGCCGAGCCAGAACACGAAGTCGGGCACGTTGTCCAGCAGCACCCCGATGTGGAACGGGCCGGGGGCGCGCAGCCGGTGCGCCAGCGCGGCGCGGGCCGCGGACTCGTGCACGACGGCGTCCCAGGTCCAGTCCCGGTCGCGGGTGCGCAGGCCGAGGTGCTGATCGCCGCGGCGGGCGAGCAGCATCGAGGCGATATCTGAATGTCGGTCAGGCATGGCTCTTCTGTTTTGTGTGGTGAAGCTCAACGTATCTCTGCGGCAGGTCCGCCGGGCTCAGTTTCGTCACGCTGACCGGCCCGGTGTAGTAGGCGTCCTCGCCCAGGACCCGCCCGTCGGCGTCGATGGGCCACACCACGAGCTGACGAAACACCAGCAGGTAGTCCCCGGCCGGGTCGTCGACCTCGACGCCGAGCGCGGTCGCCGCCTCGGCCGGGTAGATCATCTTGATCCAGCCCTCGGTGACCAGGTTGTCGTCGTCGATGATCAGCCGGTCCACCTCGAATTCCAGGACGTTGGTGCCACTTTCGAGCAGGGCCGTGTAGTAGGCGCGCACCCCGTCGGTGCCCTTGGGTCCGGCGTCGGCGCCGCCGATCCAGAAGTGGTAGTCCGGCTCCGGGGCCAGGGTGGCCATCAGCCGTTCCATGTCCGGTTCGGCCTCGGCCTTCATGTGCTCGATGACGACCTCCAGCATCTGCCGGTGCCGCGGGTTGTCGGTGCGGGCCAACCGCTCCTCCAGCGGCGCCCAGGTCTTGGTGGGGTCGATGATCGCCATCGTGGTCTCCTGTCGTGACGGTTGACCCCACGATGATCGGCAGCGACGGCCCGCGGGCACATCCGACAAGAGTCGGCGGAATCCCGGTGCGGTGCCGACAGTCGTCGGATCAGCCGTCACCGAGTTCGGTGGCAGACAAGGCGACGCGCCGCACCAGGAACACCAGGGTGGCGATGAACCGGTCCATCGGATCGTCGAAGTCCCAACCCATCCGGGCCGAGACGTGCGCCAGCCGGGTCGCCACGGTGCTGTGGTGGACGTAGAGCTCATCGGCGGTGCGGCGCAGCGACCCGTACTTGCAGAACGCCTCGACGGTGGCCACCTCCACGGCGCCCGCCGGGGTGGCGGCGATCGCGTTGATCCGCGCGACGTCGGGATTGTTGAGCACCGCGTCCACCGGCAGGTCGGCGAGCAGGTCGAGCACGCTGAGCCGTTCGAACGCGATCGCGCGCCTGCCGTAACCCGTCGACGACGCGAACCGCAACGCCCGCTGCGCCTGCTGCCACGACTGCGGTGCGGTCAGAACCGGTGTGGCAGAACCGATCCCGACCCACGGACCGCGGCCGGACCCCGGCACCGGGAACGCCGCGCCGATCGCGTCCTCGAGCGCGTCGGACAGGCTGCGCCCGTCGCGGGCACCCTGGTGCAGCACCGCGACGGTGGTGCCCATCGTCGCCGTGCGCACCCGCTCACCGCCCAGCACGCCGAGCACCGCCGCCACCGCGTCCGGCGAGTCCGTCGACACCGCCAGCACCCGCACGTCACGGGACTCGTCGAACCCGAGCAGTCGGGCGGCGCGCACCCGGTCGGCCCCGTCCTGGCCGGCCGAGATGACCACCTGCACCAGTGCCGGATCGCCCAGCGTCGGGCCCAGGTTCGCCCGGCGCAGGCCGCGCCGTAACCGGTCGCACACCACCGCGTCCAGTGGATGCGCGGCGCCGGTGCGCAGCACCCGCACATCGGCGACGTCAGCCTCCGGGACGCTCTGCGGGGTTACCGCCGCGCCGGACGCGTCGAAGCACAGCAGCGTGCCGGTCGCGGTGCGGGCCGCCACCGGACAGCCGGCCAACCGGGCGGCGGCGCGCACCAGATCCGCTGCGCCGCAACCCTGGTCGTCGAGGGTGTCGAAATAGGTTACGACCGCCAGGACCGACTCGGGATCGGAGCCCAGCCCGTCCAGCGTCATGGCCGGGGGACGGTGTACACCGGGTCGGCGCAGTCGGTGCCCTCCGCCTGCAACCGGCGTTTGATCACCTTGAAGGTCTCGGTGCGCGGCAGCGTCTCGGCCACCCGCACATACGACGGCCACTGCTTGGGCCCCAGATCGTCCTGGGCGGCCAAAAACTCGCGGAACCGTTCGACGTCGAAGGTCGCGCAGTCGGTCAGCGTCACCGCGGCCATCACCTGGTCGCCGACGTCGGGCGCCGGGATGCCGTACACCGCGACCTCGACGATGTCGGGGTGGCGCAGCAGCACCCGCTCGATCGGCGCCGAGCCGAGGTTCTCGCCGTCGACGCGCATCCAGTCGCCCAGGCGCCCGGCGAAATACGCGAAGCCGTTCTCGTCGCGGTAGGCCAGGTCGCCGCTGTGGTACACGCCGCCGCGCATGCGTTCGGCGTCGGCCTGCGGATCGTTGTAGTAGCCCTCGAACCGGCCCGCGCTGGTGGTGTTCACCAGTTCCCCGGTGACGCCGGGCGGGCAGGGCTCGCCGGTCTCGACGTCGACGATCTCGGTGCCGGGCGGCAGCGGGCCCAGCGCACCCGGCGGGGTGTCCGGGGTGCGGGCGATCGCGATACCGCCCTCGGTGGAACCGAATCCGTCCACCACAATGGTGTTGAACCGCTTGGCGAACCGCTCGATGTCGGCGGGCGCGCCCTCGTTGCCGTACACCGCGCGCAGCGGGTTGTCGCCGTCGTCGGGTCGCTCCGGGGTGGCCAGGATGTAGGACAGCGGCTTGCCGACGTAGTTGGCGTACGTCGCCCCGTAGCGGCGCACGTCCTGCAGGAACTGCGAGGCGGAGAACTTGCGGCGCAACGCCATCGACGCGCCGGCCGCCAGCGACACCGCCCAGCCCACCAGCACCGCGTTGGAGTGGAACAGCGGCATCGACACGTAGCACACGTCGCCGGGGCCGAGCTCGAACCGCTGCGCCATCGTCACACCCGCCACCGCGACCTTGCCCTGGCTGCACTTGACGGCCTTCGGGTCACCGCTGGTGCCGGAGGTGTAGATCAGCATGAACAGATCGCCCGGATCGGCGGGGGAGATGGTGACCGGGGTGCCCGCGTGGGCGGCCACCTCCTGCGCCCACTGCGCGGAGTCGACGTTGATGTGGTCGATATCGCCGACGGTCGCCAACGACGCCGAATCAGCCAGCACCAGTTGGCAGTCCGCGTGCTCGACGTCGCGCTGCAGCGCGGCCCCGCGGCGCACCGGGTTCAGCCCCACCGGCACGATGCCGGTCATCCCGGCCGCGGCCAGCACCGCCGAGAAGAACGGTGTGTTCTGCAGCAGCACCCCCACGTGCGGCGGCTTGGCCGGATCCAGGCGGGCCCGCAGCGCGGCCGCCACCGAGGCGGCGTAACGCAGATGGTCGGCCCAGGTGGTGTAGCTGTCCTCGAAGTACACGCCGCGGTCGTCGACGTCGACCAGCGGCGCCAGAAGTTGTGCGACGGTCGGAGATTCGCTCACTACACCGGATTGTCGGCCAGTTCCCGGCCGATGCGCAGAAGCTGCCCGGTGGCACTGCCGAGCGCGAACTCGTTCTGTTTGGCCGCCAGGAAGTACCGGTGCACCGGATGGTCGATGTCGATGCCGACGCCGCCGTGCACGTGCACCGTGGTGTGCGCGACCCGGTGGCCGGCCTCGGCCGCCCAGAACGCCGCGGTGTTGACGTCCACCTCGGCGGGCAGGCCCTCCGACAGCCGCCACGCCGCCTGGGTGAGCGTCAGCCGCAGCGCCTTGACGTCGATGTAGCCGTCGGCCAGCCGCGAGGACACCGCCTGGAAGCTGCCGATCGGCCGGTCGAACTGCTCGCGCTCGCGTGCGTACTGCGCGACGAGCTCCAGCGCCCGCTCGAGCACCCCGAGCTGAAACGCGCTGCGGCCCCAGGTGAATCGGGTGGTCAGCCACGCCAGCGCGTCGCCGTCACCGACCACGCGGTCGGCGCCGACCTCGACGCCCTGCAGGTCGAGGAGGCCGACGCTGCCCTTGCCGGTGGTGCTCAGCGGCGTGACCGTCGCGCCGGCGTCCGCCGCGGCGACCAGGAAGACCTTGATGCCCGAGCCGGTCTCGGCGGGGACCAGGAACGCGTCGGCGACCGGGCCCCACGGCACCTGGGTGCGGGTGCCGGTGAGCTTGAACCCGGAGCCCGCCGACTCGGCCCGCACCGGGCCGTCGCCGACCTCACCGTCGAGCGCGATGGTCAGCACCTTCTCACCCTTGACCGCCGGCACCGCCCACTGCTGCTGCAGTTCCGCGGCCCCGAACTCGGCGAGCGCGCCTGCGGCCAGCACCGCCGACTCCAGGTACGGCACCGCCGCCAGCTGCCTGCCCAGCGAGACCAGCACCGCGGTCTGCTCCAGCACACCGAATCCACCGCCGCCCAACGCTTCCGGCGCGGCCGCCGACAGCACGTCGGCCTCGATCAGCTTGCCCCACAGCTCGCGGTCGAACCGCTGCTCGAGCCCGTCGAGTTCACGCTGACGCTCCGGGGTGACCACGGAGTCGACGATGGTACGGACCAGCCCGCCGAGATCCTCGGCGGCTTCGGTTGTCTTGAAGTCCATGACTGATGTCCTTATCGGTTCACTCGGGGCAGGCCGAGCGCGACCATGCCGATGATGTCGCGCTGAATCTCGTTGGTGCCGCCGCCGAACGTCAGGATCAGGCAGCTGCGGTGCATCCGCTCGACCCGGCCGCGCAGCAGCGCGCCCTTGTCGTCGGGACGCAGCGTCGCCGCGGTGCCGAGCACCTCCATCAGCAGCCGGTAGGCCTCGGTGGCCAGCTCGGTGCCGTACACCTTCGCCGCCGACGCATCGGCGGGGGACGGGGCGGCGTCCTCGGTGGAGGCCAGCTCCCAGTTGATCAGCTTGAGCACCTCGGCCTTGGCGTGCACCCGGGCCAGGTTCAGCTGCACCCACTCGTTGTCGATCCAGCGCTTGCCGTGGTGGTCCTTGGTGTTCTGCGCCCATTCGCGAACACCGTTGAGCGCCACGAAGATCGGCTGCGCGGACACGAGCGCGACACGTTCGTGGTTGAGCTGGTTGGTGACCAGCTTCCAGCCCTGGTTCTCCTCGCCGACCAGGTTGGTCACCGGCACCCGCACGTCCTGGTAGTAGGTGGCGCTGGTGTCCACCCCGGCCATCGTGTGCACCGGCGTCCAGGAGAAGCCCTTGGCGGTGGTGGGCACGATCAGCACCGAGATGCCGCGGTGCTTCTTGGCCTCGGTGTTGGTGCGCACGGCCAGCCACACGTAGTCGGCGTAGGCGATCAGGCTGGTCCACATCTTCTGGCCGTTGATGACGTACTCGTCACCGTCGCGCACCGCGGTGGTGCGCAGCGAGGCCAGGTCGGTGCCCGCACCCGGCTCGGAGTAGCCGATCGAGAAGTGCAGATCGCCCGCCGCGATCTTGGGCAGGAAGAACTTCTTCTGCTCCTCGGTGCCGAAGTGCATGATCGTCGGCGCGACGCTGTTGATCGTCAGGAACGGCACCGGAACGTTGGCGATCGCGGCCTCGTCGTTGAAGATCAGCCCGTCCATCGGCGGACGCTCCTGGCCGCCGTACTCCTTGGGCCACGACAGCGTCAGCCAGCCGTCCTTGCCCATCTGGGCCACCGTCTCGCGGTAGACGTTGCCGCGGCCCATCTCGCCGTCGTTGGATGCCAGCGCCTCCGCCCGCTCGGGTGTCATGAGCTTGGCGAAATAGGCGCGCAGCTCCCTGCGGAGCTCCTCCTGCTCAGGGGTGTAGCCGATCCGCATCGCCGTGTCCTAACTTCTCTGTTGAGGCACCGATCTGGCACCCCGACCGAAAACGAGCTCCAGCCCGGGTTCACCCCAGGTTGTAACACGTTCTAGTCTGTGGGTCCAGACCGGTGTCACACTGGGTGCGCGAGGCAGCGCTGACCGCTAGGAGGGTGTCATGCGAGTGGAAGTCGACCTGGACCGTTGTGAGGGCAACGCGGTCTGTGTGGGAATCGCGCCGGACCTGTTCGATCTCAATGACGACGACTACGCCGTGATCAAGTTCGACCCGGTGCCGGCCGGCATGGAGGAACTGGCCGAGCAGGCCATCAACGAGTGTCCACGCGCGGCCCTGAAGCGGCTGGACTAGAGGTATTCATAAGTGACGATCGAATCGGGCACGCGAGGAGCGGCATGAGCGAGGATTTGAACGACCTTTCCGGGCGGGTGGCGGTGGTCACCGGTGCGGCTGCCGGACTGGGCCGCGCCGAGGCGATCGGCCTGGCCAAGGCGGGAGCCACCGTCGTGGTCAACGACATCGCCGCGGCGCTGGACCGCTCCGACGTGCTCGACGAGATCGCCGCCGCCGGGTCCAAGGGCGTCGCGGTGGCCGGGGACATCAGCCAGCGGTCGACGGCCGACGAGCTGGTCGCCACCGCCGACAGCCTCGGCGGGCTCGGCATCGTCGTCAACAACGCCGGCATCACCCGCGACCGCATGCTGTTCAACATGTCCGACGAGGACTTCGACGCGGTGATCGCGGTGCACCTGCGCGGGCACTTCCTGCTGACCCGCAACGCGGCGACGTACTGGCGGAACAAGGCCAAGGAAAACGAGGGCAAGGTCTACGGCCGGGTCATCAACACCTCCTCGGAGGCGGGTCTGGTGGGCCCGGTCGGGCAGGCCAACTACGGCGCCGCCAAAGCCGGTATCACCGCGCTGACGCTGTCGATGGCCCGCGCCCTGGAGCGTTACGGCGTGCGCGCCAACGCGATCGCGCCGCGCGCCCGCACTGCGATGACGGCCGACGTGTTCGGGGAGGCCCCGGAGCTGGCCGAGGGTGAGATCGATCCGTTGTCGCCCGAGCACGTCGTCAATCTGGTGCGATTCCTGGCGTCGCCGGCGGCGGAGAATGTGAACGGTCAGCTGTTCATCGTCTACGGTCCGACGGTGACGTTGGTGGCGGCGCCCACCGCGGAGGCGCAGTTCAACGCCGAGTCGAGCGCCTGGGATCCGTCCGATCTGTCGGCGACCCTGCGCGACTACTTTGCTGGGCGCGATCCGCAGAAGTGTTTCGCCGCGACCGCCCTGATGAAATAACAAGACCGACAGTCTCGGTCCGCGCGCCGTCAGGCGACTAGAACGTGTTCTAGAATGAGCTGGATCACAGCGGCTCTGACCTGCGCAAAGTAGCAACAGTTACCGCATATTGTGCTCTTTGACACTGCGAACTTGTTCTAGTTAGTATGATCCCGCTCTGTAGGAGCAAAGCTTGACAACCGGGTGGATAGGGCGCCGTGACACGGCATTTCCACTATTCGCCACGTAGCATCCAGGACGACCATCCCGACCCCCGAGAACGGAGCCAAGGTTGATCGAACAGCTCGCGGCACCGGCTCGGGCCGTGGGCGGGTCGTGGAGATGTCCTTCGAGACGTTCGCGAAGACGTTCCGGCGGCCGTTCCAGTTCCGGGAATTCCTCGAACAGACCTGGATGATCGCGCGGGTCTCGCTGGTGCCGACGCTGCTGGTGGCGATCCCGTTCACGGTGCTGGTGGCCTTCACCCTCAACATCCTGCTGCGCGAGATCGGCGCCGCCGACCTGTCCGGCGCGGGCACCGCGTTCGGCACCATCACCCAGCTCGGCCCGGTGGTGACCGTGCTGGTGGTGGCCGGCGCGGGCGCCACCGCGATCTGCGCCGACCTCGGTGCGCGCACCATCCGCGAGGAGATCGACGCGATGCGGGTGCTGGGCATCGACCCGATCCAGCGTCTGGTGGTGCCGCGTGTGCTGGCCTCCACGCTGGTCGCCCTGCTTCTCAACGGGCTGGTCTGCCTGATCGGCCTGTCCGGCGGCTACGTGTTCTCGGTGTTCCTGCAGGGCGTCAATCCCGGTGCGTTCATCAACGGCCTGACCGTGCTGACCGGGCTGGGCGAGCTGGTGATGGCCGAGATCAAGGCGCTGCTGTTCGGCGTGATGGCCGGCCTGGTCGGCTGCTACCGCGGCCTGACCGTCAAGGGCGGCCCCAAGGGTGTCGGCGTCGCGGTCAACGAGACCGTCGTCTACGCGTTCATCTGCCTGTTCGTGATCAACGTGATCATGACGGCCGTGGGTGTGCGGGTGCTGGAGCGTTGATGAGCGTTTACGCGAAGAACGCGAAGAACGCGAAGACGAGGCCGTCATGAGCTACGACATCACGGTGCGGCTGCGCCGGTTCTTCCGCGGGGTGCCCAGGGCCGTCGACAGCTTCGGCGAGCAGGCGCTGTTCTACGGCGAGACGATGCGGTACCTGCCCAACGCGGTGACCCGGTACCGCAAGGAGACCGTGCGCAACATCGCCGAGATGACGATGGGCACCGGCGCGCTGGTGATGATCGGCGGCACCGTCGGCGTCGCGGCGTTCCTGACCCTGGCCTCCGGCGGCGTCATCGCGGTGCAGGGCTACTCCTCGCTGGGCAACATCGGCATCGAGGCCCTGACCGGGTTCCTGTCGGCGTTCCTCAACGTGCGCATCGTCGCACCGGTGATCGCCGGTATCGCGCTGGCGGCCACCATCGGCGCCGGCACCACGGCACAGCTGGGCGCGATGCGGGTGTCCGAGGAGATCGACGCCGTCGAATCGATGGCGGTGCACTCGGTGTCATACCTGGTGTCGACGCGGCTGATGGCGGGGATGGTCGCGATCATCCCGCTGTACTCGCTGTCGGTGCTCGCGGCGTTCTTCGCGGCCCGGTTCACCACGGTGTTCATCAACAAGCAGTCGTCCGGCCTGTATGACCACTACTTCAACACGTTCCTGGTCCCGACCGACCTGCTGTGGTCGTTCCTGCAGGCCATCGTGATGGCCATCGCCGTCATGCTGGTGCACACCTACTACGGCTACAACGCCTCCGGCGGTCCGGTCGGCGTCGGCATCGCCGTCGGCCAGGCGGTGCGCACCTCGCTGATCGTGGTCGTCACCATCACCCTGTTCATCTCGCTCGCCGTCTACGGCGCGTCCGGCAACTTCAACCTCTCCGGGTAGGCCGACGATGTCCGACGTTGAGAAGAAGAAGAGCCATGTGCGGATCGCCGCGGCGATCCTGGCCGGTGTGCTGGTCGCCGCGACCGTGTTCACCTACCTGTCGTACACCGCGGCGTTCACCCCCACCGACACCGTCAAGGTGACCTCGCCGCGCGCCGGTCTGGTGATGGAACGCGACGCCAAGGTGAAGTACCGCGGCGTGCAGATCGGCGAGGTGAAGGCGATCGAGTACGCGGGCAACGAAGCCCGGCTGACGCTGGCGATCAACCGCAGCGACATGAAGTACATCCCGGCCAACGCCCTGGTGCGGATCGGCAGCACCACGGTGTTCGGCGCCAAGGCCGTCGAGTTCATCCCGCCGGAGGAACCGACGGCCGAACGGCTGCGGCCCGGCGCCACGGTCGCCGCCAAGGACGTGCAGCTCGAGGTCAACACGCTGTTCCAGACGCTGACCAACGTGCTCGACAAGGTCGACCCGATCAACCTGAACGCGACGCTGAGCGCGCTCGCCGAGGGCCTGCGCGGCAACGGCGACAACCTCGGCGCCATGATGTCGGGCCTGAACACCTTCCTGCGGGACTTCAACCCGCGGCTGTCCACGCTGCAGGAGGACATCCGCAAGGCCGGGACGGTCGCCAACATCTACGGCGACGCCGGTCCGGACCTGGCCCGGGTCATCGACAACGCCCCGGCGATCAGCGAGACCGTCATCGACCAGAAGAACAACCTGAACGCGACGCTGCTGGCCGCCACCGGGCTGGCCAACAACGGCACCGCGACGCTGGAACCCGGCGCCGAGGACTACATCGCCGCGATCAACCGGCTGCGCGCGCCGCTGAGCGTGGCCGCCGAGTACTCGCCGGAATTCGGCTGCCTGTTCGAGGGCACCGCGCTCGCGGTGGACCGGTTCGCCCCGGTCATCGGCGGCATCCGGCCCGGCCTGTTCGTCGCCTCGAACTTCCTGCCCGGCTCCCCGGCCTACACCTACCCGGAGAGCCTGCCCATCGTGAACGCCTCCGGCGGCCCGAACTGCCGTGGTCTGCCGAACGTTCCGAGTAAGCAGTTCGGCGGGTCCTGGTACCGTTCGCCGTTCCTCGTCACCGACAACGCGTACGTTCCGTACCAGCCGAACACCGAGTTGCAGTTCGACGCACCGTCGACCCTGCAGTGGCTGTTCAACGGTGCGTTCGCAGAACGGGACGACTTCTAATGCGAGCCAACGCGACTCTGGTCAAGGTCAGCGTGTTCACCGTGGCGATGCTGCTGGTGGCCGCGCTGCTGGTGGTGGTGTTCGGGGAGTTCCGGTTCACCTCCGAGAAGGGCTACCACGCGACGTTCACCGACGCCTCCCGGCTCAAGGCAGGCCAGGACGTGCGCATCGCCGGTGTGCCGGTCGGAACCGTGAACTCGGTGAAGCTCAACCCGGACAACACCGTCGACGTCGCCTTCGACATCGACAAGCGCTACCAGCTCTACACCTCCACCCGCGCGGTGGTGCGCTACGAGAACCTCGTCGGCGACCGCTATCTCGAGATCACCTCGGGCCCAGGCGAACTGCGCAAGCTGGCGCCCGGGGCCACCATCCCGGTGACCAACACGCAGCCGGCACTGGATCTCGACGCGCTGCTGGGCGGGCTGCGGCCGGTGCTCAAGGGCCTCGACGGGGAGAAGGTCAACCAGGTCAGCAACGCGGTCATCGAACTGCTGCAGGGCCAGGGCGGTGCGCTGACCAACCTGCTGTCGACCACCAGCGCCTTCACCCAGAACCTCGCCGCACGCGACCAACTCATCGGCGACGTGATCAACCACCTCAACACGGTGCTGGAGACCGTCGACGAGAAGGGCACGCAGTTCAACGCCGCCGTCGACCAGTTGCAACAGCTGATCACCGGGCTGGCCGAGGGCCGCGACCCGATCGCCGGTGCGATCGTGCCGCTGGCCTCGGCGGAGAACGACCTGACCGACATGCTGGTCAAGTCGCGCCGCCCGGTGCAGGGCGTGATCGAGAACCTGCGGCCGTTCGCGCAGCGGGTCGACGAGCGCAAGGCCGACGTCAACAAGGTGATCGAGCCGCTGGCGGAGAATTACTTGCGGCTCAACGCACTTGGCGCCTACGGTTCGTTCTTCAACATCTTCTACTGCTCGACGCGGCTGAAGATCAACGGGCCGGCGGGCAGCGACATCCTGATCCCGATGGGCGGACCGCCCGATCCGTCGAAGGGGAGGTGTGCACCGAATGTCGAATAGCTCCGACGAGTCGAATCCGTTGCGCACCGGCATCTTCGGCATCTTCCTGGTGGCGTGCCTGGTGCTGGTGTCGTTCGGCTACACGGGTCTGCCGTTCTTCCCGCAGGGCAAGCCGTACGAGGCGTACTTCGCCGACGCGGGCGGCATCTTGCCCGGCAACGACGTCAACGTCTCGGGCATCACCGTCGGCAAGGTGACCGGTGTCGAACTCGACGGCGACAAGGCCAAGGTGACCTTCACCGTCGACCGCGGTATCAAGGTCGGCGACCAGACGATGGTCGCGATCAAGACCGACACCGTGCTCGGCGAGAAGTCGCTGGCGGTGACCCCGCAGGGCAGCGGTGAGGCGACGGTGATCCCGATCAGCCGCACCACAACCCCCTACACCCTGGCCACCGCGCTGCAGGACCTCGGGCAGAACGTCAGCGAGCTGGACAAGCCGCGGTTCGAGCAGGCGCTGCAGACGCTGACCGACTCGCTGCGTGACGCCACCCCGCAGCTGCGCAGCGCGCTGGACGGCGTGGCCAACCTGTCGCGCAGCCTCAACGCCCGCGACGAGGCGCTCGAACAGCTGCTCGCCCACGCCAAGCGGGTGTCCGACACGTTGGCGCAGCGCGCCGACCAGGTCAACAAGCTGATCGTCGACGGCAACCTGCTGTTCGCCGCCCTCGACGAGCGGCGTCAGGCGCTGAGCAACCTCATCGCCGGGATTGACGATGTGGCGCAACAGCTTTCAGGTTTCGTCGCCGACAACCGGCGTGAGTTCAAGCCGGCGCTGGAGAAGATGACCGCGGTGCTGGACAACCTGCTCGAACGCCGCGAGCACATCAACGAGGCGCTCAAGCGGCTGCCGCCGTACGCCACCGCGCTCGGCGAGGTCGTCGGCTCGGGTCCGGGCTTCCAGATCAACCTGTACGGTCTGCCGCCGGCCCCGATCGCCGAGGTGCTGCTCGACGCCTACTTCCAGCCGGGCAAGCTGCCGGACAGCCTCGCCGACATGCTGCGCGGTTACATCTCCGAGCGGATGATCATTAGGCCGAAGTCGCCATGACGCACACGACATCGACATCGACGACCAGCCGCTGGCTGCGGGCGGGACTGGCCGCCCTGCTGGTCCTCACGCTGACCGCAGGCGTGTACCTGGTGTGGCCGACGCGCACCGGCAACAAGCTGACCGCCTACTTCACCTCGGCGGTGGGCCTGTACCCCGGCGACGACGTGCGCATCGTGGGCGTCCCGGTGGGCACCATCGACGCGATCGAGCCGCGCGCCACCGACGTCAAGGTGACGATGTCGCTCAAGCACGGCGTGCGGGTGCCCGCCGACGCCAAGGCGCTCATCATCGCGCCGAATCTGGTGTCCGCCAGGTTCGTTCAGCTCACCCCGGCCTACACCGGCGGGGCGGCGATGGCCGACGGCGCCGAGATCGGGCTGGACCGCACCGCGGTGCCGGTGGAGTGGGACGAGGTCAAGGAACAGCTGACCGCGCTGAGCGCACAGCTGGGGCCCAAACCCGGTTCGGTGCAGGGCCCGCTGACCGCGTTCGTGAACCAGGCGGCGGACACCTTCGACGGCAACGGCGACACCTTCCGGCAGGCGCTGCGGGAACTGTCGCAGACCGCGGGCCGGCTGGGTGAGTCCAGCACCGACGTGTTCGGCACCATCCGCAACCTGCAGGTGCTCGTCGACGCGCTGTCCAACAGCAACGAGCAGATCGTGCAGTTCTCCAACCACGTCGCCTCGGTGTCGCAGGTGCTCGCCGACAGCTCCGCCGACCTGGACAACACCCTGGACACGCTGAACCAGGCGCTGGCCGACGTCCGCGGATTCCTCAACGAGTCCAACGGCGGGCTGATCGACCAGGTCACCAAACTGACCGATCTGACCAACCTGCTGACCGAGCGCAGCGACGACATCGAGCAGATCCTGCACGTCACGCCCAACGGCCTGTCGAACTTCTACAACATCTACAACCCGGCGCAGGGCACGGTGGGCGGTCTGCTGACGCTGCCCAACTTCGCCAACCCGGTGCAGTTCATCTGCGGCGGCGCGTTCGAGGCCGCGCCGACACCGGCGAACTACAACCGCACCGAGATCTGCCGGCAGCGGATGGGCCCGGTGTTCAAGCGGATCGCGATGAACTTCCCGCCGCTGCTGTTCCACCCGATCAACAGCATCACCGCGTACAAGGGCCAGATCATCTACGACACCCCGGAGACCGAGGCCAAGGCCAAGACCCCGGTGCCGTACCTGCAGTGGATGCCCGCGCCGGGTGTGAACCCGCCGCAGGTGTCGCCCGACACCGATCTCAGCGAGCTGCTGGCGCCCAGGGAGAACGCCGAGAACGCCGCGAATGCGGCGAACACAGCGGCCGAGACGTCGCACGCGGGCGGCCCGACCGCCGAGGCGCCGCAGAGCACCGACGGCGATCCGTTCGCGATCCCGGCGGCGTCGGCTCCGGAGCCGGGTGCGCCGGTGCCGATGGCGCCCGCGCTGCCAGGAGGAGGTGCGCCGTGATCCGCAAGGTGGTGGCTATCCCGTCGCTGGCCGTGCTGCTGGCCGGGTGCTCGTTCGGCGGGCTCAACTCGCTGAACATGCCGGGCACCGCCGGGCACGGGCCCGGCTCGTTCAAGATCACCGTCGAGCTGCCCGATGTCGCGACGCTGCCGCAGAACTCGCCGGTGATGATCGACGACGTCACGGTCGGCAGCGTGTCGGGCATCGAGGCGGTGCAGCGCTCCGACGGCACGTTCTACGCGGCCGTGCAGCTGTCCCTGGACAGCAACGTCGACCTGCCGGAGAACGCGACGGCCAAGGTGGCGCAGACCTCGCTGCTGGGTTCCCAGCACATCGAGCTGGCCCCGCCGGTCGACGGACCCGGCGTCGGCAAGCTCAAGGACGGCTCCAAGATCGCCACCGCCGGCCGGTACCCGACCACCGAGGAGGTGCTGTCGGCGCTGGGCGTCGTGGTGAACAAGGGCAACCTCGGTGCGCTGCAGGACATCACCGACGAGGTCTACAACGCGGTCGCCGGCCGGGAGGGCACCTTCGCCGACCTGATCCCGCGGCTGGCCGAGCTGACCAGCTCGCTGGACCGCCAGACCGCCGACATCATCTCCGCGATGGAGGGGCTGGACCGGTTCGCCTCGATCCTGGCCGGCAGCCGGGACAACCTCGGCCGCACCCTGGACCGGCTGCCCGAGGCGGTCAAGGTGCTCAACGACAACCGCGCCAACATCGTCGAGGCGTTCACCGCGCTGCGCAGCTTCGCCAGCGTCGCCGCGCACGTGCTGGAGAAGACCAAGGACGACTTCGCCGCGGACTTCAAGGACCTGTTCCCGGTGATCAAGTCGTTCAACGACAACGTCGACTTCATCATCAAGGACCTGGAGCTGTTGCCGACGTTCCCGTTCCACTACAAGTACCTGCGCAACGCGGTGCGCGGCGACTACCTGAACGTGTACACCACCTTCGACCTGACCCTGCGCCGCACCGGTGAGTCGGTGTTCACCACCTCGTGGGGGCTGGACCCGAACATGAAGCGGATGCACGAGGTCATCACCCCGCCCGACTTCATGACCGGTTCGCTGGCGAACCTGTCCGGGCAGGCGGCCGATCCGTTCAAGATCCCGCCGGGGACCGCGACTCAGCACGGGGAGGGGCCCTAGATGCTGACCCGTCTGACCCGAATCCAGCTGTCGATCTTCGCGATCGTCACGGTGCTCACCGTCGGCGCGATCACGATCTTCTACCTGCAGCTGCCCGCCGCCGTCGGCATCGGCACCTACCGGGTGAAGGCCGAGTTCACCGCCGCGGGCGGGCTCTACGAGAACGCCAACGTCACCTACCGCGGTGTCACGATCGGCCGGGTGGAGTCCGTCGGCCTGTCCGACGACGCCGTCGTCGCCAAGATGCGGCTCAACAGCGGCACCAAGGTGCCCGACAACGTCACCGCGACGGTCAAGAGCGTCTCGGCGGTCGGCGAGCAGTACGTCGACCTGGTGCCGCCGGAGAACCCGTCGTCGGGAGTGCTGCGCGACGGCGCCACCATCGGGGTGGACCGCACCGCGATCGGCCAGGACATCGCCGGGCTGCTGCAGGAGGCCGAGGATCTGGTCACCAGCGTCGGCGACAGCCGGATCCAGGACGTGCTGCGCGAGACGTTCAAGGCGTTCAACGGATCCGGCCCCGAACTGGCGCGGCTGATCCAGTCGGCGCGGATGCTCGTCGACGAGGCCAACGCCAGCTCCGGGCAGATCAACCAGCTCATCGACCAGGCCGGGCCGCTGCTGGACGCGCAGATCGCCGCCGGCGACGACATCCGGTCGCTGGCCGACGGGCTGGCCCGGTTCACCACCGAGGTGGCCAACGCCGACCCGCAGCTGCGCACCACGCTGCGCACGGTGCCGGGCACCACCGACGAGGCCAACGAGCTGTTCGCCGGTATCCGCCCGTCGTTCCCGGTACTGGCCGCGAACCTGGCCAACTTCGGGCGGATCGGCGTGATCTACCGCAAGTCGATGGAGCACGCGCTGGTGGTGTTCCCGGCGCTGATGGCGGCGCTGCTGACCGTCGGCGGCGATCTGCCCGCCGACGAGGGCGGCAAGCTGGACTTCAAGATCGCCCTGCAGGATCCGCCGCCGTGTCTGACCGGGTTCATCCCGCCGAGCATGATGCGCTCGCCGGCCGACGAGTCGCTGCGCGATCTGCCGAAGGACCTGTACTGCAAGGTCCCGCATAACGACCCGTCCGTGGTGCGCGGTGCGCGCAACTACCCGTGCCAGGAGTTCCCGGGCAAGCGGGCGCCGACGGTGCAGCTGTGCCGCGACCCCGAGGGCTACAAGCCGATCGGCAACAACCCGTGGCGCGGGGCGCCGGTGCCGCTGGGCACGCCGATGGACCAGATCGAGGACGACACCACCGAGATCGGCCGCAACATCCTGCCGCCCAACAAGTTCCCGTACATCCCGCCGCAGGTGGACCCGGATCCCGGTCCGCCGGTGGTGCAGCTGCCGCCGGGCGTGCCGCCCGGTCCGGGCCCGGCGCCGCACGCGCCGTTCCCGCTGCCGTACCCGCCGAACGAGGTGCAGCCGACGCTGCCGCCGGCCTGGCCGTTCTTCTCACCGCCCGACCACGTGGTGCCGCCGTACGGCCGCACCCCGCCGCCCCCGCCCGCGGACGCGCCGCCGGCCCCGGCGGAACCGGCCCCGGCCCCGCCGCCGCTGCCCGCCGAGGTGCCGATGGCCGCGGGCACCACCTCGGGTCCGGTGGTCGCGACCTACGACCAGAACGGCAAGTTCGTCGACCCCGAGGGCGGGATTGGCGTCTTCGCCGCCGGTACTGACAAACTGGCGCCTGCAGAGAACTGGGTCGATCTGATGTTGGCTCCGAGGCAGGCTTAATGACCGAACAGAAGGACCCGGCAAGCACCACGCCGCGGTCCGGGCGCCGGCGGGCGTTCCGCCCGGCCGGACCGGCAGGCACCGGTGTGACGGCCGAGACACCCGTCGTCGTCGAACCGCCCAAGCCGATCACGGTGAAGCTGGCCCGGCCGGCGGGACCCCCGCCGCGGCGGCCGGCCAACCGGACCCGGGTGGCGGCGGTGTTCATCGCCGCGGCCGCGGTGGCGGTGCTGGTGTCGGCGCGCGTCACGGTGACCGACCTGGACGGCAACAACCAACCGTCGCAGCCGTACCGGTTGCGCGTCATCATCCACGAGGACGACAACGGGCATATGACCACCTACGACCTCAAGTACCCCGACGGTGGTAACTGATGGCCTCACCCAAGGCCACGGGGCGACTCGTCGGTGCCCTGGCGGTGCTGCTGGCGCTCGCGTTCGTCGGCGTCGCCGCGCTCGGCGGTGCGCTGTACTGGAACCGGGTCGAGCAGCGCGGTGAGCAGCAGGCCCGCGCGGAGCTGGCACCGCTTGCCGCCGAACAGATTCCGAAGGTGTTCGGCTACGACTACCAGACCGTCGAGCGGGCGCTCAACGAGGTCTACCCGATGCTCACCCCGGAGTACGCCCAGGAGTTCCGGGACCGCGCCGACAAGGACATCATCCCGCAGGCGCGGGAACGCCAGCTGGTCAGCCAGGCGCATGTGGTGGGCGTGGGTGTGCTTGACGCACAACGGACTTCAGGTTCGGTGATGGTGTACATGAACCGCACCGTGACCGACAAGTCCAAGGAGCCGATCTACGACGGCAGCCGCCTGCGGGTCGACTACAAGAAGGTCGACGGCAAGTGGCTGATCCAGTACATCACTCCGATCTAGAACCGAGCCCGGGCCCGGGTTCCGGTGTCTCGCCGTCGGACTGCGGTGAGGCCAGCGCGTCGAGGAACGCCCGCGCCCAGCGGTCCACGTCGTGGGCCAGCACCTGCCTGCGCAGCGCGCGCATCCGGCGCCTGCCCTCCTCGGGCGTCTGCGTCAGCGCCGCCTCGATGGCGTCCTTGACGCCCTCCAGATGGTGCGGGTTGGTCAGGTAGGCCTGACGCAGTTCGTGTGCGGCACCGGTGAATTCGGACAGCACCAGTGCACCGCCCAGATCGCTGCGGCACGCCACGTACTCCTTGGCGACCAGGTTCATGCCGTCGCGCAGCGGGGTCACCAGCATGACGTCGGCGGCGACGAAGAACGCGATCAGCTCGTCGCGCGGCACCGGCCGGTGCAGGTAGTGCACGACCGGGTGCCCGACCTCGCCGTACTCGCCGTTGATGTGGCCGACCTGGCGCTCGATGTCCTCGCGCATCTCGATGTAGCTCTCGACGCGTTCCCGGCTCGGCGTCGCGAGCTGCACCAGCACGGTGTCGTGCCGGTCGGCCCGGTTCTCGGCGAGCAGTTCGTTGAACGCCCGCAACCGGACGTCGATGCCCTTGGTGTAGTCGAGCCGGTCGACGCCGAGCAGGATCTTGCGCGGATTGCCGAGCTCAGCGCGAATCTGCTTGGCGCGCTGGCGGATCTGACGCGATCGGGCCTGCTGGTCGAGGGCGGTGGAGTCGATGGAGATCGGGAAAGCGCCGACCTTCACGGTGCGGAAGCCGACGCTGACCTCGCCGAAGCGCGACCGGACACCGATCGAGGCGCGAGAGGTGTTGGCGCCCACCAGCCGTCGCGCCAGGATCAGGAAGTTCTGCGCACCACCGGGCAGGTGGAAACCCACCAGGTCGGCGCCGAGCAGCCCCTCGATGATCTCGGTGCGCCACGGCATCTGCATGAACAGCTCGACCGGCGGGAACGGGATGTGCAGGAAGAACCCGATCGTCAGATCCGGCCGCAGCATCCGCAGCATCTTGGGCACCAGCTGCAGCTGATAGTCCTGCACCCAGACCGTGGCGCCCTGCGCCGCGTACTTGGCCGTGGTCTCGGCGAAGCGCCGGTTGACCTCGACGTAACGGTCCCACCACTCGCGGTGGTAGATCGGTTTGACGATGACGTCGTGGTACAGGGGCCACAGTGTGGCGTTGGAGAACCCCTCGTAGTACTCGGCGACATCCTCAGCCGACAGGTTCACCGGGCACAGGGTCATGTCCTCCTGTGCGATCGGTTCGTCGCCGGCGTCCGGGATGCCGGGCCAGCCGATCCAGGCGCCCTGGCGACGGCGCAGCAGCGGCTCCAACGCCGTCACCAGACCGCCGGGGCTGCGCTTCCAGGTGGTACTGCCGTCGGGCAACCGCTCCATGTCGATCGGCAGCCGGTTGGCCACCACCACGAAGTCGGCACTACCGGGGTCGGTTCGCGGACCGCCCTCCGGTGCCATTACGCGTCGAGCTTCGAGGGTCCAATACCGAGCATCGACAGGAAGACCCGGCACTCCTCGGCGTCGTTGGCATAGGCGGCCACTACGCGCCGGGCCTGGCGGGCCGTGCTGTCGGCGAGCGGTTCCACGTCGCCGATATCCGCGGGATCAGATTTCGCAGGCATGCTCTCAACTCTAGGTGAAGCCGCTGTTGTGCCTGCTCGTGACCCTACGGGCTGTGGCTGAACACCGGCGCCGGGGGCGCGGTGACCGTCGACGCCTGCTGCTCCTCGGCCAGGCCGATGCACTGCCCGGTGTTGGCGCCGGTGCAGGGGATGCCCATAACCTCAGGGATGTCCGGGTTGCCGGCCGGGGTGGTGAAGATCTGGCCGCGCTTCGGCACCGTGTGCGGGATGCAGATGCCGGTGAACTGGTCCGGCTCCTCGCCATTGCTGCAGCTCTGCGCGACCGGGGCGACCTCGACGCCGGGTGCAGCGAACACGGCGACGGCCGGAGCGGCAGCCACTGCAACCGCAAAGCCACCGGCGAGAATCAGTCGTTGTGCAGGAAACCTCATGGTCGCCATCGTCACGCTTTCTGTAGTTGTAGTTATTGACCGTGTCGTCGGCATGGATTCTAGGGAAGCTGCGGCCTTTCTGCACAGCTTCAGCAGCGTTGGACGTCTGACGGCTGACTAGGGGCTACTGCTGATCGTCACGCGCGGCTGGGCCGGCGGACCCTGCGCCTCGGCCTCCTCGGCCAGGCCGATGCACTCGCCCTGGTGGTGTCCGCCGAAGCACGGGATGCCGTCGATCTCGGGCATGTCCGGGTTGGCCGCGGTGACACTGAACAGCTGCGGGCTGCGCGGCACCAGGAACGGCGTGCATGTCGTCGTGTAGACGTCCATCTCCTCTCCGGAGGAGCAGCCCTGGGCCACCGCCGGTGCGGGGTCGGGGGTGGCGATCAGGACCAGGGCGGGGGTGGCCACTGCTGCAACGAGGCCGCCGATGGACGCCACGCGCTGACATGCGGAATTGAGCATGCCGCAAATTCTAGAGCGACGAACGGGGTACGGCCCGAAGTTGCGGACACACGGCGGGCCCCACCCCGGGCCGAGGGGAGTCCCCTGATTTACAACTTTGCGAGGCAACGTAATGTGCAGTCCGTCGAACGAACTCGAGCGAGGTGGTCCGCGATGGCGACTGAAACACCGCAGCAGGTGACATACGAGACGCTGGACGACGGGCGGATCGCCCGGATCTGGCTGAACCGCCCGGAGGCGCAGAACGCCCAGTCGCGCACGTTGCTGGTGCAGTTGGACGAGGCGTTCGGCCGCGCCGAGGCCGACGACAACGTCCGCGTGGTCATCCTGGCCGCGCGCGGCAAGAACTTCTCGGCGGGCCACGACCTGGGTTCGGAGGAGGCCATCGCCGAGCGCACCCCCGGCCCCGGACAGCATCCCACCTTCCAGGGCTATGGCGGCACCGCGTCCGGCATCGTCGAGAAGACATACCTGCAGGAGTGGCACTTCTTCTTCGAGAACACCCGGCGCTGGCGCGATCTGCGCAAGATCACCATCGCCCAGGTGCAGGGCAACGCGATCTCGGCGGCCCTGATGCTGATCTGGGCGTGCGATTTGATCGTCGCCTCCGACGACGCCCGGTTCAGCGACGTGGTCGCGGTCCGGATGGGCATGCCGGGCGTGGAGTACTACGCACACCCGTGGGAGTTCGGCGCCCGCAAGGCCAAAGAGCTTCTGCTGACCGGTGATTCGATCGACGCCGACGAGGCCTACCGGCTCGGCATGGTGTCGAAGGTGTTCCCGCGCGCCGAGTTGGAGGACAAGACGCTGGACTTCGCGCGGCGCATCGCCGAACGCCCGACGATGGCGGCGCTGCTGGTCAAGGACTCGGTCAACGCCGCGGCCGACGCGATGGGCTTCACCGAGGCGCTGCGCCACGCCTTCCACATCCACGAACTCGGCCACGCGCACTGGGCGGCGGCCAACGAGAACCGCTTCCCGGTGGGCCTGCCGCCGGACGTGCCGGACTGGCGCACCCTGGGTGCCCCGAAGCTGGCCCGCCGCGACGAGCCGTGACGTATAACTGGAACTCGTTCTAGTCACGGCGAAAGGGTGTGCGGGTGGAACTGTCGTTGACGGGTCGGACGGTGCTGGTCACCGGCGGCGGAAGCGGGATCGGCAAGGGGGTGGCCGCCGCGGTCGTCGCCGCCGGCGGCAACGCCATGCTGGTCGGGCGCAACGCCGACCGGCTGGCCGCCGCGGCCGACGAGCTCGGCGCCGCGGGCGGACCGGGCGCGGTGCGCTACGAACCCGCCGACGTCACCAACGAGGACGAGGTGGCCCGCGTCGTCGAGGCCACCACCGCCTGGACCGGCCGGCTGTGGGGCGTCGTGCACTGCGCGGGCGGCAGCGAGACCATCGGCCCGATCACCCAGATCGACTCCGAACTGTGGCGGCGCACCGTCGACCTGAACATCAACGGCACCATGTACGTGCTCAAGCACTCGGCGCGGGAGATGGTGCGCGGCGGCGGGGGGTCGTTCATCGGCATCTCCTCGATCGCGGCCAGCAACACCCACCGGTGGTTCGGCGCCTACGGTGTCTCCAAGGCGGGCATCGACCACATGATGCAGCTGGCCGCCGACGAGCTCGGCCCGTCCTGGGTCCGGGTGAACTGCATCCGGCCCGGCCTGATCCGCACCGAGCTGGTGGCACCGGTGCTGGAGTCGCCGGAGCTGTCCGCCGACTACGCGGCCTGCACCCCGCTGCCCCGCGCGGGTGAGGTGGAGGACATCGCCAACGCGTCGCTGTTCCTGCTCAGCGATGCGGCCAGCTACATCACCGGTCAGGTGATCAACGTCGACGGCGGTCAGCTGGTGCGGCGCGGCCCGGACTACTCGTCGATGCTGGAGCCGCTGTTCGGCGCCGACGGGCTGCGCGGCCTGGTCAATCCCTGACGGCAACCCTCGACGGCAACCCTCAACGGCAACTCCTGACGTCCTTGTAACGTCAACCGGGTGGTGACCCTGGACCGCCTGGTCAACGTGCTCGGCAGCTACGGCGTCCGGCTGCGCTTCTGCCCGGTCCCGCGGTCCACCGAACTCGGCAGCGTCGTCGTGCACGAGGTCGCCGGCGACCGGCCGGTCACCGGCGACGTGCTGCTGGCGATCGGCGCCCGCTCGGTCGCCGAGGCGCTGCGCTGGGCCGCCGAGGCGCGCGCCGCCGTGGTGCTGGTGCGCGGCGGCGACGACGCCGACGCGTTCACCGGGCTGGGGGAGGGCGTCGCGGTGATGGTCGCCGACCCCACGGTGTCGTGGAGCGAGCTGGCCGCCGTCGTGTTCGGTCTGGTGCTGGAGGGCCGCGAGACCGAATCCGGGCGCGGCCCAACCGATCTGTTCGCCCTCGCCGACAGTCTGGCCGACACGGTCGGTGGCGCGGTCACCATCGAGGACCCGCTGTCGCGGGTGCTGGCCTACTCGTCCATGCAGGACGACGCCGACGCCGCCCGCGTCGCCACCATCATGGGCAGGCAGGCCCCCGAGAAGCTGCGCGAGTTCTTCACCCGCCGAGGCGTTTTCGAACACCTCGCGGCCTCCGACGAGCCGCTGTTCGTCGAACCCGATCCCACACACGGCATGACGGGGCGAAGCGTGGTCGCGGTGCGCTCCGGGCGCGAGTTGATGGGCTCGGTGTGGGTCACCTGCGCGGCGCCGCTGGCCGAACCGCAGCGCCGGGCGCTGGCCGACGGGGCCCGCACCGTCGCGCTGCACCTGCTGCGCTCCCGGGCCAGCGCCGACCTGGAACGTCAGGTCGAGTCCGAACTGGTGCTGCGCCTGCTCGACGGCGGCGCCGACGCGGCCGCCTCGGCCAGCAGGCTGGGCCTGCCCGACACCCCGATGCGGGTGATCGCGCTGCAGGCGGCCATCGGCGCCGACCGCGACGCCGCGCTGCTGCTGGCCTTCGAACGCGCCACCACCGGGTTCGGCTGGTCGCGGCCGGGCCGTAGCGCGCTGGCCGGGAACACCGTCTACACACTGCTGCCCGGTGACGAAGCGGGCCCGGCCCGCAAATGGGTCGCCGGGCTGCGCGCCGCGCTGCCCGACCGGGTGACCGTGCTGGCCGGGATCAGCAAACCGGCCACCATCGCCGAACTGCCCGCCGCCCGTCAGGAGGCCGACGAGTGCCTGGCCCTGCACAAGAGCAGGCCCGCCGCGTCGGCGCCGCCCGCCTACGACGAGTCGTGGGACGAGATCCTGCTGCACCGGCTGCGCGCCGCGGGCGGCGCGGGCCGCACCCCGGACCGCGGACCGGTGGCCGAACTGCGCCGCCACGACCGCGAACACGACACCGAGTACGCCGCCACCCTGCGGGCCTGGCTGGAGGCGCTGGGCGACCCCGCCGAGGCAGGCCGCCGGCTCGGCGTGCACGAGAACACCGTCCGTTACCGGATGCGCAAGATGGCCGAGATCACCGAGCTGCCGCTCGACGACGCCCGCAAACGGCTGGCGATGATGATCGAACTGGCCGCCACCGACCCCGACTGATTGTCGGATCCGAACAACGCCGCCGCCGGGCATTGTCCCGTCGCGGCAACGACCCGCCGCGCGGGCGCCCCCACCATGAGGTCAACACACCAACGACAGGCCCTGTGGGAGGGATTGCGACATGAGCGAACGGATCGACGGCGGACCGCGATCCGCGCTTGTCGTCGGCGCGGGCATCGTGGGGTTGTCCACCGCCTGGTTCCTGCAGGAGCGCGGCGTCGAGGTCACCGTGCTCGACCGCAACGGGGTGGCCGCGGGCGCCTCCTGGGGCAACGCCGGCTGGGTCTCGCCTGCGCTGACCATCCCGCTGAACTCACCGTCGCTGCTGCGCTACGGGCTGCGCGCGATGTTCGACCGGGCAGCGCCGCTGCACATCCCGATGACCGTCGACGGCGGCCTGTGGCGCTTCCTGGCCCTGTTCGCGGCCAACTGCCGGACCTCGGCGTGGCGCAAGGCGGTCGAGGCCAACGTGCCGCTCAACGAGGAGTGCATCGAGGCGTTCGACGTCCTGGTCGCCAACGGTGTCGACGCCCCGGTGACCGACGCGCCGATCACCGCCCTGTTCCGCACCCCCGCCGACGCCGAGCACCTGATGGACGAACTGCGCGAGCTCGAGCGCGCGGGGCAGAAGGTTGACGTCACCGGGCTGTCCGGTGCGGCGCTGCGCGAACAGGTGCCGCTGGCCTCGCCCGCGATCACCGCGGGCATCAGCGTCAACGACCAGCGCTACATCGACCCCGGCCGGTTCGTGCACGCGCTGGGCCGCGCCGTCGAGGAGCGCGGCGCCAAGATCCTGCGCGACGACGTGCGCAGCGTCTGGGGGCACGGCACCGGTGTCGCCGTCGAGACACACCGCGGTGACCTGCTGCGCGCCGACGCCGCGGTCGTCGCCGCCGGCGCGTGGCTGTCGCGGCTGGCGGCCAGCCGGGTGCGGGTGCCGGTGCAAGCCGGGCGCGGCTACTCGTTCACGGTGCCGGTGGACCGTCCGGTGCCCGGACCCGTCTATCTGCCCGACGTGCGGGTGGCCTGTACGCCGTACCGGGGGGCGCTGCGGGTCGCGGGAACAATGGAGTTCCGCGCACCCCACGACCCGGTCATCCGCGACCGCGTGGACGCGATCGTCGCGTCGGCGCGCCCGCTGCTCGACGGGGTGCGCTGGGACGAGCGCAGCGACGTGTGGGTCGGCCCGCGGCCGGTCACCCCGGACGGCCGCGCGCTGATCGGCGAGATCTCCCGCAACGTGTACGTCGCCGGCGGCCACGGCATGTGGGGCCTCGCGCACGGCCCGGTGACCGGCCGGCTGCTGGCCGAACAGATCACCACCGGCAAGCAGCCCGACGCGCTGCGGCCGTTCGACCCGGTGCGTCGCACCCTCGCGTAAGACCTTCCCCTGCGAGTCGTCAGGGGCGGAGACCGACCCGGCCCGCCCCTGACGGCAATTCCTTTGAAAGGACCGAAAATGACTACAGCACAACGTGTCTGGCTCTCCCCGGAGGCACACGAGCGGTTGCAACAGGAGCTCGCGACGCTGCGTGAGCTGTGCGCCACCGATGTCGGTGGCGACAGCGCCGACGAGAACGTCACCGCGATCCGGCGCGCCCGGCAGGCGCGCATCCAGCAGATCCACGACCTGCTCATCAACGCCATCGTCGGAGAGGATCCGCCGGACGACGGGGTCGCCGAACCGGGCATGGTCGTCACCGTCCGCTACGACGACGGGGACACCGAGACGTTCCTGCTGGGCGTGCGCGGTGCCGAGCACGGCGACATCGAGGTGTACTCCGTGCAGTCCCCGCTGGGCTCGGCGATACTGGGCGCCCGGGTCGGCGAGAAGCGCACCTATCAGCTGCCCAGCGGGGCGCAGGCGACGGTCACCGTGCTGTCCGCGGTGCCCTACGGCATGCACACCACCCAGGCCGGCTGAACCAAGGCCGGCTGACGCTCACACCCCCGGCGGCCGGGGCGCGTGCAGATCGAACCGCACGCCCACCAGCCTGATCACCAGGCACACCAGCGCCCCGGCCACCGCGGCCAGCGTGCCGTGGTAGCCGAATCCTTCGGCCACCGCGACGATCGCGGCGCCGACCAGGGCCGGGATCGCGTAGAGCTCGCTGCGCAGCACCGTCGGGATGCGCCCGATCATCATGTCGCGGATGGTGCCGCCGCCGACCGCGGTGATGGCACCGACGAGCACGGCCTGCACCGGGCCGAAGCCCAGCTCGAGGGCCTTGTAGGCGCCCAGCACCGCGAACACGCTCAGCCCGATCGCGTCGAGCACCGTGATCGCGGTGGCCAGCCGGTCCAGCCGGCGGGTGAGGATGAACGCGATCAGCCCGCCGGCCGCCGCGGTGGCCAGATACCGCCAGTCGACGAACGTCGCAGGCGGCAGCGCGTCGAGCAGGACGTCGCGGATGGTGCCGCCGCCCAGGCCGGTGAACATGCCCAGCGTGACCACCCCGATGATGTCGAGGCGCTCGGCCCGCACTGCGGTCAGCGCACCGTTGAGCGCGAACGCGAAGACGCCCAGCAGGTCCAGCACCATCCACACGGGCGACGGGCCGAGCATGGCGCCGGTCAGGACTGGGGTTGCGCGGTCTGGAACGAGGCGATGATCGCATCCATCGGGGACCGCCACGTCAGGCCCAGGTCGGCGAGGGTCTGCGAATCGTCGGTGGGGGTGGCGGCGGTGAGCAGCAGCGCCGCCTCATAGGTCAGCCCGTCGCCCAGGTCGATCACACCCGAGGCGGCCTCGGCGACCCGGCTCAGCGCGCGGAACACGCCGGGGCTGATCGGGATTCGGCGGAACCGGCGATCGGTGCCGCGCTCCAGCGCGTCGATCATCTCGTCGAACTTCAGCAGCACCCCGCCGCACACGTACCGCTTCGGTCCCCGGCCGGGCGCCATCAGCGCGGCGTGCACGTCGGCGACGTCGCGCACGTCGATCATCTGCATCCCGCCGCGCAGCCGCGGCGCCACACCCATCTTCACCAGCGGCGCCCAGCCGCGCTCGGTGACGCCGGGTGCGGTGTGGAACGCGGGCCCGACGATGCTCGACGGATAGGTGACCACCACCGGGGCGCCCTCGCTCTGCAGCCGGCGTGCCACCCGGTCGGCGTACGCCTTGGTCTTCGCGTAGGGGCTGCGGCCGGGGGCCGGCGGGGTGTCCGGGCCGATGACGCCGTTCGGCGGCGGGAACAGCGCCGAGTAGCTGCTGACCGAGACGACGGGGTCGAGCCCGGCCGCCACCGCGCGGGTCAGCACCGCCTCGGTGGCGTACGCGTTGATCTCCCACATCAGCTGGGTGCGGCGCTTGTCGGTGCCGACCACCCCGGCGCCGTGCAGCACCGCCTCGCAGCCGTCGAGCAGCGCGTCGATGGTGGTGTGGTCGCGGATGTCGCCCTCGAGGGTCTCGACCTCGCCGAGGTCGGCGAGCCGGTCGAGCACCTCGGCGCCGCGGGCGTCGGGCCCGACCAGCAGGCGGACCCGGTGCCCGTCGGAGAGCAGCGCACGGACGATGTGGGCACCGACGTATCCGGTGCCGCCGGTGACGGCGATCAGCATTCTCGGTGACTCAATTCGGTAGGTACTGCTGGCAGTAGGCGTACACGGCCAGGCCGCCGAAGTTCACGACGTCGTCCTGCGACCACTTCTTCTGTGCCTTCTGGATCATCTGCAGCGCGGCGTCGGTGGTGCCGCCGCTCTCGAGCAGCGCGCACGTCTGGTGCGCCAGGTCGAGCGCCTTGGCGTCGTCCCTGACCGGCACACCCCGCTCCCGCAGCGCGGTCAGGAACGCCTGGTCGATTTGCTCGGCGGTCTGTGCGACGGCCGGGGCGGCGAGACCCATGCCTGCTGCGGCGACGAGCAGCACCGCTGCCACGAGACGATTCGTGTTCATCCGGTTCCCTCAGTGACGGTGTCCGGCCTCAAGAACAGGCCCGGCCACCCCGAAGAGTACCGCCCTACGACATCTCCGCGGCACGATGGACGGCGTTGATGATGCCCTGGTAGCCGGTGCAGCGACAGAAGTTGCCGGACAGCCCCTCGCGGATCTCCTCGTCGGTGGGCTGAGGGTTGTCACGCAGCAGCGCGGTGATCGAGGTGACGAACCCGGGCGTGCAGAACCCGCACTGCAGCCCGTGGCACTCCCGCAGCGCGGCCTGCACCGGGGACAGCTGCCCGTCCGGTCCGCCGATGCCCTCGACGGTGGTCACCTCCATGCCCTCGGCCTGCACGGCGAAGATCAGGCAGGCGCGCACGGCGTCGCCGTTGAGCAGCACGGTGCACGCACCGCACGCGCCGTGCTCGCAGCCGAGGTGCGTGCCGGTCAGGCCGCACTTCTCCCGAAGGAAGTCGGCGAGCGTCAGCCGCGGTTCGACGACCGCGCTGAATGTGCGCCCGTTGACCGTGATCTCGACCGGCGTGTCATGCATCGCGTGCCTCCGTGGTGGCTGTGGTCCAGGCGCGGGCGACCATCACGGCCCCCACCCTGGCGCGGTAGGCCGCCGAGCCCTGCAGGTCCGACGGGATGTCCTCGAGACCGGACAGGGCGAGCCTGCCGATCTCGTCGGCGGTGATGTCGTCGACCGGGCGGCCGGTGATCGCCTTCTCGGCCGGGGTGCCGCGCAGCGGCGTCGAACCCAGGCCCAGCAGCCCGATCCCGCACCGGGTGACCCGGTCGTCGTCGTCGAGCTGTACCGCGACCGCGGCGCCGGCGATCGCGAAATCGCCGTGCCTGCGCGCGAACTCCTCGACCGCGAAGCCGGACCGGCCGCCCCACACCGGGAAGTTCACCGCGGTCAGGATCTCGTCGGGGGCCAGCGCGGTCTCCCACAGCCCGGTGAAGAAGTCCGTGGCGGCGATCTGCCGCGACCCCGTCGACGACAGCGCGTCGATCTGCGCGTCCAGTGCCAGCGCCACCGCGGCGTACTCGGCGGCCGGGTCCGCGTGCGCGATCGCGCCGCCCAGCGTGCCGCGGTTGCGGATCTGGAAGTGCCCGATCAGCGGGGTCGCCAGCGTCAGCAGCGGAACCGATTCGGCCACTTCGTCATCCATGCCGACGTAGGCGTGCGGGGTGCCCGCCGCGATGCGGACCGCACCGTCGACGAGCTCGATGTTGCGCAGCTCCTCGATGCGGGAGATGTCGATGAGGTTGTCGAAGTGCGTCAGCCGCATCGCCAGCATCGGCACCAGACTCTGGCCGCCGGCAAGGATTTTCGCGTCGTCGCCGAACTCGGCGAGCATGTCCACCGCCTCCTTCACCGAGTCGGGGCGGTGGTAGGCGAACGGCGCGGCCTTCATGAGCCCAGCAGCCGCGCCAGCACGGCCTGCAGATCGTCGGCCAGCACCGCCGCGGGCGGCTTGGTGCGGCGGCGGCCGAGCAGGAACCCGACCAGCAGCCCGCCCAGCACCGCCGCGGCGACCGGGGCGGCCCGCTTGGCCACCGGCAGCGCGACGACCTTGAGCATGTCGATCGACTCGCCGCCCGCGGCGTCGGCCTGGGGTGCCTGGGGCGCCTGGGTGTCCGAGGATGAGCCCGCCGCCGCTGGTGCGCTCTCGCCGAGCACGCTGGCCTCCAGCGACTTGGCGAACTGCCCGATCAGGTTGGACGCCACGTCGGCGAGCACCCCGCGGCCGAACTGTGCGGCCTTGCCCGAGATCGTCAGGTCGGTGTTGATGAACACCGTGGTGGCGTCGCCCTCGTCCTTGAGCTGCGCGGTGACGGTCGCGGCGGCGTTGCCGTTGCCCCTGGTCTCCTTGCCCTCGGCGCGCAGCACCACCCGCCGGGCGGCCTCGTCCTTCTCCTGGAATGCCGCAACACCCTTGTAGGACACCGTGATCGGGCCGACCTTGACCTTGACGGCGCCGGTGAACTCGTCACCGTCGACCGACAGCAGGGTGGCGCCGGGCAGGCACGGTGCGACGCGTTCGACGTCGGTCAGCACCTCCCACGTCTTGGCGGCGGGTACCGCAACCCGAAACTCGTTGTTCAGCTCCATCTTCGGTCCACTGATCCTTACTGTTGGGCTTGCTCGATCGCCGCGACGATCGCGGCAGGGCTGGCGGGCAGACGGGTGATCGTGACGCCGAGCGGGGCCAGGGCGTCGTTGATCGCGTTGATGACGGCGGGGGTCGAGCCGATCGCGCCGCCCTCGCCGACGCCCTTGTAGCCGCCGACGCCGGGGCCGGGGATCTCGACGTGGCCGTACTCGATCGGCGGCACCTCGGTGGCCGTCGGCAGCAGGTAGTCGACGAACGTGCTCGACAGCGGGTTGCCGTCGTTGTCGTAGGCCATGTCCTCCAGCAGCGCACCGCCGATGCCCTGCACGGTGCCGCCGGCGATCTGGCCCTCGACGACGTTCGGGTTGATCATCGGGCCGACGTCCTCGCTGACGATGTAGCGGGTCAGCGTCACCCGGCCGGTCTCGATGTCGACCTCGCAGGTGCAGGCGTGGGTGGCGTTGGCCCAGTGGATCGGGGCCTGCGAGGTGAACCGCGCGGTGGCCTCCAGTGTTGCGGGCACCCCCGGCGGCAGCTGCTGCGGTTCGTAGTAGGCGGTGTACGCCAGCTCGGCGAAACTCACGCTGCGGTCCGGATTTCCGCGCACCACCGCCCGCGACCCCTCGAGCTCGACCTCGGACTCGTCGACCTCCAGGCGCGGTGCGGCCATCGCGATGATCTGCTTGCGCAGCTTCGCGCCCGCCTCGGCGACCGCACCGGCGGTCATCGGGCCGCTGCGGCTGCCCTGGGTGCCCGCGCCGTACGGGGTGACCGCGGTGTCGCCCTGGATGGTGGCGACGTCGTCGATGTCGGCGCCGAGCGCGTCGGCGGTCAGCTGCACCACCGTCGTCTCGATGCTGTTACCTGCCGAGCCGCCGTTGACGTAGACGTTGACCTTGCCGGTCGGCTCGATCCGGATGGTGGCGCCCTCGGCGGCCAGATGGCCCGTCGCCGCGCCGGTGGGTTCGATGTAGGCGGCGAACCCGAGCCCGATGTAGCGGCCCTCGGCCAGCGCCTCGGCCTGCTCCTTGCGGAAGCCCTCGTGGTCGAGGATCTTGACGGCCTGCTCGAACGTGTCGGCCGGCGCGACGTGGTCGTACGGCATGCCGTTGGGGTTGAAGTACGGCATCTCGTCGCCGCGCAGGATGTTGCGCCGCCGCAGCTCCACCGGGTCGATGCCCATCTTGCGCGCGGCGATGTCCAGGAGCACCTCGCGCGCGAGGGTCTCGTACTGCCACGGGCCGCGATAGGCGGCCAGCCCGGCGGTGTTGGAGAACACCGTGCGGTAGTTGAAGCTGGCCTTGGGCACCCGGTACGGGCCCGGGAAGAACATGCCGACCGCCGCGGTGGTCAGCACCGGGTACGGGGTGGGGTAGGCGCCGATGTCGTAGGTGAAGTCGATGTCGACCGCCTGGATCGCGCCCTGTTCGTCGAGCGCCATCCGCACCTTGCCGTCGACGTGGCGGGCCTGCCCGGCCGACATCAGGTTCTCCCGGCGGTCCTCGATCCACTTCAGCGGGGCGGGCACCTTGCGGGCGGCCAGCATGATGCACATGTCCTCGCGCATCGGCACGACCTTCTGGCCGAAGCCGCCGCCGGTGTCGCGGGTGATGACCCGCACGTTGTGCGCGGGGATGCCGAGCAGGCGGGCGCAGAAGGCGCCCAGTTCGTGCGGCGCCTGCGTCGACGCCCACAGCGTCATCTCGCCGGTGGCCGGCGTCCACTCGACCACCAGACCGCGGCACTCCATCGGCACCGGCGCGTAGATCTGCTGGTAGATGTCGGCCTCGGCGACGTGGGCGGCGTTGGCGAAGGTCTCCTCGTCCGGCGGCGCACCGCCCATCCCGCCCGCGACGTTGTCGGGGTAGGCGTCGTGGATGACCGGTGCGCCGGCGTCGGCGCCGCCGATCGCCTTGGTGAAGTCGGCGACCGCGGGCAGCGGGTCGTAGTCGACGTCGACGGCCTCGGCGGCGTCCTCGGCCACGTAGCGGCTGTCGGCGATGACGAGTGCGACCGGGTCGCCGACGAACTTCACCCGGCCCTCGGCCAGCGGTGGGCGCGGGGTGTCGGGGACGTCCTTGCCCGCGACGGCGTGCCAGGCCTCTTTGACGTCGGGGTTGAGGTCCTCGGCGGTGAACACCGCGTGCACGCCGGGCATGGCCAGCGCCGCCGACGTGTCGATGCCGTTGATCGTGGCGTGCGCGAACGGGCTGCGCACGAAGCAGGCGTGCAGCATGCCGGGGCGCACCACGTCGTCGACGAAGGTGCCGTGGCCCGTGAGCAGCCGATTGTCCTCGACGCGCGGGACGCGGGTCCCCGCGTAGCGGGTCGCGACCCTCTCCGCTGAAGCAGAAGTCACCGGATCACCCTTCTTCTCGCCCTGTAAAGAGTGACGTTATCGCATTCGAGAACGACATTTCCATAGTCGCTGTCTCAGCTGCTCCGGGACTCCGGTTACGCGGGTCTAGTGGTCGTGTCTAGTGGTCGTGGTGAATGCGGCCCGCCGTCTCGGTGAGCGGCCGGCCGCTGCCGCCCCACCGGCGTGCGATGATCTCCGCGGCGATCGACACCGCGGTCTCCTCGGGGGTGCGCGCGCCGATGTCCAGGCCGATCGGGCTGGCCAGCGCCTTGAGCTCGGCGTCGGTCACGCCGGCCTCCCGCAGCCGCTGCAGCCGGTCGTCGTGGGTGCGCCGCGAACCCATCACCCCGATGTAGCCGACGTCGGGCAGCCGCAGCGCCACCTCCAGCACCGGCACGTCGAACTTGGGGTCGTGGGTGAGCACGCAGATCGCGGTGCGCCCGTCGACGGCACCCTGCTCGGCCTGCGCCGCCAGGTACCGGTGCGGCCACTCCACGACCACCTCCTCGGCGGCGGGGAAGCGCGCCGGGGTGGCGAACACCGGCCGGGCGTCGCACACCGTCACGCGGTAGCCCAGCAGTGCGCCCTGCCGCGCCAGCGCGGACGCGAAGTCGATGGCGCCGAAGATGATCATCCGCGGCGGCGGCGCATAGCTGGCGACGAACACCTCCATACCGGTCTCCTGGCGCTGGCCGTCCGGCCCGTAGGTCAGCACCGCCGTGCGGCCGGCCGCCAGCAGGCCGCGGGCGTCGTCGGTGACCGCGGCGTCGGCGCGCGCCGAGCCCAGCGAGCCGTCGACGGTGTCCGGCCCGAGCACCAGCCGCCGCCCCACCCACTGCGGATCCGGGTGCGCGATCACCGTCGCCACCGCCGTCGGCCGGTGCGCGGCGATGTCGTCGGCGACGGCCTGCAGTTGCGGAAACGTCTGCCGCGACACGGGTTCGGCGAAGATGTCGATGATGCCGCCACAGGTCAACCCGACGGCGAACGCGTCGTCGTCGCTGATCCCGTAGCGCTGCAGCTGCGGCCGGCCGGAGGCGACCACCTCGGTGGCCAGCTCGTAGACCGCGGCCTCCACGCAGCCGCCCGACACCGACCCGGCGACCTCGCGGGACGGGGTGACGACCATCGTCGCGCCGGGCTGGCGCGGGGCCGAGCGGATCGTGCGAACGACGGTGGCCACGCCCGCGGTGCCGCCCGCGCGCCACACGGCCAGCAGTTCGTCGAGCACATCGCGCACGCCCCGCAGTCTAGGCGTGGGGGTGCGGGCTAGCGTGGGGCCAGAGTTAGTCCACGGAGACGAAGCGAGGCGGTCGATGCGCAGAACGCTGCTGGTCCTGGGTGCGATCCTGCTCGCGGCGCCGTCCCCGGCGGCGGCCGCGCAGACCGAACTGGTCGACGTGCGCGGCGTCGTGCCCGACGCGATCCTCGACCTGCGCTACGCGACCACGAACAACTTCGTCGGCGAGGCGATGTACCCGCCGGACGCCCGCTGCCTGGTCGCCGCCTCGATGGCGCCCCGGCTGGCCGCGGCCGCCGAAGCGCTCCGCCGCACCGGCGACACCCTGGTGTTCTGGGACTGCTACCGCCCGCACGCCGTGCAGGAACGCATGTACGAGGTGGTCTCCGAACCGGGCTGGGTGGCCAAGCCGGGCCCCTACGCCAAGAGCCACGAGGCCGGCCTGTCCGTCGACGTGACCCTGGCCCGCGACGGCGAACTGGTGGACATGGGCACCGATTTCGACGAGTTCACCCCGCGCGCCAACGCCTACGCCACCGCGGGCGTCAGCGCCGAGGCGCAGGCCAACCGCGCCCGGCTCCGCGAGGCGATGGCCGCAGGCGGGCTGAGTGTCTACAAGGGGGAATGGTGGCATTTCGACGCGCCGGGTGCGTACGAGCCGCACCCGGTCCTCGACGCGTCTGTGAACTGAACGGTGTGCGGTTGCTCAGGCCGCGGTCGGATCGGCCGTCAGTTTCTGGCAGTAGGCGCACAGATCCGGGCCGAGCGTGGGATAGCCACAGCCGCCGCACACCGCAACCGTGATCGTCTCGCTAACTTCGGCCATGCTCTTTATTTACCCCGTCGGACCGAAATCAACCAAAATCTGTGACTAGTTTGCTTGACTTCGGTGCCTGATGACTCAAGACACGGCGGCCGCGGTGCGTCCCACGGCCGAAGGTACCCACACCGCCCGCCGCGCGTGGGCCGCTGTTGTTTTGCTGGCGGTCGTCGGCACGCTCAATTACGCCGACCGGTTCCTGCCCGCGGTGCTCGCCGAACCGATCCGCGAGGAGCTGTCGCTGTCCGACACCGCGCTCGGCGTGATCAACGGGTTCGGGTTCCTCGTCGTCTACGCCGTTCTGGGGCTGGTGATCGCCCGGATCGCCGACCGCGGGGCGTTCGGCCTGGTGGTGTCGTCCTGTCTGACGCTGTGGGGCGCGATGACCATGCTCGGCGGCGCGGTGCAGTCCGGGTTCGCGCTGGCGCTCACCCGCGTCGGCGTCGCCGTCGGCGAGGCGGGCAGCACCCCGGCCGCGCACGCCTACGTGGCGCGCAACTTCGTCCCCCAGCGGCGCGCCGCCCCGCTGGCGGTGATCACCCTGTCGGTCCCGCTGGCCAGCGCGGCCAGCCTGATCGGCGGCGGGCTGCTGGCCCAATTCCTGGGCTGGCGATCGGCTTTCGTGATCATGGGCGCGATCAGCGTGGCCGTCGCCCCGCTGGTGCTGCTGGTGCTCGGCCGGCGGCAGTCGATGCCGTCGGCGCCGGCGGTAGAGGCGCGCGCGGATGCCGGCTCGGCCCGGACCAAGGTTCTGGATCTGCTGCGCAAACCCAGCTTTGTGGCCATCGTGCTCGGCCAGGCCTGCATCTCGGTGGCCGGATACTCGCTGACCGCGTTCGCGCCCGCGTACCTGGTGCGCGCCCGCGGGATGGAGCTCGGCGACGTCGGTGTGCACTACGGGCTGGCCACCGGCCTGACCGGCATCCTGGGCCTGCTGCTGGTGGGCCGGGTGGCCGACCGGTTGTCCGCCCGCGACCCGCGGTGGCTGCTATGGCTGGTGGCGGCGATGACCTCGGCGCTGGTGCCGTTCTCGGTGCTGGCGTTCGTCGTCGGCGACACCACGGTGTGCATCTGGTTCATCGCGCTCAGCTACGTCATCGGCACCGCGCACATGGCGCCGTCGATCGCGGCGATCCAGCGGCTGGCCCGGCCCGACCAGCGCGCCACCGCGTCGGCGATCTTCCTGTTCGTCGGATCCATCCTTGGATCGGCGGGCCCGTTCCTGACCGGGGTGATCAGCGATGCGCTCGCCGCCGACCTCGGGTCGCTGTCACTGGGCCGGGCGCTGTTGATCGTGCCGGTCTTCCAGCTCGTGGCGATCGTCTGCTACCTCGCGGCGAGCCGCCGGTTCACCCGCGAGATCGTCGACGATTCCCCTTCCGCACACGGCTGAGCGTCGTTTGTTTACTCTGTCGTAGATAGTCACCAGCGAAGGAGAGTGTGGATGGCGCGGTTTCTGGCCCTGCAGGGTTCGGCCCATCAGACCCATCAGTCGGCGGCGTACGAACTGCAGGATGGTGTCGACATCGACGCACTCGCCGCCGAACTCGCGAGCGCGGTCACCCTGGACCGTGTCGTCCAGGTTCCCGCCGTGCTGCCGCAGTCCAAGGGCCGCCGCCAGAAGGTGACGCTGTACGTGCGTCCGGCGGCGTGGGCGCTGTGGACCTTCTACGAGCTGTCCGAAGAGGACAAGAAGGCGCTGGTGCAGGAGAACCCGTTGCTCAACGCGCTGCTGCAGGGGGTGCAGCAGCGCGGCCAGGCGGGCCAGCCCGGCCCGGTGCACAACCCGCTGTTCGGCGGGCAGTAGCCCCCCGCGCCGGGTCGACGCAAACACCACCCCGGCGGTTGCGCGATGCCGTACCTTCGGCCTCGTGGCAGAGCTGATGAACCGCCAGATTGTGTTGCGCCGCAGGCCCACTGGGCTCGTCGCACCCGATGACACCGAGCTGATCTGCACCCCGGCCCCGGAACCCGCCGAGGGGGAGGCGCTGGTGCGCACCACCTACATCGGCATCGACGCCGCCGTGCGCACGTGGCTCAACGACCAGCCGGGATACCTGCCGCCGGTGCAACTGGGCGAGGTGATCCGCGCGGCGGGCATCGGCGAGGTGGTGGCCTCGCGCTGCGACGCCTATCGGGTCGGCGACGTCGTCACCACGCTCACCGGGTTCCAGGAGTACGTGATCAGCCGCGACGACCTGTTCACCACCCCGGTGCCGGGTCCCGACGTCGATCAGCTCGCGGTGATGTCGGTGTACGGGCCGACCGGCGCGACGGCCTACTTCGGGATGATGGGCATCGGCAAACCGCAGCCCGGGGAGACCGTCGTCGTCTCCGCCGCCGCGGGTGCCACCGGATCGGTGGCCGGCCAGATCGCCAAGATCGCCGGCGCCCGGGTGGTGGGCATCGCGGGCGGACCCGAGAAGTGCCGGGCGGTGGTGGAGGACTTCGGCTTCGACGCGTGCATCGACTACCGCTCCGAGGACCTGCCGTCGGCGCTGCGGCAGCACTGCCCCAAGGGGGTCGACGTGTACTTCGACAACGTCGGCGGCGCCATCCTCGACGCGGTGCTGGGCCGGCTCGCCCACAAGGCCCGGGTGGTGCTGTGCGGCGTCATCTCCAGCTACCTCACCGGCGAGCATCCCGGACCGGCCAACTACGTCAACCTGTTGTCGAAAACCGCGCTGATGCAAGGCTTCAACGCGCTCGACGAGTGGGGCCGCTTCGACGAGGCGTTCGAATCGCTGCGCCGGTGGGCGCAGGAGGGGCGGCTGGTGCACCGGGAGACGATCTACGACGGCATCGAGTCCTGCGTGGACGCGTTGAACGGCCTGTTCACCGGCGCCAACATCGGCAAGATGTTGGTCAAGGTCAGCGAGCCCTCGACCGCCGGTGGTTGATCGCGCCATATTGGGGGTATGACGACGGCTGTTCAGCGGAACTTCAGGCTCGCGAGGAGTATGTGGATGAGCGCTCGAACTGCTCGAATCGTCGGTGCGGCCCACCTCGCCGGGGTGACGGCCCTCGGGGCGCTGGCGGGCGCCCCGCCCGCCGCGGCGCAACCCCCGGCGCCGGGATGCCCGGACGTGCAGGTGGTATTCGCACGCGGCACCGGCGAGCCGCCCGGGTTCGGCGGTGTCGGCCAGTCGTTCGTCGACGCGGTGCGCGCCCAGGCCGCGCCGCGCTCGGTGGACGTCTACCCGGTGAACTATCCGGCCAGCGCAGACTTCAACAATCGAATTCAGTTCGCGCAGACGGTCATTGACGGTATCCGCGACGCGGCCGACAAGATCGAGGCGACGGCCGCGACCTGCCCGGACACCCAGATCGTGCTGGGCGGCTACTCCCAGGGTGCGGCGGTCGCCGGGTTCGTCACCGCCGCGGAGATCCCGCCGGGGATCCCGGCCGAGTACCGGCACTACATCCCCGACCCGATGCCCACCGAGATGGCCGACCACGTCGCGGCCGTCGTGCTGTTCGGCAAGCCGTCGGCGCGGTGGCTGCAGGACGTCGGGGCACCGCCGATCGAGATCGGCCCCGCGTATGCGGACAAGACCCTCGACCTGTGCGCCGACGGCGACACGATCTGCAACGGCGCGCCCGTCGGCGGACCGAACTTCGCGCACGCGTCCTACCCGTTCACCGGGCTGACCAACGAGGGTGCGGCGTACGCCGTGGCGCGGCTGGCAGCGGCGCCGGGGTCTGCCGGGGTCGCGGGGTCCTCAGAGGACGCCGAGCAGCCCGCCCCGTGGGCGGAACGGGCGCCCGCCGGCTAGAACGGGCTGGAGTTCTGCTGCCAGCGCGCCTCTTCGGGGCGCGGGCCGAAGCGGCGGACGTAGTCCTCGTGGATGTGGGCTTCCTTCTGCCGCTTGATGTAGTCCACCAGGTTCGGGTCCAGACCGTGCTGGGCCAGGCGGTGCCGGCGCCACACCTTGTTGAGCGCGATCGACATCAGGATGGCCCAGATGTAGATCGGGACCGTCATCTCGATGTGGACGTACAGCGAGGCGGGCAGCAGCCAGAACGGTGCGAGCACGAGCGCCGGCGGGATGGCCCACCGGATGAGGTGCCTGCGCAGCGCGCCCGGACCGGCCAGGTCGTCGGCCACCCACTGCTTCATGGAGTCGGGGAGCCGTCGCCCGTACGCGTAGGCGATGTACTGGAAGAAGTTGGGGCGGTCGGCGGCCACGGTTCTCCTAATCGGTTGTCGCGGTATCCAGTGTGCCCGCAGCGCGCGCTGCGGTGTTGACGCGGGTCAGTACGTCGCGGAGGTGCTCGAGTTCGGCGAGGTCGACGCCGAGTCGTTCGACGACGGCGGCGGGGATCTGCAGCGCGCGCTCGCGCAGCGCGATGCCCGAGTCGGTGAGCCGCACGTCGGTGGTGCGTTCGTCGCCGGCGCGCCGGGCGCGGGTGATGTAGCCCAGCGACTCCAGGCGCTTGAGCATGGGCGACAGCGTCGCGGAGTCCAGCTGCAGGGTGGCGGCGATGTCCTTGACCGTCAGCGGCGGGGTGTCCGGGTCGGCGGTCTTGTGGTGGTCCCACAGCGTCAGCATCACCAGATACTGCGGGTGGGTCAGGCCCAGCGGCTCCAGCAGCGGCCGGTAGATCGCCAGCACCGCGCGGTTGGTGACCGCCAGCGCGAAACACACCTGCTGTTCCAGGGCGAGCGGATCGGTGTTCAGCGACGGGGAGGCCACTAACTCATTGTGGACTAATAGTTAGTGCACTAGCAATGTCGGTCCGCTCACATCTGTTTCGGCCGGCCCGGCGGTGGACATTCAACAGGACATGGGACCCACCAACGACCCGCCCGCCACCCCTGTTGACGCCACCCCTGTTGACGCGACTAAGGCCACCGACCAACAGCGTGACCTGCAGGAACTGCTCGACCACCAGCACGAGGACCCGGAGGCGCCGGGGCTCCACCAGGACCGCCACGCCGTCGCCGACGAGTACTGAGCAATGAATTTGTTTGAGCCGTTCACCGCCGGGGTATTCGGGCTTGACCAGGTTCAGATCCGCGAGCCCGAGTAGTGCCTTTTCGAGTGAACGGACATCCAGCGTGACCGAGCCCAGTGACTACGCCGACGTGAACGAGATGTTCCGTCACCTCAAGACCCTCGACGAGGGGTCCAGCGCCTACCGGCGCCAACGCGAGCTGATCTGCCAGCGATGCCTTCCGCTCGCCGAGCACATCGCGCGGCGCTACCGCAACCGCGGCGAGGCCCACGAGGATCTCGTGCAGGCCGCCCGTGTCGGTTTGGTCAACGCGCTCAACAGGTTTGACATCGACAACGGAACCGAGTTCCTGTCGTTCGCGGTGCCGACGATGATGGGCGAGGTGCGCCGCCACTTCCGCGACCACGCCTGGGCGGTCAAGGTGCCGCGCGCCGTCAAGGATCTGCAGTTGCGGGTCAACAAGGCGACGGCCAAGCTGGCCCAGCGCTACGAGCGGGCCCCCACGGCCACCGAGATCGCCGAATACCTGGAGGTTGACCGCGAGCAGGTGGTGCAGGCGGTGATCGCCGGGTCCAACTACTCGACGCTGTCCACCGACATGCCCGCCACCCGTGACGACGACTCCTCGTCGTTCGGCGACGGGATGGGCGACGAAGACGCCGGCTATGAGAAGGTGCTCGACGTCGAGACGGTGCGCCCGCTGATCGCGGCGCTGCCCGACAAGCAGCGGACGGTGCTGACGCTGCGTTTCTTCGAGGACATGACCCAGACGCAGATCGCCGAGCGGATCGGCTGCTCACAGATGCACGTGTCGCGCCTGCTGGCAAAAGCGTTGGACACCTTGCGAACTCAGGTCCGCGAGACGGATCTGGCCGCCACGGGCTAACCCGTGCGCCGCCGCTGACCGGAGTGGAGCCTCCTGTCAGGATTGAACTGACGACCGCTCGCTTACAAGGCGAGTGCTCTACCACTGAGCTAAGGAGGCCTGTCGGGCTTCCGAGTTTATCGGGTCCGCGCGGGTGCCCACCCCCGCGGGGGATCGGCGCGACGGGGCAGGAGCGAGCTACTCCTCGACGTCGATGATCCGCTGCGAGGTCACCGGACGGGTCCGGGCGCGCGGGCGCCGGCCCGGCAGCGGGATCCGGTCGGCGATGTTGCTCAGCGGGTTGACCACCTGCGCCAGCGTCACCACCGCCTCGTGCAGCGCGTCGATCGTGGGCGCCAGCGCCTCCAACCCCGGCGCCAGCCGGTTGAGCGTGTCGGCGACGTCGGCGAGCTTGAGCAGCGGCCCGTCGGGATCGGTCAGCGTGTCGAGCAGTCCGCCCTCGGCCAGCAGCCGGTCGGCCACCCCGTCCTCGCGCAGCACCCGCTCGATGAGCCCGTCGTTGGCCAGCAGCTGATCGGCCAGCCCACCCGGCGCGATCACCCGCGACAACGCGCCGTCCTCGGTGGTCAACCGGTCGGCCAGCCCGCCTTCGCCCATCAGCTGGTCCATCAGCCCACCGGGTGCCACCGCCCGCGACACCGCGCCGTTCTCCGCGGTCATCCGGTCCAGCAGCCCGCCCTCGGAGGTCAGCTGATCGATCAGCCCGCCGGGGCGCAGCAGCCGGTCCAGCGGCCCGTTGGGGGCCAGCGCCCGGCCCAGCGGGGCGTCGTCGTCCATCAGCCGCGCCAGCCGGTTGGCGCGCTCCACCGCGTCGCTGAGGCCCAGCATCTGTGCGAACGAGTTCGGCCCGGACTGCTCCGTGGAAGAGGAGTCGCCCAGCGAGCGTTGTGCAAGTTCGACCGCGCCGGAGGCCATCGAAAGCCCTGCGTCGGCGACGGCCAGCGCCGCCCGTGCGGGAGCGGTCGCGAGGTCCGTCAGGGCTTTGGCGAGGTTCATCAGCCCAGTTTATGGATCCGACGACGGGGTATCGAAGAATGCCGAACTCACAGGAAGCCCACAGGGACTCTGCAGCATGATTACAAGCAAGTCGGCGGAGAGTAGGCGAAATGGCGATGCCTGCGTTACCTGAGAACACCCCCGAAGCGAAGGTCCTTGTGGTTGACGACGAGGACAATATCGTCGAGCTGCTCTCCGTCAGCCTCAAGTTCCAGGGCTTCGAGGTGCACACCGCCTCCAACGGCCCGGCCGCCCTCGACAAGGCCCGCGAGATCAGGCCCGACGCGGTGATCCTCGACGTGATGATGCCGGGTATGGACGGTTTCGGTGTGCTGCGCCGGCTGCGCGCCGACGGCATCGACGCGCCCGCCCTGTTCCTGACGGCCCGCGACTCCCTGCAGGACAAGATCGCGGGTCTCACGCTCGGCGGTGACGACTACGTGACCAAGCCGTTCAGCCTCGAGGAGGTCGTCGCGCGGCTGCGGGTGATCCTGCGCCGCACCGGCCGCGGCGCCGAGGAGCCCCGCAGTTCCCGGCTGAAGTTCGCCGACATCGAACTCGACGAGGACACCCACGAGGTGTGGAAAGCCGGTGAGCCGGTGTCGTTGTCGCCGACGGAGTTCACGCTGCTGCGCTACTTCATGATCAACGCGGGCACCGTGCTGTCCAAGCCGAAGATCCTCGACCACGTCTGGCGCTACGACTTCGGCGGCGACGTCAACGTCGTGGAGTCCTACGTGTCGTATCTGCGCCGCAAGATCGACACCGGCGAGAAGCGACTGCTGCACACCCTGCGCGGAGTCGGATATGTGCTGCGCGAACCCCGCTGACCGGGAAACCTAGGCCGGATGCGCGGACGCGGCATTCCACTGCGCATCGGGCTGGTCGCGGCCACCCTGGTGCTGGTGGCGTGCGGCCTGCTGGCATCGGGAATCGCCGTCACCACCATCCTGCGGCACACCCTGAGCAACCGCGTCGACCAGGAACTGCTCGACGCCTCGCGGGGCTGGGCCGCCCAGAGCCCCCGGGAGATGCCCGCCGCCGGCCTCGAGGGCCCCAACCCCGCCCGGCCGCCGTCGAACTTCTACGTCCGCGGGCTGCTGCCGGACGGGCGGACGTGGACGGCGGTCAACGACCGGGACGCCGAACCCGACCTGCCCGCCGACAACGACGTCGGCCCCCAACCGGTGACGATCGGCTCCGTCGACGGGTCCGCCGTCCAGTGGCGCGCCATGACGGTACGCGGCCCCGGCGGTGAGCTGATGACCGTCGCCATCGACCTGTCCGACGTGCAGACCACCGTGCGCGAGTTGACCTACGCGCAGGCCGGCATCGGGCTGGCGGTGCTCGTGGTGCTCGGCGTCGCCGGCTACGCGGTGGTGCACCGCAGCCTGCGCCCGCTCGACGAGGTGGAGCAGACCGCCGCCGCGATCGCCGCCGGCCAGCTCGACCGCCGGGTCCCGGAGCGCGACCCGAACACCGAGGTGGGCCGACTTTCGTTGGCGCTCAACGGAATGCTCGCCCAGATCCAGTCCGCGATGGCGGCCTCGGAGGCCTCGGCCGAGCAGGCGCGCAGCTCCGAGGACCGGATGCGACGGTTCATCACCGACGCCAGCCACGAACTGCGCACCCCGCTGACCACCATCCGCGGCTTCGCCGAGCTGTACCGCCAGGGCGCGGCCCGCGACATCGAGATGCTGATGAGCCGCATCGAAAGCGAATCCAGCCGGATGGGGCTGCTCGTGGAGGACCTGCTGCTGCTGGCCCGCCTCAACGCGCAGCGGCCGCTGGAACGCCACCCCGTCGACCTGCTCACCCTGGCCACCGACGCCGTGCACGACGCCCGCTCCATCGCGCCCAAGCGGGCGGTCACGATGACGGTGTTCGACGGTCCCGGCATCCCCGAGGTGCTCGGCGACGAGGCCCGGCTGCGGCAGGTGCTGAGCAACCTGATGGCCAACGCCCTGCAGCACACCCCGGAGAGCGCGCGGGTGACGGTGCGGGTGGGCACGGTCGACGACCGCGCCGTGCTCGAGGTGTGCGACGAGGGGCCGGGGATGACGACCGAGGATGCCCAGCGGGTGTTCGAGCGGTTCTACCGCGCGGACACGTCACGCACCCGCGCCAGCGGCGGCACCGGCCTGGGCCTGTCCATCGTCGACTCGCTGGTGCGCGCCCACGGCGGCACGGTCACCGTGGCCACCGCCCCGGGCCGCGGCTGCACGTTCACGGTCAGCCTGCCGCGCATCACCGAGTCGGTCGGGGCCGCGGCTCAGCCCAGCTGAGCCAGCGCCTCGCGGATCCTGGCCTGGGCCTCGTCGAGCGACTCCGGCGACGGGTTCGGATCGGCGTTGGCGAAGCCGAAGTCCGACAGGTTGCGGGCGGGGAAGACGTGCACGTGCAGGTGCGGCACCTCCAGTCCGGCGATGATCACCCCGGCCCGCTCGGTGTCGAACGCCTTGCAGACCGCCTTGCCGATCAGCTGGGACACCGACATCACCTTCGCGAACTTGGCGGGGTCGACGTCCTGCCAGTTGTCGATCTCCTCACGGGGCACCACCAGCGTGTGACCCTGGGTGAACGGCGCGATCGTCAGGAAGGCAACGACTTCGTCGTCCTCGTAGACGAAACGGCCGGGGAGTTCTCCGTTGATGATCTTGGTGAAGACGCTGGCCATGGTTCTGAGCATTCCAAAGCGGTGCAGGTGTCGGCACGCGGGGGTGCCACCGTGACGACGCCGACGACGACGGGGCCGTTGCCGCAGGACAGCGACGCGGTGGCGTCGACGAGATAGTCGGCGACCGCCTCGCGCGCCCGCGCCGGGTCCAGCGGTTCGCACAGGAACGCCGGATTGGCGTGTGTGGCGCGGGCCAACAGGTCACGGCAGCGCGGTCCGAAGTCCGTGTCGAGGTCGGCCCCGAAATCGCGCTGGATGTAGCGGATGAACTCACCGCGGGTGTTGACGGCGTAGCCGGTGCGGTCGGCCTCCAGGGTCACCGGCCAGAACGGTGGCGCCACCCGGTAGCGGCGCGTCGTGTCGCGAGCGGTCCCACCGGGCGGCGTCCACGCCTCGAGCGCGATCTCATGGGTGCGGACCGCGAACCGGCGCATCACGTAGACGAACGCCTCGGCCGCCGCGCGTGCGCACAGCAGCGTCGGATCTCCCCCCGTCCCCACCCGGCCGAGTGTATTAGCTGATTCGGTGAAGCTGTCTCCTAGGCCGTGGACAGCGACGCGTACAGATAGGCTAAGTCTTTGCCAACGCGATCTTTTCGTGGAGCTCGGCGACGGTCCACGGCGGATCGGTGTGGTGGTCGCGGTAGGCCAGGATCGCCGGCGTCGGGCGCGCGAACTCCCCGACGAAGCCGCCGGCGGCGACGAAGATGCGGCCGGTGATGTCCTCGGCCGCGTCGCTGGCCAGATACGCGTATGTCGGTGCGACGTACTCCGGCGGCGCCGCGTCCAGCGCGCCCTGATAGCTGATCTCGTCGAGCAGGCCCCGCCGGTGCAGCTCGGCGATGTGCGCCTCGTACTCCGGGCCCGTCGACAGCCGGGTCTTCGCGCCGGGGCAGACCACGTTGGCGCGCACCCGGTGCTCCTTGAGTTCGGCGGCGATCGCCATCGTCAGCGCGTTGACGCCGCCCTTGCCCGCCGGATAGCCGGTGCCGCCGTAGTCGCCGAGGAAGGCGAACGAGTTGGTGTTGACGATCGCTCCGCCGCCCTGCTCGACCATCCGGGGCGCCGCCGCCCGGCACGTCTCGAAGACCGTGCCCAGATGCGCGTCGAGCAGATCCCGGAACTGCGCCGAGGTGATGTTCAGGATCGAGGACCCGGGCGGTTCCGCGGTGCCCGCGCAGTTGATCAGGATGTCGATGCGGCCGAACTCGCGCACGCAGGTGTCCACCAGCAGGTCGGCGGTGGCGGGCTCAGCTGGTGAGCCCGCCACGCCGACCGCGTGCGGAATCTGTTGTGCCGCTTCGGAAACCGCGTCCGGATCGCGTCCGTTGACAACGACGCGGGCGCCGAGTTCGGTGAGCAGGCGCGCCACGGCGAACCCGACACCGCGCGAGCCGCCGACGACGACCGCGCCCCGCCCGCTCAGCATCGGGCTACTTGCCCTCACCCACCTGGGCGAACTCCATGGCGTCGAGGTTCCAGTAGCCGCGCAGGTTGGTGAGCAGGCCGGCGTCGTTCGTCTTGTAGGTGAACACGCCGCGCACCGTGCTGGTCATCCCGTTCTCGAACCGGCTGCGCAGCACCAGGATGTGGGCGACCTCGTGCGGCGAGCTGGACGGGAACGTCTCCTCGCAGGTGATCCGCAGGTCGTTGGCGGCGATGTTGGCGTCATAGAACGCCGCCACCGCCTCCTTGCCCCGCACCCCGTTGCCGTCGGGGTTGGTGTAGGACTTGCCGATCGGATCTTCGATGACGATGTCGTCGGCCATCAGCGCCAGCCACCCGTCCTTGTCGTGGGCGTGCACGCACTTCCACGAGTTGTGCGAGGCAGCCAGCGCCGGCGTCGTCTCCACCTGCGACGTCATCGTGGTTACCGGTCGGCGTCGGTGTAGCGGATCACGCCGCGGATGTTGCGGCCCTCCAGCATGTCCTGGTAGCCCTCGTTGATCTGCTCCAGGCGGTACTGCCGGGTGACCATGTCGTCGAGGTTGAGGCGACCGGCCTTGTACATCGACAGCAGCTGCGGGATGTCGTGGTGCGGGTTGCCGCCGCCGAAGATGGTGCCCTGCAGGCGCTTCTGCAGCAGGGTCAGCATCGACAGGTTCAGCTTCACATCGTTGGACGCCATGTTGGCGACCGCGGTGGCGACGACGGTGCCGCCCTTGGCGGTGATGTTCATGTAGTCGTCGATGTCCTCGCCCTTGAGCTCGCCGACGGTGACGATCGTCTTGTGCGCCATCCGGCCCTGGGTGACCTCGGCGACGCCGGCCATCGCGCTGTGGATGTCCGGGTAGGCGTGCGTGGCACCGAACTTCAGCGCCGCATCGCGTTTGAACTCGACGGGATCGACGACGAAGATGTTGCGCGCGCCGGCGTTGAGCGCACCCTGCAGCGCGCCGGTGCCGACACCGCCGACGCCGACGATGACCACGTCCTCACCGGGGCGGACGTCGCCGCTGCGGACCGCCGAACCGTAGCCGGTGGTGACGCCGCAGCCCACCAGGCAGGCCACCTCGAACGGGATCGACGGGTCGATCTTCACCACCGAGCTCTTGTGCACGACCATGTACGGGCTGAAGGTGCCCAGCAGGGTCATCGGGATGACGGGCTGGCCGTTCTTGACCGCGTGGATTCGGTGGGTGCCGTCGCTGACCGCCACACCGGCGAGCAGGCCGGCGCCGAGGTCGCAGAGGTTGCGCAGGCCCTCCTGACAGGCCGGACACTCACCGCAGGACGGGATGAACGACAGCACGACGTGGTCGCCGGGCTGGATGTGCTCGACACCGGGGCCCACCTCGGTGACGATGCCCGCGCCCTCGTGGCCGCCGAGCACCGGGAAGCCGGCCATCGGGATGTCGCCGGTGACCAGGTGGTGGTCAGAGTGGCACATCCCGGAGGCTTCCATCTGGATCTTGACCTCGTCCTTGACGGGGTCACCGATCTCGATCTCCTCGATCGACCACGGCTGATTGAACTCCCAGATAAGGGCGCCTTTTGTCTTCATTCGCTGGTGCCTTCCGCTAGAACAAGTGCCCACAGACTAGAGGTATTAGTTTGACAGGTGTCAAGCCCCTCCAAGCAACTGCTTGGTTACCAGAGTGGCACAGGCGCCTGGCCCAGTGGGTAATACCCCGGAAGCTTCTCCCCGGCCAGTGACCGTTCGATGCGTTTCTGCATGCCGGGCGACAGATCGCCGGACTCGATGAGCTTGGCGTAACCCTTCGCGACGTGGTTGAAGTCGAAGAAGTCGCGCTGCCACTCGATCTTGAGATCGGCATTGAGCCGGAACCAACTGCCCCCGATGCCGTAGATCTCGGCGGTGGTGCCGTCGGACTTGTGGGCGATCTGCTTCCAGAACCCGACGATCTCGCCCTGCCGGTCGTCGACGATCACCTTCTGGTACTCGTAGACCCAGTTCTCCAGGCCCTCCATCTCCAGGCCCAGGGCGATGTCGCGGATCTCATCCTTGCCGACGCACATGACGTCTTCCTTGGGGCCGATGTTCCACCCGTAGGTGGCGTCGTCGGCGTAGAACTCGGCCAGCGGCTTCCAGTCGCCGTTGCGTTCGGCTTCACGGTTGGCCTCCAGCCATTCCTCGACCCACTTGTCGAGGGCTTCGCGGGGCAGTGACGGCATTGTCTACTCTCCTATTTCTCGGACGGCCCGAGCTCTTTGATGACCAGTGCCCGGGTCGGGCACATCTCGACGGCGTTCTCGATCTCGGCGCGGGCCTCATCGGGCGGCTCGGGATCGAGGATCTCGACCTGACCGCGCTTGGGCACCCGGAAGTAGTCGGGGGCCTCGACCTCGCACATCGCGTGTCCCTGACACAGGTCGAGGTCGACTTCGATTCGGTAGGAACCCATCTGCGCCTCCTACTGGGTACGCCTGCGGTAACGGGCCTTGGCCGGCCGCTGCAGCTGCACCACCATCTTCGAGTGGTCGTTGCGGTACGTCTCCGGCGGCTGGGCCATCTCGAACTCGTACTCGCGCAACAGAACCGAGAAGATCGCCTTGATCTGCATCTGGGCGAACGCGGCGCCGACGCAGCGGTGCCTGCCCGCGCCGAACGGGATCCAGGTCCACCGGTTGACCAGATCCTCCTGGCGCGGCTTGTCGTAGCGGCTGGGATCGAACTCGTCCGGGTTCGGGAAGTCCTCCGGGATCCGGTTGCTGATCGCCGGCGACGCGGCGACGAAGTCGCCCTTGTGGATCGGGTAACCGCACACCTCGAACTCGCCCTGGGCCACCCGCATCAGGATGATCAGCGGCGGGTGCAGCCGCAGCGTCTCCTTGACGACGTTGTCCAGCAGCGGGATCTGGCGCAGCGCGTGGAAGTTCACCGCCTGACCGTCGGCGTAGAGCTCGTCGAGCTCCTTGACCACGTTGGCGTAGACGTCGGGATGGCGGATCAGCTCGATCAGCGTCCACGCCGATGTGCCGGAGCTCGTGTGGTGGCCGGCGAACATCAGCGAGATGAACATGCCGGTGATCTCGTCGGCGGAGAACCGCGGGTTGCCGTCCTCGTCCTTGATCGACACCAGCACGTCGAGCATGTCGCGGTCGGCCTTGTCCCTGGGCGGGTTGGCCAGCCGCTGGTCGATGATCTCCTGAACCAGCGCAACGAGTTTCACCCGGGCCTCGTCGCGGACCCGGAAGCTCTCGATCGGCAGGTAGGGGTCGACGTAGCACAGCGGGTCGGTGCCCCGCTCGAGCAGGTGGTAGTACTCGGCGAACCGCTTGTCGAGCTGGTTGCGGAACTTCAGGCCGATCAGGCACGCCGTGGAGGTGTAGATCGTCAGCTCGGCGAAGAAGTCGAGCAGGTCGATCTCACCCTCGTCGCCCCAGTCCGCGATCATCTTGCGGACCTCGCCCTCGATCGTGGTGGCGTGGCTCTTCATGTGGTCGCCGCGCAGCGCGGAGTTGTGCAGCATCTCCTTGCGCCGCTCGGGGCTGGCGTCGAACACCACGCCCTTGCCGAAGATCGGCGTCATGAACGGGTAGGCCTCGGCCTGGTCGAGATCCTCGTCGGCGGACCGGAAGAAGAACTCGTTGGCCTCCGCACCCGTCAGCAGGATGACGTGCTTGTCGGCCAGCTGGAACCAGCCGACGTCCCCGCACTCCTCGCGGACCCGCCTCATCAACCCGATCGGGTCGGTGCGGAACTCCTCGAGGTGTCCGTGTTCCTCCTCGCCGCCGGAGACCCGGGGCACGATCGCTGTGGTCATGAGTTCGGTACTCCCTCTTCACCGAGTGCGAGCTTCTGACGTTCCTTGACTTCGGCCAGCGGGGCCTCGGGCTGCAGCTCCATGCTCGCGATGAACCCGCCGCGCGGTGTCTCGGCGACGAACGTGATGGCGCGCGCCAGGTCCTTGGCCCGCAGGAAGTAGTCGTGGCGGGCCTGCCCCCACTTGGCCCAGTCCTCCAGCGCCGGACCGAGTTTCTCGGCGGGCAGGCTCCAGCCCATGTTCGTCTTGGTGGGGCCGGGATGCACGACCGACGCGCGCACCCCGGTGCCCTCGAGTTCCATCTGCAGGTTGGTCACCATCGCGACCAGGCCCGCCTTGGCGGCGCCGTAGGCACCCATGTGCGGGCGCTGGCGCAGTGCGACGTCGGAGCCGACGAAGATCAGGTCGCCGCGGCGGCGTTCGATCATGCCGGGCAGCACCGCGGTGGCCAGCCGGTTGGCGCCGACGAGGTGGATCTGCAGCTGCCGCTCGAAGTCCTCGGTGCTGGTCTCGGCGATCTTGCCGAAGTCGGTGTCACCGGCGCCGGCGACCAGCACCTCGATGTCGCCCAGGGCCTCGGTGGCCAGCGCGACAAAGGTTTTCACCGAGTCGGGATCGGTGACGTCGAGCCGGAACCCGACCGCCTCGCCGCCGTCGGCGTTGATCTTGCCGACGAGCTCCTCGAGCTTGTCCACGCGTCGAGCGCCGAGCGCGACCGGGAAGCCGCGCGCGGCCATCTCGATCGCCGTGGCCTCGCCGATACCGGAGGAGGCGCCGGCGACGATGACGGGTCGGCGGTCGGGCAGGGGATCAAAACGCGGCATGTGGTGACCTTCAGCGGTTCTCGACGGTGATGGGCAGGTGAGCGAATCCGCGGACATTGCTGGAGTGGACGCGGACGGCGTTGTCCTCGTCGACCTGATATCCGCGGATCCGCTTGAACAACTCGGCCAGCGCCACCCTGCCCTCCATTCGCGCCAGGTGGGCGCCCAGGCAGAAGTGTGCTCCGCTGCCGAAACTCATGAGTTTGGAGCCGATGTCGCGACCGATCAGGAAGCGGTCCGGGTCGTCGAACACCCGCTCGTCGCGATGTGCGGATCCGGGCAGGAGCAGCAGCACATCGCCCTCGGGAATCCTGGTGTCGTACAGCGTGAGATCGCCGACGACGGTGCGCGCGAGGATCTGGCTGGAGGTGTCGTAGCGCAGCGTCTCCTCCACCCACTCCGGGATCCGGTCCAGATCGTCGTACAGCGGCGCGACCTGATCGGGGTTGCGATGGCCCCAGAACATGGCGTTGGCGAGAAGTTTCGTCGTGGTCTCGTTGCCCGCGATGACCATCAGGAACATGAAGCCGAGGATCTCGTCGTCGGTGAGCCGGTCACCGTCGATCTCGGCCTCCAAAAGCGCGGTGGTCAGGTCGTCGGTGGGCGTCCTGCGCCGCTCGGCGACCATGCCCTGGTAGTAGACGATCAGGTTGATCGACGCCTCCACCGCTGCGGGCGGCACGTCGGTCACCCCCTCCTCGCGGTGCATCACCGCATCGGCCCACGCCCGCAGTTGCGCGCGGTCGGGCTCGGGGACGCCCATCAGCTCGGAGATCACGTCCATCGGCAGCTTGCCGGCGAAATCGTCGACGTAGTCCACGGTTTCACCGCTGCGCGCCTTGTCCAGCATGGTGTCGAGATGCTGGTTTGCGATCTCGGTGACCCGCGGTTCGAGCTCGCGGATGCGGCGCGGGGTGAAGCCCTTCGACACCAGGGTGCGCAGCCGCAGGTGGTCGGGGTCGTCCATCGCCAAAAACGACATGGTCTTGCTGGCGTGCGGGCCGCGGGAGGCCGGATCCAGGGAGACGCCGAACTTGTTGGACAGCGTCGTGCTGTTGCGGAACCCGGCCAGCACGTCGGCGTGCCGCGACAGCGCCCAGAAGCCGAGCTCGGAGTTGCGGTACAGCGGAGCCTCGTCGCGCAGCCGCTTGTAGTAGGGGTACGGGTCCTCGTGGAAGTCGTAATCGTATGGGTCCAGCTTGATTTCGCTGAGCGTCACTGTTCCTCTCCCAGGATGAGCCCGACCACGTAGCTCAGTCGGTCGGCGATCTGGTGGTATGTGAAGGCGCCGCTGCCCGCGTTGACCAGCGCGCCGAAGAACGTCATCTCCAGTGCGGCCAGGGCCCGCGGGTCGGCGTCCGGGCCCATGGCCGAGCGGATGCGGCGATGGATCTCAGCGCCGATCTTGTCGCGCACCTTGCGCACCGCGGGGTCGTTACCGCTGAGCAGGGCGGTGGTGCAGGCCGCCGCCACCTCGGGTTCGTCGGCTACGGTCAGTGCCATCGCCCGCAGCGCCTTCTGCACACGGGTCAACCGTGTCTCGTTGACGTCGGTGAAGTACGGCACCTGGCGCATCAGGTCCAGGTAGACCTCGGCGATCAGGTGGTTCTTCGACGAGAAGTAGGTGTAGGCGGTCGCGGGAGCCACCTTGGCGCGGGCGGCGACGGCGCGCACGGTCAGATCGGCGTAGGACGACTCGCGCAGCATCTCCATCCCGGCCGCGAGGACCTTGCGGAAGGTCTCCTCCTGGCGGCGGTTGCGCGGTGGTTCGCCGTCCGCCGCAGGCGTACCGCCTGTGGTCGCCACCACGGGTTCGCTGGACACGTGTCCAAGTTATCGGACGTCGTGAATATCGCGCAAGTACCCAGGTACTGCGGCACTGCTTGCCAGATGCGAGAACCGGCCACTAAGGTGCGGAACAAGGCAATCCAGACAAGTGTCCAGTATCGGGCGAACGGAGACGCGATGGCAGTGCTGCCGAATCGGGAGAGTCAGCTACTCATCGACGGCAAGCTGGTGGCAGGCAGCGGCGGGACCTACACCACCATCAACCCCGCGACCGAGGAGGTGCTCGGCGTCGCCGCCGACGCCACCGCCGAGGACATGGGCCGGGCCATCGAGGCGGCCAGGCGGGCGTTCGACGACACCGACTGGTCCACCAACACCGAACTGCGGGTGCGCTGCCTGCGGCAGCTGCAGACCGCGCTGAAGGACAACCTCGAGGAGTTGCGCGAGCTGACCATCGCCGAGGTCGGCGCGCCGCGGATGCTGACGTCCGGCGGCCAGCTCGAGACGCCGATCGAGGACCTGTCGGTCGCCGCCGACATCGCCGAGAACTACCAGTGGGCAACCGATCTCGGCTACGCCACCCCGCAGGGCATCCCGACCAACCGGCGCGTCGTGCGCGAGGCGGTCGGCGTCGTCGGCGCCATCACGCCGTGGAACTTCCCGCACCAGATCAACCTGGCCAAGATCGGGCCGGCGCTGGCGGCCGGAAACACGTTGGTGCTCAAGCCCGCTCCCGACACCCCGTGGTGCGCGGGCGCACTGGCCGAGCTGATCGCCGAGCACACCGACTTCCCGCCCGGTGTGGTCAACATCGTCACCTCCAGCGACCACGGGGTGGGGGCGCTGCTGAGCGAGGACCCGCGGGTGGACATGGTGTCGTTCACCGGGTCGACGGCCACCGGCCGGGCGGTGATGACCGCCGCGGCGGCCACCATCAAGAAGGTCTTCCTCGAACTGGGCGGCAAGTCGGCCTTTTTGGTGCTCGACGACGCCGATCTGGCCGGCGCCTGCTCGATGGCCGGGTTCACCGCCTCGATGCACGCCGGACAGGGCTGCGCGATCACCACCCGACTGGTGGTGCCGCGGGCCCGCTACGACGAGGCCGTCGAGGCGGCCGCGGCCACCATGGGGTCGCTGAAACCCGGCGACCCCAACGATCCGCGCACGGTGTGCGGCCCGGTGATCTCGGCGCGTCAGCGCGACCGGGTGCAGGGCTACCTCGATCTGGCGGTCACCGAGGGCGGCCGGTTCGCCTGCGGCGGTGGGCGTCCCGCCGACCGCGACAAGGGCTTCTTCATCGAGCCGACGGTGGTGGCCGGGCTGACCAACGACGCCCGGGTGGCGCGCGAGGAGATCTTCGGACCGGTGCTGACCGTGATCGCCCACGACGGCGACGACGACGCGGTGCGCATCGCCAACGACTCGCCGTACGGGTTGAGCGGCACCGTGTTCTCCGCCGACCCGGAGCGCGCCGACCGGGTGGCCGCGCGGCTGCGGGTCGGCACCGTCAACATCAACGGCGGCATCTGGTACTCCGGCGACATGCCGTTCGGCGGGTACAAGCAGTCCGGGATCGGCCGGGAGATGGGGCTGGCCGGTTTCGAGGAGTACACCGAGATCAAGGCGATCGCCACGGCGGCCAACTAGAACCTGTGCACCTGCACCACATCCGAGGAGACATACGTGGGACGTTTTGACAACAAGGTCGGCATCGTCACCGGTGCCGGCGGCGGCATCGGCCAGGCCTACGCCGAGGCGCTCGCGCGCGAGGGTGCGGCGGTGGTGGTCGCCGACATCAACCTCGAGGGCGCGCAGAAGGTCGCCGACGGCATCAAGGGCGAGGGCGGTAACGCGCTGGCGGTGCGCGTCGACGTGTCCGACCCGGAGTCGGCCAAGGAGATGGCCGCGCAGACGCTTTCGGAGTTCGGCGGCATCGACTACCTGGTCAACAACGCCGCGATCTTCGGCGGGATGAAGCTGGACTTCCTGATCACCGTCGACTGGGACTACTACAAGAAGTTCATGAGCGTGAACCTCGACGGGGCGCTGGTGTGCACCCGGGCGGTGTACAAGAAGATGGCCAAGCGCGGCGGCGGGGCGATCGTCAACCAGTCGTCGACCGCGGCGTGGCTGTACTCGAACTACTACGGCCTGGCCAAGGCGGGTGTGAACAGCCTGACCCAGCAGCTGGCCACCGAGCTCGGCGGGCAGAACATCCGCGTCAACGCCATCGCGCCGGGCCCGATCGACACCGAGGCCAACCGCACGACCACCCCCAAGGAGATGGTCGGCGACATCGTCAAGCGGATCCCGTTGTCGCGCATGGGCGAACCCGAGGACCTGGTCGGCATGTGCCTGTTCCTGCTCTCCGACGAGGCCAAGTGGATCACCGGGCAGATCTTCAACGTCGACGGCGGGCAGATCATCCGATGAGTGACCTCAAGCTCGGCTACATCGGGCTCGGCAACATGGGTGCCCCGATGGCCAAACGACTGGTGGACTGGCCCGGCGGGTTGATCGTCTTCGATGTACGCGCAGAGGCGATGACGCCGCTGACCGACCTCGGGGCGACGGCCGCCGAGAGCGTGGCAGATGTCGCGCGCGCCGACCTGATCAGCGTGACCGTGCTCAACGACGATCAGGTCCGCACGGTGGTCGGCGAGTTGGCAGCCAACGCCAAGCCGGGCACCGTCATCGCCATCCACTCCACGATCAGCCCGGAGACCGCCGTCGAGCTCGCCGAACAGCTGCGGCCGCAGGAGATCCACATCGTCGACGCGCCGGTCAGCGGTGGCGGCGGTGCGGCCGACAAGGGGGAGCTGGCGGTGATGGTCGGCGCCGAGCGAGACGTGTACGAGCGGATCAAGCCGGCGTTCAAGCGGTTCGCGTCGCTGGTGGTGCATGCCGGGGAGCCGGGCGCCGGCACGCGGATGAAGCTGGCGCGCAACATGCTGACGTTCACCAGCTACGTCGCGGCGTGTGAGGCGATGAAGCTGGCGGAGGCGTCGGGTCTGAGCCTGCAGGCGCTGGGCCGCGTGGTGCGGCACAGCGACGCCCAGAGTGGCGGCCCCGGCGCGATCATCGTGCGCGAGGACATGACGGACCTGACGCCGGATCACTGGCTGTATGAGGCGTTCACCCACACCCGCGGGCTGGGGGAGAAGGACCTCAGCCTGGCGCTGGCGCTGGGCGAGCAGACCCACGTCGAGCTGCCGCTGGCCGAGATCGCGCTGAAGAACCTGGCCGCCGGTCTCGGCGTGCCGTACACGAAGGAGTGAGTGAGATGGACGAGCTGCGCCGCAAGGGCCTCGAGAAGATGAACGAGGTCTACGGCTGGGAGATGCCCAACATCGAGGGCGACCCGTACTTCGACCTCACCGTCGACCACCTCTTCGGAACCATCTGGACGCGGCCCGGGCTGTCGATGCGCGACAAGCGGATCATGACGCTGACCGCGGTGACCGCCGTCGGAAACTCCGATCTGGCCGAGATCCAGGCCAACGCGGCGCTGGCCAACGGCGAGATGACCGAGGAGGAGCTCAAGGAGATGGCGGTGTTCCTGACCCACTACCTCGGCTTCCCGCTCGGCTCCAAGCTCGACGGCGCGGTCAGCAAGGTGATCAAGAACCGGCAGAAGGGCAAGGGCCAGGACAAGAAGGCCAACGTCAACGCCGCGGTCAAGATGCACTCCGGCGGCAAGGTGCACGACGACACCAATGGCTGAATCCCGGACGAGTCGATACGCGTCGCTGACGCGCGAGCAGCTCGCGGCGCTGGTGCCGGAGCTGCTGCTGATCGGTCAACTCATCGACCGGTCCGGAATGGCCTGGGTGATCGGCAGTTTCGGCCGCGAGGCGATGCTGCAGGTCGCGATCGAGGAATGGATGGGCGCCAGCCCGATCTACACCAAGCGGATGCAGCGCGCGCTGAGGTTCGAGGGCGACGACGTCGTCACGATCTTCAAGGGCATGCAGCTCGACATCGGGGCGCCGCCGCAGTTCATGGACTTCCGCTACACCGTGCACGACAAGTGGCACGGCGAGTTCCACCTCGACCACTGTGGGGCGCTGCTCGACGTCGAGCCGATGGGCGAGGACTACGTGCGCGGCATGTGCCACGACATCGAGGACCCCACGTTCGTCGCGACGGCGGCCGCGACCAACCGTCGCGCCCAGATCCGGCCCATCCACCGCCCGCCGCGGGTGCCCGCGGACCGGCATCCGCACTGCGCGTGGACGGTCATCATCGACGACTCCTATCCGGAGGTGGCCGACCACCCGGTGCTGGAGGTCATGTGGCGCACCCGTGCGGCGCAGCTGGAACTCGACCCGATCGACGAGACCGGCGAGGGGCTGGCCGACTACTCGGGGCCGCTGGTGTCGGACTTCGACTTCGGCGCGTACTCGCACTCGGCGCTGGTGCGCATCGCCGACGAGGTGTGCCTGCAGATGCACCTGCTGAACCTGTCGTACGTGATCGCGGTTGGCAAGCTCGCGGGCGCGAACACCGAACTGGCCAAAGACATCTGCACCAAGCAGCTGATCGGTGTCGCCGGTATCGCCGCCGAGCGGATTCACCGGGCGCTGGCGCTGCCGGGCGGGATCGAGGGTGCGGTGCGCACGCTGGAACTGCATCCGCTGCTCAACCCGGCGGCCTACGTCGACGCCGAGATCGGACCGGACGTGGTGTCGGTGCGGCGCTCGCCGGCGCACGAGGACGGTGCGTGGGTGGCGCTGGTGACCCCCGACGAGGTGCGACCGCTGCAGGCGGCGGTGCGGGCGGTCGACAGCCGACTCGACGTGCAGGTCGCCGGCGGGGCCGAGGAGTGGACGGCGCGCGTCGTCGACACCGGCGCCGAGGCCAAGGAGTTCTCCGAGGTGGCGGTGGTGAAGGTCAGCGGCGGAGCGACGTGGCAGTTCGAACCGCGAAAGTCGTTGCCGCTGACCGTAGTTTAAGGGTCCGGGCGCAGCTCAGGGGGCGGCCAGCAGGACGAAGCCGCCGCCCCACCCCTGCACCGTCGCATCGGCGGGAAACGAGACCCGATGGTCCTTCCCGCGGAGGAAGTCACCGGAGATCCCGGCGGCCTTCACGGGTTCACCGTCGCGTTCGAACACCAGCAGGCTGGCCTTGGAGCCGTAGAACCGGTCCTTGATCACGGGTGCGCCGACAGTGTCCTCGATGAAGTCGCGCTCGGTGTGTTCGTTGAACAGGTGCACCTCATCCCATTCCCAGGAGGTGAACTCCCGGAGGAACGCCGACGTTCCGGTGTCCCTCACCTGTCTGAGACCGTCGATGAGCCGCTGATCGTCATAGTCGATGTCCATTGAAGGCCGCACGGCGTCGCGCACGGGACCGCAGCCGGTCGAGGTCAGGCCGAAGAGTACGGCGACCATCGCGATGAGCAGAGGGAGGGATCTCACGTCGGGTACATCTCGAGGTGGACGAATCGGACATCCGGTTCGCGCTGATTCACCAGCACGTTGCGGTAGACCCACGTGCCGTCCGCATTGAGGTAGCGGTCCTGCGCGGAGACAACCTCGGCGGACTTGGTGCCGGTCAGCGGCTCGGTGAAGTGCGACTGTTCGAGCAGGGCGGGAAGGTCGGCGGTCGGCACCTCCAGCGCCAGCTGGTATCGCTGGTCCAACCTGGCGTCCTTGTACACCTCCACCACCTCCGCGCTGGCGGGTAGCACGATGCCGCCGAACTCGGTTGCACTGCGGATCAGTTCGGGGTCAGCCGAGCTGGTCTTGGATCCGCAGGCGATCGCGAGCAGGACAGTCGCGACTGCGACTACTGCGACCACGTGCTTCACGAGATTCAGTCTAGGTCGCCTTGGACGACCGCCGGCCGCGGTTCACCAACGTCGTCGCCGCGATCCGCCCCAGAATTGGTGCGATCCAGGGGTTCCCGGCGGCGTTAGGGTCGAAACCATGGCAGGCAGCGGACGGATCTCAGCGGCGATGGCGGTTGCGGTGACGATCGGGCTGGCGGGATGTTCAACACCGGAAGGGGAGTCGCAGAGTCCCGCGCCGTCGCCGGCGGTGCAGCAGTTCGACCTGTCGAAGCTGTCGCAGCTGGAAAGCGCGATGCCCGAAGGCTTCGTGCCGTTCCCGACGAACGTGAGCACGCTTCCCGACTCGTATGCAGCCGGTGTCGGCACAGCTCTACCGGGGTCCGAACGAGTCGAGGTCGAACCAGCGCACTGTGCTCCGCTGCTCAAACCCGTTGACGGAATCAGCGGTTCGGAGTCGGCGCGACTCCGGGCCGATGCTCCCGACAAACGAAGCATCGCGATCGCCGCGGATACGCCGGTCGACGTGCGGCTGAACTTTCCGATCTCCGGCTGTGAGCAGATGACCTACACCGTTCCCGACGCGCCGGTGCCCTACCGGGGAACAGTCGAGCGGATCGGTGCGCCGACCATCGACGGCGCCCAGACGTACGCCCTGAAGATCACCGTCGACGGGTTCCCGGATCCGGAGTACTTCTACGCGGCCATCGTCGACGACCGCCTCTTTTTCGACGTCAACGCCCGCGTGGCACCGGATTTCCCGGCGCAACAGGAGCTTTCAGAGCTGCTGGTGAGAGCCGTCGAGGCGGTTACGGGTTAGCGCGGCCGGCCCAGATACGGGTTCGGCATGATGATGCCGGAGTGCGGCCAGAGTTCGATCATGTCCGCAGGCACGAGCGCGTTGGGATCGACGAACTCGAGCTCGGCGAGGTCGACCGGCGCCTCCGGTGTGCTCGGCTTGTAGCCGGGATGGTTCGGGTCAGGAACCCAAACACCTGATCCGGGAATCAATTCCATCTCCCAGGGCTGCCCCAGCGAACCCGGCCCCCGGTACTCGATGTCATTGAGGTCCAGTGGCGCTTCCACCGGTGTCGGGCGGTAGAACCGGCTGTGTGGGTCGGGCACCCAGACTCCCGACCCGGGCACGAGCTCCATCATCCCCTGCCGCCCGAGTTCGCCCGGCTCCAGGTAGACGATGTCACGCAGATCGAGTGTGGTTTCGGGGATGTCGTCGTCGGCGTCGTCATCATCGGTGACGAAGTCCAGTGCCTCGGCGTCGCCGTCCTTCTCCTGACGGCCCAATTCCCGGTATTCATAGGCGATTTCACGCATCCGGCGCGCGATCTCGCCGAGATCGTTGGTGGACCGCCGCACGGTCTGAACCACCTCGCCGATGCCCTTGTTCACGATCGGCAGCAGCATCCGCTCACCGAGTGCGGTGCGCGGCACCGTCGCCGCCGCGTCCATCACCCACTGCCGGATCGCCTCCAGGTGATTACGGCCCGCAGCGACCACGGCCGCGGACCGGTCGACCTCGGCGGCCAGCCTGCGCTCGAGGCCCGCCATCGCCCCGAGCGTGCTCGCCTGGCGCTGGTTGCGCTCGGCGTAGGAGTCCGCGGCGGCGCCCGTCCAGCCGGAACTCGGGGCAGCCGCGGTCACCTCGTTCTGCGCGGCCTGCAGCCGTGTGCTGTTGTCGAGCCCGGCGCCACCCCGCGGGACGCCCTCCCCGAACGTGGCCCGTGCCTGTGACCAGGTCGTCAGGAAGGCCTCCAACACACCCATGACCGAAGTCTATGGGCGCTCAGGCGGGGGGTTTGACGCCAATTTCCGCGGTCACCGTTGCCCCGACCCAGCGCCGCAGATACCGGCGCAACTCGGCGCCCCGGCGCGGCGGCCGGCCCGGGTCGATCACGAACGACTGGATGATGCGCAGCACGTGCTCGGCCAGCTCGTGTAGGTCGCGGTCGTCGAAACCCCAGGCCGCCCAGTCCACGTCGAACCGCCGCAGCATCGCGTCGGCGAACTGCAGCGACACATCGGAGGTGACGGTCTGGCTGAACGCACCCGCCCGGCCGGGCCCCAGCAGCAGGCCGATGTGCTTGTCCTGCGGCAGCCACTCCAGCGCGGTCGCGATGCCCTCGGCGATCGCCTCACTCGGGTCGGTGGTCCCGCGCAGGTGTTCGGCGAGCCGGTCCAGGAACTCGGTCGCGGCGCGCTGGGCCGACGCCTGCAGCAGCGCGTCGGTGCTCGGGAAGTACCGGTACACCGTCTGACGGGTGACGCCCAGCGTGCGGGCCACATCGGCGATCGAGAAGTCCCCGCCGCGCGAGTCGATCGCCCTGCCCGCGGCGTCCAGAATGCGGGCGACCGCCTCTTCGTCCGACGCCGGAGCCGCGCCGGACCAGCCGTGGGTGCGCACGCCGCGATCCTATCGGGGGTGCGCCGGTCAGCCCGTGTAGGAGACCTGCAGCTCCTTGACGCCGTTGAGCCAGCCCGACCGCAGGCGCTGCGGTTCACCGAGTTTGGCGATGTCGGGAATCTGGTCGGCGATCTCGTTGAAGATCAGCTTGATCTCCATACGCGCCAGGTTCGCCCCGATGCAGTAGTGCGCACCGTGCCCGCCGAACCCCAGATGCGGATTGGGGTCACGCAGGATGTTGAACCGGAACGGTTCGTCGAACACCTCGTCGTCGTAGTTGGCGGAGCTGTAGAACAGCCCGGCGCGCTGGCCCTCGCGGATCGTGACACCACCGATCTCGATGTCGCGCAACGCCGTCCGCTGGAAGCAGACCACCGGGGTGGCCCACCGCACGATCTCGTCGGCCGTGGTCTCGGGCCGCTCCCGTTTGAACAGCTCCCACTGGTCGGGGTTGTCGAGGAACGCGTTCATCCCGTGCGTGATCGCGTTGCGGGTGGTCTCGTTGCCCGCGACGGCCAGCAGGATCACGAAGAACGCGAACTCCACCTCGCCCAGCGCCTCGCCGTCCACGTCGGCGTGGACCAGCCGGGTGACGATGTCGTCGGCCGGGCAGCGCCGCCGCTCCTCGGCCATGTTGTAGGCGTAGCCCATCAGCTCGGCGTTGGCCGCCGTGTAGTCGGCCTCGAAGTCCGGGTCGTCGGTGTTGATGATCGCGTTGGACAGCTCGAAGATGCGCTCCCGGTCGGCCTCGGGCACCCCGATCAGGTCCGCGATGGCCAGCAGCGGCAGCCTCATCGCGATGTCGTCGACGAAGTTGCCGCTGCCCTTCTCCCTGGCCTCGGCGACGATCGTGCGGGCCGCGACGGCGAGCTTCTCCTCCAGCGTGGCCACCGCGCGCGGGGTGAACAGCCGCGACACCAGCTTGCGCAGCCGGGTGTGCTCGGGCGCGTCGTGGTTGATCAGCAGCGCCTTGGTCAGCTCCAGCTGGTCGGGGGTGGTGCCCTCGGGCAGCCGCATCACCACGCCCTTGCGGTTGGTCGACCAGTCGTCGGAGTTCCGCGAGATCTCCTTGATGTCCGCGTGACGGCTGATCACCCAGAAGCCGCCGTCGCCGAAGACCGTCTCGGGTTGCTCGTTCCACCAGACCGGTGCGGTCCTGCGCAGTTCGGCGAACTCGCGGACCGGCACACCGCGCAGCAGGACGTCGGGATCGGTGAAGTCGAAGCCCGGGCCGAACGGGCATGTGGTCTGCGTCATACATTCGACCATACAGTGTCTTGTCAAGTGTATGGCCGCCTGCGCTGAACCCGAACGCGCGGCTGCCGTTAGGGTTGGCAGTTGTGCGAGTCCTGGTGATCGGATCCGGCGCCCGAGAGCATGCGCTGCTGCTGGCTTTGAAACGTGACCCCGAAGTGGAGGCACTGGCCGTGGCGCCCGGCAACGCCGGCACCGCGGCGATCGCCGACCAGTACGACGTCGACATCACCTCCGGTGAGGAGGTGGCCAAGCTCGCCAAGCGGATCAGCGCCGACCTCGTCGTCATCGGCCCCGAGGTCCCGCTGGTGCTCGGCGTCGCCGACGCCCTGCGCGCCGCGGGCATCGCCTGCTTCGGTCCGTCCAAGGACGCCGCCCGCATCGAGGGTTCCAAGGCGTTCGCCAAGGACGTGATGACCGCGGCCGGGGTGCGCACCGCGCGCAGCGAGGTCGTCGACAACCCCGCCCACCTCGACGCCGCGCTCGACCGGTTCGGTCCGCCGGCCGGCGAGCAGGCCTGGGTGGTCAAGGACGACGGCCTGGCCGCCGGCAAGGGCGTCGTCGTCACCGCCGACCGTGAGGCCGCCCGCGCCCACGCCGCCGGCCTCCTCGAGTCCGGCCACCCGGTGCTGCTCGAGTCGTTCCTCGACGGCCCCGAGGTGTCCCTGTTCTCCATCGTCGACGGCGAGACCGTCCTGCCGCTGCTGCCGGCCCAGGACTTCAAACGCGTCGGCGACAACGACAGCGGACCCAACACCGGCGGCATGGGCGCCTACGCCCCGCTGCCGTGGCTGCCCGAGTCCGTCGTCACCCAGATCGTCGAGGAGATCGTCAAACCCGTCGCCGCCGAACTCGTCAAACGCGGCAGCTCGTTCACCGGCCTGCTCTACGCCGGGCTGGCCATCACCTCGAAGGGCCCCGCGGTCGTCGAGTTCAACTGCCGCTTCGGCGATCCGGAGACGCAGTCGGTGCTGGCGCTGCTGGACACCCCGCTGGGCCAGCTGCTCTACGCCGCCGCCATCGGCGACCTCGACGGGGAACCGCCGCTGCGCTGGCGGGACGGCTCCGCGGTGACCGTCGTGCTGGCCGCCGAGAACTATCCGGGCCGGCCCCGCCTCGGCGACGTCATCACCGGGTCCGAGGCCGAAGGGGTCCTGCACGCCGGCACCGCCCGCCGCGACGACGGCGCGATCGTCTCCTCCGGCGGCCGTGTGCTCTCGATCGTCGGCACCGGGCCCGACCTGGCCGCCGCCCGTGAGGACGCCTACCGCATCCTCAAAACGATCAAGCTGCCCGGCAGCCACTACCGCAGCGACATCGCGCTGGCCGCGGCCGAGGGCCGGATCAGCGTCTAGGCCGTCAGCAGCGGCGCGATCCACGCCAGCTCGGCGGGCAACTGCGCGCTCCAGAACGCGCCGTTGTGCCCGCCGGGCGAGAAGCCGCCCGCGGGCGGATTGGGCAGCTGCGCGATGAACTGCTTGGTCGCCGAATAGAACGGATCGCTTGTCCCGCAGTCGATCCGGATCGGGATCGACGCCAGCGCGGGCAGCCCCCACACGCTGTTGGCCGCGTAGTCCTCGGCGTCGTCGAACGCCCCCGGCGCGGCCGCACCCGGCGACGTCCACAGCGCCGGGCTGACCGCGCAGATCGCCGCGGTGCGCGCCGGGCCGAGCCGAGCGCCCAGCAGCAGCGCCCCGTAGCCGCCCATCGACCAACCCAGGAACGCCACCCGCGAGGTGTCCAGCCCCTGCGACGCCAGCATCGGGATCAGCTCGTCGAGCACCATCGCACCCGAGTCCTCACCGGAGGCCCGCCGGTGCCAGTAGCCGCCGCCACCGTCCACCGCCACCACCGCGAACGGCGGCAGCCCCGCCGCCACCGCCTGCGCCAGGCCCTGCTCCACCCCGCCGGCCATCACCCCCGCGGCGTCCTGCCCCTTGCCGTGCAGCGCGATGACCGGGCGCAGCGGCCCCGTCTGGCCGGGCGGACGCGCGATCGCCCAGCGCGTCGTCACACCGCCGCGCGCCGCGGAGACGAACGAGCCCTCGACGTAGGTGGGGGCGGGTTCGGCCGTGCCCGCCGGCGCCCATCGCAGCGCCGCCGCACCGGCGAGCGCTCCGGCACCCAGGCGCAGCAGATGACGGCGACTCAGCTCGGGCATGGCGGCCATCATGCCAAAACCGGCCCCTGATTAGCCGAAACCCCGATCTGAGACGAGATCGGCTGGCAGCATGCTAGTCGTGACGGCAGCGGTCACTCCCAAGGGGGAACGCCGGCGGTACGCGCTGGTCAGCGCGGCTGCCGATCTCCTGTGCGAAGGCGGCTTCGACGCGGTGCGGCACCGCGCCGTGGCTCGTCGTGCCGGGCTGCCGCTGGCGTCGACGACCTACTACTTCTCGTCGCTGGACGATCTGATCGCCCGCGCGGTCGAGCACGTCGGCGAGCGGGAGGCCGAACAGCTGCGGACCCGGGTCGCGATGCTGTCCCGCCGCCGCCGCGGCGCCGAGTCCACCGCCGACATCCTCGTCGACCTGCTCGTCGAGGAGGCGGCCGGCCAGCGCGCCAGCGAGCAGCTGATCTCCCGCTACGAGCGCTACATCGCCTGCGCCCGCCACCCCATGCTGCGCGACATCCAGCGCCGGATCCTGCGCCAGCGCACCGAGGCCGTCATCGAGGTCGTCGAACGGTCGGGCCGGGCGGTGCGCCCCGAGTACGTCAACGCGTTGGTCAACGCCGTCGACGGCGCGGTGGTGGCGGCCCTGGTCTCCGACGGTGCCGGCCCCCGTGCGTCCGCCCGCGCGACGCTGATCGACGTGATAGACGTGTTGGCACCGATCGACGAGAGAGTGGCGCAGGTGTAGGGCGAAAGGGATAGATGGGCACACCGGAGGACAAGCAACCCGAACTTCGGCGTGTCATGGGTCCCGGCCTGCTGCTGCTGTTCATCGTCGGCGACATCCTCGGTACCGGCGTCTACGCGCTGACCGGCAAGGTCGCCGGTGAGGTCGGCGGCGCGGCGTGGCTGCCGTTCCTGCTGGCGTTCGGCATCGCGACCGTCACCGCGTTCTCCTACCTGGAACTGGTCACCAAATACCCGCAGGCCGCGGGCGCAGCACTCTACGCGCACAAGGCATTCGGGATCCAGTTCGTCACCTTCCTGGTCGCGTTCGTGGTGATGTGCTCGGGCATCACCTCGGCGGCGACGGCGTCGCAGGCGTTCGCGTCCAACCTGATCAAGGGTTTCGGACTGGACTGGGGCCGGATCGGCGTCGCGGTGATCGCGCTGACGTTCATGGCGGTGCTGGCCGCGATCAACCTGCGCGGGATCAGCGAGAGCGTCAAGCTCAACGTCGGGCTGACCGTCATCGAGATCTCCGGGCTGCTGCTGGTCATCTTCGTCGGGCTGTGGGCGTTCACCCAGGGCAGCGACGCCGACTTCTCACGCGTCGTGATGTTCGAAACCGAATCGGAGCGAGGCGCGTTCGTCGCCGTCACCGCGGCCACCTCGCTGGCGTTCTTCGCGATGGTCGGCTTCGAGGACTCGGTCAACATGGCCGAGGAGACCAAGGACCCGGTGCGAATCTTCCCGAAGGTGCTGCTGACCGGGCTGAGCATCGCCGGCGTGGTCTACATCCTGGTGTCGATCATCGCGGTGGCGTTGGTGCCGATCGGGGAGCTGCAGGCCAGCAGCACCCCGCTGGTGACCGTCGTCGAGAAGGCCGCGCCCGGGCTGCCGATCGACGAGATCTTCCCGTTCATCACGATGTTCGCGGTGTCCAACACCGCGCTGATCAACATGCTGATGGCCAGCCGGCTGATCTACGGAATGGCCCGCCAGCATGTGCTGCCGCCGGCGCTGGGCCGGGTGCACCGCACCCGCCACACCCCGTGGGTGGCGATCCTGTTCACCACGGTCATCGCGTTCGGCCTGATCCTCTACGTCGGCGCCTTCGCCAGCGAGGACGCGGTGTCGGTGCTCGGCGGCACCACCTCGCTGCTGCTGCTGGCGGTGTTCGCGATGGTCAACGTCGCCGTGCTGGTGCTGCGCCGCGACATGAAGGGGATCGGCGCGCACTTCACGACGCCGACGGCGCTGCCGATCATCGGGTTCATCGCGTCGCTGTACCTGGTCACCCCGCTGGCCGGCCGGCCCGCATCGCACTACCTGGTCGCGGGCCTGCTGTTGGTGATCGGGGTGGTGCTGTTCGCGATCACCATGTCCATCAACAGAAGACTCGGCATCACCGAGACCAGTATGGACCCGGTCAAACTGTCCGAGGAGCCGGACTAATCACCGTGCGTCCGTGAGGGTTTCGCGGCGCGCCCGGGTGGCAGGCTGGGGGTGATGAGGTAGCCCGTCGCGTGGTCGCCGTAGACGGTGACGTCGTGCGGGCGGTGATGCCAGAACAGGGCGACGTAGGCGCACAGCACGGCGTCGACGGGATCCTCCTCACGGCGGAGCTCACTGGGCCGGGTCGCTGCCCGCACCCGCTGGTGCAGGGCCGCCCACGCGTCGTCGAGGCGCAGCGCGGGGGTGGCGTGTTCCAAGCCCTCGATCAACGTGATCAGCCGCAGCAGCGCGGTCCTGCGGTCGGCGAACGCGCCGCGCTTGTACTTCAGCGTCTTGTCCAGGCCGAACAGCACCACGGTCGCCGGGTGCGGGTACACCTCGGCGGCACGCCGTCGCGACGCCGAGGACGGATCGATGTCCAGATCCAGCGCGCGGGCCAACCGGGCGGCGCGCGGATCGGCGAGCTCGGGCTTGTCGGCGAACGCGGGCCGGGCGCCGGCGTGGAACCGCGCGAACACCCGGTTGAACTCCCGCTCCGCGGGCCGGTGGCCGGTGCGGTTGGGCACGATCAGTGGGGCGTCGATGGCGACCAGGCAGTCACCGGCGGTGAACGGCGCCAGCGCGGCGAGGATGCTCGCGTCGTCGCCGGCGGTGCCGAGGTGCCGCAGCCGCCCGTCGGCGTCGAGCACCGCAACCCCGGTCGGGTTGCGCTCACCCCAGGCCAGATCCAGCCCAACGAAGTGCATCGCACCACTGTGCCCGACGCGGGTCGTAAGCTGAACGGCTGTGACGATCCCCAACGTGCTGGCCAATCGCTACGCCAGCGAGGACATGGTGGCCATCTGGTCGCCGGAGGCCAAGGTCGTCGCGGAGCGTCGGCTCTGGCTGGCGGTGCTGCGGGCGCAGGCGGAGCTCGGCGTGGATGTTCCCGCGTCGGTGATCGAGGACTACGAGCGGGTGCTGGAGGAGGTCGACCTCGAGTCGATCGCCGCGCGTGAGCGGGTGACCCGCCACGACGTCAAGGCGCGCATCGAGGAGTTCAACGCCCTGGCCGGCCACGAGCACGTGCACAAGGGCATGACCAGCCGCGACCTCACCGAGAACGTCGAGCAGATGCAGATCCGCCGCTCACTGGAGCTGGTGCACGCCCACGGGGTGGCGGTGGTGGCGCGGCTGGCCGAGCGGGCCGTGCTGTACCGCGACCTGGTGATGGCCGGGCGCTCGCACAACGTCGCCGCGCAGGCCACCACGCTGGGCAAGCGGTTCGCCTCGGCGGCCGAGGAGATGCTGGTCGCGCTGCAGCGGCTGCGCGAGCTCATCGACCGCTACCCGCTGCGCGGTATCAAGGGGCCGATGGGCACCGCCCAGGACATGCTCGACCTGTTCGGCGGCGACGCCGCCAAGCTGGCCGAGCTGGAGCGCCGGGTCGCCGAATTCCTGGGCTTCACAGAGCTTTTCACCAGCGTCGGGCAGGTGTATCCGCGGTCGCTGGACTACGACGTCATCTCGGCGTTGGTGCAGGTGGGCGCGGGCCCGTCGTCGCTGGCGCACACCATCCGGCTGATGGCCGGCCACGAACTGGTCACCGAGGGCTTCGCGCCCGGCCAGGTCGGCTCGTCGGCGATGCCGCACAAGATGAACACCCGGTCCTGCGAACGGGTCAACGGCCTGCAGGTGGTGCTGCGCGGCTACGCCTCGATGGCCGCGGAGCTGGCAGGCGCGCAGTGGAACGAGGGCGACGTGTTCTGCTCGGTGGTGCGCCGGGTGGCGTTGCCCGACGCGTTCTTCGCCATCGACGGGCAGACCGAGACGTTCCTGACGGTGCTCGACGAGTTCGGCGCCTACCCCGCGGTGATCCAGCGTGAACTGGACCGCTACCTGCCGTTCCTGGCCACCACGCGGATCCTGATCGCCGCGGTGCGCGCCGGGGTCGGCCGCGAGACCGCTCACGAGGTGATCAAGGAGCACGCCGTCGCGGTGGCGCTGGCGATGCGCGAGAAGGGTCAGGAGCCCGACCTGCTCGACCGGCTGGCCGCCGACCCGCGGCTGCCGCTGGACCGGCCCGCGCTGGACGCGGCGCTGGAGGACAAACAGGCGTTCACCGGCGCGGCCGGCGACCAGGTGGACCGTGTGGTGGCCGCCGTCGACCAGCTGGTCGCCCGCTATCCCGAAGCCGCCAAGTACACCTCGGGTGCCATCTTGTGAGTCTGGCCGGCGTCGACCTCACCGACCTGGACAACTTCGCGAACGGATTCCCGCACGAGCTGTTCGCGCGGCACCGGCGCGAGGCGCCGGTGTACTGGCACGAACCGACCGAGCACACCCCCGACGGCGAGGGGTTCTGGTCGGTGGCCACCTACGCCGAAACCCTTGCGGTGTTTCGTGATCCGCAGACCTTCTCGTCGGTGACCGGCGGCTCGCGGCCGTACGGCGGCACGCTGCTGCAGGACCTGTCGATCGCGGGTCAGGTGCTCAACATGATGGACGACCCGCGGCACGCCGAGATCCGGCGGCTGGTCAGCTCCGGGTTGACACCGCGGATGATCCGTCGGGTCGAGGACGACCTGCGGGCGCGGACCCACCGCCTGCTGGACGCGGTCGAACCCGGTGAACCGTTCGACTTCCTGGTCGACGTGGCCGCCGAACTGCCGATGCAGATGATCTGCATCCTGCTGGGAGTGCCGGAGTCCGAACGGCACTGGCTGTTCGAGGCGATCGAGCCGCAGTTCGACTTCGGCGGGTCGCGCAAGGCGTCGTTGAAACAGCTGACGCCAGAAGAGGCCGGCTCGCGGATGTACTCCTACGGGATGGAACTGATCGCCGCGAAACGGGCGAACCCGACCGACGACATGCTGTCGGTGGTGGCCAACGCCTCGGATGCCGCGCTGTCGGATCTCGAGTTGTACCTGTTCTTTTCGCTGTTGTTCAGCGCGGGGGCCGAGACCACCCGCAACGCCGTGGCGGGCGGGTTGCTGGCGCTGATCGAGAATCCGGACCAGATGGCTTTGCTGCGTTCGGATTTCGAGTTGCTGCCGACCGCGGTCGAGGAGATGGTGCGGTGGACGTCGCCGTCACCGTCGAAGCGGCGCACCGCGACCCGCGATGTCGTGCTGGGCGGCTGCGAGATCCGGGCCGGCCAGAAGGTGCAGATCTGGGAGGGCTCGGCCAACCGCGATGAGACGGCGTTCACCGACCCGGACGTCTTCGACATCACCCGGAAGCCGAACCCCCACCTGGGTTTCGGGCAGGGGGTGCACTACTGCCTGGGCGCCAACCTCGCGCGACTCGAACTGCGCGTGTTGTTCGAAGAACTGCTAACCCGGTTCTCGGTTGCGCGGCTGGCCAAGCCCGTCGAGTGGACACGCAGCAACCGCCACACCGGAATTCGGCATCTCGTCGTCGAATTGGCGCCCTGAACCTGGCCGACCTGCCGGCGGTGGCGTCGAGCCCGGCGGTGACCGCGCTACGCGTTCGGCCACTCACTGCGCCGCATGCTCGGCTGACGGAATCTGCCCCGTCGCCGCGGAGATCTCGGCGATCACCCGGTCCGGATACGCGGTGAGGTCAAGCCAGGTGAACCGCAACACCTTCCAGCCGTGCAGCGCGATGATGTTCTGCCGGTTGCGGTCGACCTGGAACGCCACGGTGTCGGTGTGGTAGGCGAAGCCGTCGGCCTCGATGGCGACCTTCGCGGCGACGAACGCGACATCGACCCTGTACCCGGCGACGGGGTGGTTGGTCTTCCAGCCGGTGAACCCGGCCTCGCGCAGGATCTTGACCAGCAGGCGCTCGGCCTCCGAGCGCGCCCCGTCGGCGGCGGCGCGCAGCAGTCGGCGCGCGGCGGGGGAGCCGTGGCGGCCCTTGTTGCGCAGTTGGGCGCGCCACAGGTCGGGCAGCGCGACCTGTCGCTGCAGCGCGCGGTCCAGCAGTTGCACGCCGTCCCGCCGGCGCACCGCGGCCTCGAGGACGGTCAGCGCCAGCGCGGTCACCCGCAGCCCGTCGCGCTCGACGATGTCGCGGGGCGGCAGGTCGCGTCGCCGCAACCGGGTGCCGGGACGGCCCCGGCCGTTGCCCGATCTCGGCACCGTCACCTCGACGGTCTTGGGCGCGAACTGCGTCGTGCCGTGCCAGTACGCCGCCGCCAGCCCGCTGGCGCAGGCCTGGTTGCCGAAGCTCCACACCGCCGCGCGGATCCGCGCCGCGTCGGTGAACGGTCTGTCGTCGGCGAAGTAGACACCCGGGCCGCAGCGGCGCCAGCGGCCCGCCTGTGCCCGCCGCCGGACGGACTGCTCGCTCATGCCGATCTCGCGGGCCTGGGCGAGTGTGATGACCCCGTCATGGGCCCGCAGCAGGTCTTCCAGCACGACTCATAGGACGCATGCGGCGCCCACCCGGCTCCCCACCCCGCGATTTGGGCGTGATTTCGATCAGTCAGCGAACGAAATCACGCCCAAATCGCTACTTGACGCCGGCGGCGCGCAGCTCCAGCGCGACCAGACCGCGGATGGTGTCGTGGTCGTAGGCCCGCCAGGCCCCGACGGGATCGGGTGCGATGGTGATGAGCTTCGACAGCGGCCGGTTGGCCAGCGCGCGCAGCGCCAGCAGCTGCTGACCGGCGGGGGAGCGGGCCAGCGTGATCGCCGTGTACTTGCGGCGGGCGAACTTCAGCCGCAGGTACAGCCACGGCATCCCGACGAACAGGATCGGCGCGGCGGCCACCGCCAGCGCCAGCACCCACGCCAACCAGGACGCGGTGGTGTCGAGGTTGTGACCGGCGCCGGCGATGTCGAGCGCGGCCTCGCTGGCGGCGCGCATCGGTTTGGCCAGCGCGTCGCCGATGAACGGGACGTCGTCGGTGCGGCTGCCCGCGGTGTCGAGGTTGTCGGCCACGCCCTTGCCGCCGGCCTCGATCTGACGGCCCACCTGGGCGATCGTCGACACCGCCGCGTGCACCGCCATGCCGACGGCCACCCACACCGCCGTCCAGACCACCACGACAAGGTCGCTGATCAGCTGGGCGAGCAGCCGGACCGGGGTGATGGCGTAGGGGATAAACCGCGAACTCATGGCACTAGATGCTGCCCGATAGGCTGGCCGAATGCGCCCCGCTCTGACCGACTACCAGCATCTGGCCAGCGGCAAGGTACGCGAGCTGTACCGCGTCGACGACGAGACGCTGCTGTTCGTCGCCACCGACCGCATTTCGGCCTACGACTACATCCTCGACTCCCAGATCCCCGACAAGGGCCGCATCCTGACCGCGATGAGCGTGTTCTTCTTCGATCTGGTCGACGCGCCCAACCATCTGGCGGGACCGCCCGACGACGAGCGCATCCCCGAGGAGGTGCTCGGCCGCGCGCTGGTGGTCCAGCAGTTGGAGATGCTGCCCGTCGAGGCCGTCGCCCGCGGCTACCTCACCGGCTCGGGTCTGGCCGACTACCAGAAGACCGGCAAGGTCTGCGGTATCGAGCTGCCGCCGGGCCTGGTCGAGGCCAGCCGGTTCCCGGAGCCGATCTTCACCCCCGCCACGAAAGCCGAACTGGGACAACACGACGAGAACATCTCGTTCGAACAGGTGGTGGAGCTGATCGGCGCCGACCGGGCCGAGCAGCTGCGCGAGGCCACGCTGCGCACCTACAGCCAGGGCGCCGAGCACGCGCTGAAAAAGGGCATCATCGTCGCCGACACCAAGTTCGAGTTCGGCGTCGACGCCGAGGGCAACCTGCGGCTGGCCGACGAGGTGTTCACCCCCGACTCGAGCCGCTACTGGCGCGCTGACGAATGGAAAGAAGGCGTGGTGCAGCAGAGCTTCGACAAGCAGTTCGTCCGCAACTGGCTGACCAGTCCGGAGTCCGGCTGGGACCGTAGCGGTGACACCCCGCCGCCCCCGCTGCCGCAGGACGTCGTCGAGGCCACCCGGGCCCGCTACATCGAGGCTTACGAACGCATCTCGGGCCTGAAGTTCGACGATTGGATCGGCGCGTGAAGCCGCCGGTCGCCAAACGCGTCGAGACCCGCCGCGAGCACCACGGCGACGTCTTCATCGACCCCTACGAGTGGTTGCGCGACAAGTCCGACCCCCAGGTCATCTCCTACCTCGAGGCGGAGAACGCCTACACCGAGGAGGCCACCGCGCACCTGGCCCCGCTGCGCCAGGCGATCTTCGACGAGATCAAGGCCCGCACCAAGGAGACCGACCTGTCGGTGCCCACCCGTCGCGGCCAATGGTGGTACTACGCACGCAGTTTCGAGGGCAAGCAGTACAGCGTGCACTGCCGCTGCCCGGTCGACAACCCCGACGACTGGACCCCGCCGGTGTTCGACGAGCACACCGAGATCCCCGGTGAACAGGTGCTGCTCGACGAGAACATCGAAGCCGAGGGCCACGACTTCTTCGCCCTGGGCGCCGCCTCGGTCAGCCTGGACGGCAACATCCTGGCCTACTCGGTCGACGTCAAGGGCGACGAGCGCTACACGTTGCGGTTCAAGGACTTACGCACCGGCGAACTGTACGAGGACACCATCGCGGGCATCGCCGCCGGCGTGACCTGGGCCGCCGACAACCGTACCGTGTACTACACGACCGTCGACGACGCCTGGCGTCCCGACACCGTCTGGCGGCACCGGCTGGGCTCGGGACAGGCCGCCGAGCGGGTGTACTACGAACCCGACGAGCGGTTCTGGCTCGGCGTCGGGCGCACCCGCAGCAACAAGTACGTGATCATCGCGGCGGGCAGCGCGGTCACCTCCGAGGTGCGCTACGCCGACGCCGCCGACTCGGACGCCGAGTTCACCGTGGTGTGGCCGCGGCGCGACCTCGTCGAGTACTCGGTGGAGCACGCGGTGGTCGGCGGGCAGGACCGCTTCCTGATCCTGCACAACGACGGCGCGGAGAACTTCACGCTGGTCGAGGCGCCGGTGAGCGATCCGACCGCGGTGCGCACGCTGATCGAGCACCGTGACGACGTGCGACTGGACGCCGTCGACGCGTTCGCCCGCCACCTGGTGGTCAGCTACCGCAGCAACGCGCTGCCCAAGATCGAGCTGTGGCCCATCACCGAGGACGGCCGCTACGGCCGCCCCGAGGAGTTCACGTTCGAGTCCGAGCTGACCTCGGCGGGGCTGAGCTCCAACCCGAACTGGGACGCGCCGAAGCTGCGGATCGGTGCGACGTCCTACATCACCCCGGTGCGGATCTACGACGTCGACCTGGCCACCGGCGAGCGCACCCTGCTGCGCGAGCAGCCGGTGCTCGGCGGCTACCGGCCCGAGGACTACGTGGAGCGCCGGGACTGGGCGGTGGCGCCGGACGGTGCCCGGGTGCCGATCTCGATCGTGCACAAGGCCGGGCTGGCGTACCCGGCGCCGACGCTGCTCTACGGCTACGGCGCCTACGAGATGTGCGAGGATCCGCGGTTCTCCATCGCGCGGCTGTCGCTGCTGGACCGCGGGATGGTGTTCGTCGTCGCGCACGTGCGCGGTGGCGGCGAGATGGGCAGGCACTGGTACGAGCACGGCAAGCTGCTGGAGAAGAAGAACAGCTTCACCGACTTCATCGCCGTCGCACAGCATCTCGTCGACACCGGGATCACCCGGCCGGAGAACATGGTGGCCCACGGCGGCAGCGCGGGCGGCCTGCTGGTCGGCGCCGTCGCCAACATGGCGCCGCAGTTGTTCGCCGGGGTGCTGGCGGTGGTGCCGTTCGTCGACCCGCTCACCACGATCCTGGACCCGTCGCTCCCGCTGACCGTCACCGAGTGGGACGAATGGGGAAACCCGTTGGAGAGCAAGGACGTCTACGACTACATGAAGTCCTACTCGCCGTACGAGAACGTCGAGGCCAAGGAGTATCCGGCGATCCTGGCGATGACGTCGCTCAACGACACCCGGGTCTACTACGTCGAACCCGCGAAATGGGTTGCGGCGCTGCGGCACACCAAGACCGACGACCGGCCGGTGCTGTTGAAGACCGAGATGAACGCCGGACACGGCGGGATCAGCGGTCGCTACGAGCGCTGGAAGGAGACCGCGTTCCAGTACGCCTGGGTACTCGACGTCGCCAAGGCCGGGCAGGCCTAGGCGTCGTTCGCGGCCGTCTTCGCCTCCTCGAGTCGGCGATGGGCCTCCGGCCAGCCGGGCGGGGTGGTCGTGTCGTGCTCCCAGAAGGTGAACACCGCGTCGCTCATGCTGGTGCGGTACCGGGCCATGGTCGCCGCGTGCGGTTGCTCCCTGACCGCGGCGTCCAGGGCGGCGCGGTCGCGCCACGCCGACAGGGTGTAGAAGGTCTTGGCCGTCGGCCGCGCGATCAGGGACACGCCGACGACGCCCGGTGCGCGCAGCATCTGCCGGTGGATCCGCAGCGCGGCGAGCAGGAATCCGGGCACGTCGCGGTAGCTCTTGAGCGTGAAGCGCGACGCCATCACCAGCGCGGTGACGGGTGCGCTCCCGGTGGGTTGCGTCCAGGGGAGTGTCGGCATCGGAACCTCCAATCTTGACAGTGACAAGTTCGAACGGTAGGCGTGAAACTAGGCACTGTCAAGATGAGGGGTAGGATGACCGCATGGCGAAGCGCTCCTACCACCACGGCGACCTGCGGGCCGTCATCCTCGCGCAGGCCGCTGAGCTGGTGGCCGAACGCGGGGCCGACGGCATCTCGCTGCGCGAGCTCGCGCGCGCGGCCGGGGTGTCGCACGCCGCGCCCGCCCATCACTTCACCGACCGGCGCGGGCTGTTCACCGCGCTGGCCGCCGAGGGCTGGCGCAAACTGGCCGCCGCGCTCGCCGACGCCCGGCCCGAGTTCATCGACGCCGCGCTGGCCTACGTGCGGTTCGCGCTCGACAACCCGGGCCACTACACGGTCATGTTCGACCGCTCCCTCGTCGACCCCGACGACCCCGAACTGCGCACCGCCCAGGACGCCGCGGGCGAGGAGCTGCGCCGCGGCGTCGGCACCCTCGACGACCCGCGCGCGGTCGAGGACCCGGGCGCCGCGGCGCTGGCGGCATGGTCTCTGGTGCACGGGTTTTCGCTGCTGTGGCTCAACCGCACGATCGACACCGACGCCGACCCGATGGAGTCTGTCCACAGAGTCGCCGGAATGCTGTTCGGAAGCAGGTAACGTGCGGGCATGACCGACACACCGCTGACCTCTATCTCGTCGATCGCTGTCACCACCCTCGACGGTCGAGCCACCACGATCGGCGAACTGGCCGACGGCGCCGTGCTCGTCGTCAACGTGGCCTCCAAGTGCGGCCTGACACCCCAGTACGCCGCGCTCGAGCAGCTGGCCAGGGACTACAGCCGGCGGGGCCTCACCGTGATCGGCGTGCCGTGCAACCAGTTCATGGGTCAGGAACCCGGCACTCCCGAGGAGATCCAGGAGTTCTGCTCGACGACCTACGGTGTGACGTTTCCGCTGCTGGCCAAGACCGACGTCAACGGGGAGAACCGGCACCCGCTGTACGCCGAGCTGACCAAGACGCCCGACGACAACGGGGAGGCCGGCGACATCCAGTGGAACTTCGAGAAGTTCCTCGTCGCCCCCGACGGCACCGTGGTGCGGCGGTTCCGCCCGCGCACCGAACCCGATGCGCCCGAGGTGATCGAGGCCATCGAAAAGGTGCTGCCCCGCTGACACCGGCTGTTCGCGTCGCGGAAACCGGTGCGCCACCTGAGGTCGCCACGCTGACGGGGTGGCTGGACGACTGCTGGTATCGATCTCCGGAATCACCGCGCACACCCTGGCCGACGTCGCGGCGTTCTGCGCCGACCTCGACGCCCGCGCCGTTCCGGTGTCGTTTCTGGTCGCCCCGCGGGCACAGGGCGGATACCGCCTCGACGACGATCCGGACACGGTCAACTGGCTGACCGACCGGCGCGCCCGCGGCGACGCCATCGTGCTGCACGGCTTCGACGAAGCCGCGACCAGACGTCGTCGCGGCGAGTTCGCCACCCTGCCCGCGCATGAGGCCAACCTGCGACTGGCCGCCGCCGACCGGGTGATGGCGCACGTGGGCCTGCGCACCCGGCTGTTCGCCGCACCGGGCTGGACCGTCTCCCCGGCCACGCGGACAGTGCTGCCGCGCAACGGGTTCCGGCTGCTCGCCGAACTCACCGCGATCCGCGACCTGGTGCGCCGCGAGACCGTGCGCGCACCGGTGCTGGGCCTCGGGGCTGGGCTGCTGGCCGAGCCCTGGTGGTGCCGCACGGTGGTGCTGTCGGCCGAACGCGTCGCCCGGCGCGGTGGGGTGGTCCGGGTGGCGGTGGCGGCCCACCATCTGCGCAGGACGGGTCCGCGGCTGGCGATGCTCGACGCCGTCGACCTCGCGCTGCTGCACGAATGTGTGCCCGACGTCTACCGGTGGCGGCCGGACCGCGCAATGGCAGCCGCGGCGTAGCGTCGGACCGCTAACGTGGCGGGCATGGCACAAGACGCTGATGTCATCGTGGTCGGGGCCGGTCTGGCCGGGCTGGTGGCGGCCTGCGAGCTGGTCGAGCGGGGCCGCCGCGTGCTGATCGTCGACCAGGAGAACGCCAACAACATCGGGGGACAGGCGTACTGGTCGTTCGGCGGGCTGTTCTTCGTCGACAGCCCCGAACAGCGCCGGCTGGGCATCCGCGACAGCTACGAGCTTGCGCTGCAGGACTGGCTCGGCTCGGCCGGGTTCGACCGCCCCGAGGACCACTGGCCGCGGCAGTGGGCGCACGCCTATGTCGACTTCGCGGCGGGGGAGAAGCGGCCGTGGCTGCGCGAGCGCGGGCTGCGGATCTTCCCGGTGGTCGGCTGGGCCGAACGCGGCGGATACGACGCACGCGGGCACGGCAATTCGGTGCCGCGCTTCCACATCACCTGGGGGACCGGGCCCGCGCTGGTGGACATCTTCGCGCGCCGCGTCGTCGGCAACCCGCTGGTGCGGTTCGCGCACCGGCACCGGGTCGACGAGCTGATCGTCGAGAACGGCGCGGTTGCCGGGGTGCGCGGGTCGGTGCTGGAACCTGACGACTCGCCGCGCGGTGTGGCCTCGTCGCGGAAAGTCGTCGGGGAGTTTGAATTCCGTGCACAGGCCGTCATCGTGGCCAGCGGCGGGATCGGCGGCAACCACGACCTGGTGCGCAAGAACTGGCCCAAGCGGATGGGCCGGGTGCCCGAGCAGCTGCTGTCCGGGGTGCCCGCCCACGTCGACGGCCGGATGCTCGGCATCAGCGAGAAGGCCGGCGCGCACGTGATCAACAGCGACCGGATGTGGCACTACACCGAGGGCATCACCAACTACGACCCGGTCTGGCCGCTGCACGGCATCCGGATCCTGCCCGGGCCGTCGTCGCTGTGGCTGGACGCCACCGGAAAACGGCTGCCGTCGCCGCTGTTTCCGGGTTTCGACACGCTCGGCACCCTGGAGCACATCGCGCGGACCGGCCAGGACTACACGTGGTTCATCCTCAACGCGCGGATCATCGCCAAGGAGTTCGCGCTCTCCGGCCAGGAGCAGAACCCGGATCTGACGAATCGCAGTGTGCGAGAAGTGCTTTCGCGGGTGCGGCCCGGCGCGCCCGCGCCGGTGCAGGCGTTCGTGGACCGCGGCGTCGACTTCGTCAGCTCGACCAACCTGCGCGACCTGGTGGCGAGGATGAACGACATTCCCGACGTGCTGCCGCTGGACTACGCGACGGTGGAGGCCGAGGTGACCGCCCGCGACCGCGAGGTGGCCAACAAGTTCACCAAGGACATGCAGATCGCGTCGATCCGGGTGGCGCGCAACTACCTCGGCGACAAGGTCAGCCGCGTCGTCGCCCCGCACCGGCTCACCGACCCAAAGGCCGGCCCGCTGATCGCGGTGAAACTGCACATCCTGACGCGAAAGTCGTTGGGCGGGTTGGAAACCGACCTCGACTCGCGGGTGCTTCGCGCCGACGGCGAGGTGTTCGACGGGCTGTACGCCGCCGGTGAGGCCGCCGGGTTCGGCGGCGGCGGGGTGCACGGCTACCGGTCGCTGGAGGGCACCTTCGTCGGCGGGTGCATCTTCTCCGGCCGGGCCGCCGGCCGCGCCGCCGCCCGCGACACCGCCTGATTTTCCGGCTAGAAGGTGAACGCGTTCTCCGGCTCGAGCACCCGGAAGTCGGTAGTCGTCATCTCGGTGAGCCGGCCGTAGAAGATCGGGCGCGCAACGGGATCGATGATCCCCTGGTGGATCGGTACGGCGTGCGTCGGCGCCACCGCGCGCAGGTAGTCGACGGCTTCGGAGATCTTCAGCCACGGCGCGGCCGCCGGGGTGGCCAGCACGTCCACCGGTTCACCGGGCACGTGAAGCGCGTCGCCCGGATGCATCAGCCGCGCCGGGTGGGTGCCGTCGCCGACGAGATAGGAGATGTTGTCGATGTCGGGCAGCTCCGGGTGGATGACCGCGTGCCTGCCGCCGACCCCGCGCACCGTCAGGTGGCCGATCTGCAGCTTGTCGCCGACGTGCACCGGCGTCCACGGCTCGCCGAGCTGTGCGGCGGTCTGCGGGTCGGCGTACAGCTTGGCCTGCGGGTTGGCCTCGATCAGCGCGGGCAGCCGCGAGGTGTCGGCGTGGTCGGGATGCTGATGGGTGACCAGGATGGCCGACAGGCCGGTGATGCCTTCGAAACCGTGCGAGAAGATCCCCGGATCGAACAGGATCGTAGACCGTTTCCCGTCGTTTCCTGCGAAATCTGCGAGTAAGCACGAATGGCCGAAATGGGTCAATTCCATCCCTATATTGTGGCGGCGCGAGCTGCATACAGGGGGGACTTGGGGCGTGCGATTGCTGCTGGCGGTGGCGTTGACGGCGGTCGGGCTGGCGGTGGCGCCGGTGACGTCGGCCGTGCCGGGGGTGTGTCCGCCGGCGTGTGACTCGATCCCGGATTCGGCCTGGCCGGTGTCGAGCCGGTTGCCGCTGTATCCGCAGTACCGCTGGCCGGGGCTGGCGGGCCTGGCGGTCAGCCCGTCGTCGCCGCGGTTCGCCTACGAGAAGCTGTGCCGGGTCGCGCCGGTGCGCGACGACCCCCGCGAGTACGCCGTGTCCGCCCGCGCCGAGGTCGACAACGGCCCAGGTCAGTGGCGGTTGCAAGTGCAGATCCTGCACTGGCGCGGCCCCGTCTCCGACAGCGGGCCGCTGGTCAGCGCGATGCTCGACACCGCGTCGTGGCAGCTGCGGCTGTGCCCGGTGCCGGGGGTGTCCCCGTCGCTGACCACCATGGACGCCGAGCGGGTGGCCGCGGTGATCAGCGTGGCCGACGACCAGGTGATGCACTACTACCTGCTGGCCGACCCCAGCAACGGGACGATCGTGGAGCTGACGCTGTCGGCGACCCTGCCGGTCGCGGTGCCCTGGCCCACCGTCTCTGACGTGGACGTTTTCGACGCGCTGGGCGCGCCGCTGTGCCAGGCGTACCTCGGATCGTGCCGGTGAGGCGCGCCGGGTGGGCACGCCGGTACAGTTGACGCGTGGCAAGGGTGGTTGTGCACGTGATGCCGAAGGCCGAGATCCTCGACCCGCAGGGGCAGGCGATCGTCGGCGCGCTGGGCCGACTGGGGTTCACCGGGATCTCGGATGTCAGGCAGGGCAAGCGATTTGAGCTTGAGGTCGATGACAGCGTCGACGACGACACCCTCGCCGAGATCGCCGAATCCCTGCTGGCGAACACCGTGATCGAGGACTGGACCGTGACACGGGAGCCGTCGTGACCGCACGTGTGGGTGTCATCACATTCCCGGGCACCCTCGACGACGTCGACGCGGCCCGTGCGGTGCGGCTGGCCGGCGCCGAGGCCGTCTCGCTGTGGCACGCTGACGCCGACCTGAAGAACGTCGACGCGGTGATCGTGCCCGGCGGCTTCTCCTACGGCGACTACCTGCGCGCCGGGGCGATCGCGAAGTTCGCGCCCGTGATGGGCGAGGTCATCCGCGCCGCCGAGCACGGCATGCCGGTGTTGGGCATCTGCAACGGTTTTCAGGTGCTGTGCGAGTCCGGCCTGCTGCCCGGCGCGCTCACCCGCAACGCGGGGCTGCACTTCATCTGCCGCGACATCTGGTTGGAGGTCGCGTCGAATACCAGCGCCTGGACCACCCGCTATGACCAGGGCGCCGACATCCTGATCCCGCTGAAGTCCGGCGAGGGCCGGTATGTGGCCAACGAGAAGGTGCTCGACGAGCTCGAGGGCGAGGGCCGCGTGGTGTTCCGCTACCGAGACAACCCGAACGGTTCGATGCGCGACATCGCGGGCATCAGCTCGGCCAACGGCCGCGTCGTCGGCCTGATGCCGCATCCGGAGCACGCCACCGAGCCGCTCACCGGCCCGTCCGACGACGGCCTGGGCATGTTCTACAGCGTCCTCGACGCGGTCCTGGCGAAGGTCTGACTGCCCTTTTTTGTCCGCGAGCGTGCGTGTCTGCACACGACACGCCGCGGATTTTCGACAGTTTATGCACGCTCGCGGGCGGTGCGAGTGGCCGTCAACGCGGTGCCATCGGCAAGCTCGATCCCGGCGGGCGTCAGACGAACGGCACTGGCTCCTCGCTGGTCGAGTATGTGGGCAATCGTGAAGGTGCCTATTTAAGCTCCTGCGGCACAGGCGATTAGGAAGGCCAGGTCGCTCGCCATGGGTGGGCGGATCTCGAGCGCCGTCTTCCGTCGCCGTCTTCCGTCGCGCGAGGTGCGTCCCGACCCGCTGCGGCCGTTTGCAGCGTCGCGATCACGCTGGACGGGAAGGTTGCGGCAAGGGCGGCGACCACCACGGTCAGGAACCACCGCGTGAGAGACACACCACCATGCATGCGGTGGCGGCGAGACCGACCGCACCGAGAAGCAGCGTGAGGAGAGTCACCGCTACAGACGTTCTCACCACGTCACCCTGCGGATGCTCGAGACATAGACGGAAACTAGCACCGCCGCCGCGGTGGTCGCGTCACACGATTCGCCCTGCATCCGCGCTCACTGGCGAAATTGGTGTCGGGAGGTCTGCCATCGCGGCGTTAATGTCGGATCATGCTCGTCAACCCGGAACTGCTGCGTGCATTCGCGAGCCAGGTGGAGACTGCCTCAACCGCGATCAGGAATGCGGACGTCGGTGGTAAGGCCTCGTCGGCGGCCGATGGTCTGCCTGCGTCTACAACACAGTGGGCCGCGCGCATCGTCGGTGAGCACGTAACTCAGCGGGCACAGGACATCGCAACGAATGTCACGAAGATGGGTGCGGCCGTCCGAGGCGCGGGAGACAAGTATGAAGTCGAGGACGCTGCGCTGGCGGGCACGTTCGACGGATTGTTCTGAGCGTGCTGCCTTCGCGTTCACGGCTGCAGAGTTGGTCACCCGACTCGCTCGGACCAGCGGCAAAAGTGCTACAAGATGCGGGCTACTCGGTCTACACCGCGGTACGCAACCTCGATGACAGTTGCGATCGACTGCCAGAAGCGCGGGGCTGGGACGGACCGGCTCATCGGGCCGCGACCGCCATGTTCCGTCGCGCTACCGACACCAGTTCTGAGTTCAGCCACCATGCAGAAGCAGTTGCGAATGCGCTGGGGACAGGGGCAGGCACGATTGGCTACGCGCGGTCCGCATTGCTAACTCACGCAGATGAAGTCGACCGTGGCGAGCTCTCGGTCAATGAGATGTGGGTTGTATTGATCAAGCCGGCTCGGGTCTCGGCTGAGAAGGCAGCCATGTTGGAGGAGCAAGCAAAAGCGGAACAACTCGAGATCAATCGCTTGCTCACTGCAGTTGGGGATGCGGATAGTCGCACGGCCTCCCAGATCCAGTCTGCTGCGGAGAAGTACGGCCTTTCTCTGCCTGGTCCAGACGATCCTCGAAACCTGGATCCGAACTCCGGGCTTGTTCGGCCGGCAGATGAGGTGCCTGACCCAATGACGCTGAACGGTTTGATCCAGCAGGGCGTTGTGCGGGCCAGTGAAATGGCGCAGACAGTCCGAGAGAGCAAAGAGTGGGTCACAGCGGACGGGCAGGTACGTAAGACTCTACTGATGATGGACGGTAGTCGACACGAAATCTACGAATGGAACTCGTTTGCGCCGTGTGTTGAGGACGAGTATTACGACAAGAACGGGACCCTAGTGTCTAGCACCTTCTCTCAGGATAAGACCAATTACGACGGGTCGAAGTACACGTCAATCAAGTTCGCCGACGGCACTGAGATCACAATGACCCGGACCCCGGACGGCACGTGCACCGGCGGCGTTATCGCTGCTGACGGTCGGCACGGAGTTCTTCCCGACGAGTTCTTTACTCACCCGGCTCTGACAACAGTTTGTGGGGCACTAACAGGACTCGAGGAGCAAGCCAAGCGGGGTATCCCGATGCTGTCCCCCGGCTCCGTGGACAAACTCGGTTCAGTGGCCAAATACGGTGGGCCGACTCTCGGCGTCGCAACTGCGTTGTATGACACCGTGACTGCCAAGACATTCCAGGACGCCTGTGTTGCTGCAATCGCAGGTAGCGCGGCAGTCGGTGGCGGTCTCGCAACTGGCACGTTGGCAGCAGCGGGCGTCACTGCTGCGGGGAATCCGCAACTGGCTCCGATATTCGCCGCCGGAGGAGACATGCTCGGCGCGTGGACGTTCGGCTACGTCGGCGGCGTTGTCGGAAATATTGTGTGCCGATAATGAAGGCGTCGTTTGCACTTCTCTGTGGGCTTGTGTTCGGCGCCTTCGGTCTCTTCGCCTTGGCATGGACAGTGCTGTTCGTCCTCCGGGGTGAATTGCTCAATGCTGGCGTGACGGTGGGGATATCGGTGTTCTGCCTCGGGTTCATCGCACCGTTCCCGAAGGTTGTTTCGGGTAGCGTCCGCCCTGTTGCGCGCTGCGAGGGGAGCGAAGGTACCACGTTCCGTCCTGACCGGGGCGTCGATATGCCACTCCAGCTCTCGCTTCTTGGTCTCGTAACTGCCGCTGCGATATACACGATCTTCGCGCCGATTAAGCAGGTGTCGATCCCGGTGCCGGATTCGATGCGCTACGCGCTTCCTCTGGTTTGTGGACTCGTGGTGCTGCTGGGGATACCGATGCTGCTGCGTACTCTTTCGCGTGGCTGTTCGCGGTATCTGCGTCTGAGTCCCGACGGGATCGAGATCGCTGAGGGCTGGGGTGCACAGGTCTACGACTGGAAAGACGTAGCAGACATCACCGATGAAGTGCCCGGCCGACAGTCCGCTGTGCCAGGGTCCGTCACATTCGTACTGGCCGACAGCACCACCGCGGCCATCACCGCCCGTTCGATCACGCCGGACGGTAGCGCGTTGCGCGAACTCTCGCGCTTCTACTGGGAGCATCCCGAGGCACGCGTTGAGTTGACCGACGGCCGAGCCGTTGAGCGCCTCGACCGAATGCTGGCCGACATCTGAACCCCATCACCCCTCACGAGCGTGCGCAAACGCCGCAAAAACTCCGGCGTGTCGTGTGCAGACACGCACGCTCGCGGGGGGTGGGGGGTGGGGGGAACTCGCGGGGGAGAGAGAAGGCGTTAGGGCGTCAGGGCGACCGAGGCCTCCGAGGTGTAGCACAGGAACGTGAAGGTCTCCTCGAGGTAGAGCTGCACCGTCGACGCGTCGTGCGACAGGTACCCGATGTTCACATCGGTGCCCAGCTGCAGATCGAAATCCCCACCGCGCGTGGACAACACGAACGCGCCGTCGATCGCCGGCGCCCAGATGATGTCGCCGTCGACCAGCCGGTTGAGGTGCTCGCGGATCGGATAGCCGTGCTGGGTGGTCTCGCTGACCTTGGTGTACACATCGGCCGACAGCAGCACCGAGTACGGGCCGTCCACACCCGACAACCGCAGCTCCGACAGCGCCTGCGAGATCACATCGGGGATCTCGCGGGCGTCGTCGGGCAGGGTCAGCGCCGGATTCGAACTGCACGCCCGGATGCCCTCGATCGACGCGGCGGCATAGCCCTCGAAGATCGCCCAGTCCTCGGCGAACGCCAGCTTCTTGGCGGCTTCCTTCACCGGATCCCAGTCGGAGTCCTGCGAACCGCGCTCGACGTCGTCGATCGCCTCCCGCGTCACCGTGAACGGAACCCGCAGCCGCACCAGCGGTTTGGCCTCCCGCAGGTGGGCAACCACACCGTCGCCCGGCGAGTTGATGTCGCGCAGATGACCGGTGCTGACCGCCGCGACCGTCGGGCCGCCGGGCTCGCTGACGTCGACCACGCGCCGACCGGCGATGTGGCGCTTGAACGTTCGCGTCGCCTCGGTCTCGATCTCGGCCCACGCCGCCTTGGTGATCGGGGCCAGGTCGCGGTAGAGGTTGTTCATCAGGAGTTTCCTTTCAGGCTGCCGATGGCCAGCGATCCCTCGTAGTCAGTGGTCTGCGCCTCCGCCGACGCGTCGGTACCCGGCAGCGGCGGAGGATCGTTGAGGAAGTCGAGCGTCGGGGTGAAGAACAGCGTCCCCGTCAACGCGGTGGAGAAGTCGAGAATCCGGTCGGTGTTGCCGGGCGGGTCGCCGATGAACATGTTGTGCAGCATCCGCTCGGTCACCGACGGGGTGCGCGAGTAGCCGATGTAGTAGGTGCCGAACTCGCCCTTGCCGATCTCCCCGAACGGCATGTTGTGCCGCAGGATCTTCAGCTCGTTGCCGTCGTCGTCGGTGATCACATTCAGCGCCACATGCGAATTCGCCGGCTTCACGTCGTCATCGAGCTCGATGTCGTCGACCTTGGTCCGGCCGATCACCCGCTCCTGCTCCTCGACCGTCAGCGCGTTCCACGCCGCCATGTCGTGCACGTACTTCTGCACGTGCACATAGCAGCCGCCGGTGAAATCGGGATCCTCGTCGCCGATCTGGGTGGCCGACCGGGCCAGCGCCCCGTCCGGGTTCTCGGTCCCGTCGACGAAACCCATCAGGTCGCGGTTGTCGAAGAACTTGAACCCGTGCGTCTCGTCGACGATGGTCAGCGAGCCGTCGAACGCGTCGACCAGCTTGGTGGCCAGCTCGAAGCAGACGTCCATCGTCTCGGCGCGGATGTGGAACAGCACGTCACCTTCGGTGGACGGTGCGTAGTGACGCTCGCCGCGGATCTCCGGGAAGCGGTGCAGCTCGGCGGGCCGCGGACCGGTGAACAGCCGGTCCCACGCGTCGGAGCCGATCGAGGTCACCACCGACAACCGCTTGGTCGGATCGCGGAAACCGATGGCCCGCACCAGTCCCGAGATGTCGGGCAGCGTGTCGTGCACCGTCGCCTCCCGGCCTTCGACGATCGTGGCCACCAGGAAGATGGCGGCAGGCGTCAACGGCGCGAGCACGGGTTGCGGTTGGATATCGGGCACAACACGACCCTATCGCCCCTGATCTTGACGTGACCCGTAAAGATGAAGAGATGGCAGCTAGCCCCCAGAGCCTCTGCGAGTTCATCGACGCGTCCCCGTCGCCGTTCCACGTCTGCGCGACGGCGGCGGACCGGCTGCGCGCCGCCGGTTTCCGCGAACTCTCCGAGGCCGACGCCTGGCCGTTGGACGGTGACTTCTTCGTCGTCCGCGCCGGCTCGCTGATCGCCTGGCGCTCCACCAGGGACCGGCGGCCGTTCCGCATCGTCGGCGCCCACACCGACAGCCCGAACCTGCGCGTCAAACAGCATCCCGACCGGTATGTCGCCGGCTGGCGGGTGGTGGCGCTGCAGCCCTACGGCGGCGCCTGGCTGAACTCCTGGCTGGACCGCGACCTCGGCATCAGCGGCCGGCTGTCGATCCGGCAGGGCAACACGATCGAGCACCGGCTGATCAGGATCGACGACCCGATCCTGCGCGTGCCGCAGCTGGCCATCCACCTGTCCGAGGACCGCAAGGCCGTCGAACTCAACCCGCAGCGCCACGTCAACGCCGTCTGGGGCACCGGGGGCGAGTCCCGCTCGTTCCTCGGCTACGTCGCCGAGCGGGCGGGGGTGGCCGCCGACGACATCCTCGGCGCCGACCTGATGACCCACGACCTCACCCCGTCGCGGCTCGTCGGCGCCGACCAGGAGCTGGTCAGCGCGCCGCGACTGGACAACCAGGCCACCTGCTACGCCGGGCTGGAGGCGTTTCTGGCCGCCGAACCCGGCGCCTACCTGCCGGTGCTGGTGCTGTTCGACCACGAGGAGGTCGGCTCCCAGTCCGACCACGGCGCCCAGTCCGACCTGCTGCTGACCACGCTGGAGCGCATCACCCTGGTCCAGGGCGGCGGCCGGGAGGACTTCCTGCGCCGGCTGCCCGACTCGCTGGTGGCCTCCGGTGACATGGCCCACGCCACCCACCCCAACTACCCGGACCGCCACGAGCCCGGGCACCTCATCGAGGTCAACGGCGGGCCCGTGCTCAAGGTCCAGCCCAACCTGCGCTACGCCACCGACGGGCGCACCGCGGCGGCGTTCGCGCTGGCCTGCCAGCAGGCCGGGGTGCCGCTGCAGCGCTACGAGCACCGCGCCGACCTGCCGTGCGGGTCGACCGTCGGGCCGATGACCGCCGCGGGCACCGGCATCCCGACCGTCGACGTCGGCGCCCCGCAGCTGGCGATGCACTCCGCCCGGGAGGTGATGGGAGCCCACGACGTCGCCGCCTACGCCGCCGCGCTGCAGGCGTTCCTGTCGCCGGCGTGATCTAGGGTCGGGCGCATGAGTCTCGCCGCAGTCAACATCACCTTCGACACCACCGACCCCGACCGGCTGGCCGCCTGGTGGGCCGACGCCCTCGGCGGCCAGGTGAACGCCGTGGCGCCAGGCTTTTTCGTCACAGTCACGCTGCCCAGCGGACCCGGTGTGGCGTTCCAGAAGGTCGACGACCCGACCCCGGGCAAGAACCGCATCCATCTGGACTTCGGCGCCGACGACGTCGAGGCCGAGGTCACGCGGCTCGTCGGGCTCGGCGCCACCGAGACCGGCCGGCACAGCATCGACGACTTCAGCTGGGTGGTGCTGGCCGACCCCGACGGCAACCTGTTCTGCGTGGCGGCCGCCGACCACCCCTAGACTGTCTGCGTGACGTCGCAGCCGAGCTTGAGCACAGTCGACACCGTCGAGCGGGCCGCCGCCACTCCCGATCTACCCCAGCCCTACCGCGAACTGGGCCTCAAGGACGACGAGTACCAGCGCATCCGCGAGATCCTCGGTCGCAGGCCGACGGACGCCGAGCTGGCGATGTACTCGGTGATGTGGAGCGAGCACTGCTCCTACAAGTCCTCCAAGGTGCACCTGCGCTACTTCGGGGAGACCACCACCGAGGAGATGCGCAAGACGATGCTGGCGGGCATCGGCGAGAACGCCGGCGTCGTCGACATCGGCGACGGCTGGGCGGCCACCTTCAAGGTCGAGTCGCACAACCACCCGTCCTACATCGAGCCCTACCAGGGCGCGGCCACCGGCGTCGGCGGCATCGTGCGCGACATCATGGCGATGGGCGCCCGCCCGGTCGCCGTGATGGACCAGCTGCGGTTCGGCGCGGCCGACGCCCCCGACACCCGCCGCGTGGTCGACGGGGTGGTGCGCGGCATAGGCGGCTACGGCAACTCCCTCGGCCTGCCCAACATCGGCGGCGAGACCGTGTTCGACGCCTCCTACGGCGGCAACCCGCTGGTCAACGCGCTGTGCGTCGGTGTGCTGCGCAAGGAGGACCTGCACCTGGCGTTCGCCTCGGGCACCGGCAACAAGATCATCCTGTTCGGCGCGCGCACCGGCCTGGACGGCATCGGCGGCGTCAGCGTGCTCGCCAGCGACACCTTCGGCGGCGACGAGGCCGGCGCGGCGGGCCGCAAGAAGCTGCCCAGCGTGCAGGTCGGCGACCCGTTCATGGAGAAGGTCCTCATCGAGTGCTGCCTCGAGCTGTACGCCAACAAGCTCGTGGTCGGCATCCAGGACCTCGGCGGCGCCGGATTGTCCTGCGCCACTTCGGAACTGGCTTCCGCCGGGGACGGCGGCATGGCCATCGAGCTGGACAAGGTGCCGCTGCGCGCGGCGAACATGACCCCCGCGGAGATCCTGTCTAGCGAGTCGCAGGAACGCATGTGCGCGGTCGTCAAACCCGAGAACGTGGACGCGTTCCTGGCGGTCTGCCGCAAGTGGGACGTGCTGGCCACGGTGATCGGCGAGGTCACCGACGGCGACCGGCTGCAGATCACCTGGCACGGCGAGACCGTCGTCGACGTGCCGCCGCGCACCGTCGCGCACGAGGGGCCCGTCTACCAGCGGCCCGTGCAGCGGCCCGACACCCAGGACGCGCTCAACGCCGACACCTCGGCGAAGCTGCCGCGGCCCAAGACCGGCGAGGAGCTCAAGCAGACCCTGCTGGCGCTGCTGGGCAGCCCGCACCTGTGCAGCCGCGCCTGGATCACCGAACAGTACGACCGCTACGTGCGCGGCAACACCGTGCTCGCCGAGGGCGCCGACGGCGGCGTGCTGCGCGTCGACGAGCAGACCGGCCGCGGCATCGCGATCTCCACCGACGCGTCCGGCCGCTACACCGCACTGGACCCCTACACCGGTGCGCAGCTCGCGCTGGCCGAGGCCTACCGCAACGTCGCCGTCACCGGCGCCACCCCGCTGGCGGTGACCAACTGCCTGAACTTCGGCTCCCCTGAGGACCCGGGTGTGATGTGGCAGTTCAGCCAGGCCGTCCGTGGCCTCGCCGACGGTGCTGCGGCCCTGGGCATTCCGGTGACCGGCGGCAACGTCAGCTTCTACAACCAGACCGGCAGCACCGCGATCCTGCCCACCCCGGTGGTCGGGGTGCTCGGCGTGATCGACGACGTGCGCCGCCGCATCCCCACCGCGTTCGGCAACGAGCCCGGTGAGACGCTGATGCTGCTCGGCGACACCTACGACGAGTTCGACGGCTCGATCTGGGCGCAGGTCACCGCCGACCATCTCGGCGGGCTGCCCCCGAAGGTCGACCTGGCCCGCGAGAAGCTGCTGGCCGAGGTGCTGGTCGCCGGCTCCCGCGACGGCCTGATCTCGGCCGCCCACGACCTGTCCGAGGGCGGGCTGATCCAGGCCGTCGTCGAGTCCGCGCTGCACGGCGAAACCGGTTGCCGGATCGTGCTTCCCGAGGATGCCGACCCGTTCGTGTACCTGTTCTCCGAGTCCTCGGGCCGCGTGCTGGTCGCGGTGCCGCGCACCGAGGAGAGCCGCTTCCGCGCCATGTGCGAGGCCCGCAACCTGCCGGCCACCCGCATCGGCGTCGTCGACCCGGCCAGCGACGCCGTCGAGGTGCAGGGACAGTTCACCGTGACACTGGAGGACCTGCGGAGCACGTCGGAGGGCGTGCTTCCCAGGTTGTTCGGGTGACTGCGGGCGCTCCCACTCGAAACCCGCTATACGTCTGGGCGTGGCGCCTGCTCCGGCTCGACTTCGTCGGAATCGTCTTCGCCGCGCTGTTCTTCTGTCTGTCCCTGACCCCGTCACTGCTGCCGCGTGACTGGCTGTTCGGCGGCCTGATCGGCGGCATCAACGCCGCGATCGGCTACGGCATCGGCGTTTTCATCGCAAAGATGGTGCGCCGCTTCGTATTACAGAACCGAACCTGGTGGCCGCCGCCGAAACGGGTGCTGTGGGCGCTCAAGACCGTCGCGGTGGCCGGGTCCATCGCCGCCAGCGTGCTGATGCTGATCCCGGCCGCGGCCTGGCAGCGCCAGGTGTCGGCGGTGATGGAGATGGAGGGCCCCGCCACCCTGGGTTACATGCGGACCGGCGTCGTCGCGCTGGCCGTCGCCGCGGTGTGTGTGGCAACCGCCCGGGTGCTGCTGGACCTGATCAAGACGGTGGCGCGGTACTTCATCCGGCGCTGGCGGATGGACGACGAGGTGGCGCTGTTCATCGGCACCGCGATCGTCGTGGTGCTGGCCCTCACCCTGATCAACGGTGTGCTGGTGCGCGGCTTCTTCGCCGGTGCCAACCGGGTCTTTCAACCCCAGAACGCCACCACGCGACCCGGCGTCGTGCAGCCGGTGCAGCCCGAGAGATCAGGCAGCCCGGACTCTTTCGCGCCGTGGGACACCCTCGGATATCAGGGCCGCAACTTCGTGGCGACCGGGCCGCGCGCCGATGAGCTCACCGAGATCAACGGCGCCCCCGCCAAGGAACCGATCCGGGTGTACGTCGGGCTGCAGACCGCCGACACCGACGAACAGCGGATGGCGGTGCTGCTCAGCGAACTCGAACGCACCGGCGCCTTCGACCGCGAGGTGCTGGTGATCATCCCGACCACCGGCACCGGCTGGATCAACCCGGTCGCCGCCCGCTCGATCGAGTTGATGTACAACGGCGACACCGCGCTGGTCGGATCGCAGTATTCCTTTCTGCCGAGCTGGATCTCGTTCCTCGGCGACGAGGAGAAGTCGATGCGATCCGGCCGGATGATGATCGAGGCCGTCCACGACCGCTGGCAGAAGCTCCCACCCGATCGCCGGCCCAAGCTCATGCTCTACGGCGAGAGCCTGGGCTCGATGGCCGGCCAGGGTGCCTTCGGCTGGCTGCCCGACATCTCCCGGATGGGTTTCTCGTCGGTGCTATGGGTCGGCCCGCCCAACGCCAGCCCGCTGTGGAAGGCCATCACCCAACGCCGCGACCCGGGAACCCCGGAGGTGGCACCGCGCTACGACAACGGCCGCACCGTCCGGTTCTCGCAGGGCACCGACTCCGAGCAGATCCACCAGGACACCAAGGAGCCGTGGGAGGGCACCCGCGTGCTGTTCCTGCAGCACCCGTCGGACCCGATCGTGTGGTGGTCGACGGATCTGCTGTTCACCAAGCCGGACTGGCTGCGCGAACCGCCCGGCCGCGACCGCACCGCGTCCATGCGCTGGTATCCGATCATCACGTTCTGGCAGGTCGCCGCCGACATCACCAACGCCAGCTCGGTCCCGGGCGGGCACGGCCACAACTACGGCGACTACGTGCTCGACGGGTGGGCGGCCGTCGCGCCCCCGGACGGCTGGACCCGCGAGGACACCGAACGCATCCGCATCGCGCTGAAGAAGACCGAAGCCGAGGACGGGCCCGAATACTGATGGAACGCAAGAAGATCCGTGCGATCGCCATCGCCGCGGCGCTGGTGGGGTGGAGTTTCGTCGCACCCCGGGTCCGGTTCCGCCCGATCCCCAACGCGGCGCTGGGCACCGCGCTGTACGCCGCTGCCCGCCCGCGGGTGGGGCTGCGCCCGCCCGCGCTGTGGTCCGGGCTGCGTCACGGTCTGGCCGCGGGCGGTGTGCTGGCGGCCGGCGTCGTGGCGAGCGCGCTGATCCCGTCGGTGCGCGGCGGGATGGCCACCCGTGAGCTGCCCGAGCACCCGCTGCGCTGGATGCTGTTCGACATCCCGGTGGGCACCGTGTGGCCCGAGGAGGTGGCCTACCGGGCGACGCTGGGCAGTTCGGCCGAGGCCGCGTTCCCGGGCGTCGGGGGCAGGCTGCTGCAGGCGGTGGCGTTCGGGCTGTGGCACATCATGGACGCGCGCATCACCCGCAACCCGGTGCTGGGCACCGTGGTGTTCACCGGGGTCGGCGGGTGGCTGTTCGGCTGGCTGTACGCGCGCTCGGGCAGCCTGCTGGCGCCGATGCTGGCCCACCTCGCGGTCAACGAATCGGCCGCACTGGCCGCCGTGGTGGTGCAGCGCCGCCTAAAGTCCCGACCATGACCCGTGCGTATGTGGTGACCGGCGCGTCGTCGGGCATCGGGCTGGCGACCGTGCGCCGACTGCTGAACAGCGGCGGCACCGTCGTCGGCGCCGACATCGCCCCGCCGCCAGACGATCTCGGTGACCGGTTCAGCTTCGTGTCCGCCGACGTGACCGACGAGGCCGCCGTCGGCGCGGTGTTCGCCGCGGTGCCCGGCCGGCTCGACGGTGTCGTGCACTGCGCCGGGGTGGCAGGCGGCGGGCCCGTGCACCTGCTGGAGCGCACCGAGTGGGACCGGGTGATCGGGGTGAACCTCACCGGCACCTTCCTGGTCGCCAAGGCCGCGCTGGCGCGGATGATCGAACAGACCCGCGTCGACGGCGAGCGCGGGTCGATCGTGACGCTGGCCAGCGTCGAGGGACTGGAGGGCACCGCGGGCGGCAGCAGCTACAACGCCGCCAAGGGCGGGGTGGTGCTGCTGACCAAGAACATCGCGCTGGACTACGGCCCCAGCGGGATCCGCGCCAACGCGATCTGCCCCGGGTTCATCGACACCCCGATGCTCGAGAGCGTCATGGGGCTCGAGGGCATGGCCGAACCGCTGCGCTCGATCACCGCCGAGCACGCGTTGCAACGGCGGGGCCGCCCCGACGAGATCGCCGCGGTGGCAGCGTTTCTCGTCTCGGCGGACGCCTCGTTCGTGACCGGTCAGGCGATCGCGGTGGACGGCGGATACACTGCGGGCCGCGACCACGGGGTGGTCAAGATGTTCGGATTCCCCACCTGATCCCATGCCGCCAAGACGAACCGCCGACCCGCAGCAGACCCGCGCCGCCGTGCTGGCGGTCGCCGACTGGCTGCGTGACGACCAGCAACCCGAACCGGCCCGCGCCGAACTCGCCGAGGCGGTCCGGTTGACCGCGCGCACCCTGGCCGCCGTCGCACCCGGCGCCAGCGTCGAGGTCCGCATCCCGCCGTTCGCCGCCGTGCAGTGCATCGAGGGTCCCGCGCACCGCCGCGGCAACCCGCCCAACGTCGTGGAGACCGATCCGCGCACCTGGCTGCTGCTGGCCACCGGTCTGCTGACCCTCGACGACGCCGCCGACCGGGTGACGCTGTCGGGGGCGCGGGCACCCGAGATCGGGGCGTGGCTGCCACTGGTCGGCATCGATGGTTAGTTTGGCCACACCCACCCCCTGTGATTTCGGTGCACCACCGATCGCTCACCGGCCGTCACTGCATCGAAATCGCAGGTAGTAGGCGTGGGGCGGCGGTGCGGGCGGGCCGTGGCGCAGATCTCGGCACACCGCGGCAAGCATTGGGTGTACAGCCCGGTCAGTACGTAGACTGACGTCGACTACCCACCTCGCCCCGGGAGCAGCCATAACGTGACCGGCCCCGCTGAGTCCGACGCCTCTGTAGGCGACGCTTATCAGGAACCCCGCGAAGAATGTGGCGTATTCGGCGTCTGGGCGCCGGGTGAAGAGGTCGCCAAACTCACCTACTACGGCCTCTACGCACTGCAGCACCGCGGCCAGGAGGCGGCGGGTATCGCCGTCGCCGACGGATCGCAGGTGCTTGTGTTCAAGGACCTCGGTCTGGTCAGCCAGGTGTTCGACGAACAGACGCTGGCCGCGATGCAGGGCCACGTCGCCGTCGGGCACTGCCGCTACTCCACCAGCGGCTCCACCACGTGGGAGAACGCCCAGCCGGTGTTCCGCAACACCGCGGCGGGCACCGGCGTCGCGCTGGGCCACAACGGCAACCTGGTCAACGGCGCCGAGCTGGCCGGCCGCGCCCGCGAGGCCGGCCTGTTGGAGAACCACGGCGGACCGACCGCGACCACCGACTCCGACATCCTGGGCGCGCTGCTCGCCCACGGCGCGGCCGACGCGACGCTCGAGCAGGCGGCGCTGGAACTGCTGCCGACCGTGCGCGGCGCGTTCTGCCTGACCTTCATGGACGAGAACACCCTGTACGCGGCGCGCGACCCGTACGGGGTGCGGCCGCTGTCGCTGGGCCGGCTGGACCGCGGCTGGGTGGTCGCCTCGGAGACCGCCGCGCTCGACATCGTCGGCGCCTCCTTCGTCCGGGACATCGAGCCCGGCGAACTGCTGGCCATCGACGCCGACGGGGTGCGCTCCACCCGGTTCGCCAACCCGGAGCCCAAGGGCTGCGTGTTCGAGTACGTCTACCTGGCCCGGCCCGACAGCACGCTGGTCGGCCGGTCGGTGCACGCCACCCGCGTCGACATCGGCCGCAGGCTGGCCCGCGAGAAGCCCGTCGAGGCGGACCTGGTGATCGGCGTGCCCGAGTCGGGCACCCCCGCCGCCGTCGGCTACGCCCAGGAGTCCGGCATCCCGTTCGGCCAGGGCCTGATGAAGAACGCCTACGTCGGGCGCACCTTCATCCAGCCGTCGCAGACCATTCGCCAGCTCGGCATCCGGCTCAAGCTCAACCCGCTCAAGGAGGTCATCCGCGGTAAGCGGCTGATCGTCGTCGACGACTCGATCGTGCGCGGCAACACGCAGCGGGCGCTGGTGCGGATGCTGCGAGAGGCCGGCGCCGTCGAGGTGCACGTGCGCATCGCGTCGCCGCCGGTGAAGTGGCCGTGCTTCTACGGCATCGACTTCGCCACCCCGGCCGAGCTGATCGCCAACGCGGTCGACAACCCTGACGAGATGGTCGAGGCGGTGCGCCACGCCATCGGCGCGGACTCGCTGGGCTACATCTCGAAACAGGGCATGATCGCCGCCACCGAACAGCCCGCCTCGCGGCTGTGCTCGGCGTGCTTCGACGGCAACTATCCGATCGAGCTGCCGGGCGAATCGGCGTTGGGCAAGAACGTGATTGAGCACATGCTTGCTTCCGCGCACGCGAGGAGCGAGGTGGATCCCGCGGCCAAGACCGGGATCCCGGTGCAGGCCGACAACGACAACGCCTCGGCGCTGCGTCGCCCCTGACTCAACGCCCCACGTGCGCCCACTGCGGATCGCTGGGCAGCGGCCCGGTGCGCAGCGCCTCGGCCACCGCGTCGCGGTAGTTCCGCAGCCCGCCGGGCGGCGGCGCGATCACCGTGTCGACGTCGTGGTCAGCCATTACCGCGTCGCACTCCAGTGACTCCACCAGCGGCCGCGCCAGCCCCGGCGGCATCGGCGTCACCAGCCCGATCCACCAGCTCGCGATCGTCGGCGTGAGCCACGGCAGGACGACGATCGTGCGGCGGCGCAGTCCGGCCACCTGCGCGTAGATCTGCATGGCCTCGCCGTACTCGAACACGTCGGGCCCGCCGATGTCCCAGGCGCGCGACGACGGCACCGGCGCGGACGCGGCCTCGGCCAGGTAGTGCAGCGCGTCGTCGATGGCGATCGGCTGGATCCGGTTGTGCACCCACTTCGGTGTCGTCATCACCGGCAGCCGGTTGGTCAGGTGCCGGATCATCTCGAATGACGCTGAGCCCGAACCGATCACGATCCCGGCCTGCAGCACGACGGCCTCGATGCCGGAGTCGATCAGGATGTCGCCGACGGCGGCGCGCGACCGCAGGTGCGGGGACAGCTCGGTGCCCGCCGGGTGCAGGCCGCCCAGGTACACGATGCGGCGGACGCCGGCGGCGCGGGCCGCGGCCACCACGTTGCGCGCCGATGCGGCCTCCTCCGCGACGAAGTCGTCGGAGCTGCCCATCGAGTGCACCAGGTAGTAGACGACGTCGACGCCGTCGCACGCGTCGCGCAGCGACTCGGGGTCGCCGAGGTCGCCGCGGACCACCTCGACCCGGTCCCGCCACGGCACGCCGTCGAGCTTGGACGGGGTGCGGGCCAGCGCCCGCACGGCGATGCCGCGGTCGAGCAGGGCGGGGATGAGCCGGCCGCCGATGTAGCCGGTCGCCCCGGTCACCAGGCAGCGGATGGTGTCAGACACCCCCGTGGGATCGCCGGTTTACCGGTCAGGCAAACCCCGCGGCTCCGGTGGCGGTCGGCGCGGCGGGGACCGCCTCGTCGAAGACATGGTCGGCGGCGTCGAAGCGGCTCATCAGGCGGCGGTAGTCGCAGGTGTAGCGCGGCCACATCACCGAGTTACGGCCGGTGGAGTCCAGATACCAGCTGGAGCACCCGCCGGAGTTCCACACCGTGCGGTCCAGATCCGGGTCCAGCTCCGCGTTGTAGCGGTCCTGCGCCTGCTGGGTGACCTCGAACGTGCGGTGGCCCCGCAGGGTCAGCTCGGTCAGGGCGGCGCTGATGTAGTGGGCCTGCGGTTCGAGCATCAACACGATCGAGCTGTGCCCGAGGTTGGTGTTGGGGCCGTACATGAAGAACAGGTTCGGGAAACCGTGCACCTCCACACCGCGGTAGGCGCGCGGCGAGCCCGCCCACACCTGTGCCAGCGTGCGGCCGTGGCGGCCGGTCACCACCTTGGCGATGGGCGGTTCGGTGGGGGTGAACCCGGTCGCGAAGATCACCGTGTCGACGCGGTGCTCGTGGCCGTCGGCGTCGACCACCCCGTGTTCGGTGAACCGCGACAGCGCACCCGCGACCGTGACGTTGTCCCGTTGCAGGGCCGGATACCACTTGTTGCTCAACAGGATTCGCTTGCACCCGATGGTGTAGCCGGGGATCAGTCTGCGCCGCAGCTGCGGGTCGCGGACCTGCACGCGCAGCAGGGTCAGCGCCACGGCGCGGACCACCGGCAGCAGCCAGGGCATGCGGGCCATGAACACCACGAAGGACTCGCGGTGGGCCCACACCAGGCGTCGCATCAGGCGGTGCACCGCCGGGAAGCGGCGGTACACGCCGCGCTCCAGCGGGCTGATGGTGCGGTCCAGGCGCGGCAGGATCCAGGCCGGGGTGCGTTGCAGCACGGTCAGATGCTCGACCTGCCCGGCGATCTCCGGGACGATCTGGATGGCTGAGGCCCCGGTGCCCACCACGGCGACCCGCCGGCCGCGCAGGTCCTGGGTGTGGTCCCATTTGGCGGAGTGGAATGTGGTGCCGGTGAAGTCCTCGGCGCCGGGTACCGCGGGCACCCCCGGCTCGGACAGCGCGCCGGGCGCGGCCACCAGGAAGCGGCAGCGCAGACGCCCGCACGTCGTGTCGACCTCCCACTCGGCGGCGTCGGCGTCCCAGCGGGCGGCGGTCAGCGCACAGTTGTAGCGGATCCGGTCGGCGAACCGGGCGGCCACCGACCGCAGGTAGTCGTGGATCTCGTGCTGGCGTCCGAAGGTGTGCGACCAGTCCGGGTTGGGCGCGAACGACAGCGAGTACAGCGACGTCGGCACATCGCAGGCGGCGCCCGGGTAGTCGTTGTCGCGCCACACGCCGCCGGGTCCGTCGGCGCGCTCGATGGCCAGCGTGCGCAGCCCGGGGTGGTCGATGGTCAGCCGGTGCAGGGCGGCCAGGCCACCGAAGCCGACGCCGACGACGAGCACGTCGACGTGCGCGGGCAGGGCGGGGCTGGACTCAGGGCAGGTGTCAGTCATGGCGCATCAGGTCCTTCCAGACGGGCAGAAGTCGTTCGATGAGGGCGCGGTCGGCCTCCGGGCTGCGCAGGATGCGGGAAACCGCCAGACCGCGGGCCAGTTCGATGGACAGTTCGAGTTCGGTGGGGTGGTAGCGGTCGCCGAGCAGTTCGTTGCAGGCGACGGCCAGTGCGTCGTTGACCTTGCGCTCCAGCGGGATCAGCGCGGTGCGCAGGCTCTCGTCGGTGCGGGCGGCCACCCACAGTTCCAGTGCGGCCTCGAACAGTGGGCCGCTGAACGCCTCGACGAGGATCTCGAGATCCTCGTCGCCGGTGCGCGGGCGCGACAGGATCTCCTCGAGGCGCTGCTCGACGAGATGGCTGACGGCCGCCACCACCAGCGACTCCCGGGTGGGGAAGTGGTGCAGCAGGGCGCCGCGGGACACCCCGGCCCGGCGGTTGACCTCCTGGGTCGTGGTGGCCCGGTAGCCGAGTTCCAGCAGGGTCTCGACGGTGGCGTCGAGGATGCGTCCGCGGGTGGCCGCGGTGCGTTCGGCCTGAGTGCGCCGGCCGGTGTTCTCGGTCACAGTGACGACCGTAACATAAAAACAGTCCGGACTGCTTGTAAGTTCGCCGGGGGCGAGGCGGGCGCCGGTCCGGCTGCCGTGGTGGGGGCGTGAACGGTAGCCTTGTTCGCGATGACCGAACGCGCCGAACCAACCGGCATTTCCTACGCGTCGGCCGGGGTCGATATCGAAGCCGGTGACCGCGCAGTCGAACTTCTCAAGCCGCTCGCCAAGAAGGCCACCAGGCCCGAGGTCCGCGGGGGACTCGGCGGCTTCGCCGGCCTCTTCGCACTGCGCGGGGGGTACCGGGAGCCGCTGCTGGCCTCGTCGACGGACGGGGTGGGCACCAAGCTGGCCGTCGCCCAGGCCATGGACAAGCACGACACCGTCGGCATCGACCTGGTCGCGATGGTGGTCGACGACCTCGTGGTCTGCGGTGCCGAGCCGCTGTTCCTGCAGGACTACATCGCGGTGGGCCGCACCGTCCCCGAACGGATCAGCGAGCTGGTCTCCGGCATCGCCGAGGGCTGTGTGATGGCCGGCTGCGCGCTGCTGGGCGGCGAGACCGCCGAGCATCCGGGCCTGATGGCCCCCGACCACTACGACCTGTCCGCCACCGGCGTCGGGGTGGTGGAGGCCGACGACGTGCTGGGCCCCGAGCGGGTCAAGCCGGGCGACGTGCTGATCGCGATGGCCTCGACCGGCCTGCACTCCAACGGCTACTCCCTGGCCCGCAAGGTGCTGCTGGAGATCGACCGGATGAACCTGGCCGGCCACGTCGAGGAGTTCGGCCGCACGCTGGGCGAGGAGCTGCTCGAACCCACCCGCATCTACGCCAAGGACTGCCTGGCGCTGGCGGCCGAGACCCAGGTCCGCACCTTCTGCCACGTCACCGGCGGCGGGCTGGCCGGCAACCTGGAGCGCGTGATCCCGCACGGCCTGACCGCCGAGATCGACCGCGGCACCTGGACCCCGGCACCCGTGTTCGGCATGATCGCCCAGCGCGGCCGGGTCGAGCGCGTCGAGATGGAGAAGACCTTCAACATGGGCGTCGGCATGGTCGCGGTGGTGGCGCCGGAGGACACCGACCGGGCGCTGGCCATCCTGACCGCGCGCCACGTGGACTGCTGGCCGCTCGGCGTGGTGAAGAAGGGCGGCAAGGACAGCCCGCGCGCGGTGCTGGTCGGCCAGCACCCGCGGTTCTGAGGGTCACGGCTGCACGTAGAACAGCCGCTTGTTGACGAACTCCTCGATGCCCAGCGGCCCGAGTTCGCGGCCGAACCCTGACCGTTTGGTGCCGCCGAACGGGATGTCGGCGGCCTCGCTGGACGGGGTGTTGACGTTGACCATCCCGGCGTCCAGGCGGCTCGCGACCGCCTCGGCGCGGGCGCGGTCGGCGCTCCACACCGACGCCCCGAGGCCGAAGTCGACCGCGTTGGCCAGCCGGACCGCCTCGTCGTCGCTTTCCACCCGGTACACCACCGCGACGGGGCCGAAGAGCTCCTCGTGGAAGGCCCGCATCTGCGGGGTGACACCGGTCAGCACGGTCGGCTCGAAGTAGGCGCCCGGCCCGTCGAGCAGGGTGCCGCCGGCGTGCACCGTCGCACCCTTGTCGACCGCGTCGCGCACCTGGGCCAGCAGCAGCTCGGCCGCCCGCCGCGACACCATCGGCGAGTACTCGCCCGGCCCGCCCCGGCTGCCCGGCCGCCGCGGTGTCATCGCGGCCGCGCGGCGGGCCAGCGCCGCGACGAAGTCGTCGTAGACGTCGGCCATCACGATCATCCGCTTGTTGGCGTTGCAGGCCTGGCCGACGTTCTCGATGCGGAACGTCCACGCCGTCTCCGCCGCGGCGTCGGGGTCGTCGGTGTCGAGCACGATGTAGGGGTCGGAGCCGCCCAGCTCGAGCACCACCTTCTTGAGGTTGCGGCCGGCCTCGGCGGCGACCGCGGAGCCGGCCCGCTCGGAGCCGGTCAGCGAGACGCCGTGGGTGCGGCGGTCTGCGATGATCGCGGCCACCTGCTCATGGGTGGCGAACAGGTTTTCGTAGACCCCGTCGGGGACCCCGGCGTCGCGCATGATGTCGGCGATCGCCAGCGCGGACGTCGGGCAGTTCTCGGCGTGCTTGAGGACCATCGTGTTGCCGACGATCAGGTTCGGCGCGGCGAAGCGGGCCACCTGGTAGTAGGGGTAGTTCCACGGCATCACGCCGACGATCGGGCCCTGGGCCTGGTACTCGATCCGCGCGGTCGGGTGGCCGGGCACGGGGCGGGGGACGATCAGGTCCGGGCCGTGGTCGGCGTAGTAGGTGAAGATGTCGGTGCAGAACTGCGTCTCACCGAGGCCCTCGACGCGGGCCTTGCCCATCTCGGTCTCGATCAGCGCGGCCAGTTCCTCGGCGCGCTCGGTGAACAGCGCGGCGACCCGGCGGGTGATCTGCACCCGCTCCTCGATCGGACGGTCCCGCCACGGCTCGAAGGCGTCCCTCGCCCGCCGCAGGGCCGCCTCGACGTCGGCGTCGGAGGCGAAGGGATAGGTCCGCACGACCTCGCCGGTGGCGGGGTCGGTCACCTGGTACTGCGGTTGGCCCATGCTGGCTGCCTTTCACTCGGCTCACTCGGTCATAATTGTCGACATCAGATTGTTGACAATTATGCGCATAGAGCACCCGCCCGTGACGGGCGGATGCGTTAAAGAGAGGAGCCGACGCTACGGGAGGGCTCGACGGGAGCGCGGGCGCCGACGATACCGGCCCGGGACCAGCTGAGCGGACAGCTCAGCGGCGCCAGTCGTCCTCGTCGGCCCAGTCGTCCAACGAGTCGCCGTTGCGGTCGTCGGAGGAAGAAGCGCCCGACAGCTCGCGCTGAAGCCGCTCGAAGTCGGTCTGTGGTGAGCTGTACTTGAGCTCACGAGCAACCTTGGTCTGCTTTGCCTTTGCCCGGCCGCGGCCCATGGGGGGACCCCCTCGCGCAATAACGGAGCGGCCCGATTACAGGCGGCTCCGATCTGATCTGTCTTTTATCGTCCTGCCCGACAGCTTACCGTGCCCCGGTGCGCGGCGCTGGCAGGGCCTCGTCACAGATCGTTCAACGCGCTCCGCCGCGCAGCCGTTCCACCGCGATGCGGCCGGCTCCGGCGACGTCGGGCGGCGGCAGCGTGTCGGCGTCGATGCTGGCGGGCACCCCGTCCACCGTCAGCTCGGTGTCGGCGGGCAGGCCCCGTTTGAGCAGCGCAAGCGCGACCGGTCCCTCGTCGACGTGGTCGACGACGGTGCCCAGCCGGCCGACGGCGCGGCCGCCGGCGAGCACCTGGGCGCCGGGCGCGGGCCGGTCCGCGGAGCCGTCCAGATGCAGCCGGACCAGCATCCGCGGCGGTTTACCCAGGTTGTGGACGCGGGCGACGGTCTCCTGGCCCCGGTAGCAGCCCTTGTCCAGGTGCACGGCGCGGCCGATCCAGCCGACCTCGTGCGGGATGGTCCGCTCGTCGGTATCCACCCCCAGGCGCGGGCGCACGGCGGCGACGCGGTGGGCCTCGTAGGTCCACACCCCGGCGGGCCGCAGCCCGGCGTCGACGAGCCGCTGCCGCCAGCGTTCGGCCTGGTCACGGGGTACAACAAGGTCGACCTGGAGGTCGGTGCGGCGCAGGAACCCGCCGTCGGGCAGCGCCACCGCACGGTCGATCTCCGGCAGCTCGGCCACCCCCAGCGCCGCGAGCGCACCGGCCTCGGCCACCGCGGGCCCGAGCAGCGTCAGCACCGCCAGCTCGGCGGTCTCGACCGTGACGTCGGACCAGAACACCATCTTGCGCAGGTACGCGATCAGCGGTTCCCCGCGCCACGGTTCGGTGTCCAGATAAGTGACGCCGTCCAGCTCGGTCTGAATCCAGTGATCTTCCACACGTCCCTGGCCGTCGAGGCTCAGATTCTCGGTCACCGCGCCGTCGGGCAGCTCGCTGACGTGCTGAGACGTCAGGCTGTGCAGCCAGGTCCGGCGGTCGGCGCCGCGCAGCGCGATCACCGCGCGGTGCGAGCGGTCGATCACGACGGCCGCGTCGGCGGCGGCCCGCTGCTCGCCGAGCGGGTCGCCGTAGTGCCAGACGGCGCCGGCGTCGGGTCCGGTATCGGGGGCGGGAACAGCAGCTGACATAACCCAACTCTACGTTCGGGGACCGGTCGTCCCGCCGCTACGCTGTGAGCCCATGGCTGGCGAACCCGCCGTCGTGGTCACCCTCGACGGGCAGTTGCACGACCCCTCGGCGCCCCTGCTGCACGCCGACGATCTGGCGGCGGTGCGCGGGGACGGCGTCTTCGAGACGCTGCTGATCCGCGACGGGCGCCCCTGCCTGCTGGAGAGCCATCTGGCCCGGCTCACCTCCTCGGCGCGGATGACCGATCTGCCCGAGCCCGATCTGGCGCGCTGGCGCGCGGCCGTGGCGGTCGCCGTGGACGCGTGGGACGGCGGTGAGGCCGCGCTGCGCCTGGTGTACACCAGGGGCCGGGAGAGCGGTTCGGCGCCGACGGCCTACGCGACGATCGCACCGCTGCCCGCACGGGTCGCCGAGGTACGCGCCCGCGGACTGTCCGCGCTGACGCTGGCGCGCGGACTGCCCGCCGAGGGCACCGCCGAGATGCCCTGGCTGCTGGCCGGGGCCAAGACGCTGTCATACGCGGTGAACATGGCGGCGCTGCGGCACGCCGAACGCCACGGTGCCGGCGACGTGATCTTCGTCGGCTCCGACGGCCTGGTGCTGGAGGGTCCGCGCTCGACGGTGGTGATCGCCGCCGAGACCGAGCCCGGCAGCGGCCGGCTCGGCTTCTTCGCCCCGCCGCCCTGGCTGCCGATCCTGCGCGGCACCACCCAGCAGGCACTGTTCGAGGTGGCCCGCAGCAAGGGCTACGACTGTGACTACCGCGCCCTGCGACCCGCGGACCTGTTTGCCGCCCAAGGGGTTTGGCTGGTCTCCAGCATCACGCTGGCGGCGCGGGTGCACACGCTGGACGGCAGGCCGCTGCCGCCGAGCCCGCTGGCCGACGAGTTCGCCGAGCTCGTCGACGCCGCGATCGTCAGCGACCGCTGAGGCTAAATCGGTTGTCGCCGCTGACTTCCGGGAGTACCGTCGCTCGTACACAGGGAAGGAGGTGGTCCGAAAATTGTGTGACTTATGGACTTGTGAGGTGGCTGCGAGCTAGCAGCGCCAGGGGAATGAGCTGACGCTCTTCGCGTCTGCGCGCGCTGGCGAATTCCCCGCAGCCACCCGGCCCCCGAGCCCCTGCGTCTTGTCCGCCCAGGAGTCACGGCTCGGGGGCCGCTCCATATCCGGACCCGGCCAGCATCCGCGCCTGCTGCGGGCCCGTCGCGTCCGGCCCGAGCCCGGATCGGTAGCGATCCGTTGCCTACCAGATCTTGGCGTTGACGTGCGGGCTGCGCGATGATGCGGGCGATGTGCCTCGCCAGGACCCTCGGTGTGTTGCTGGCGGCTGCGTTCGCGCTGCCCGCGTGCGCACCCGTCGCCACGCCGACCGCCGCGCCCCGGCTCGAGGACTGTCACAAGGACCGGCTGGCCACTCTCTACCAGGGCGTGTTCACGTTCGGCACGGACCAGCCGGTGTACCCGCCGTGGTACATCGGCGACAATCCCGCCAACGGGGAGGGTTTCGAGGCCGCGCTGGCCTACGCCGTCGCCGACCGGCTCGGCTACCAGCCCGAGGAGGTCCGCTGGGTCCGGGTGCCGTTCAGCGAGGCGCTGGTGCCCGGCCCGAAGTCGTTCGACGCCAACCTGTCCCAGTTCTCCATCACCGACCAGCGCCGGGCGGCCGTGGACTTCTCGTCGCCCTATTTCGACGTCAACCAGGCCGTGGTGACCGTGAAGTCCTCACCGGCGGCGCGGGTGCGCACCGTCGACGAGCTCAAGGCGCTGCGGCTGGGCGCGGAGGTCGGCAGCACCAGCCACACCGCGGCGGTGGCGGTGCACAGCCGCAACCCCGTCGAGGTCTACAACACCACCGGCGACGCCAAGCTGGCGCTGGCCAACGGGGAGATCGACGCGCTGGTCGCCGACCTGCCCACCGCGTTCACCGTCGCAGGCGAGCTGCGCGACGGCATGATGGTCGGCCAGCTGCCCCCCGGCGGCGACCAGGTGGAGCAGTTCGGGGTGGTGCTCGGTAAGGGCAGCCCGCTCACACCGTGCGTGTCCGCGATCATCGAGGAGCTGCGCCGCGACGGCACCCTGGAGCGGCTCGAGTCGACGTGGCTGGCCGAGGCCGGCCGGGCGCCGGTGCTGACCTAACTCGCCGGTCCTGGCGCGAACGACGCGCACGCGGCCATGGCCTCGTGCCAGGTGTCGGGGTCCACGCCAGAGGGCGGTCCGGCCGGGCCGGGTGCGGCGGGCACCCCGTGCTCGGACAGGCACTGCGCCAGCGAGCCGTGCTCCTTGGGCGCTTCGGAGGTCGACGGGGGTGCCTGCTCCGCCGTCTCAGAGGGTGACGTCTCAGACGGCGATTCGGACGGCTGCGAGGAGCAGCCCGCCAGCAGTGCGGCCGCGGCGCAGACCGCGGCGAGGAGACCGGCTCGCATCAGCCGATGTACCTCGACAGCCGGGCCGACAGGTGCGGCACCAGGCCGCCGTCGGCGTCGACGCGTTCCTCGACGTAGCCGAGGTCGCCGCCCTCGATGATGCCGTAGAGGCGCTTGGCGCCGCCGATCAGCACACCGGAGCGGCTGCGGGCCAGCGCATCGGTGACCAGCTCCCACGACGACTGGTTGAGCGGGCGTCCGTAGAACAGCTCCACGTAGCCGGTGGAGTGCGCCAGCAGCAGTTCGATGGCCTGTGTCTCCTCCGGGTCGGCGGGGTCGGAGACGAACCGCCAGTAGCCGGTCTCACGCAGCGTGTGCTCGACGTAGTTGCCGTCGTCATCGATGCGCCACGACTGGGCCTCCCAGTTGAGGAAGTCGCCGCCGTTGTGCGAGACGATGATCTGCTGCCCGAACCGGTAGTCGCCGTCCGGGCCGCGACCCTCACCCTCACCGCGCCACACGCCGACCAGCGGGAGCAGCGCCAGCAGCGATTCGCTGAGGTCGGCGCCCTCCCTCAGATTCGCGGTGTCCGGCGGGAACGGAAGGTCGTTGAAGACAGGGATATTGCGGCCAGCCGTCTGTTTCGCACGCTCGGCGGCCGCGGCGATCGCTTCGTCGCCAGAAGTCACGACTCGTCGGTGATCAGCCGGTACAGCGCGTACAACGCGAACCAGGTAATCACGACAACGGCCGCGACCAGCAGAATCTCAAAGAAGAGGACCACGGTTCACCAGTCTAATAAGCGGCGCTGGGCCGGGCGCAGTGGCCCGGCCCAGCGTCCTGTGGATCCTGAATTAAGCGACCTTGACGTCCACCTCGTGGATCCCCGCACCCTGCGGGGTCACCACGGCGTCGCCGTTGCCGACCTTCGACAGCGCCCGCACCGTCCAGGTGCCGGGGGCTGCGAAGAACCGGAAATCGCCGGTGGCCGAGGCGACGACCTCAGCGGTGAACTCGTTGGAGCTGTCGAGCAGACGCACGAAGGCGCCGCCGACGGCCTGACCCGAGCCGTCCACCACACGGCCGGTGATCACGGTTTCCTTCTCCAGGTCGACGCTGGCGGGCAACGTCAGTCCTTGCTTCGGTGCAGAGCACATATCCCTTAACTTCCCAACTCGATCGGGGCCCCCACCAGGGAGCCGTATTCCGTCCAACTGCCGTCGTAGTTCTTGACGTTCTTGTGCCCGAGGATCTCCTGCAGCACGAACCAGGTGTGCGAGGAGCGCTCACCGATACGGCAGTACGCGATGGTCTCCTTCTCGCCGTCCAGGCCGGCCTCGGCGTACAGCTTGGCCAGCTCCTCGTCGGACTTGAAGGTGCCGTCGTCGTTGGCCGCCTTGCTCCACGGGACGTTGATGGCGCCCGGGATGTGGCCGGGACGCTGGCTCTGCTCCTGCGGCAGGTGAGCCGGAGCGAGGATCTTGCCCGAGAACTCGTCGGGGGAGCGCACGTCGACCAGGTTCTTCTTGCCGATCGCGTCGATCACCTCGTCGCGGAAGGCGCGGATCGCGTTGTTCGGCGCCTTGGCGGTGTAGGTGGTGGCCGGACGGTTCGGCACCTCCTTCACCAGCGGACGGCCGTCGAGCTCCCACTTCTTGCGGCCGCCGTCGAGAAGCTTGACGTTCTCGTGGCCGTACAGCTTGAAGTACCAGTACGCGTAGGCGGCGAACCAGTTGTTGTTGCCGCCGTACAGGATCACGGTGTCGTCGTTGCTGATGCCCTTCTCCGACAGCAGCTTCGAGAACTGCTGCTGGTCGACGAAGTCACGCTTGACCGGGTCCTGCAGGTCGGTCTTCCAGTCGATCTTGACGGCGCCCTCGATGTGGCCGGCGTCGTAAGCGCTGGTGTCCTCGTCGACCTCGACGAACACGGTGTTCGGTGCGTTGAGATTGCTCTCGGCCCAGTCGGCTGTGACCAGGACGTCGGAGCGTGCCATGGAGTGAATCCTTTCGGTTGCTTCGGTTTTCGGGTGTTGACGTTTACGTGGTTACGCGTGCGCTCGGGCGGAGACGCACGACGAGCGGATAGATCTGACAGCCCAGGCAAATGCCGAAGGCCGCGTTGAGGAAGGCCGCCACCAGGGCGAAGCCGGTGGCGATCAGGCCGAGCAGGTCGGCGCCGGCAGCGAACCCGGCCACCCCGACGACCGCGAAGAGCAGCCCGACGAGCTGGGCGAACCGCAGCGGCGGCGTCGGCTCCTTCTCGGTCACCGGGCCCAGCCGCGGTGCGATCAGGCGGGCGAACACCAGACCGTACGGGTGCTTGCGCGGCCCCAGCCACGCGCCGATGGCGAACACCACCGCCTGCACGGCCAGCAGGACGGCCGCGGGCCGGGCTGACCCCGTACAGCAGCAGGGTGGCGGCGAGCACGACGGTGGTGACCCAGGCGGCGAACCGCGGGCCGCGGACGTCCACCTGGTCAGGCGTCTGGGTTTTCTGTGTCGACATGGGTGTGCTCCTGTTGTGTATGGATTTGGGCTGACTGGCGGAAAACTCGGATCGAGATCAGATCCGGTTCCGAGCGCGGCGCGAGACGGCGCGGCTACTCAGCAGCTACAACAACAACAGCAACAACCCGCAACGCGGCACAGATCGACTGCGCGGCGCTTCGTGAGCATCGGCTCAACGCGGGTGGACACGGCCGACAGCTTACCAACCGGGATACGGATCAAGCCAACAGCGGTTCCAAAGCCGAACGCAGGTCAGCGGCTTTGGGTACGCCGTGGGTGCGATAGCGCGGTGTGCCGTCGCGGTCGAACACGATCGTCGTCGGCAAAGACAGGACCGAAAGTCGCCGTGCCGCATCCGGATTGGCGTCCATGTCGATCTCCACATGGGTGACCGCCGGCAGCTCGCCGCACACCTGCTCGACCACCCGGCGCACCGCCGCGCACGGTCCGCACCACTCGGCGGTGAAGTGCACCAGCGTCGGCCCGGTCGTCGACAACCCGAGATCGCCGGCGTCGACGGGCGCGGCGTCGGCGGTGGTCTCCCGCACCGTGCCGGCGCGGCGGGTCAGCAGCCGGCCGAGCACGTAGGCCGCCGCCAGCGCGACGACGAGCACCGTCACCGCCAGCCAGGAGGAGTTCACCTAAGACATTCTGCCCTCGCCTGGGGCGGTTCGGACTCAGCGCAGGTTGAACTGGGTGAGCGCGACCGTGACGTCCTCGGCGATCGCCTCGATGATCAGGTCGGAGCCGCGGGCCCCCCACGCGGTCGGGGTCAGCCCGAACGGCACCCGCTGTCCGGGCATCACCCCCGAGAACGCGGCCAGCACCGCGTCGACCTTGTCCTCGGGCACCTCCTGGTCGGCGGTCCCCGGCCCGGTGAGCACCCCCGTCGCCGTCATCACCAGCGTCGTCTGATCGGGGCCGTCGACCTCGAGGTCCACCGACACGCTGACCCGTTCGTGGAAATCCGCCTTGCGCGGGGTGCCGGTGAACACCACACCCGTAGGACTGGAGATGCCCGACTCGGTGGTGCCGCCGGTGGAGTCGTTGCTCTCCCGGGTCGGGGCCTCCACCAGCAGGTCCGGGATGTCCATGAACCGGCCGATATGGGTGGAGTCGATGATGATGCGGCTCTCGGCCATGCCGACCGGCAGCTTCGCATCCGGTCCGATCAACCAGGACGCGTCGGCCACGTTGATGCTGTGCAGTGTGGCCTCCAACGACACCTTCTCCACGACGGGGTGATCCACGCCATTGGCCCGGATCTCGATTTCGTCGTAGTGGCGGTCGCGGGCCTGGGTGAAGAACGGGAAGCCGAGAATCGCCACCGACGGGTCGTTGTGCAGGTCCGCAGCCGTGCGCACGCTTCTGGCCAGGCGATACTCCGCGTAGATGGCCGCACCGAAGTCTGTCCCGACGGCCGCCGCGACCACCGCCGTCACCGTCGCGAGGACTCCGATCACCAGCTTGCGCACCCGGCCATTCTGGCGTACCGACGGCCCGTCGAGAGGTTCGGCAGGCCTTAGAAGCAGGTACCGCGCTATCGTATGAACACTATCGGCCGGTAACGGCCGCATGTCGTGCATGAATCTGGGAAGTCACCACCGACACTGTCGTCAAGGCGAGGTCCCAATGGCTGTTGGAGGGCCAGTTGGATCTGTTGCTACTGACCGTCGACCCCCAACCCGAAACTGTGCTGCCCTCGTTGTCACTGCTCGCGCACACCGTGCGGACCGCGCCGACCGAGGTCTCGTCGCTGCTCGAGGCCGGTAGCGCAGACGTCGCGATCGTCGACGCACGCACGGACCTCGCCGCGGCACGGGGACTGTGCCGGCTGCTCGGCACCACGGGAACGTCGGTTCCGGTGGTCGCGGTCGTCAATGAGGGCGGCCTGGTGGCGGTGAACGTCGAGTGGGGGATCGACGAGATACTTCTGCCCAGCACCGGGCCCGCGGAGATCGACGCCCGGCTGCGGCTGCTCGTCGGCCGCCGCGGCGGGGTGGCCAACCAGGAGAACGTCGGCAAGATCAGCCTAGGTGAGCTGGTGATCGACGAGGGCACCTACACCGCCCGGCTGCGCGGCAAACCGCTCGACCTCACCTACAAGGAGTTCGAGCTGCTCAAGTACCTCGCCCAGCACGCAGGCCGGGTGTTCACCCGCGCCCAGCTGCTGCAGGAGGTGTGGGGCTACGACTTCTTCGGCGGCACCCGCACCGTCGACGTGCACGTGCGACGGCTGCGCGCCAAGCTCGGCCCCGAGTACGAGTCGCTGATCGGCACGGTGCGCAACGTCGGTTACAAGGCGGTGCGCCCGGCGCGCGGCCGTCCGCCCGCACCCGGCGCCGAGGCCGCCGAAGCCGCCGAAGCCGACATCAACATGGACGGGGCCGACTACGACGACGCCGACGCGTTCAGCGACCCGTTGCGTAGTTCGTGACTGAAATCGTTTGGCGCACAGCCCTTTCCGGTGATGAACAGGGCCGCATCCGGGAGCTGATCGCCGCCGCGACCGACGCGGACGGGGTGGCTCCGGTGGGGGAGCAGGTGCTGCGGGAACTCCCGCACGACCGCACCCGGCACCTGCTCGCGCGCGCCGACGGCGAGATAGTCGGCTACCTCAACCTCACCACTGATCCGCCGATGGCCGAGCTGGTGGTGCACCCGCGGGCCCGCCGACGCGGCGTCGGATCGGCGCTGGCCCGCACCGGCCTGGCCGAGGGTGGCCCCGACGCCCGGATCTGGGCGCACGGCAACCTCGAACCCGCCCGCGCCACCGCCGCGGCCCTGGGCCTGGTCATGGTGCGCGAGCTGCTGCAGATGCGCCGGCCGCTGACCGACCTGCCCGACGTCGTCGTCCCCGACGGCGTGGTGATCCGCACCTACGCCGGCCCCGCCGACGACGCCGAGCTGCTGCGCGTCAACAACGCCGCCTTCGCCTGGCACCCGGAGCAGGGCGGCTGGACCGACGCCGAGCTCGCCGAGCGCCGCGCCGAACCGTGGTTCGACCCCGAGGGGCTGTTCTTGGCCGTCGACGCCGACGCCGGCACGCTGCTCGGCTTCCACTGGACCAAACAGCACACCGCCGACCTCGGCGAGGTCTACGTCGTCGGCGTCGACCCCGCCGCCCAGGGCCGCGGCCTGGGCTACGTGCTCACCCTCATCGGCCTGCACCACCTCGCCCAGCGCCTGGCGGCCAGCGCGGACCCGACCGTGATGCTCTACGTCGAGGCCGACAACACCGCGGCGGTGAAGACCTACCGCAACCTCGGCTTCGACGTCTACGCCAGCGACGTCGCCTACCGCGCGCCGCACCCGTCCGCTTAGACCTGTTCACCGGCCGTTCACCCGCCATCACCTGTTCGTGCACCGGGGCCGCATACGTTCGGGATCTGTGAAGCTCAACTTCGGTAGGACGCTCGGCATCTCCCTCACCGCGGCCGCGGCGCTGACCCTGGCCGCGTGCGGCAGCGACGACAACACCCCCGCCGGGGCGTCGGGGTCGGACACCCCGTCGTCGGCCGAGTGCGGCGGGAAGAACTCGATCACCGCCGAGGGCTCGACCGCCCAGCAGAACGCGATCGCCGAGTTCAACAAGGTCTGGGGCAAGCTGTGCCCCGGCAAGAACCTCGCCTACAACCCCACCGGCTCGGGCGCGGGCCGCGAGCAGTTCATCGCCGACCAGGTCGACCTGGCCGGCTCGGATTCCCCGCTCAAGGGTGATCAGGTGGCCCAGGCCGCCGAACGCTGCGACGGCAACCCGGCCTGGAACCTGCCGCTGGTGTTCGGCCCGGTCGCGCTCGCCTACAACCTGCCCGGGGTCGACACCCTGACCGTCAACGCCGACGTGCTGGCCGGGATCTTCTCCGGCGGGATCACCCGGTGGAACGACCCGGCGCTGACCGCGCTCAACCCGGACGCCGACCTGCCGGACCTCGGCATCACCCCGATCTACCGCTCCGACTCCTCGGGCACCACCGACAACTTCCAGAAGTACCTGGCCGCCGCCGCGCCGCAGAGCTGGACCAAGGGCGACGGCAGCGAGTTCCAGGGCGGCGCGGGCGAGGGCGCCCAGAAGTCCGCGGGCGTCGTGCAGGCCGTGCAGTCCACCGAGGGCGCGATCGGCTACGTGGAGAAGGGCTTCGCCGAGCAGGCCGGGGTGCCCTTCGCCCGGATCGACAGCGGTGCCGGCCCGGTCGAGCTGACCGACGAGTCCGCCAGCAAGGCGATCGACGCCGCGACGTTCGCCGCAGAGGGCAACGACCTGGTGCTCGACCTCGACTCGCTCTACGCCACCCGGGAGCCGGGCGCCTACCCGCTGGTGCTGGCGACCTACGAGATCGTGTGCTCGAAGGGCTACGACCCGCAGACCGCGGCCGCGGTCAAGTCGTTTTTGACCGTGGCGGCCAACGAGGGTCAGCAGAACCTGTCGCCCGCCGGTTACGTCCCGCTGCCGGAGCGCTTCAAGGAGCGCCTGCTCACCTCGATCGACGCGATCGCCTAGTTTCGTGGCGCACCTGCCCCGATACGGTGAGGATGGGTAGCTGGGACCGATGACCGATAGGCTCGAAGTGACAATCCCTAATCCGTCCGATTCGGGATCGGGTGAAGCGCTCGCTGCACCCTTCCCGGAGCCGACGCCGATCTCCACCGACCCGTCGCGCCACGCCAAGGAACGGCTCGGGGACCGCGTCTTCCGCGGCCTGGCGGAGGGCTCGGGCGTCGTCATCGTCGCGTTGATCGTCGCGATCGGTGTGTTCCTGCTGTGGCGGGCCATCCCGGCGCTGATGCGCAACGAGGAGAACTTCTTCCTCTACCGCGGCAACTGGGTGACCACCGACACGTCGGCGATGCACTTCGGCATCCTGGACCTGCTTCAGGTCACCGTGTTCGTCTCGGTGTTCGCGCTGATGCTGGCGATGCCGATCGCGCTGGGCATCGCGATCTACCTCACCCAGTACGCGCCCCGGCGCGTCGCCGGCCCGCTGGGCTATACGGTCGATCTGCTGGCCGCGGTGCCGTCGATCATCTACGGCGTCTGGGGCCTGTACGTGCTGGCGCCGGTGCTCAAACCGATTGCGCTGTGGCTCAACCAGAACCTGGGCTGGCTGTTTCTGTTCAAGACCGGTTCGGCGTCGGTGGCCGGCGGCGGCACGATCTTCACGGCGGGCATCGTGCTGGCGGTGATGATCCTGCCGATCATCACCGCGGTGACCCGGGAGGTGTTCGCGCAGACGCCGCGCGGCCAGATCGAGGCGGCGCTGGCGCTGGGCGCCACCCGGTGGGAGGTGGTGCGCACCACCGTGCTGCCGTTCGGCATGTCCGGTTACATCAGCGGCGCGATGCTCGGCCTGGGCCGCGCACTCGGTGAGACCATCGCGCTGCTGATCATCCTGCGCGGCGCCCAGAAGGCGTTCAGCTGGTCGCTGTTCGACGGCGGCTACACCTTCGCCAGCCTGATCGCCGCCACCGCAAGCGAATTCAACGACCAGTACAAGGCGGGTGCCTACATCGCCGCGGGCCTGGTGCTGTTCATCCTGACCTTCGTGGTGAACTCGCTGGCCCGCGCCGCGGTCGCCGGAAAGGGGTCCCGATGACCTCGACACTGGACCGCCCGGTCAAGGCCACCACCTTCCAGGGGGTCTCGCTGCGGCGCAAGGTGACCAACGGTGTCGCCACCGTGCTGGTCACCCTGTCGGTGCTGATCGCGCTGGTGCCGTTGCTGTGGGTGCTGTACTCGGTGATCACCAAGGGGTTCAAGGCGATCACCTCACCGGTGTGGTTCACCCACTCGCAGGCCGGGATGACCGCGTTCGAGGCCGGCGGCGGGGCCTACCACGCGATCGTCGGCACCGTGCTGCAGGGCCTGGTGTGCGCGGTGATCTCGATCCCGATCGGGGTGTTCGTCGCGATCTACCTCGTCGAGTACGGCGGTGGCACGCGGTTCGGCAAGCTCACCACGTTCATGGTCGACATCCTCACCGGGGTGCCGTCGATCGTGGCCGCCCTGTTCATCTACGCGCTGTGGGTCGCCACGCTGGGCTTCCCGCGCTCCGGTTTCGCGGTGTCGCTGGCGCTGGTGCTGCTGATGATCCCGGTCATCGTGCGCGCGACCGAGGAGATGCTGCGCATCGTGCCGATGGACCTGCGGGAGGCCAGTTACGCGCTGGGCGTGACGAAGTGGAAGACCATCGTGCGCATCGTGATTCCCACCGCGCTGTCGGGCATCGTCACCGGCGTCATGCTGGCGCTGGCCCGCGTGATGGGGGAGACGGCGCCGCTGCTGATCCTGGTCGGCTACGCGCAGGCGATGAACTTCGACATGTTCAGCGGGTTCATGGGGTCACTGCCCGGCATGATGTACGACCAGACCTCGGCCGGGGCGGGCGCGAATCCGATTCCCACCGACCGGCTCTGGGGCGCCGCACTCACCCTGATCCTGCTGATCGCCCTACTCAACATCGGGGCGCGGCTGCTCGCGCGGGCGTTCGCCCCGAAGAAGTTCTAGGAACTCAGATGGCTAAACGCTTGGACCTCAAGGACGTCAACATCTACTACGGCTCGTTTCACGCCGTCGCCGACGTGTCGCTGTCGGTGCCGCCGCGAAACGTGACCGCGTTCATCGGGCCGTCCGGCTGCGGCAAGTCGACGGTACTGCGCACGCTCAACCGCATGCACGAGGTGATCCCGGGTGCCCGCGTCGAGGGCTCGGTGCTGCTCGACGGTGAGGACATCTACGGGCCGGGTGTGGACCCGGTCGGGGTGCGCAAGACCATCGGGATGGTGTTCCAGCGGCCGAATCCATTCCCCACCATGTCGATTCGCGACAACGTGGTGGCCGGGCTGAAGCTGCAGGGGGTGCGCAACAAGAAGCTGCTCGACGAGGTGTGCGAGCGCTCGCTGCGCGGTGCGAACCTGTGGAACGAGGTCAAGGACCGGCTCGACAAACCGGGCGGCGGGCTGTCCGGCGGTCAGCAGCAGCGGCTGTGCATCGCACGGGCCATCGCCGTGCAGCCCGACGTGCTGCTGATGGACGAGCCGTGCTCGGCGCTGGACCCGATCTCCACGCTGGCCATCGAGGACCTGATCGCCGAACTCAAGCAGGAGTTCACGATCGTCATCGTCACCCACAACATGCAGCAGGCCGCGCGGGTGAGTGATCAGACCGCGTTCTTCAACCTCGAGGCGACCGGAAAACCGGGCCGGCTCATCGAGATCGACGACACCGAGAAGATCTTCTCCAACCCGTCGCAGAAGGCGACCGAGGACTACATCTCCGGGCGGTTCGGCTGACCCGTCAGGGGGTCACCACGGTTCGTACGCCGGGCGTCTCGGGCGCCGTCCAGGCCTGCTCGATATCGGCCAGCGGCACCGTCCTCGTCGGCAGCTGCAGCCCGCCGGCGGCCACCATCGCGAACATGCGGCTCAGGCCCTCGGATCGGGCCCGTGCCATCACGACGGGCGGGACGCTGCCGAAACCGACGCCGCGCAGCGTGATCCCGGTGCTGCGCAGCACCGCCGCGGACAGCGCGACCGTCTCACCGGCCATCGAGCCGACCTGCACGAACCGCGTCGGGTGGTAGCGGTTGACGCCCAGCGACGTCAGCGCCGTCAACGTGGTCTCCGCGGGTGGCCCCCACAGGTAGTCGATGACCGCGTCGAACGGGCGCTTGGCGTGCTCGGCGCTGACCACCTCGCCGAGCCGGTCGAGGGTGACGGCCTCGTCGGCGCCCACCGAACGCAGCCACGCCAGCCGCTCGGTGTTACGCCCGGCGACCACCACCCGGCCCGCGCCGAACACCGACTTGGCCAGCTGCGTCGCCGCGGCACCGGTCACACCGGTCGCGCCGAGGATCAGCACGTGGTCACCGGGGGACACCGCGGCGGCGTGTTCGAGTGAGACCCAGGCCGACACACCGGGATTCGGCAGCGCGGCCGCCGTCACCGAGTCGACGTCGTCGGGTACGGGCACTGCGCTCTGCGGGTTCACCGCGGCGCGTTCGGCGAACAGGCCGCTGGCGCCGAGTGCGGTCACGTAGGCGCGGCTGCCGCCGGGCAGGCGGACCACCCCGTCCACCCCGGGAATAACCGGCGGCCGCAGGCCCTTGCTGGTGTAGTGCTGTCCCATCGCCACGCTGCGGGTCAGGTTGGTCAGTGCCGAGGCCTCGACGGTGGCCAGGACGGCGCCGTTACCCGGCCTGGGTTCGGGGTGGACCTTGTAGACCGGCGGGCGGCCCCACTCCTCGACGACAGCGGCATTCATGATCGAGCTCCCTGAGTTTCTATGGAAACAGTTTCTATAGAAACCATACGCCCGGACGGCGGAAGCTGGCAAGATGGTTTCCATGAAAACCAAAGCCGCGCTGGTCGCCGAGATCGACGGGCTGGTCAGCGCGCTGAAGGAGAGGCTCGACGGCAGCGACGGTGTCGATGCCGAGCGCGAGTTCATCGGCTCACGGGTGCCCGAGCGGCTCGTGCCGGTGGCGCGGGCGCTGCCGACGCTGTCGATGCACATGCTGGCGGCCCTCGCCGAGGGCGAGGCCGACGGGGAACCGGTCAGCGTCGTCGGGTTGGCCGCCCGCACCGGCCGGCCCAAGGGCACCGTGTCCAAACACGTCCAGCGCCTGGTGGAGGCGGGCCTGGTGGAGCGCACGCCGGTGCCGGGCAACCGCAAGGAGGTGCAGCTGCACCTGACCGCCGACGGCCGGCTGGTCGCCGACGCACACGCGCAGATGCACGTGGAGATGACCCGCGGCCTGCGGGAGTTCCTGCAGCGCTACAGCTCCGCCGACCTGCAGGTGTTGACCCGGATCCTGACGGACCTGCTGGCCGCGCGCCGCGACGGCGTGCGGATAGTGCCCTGACCGACCGGGTGGCGACTCACCGTGCGGCGGGCAGGTCCTCGTCGTCGGGATGCTTGCCGGTGACCTGGAAGATCACGCGGCGGGCGACCTCCACGGCGTGGTCGGCGAAACGTTCGTAGAACCGGCCGAGCAGGGTGACGTCGACGGCCGCGGCCACCCCGTGCTTCCACTCCTTGTCCATCAGCACGGTGAACAGGTGACGGTGCAGATCGTCCATCGCATCGTCTTCCTCGTGGATGCGCGCGGCCTTCTCCGGGTCGCGGGTGACCAGCACCTCTTGTGCGCTGTTGCCCAGTTCCACTGCCAGACGGCCCATTTCGGCGAAGTAGCCGTTCACCTCCTCGGGCAGCGCGTGCTGCGGGTGGCGACGGCGGGCGATCTTGGCGACGTGCAGGGCCAGCGCCCCCATCCGGGCGACGTCGGCGACGTTCTGGATCGAGCCCACGATCGCGCGCAGATCCCCGGCGACCGGCGCCTGCAGCGCCAGCAGCACGAACGCCGACTCCTCGGCCCGTGCGCTCATCGCCGCGATCTGCTCGTGGTCGGTGATGACCTGCTCCGCCAGCACCAGGTCGGCCTGCAGCAGGGCCTGGGTCGCGCGCTCCATCGCCGCGCCGGCCAGCCCGCACATCTCGCCAAGCTGGCTGGTCAGAGCCTCCAGCTGCTCGTGGTACGCGGTACGCATAAGGCCAGCCTACGGGCTGGACCGGCGAACCCGGGTGAGCGCGCAGTGAACGACGGGTGAAAGCCGGGCGTCGAACCGGGGCTCCCGATCAGGAACAGGTCGCGTCGGCGGCGTTGGTGATCTCCAGATCCTCCGGCAGCGCCGTCGGGGTGGTGCGGGTACCGCGCACGACGTGCACCTGCACCGGCGACCCGCTCGGCTGCGGCGGGTTGATCCCGTAGTAGTCGGCGCCCAGCACCACCTGGACGATGTCGCCCTTGCCGGTCACCCGCTCGATCGTCGGGTTGGGCAGCGTCGAGGCGACCGTCGCGGCGGCCTCCTCGTTGCCCGGCGAGAAGAACACCGTCGTCGTGCTCAGCGGGTCGGGGTAGTCGTCGGGGGTGGTGACGTTGAAGCCGAGGTTCTCCAGCTCGCCGGCGGCCGACGCGGCCAGGCCCTCCTGCCCGGTGGAGTTGGACACCTGCACGGTGACGTCGCGTGGATCGGTGGTGACGGCGTCGACGAGCTCGCTGGTCGGCGCCTCGTCGTGGCTCGGCTCCGGCGTGCTGGCCAGCGACTCCGGGGTGCCCGGGACCGGGGTGTTGTCGGCGTTCTTCTCCTCGGGCAGCGGCAGGTCGTTGATGATCGCGTCGAAGATCGCGCGGGTGTCCTCCTCGCGCAGCTGCTCGTTGCCGAACTCGTCCATGTAGCCGGTGGTCGGCACGGTCAGGAACGTGATCCGGCCCGCGGAGATGCCCTGGATCGACTGGCCCAGCGTGACCAGGTCCTTGGTGTCCATGTTGTCGACGTAGCTGTCGTTGATGAACATGTTCACCACGTTGTTGAGCTTGGACAGCGAGAAGAACACTTCCTTGGAGATCAGCGAGCGCATCAGCGACGACAGGAACAGCTGCTGACGCTTGATGCGGCCGTAGTCGCCGTTGTTCTCGGTGACGACCTTGCGCGCGCGTACGTACTGCAGCGCGGTGTGGCCGTCGACGATCTGGCGTCCGGCGGTCGGCAGGATGGTGCCGAGCTCGTAGTCCTCGAGCGGCTCGGTGACGCACACCTCGACGCCGCCCAGCGCGTCGACCATCTTCTGGAAGCCCACGAAGTCGACGGCCATGAAGCGGTTGATGGACAGGCCGGACAGCTTCTGGATGACCTTGACCAGGCACTTCGGTCCGCCCACCGCGTACGCCGAGTTCAGCTTGTACTCGGTGTAGACCTCGTCCATCCCGTACATCGGCGACTCGGGATCGGTGATCGGGCCGTACTCCCCGGTCTGCGGATCCCACGGTTCGCACAGCATGGGTTCGATCTCGAGGTCCCGCGGGAACGACACCGCCACCACGCGTTCCCGGCTGGCCGGGATGTTGACCAGCATGACGGTGTCCGACCGCACACCGGCGGCGTCCTCGGTGGTGCCCGCGCCGATGGCGCTGTTGGCGCCGAGACGGCTGTCGGTGCCGACGATCAGGAAGTTCTCGTCGCCGAACTGGGCGTTGGGGTCGATGATGTCGCGGGAGTTCAGATCCAGCGCCGCGACGCGGTTGAACATGTCGTTCTTGGACGACTGCCACTGCCAGGCGCCGCCGGTCAGCACCAGCGCCGACACCGCGACCAGCGAGGCGGCCGTCCGGCCGGCCAGCATGGCGCGCCGCCGCGCCTTCTTGCTGTTCTTCCGGTCCCTGCCGGTGGTCCCGCCGACGGCGTGCGCGGCCGGGATCCGGGCCGGCCTGCGTACCAGCGACAGGTCGGGCAGCTCGGTATCGGCGGGGACGACGGGGATGACCTCGGTCTCCGGTGCATCGTCGTCGGTCCCGGCGTCGGGCACCGGCCCGGAGACGGCCCGGATGGCGCGGGTGACGTCGTTTTCAGCAGCGGCGTCCTCACCCGCGGGTGCGCGCTCGCGGCGACGGCGCAGCGGCGGCACCGGGGTGTCGCCGGACAGCTTGGCGATCAGGTCGGCGACGGTGACGCCGTCGGTGTGGTTGCCGGTGGGCGGGTCGTCACGGGCCACCGCGGGATCCGCGTGATCGGGATCCTGCTGAGCGGGTACTCGGGTTCTGCGCTCCCACGGCGCGGCTCCCGCACCCGGACGCGGGTTTCGGGTAAGCCATTGGTTGTCGGGCCCGGTGGGGTCGGCAGGGCCACGAGTGGCGTTATCGCCGTCACTCATGTCCTAGCGGCCTCCGACTCGTTTCGCGTGCAGCACAGGGGTATACGCGGTGCCGTGCGCCGTTGCAGTGCACCGGGATGGCCCCGACGGCGGAGCCCTTTACGACCGAGACCCATATCGTACTTAGACATTCTGAGAGATGTGATGTCAGAGTCGTCTCAGGACGGCGACGAAGCGGCGACAACCTGCGACTTCCCGGCGCGTCAGCTACCCCCCGGAATGCATCACCTCGGCTCCGGCGGGAACGGTGCAGTCGTCGGGGTCATCGAGCCAGCCCTCGGGCAGCGTCACCGACGCCGCCGAGCCCTGGCGCCCCCGCGGCCCGGTCGCGGCCTCGGGGAACGGCACCGTCGGGTCGAACTGGCCGACCAGGTCTTCTAGCTCTGAAAGCGTCTTGACCAGCGCCAACGCCCGGCGCAGGTCGGCACCGGCGGGGAAGCCGTGCAGGTACCAGGCGATGTGCTTGCGCATATCGCGCATGCCCTTGTCCTCGCCGAAGTGGGCGGCGAGCAGCTGGCCGTGCCGCAGCATGATCTGGGCCACCTCGCCGAGCGTCGGCGGGGTGGGCATCGGCGCGCCGGTGAACGCGGCCGACAACTCGGCAAACAGCCAGGGCCTGCCGAGGCAGCCGCGGCCGATGACGACTCCGTCGCACCCGGTCTGCGCCATCATCGCCCGCGCGTCGGCGGCCTCGAAGATGTCGCCGTTGCCCAGCACCGGGATGTCGGTGACGTGCTGCTTGAGCTCGGCGATGCGTTCCCAGTCCGCGGCCCCGGAGTAGCGCTGCGCGGCGGTGCGGGCGTGCAGCGCGACGGCCGCGGCGCCCTCCTGCTCGGCGATGCGGCCGGCGTCCAGGAAGGTGAGGTGCTCGTCGTCGATGCCGACGCGGAACTTCACCGTGACCGGGATGTCGGTGCCCTCGGTGGCGCGCACCGCGGCCGCCACGATCTGGCCGAACAGCCGCCGCTTGTAGGGCAGCGCCGCGCCGCCGCCACGCCGGGTCACCTTGGGCACCGGGCAGCCGAAGTTCATGTCGATGTGGTCGGCCAGGTTCTCGTCGACAATCATCTTCGCCGCGGCGTAGGTGTTGGCCGGGTCGACCGAGTACAGCTGAAGCGACCGCGGGCTCTCGTCGGGCGCGAACGTCACCATGTGCATGGTGTTCGGGTGCCGTTCGACGAGCGCACGCGCGGTGACCATCTCGCAGACGTAGAGTCCGCTGACCGTACCGGCCCGGGTCAGCTCCAGCTCACGGCACAGGGTGCGGAACGCCACGTTGGTCACGCCGGCCATCGGGGCCAGCACGACCGGGCTGCGCAGCTGGATCGGACCGATCGTCAGGTCGCGCCTGCCGGCAGCGACCGTCATGGGGTGGAAGCCAGAACCCGTTTCGCGGTGAGCTTCTCGGCCTTGCGGGCCTCGCGCTCGAGGCGGCGCTGCTTGGACTCCTCGAACTTCTGCGAGGCCTCCTCGAGCTCCTCGACCAGCTTGCCGAGGTCGTCGCGCATGCGGGCGGCCTCGCCGGTGAAGTCCTCGCGCTCGAAGATGCGCCACTTCTTGAGCACCGGCATCACGACGTCGTCGAGGTGGATGCGCGGGTCGTAGACACCGCCGACGGCGATGATCACGGCCTTGCGGCGGAACTCCGGCACCGTGTACCCGGGCATCTTGAAGTTGCGCAGCACCCGGTGCAGGGAGTGCATGGCCTGGTCCGGGGCGATCTCGAAGCCGGCCTCCGAGACGTCGCGGTAGAAGATCATGTGCAGGTTCTCGTCGGCCGAGACGCGCGCGAGCAGCTGGTCGGCGATCTCCTCGTTGCACGCCTTGCCGGTGTTGCGGTGCGAGACGCGGGTGGCCAGCTCCTGGAAGGTCACGTAGATGACCGAGTCGAACAGGCTCTCGGCGAACAGGTCGCCCTGCTGGTTCTGGCCCGGCGAGAAGCCGCGGGTGACCTGCTCCAGGCGCAGCTGCTCGAGCTGCACGGGGTCGCACGCCCGGGTGACGACGAGGTAGTCGCGCAGCGCGATGCCGTGGCGGTTCTCCTCGGCGGTCCAGCGGTTGACCCACTGGCCCCAGGCGCCGTCCATGCCCAGGTTCATCGCGATCTCGCGGTGGTAGGACGGCAGGTTGTCCTCGGTCAGCAGGTTCTGCACCATCGCGACCGTGGCGACCTCGGAGAGCTGAGACTGCTCGGGATCCCAGTCCTGACCGCCGAGGGCGTAGTAGTTCTTGCCCTCTTTCCACGGGATGTAGTCGTGCGGATTCCAGTCCTTGCACATCGACAGATGTCGATTGAGGTACTTCTCGACGACCGGTTCGAGCTCGTGGAGTAGGTGCAGGTCGGTCAGGTTCTCGTGCATGTCAAGTCCTCTCGCGCAGTCGGTACCAAGCCCTCCTCGCGTACGGGGAGCCCCTCCGAATATCTGTACCCAGTGGTTGCAGTCAATATATCTGTGTACTCAGGTGACAACAAGTTCCGTCACCGTGTGTCACAGAAGCCTCAGAAGTCTCAGCTGCGGGATGTAACATCTGCGCCGGGCAAATTGATAACGCCCGTACCGAGGTGCCGAACGAGCAGGTGCCGCACGATCTGGAGGTCGGGCGTTGGGCGACGCGCGCAAACTGCTGACGGATGCCGTCCTGGTGGCGGCGACGACGATGGTCGCGGCGGGCGCCGCGCTGGCGGGTGCCGGTCAGGCGCTGGCGGTGCCCGATGTGGTGGATCGTCCCTATCGGGACGCCAAAGGGTTGATCGAGCGCACCGGCGCGCGGGCGGTGGTCGCCACCCGCACCGGCAATGGCGCCGACGACATGAACTGCCTGGTCACCAACGCCTGGGAGGCCGCGGTGCGGCGACCCGACTCGCGCGGTCGGTTGATGGAGAACCGCGAGGTCATGGTCGCGCTGAACTGCAACGGCGCGCTGGCCGGGCCCGGGTCGGCGGGCAACTCCGCGCTCAGCCCCGCGGGCCGCGATGCCAAAAGTGCGATGGACTAGCAACCGCGCACCGGGCCCGAGTCGGCACAATCCAGATATAACCCCAGATCAGCCGCCGCCCCAGCGGTAGCGGTGGAGACGGTGACGCAATAAGCTTTGGCCAGAATTTACCTGGCGGTTATCGCCCTGAAATGGAGGTCGGCGTCATCGTGAAGAAGCTGGTGTTCAGCGGACTTGCCTCAGCCGGCGCGGTTCTCGCCGGCATTCTCGGGGCGGGGACCGCCAACGCCGCGCCGGACGTCGTCGGGATGACCTATGACGACGCCGCCCAGGAGGTTCGCAACAGCGGCGGGCAGACGGTCGTGGCGACCCGTGTCGGCGACCGGATGGATCAGGGCGACTGCATCGTCACCACCGCGCTGGACCAGTCGTTCCTGCGGATCGACTCCAGCGGCAGCCACGTGAGCGTGGCACTGAACTGCGCGGGTGAGTACGCGACCGCCACCAACTCCGGCCTGTCGGTGGCTCATCCGCTCGGCCGCGAGTTCAAGGAGGCCGACGACGCCGCGGAGGCCCGCAAGCGGGCCCAGCAGCAGGCCAAGCAGGCCGAGGAGCAGGTGCTCGCCGACGTCTCCACGCCGGACTACTGAGCTGCGCCGGTTAACGCAGACTTCACATAGCCGCAACGGTTTTCACACACCGTCAATACCGGCGCAGTTCTGCGTTCACACGGCTCCGTGAGAGTTGCGTCAATCCACTCGGTAGACACTCACGGAGGCGAGCAGCCATGCGAATGATGTTGGGACTCGGTGCGGTCGTGGCCGCCGCTTCGGCGTCGGCCGTGGCTCTGTTCGGTGCGGGCACCGCCGCCGCAGCCCCCGATGTCGTCGGTCAGCCCTACTCCGACGCGGTGGACGCCATCGAATCCGGCGGCAACTCCGCGGTGGTCGCCACGCGGGTGGGCGACAAGCTCGACGAGGGTGACTGCATCGTCGTCAACGCCTGGGACCAGTCTTTCCTGCGGATCGACTCCAGCGGCAGCCATGTCAGCGTCGCGCTGAACTGCGCCGGTGAGTACGCCACCGCCACCAATCCGGGTGCCTCGGTGGCCAGCCCGCTGGGCCGGGTCGCCAAGTCCAAGGCCGAGGAAGAGGCCTCCGACGCCGAAGAGCAGGAGCTCGCGGAGGTCTCGACGCCGGGTTACTGATCCGGCGGATCAGTGTGACGTGACGCGGTCGAGCAGCATCTCGACGCAGTAGTCGATGAACTGCTCGCGCGTCGCGGTCAGCGCACCGTTGAGATAGGCGGTGAACAGCGCGGTCAGCGCCCCGATCAGACCCGTCGCGACCATCGTCGCGCGCACCGGGTCGGTGATGCGGGTCAGCTTGTGCTGCAACAGTTCGATGAAGTTGGGCATCCAGTCGGCGCCCGACTTCGTCAGGATCGGCTCACTGGCCGGTGCCAGCAGCAGCACCCGGCCGCGGGTCGGATCGTCGACCATCATCGCGACGAACCGCTCCACGGCCTCGCGCGGTGTCTCCGCGGTCATCAGCGCCGACATCGCCCGCGAGCACACGTCGTCATAGACCGCGCGGACGAACTCGTCGCGGTCGGCGAAGCTTTCGTAGAAGTAGCGCTCGGTCAGGCCGGCCGCCCGGCACACCGCGCGCACCGTCAGTGAGGGCCCCTCCTCGGCACCGAGCAGCGCCACTCCGGCGTTGATCAGTTCCTCGCGCCGCAGCGCCTGCCGATCCTGCAGGGGTACGCCGGACCATCGGCCTCTTCGTTGACCCGAAGGCACGACCCTCCTATGCTCACTGTGACAACACCCGTAGTCAGAATTCTGCCTCAGGCCGGACGGAAGTACATCAGTGACTCAAGATACGTCTGCGACGTGCCCGGTGACCAGCGAATCCCCGGTGGCGGCGGGCTGCCCGGTGACCTCCGGCGGCTACGACGCACCCCCGGTGCCGCTCGGCCCCGACTCCCTGACGTGGCGCTACTTCGGCCAGTGGACCGGCCTGCTGCAGGGGCCCTGGGCCGGCTCGATGCAGAACATGCATCCGCAGCTGGGCGCGGCCGTCAAGGACCACTCGATCTTCTTCCTGGAGCGCATCCCCCGGCTGCTGCGCTCGATCTATCCGATCGGCGGCGTCGTCTTCGACGGCGACCGCGCGCCGCAGACCGGTGCGCAGGTGCGCGACTACCACATCGGCATCAAGGGCGTCGACGAGAAGGGCCGCCGCTACAGCGCACTCAACCCCGACGTCTTCTACTGGGCGCACGCGACGTTCTTCAAGTCGCTGCTGCTGTCGGCGGAGAAGTTCGGCGGCGGGCTGACCGAGGACCAGAAGCGGCAGCTGTTCGACGAGCACATCACCTGGTACCGCATGTACGGGATGAGCATGCGGCCGGTGCCCAAGTCCTGGGAGGAGTTCCAGGAGTACTGGGATCACATGTGCCGCAACGTCCTGGAGAACACCTGGGCGGCACGCGAAGTGATGAATCTCTCCACCATGCCCAAGCATCCGTCGCTGTCGTGGCTGCCGGACTGGCTGTGGAAGCTCAACCTCAAGGTCATGCAGCCGGTCGCGGAGTTCCTCACCGTGGCGCTCTACGACCCGCCGGTGCGCGAGCTGATGGGCTACACGTGGACACCGCGTCAGGAGTGGCTGCACCGCCGATTCTGTGAGGTCGTGACATTCGCCACCAAGGTGCTGCCGAAGCGGTGGCTGTGGCATCCGCGCAAGAAGTCGGCGATGGACCGCGCGTTCGGCCGGATCCCGGCCGACGCTCCGCTGGTGGAGACGCCGGCGCGGCACCTGCCGCCGGTGGAGTACCGCGGCCAGCCGCAGTTCTACTGCCCGAACGTCTGAAAGGTCCTGTGCCACAGCCGTTCAGGCTGGGTGATCGGGTGATCCGAGTCCCCCGATTTTTACGCGTTTGCAAATAAATTTGCTAGCTTGAACGGCATGTTCGGGCTTCGCGTCGGTGTGCTCTTCGGTGTGCGACCGGGCCTGACCGTGCTGCCGGTGCCGGGTCGCACGCCCGGCGACACCGCGCGGGAGGACTGTCTGTTCTGTCGGGCCGAGCAGGTGAACCGGCCGGCCGAGTGTGAGTGCGTGATCGACGGCGCCGGGCCGGTACCCGTCTGCGCCGAGCATTTCGAGGCCCAGCGGGCCTGTCGCGGGTAGCGGATTTTTGTGATGTTGTCAACGCTCGCGGCGTCGGCGACGGTGGTGCCCCCACCAGGGCTCGAACCTGGGACCTGCGGATTAAAAGTCCGTAGCTCTACCAACTGAGCTATAGGGGCGCGGGATAACAGGATAACGAATGCCCTCGCCAGGGCCACCCGCGGACCGGTTGGGGGACCCCGGTTTGAGTGTTGGGAGGGCAGTGCCCTAAGCTACGGAGGCTCCCAACGAGAGCGTTGCGAGTACCCCGGAGAGATTCGGCTGGCCCCCTTCGTCTAGCGGCCTAGGACGCCGCCCTTTCAAGGCGGTAGCGCGGGTTCGAATCCCGTAGGGGGTACACGTGACGGCCCTACGATGGGACGCACGAGCAAGGCCCTGTGGCGCAGTTGGTTAGCGCGCCGCCCTGTCACGGCGGAGGTCGCGGGTTCAAGTCCCGTCAGGGTCGCAATTGCGGCGAGGTAACTGAGCCGGCAACGGACCAGTGCCTTCCGGCCAGGTAGCTCAGTTGGTACGAGCGTCCGCCTGAAAAGCGGAAGGTCGCCGGTTCGATCCCGGCCCTGGCCACTGAGAGAACCCACTGGTGACGGTGGGTTTTTCTGTTTCCGGGGGCGGTTCCTGATCGGCCCGATGTGACACGACATGACACATCGGATTCCTTATTCCTCCGGCGGCTCCCGAAGGTGACACGGGATGTGTCACTTCGCGTCCTTCTTCTTGCCCGTCGTGATCGACCCGAGCATCGCCGCGGCGTCGGTCAACGCGTCGTGGTTCGAGTGCGCGTAGGTCCGGAGAGTGAACCCGGGATCCTGGTGGCCGAGCCACGCCGCGATCACCACCGTCGGCACCCCGTTCAGGTGCATCAGGGTGGCGCACGAGTGGCGAGCATCGTGGAGCCGGACGTGGGGGAGTCCGGCACCGGCGAGTGCCTTGCGCCACGCAGCCGTCAACGTGTCCGGGTACGGCGCGACCCCGAGCTCGTCGACGACCACGTAGCCCGAGTCGGCCCACTTCGATCCGAACTTCAACTTGGATTCCTTCTGGCGCTTCCGAACACGGCGAAGCGCGACAGCCAGGTCCTCGGGCATCGGCAGCGTACGCACGCTGCTCTTCGTCTTCGGTGCACCAGTCGTCGCACCACCCGCCGTCGCGAGCCGCGCGGCCGTGACGGAGAGGGTGCCGGTGTCGAAGTCGATCGCGTCCCACTTCAAGGCGAGGATCTCACCGCGGCGCAAGCCGAGAACCGCCAGCCTCCAGGCGATCCCGAAGCAATGATCCTCGGTCGCGGCGAGAAGCTGGGTGACCTGCTCGGCGGTGAGCGTCGACATCGTCTTCTCGGTGTCGGTCGCGAGTGGCTTGACCAGTGCGGCTGGGTTGCGCACGAGGATGCCCTGGTGCACCAGGTCGTCGAAGACGCTGCGGGTCCGGGCGAGCATCGGGTTGATGGATGTCGCGGCCCACTTGTTGCGTACCGTCTTCGCGGACTTCTTCAACTTGGTCGGGGCGTTCCAAGTGCCCATGCGGCTCGTCCCAGCGCGCAGCGCCTGCACCACCGACTCGATTTCGTCCTTCGTGACGTCCTGCACCTTCTTCGCGCCGAGGTGGTCAACGATCGGGCGGAGGCTCGTCACGTAAGCGCTCCTGGTCTTAGGCCGTATCCGCTGGCCGAGAAGCCAGCTGTCGACGGCCTGCTGCACGGTCAGTTCGCTCGGCGCGACGTGTACGCCCCGACTGCGGTCGGCCCCAGTGCCTTGGTGGAAGTCGACGGCTTCCTTGAGGGGCCGGAACCTCTTCCTCTTCTGCTGCCGCTTGCCGCTGTTGCCGCTCACCTCGACGCGTACTTCGTACCGCCTCCCGGACGGCAGATCGATGGGGGTAACGAACTCGGGGATCTTCGCCATCGCTGGAGCATCTCTTGAGGCACGGTCATTTGCTGTGTCAAAGGGACGACACGCCGAGCTCCCGGCTGCACTTGGTGCGATCAGCGCGATCGAGGTTGTCCTCGTCACGGGCTACGTTCACTCCGTGGCGTGGGCGGAGGTGGCGCCGGAGCGGAGCGGCGGCATAGTCGGTCTGCAACGGAGACGGCATCGACACCGGCAACGCGCGGAAGGCGTTGCCGGTAGTGCAGTTCGGGCATACGTGACCGGAGATGTCGACGGAAAAGCAATACCGACTTCGGCTGTCCGTATCCCTCAGCGGGCCTACCGTCACCGCCATGGACACCAAGGCACCCGCCCCGCGCATCCTGACCCTGGACTCGTTGCTCACGATCCCTGAGGCCGCCGCGGAGCTCAGGATCTGCCGGTCGTACTTCTACAAGCTCATGTCCCGAGGCGAGATCCGCACGCTGAAGCTCGGCCATCGCACCTTGGTTCAGTACAAGGACATACTCCGGTTCATCGACGAGCTGCGGGGTCAAGAGGGGTGACTGCCTGACGGCGACCGATTCCTGTCGCTGTCCCGGGCTACCTTCACCACGTGGCGTGGGCCGAGGTGTCACCGGGCACGTGCGAGGCGTGCGGGGAGCGCTACTGCGGGAACGGCACGTTGGTCGGCTGGGAGCCGGGCAGCCCAGGCCACCGGATCTACCACTGCGGGAGCTGTGGACACGTCACCCGGGTGCCGGCGAGTCAGGTCAAGCTGCGATGGGTACCGAACCGGCCACGGCGACGACAGCGACGGTGACCCGGCTGCAGCTCCCGTAGGTCTACGGATCCGGTGACCCCGTAGCCGCACCACCACCGCCACCGGTTCGAACGGGGGGCGTGACACACCCGACAGCCGGTGACCCCACTGTTTCTTGCAAGGCTGTGAGTTTTCTGGAAGCGAACCGAACGTTCGCTCGATAGGTTGCACCTGGTTTGCTCGGGGCCGCCCCGGTCCCCGCCCAAGGGTGAGGAGATTCACGTGCTGAAGAGGTTCGCCGTTGCCAGCGCGCTCGCCCTAGGTGCCGTATTCGCTGCTGCTGGTGTTGCGCACGCCGACGACATCCTGGTCGTGGGCTACGACGGCGTCGAGGAGTACTACAACACCGAAGCGGAATGCCGCGCAGACGGTCCCAACGTTCATCTGGAGATCAACGATCGGAGGAATTGTCAATACCTGTGGATCGGCGTGTTTCAGGCGACCTCCGTTCCGGCTTGCTGATCGCCGTCTGAGGGCGGGGTTGGTGGGGTGATTTCGGTGGGGCGTTCGAGCAGTTTGCCCTTGTGGAAGACCGCGCCGGCGCGGACCAGGGCGACCAGGTGTGGTGCGTTGACGGCACGCCAGCGGGCCGCGGCGGCGTCGATGAGCTTGTAGGCCATGGCCAGACCAGCCGCACGTGATCCCGGACCTTTGGTGACCTTGGTTCTCAAACGTACTGTGGCAAAGGTGCTTTCGATCGGATTTGTCGTGCGTAGGTGGATCCAGTGCTCGGCGGGATAGTGGTAGAACTCCAGTAGGGTGTCCAGATCGTCGGTGATCTTGGCGACCGCCTTGGGGTACTTGGCCCCGAAGTCGACCGTGAAGGCTTTGACCGCGACCTGGGCCTTGTCGATATCCTCGGCGTTGTAGATCTCTTTGAGCGCCGACAACGCCGACGCGTGCGCTGATTTCGGCAGGGCGGCAAGCACATTGGCTTGCTTATGAAACCAGCACCGCTGCTCTTTGGTGGCCGGGAACACCTCGCGGACCGCTTTCCAGAAGCCGAGTGCGCCATCGCCGACGGCGAGCACTGGGGCGGTCATGCCGCGTCGTTTACAGTCGCGCAGCAGATCAGCCCACGACTCGGTCGATTCCCGGTAGCCGTCGGTGATCGCCACGAGCTCTTTGCGGCCGTCCGCGCGCACGCCGAGCATCACCAGCAGACACAGCTTTTCCTGGTCCAGGCGGACCGTGAGGTGGATGCCGTCGACCCACAGGTAGACGTAATCGGTGCCCGACAGGTCCCGGGCGGCAAACGCGCGGGCCTCGTCCTGCCACTGGCTGGTCAGCCGGGTGATCGTGGTGGCCGAGAGCCCGGCACCCGAGCCCAGGAACTGCTCCAGAGCGGGGGTGAAGTCGCTGGTGGACAGCCCGTGCAGGTAACAGCAGCGGCAGCACTTCGCTCATCTGCGGTGACTTGCGTGCCCAGGCCGGCAGGATCGCCGAGGAGAACCGTTTCCGTTCACCGGTGTCGGGGTCGACGCGTTTGTCGTTGACTCGCGGTGCTTTCACCTCAACTGCCCCGGCTGCCGTCAGCACCTCGCGGGCCTGGTGATAGCCGTTGCGGACCACCAGCCGATGCCCCTTCTCATCGAGCTGATCGGCGAACTGGGCCACGTAGGCGGCGACCTCAGCCTTCAACGCGGCGGCCAGCATCTGACGGGCGCCGTCGCGGACGATCTCGTCCAACAACGACCGACCAGCACCGCCAGTGCTTTCGTTGGCCTCGATGGCATCGTGAACTGATATGAAAACAAAGGTGACCACAAGCCGACGAGTGCAGTATCAGGTGACTTCCCATCCGTACTGTAATTGGCGAGATGTATTGAACCGTTGTCTTGTTGGGTTATCAGGCAGTGTCAGCCAGGGGTTGCAGGGTGACCTTGTAGCCGAGTGCTTCGAGTTGAGCGATGGCACGTGCTTGGGTTTTGGCGGGAACACGTCGCGTGAAATAGTCCGGCCCAGGTTCGCGATAGAATTCGCCGTTGGTGAGCATATGCCAGGCGGCGATGACCATGGC